>Ga0209960_1000040_pt1 | contig 601947 bp, 655 predicted proteins | sample ThiBiot_500_plan_2_FD_183947 | JGI IMG/M metagenome (GOLD analysis project Ga0209960, IMG submission 183947) | Wastewater bioreactor microbial communities from Cape Town, South Africa - Thiocy_expt_500_plan (SPAdes) | ecosystem: Engineered > Bioreactor > Thiocyanate-remediating >...
GTTGTCAGTGTGCTAGAAGTAGCTGTGACGCTAGTGGTACTTGCTGTGTCAGTTGTCACAGTCGTAATACTACTGGTATAGGTAATAGAACTTGCTACACTTGTAGCGCTTGTTGTACCAGTTATGGGAGTTGTTGTCACAGTAGTGCTGCTGCTAGTTGTTGGTAAACTAGTGACGGCAGTTGTATAGGTGGTTGAATCTGTCGTTATACTTGTTGTAGTAGGTGAATCAATAGTACTACTAGTCGTGATAGTGATTAAATATGACGTTGTTACGGCAATTGACGATGTTGTTGTTGTTGCTGCTGCTGAAAAGAATAAAATAACAAAGTGATGCATAGAGAATGTAATCGACGAACTCACTATTTATGTTTGTTGACGTTGTGATCGATGATAGAGCTAGAAATAGAATGTTGAGTGAAATGAATCTTTTTGTACGTATATTGAAACTTACTACTCGTTACTACGTTAGGTGTTGCTGTATTTGTTATTAACGATACTAGAATAAAGAGAAATAATGTGATTTGTATGTATACAATATGATGTGGCTTACTGGATGACGTAGTTATGGTTGATGTTGATATTACTGCTAAAAGTAGAAAACAGGAAATATTTTTACTGTTTAAAATAGTTTCTTGATTTACATGCTGTACTAGCAGTCGAAGAACTCGGCACTGTTGAACGTGATTATAAAAATGGATAAAAATATGTTTTTATTAGAATAAATGCATGCTTACCAGTGCTTGACGACAGTGATGTCGAAAGAGTAGTAACTGCTACAAAAAATAAGATACACAAATAGGTGAATGAGAAAAGAATAAATGAAGTTCAATCACCAGTTCCATTTTGATTTATATTCGCTAATGAAACTACAATAGAATGGCAAATGCAAATGCTTAAGATCTGTATTTAAACTCACTCGTTGATTTTGTTGTAGTAGCATCATGTTTTAATAATTGGATCGGTAAAGCTACTGCTAATGCTATTAATACACCGGTTATAGATGCACAAGATGCTATCAAAATATTTCGTCGTCGTCGTTGTTTAAGCATTTGTCTGAACAAAGATAATTTTATGTAATTCATTTGAAATACGATTTTCTTACCCTTTTACACTTCGTATTGTTCGTACTTCATCAATATTTACTTCGATGGACGTTGGTGTATACTGTCCTCTCATCGTCGTCGGTTCAGTATCCCAACTAGAAGACATTTTCTAAAACGAATCAATACTTAGTCAATCATATGAAAATAGCGATTGCATGCATTACCTGGACTTTATATACTCTCACTTTGCAAGAGGCATTTTTTGTTGTTTCAATGATTTTTTTTAATAGCTCATTAAAAAAACGAAAAGAAACGAATGCAGCAAAAGTTCTTTATTATTCAAGAAAGATTTCGTTTTATAACATTAAAAATCGCCTGATGAAGCACATCAGTGCAGGAAGATTTTGTTTGCATATACGAAAATGTTTTCAAACATAATTACTGTATTTTCATCTTATAAAAAGAGAAAGAGGCCTGGCAAGCTCCTAGATGTTTTAATGTAGAACAAATAAAAAAGTACATAGAACTTTTATTTTTCAAAAAAAGCAAACCATTGACATCTAATCATCAATATGATTACAACAACAATATTTTTTTTTAAAAAGGCATGTACAGTTTATCGCTCGAGCCCCATGATTGACCAATTGATCAATCCTTTTTCTTGTAATGTTTTATATCTTGGAAGATCACTTTTGAAAAGTACGGTCAATTCAACATGATTTGTTGTTAAAGCCATTGCTCGAATCATAATTTTGACTTCATCATGTGACATTTTTTCAACATTGGTTTTACCAACAAATATGATGACGTCATTTTCTCGTAGACCTGCTCGATACGATGGTGATGCATGTTCAACTTGACCGATGATATGAAGATGTTTTTCATGTTTTAAAACTAAACCATAACCATCATAGAATTTACTCTTACGCACACGACATAATTTTGCTTGTAATGGTTCGATATTATTTGTGTCGTTACTACTGTCTGTTATGTCAAAAGTTTCATAACGATGTGATCTTGTCGAAAATGTGCTGACAGAAGAGACAACTGATGTTATTGAAACAGCAGACGATTGTCGTCGCAATTGAAATTGACTTGGTCGACGATTATTTGGATCGTAACCAGCTTCATCACCAGGCGTAATTAACGCTTCTAAATACACAATTTATATAAATAAAGATACTTTTCTCTCCCTCTCTTTCAAGAAAAACAGTACCTGGTATTTTTTCTTCAATATCTTCAGTTGGTTGTTCTAATAAATATAAATATTTTTGATCACTTGCAACTGTAAATACAATTGGAGTCATTAATTGCATCAATTTTCGTACGTCTTCGTGCTCAAGATTAGTTACATTAACTCCATTGACTTGTAAAATACGGTCACCGTCTTTGAGACCAGCTAAACTAGCTGGAGAATCAGATTGAATATTACTGACAAAATGTACTTGAGATGTTATATCCGCTTGAGGGATAAATGAGTTGAAGTTAAGACCAATAGCTTCAGGAATAGTTATATAACGGGTTTCACCTTGATCAACAGATAATTTAGAATTAGCTGACGAAGAAGGAGGAGAAGACGAAGGTGATTGTTGATCTAGAAAATAGAAATCATTTATTTGAAGTATAAAGAAAAGGTGGATACTAACCGTCGTCATCATCTTCGGAGAGGAATGATACTTGTTTTGGAAGACTAACTCGGTTTGTCATTTTTCGTTCTGTTTTGTATTGAATGAAAAAAGAACGAAAACTTAGCCATTTATATAATAGCGACTCATTATGGACACAGTTGAATGATTACGTACGTGCAGGAGAAAAAAGTCTCGTTCGTTCTATGAAAGTACAGAATAAAGGTAAGCTATTTTTATCAGGTCTACCCTAGTGTTACTAATTACATAAAATGTCCTCGACGAACAAAATGTAATGACATCCCAGTCACAATGTGCGAGAACAACAAATATTTATCAATAGATACTATTTTTATTCAGCATACTAACTAGATTATATAAAGACGCGCTAGAATCATATTCTCTAATGAATTCGAACAGTGATGATTCTCTTGTTGAAGAATATGATTCGGTCACAACTGCCTCGTTCGATGAATCAACAATTACTAGACAATCACCATCATCGATCTTATCCAATTCTTTATTCGAAGAAACTTATACAAAACAACTTGATGATCGTGTACGTGAATTGAAAGCCGAACTACGAACGCAATGTCCAACTAATTGGTTAACAAAATTCGTACCTGCTGAACAAAATCCGAAAATCGAACTTAATCTATTTCTACACGGTGCAATACGAGAACAAAACTTCGCAGAACTATTTCAAGTGAATATCTGTTGATCTTCTTTCTCTTCGAACACAATCGAACATTCTTTCTTAGAATAATGATTTATCTTTTTTACAAAAATTTATTCAAGAGATTATTCACAATCAACGCCAACAAAATATCATCTATACAGAAATATTAGTTCGACCAGATGTATTCAAGTTCAACGGAAAAACAAAATTGAAAGATGCTTTGGTAATTCTCATCATCATAGCATAAGTTTGTTCGCAATTAAATCCATCTTCTAGAAAATCATTATCGATAGTATTCATTTGTCAACAATAAAATCTAGTGGAAGTCTATTTCCAACACATATCAAACTTATTCTCAGTTGTAATTGGAATGATTCAAAAGCGATGAATCATTTCATTCGCTTTGCTCGAGAATATTCCGACGATATTGTCGGAATCGATTTTTATGGTGAAGAAGATGATTGTCGAAAATATTGGCATGATTTTGCTGAATATACGAAAATATTGAATCATTATCATATTCGATATCAAGCTAACATGGCTTCCTATCAAGATCTTCAATTAATCGACAATGTTATTCAAGGTTTACGTATTGAACGTATATCTGAACCGTATAACATCATATTATCATCTGAACATTTGGAAAATCTTTGTGTTAAACATGGAATTCATCTAGTTATCTGTCCTCTATCGAATGCTTATACAATTGCTAATTCGAAAGATAATTCTTATCATTTAATAAATTATTTACAATTAGAATCGATTACATTTTCAATTGGATCTTTTTCTCCGTTTGAATATCAACAAAATTTATCAACTATATACAAGAATCTTTTTAATCAAAACGAGAATCTTTTCACTTGTGAACAAATGCAACTGTTGAATGAAAATGCAATAAAAATAAGTTTTGCTAATCAACAATTGAAAACTGAATTAATCAATTTAATTCGTGAAAATTATCGAAATTGTTATAAACAAATGATTCTTATTCAACAATTTCAACAAACAACAAAGAAATGGCAAGAAGAAATGTGCGAGATTATCGATAGAAATGCGCAAATAGCTGTAGAATTTGCGAAAAAAATGCATAAAGAAAAACTACTCAGACGTATCAATCAGTCAAAACAAATCGAACAAAGAACTGAAGAAGAGGAAGAAACAAGTTATAGAAATTGATCCACCATATTGTTTTCTCTCTCTCTCTTGCCTTTCGAATATATACGTATTTCGTATGAGAATAAATACCATCTGTATAACGAAATTCACAATAAATACCATTCCTTTTTGCGTGTCTTCGTATTTTTGAAAATGCAGTATCTACTATCACTTGTTGTTTTTTCTTTATTCGTCTTCGAATATATTCATTGTCAATTGCCGAGTATTCGTGTCGATCCGACGAGTCAACATTTTATCGATGAATACGGTCGTGTACGTATCTTTCATGGTGTTAATGTTGTTTACAAACTGCCGCCATTTCTTCCTAATTTAACTCATTTTGATCCACAAAATTCGTTAACTGATGATGATCTAACTAATTTACATAAATGGGGTTTTAATGTTATTCGTTTTTATACAGCTTGGATGGGTGTAAATCCGAATTCAGAAACTGAAGTTAATCAAGATTATCTTGCACAATTATCAAAAGCCGTACAAATGATGGAAAATAAAGGCATTTATGCACTACTCGATTGTCATCAAGATGTTTTCTCGAGATATTTCTGTGGCGAAGGTGTACCCGATTGGGTCGCCAAAAAAATAGGTGATCAAACGGTTAAATCATTTCCTTTTCCATTGCCGACAACGATGGCACGAGAACCTGATACAGGTTATCCGAAAATCGAGGATTGCTTGAAACATCCATTCTTTCAATATTATTTAACTGAAGCTGTTCTACACGGGTTTAAGATGTTGTAAGTTGAGATACTAGATGAATTTCAATTGAAATATTTAACTAACGTAGATTTACGAATGGTAATGGTACACTCGATGCATTTGGTTCGTTTTGGCGAACTATAGCAAATACATTTGCCAATAGTTCATCTGTTCTTGGGTATGAATTATTGAATGAACCGCCATTTACACGTATTATTGAAGCAGCTGAAATCGGATATGTTGATAAAACTTATTTGGCACCGATGTACAAAAAACTACACGAAATCATTCGTCAAGTTGATGATAAACATATTATCTTTTATGAACCGTCTGTTGCCGATCCGTTGAAAATGGGACTTACAGAAGGACCAGGTGGTCCTACGTATAATGATCGACAAGCTCTAAGCTATCATGTCTATTGCGTTGATGTAACAAAACAAGGTGATCCAAAATCAGATCTCGTTTGTGATATTGACGATGAACTTTTTATTCGTTCACGTCATGAAGAAATCAAAGCAAAGAAACTCGGAGGAATGATGTTAACCGAATTCGGTGCTATAAGTAATTCAACTGAAGGCACCAAAGAAATCACTCGAATAACTGATATCGCAGATCAATACTTGCAAAGTGAGAGTCTTTATCGAAATCCATCGATCTTCTATTCATTTCTGCTATCTGCGTAGGCTGGTCATATTGGCAATTCAAAAAATATCAAGATTTAACAACAGCTGCAAGTCCAGCAACAACTGAATCATTCTATACAGATGATGGTGAATTAGAAATCAATAAAGTACAAGCACTTTCACGTACATATGCACAAGCTATTGCAGGTCAAATCTCTTCATCAAATCGATTTTCCCCCTATTTTGCTTTGAATAAATAGGTTTACCCGTATCTACATATTATGAAGATTTCTCGGGTCGTTTTCAATTTATTTTCAATGTCAACACAAGTATTCATCAGCCAACTATCGTTTACTTAAATGAAGAATTAAATTATCCGCATGGTGTTGATATTATTGTAACACCAGCAAATTCTTTGACATGGACTTCAACTAGTCCAAATTATTATGAATTTACGACGACAACAGAAGCAAAAACTGGCACAAATATCACGATTTTAATTACAGCCAAACAAGCTGCTTGGTATATTCAAGCTTGGAATTGGATTAAGACAAAGATTTCTTTTTGGATGAAATAAACTATAGGATTTAGGTTGACTATTTCATATATATATATTTCTAATCTAAGATTTAAAATAAAATAAAAAAAACGAAGCAGAATTTGATGATTGAAAAATAAATTGAGACTAGATTTTGCCTGATAAATAACCGATTGAATTATTCATCATTATAGTCTTTTCGATCACTATTTGTTTTGCAATATATTCCAACACGAATACGATACCATGTTTTGCCAATATCATCAGATCGTGCTTTTTCGAATAGTTCGCTCGAATCTTGTTCGTGTTTGTACATGAAACGATAATCATATAACCATGCACGAATATATTTCGGTGGTTTACTACGAAATGGCTCTGGTAAGGTACCAAGCAGTGATAGAACTGGTTGATTATGCTCGAGAATACGTTGAAGAAATACTTGAAACCATTGTGGAGGTGGCGCACCTCGTGCTGCATCATTTGGTAAAAACCTACAACAAACAAATCGTGTTCGATTTGATATTCGATTATTTGCAATTTACCAAAGTCTCCAATCGAGATTAGGCATATGACAAAATGGTACAATTGGTAATGGTTTATTGATATCCGATGGTTTATATTTGAAATCATATTCATACCATGTCGATTGATCAGTACTGCCTTCGATGACGATTTCCCATCGACGTTTAGTCATATGTGCAAATTTAACATAACGACCACAGAGTCGAATTGGTGAAAGTAAATTGTAACCATATTCCGACCAATCCATTATATAATTCCATGGTTGAAGAACAAAACATTGAAAATATCGATGGGAATAAAGAAATCGACTGAGATTTAATGGTAAAGATGAATAATTAGCAAAAATGGGCCAAGAAAGTGGATTTTCTTCACGAAATGTGTTGAATAAAGGAATTAATGATATGAAAAAATACGGTAGAGCAAGACAAATCCATGGTAACAATTTCATTGGCCATGCTACTGAATATGGTTGTAGAGATGTATATTCCAGAAATGATAGAATCGATTCAAATGGAATCAATGTTCGCCAAACATTATCATTTAAAAGTAAAATCATTTCTGTTATTGTCAATGGTGCCAAATGAGCATAATTTCCTGTAAAATTTATACCCAATAAAATCATTAGAAAGAACACAAATGATATCCATCGAATGACTTGTGGAGTATAACAAAGTAGTGCTCCGATACCTTCACTAATATAAGTAAAATATGTTTCAATTGCATGAATCTTTGGAGACATTCGATAGAACATAGGTGATAATGGATTTGGCAACGGTCTGAAAACAGTCAACTATTTCAATATTAGCAATAACATAATTACAACTCACTGAGTCCAATAATGCCATAACATTGCTGTTCCATCTTTCCAACTTTGATCTCCACCTGTATACTAACGAAAAAAAAACCAAAAAAAGAAATCGTCTCAAGAAAAAAAAACAAAATTTAATCTACTTTTCCTGCAGCTCCACCAAGCATAATACGAAATAAAAGTGTCCATTGAATGAATACTAAAACTTGAGGTTGTACAGCAAGAAATGGCGAACATAAAATATACAACATATTCGTTTCTAATAAATTCGAATGCATCTGTAAGCCCATAAATGTTGTTGACACAGTCACCAATGATGAATAACAAAGCCAACAACCAATAAAACATAGACCCGTTGGAATAACTGCAAAAAAACCGAGAATCGAACAAAGAATTCCTATCCAATGTAATACCAAAAGAAAATTATCCGAATCGGATATGATTAAACATAATGTTGGCCGTTGATAAAACGTCAATTTACGTTCTTTCCAATGACGAACAAATTCACGTGCAGGTAATATTCCTGTACTACCGATTTGTCCACGCCATTGAACAAATGACGAAAGAAATGCTGCTAGATTAATACAAGCTAATGAACGTTCGAAAAGTGACACGGATAATTGCCACGGTTCATTAAATAACATTTTTGTTTTGTCTGCAAAAACAAACAATCAGATACGATGAAAACATGCTGGATTAAACCGTTTTATTTTTATATTAAACTGATATGTGAATACATGTTTATTCATAGGGGATCATCGCTATGAAACGAAACTATCACATAAAAATACAAGTGACAAATAGAACAAAAAAACGAAACATCATAGATAACGGTAGAACAAACTAAAAACAAACAAAACAGGATTAAAACGGAAGGTGGTATCGCAATCTTGGGCGTTAGAAAGTATAATAAAAAACGATTTCACTGGGTTGGTTTTTGACCGTTGAGATATTCTGTTAGAAGATTAGGATACGTTGTTAATAATCTATCAAAAACAACAAATCATATAAATATGAGCAAATTTTTTGCAATTTACCGTTCGATATTTTGACGAGCATTTCGTAATTGTAAAGCTTCGATACGATTTTTAATGGAAGCTGATGTTGGAAATTGTTCAAACCATTTAGCAACAGCTTGGTTTGATGTCCACTGAGCATCCTTGAGAGAGAGAGAGAGAGAGAAACAATATGTGTTTTTTTAATTGAAATCTTCATTTCCTTACATTATTATTTTGATCTTCGTTGAACCATTGTTGAAGATAATCCAAAGCTAATTCATAGCTAATCGATGGATCAAATGAAAGAATAGTTTTGATTGCATTGTTTTCTTCTAAACGACGTCTCAATCTCCAATAGAAAAACTCTCGACTCGTTCGCCAATCCAAAATTTCCTAATTAATAACGAAAATCACAATTTAATCGACGAAAAAAATCGACTTACTCGAATAACGCCTTTCTCTAACATTCGACCGGGTGTATCATGTAAATCACAGAACATGACAGCTGCTTGTTGATAAACCGGTAGTAAAAACTTCTCTCGTTCAGCTAATTGTCTTTCCAAATCTTCTTTTATACTCGTATTCGGACACGAACTAATTTCCTTAAGCAAATCTCGGCATGTTACATCAAGTCGATGAATCGTACGTGTTAAATCTTTCGTACGATATTTAATCTCAACGGTTCCTTCAGGTTCGAGTACACCACCACGACTCAATTGATCGGCATACATTTCCATGTACCGTAAGTTTATCGTTGGATCAATAACAACCCAAGCACCACCACGTAGTTCGCCATAGGGTGGAATGTAACTGAAAACAGGCTGTTCATATTCTCGTAATGCATCGACAATGTATGCGCCGAATTTCATGATTTGATCATACATATCTTTCATACCACCGCTAAAACCACGCCAATTAGCAAAGATGATCAATGGGAGATTTTCTCGTTTGAAATCGTTGATAGCCTGAGCTGTTTTAAAGGCTGAATCAGGAAACCAGACTTGACCAGCTTGTTGAATTGTTCGAGCATCGGAATCGAAATTAGCTGGATCGGCTGGTTGTTCTAATTCAACAGTTCGTGTTTCAACGGCAATAACACCCATTGCTAAAGAAATCAAATTGTTCGTTTAAATGAGAAGAAAAATCTTTCTATTTTTTGTTTGACTTACGAATACCACCAAGACGAGCTCGACCACAAACAACTGTTTTCGCCCAACCTTTCATGATTTCTACAAATGAATCTCGATCGAAAAATCCCGATTGAAACGATGTCAACAACGATATTCCACTATCATTCGATTGTGTCGAACTAAGTAGTCGTCCTTGAATCATATCTCTTGGATCGTAAGGCGTCGATGTCGGAACAAAATCAATCGGTCGATCAATTGGATCAGTCAATGCACGTAATGTTGGCGGTAAATGTAACATTGTTTCAGGCATGTACGATAACCAACGAAGAATAAGTGAACAACCTTCGAAATCATCTTTGACAACATCATGTGTAATACCATTGTTGTACATAATTTGTATGCCACCTAATTGATTATTACTGTTGTAAACTTCTCGGCCGAGAACTTTATTCAAAGCACCAGCACCCGTAAGGATAATATGAGAGTTTTCCACTTGAATTACACGAGAACCAAGTCGAACTAAATATGCACCGATACCAACAGCACGACACGTAACTAAACTGATTGTTGGCTAAATAAAATCAAAAATGAATTGAGAAAAAAACAAGACTTTCTCTCTCTCTGTAAAAATTCTCCTTACAATAACATTGTATGCCAACGAAGTTTCACCAGCAATCATTCCTGAACCACGTAGATTTTCTACACCTAAATTACTATCTTTGCCGATAATATCAATGATTTTATATCGTAATTGTCCATCTTCATTCACTGCTTCTGTTCGTACACTGTTCAATTTTGATACACGTGCATAATCATCTGCTGTTAAATACAAATATTTGATACCTTTATCGATATCTTTCGGGTCATTCCATGCAATATTATAAAGAAACTTTAGCTCTTCAGCTAAACCAATACGTGCACCACTATTTGCAGATATATAAATACGTGGTACACGTTCCAATCGTGCTAATTCCGATGCACGTTGAAATAATAAATCTTCTTCCATGCCGAACGAACCAATTCGATATGTAATATCATTTGCAATGACAATTATGGTTCGTCCATTCGGACATTCCGGTGTTTTCATTCGAATACGCCATGCAATGATACCACAATCATTTTCAGCTGGTGAACGTGTTCGTGTCACGAGACCACATTGTGTGATTTTGCCATTGATTTCATCGTGATCAAATGGAGACGATTGTAATGATAGTGGTGTTAAACTAGCTGGTGATGCATTTGTTGAACTTTGTTCGCTATTCATAACTGGCGTTGAAATTGCTGTTATCGATGGTGTTGTTGTTGTCGATGATGATGTATTCGAATTCGGTGTTGGTAAAACTGATGATATTTGATTGTTTTCATTTGTACTATCGAGTATTAGTTCTTGACAAGAAAAATTATCTTTTGGCATTGCTTGATCTTTGATTTTATTTAAATCGAAATATTGTTTCCATGATAAATGTAAAGCACGTCGAAACATTTCCGGTAGATCATAGGCATATGTTGTGCCATTCGATTGAGCTGTAAAACGTTTGTATTGTAATTGATCTTTGGTTAGATATGGATCGTGTAAAGCTCGTCCGTCTAATGGACCTGTTTTGCCAACATTGTACGTTTGAAAAATTGTCTGTCCTGTTGATTGATTTGTTACTTCGCGATAGAGTGAAATATCAAGATGATAACCGCTTTCATATGTCATAAAAACACGGAATTGCATTGGTTCAGAATCAGTTGTTAATCGTATGGTCATTTTCAGTTCAGCTTGAAGAATACGAAGTTTCCATAAACGAATACCTATACAAATTGATTCATATTTACAAAAAATAACAATGATTTAGTCATTGACGAATTGACTTACCATAACGAAGTACCATTTCTCGAACGCTTTCTTCGACTTTACTCGGTTCAATGCAGACCGTCGGTACGAAACACATAAAAACATGATTACAATCAGTTTTATTAGCTAATGGATGTGACATAGCGATTTCTAATTCGTCCATAGCTTCGAGTAGAGTTCGTTCAGCTTCATTTTGTAAATATTCATAACTTGCTTCTTTAGTAACTAGATCCGAATGACGAATGATTGTTCGTGCAAATAAACGATAGTCGGGTGTATCATTTTGTTTATTATGAATTTTGCCTTTGCCTAAGTAGATATGTACGCTATGATTCGATGTTGGAACAAATTCTAAATCGAATGAACGTAAACGATAGAGTTCAAGTTGATAGGCAAGAGCTGGTTCGAGATTTCGAAAGATTTTATCTTCTTCAAACTGAAATATCAAATCGACAATTTAGATTTTTATTTACAAAAAAAAAACTAATCATTACGCCTAATCGTTTTCGGAATGTGTAATAAATCGGAAATTGACGCTAGAAAAATATCAATTGATGTTTGTTTTTTAAATATTGAACTTCATAATTACTTTAGTAGCAAGAGAGAATGTTACTCGACGAACATTCTTTTCTGCACAATCTTGACTCTAATGTTAAAAAAAAACAGAACAAATCTGTCGACATTGTTGTTGAATGAAAATCTCTTCAATTACTTTCGATTGAACGAAATCAACAAAGATTTCATCGAGTTTTGTAGTTTGTTGAAGATTAACATCGTCCTTGATGAAAACATAGACGAGATTTGTTGCTTGATCAATCTAATTCAATAGGAAATGAAATGAAATGTTGTTCTGTTTTTTTTTCAGATGAGAAAATCGTTTGTAACTACTTTCGAAGTAAAGTTAATGAGAGCAGCAGTACCATCAGCTGATCCATGTCTCATTTGCATACGCATCGTTTTTCGATTCGCAAATGATGGTCGTTTCGATGAGAATACCGACGAGAATGGTTTTAATAATTCATCAAAATATCTAAATTTCAGTTATAATGTGTTTTTTTTATTTTCAAATAAAATTTGAACAAACTTTTCTGCGTGTTCTAAACTATTGAAAGCTGCAATTATTCCTGAACGTCGAAATAATTGTCCATCTTCATCATCGACTAATCCCATGTCATCATTGAAATTATTTACTGGAATCGAATGTTCTTGAACATACAAACTAAACAAAAAGAACAACGATTATAATTTTGTCTTTGAAAGAATTTCATACCGATTTGAATGATTCAGTGGTAAATATAGAGAAAATTGAACAGTACATGTTCCATCCGAAAGAAAACCATGTTGAATACTATTCAAATCATAGGATATATACGAACGACGAACGTATACCTAAGTCAAGAATTATTAATCAAAGAAAAACCCTCTCAAAATAGTCTTACTTCAAGTGCTGATTGACGAACTTGAGTGTTTGGATGATAGTAAAAATCATGTAGAACATCAAAAATACTTGTTTCCGAAAGAATTAATTTCTTGAAAGAGAAGAGAAGAGAAGAGAAATAAATGTAAATTATTTCTCGATAATGAATTTTTGTTTTGTTTAAATTACTTGTAGATTTTCTTGACATAATTTATGTCCGTACATATCCAATGCACTGAGAAATATCGACTCCATTTGATTTAATCTCAATTCATAGGGTGGCTGTTGAAATTGTATGAGAACTTGTCGAGATTTTAATGCAACTTTAGCATTATTCGAATGTGTTAATAAAGTTAATTCACTTAACAAAGCTGTTAATTCATCGGTTAAACGTGGATCACGTTGAAATAATAAATCAATTAACATAATAACCAATGCATTTTTCGAATTATAATTCGCATGAGAGAAGACAATTTCGGTTACTTTATGCATATCAATCTTATGTTTATCACGTAATTGTGTTAAACATTTATCATATTGTCCATGTTGAAATAATGTTTCGATATTTAAATAATTTCGTATTAGGTCTGTAATGACTGCTTTCGTATGTCCTTTAATACCTGATCGATATCGTTGAACTAGCTGAACAAGACTTTGAACAGTTGTGAAAAAGAGATCACGATCGGCGCGTCGTTCTATTTTCGACGCATAATTATCGATATAACTAGCAATAGCTTGTGAAGGAAATTGTACGAGAACGGATGTTAAATTGCTGAGATAGTTTTTCATTAATCGTTTGATTTCTCTGTCGACTTCTTTCGGTATACGTTCGGATATATTCGAAAGAATTTCTTCGACTTCAAGTAAAGGCAAAGCTGGATCACGTAGAATTGTAAATAGTTTCTCAACAGTTGTACTCAAACGTTCACGAAAATACGGTTCAGGATATGTATAACCACGAAGAATATTTTCCAGTGTTTGTTTAGTTGTTTGAAAGATTTGATTGAGTTTCGTGCTTGTTGAACGATTCGTAATTTCGAAATTGAATTTCTCATTGTATAATTTCGATCGTTTGATTTGTTGAGGATCATCGAAAATAATATGAGCGAGAACGCATGATGCATCGAGAATAGCACCCGGCCGTTTCGCCCATTGAAGATGGCCTTTCGATGGACATCGAAGTTCAGTGACCATTTTCATAACTTCGATTTCGGCATAGACTTGACCTGCTTCAACTGGACCACCGTCTTCAATCGTATAGTGAAGAAGTTTACCAGCTGATGGAGCACTAAAATTCAATTCAATCTTGATAACATGAGATATTCTTTGAATGAACTGAAGAATTCTACCGTAGGATTGATGGATCATTTTCTTTTTGAAAAACACATGATTTATTATTGATAATAACTCGATAACTATCGACTTCTTCTTTCATAAATGTGACGTAACTTGAACCATCTAAATTAATCAATATTCCGCCATCTTTCATTCTAAACATTGAAATTGTTTTTTTTTCGTTTACGAAAGAAAATAAAAACAGTTTCGTCCGTACCGATGAGCTTCAACTTCGACATAAGAATCATTCATGACAACAAAGAAACAACTTGGTCCACATTGTGCTACCTACATACAAAACGAAACATTCTTTTTTGCTTCTGTATTCATAAACAAACTTGTAATTTATATTTAGTAAATTCAGAAATTAATTCGACATGAGTGGAAATTGAGAGTGTATTCATTGATAATATCTGACCTCTATTATTCAATAGAAAATCAAGAAAATCAAGAATGATATTCGATTTTGTTTATCTACCGTTCAAGTGAAGATTGAAAATTTTGACGATTATTTCGAAATTTTTCATCGGCTATGTGTATAGCACCGCAAACAATCGATATCATTATATCAGGTTTTTCAGTTTGAAAACGTTCAGCGATTAAACCATCGAGCCAACTCGTTTTGACTGTATTTTCAATAAAAACGTCAGTTTCTAACAAACGAATGAGAATTTCCACTGAAAAGTCAAAGAGAAATTTTAAAAAATTTTCGTTTTAGTATTTTCGTAAATCTTTTATTACCAGTCGAATGAAAATCACCACGAATTGACAATTCTTTTAACGCAACAACCAGATTTCTAATAAAACAAACAGATTAGTTTTGATAGCAAATGATGATTTGATCTAACGAACTCTCGAGCAGCTTCTCGTGTTTCACCATGAGAAAATATATGACCGAATTGTGAATCAGCAAATTCGTGTAAACCACCGGAGGACGCTATACTAAAATAGCCCCAGACGTTTTGTCGACTACGAAAATTGAGTTCTTCAACTGTTCCAGAACTTGGTTTAAATCCCTGGAAAGACATATGCAGATGAAATTTAAACTTATTTGCCCGATGAAAAAGAAAAAAACTGACTTCATCTGGATTTTCACTTGTTATACGTGCAGCTATAGCATGACCATTTGCAATAGGTTTTTGTCTTGGTTCATTGAAATCGATTGTCGATAGACCGAATGGTTCTTCGCCATACAATAATCGAATATCTTTTATTCGATGTAAACAAATACCCATAGCAACCTACGAATAACAAAATTAAGAAAAGATTTGCCTTTTTTCTTTCTTCGACATCGATTGTACTTGTAATTGACATGCAGGTAGATTAACATCGGTAACCATTTCCGTGCAAGGATGTTCGACTTGCAAACGTGGATTTAATTCAAGAAAGAAGAATGTTTGATCATTCGGATTGTATAAATATTCAATTGTACCAGCACTAGATATAGATTGAATTTCATTGTAAAGTTTTTTAAGCATCAAATTCAAAGAACTAACCTAACATAACCAACCATTTGTGCTAAACGTACGGCAGCTTGTTCCATTTGCTCGAGAATTTCGGGCGGAGCTATGACAGCTGGAGCTTCTTCAATGATTTTTTGATGACGTCGTTGGATCGAACAATCTCGACCGAACAAGGATATAGCTTGACCACTTTGATCAGCAAGAATTTGTACTTCCAAATGACGACAACTGTCCGCATATTTCATGAGAAATATTGGTGAACCAGGTACTTCTGTTTGAACCTAAAGGAATTTTTGCTGATTTGACTCGAAATAGAAAATTCGAGTCGATTTACTTGTCGAAAAAGATTTTCGAAATCGTCTCGACTTGTAGACTTTCGAATACCTTTACCGCCGCCACCTTCAGATGCCTTGATCATAACAGGAAATCCAATTTGTGCTGCAATCTAAAATTCCAATTTCAACCGATCATCTTTTCTTTTTCAATTCCATCTGATCTCTTACTTCAACACCTCGTTTAGCATCAGTCACGCAGGCTTCTTCATATAATTCCATAGGTACGTTAATACCATCTTCTGAATTCGAATTTTCTGGCAGTTTTAAATCTGACAAAGTTCAACATATTCAAAAAATCAACATTCGTTTATGATGAAATCGCGTTGACTCACGTGATCCACTCCAAGCTAAAGTTGGAACATCAGCACTTTGCGCAATAATACTCGAAGCGATTTTATCACCTGAAGTGAAATGTCGAATATTCGAGGGAAAAACAAATCAATTTATTTACCTAATGCCCACATAGCTTGTTCAGGTGGACCTAGATTTATAAAAAAAATAATTTAATCAAATAATATAAATCAATATTGAAATACCAATAAAAGCAATTCCATTTTGATGAAGTAATTCCGGTAGTTTAGGATTTTCGGATGCATGACCCCAACCAGCCCAAACAGCTGTTCGAGAAAGAAAAAACGACAATATAATCCATCAAATTCAATAATCAAATCAAATAACCTTCAACTGGAAATCGCTTAGCAATATCAAGTATAAGTTCGCAATTGGAATAATTCATATGCGATGGACCGCCTTGAACATTAACATAATGATCTGCATATCGAATGTATTCTGAAACGAATTTGAAATCAAATTTTCAATAAGATAAAATCCGACAAAAAAAACCGAACCAGCATTCGCTTGCATATCTTCCGGAGTAACCATGGCAACAAATTTAATCGCATGTTCTTGACGAAACATTTCGTATGACCAACGTCGAATTGAACGCATGCATTTAACAGCAGCAATGCCATTATTTGCGATAAGAATCTATACGAATGGATAATAACATGGGTAGATTCAATCGATTGAAATCAAAATCTTGTTTACTTTATTTATGACTCGTCTTCCGCCTAGAAAGTCACAGAGTGCTTTTGGTGTTGCAAATGTTTCTAATTGTCGGAGTGATGCCGAGGATCCAAATGAAATGCCTGACATATTTCTACGAACAAAAAAAATGGATTATTCATTCAATTTATCTTCAAAATGATCCGCTTCATCATATATATATATATACGTCATCTCGTACGATCGTTACACAAAGCAGCAACGAAACAATTTTTTTTGCTTTCTTTTTCGATTCTCTTTCTTTTTTTCTTCGTTTTTTTGTTCTGTTCTACATAAATAAATTTTGCACGTACCTTTTACCACGTTGAAATGTCGATCTAATTTCATTAGTTCTACTATTGTTGTTTGATTTCGTATTTATCGACGAACCATTTGTAAGAACATTACTTGTCGAATCGAATGAAGATGTCGATGGCGGATTGGATAATGTCGAAAGTTCGAGAAACTCATCGACTTCATCTAATGATCCATTGAATTCATCGAGATGTTGCGATGTCGGTTCGAGATCAAATCGAACCAACGATGAATTCGTATCGGATTTAATTGTATCCGAATCAGGAGTATTTTCGTTACGATCCATCGACAAAGATTAACAAACGATAGAATAAATTAGTGAAATAATCACTATCTAGAAAATTCAACACAATAGTAAGAAATCTAGAACACATCTGATATTGGTGTGTTTAAATACACCTGTATGACTATGTTTGTTGAGATCACGAACTTAACAGCTATTTACTTAATGTATGTCTTCTTTATCTCGATGTTTTTTCTTCTTCTCGCGTGTATATGACATGTTCCAGGTTACGCATCGACGAAAGCACGCCGACAACTAATGATCATTCATTTCTAATTTTTATGAAGTACATATTTGAAAAGAAAAATCGTTTCAGGTCAAACTAGTGAAAAGATGAAGATAATAATGAAAATCGAACCAGTCTTTTTTAGTTATCTCATTTTTAAGTATAATCAAGCATTAAGATAAAAAAAATGACTTGCTTTCGTTTTAATTCTATTCACTGGATAAACTATTATTGGATTATCGCGTGATGACGATAAAATGAAAAATAAAATATGTAAGTACGAATTTTCTCTATGTTCGAGAACGAAAGAACGAAAGAAAGAAGAAAAAAAAGCGTATAGATATTTTTTCGAGGGATTCAAACTAAACATTGTGGTTTCTCTCGACTAACTTTTCAACAACAAAAACAACAAAGTCATGAAAAAATTATCTTTTCATTTTTTTTATTATTATTTTCTTCTTATAAAATCGTAAAACAAAACAAAGTCAAAACAAAATTAATATTTCGTATCACAATTATTTTAAATTTGCTCCTCATGAAGATAATCACTATTCGACATGAATACTAACTGATTCGGCTCACTCTCGCTATCCTCATCGTTGTTACTTAATTTATCACTTTGATCAGAATCGATGCTCGACGAATCTTGTAGAGATGATTGAATAATTGCCCAATCTTCGAGTATATTTACATCGGATAATTGATAAAACATCGCTAAGCTATCTTTATCGACGTGTTTCATTGACGGATTTAAACGTCGTTTTTTATGATTGATTTTCATTGAATTCGATGAATCGAAACGTCGTTTTGCCGACGAGATCGATGATGAATGACGTTCGTTGGAAAGAAGTTCTTGTAAAATATGTGTGCATAATTGTGTTTGTTGTTTTAAGGTTTCTAATTCCGTTATTTGATCTTCAATTTCTGTACGCATTTCTTCATATAAAAGTAATTTATCATTTTCGAATGTTTGTTCTAAACTCAATAGTTCCGATTGTGTCACATTTTCTAATGCTTGCAATTCGATTTGACGTCGTTGTTTAGCAATTTCTAATTGAATTTTCATATCATCGTAGAGCTTCTTCAATTCATCTTGATATTCAGGTGCTTCACCATTTTGTATTGCGATTAATTTTCTATCGATTAACAAAATACTTTCTTCATAGAGAAGATTTTTTAATTCATCGAATTGTTTTTCAATATTCGTTAATTCAAATATAATTTCATATCGTCGTGAATCGTAATAATCAATCGATGATGTTGAAAAATCATTTTTGCCGAATGTTTGAAGAATATTTTCAATTTCATCGGATGAATCGACGGAATCATCATCATTATCACCAATATTTTCATCATCACTCGTCAAATTATTCATTAATGGTGATGATGCTGAACGTTTTAATGAATTATTCGATGAAAATATCTGATCAGTTTTACTACTCATATTTCAACGATGATATTTCAAAAAAAAAAAAAACAAAACTTTAATAATAAATATAAGAATAACAAATATGCGTCGTAGAAGAGTAAACTGTTGATTTCTTATTGAATCGAAACATAACCAATTGATAACAGACGACAATAAAAGTGACACCTATTTGTTTGCATTGAAATCGTTCATTATACAATTTCTAAACAATTGACTTGTATACTTTTCGACAAAAAAACAAACATATGATAGAACATTCGAAAAAATGCACATGTGTCGAGTAATAAAAGTGAGAGGAGAAGAATTGAGAAAAAAAACAAACGTTCCGGTGCCGGGGATCGAACCCGGGCCTAGACGGTGAGAGCGTCCAATCCTAACCACTAGACCACACCGGATACAGTAGGTCTTTGAATCGGATAATTCTCGAGTTGTATAGGTTTATCATCAGTAAGTATTTATTTGTTTGTCACGTGTGAGCATAAGTCAGAACGACAAAGAACTCGTATTAATATCGACGAAGAAAATACATATATTTTTTGTCCTATTTCTTCAGATTTTGTTGGTAATGTCGACGATAACAGAAACATCATCGGCTCGTATTAAATTTTCTCGTGTTGCACTTCGGCCAGGAGGACAAAAATCTGCTCAAGTTTGTTTTGATTCAACAATGAATTCAAATTAATTCTTCTTCTTCGCTTTTTTTAGTTAGTTTATTTCAATCATGATGAAGACGCTGGACTTGCCATGCAAACAATATTTCAAAATCGAGCATTCGATTTACCATCACCGAAGTTAATCATCGTACTCGAAGGTGGTATCAACAATTCTAGTGAAAAGTTAAACGATTTCAATGAAAAACAATTCGCAACATCAGTCGCAAGATTATTATTAGATATTGGTATTTCGCTGTTTTTTTTCTTTAAAATCTCTTGATATAGTTTATGTGTTTTTTTTTATTTTTAGGAAAAAATAAATTAAGCGATGATCAAAGTGCTCCTTGGCTATTCGGCAATCTTCGACATGTTAGATATTCTTTGAGAATTTGTGTTGACTATTTGTTTTTTTTATTAATATATGAAGGATTCAGTTGCAGGACGTATAATTCAAATAACAAGACAGCAATATCTCGCTAATGATATTCCGTTGTCAAGATTCGTGACAATTGGCATCGATGTTTGCCCATCGGTTTCTGTATGATAATAATCTATTCTCGATTGAAAATCATCAACTCTTTTGATTTATCGGGATATTTTACGTAGATAGATGAAAGTCCTGATGATTATCATTCATTAGTCAATGCTATTTCGTATTATTCTCATGAAATGAATAAAATAGATTTGTTAACAAATGGCTTTGCACATTGTACACAAAAATTAAATAAACGTTTGTCACGAGTGATTTTATACGGGAAAAGAGCCGAAGATTTAGTCGATCGACGAACAATTCTGCAACGTTGTGTCGAAGAAATTGGACGAGTACGAGATAATGATAAGAGTGAATTAGGTTTGTTCGAAATTTGGACGATTTTCGAGAAGAAATATCTGTTATTGTTGTTTTCAATAGTGAGTATACCGAAAGTTATGTTACTTTATGGTGGTGATACGGAAAATGTCGAACCAATTTATCGATTATTAAATGCTGAAATTGATCGAAGAAAATTCGGTTTAGTTATTATTCGAGTATGAAAATGAGTAATTATGAAAAGAAATTTGATAAGATTTTGATTTTTTCTAGGGTTCAGGTGGTTTAGCAGATGTACTTGCATGGGTTTGTGACAAGATTCGAAGTGGTGGAACATGTTTACACGGTTCAGAACTTCAGTAAATCGACAACGAGTATTTTCAATTGATTTACTATCGAATTTGTAGGTCATTAACATCGACATTTCTCCGAGAATTAAAAGTTTTAGTTAATCAACTTCTCGGAAGTGATTTCACTGATGATTTACTATCATTAATCACTTATTTAGCTATAACTCAATGTAAAAAAGTTCGTGTCTGCGATGAAGATGATGATTTATCTCTATATCTTCTCGAAGCACTAGTCACAGGTTTTTAGTCGATTGATTTTCATCTACGAAAAACAAAATCGATTTTCAAATTTTAGCAAATCAAAGTCAACGTTTATCATCACTTAAACTTCATCTATCCTTAGCTTTTGATTTAAATCAACCGAAATTTGCTAGTCGAATGCTTCGAGCTAATCAAGACATGCCTGAAGAAGTCAGAAGACACCACATTTACAACTTTCTATACGATTGAATAGTTTTTTTTTTGTTGTTCTTTCATTTTAGGATTTAATTCAATTAGCTAAAATGGCAATTATTCGAGATCAAGTTGAATTTCTTCATGTTCTCGAAGATACATGTGGAATTACTTCGGATAATCTTGGAGAAAAATTCGAATGTGAACTAAGCGCTAAAATGGTATGCGGAGATAAAATGAAAATCATTCGAAAATAGTAGTTTTCTTTTCATTCGTAGAATTACAATCATGATTTATTTCTCGAATGTATTCGACATGATTTCGGTTGTCATTTAGATGAAATCTATCGATCGGTAGGACGAAATATCTTTCGACAAAAGAAAAAAGTAATAAGATCATTTTGTATGTTGAAGGCTGATGAAAATAGTGATACGGAAGATGAGAGTCAAGCGATTAATGTGAAATTATTTCTATGGGCAGTCTTTTTCGATCATTATAATTTATCGTTACATTTTTGGAGACGTTTGAATGTATTTGTTTATTTTTAAAGATAAGTTATCGATTGAAGTTCTTTTTTTATTTTGATGAATTAGGATCGATTATGTGGTGCATTGATTGCTGCACTTGTCTATCGTCATACAGCTGAATTATGTGAAAAACAAAGTTCTACTGAAAGTGTAACTGTACAAAAATTAAGAGATCATGCCGAGTACAGATAATTCAATGTTTATTTTTGACATTTATTTCCTCAATCGTTATTTATTTGTAGTGAATACGAAAATCTCGCTATTCGTCTTCTTCAATGTCTCTATCTATCAAATCCTATGATGACACGTTTAGCATTAAAACGTGAAAATTATGAATTCAATAAATTCTCTTCATTAGAAATTGCAATCATGTCACATAGTGAGAATTTCGTTGGACATACAAGCGTTCAGGAAGTATTCGATGTTATTTGGAAAGGTGAAACAACTCACAAAGTAAAACTGATCAATTTAAAAATCTATGGAAAATATTCATTCGAAATTTTAGATTAAAGGCAAAAATTTCGATCGAATGCTCGCTACGGCTGCGTCAACATTCGGTCAAGCAACAACAACTATACAGTATAGAGAAAACAAAACGGAAACATATCAATTGATAATTTATTTTTAGAGCCAAAGATCAACAAGATCTATTAAAGTATATCTTAACAATAAAAAATCAACTATCTCGTCCACGTGTTAAATATCAAGTTCACTTTATATTTTACACGATGTTCTTATGTCTTCTTTCGTATCTTGTTCTCTTTGTCAAACCATCTTTGTTGGTTATTAATGATGAAATGACGATATCAGTTGAAAATGATACTTGTTTAAGAGATGATCTCTTTTGTCAATTGAAAGATGCACCAAAAGAATCTTGGTCAATTCTGCAAATTATTACTAATTTTTGGGTTTTTATGTTTGCATTAGAAGAATTTCGTCAAGTAAAATCGAAAAAACGAATATTTTTGAATCAATATTTTTTTTCTGTCAATAGATGAAATCGTTTAAAACAAAAGATAATAGTTTTGGACAAACATTAATGCTTTATTTTGGTGAATCTTGGAATAAACTCGATACACTTTGTGTTATTATGTATGTTACATCGATTACATTGGAATTCTATGATTCAAAAACAAGTTTAAATGCAGCAAGGTTTGATTTTATTTTCTTAATCATTTTCATTATTTTGTTTATTAGAGCATTCCTTGCGATTGATGTTGTCCTCTGGTTTATTCGGTTGCTTGTCCTTCTAATGATTGATCGTACAGTCGGTCCCATGCTTCTCATGATTCAAGCAATGGTAATTAGAAATGATGCTATGCTATGTTTGACTTTTGAATATTTTCTAGTTGAATGATATGATGACATTCTTTTCGATATTCTTTGTTTTTACATCAGCATATGGTGTTGCATCGTTTTCGTTATTGAAAAGTGACGAACCATCGTTTGAATTTGCCATTTTTCGAAAGATTTTTCATGCAGCTTATTGGTAAAGATTTTCAAAAAAGAAAACTATTAAAGAAAAATAGAAGATTTTTTTATTTCAGGCATGTTTTTGGAGAAATCAATGATCTTGAGGATGTTGAAGGTACTGTTTGAATAGAAAAAAAAAGAACCGATCTTAAAGATTCAATTACGTTTTAGATAATTTTGAATTAACTGGATGGGCTGCATTTGCTTTATTAGCTTTCTATATGGCTGTTAGTAATATTCTATTGGTGAATTTACTAGTTGCTATGTTTTCGTAAGTGATAAAGAAAAATATCATCTGGAGAATTTGATTCATTGTTCAGAAATACATTTGATCGAATGCATTCAAAAATGGATACACTCTGGAAGTTTCATCGGTAAGAATTTGATTCTGAAGTTGTTAATTGATTAAATCATCTCTTTCTAGTTATCATATTATCAAAGAATATACAATTCTTGCTCCATTACCACCTCCATTAAATTTGTTAAGTAAAGGCAATTATGAATTAAAACCATTTAATCGTAAGTGAAAAAAATATGTTTGTCAATCTATGATAAAAAGTTCACATGAACATGCATATAAATTCGATATTTTTTCGTTTATTTTTAGCGGATTTAACAGCTGAACAAATATTGAATTTACGACGACGCGAAGCACTTGCTTATGAAAGCGATGTTTTCGAACAAGCAAATAAAGATAAACAATCAGATATTAATCGACAAGAAAAATTGGATATACAACTACGACAATTACGTAAAATGATTTCACATGTGAAAGTCACATGTGAGGCATCAACAAATGATGATTGAAATCGAGCTCTTACAACTCTTTCTTTTCTTTAAATATTGTTTCTGTCTTTCACTCGTATTAATACATTTGTTCTGTAAATTATAAATAGTTTTTCTTTTAAAAATGTTTGCATCTTAATCATGCTACATCTTTTTTTTATGAATAAATGTGTATAAATAGTTTATTGATATAATTATAATAAAAGTAAACTTCATTAGTATTCTATTGGTGAACCTGGATGTGTTATACCTATTGCTTTAAAATCAACATGAATACAGCAAACACCACGTATTTCTAAAGGCATTGGCGGTCGTGATGATAATGATGGTGGTGGACCACCTCTTCCAGCTATGACACAATCATGTGTTGAAGGACATTTGGGACCATTCGTAGTTTGACCACATTCTGTATTTGTTAAAAAAGCTGTTTCATTGAAACAGGGAGATGAACGACATTGACAGATTTCACAACCATCTGTACCAAAACGAAATCGATACGGATATGTCAAAGCACAATTTTCTAACGGGTGACAATGGCTTGATCGTAATGATACTCTTCATAGTTATTAACTGTAGATTTACTTTCGATCAATTGATTATATACTTCCATCTGTATTTTCAACAAAAGTACGTTCAGTAGAAATGTCATATTGACAAATAGATTTATATAGAATTTGTTCGTCTGTTATTATTTTATTGTTGTCTTTAATTGTTAGTATCGACACACCCTGTAATAGTAAAATTCTTCATTCGTAACGTAATTGGTTTTAATTAGACAGCTGCATTTCGATAATCATCAACACATTGCATATTAATATGACAATTAAAGTCACGATGATCCTCGAGATAACCTATATAAATCTAGTGTTTAGAGTTTGACCGTGAGTAATATTTCAGAAGTAAACTTCTCCCGATATGGAAGATGCAAAACCTGCTATCATACTGATTATAACAAATAATTATTTAATAAAATGTACTCATAGTTCGCCTTGAATATTATGATTTTGTTCGAAAATAAATTAAAAAAAGAACATTAATATCCTGTTAAACTACAATTTAATAGAAACATATAGAAAATAATTTGTTCTAGAAATTGCCATATCATATTTTTATATTTTACTTCACAATTTCTTTCTTGTAGACACTTTAAAATATGTCATGGATCCGTAAAACAACTGATGGAGCATTTGAAACAGCTGAATTAATCGTAGGTGGTATTATACCAATTGGTTTAATTATTATTGGTACAATTGGAAATCTTCTCTGTGTTAATTATCTTCTTCAACGTAAGACACGGCAAACACGATCAGCATATATCTATTTAATATTTCTTTGTCTATCTGATACATTATCATTGTATCAATGGAATTTCGATTACATTGTTATGATTATTGGAAATAGAAAGTCTTTAACAGTTAAATCTTTATTTTTATGTCGAAGTATAGCCTTTCTTAGTTTTTATACATTACATTTATCAGCCATATTTCTTACATTTGTTTCTATTGATCGAACACTTGCGATTTGGTCTCGTACTTATCGATTTCATCTGACTAAACGTCGTCGAGCATCGATTATAGCACTCATTGTAATGATGATTTTATTTATTATCGATGGTTTTCTTTTATCATTTGGAATTATTAATAATGACACCAACGAAATCATCTGCTATCGATCCTGCAATAATAAGCTCATGAATTTCTATGAAAATATCTATCCAATGATCCATTTAATTATCATGTACATCATACCATTTGTTATTATGATTTTAGGAATGATATTAATTTTAATTAAAGTATTCAGTCATCGATTCGAATCAAGACATTCTCGTCGAAAACAACATTTATTATTCATGCTCGTTGGCATGTGTCTTATCTATATGATATTAACATTACCAAATCGATTATGTTTTTCAGTATTTCTATCCCGTTTACTAAATCATATTTATACAGATACCGTTCTATTATCAAGTAATACATTATTATACACACGTAATGCGACAAATATATTATTTTTATACATGAGTAGTAATAAATTTCGGAAATATTTAGCAAACATATGTTGTTTTACTTGTCGATGGTCAACTACAAGTCGGGTTTTACCAACTCAATTGGTTCAAATGATATGACGAACTCAATAATACTTTGAATTATATTTTGTAATTTAAAAATGCAAATGAACTTACATTTCAACAACACGTCTTTTCATAGACGATTACATTTTAATCGAAAAAATTACTGATGCGAATCACAGACATCTATCGATCTTATCTACATACGCATGTTCATCATACAATAGGATTGTAAAAAAAATAAATTTATTTCAATATGTAACTGAATTGTTTTTGAATATTATTTTTAGTTGAATGCTTTTAATTAATATTCAGTTCAATGAATCGAATGATGTCTATGCACTTTGAAGCGATCTGATTGAAAATGAATGTTTATTTTTGAAATTATTTCAAGAATAGAATATTTGTAAACTCATATTTTCCATGTACCCAAAGAGAAAACAAAACGACATTGATCTGCTGGAATCATATCACGCACACACACACATACACAAGGCACCGCAAAAAAAAAGACAAGCGAAATAAGATAACGTTCGATGGTTTTGTTTTCCTATATTCACAAAGTGTTGTAATCAGATTTACGACAATAGAGTGTAAGTGCAAAAGCAAAAGCAAGAATTTCGACAACACCAACAACGACGAGACCAATGAGAAAATTTTTCTTGTACACTGCAATAATATCGACGAGACGATCATAGCAGCCTTGCGTGTATCCATTGTTACCTGTTGTTGCACATGTATTTGCCGACGAAAAGTCTGATGGCAATTCTGTCCAACTGCCTGTAGCATTGACTGGACAGCATGTAAATGGAACAACTAATGGAGATTCTGATTGATAAGGATTTTGTCGATTCCAATGTGTTGCATTTGAGAAGTCGTTTTTACTGACTGCACCACAACATTGTAAATTAAATTGTGTAAAATCCCACGAGAGTGAAACGGAATTGACGATTGTCGAATTGTTGGTTGGTGTGCCAACGTAATATGTAGTAATTGATTCTCGAAGTTTAGCAACAAGTTGCGAACGAAATTGATTTTGATAGGCAATAAATGCAATAACGACTGCAACTTCAACGAGAATTATAATACCGACAATCACTGCGTAGAGAACATGTAAAAATCGGAAACCTTTGATGGCTCCACAACATCCTGAATAAGAAAAACAAAGCTGATTGAAAATAATTCAATGAAATTTTTGATTACCGAGAAATCCGATGGCTAACAAAACACCGCCAACGACAATAATACCAATACCAAAAAGTTCAATATATGATAAACCTTGTGCGTATGCTGATGCAACATCAGTACTAAGTAATGGACGAAGTTGCTGTAATTTCGGATCTTTAACAACATAAACGCCAATGGCGAGTAAAACAGTACCAACAACAACGAAAGCCAAATTAAAAAGAACAATTAAAAATCGAATTAATTTCATGCTCAATGACATGCCACCGCTGCCTTTGCCTGAAGCCATTTTCTGTTGGTTAATAGTGGGTCAATAGATTTCAACTAAAATCTACAAAGAAAAAATGAAAGGCCATCAGACAGTATGATTAACATACAGTCATATACAAGTGTGTCTGTCCCGTCGCTGTTTTTTTTCAATAGCTAGGGTATATGTATGTGTTCGTTTGATGAAATAAAGATGCTTTTATAAGTTGAGAGGGATATTTTTCTCTCTTTCTCTTTCGTTCTCTCCCACCATCTCTCTTCTCCTTCGTCTTTTTCTTATGTTTCTTTTCAAAAACTTAACATTTTTGCTATCAATTAAATGGTATCGGTTTACATGATAATAGGCAATATGTTAACAATGAGTAGTATTAATTTTTTTTTCTGCAGATAGTTCTCGTTGTTTCTTTCGCAATATATGTGCAATTGAAGCCATCTGATGCCAAACGAAAAATAAAAGAGAATACATCAATGCGTGGGTATTAACGCAAAATACAAGCTAAAAGGCAGACTCATGATGAAACACAAAAAAAATCAAATGAATATGACGATAGTTTTATAGTCTCATTGACAATAATTTATAATATTTGGAAAAAAAAAGAACTAAACGACCTTTTTTGACATTTCGAAATGGATATGACGATATATGAAATGTTAATTATATAACAATTTGTTTGCCTATGTGACTAGAAGACAGAGAAAAGGATCGTTTTCTTTTTGCTCTCATTAAAGTGAGATCATTGAGGTTTTTTTCTCCTTCGTAGTAATCTTATTGCATCATCAAGTGTTTTATAAATATTTTTTCGTATTAAATTTGATTTCATGTAGCTATATAATATATCCTATTCACTAATGAATTTATTTCAAAAAAAAAAGAAAGAACGAAAGAAACGTGTTGTACAAAATTAATCAGATCAATCCGAGAGTTTTCAATAAACGATCATTGACATTTTCATTTTCATAATACAAAACAATTGTTGGCCGATTTCCTGATTCGACTTTAGTAACAACAGCTTCATAACGCGGTTTGTCTTAAAGAAAAAGAAAAAAGTTAATTCTGTTCAATATTTCAACAAAATCACTAACATAAAAGTTCAAAGCATTTGGAACTGATCGAATCAGATATTGAATTCATCGATATTACTGATGGTACACCAGATAATGAACATTCAATGCAACAAGGCGAACAAGTGCGAAATCAAAAAAAAGAAAAAGAAAATACATCGAGTTTATTAGAGTACGGATAAAAAGACTCACCTATCGGGTAAACGACGAAGATCTAATGAATTTAAAATAGAACAAATATATTTCTATTGATTCATAGACAAAATGAATTTATTTTAATTACCATGACGAGAACAACTAATAATTGCACCGGAATCGATACATAAGACATTTACACCAGTATTAGTTGTGCTGAGACATTGACCACGAAACCATTTCTTTTCATGATACAAAGCAACTAAATCTTTTTCTTTGGGTCTAACGAAAATACTCGAATCAATGGCAGAAGTTCAGTTATATTTTACTCGAAAACACTTGTCGTTGGTCGAAGAAATTCGTCACAAGTATTCATTTCATGAAATAATCTTGTTGCTCGATTGTAATCATCGCCAAACATAATATAAATACATGAAAACGATTCGACATGACAAACGAAAACATCGAATAATTGTTGACCAACGGTTAAACTAGTTGTACGAAGAGATATTGGTGTATCACGATTTGTCGATAATCGATTCGATATTCGAATTGGTTTTGATGCTGTTGAAGTTTTTTTCGGAGATTCATTTGGATGCGGAGATTTTACATATTTTTTATCGATCGCTGTTTGTTCAGCATCTATAGATAAAAAAAGAACTTTTTTTTTATTTTGATTGTCCTTTCGAAATTACTTGTTAACATAAAATTGCCAAAATATCGTTCGAGTTGTATTTCACCGACGTCTTTTTTCGGTATCCACGCTCGTTTAACAGGTGTTGATGGTTTCAATTCTTGTTTTTCTTCGATGGAATCTGGCGAAAGTGAATTCGATGCTGTAAAACGATGTTGTTTATCGATGGTTTCATCAGAAATATGCACTTCGATATTAGACCAATTAAGGCGACCACGACGAGCTGACATTTTCAGATAAATCAATAAAATTTCTTCGATTTATTATTTATTCTTAGGTTGTTAGAAATATACAATTGGTTATGCTGATCTCCACTGAGAAATGAAAGTGAAAGAACGACGATAGATAACTTTAAAAAATGGGTATTTCTGATACTATTACGTTGTTTGTTTATTTTTATGTTAAAGAAAAGATAAATACACAATGAACAATATTAATTTGAATATTGAATTTTTTTTTCAACGTATTTATTTTTTTTCATATATCAAACTTTGCATTATTTTATCTTATGCCTTGATTAGATAAAAATTTTGCAGGTAGTAAAACGATTCACATAAAAGAAAGTGAAAAACAACATATCTACTATCAACAGAAAAATATTTTTTCTTCTTATTTTTCAACAACATCAAATTCGATATAAAAATGTCGGACGAACGAGTCGTTGTCGGAGGTTTTTACGTTTCGAAAGTTCTTTTTAATTTTGTCAATGATGAAGTTTTATCTAAGATCGATCTAAAACCTTATGCATTTTGGGTTGGTCTTCGAAGAATAATTCTTGATTTTGCACCGGAAAATCGTGATCTTTTACAAAAACGTGATGATCTACAAGCTAAAATCGATCTTTGGCATCGAACACATCCGGGAGAGTACAAAGACATAACCGCATACAAATCATTTCTCTATGAAATTGGCTATTTAAAAGAACGAACCGGTGCTGATAATTTTCAAATTACAACAACGAATGTCGACAGAGAAATTGCTGTTCAAGCCGGTCCACAATTAGTTGTACCATTGATGAATGCACGATTTACATTGAATGCAGCTAATGCTCGTTGGGGTTCACTTTACGATGCTCTGTACGGAACTGATGTCATTCCTGAAACTGATGGTTGTGAGAAAACGAATAAATACAATAAAAAACGTGGTGATAAAGTTATTGCTTTTACACGAAAATTTCTCGATGAAAATGTTCCATTGATTAACGGATTATCTCATAGTGATGCGAAACAATATTATGTTAAAGGAGGAGAATTACAGGTAACTTTACTTGATAATACAACTGCTCGATTGCAAACGCCGAGTCAATTTGTTGGTTATCAAGGTGATGCCAATGAACCGAAAGTTATACTTCTTGTTCATCATGGTCTTCATATTGAAATTCAAATTGATCGACCAAAAAGTCGAAATGATCCAGCTGGAATCAAAGATGTTGTTATCGAATCAGCTTTAACAACTATCGTTGATTGTGAAGATTCAGTTGCAGCAGTCGATGCTGAAGATAAAGTACAAATATATCGAAATTGGCTTGGTTTAATGAAAGGTGATCTCGAAGCTCGATTCGGTAAAGATAACAAAACAGTAGTAAGAAAATTGAATCCTGATCGAGTTTATACGGCAAAAGACGGTACAAAATTACAATTACCTGGCCGATCACTTCTATTTATTCGTCATGTCGGTCATTTTCTATATACAGATGCAATATTAGATAATAATAAACGTGAAATTCCCGAAGGTATTCTCGATGTACTCATAACAACATTAATTGCTCTACATGACCTCAAGGGCACATCGATGGAAGGTATTCAAAACAGTCGTACAGGTTCGATTTATGTTGTCAAACCGAAACAACACGGTCCCGAAGAAGTTGCATTTACATCACGTTTATTTTCTCGTGTTGAAGATCTTCTTAAATTACCGAGATCGACATTAAAAATGGGTGTTATGGATGAAGAACGTCGTACATCCGTCAATCTAAGTGCATGTATTCGTGAAGCTCAAGATCGATTAGTTTTTATTAATACTGGTTTTCTTGATCGAACTGGCGACGATATTCATACATGCATGGAAGCAGGCCCGATTCAACCCAAAGGACAAATCAAACAAGCCAAATGGTTAGCAGCTTATGAAAAAAATAATGTCGAACTCGGATTAAAACATGGCTTGCCAGGCAAAGCTCAAATCGGTAAAGGAATGTGGGCAATGCCAGATAAAATGGCTGCTATGATTCAACAAAAAATAGGTCATCTAACTGCTGGTGCAACATGTGCTTGGGTACCATCGCCAACTGCAGCAACTCTTCATGCATTACACTATCATCAAGTCGATGTTTTTGCTCGACAAATTGAAATTGCCTCGACATCATCGTTAGCAAATGATTATCTCGATGAACTTCTCACCATACCAATTTTGAATACACAACTGTCTGCCGAAGAAATTCAACGAGAATTAGATAATAACGCTCAAAGTATACTTGGTTATGTTGTTCGTTGGATTGATCAAGGTATTGGCTGTTCAAAAGTACCTGATATTGACAATGTTGGATTAATGGAAGATCGTGCAACATTGAGAATTTCGAGTCAATTGATTGCTAATTGGTTACGACATGGACTTGTATCGAAACAACAAGTTAAACAAACATTCGAACGAATGGCAATCATTGTTGATAAACAAAATGTTGATGACTCATATTATCGTCCGATGGCATTTGATTATGATAAAAATCTAGCTTTTCAAGCTGCACTCGAACTTGTACTTGAAGGTGATAAACAACCGAATGGTTATACAGAACCTATTCTACATCGTCGACGACGTGAATTCAAAGCTCAACAACAACAACAACAACACAACTCGTCAACACAACATCGAAGTTATTTATAATTCTTTTCATTTGTGCTTATTCTGTTTTTTTTTCGTTCTAATACAAAAATGTAAGACGAGTTCTTAACAATAGAGCCCACAGTTTTTTTTTTATTCTTTTCTTATCAATATATTTCGTTGATGTCATGAATAAAAGCAAAACTTTGCAGTTACTTATCTCGTTCTTAGTTTATGTGTTAACCCGTTTGTTTTCTTCTACAAGAAGTTTTATACGATGGCGTCATATGAAAACTTTTGTTCACGAAAATGTCTTCTCGTTCTATTGATTTTATTGAACGTACTTTTCATTATCGGTAGTATTACTCTAATTGTTTTTGGTATCTACATTCAAATTGACAGCACTATTTCCACAATTTTAAATCGATTCACTGATGCCAGCCATTTCCAAGGACAAACACTCGGCTATTTTTCTTACATTCTAATTGGAGCTGGAGTTTTTACTTTTCTCGTTGCAATTATCGGCTTCATGGGTATGATTTTTCTTTTGTTTATTCATCGCTATTCTTCGACGTAAATATTTTTATTAGGAATCGTATGGAGTAGTCGTTGCATATTATTTTTATACAGTTTTATTCTTGGCGTAATAATGATTCTTGAAATTGTTGGTTTTAGCTTTGCTATGGTTTATCAAAGTAATTTAGAATCAGTTTATAGGACAAGCTTGTCGACTGTTCTTAGCACAGCATTGAATCAAACTGACACGAAAGTATTAGATATATTTAATGATTTAGAAGTCTCATTGACATGTTGTGGAGTCAATGGTCTTAGTGATTACAATGGTCATGAACCGAAAAATATCAATTGCTATCGATATCAAAAGGGTTGCGCCGATGAATTAATTAAAATCATGAAAAACTATATACCTATCATTGGTGTTTCATTAGGCATCATTGTACTATTTGAAATATTTAGTTTGATTTGTGCAATTCGAGTGGCTATTCTTTTAAAGGATTCGCCAGTTCAACATTATAATCCAGCTTTTTCGAATAATTTGATTAATATGACGCCAGTAAAACGACGTAAAGGTTATCAAAAGTTGAAATAAATCAAAAGAACAAAAATATTCATGTGAATAAATTTTATTTTATTAATAAATATTATTGTAAGATTAAAAAAAAAGGAACAATAGAAGCATGAGAATAGTGCTTAGAATATATCATGAATCGAATTCATTGAGAAGATTGAGAATAAAAAGAAAACAAGAATGATTGATAACAAATGTTCTTTTGATTTTCCAATAAATGAATAAATAAGAAGTCAAATGAGGACGGAAAATTCTGAGAAAGAACAAGATTTGATTGAGCTACTGATTTAGACGGGTATTAATTCCATTTTGAAGTTGTTCATAGAGAACATAACGATTTTTACCAACAACTGAACTCTGAAAATGAGAAAAGTACGTAGAAAAATGAAAACCAAAGTGAAATCAAAATATTTACAGTGTATAAATCTAAGCCATTCATATCCGATCGTAAATTAGTAACCGGATTACGAAAAACTAAACGACAGACAATGGGCATTTCATGGCCTTGTGATGCTGATGATTCATTCTATCGAGAGAAATAAAACAACAATTTCGAAACATTGATGTCTTACCATCGGTGGTAAATACATTCCAAAACTGAAACTATACTCTTTCATATCATCAACAAAAGCTAAATAAAAATCAATAATTAAATCAACTATGATTTTTATGTATCGTACTTCGAAAAACTAAATATAATGCTTTATAAAAATCCTTGCCAAGTTCTTCATCAAGAATCATTACTTCTAAATCTTTCACTGGTGTCTAAAAAAAACAACATTTTTTAAAATTCTAAAATCAAATTTCAACGAACTAGATGAACAATAATATGTGCATTTCCAATCGGAATCGTCAATCCCAAAGCTTGATGAACGGAAAGATAATCATTGAAATAATTTCGTCCATTATTCTCCTGTGAATATATTCGAGCACCTTGTCTCGTTCGTTCAATGTATCCATAGTAAATATCCATGCCTAAACTTGCTTGTAGATGTGTATGCATTTGAGAAGCACCACTTTTCGGCATTGCATCCCAGATCATTTCAGGACACGTATACATCGGTTCGATTGAATAGACTTTTGCGAACCATTGTTGAGTTAATTCGAACATATCAGCAAGTTCATCTTCGGTTAGATGTAGCGTATCGTGATTACGAGAGACGATCAATGTGTGCCAACGGTCGTATTTGAATGTATTTGCTGCTGTGTAAGATAGAGGACGTTCGAGACGACCAAAAGAATCTTCAGCTGTCGAACTGGAATAGTCAAATAACGAAATTTGACAAAATGTTTTTAATGAAATTGATTTACTTGAGATAATTCTTTCCACAGAAATCACATGTTTTTCGACTATCTTCGATTAGTTTCGACGTACTAAAAATACAAATAATTAAATTTTTCTCACGATCGGCTTTTAGATTTTGTAATTCAAAAAAAACAAGTTAAATATTTGATGAATCACAGAAAAAACAGGCAAGAAGCATTCATATTTAAGACAACTATAGAAATCGTACTATTCCTCAGGTGAAATATCACTTTTAGCTTGCGGTCGTTGACTACGCAAATAATTGTACAACATTTCTTCATGTGTGTATCGATTGTAGATTTTAATAATACGCTTTAAAAATAATTGTAAAAGAAAATTTATTCATTTTGTTTTCGTTTTAAAAATCTACCTGTTTTTGCATTTGTTTGAGAAGATCTTCATTATTATTTAGCCATTGACTGACTTTTTTCATATAAATCGGAGATAATTTTAACAAACCATAGATATCATCGAGACGAAATAAAGCATCAAATTTCGTGACAAATTCTCTGGATGAAGGTTAACGTTTTTGAGAAGAGAGACAAATCAAATGAGACAAACTTACCGACAGAATTTATTCTTTGAGATACGTGCAGCTTGAAAATATTCGGGATATTTTTCTACGGCTAATTCATCGGAAGATTTTAATTGAAAACAATTTTCTTGATACCAAGTCTAGAATAAAAAGACACGAGACATTGATTGTTGCATTTTCGAGAGTTGTCGAATTCGAATACAAACCGATGATTTTTCATTGAATCGAGCTTGAAATTTATCACTGTTATAATTTTTCGATGAATGTGGATTAGAAGAAGAAGAAGAAGAAGAAGAAGAATTTTGATAGATGAAAATAATGGATAAAAAAAGAAGAGTCAATAAGATTAAAATTGCTGGTTCACGTCGTATTGGCATAGTTAAAAAGAACCTTCTTATTAATGAGAAAATCCATGAACAGATGGGAGGCAAATTGTTAACCATGGCAAACTAAATTCAAGGTGTAAAAACTCTTCAAATAATTATCAAATGTCTATTTATTTAGAAATTTATGACTTTCGATAGATAAATGTGAAAAATAAATCAAACTAATAAATATACTCAAAATTTTTTTTTTGAATCAGTATTTTTAAACTTACGTGTTTGTCATCATGAATAAAAACGTTGAAAATGTGTTATTATTTGTCTGAAAATAAAATAACCAATATTGTTTGACATTGAAATATACTTTTTTTTCGTTCTTTTCTTTTCTTTTCAGTTATTTTAATCCCGTAAATGTGACATAGAGTTCTTTTCTTACTGGTTACGAAGCGACCTCGGTATTTGAATAGTTGTCCATACAACCAATTGAGATTTGTTCCGTTTTTTTTTTCTCACAATGATTCACGCCTTCCTTTTTTGGTATGTCTTATAAATAACAGAAGGAAAGAAAAGAGAGAGAGAAAGAAAGAATATACGGTCAGAGGAATGACCGCTTACAGGAAAAAGAATGATATACGATGAATGATCACTGATCTCAACGTGTATATCTGCTAGACTATGGATAACGTTCCATATGAACAGACGAGACGAGACGATCCTCGCATCTGTTGTATACTAGGCACTCAATCATATTGTTTCTCTCTCTTTTGTTCGTTGGTTTGTTGGTATTTTTGTCAGGTTATTTAAGAAGACAAGAAGAATATCGAGAACGAATGCCTGTAATTCTGAGTGGGTGTCTCTCATTTTCCAAGAAATATAGAGAGAAATAGATAAATAAATATGTATTTCTTTTTCTCTAACTAATGTTTTCCTTTTTCTTGTTCTATGTGGGTGTACACTGAATAATCGCATATTCTTTGACAGTATTCATCTATTACTATTTCTAGAATATATCTCGACGAAAACACTAGCAGTTTATTTCTACGCAATAATCTTTTCTCTCGTTCTTTCTGCTTTTTTGTTCAGTGTAAAACACTAATTTTATCTAATGGCTTCGAACGATAATCTACCGGTTATCAAAGATTACAATGCTATAGTCAAAGATTCATTTGCATCGTTCGCAGCTGTATCACGTAAAATTGGCGGCGAACTACCAACGATGATCGATCATGTAACACGTTTATTCAATGCTCAACAAGTATTTCTTCAAAAAGCTTTACAAACGAAAAAACCAGCTAATGATCAACAATTACGAGAATTAATTAAACCACAATCAACAGAAATCGAAGCTGTTTGTGGTAAATAAATCAAATTACGAGATTTCTTATTTATTCTTCTTTGTTGTTATTATTTTAGAATATACGAATAAAAATCGTAAATCACCATTATTTAATCATTTATCAGCTATATCCGAAGGTATTCCTGCATTTGGCTGGATTCTTGTTTCGCCCACACCAGCACCACATATCAAAGAAATGTCTGATGCTGCACAATTCTATGCAAATCGAGTTCTCAAAGAATTCAAAGAAAAAGATTCAACACATGTCGAATGGGTCAAACAATGGATGAAGGTTCTAACTGATTTGCATGCTTATGTCAAACAATATCATACAACTGGTTTAACATGGAGTTCACTAGGTCAACAAAGTGCAGGTGGTACATCAGCTGCTGCTTCAGCACCACCTCCTCCACCGCCGCCGCCGCCACCACCAACAGACTTATTATCATCAAGTACGCCTATTGATGATGGTAAATCACGAAATGAATTAATGAATTCAATCAATGCATTGGGAGAAGGTGCAACATCACATTTGAAGAAAGTATCTGATTCACAAAAAGTTCATAAAAATCCTCAATTAAGAGAACAAGCAGCTCAGCCAATATCAGAAAAATCAAATACATCAGCAAAATCACAAGTATGTTTTTTTTCTCTGTTGATCATGTACTTATCGATAAAATTTCACTCGTTTAGGCGGCGACATCAACAACAACAACATCGTCAACATTAACATCTGGTCCACCTAAACTTGCACTTGAAGGTAATAAATGGGTAGTTGAGTTCTTCTCTGGTCGATCAGATCTGAAAATTACTGAAACCAATATGAAACAAACAGTTTATATTTATAAATGTTCAAATTCAACGATACAGATTCAAGGCAAAGTCAATTCAATTGTTCTCGATCAATGTACAAAGGTTGGCATTCAATTTACATCGGTTGTTTCATTAATCGAATTTATCAATTGTCGAAGTATGAAAGCACAAGTCTTAGAACAAGTGCCAACTATACAAATCGAAAAGACCGATGGTTGTCATGTTTATCTCTCGAAAACTTCACTTGATACAGAATTTATTACATCGAAATCATCGGAAATGACCGTTAATGTTCCATTTGGTGATGGCGAATACAAAGAACATCCAATACCGGAACAATTTAAAACAAATTTAAAAGGTGGCAAACAACTTGTTACTATACCAAATGAATCAGCTGGTGTTTAGGTCATGTATACGTATTATTTTGACTGAGTGCAATCTTATTTCTAATAATTATTTACACATCCTATTTGCTTCTTATTTCTTCTTTATCTATCCATAATTGCATTTCTACGCGGACTTCATATTATTTCGTAAGATGACTTTATTGAAATAAAATGAAAGAAAAATTATGCAGTAATTTTAAATCGCCATAATTCAGTTGGCAATGAAATCGGTGCATCGGGTTTGAAAAAGGCTGAATCTTGAATATGTGATGCTGTTACATAAATTGACCCATCAGGACCTTCGGCTAATGTATCAGGCCAACGAATGCGATACGTAGGCGAAGGTTGCAATGGTACGACTTTTCCATCGGTTAAATTTCGCACGAGAACAATATCATTTTCGATTGATGTAATATACATACGTTCGGGATAACGACGACTAATTAATAGACCGTCAGCTGGACCATTTTCACCGATAGTTTTTATACGATTTTCGAGTTCTGCAGGAGTAATATTTTGATGAAGTGATAATCGATCAATTGAAAATAATGTTTTTCCTGTAAGAGCTTGCCAATAAAGTGTTGTTCCATCGGGTGACAATGCAATACCATCGGAAGAAGTTTCCACGGCATGTCCATCAGGTTTTCGTAATGGTTTACCGTCAATTGTCACGATTCTATATAAGAAGAAAAAGAAATATCATATAAAAAAAATAAATCTCGACTTACACAGTCGGATCACTTTGAGTCGAAGGATGACCATGTAAAAGACGTCGTGCTTGACCATTATTTAAATCAACTACAATCAATGCACCTGTAATACCTGAATCAGTAATATAAGCGTATGAGTCATAAAATCGAACATCATTTAAATATGTTCCTTGCGGTGCAATTGTGTCATTAAATAAAATGATACGACGTGTTTGATTAGTTTCTAAATCGATTTCAACCAGTTTTGGACCATTCGAAACAAGAAAACCTAGAGCAGGAGCTGCTGGATCTAACACCCAAACACTTCTACCGTTCGGATGAGCGATAACACTTTGTACACAAATGAAATGCGCACTTGGATCGAGTCCTTTGTTATTACTATTACGCCATGAATTCCATTGAGAATTTGGTGGATATGCACTGACTTCACCAGTGATTGGATTGAGTTCGGCAACGGATATCGGTGAATCTTCTGTCCATCGTGGAAAATTAACAAAAATACGTCCGGTTGATGTAACTGTCACACCAGTGACTTGATGAGAGAATCTAGTAACTAGTTCAATTGCATCGATGCAACTCTAAGCAACAATAAAAAATGACTCTTAAAGTCATAAAACATTCGTCTTACGATAAATAAACAAGTAAGAATAATCGAATACGTATACATGTTTTCGACTAGAAAAATCAATGGATATACATGCGTCTTTATATAGCGCGTGCATATATCGTATAGCCCCTCTCTCTTCTGATACCTAGCCGCCCTTCGTTATTAGAAACCCTTTGAAATGAGTAATACGTTTTGATTATTTAAAATTTCACGGTTTTTCAAAAGCAAAAAATAAAATTTAAATAGAAATCAATGCAACTTTGCTTTGTCAAGATCAAGTATCAAAATATTGATCAATAATATATTCTTACTTACAAAAGTTTCAAACACATATTGATATTTAATGTACTATTTCATGATCACAATTGAGATTAACTATGCATCTTATTCTTTCGATTGATATTATTTCAAATTTCTTTGAGAGTATTCACTAATAGGTTAAAGTCATATAAACTTTCGTTAAGTAGCATATCACGTATATTTGCTACTGTAGAATATTTATTAACTCATACTTAACATTCAACAACAGAATCGATGTTTTAGATAGCTTTTTTTTCGTTTTCAAATCAATCAAGAGAAATCAAGTACTTCAATATTTAATACTCAGTTTTCGATATTTAAAAAAAATGCTATTTGTTATCTTTTAGCGAAGTACTAACGTCAATATTTGATTGATTTGGATTTTTGTCTTCCTTATCATAAATAAATTACATAGTGTGGTTTCTTTTTGTTGGAATACACAGGTCTATGATGATATATAGAATCGAAAAGGACGAAAGAGATAAGAAATTAAATCAGAAAATGAGGTGCAAGGTCAATAAAGAAAAAAACTTTAAAATAAATATGCTTAAGATGAAAAAAAATGAAAAAAAAGCATGTAAAGATGTGTCAGCTGGCAAACATAGAGATCGAGGGAAGAAGAAAAAAAGAAAAAAGAAAGAACACGACCGTATCTCTATTTTTCGACAACATTTATTTTTTACTACAACGAGTCTTCAGGTTTCAAAAAAAAACAATAGTCAACACGCAAAAATCATAATAAAAAATCCTTTTGAAGGCCTTCTCCTTGAATAGCATTTCTTGTTTTTGACATTGTTCGTTCTTTCGTAAATCATTTCTCTTTTGATATCGAGTGCATACATATAAATTTCTCTAGGTAATCAAACGAAACGACCTAATGGCTGGTAAATTCTTCGACAATGCACGAGGATTACCATGGATTAAATCGTTCAATTCACCTGATGACGATGAACATGCTGATCGTCTCAATCATCGATATACAGTTGGCTTTTTACTAGTTTGTGCAGTCGTTGCATCAGGTTCGCCATTTGTTTTCAATCGAATATCATGCTGGGTGCCTGCACAATTCGTTGGTGCGTATTCGAAATATACAGATAATTACTGTTGGATATCGAATACGTATTATGTGCCAAGTAATGAAACCGTTCCACATAGTAAATTAGTCCGAGAACGTGCAGAAATCGGGTATTATCAATGGACACCATTGATTTTCGTTTTATTTGCTCTATGTTTCTATTTGCCACGTATGCTCTGGCGTTCAATGAACGTTCGTTCAGGCATTGATCTACAATATCTTGTTGTTAAAAGTAATGAATTTAAAGGTACGGATGCAGCAGAAAAACAAATCGTTGGATTAATTGAACATTATTGTGAACCAACGAAACATAATGGTAGTTTAGGTAATCGTTGTTGTCGAACATTATGGTGTACAAGTGGCAAACGTTTAGGAAATTATCTCTGTTCAATTTATTTAATAACGAAATTACTCTATTTAATCAATTCATTTCTTCAATTAGCTCTTATTCATATTGTCTTGGGTCAACCAGGTTGGTTTTATGGTTTGGATATATGGTATAGTGTTTTCGTTCGAAATTCTGTTTTAACTGATTCACCATATTTTCCACGTGTGACTCTATGCGATTTGCATATACGTGAAATTGGCAATCTTCATCGTTATACAGTTCAATGTGTTTTACCGATAAATATGTTAAATGAGAAAATGTTTTCTTTAGCATGGTTTTGGTTTATATTTGTATTTCTATCGAATTTATTTTCATTTCTTTCATTATTATATGATTTTCTTAATCCAAATCAACGAATAGGTTTTATTCGTAATTTTCTTCGTTTAAGCAAACTAAATCCGAAGATAGATGAGCAATTATTAAAACAATTTACACGAGATTTTCTTATGCCTGATGGTGTTTTCATTATCAAAATTCTTTCGACAAATGGTTCAGCTGTTTTTACGACTGGAGTTGTACGAAAATTATTTACAAAATATCAAACTATGCAAACACAAGAAAATATAAGACGTACTCAAGCATTGATAGAAGAGAATAGTGATGTTTAAAATTTGTTGTGTTTCTTTTTTTTTTTATAGAATAGATCTTTTATCTTCTTCTAATAAAAAATGTAATGTCGTATAAATTATAATTAGATCGAATAGCTGCGATATTAAAAAAAAGCGAATGAATATGCAGTCACATTATGCGACTGTAATTGCGTCGATATTTGTGATTGAGAAATATCATAAAAAGATATTTTTAACTTTAACACGGTGATCAAATTTATTTACGTCATTAAACAGTTCACATGATTTGTTTTTTTTCTTCTCTCTCATTTTTCGTTTTTTTTTTTGGCTAAACGTAATTATACAAATCATTGCACGAAGAAAATATTAATGTACGCAAAAGCATTTGACTAATGTGATAAAAATGCATGATACAACCAAAATTAAACACGTATACATACGTATATTAGCAATGTGATTGCTGGTATTTCTTTTCAAAAACAAAAATCAATAACTAAATTTAGTGAAACTCCAATGAATCATCCATAAAGTCATATATTCGTGTCAAATGATTTATCGTCATTCAAGGAACGTTGTTTTTCGTTTTGAATACCTTAAATTTATAGTTTCAACTGAATATCTAGTTAAGCTGGCTTATGTTTGCCTTTTATTTGACGTATTTTCCTAATGTATGTATGCATGCACGTATCTCTCTCTCTCTCTTGTTTTCTTTTTTCTTTTTTGCCCTTTGCTTTATTGTCTAAGGCGTACGACCGAAAAAAAAAAAGAACAGTGCTAAACTAATCGATAGTTGTATTCTATCCCTACCGTTACCTGTATGTTTTTCTCTTGTATTATCGATACAGGAGAGAAAAAAAATGACGCCATTTTCTCGACTATATCCAATGTTTTTTTTTCTTTGTATTTAGAAGAAAAAAATTTGATAAATGCGAATGTTTGGAATGTTAGAAATGCTTTTATTGATCAATATCACGAGAAAAAAATGTACACACTCAAACGGAGCATATAAAATCCCGACGTATCGCCACTAAATTTATGTATATTAGGTTGGGGAAGTAAAATAGCTATACGTTATGTTAATGATGTCGTTAACATAAACTATCTCCATACGATTTCGATCGATATCAGATACGTAAGTTATTTTGCTCATTCAAATTAGTTCAATCAGTAGCAATCGGGTACGTTCATGATTAGGAACCGTTTTTTTTTCTTGTTAGAAACTACAAACAAAAAGTGCATTGAGCAGAGTTTGCGTTTTATTTTTGTTTAGTTTCCAGAAAATTTGCTTTTTCATACGATTAAAAGAAATGAGTCAGTGCGAATTTGTTGATATTTGTATGTTTTTGTTTTGTTTTGTTTTCTACGAACAAATATCCTCATTGCTTCGTTTTGCTTTGCGATAAGACTTCGAACTTGCGTCATATTGTTTCTCTAACATAAGTCGACATGCATGATCGTTAATGACTCGGCACGAATAACAAAGATCTGTCTCGAGACAATAAACCCCATCTTCATTTTGCACAGAATTATCGCGTTCATTTTCTTGTAATATACTTCGTTTTCCAGCAAATGCGTTACAAATACCACGAGAACAATACATCCATCCACGACCTCCAACCCAATCGCAAATCCAGTAACCACCGTTGACTTCAATCATGAGTAGAATCAAAATAGAATTGATTAGTAATAGACGACGAGTTGATACCATGATGAGGCTTAGATTTTATTTTGTTTCTGAGTTTTTTTTCAAAATCTAAAATAAACATAGGTCAATAGTCAAATGAGGTTCTCGTCGCGAAGAGGGCAACACAGAATCAATCACAATTCGATATGTATCGCTAAATAGGGAAAAAAAAGCAGTATCATTAGGTTTCAATAGATTTCTATTTCTCCGTAGATTTATATACACGTATATAGGTAGAAGGAAAAGAGAAGTGGGCTACGAAAAGTAATTGCCTGATCAGAAAAAATGGAACTCGTTAAAAAATTCTGGCGTGAGCGTATTTATATATTATTGATTAATATAAATCTACGAAGGCTAATAGCGTATCCGACGTGTTTACTCTTTTGTTTTGAGAAAAAAAAACTAATTGGTATTCAGACGAAATCTCTTGGCTCATATACTCAATGATATTGTTATATGATGAAATGTCACCAAATGTGTTTTTAAATTATAAAGAAATATGAGAAATAACACTGTATATAATTTGTTTATTCTTCAAATGAAATGATTTTCATGACATACTATCGGATCGGATATAATTTAAAACAGTATCAATTACTTTTTTCTATAAACATTTCCGTACTTAACCACTACAGAATTTCTTTAAAAATTAAATTGTGTCATTTCGTTTTAGATTAAAAAAAACTCTTCACATTCTTTTTTCCACCCCCATTTATTCATCCGAAGAATATGGCTGCTCGACGATTACAGCAGGATTTGAGACAATTATTGAAAAATAAAGGCGAAGGTATCAATGCCAGTCCATCGGCAGATAATTTATTTGTTTGGAATGCAATCATATGCGGTCCAGAAGATAGTGTCTATGAATCTGGAGCATTTCAACTTCAATTACTCTTTCCCGATGATTATCCACTTCGACCACCACAAGTTCGATTTATGACAAAAGTTTTTCATCCAAATGTGTGGTGGGAAGACGGACTTATCTGTGTAGATATATTGAAAGATGGTTGGACACCTTCCTATGATGTTTTAGCTATACTTCGTTCGATTCAACTTCTACTTATTGATCCAAATCCATTGAGTCCAGCTAACTTAGAAGCTGCTCTTCTCTATCGTGACAATCGAGCTGAATACAATCGACGTGTTTCACAAATGATTCAAGATTCGCTTGATAGCGATGATGAAATCAGTGATGATGATGATGATGATGATGATGATGAAGATGATGACAATGATGATGATAATAGTGATGACAAATTGGAAGGCACAACACAAGATAACAATGACGAGGAAATTGCTACAGCTGAAGATGGTGATATACTTCGTCATAAAACCACGATTCTTCGTGATAGTTTTAGTGCATAATACCGTAATTTACATTTTTAATTGCATAGACTTATTTTATACTTGCTTAACTGAATTCTTTTTTCTACATTGTGATACTATTTCTTGTATATTTGATGCTTTTTTTTCATTTGTAATATTGTGTGAGCGTTTTGTTGTATGTACAAAAATTTCATTTATTACTACTGCATTTTTTATGAATTGCGTTTCTTTTCAATTGACATTTTTAAAATAAATTTCTATATTATTTAAATTTACATATTTTCTCTTCTTTCAAACAAGAACAAAGAGACATTTTACTTAACAACACTATGTTTCATTCAGTGACCATGCCTATCGTCGTCTTCTTGTTTAAAATACCTTTTTACCTTTTGAATAATTAGTCAAGATAAAAATATAGACGTGTACTGTAAAATATCCTTGTTATATAACTAACGACAGTTCATTCAGAATATCAGTCTAGTGTTTCAAGAACATTTTTATTCCCGTATCCTAAGAGTTCAAAACTCGTAGATTGAATATTAAATATGACCTGTAAACGTGTGTTTTGTTCGCTATGCGTTTGAACACCGTACAATCGAATGCAATGAAACTTTCCACAAATACTCTACACACTTAGAGGAAGGTCGACATCAATTTTTTTCTCCGAAAAAATGCTACAGTCCCTTGCTACGGGCAACTTGTGCAGCTGATCGATAGGATTGCAGCATTTCAAAATGTGGAGATATCGGTAGCGAAGGCGGCCGAAAACTGTCTGAGTGCTCTCTCTGCTCATGCATATATTTTAACTAGCGGACGTACCAGTTAGAAATCAAGATAGGTATCAAACAGCTCGATATAACCAGCCAGACATAACCAATCTATGAGGAAGGTTCGAATTCAAAAGTAGAGAAAACTAGAGATGCCATTGAAGAGAGCATGATCGATAGTATGTCAAATGAAAACGCTTTTGTTCCGAAAACGTTTCTAGTAAACCAGTTGAAATAATGTTAATCTTCACTGTTTGCTGAAATGTTTGACGATAAAATAGAAGCTGCCTTTTATAGGCACAATGGATGAGAAATAATTCAGGCGTGAAACAGATATAGGTTATTTTTTATTGGAAAACATTCGATTGGCAAAGAAAATATATGTTCTCATCGCAGTACATTAAGTTCGCGATTTTTTTTTATTTGTGTATGAAAAGAAAAATCTCTCTCTATAACTTGAGAGTGTGCAATCAAGGTTATAACTATTTCTTTTAACCATCCAGCAAGTAACGTTTATTAAGAGTCGATTCATCTAGTACTAGTATGAACTAATGATATGGGGAAGAGAAGTGTGTTCTCTTTAGAGCTTTCGAAGGACCAGTCTAAAACTTACTTGAAATGATTACAGATTTTTTCGTTCTCTATTGTTAATGTCATGTCAAGCAAATTCATACTACTCTCTTAAAATATCCAGAATCTTGTCTTACGAATGATAGATGTCACTAATCTATGTTGAATAAAACCACAAGATTTTTCAAAAACCAAATAAAACTAAAAATTTGATTTTAAAATAAATCGACTAAATTTATTTTTCTTAAAAAACTAATAATAATTGACAATATTCATTGAAACCTTTTTTAAGATGTTCATCAAACCATCCACTATTTACTTGCTTCAATCCAATAAAATCCATTCATATATCAACAAACAACATTGCTAGTATTGGAGGAAAGATTTTGCTGATTGTATTTCTTTTTCAGATTTCATTCGAAAAACAAGAAACAACTGCAAAATGTTGATGCCCAAGAAACATCGTACACTTATCTATGAATATCTCATGAAAGAAGGTGTTGTCGTTGCTGAAAAAGATTTCGGTCTCGACAAACATCCAGCTATTGCTGTACCAAATATTCATGTCATTAAAGCACTTCAAGTATGTTTAAACTTTCGTTTTAAGAAGACAATTCTTAAATAAAATAAAATTGGTTTTAGTCGCTTAAATCACGTAATTTGGTTAAAGAACAATTCGCATGGCGTCATTATTATTGGTATTTAAATAACGAAGGAACAAATTTCTTACGTGAATACCTTAATTTACCACCTGAAATTGTTCCGGCCACACTTAAACGACCAATAAAACCCGAAACAGCCAAAACAGCTAAACGAGGTTTGTAAAACACCCTCGTCCTCAAATGCTGAAATTGAAAGTTTCTTTTTTTCTTCAGTTGAAAATGCTCGTCCATCTTCACCATCAGGTGATCAAAGTCGACAAGAATATCGTCGAGCTGGTTATGACAAACAAGGTGAAGTTGGTGCCGGAACATCTCGACCAGAATTCGTAAGTTAATCTTCAGTTCCCCACGCAAACAAACGTTAAACTACGATCATTGTCTTTTCAGCGTGGTGGCTATGGCCGAGGTCGTGGTTTTAACAGTGGAAACCGTGGTGGACCTGGTAATGCTGATCAACAATAAACAAACAACAATTACAAAACAATTTGTTATCATCATTTTTTTTTGTTTTTGTACGGAAAACCTCGAAGAAAAAAAAAAGAATCAATATTTTGATGATAACAATGTGTAATTCTCGGCTCGAATAAAACGAACATCTTGATTCATTGCCGAAAATAAATCGAAAATATTTTCTAAATTCGAAAAAGAAAACAAAAACAAAAAAATTCTATTAAAATTCTTATTTCAGATTACATCATTTTCATTCGCACGATGGCATCAACATCGACTAAATTACGTCCTTTAGTTAAAGGAAAAATTCTTAAAAAACGAACGAAAAAATTCATTCGCCATCAAAGTGATCGTTATATGCGTCTTCGTGTATGTTAATTCTTGTTTGAATTGAATTCTTCTTAACCAAAAAAAAAACAACTTCTATTTAGCCAAACTGGCGTAAACCTCGTGGTATTGACAATCGTGTTCGTCGACGTTTCAAAGGTGTTTACATAATGCCATCGATTGGTTACGGTTCAGATAAACGAACACGTCATATGCGACCAGATGGTTTTCGTCCATTTCTTGTTAACAATGTTAAAGTAAGATTCGTAGTTTTTTTCGTTGTTGAATGGCTTTTTCAGCGAAACAATTCTTTACCAAATAGGAACTCGAAATGTTATTGATGCAAAATCGTAAATTTGCTGCTGAAATTTCTCACAGTGTTTCAGCACCAAATCGTAAGAAAATTATCGAACGTGCACAACAATTAGCAATTAAGGTCACTAATCCAAATGCTCGTTTACGTGCTGAAGAAAAAGAATAAACACAATAACAAACAACAACAGCAGCAACATCAACAAACGACGAGAAGTTTTAGTACAAAAATTATGTTCAACACATTGTTTTTGTTTATTTGTCATCTTGGTTTCTCTTTTCTATCGAAATAAAGTATTTCATTGAGAACCAGAAAAAGACGAGAAATTTTTCTTTTGATTTCTTTCGAAATTAACAAAAATACCGAGTTGAAAACGACATTCCTCTTCACTTAATATGAGAAAGACAGGACGCATGATATTTTCCTTTGAAATCGAGCGGAAATTAAAACACTGTTGTTAAATATTTTAGATAAAATTTCTTCTTAATTTTAAAATCAGTCGAACTGATCTGAAGCAAAAAAAATGCTTGTAAGTAATACGAATAGTTCTCAAAAGTCAAATGAGTATCTGCCGGTGTTTTTAGGCCGCGGAAAATAGTGCCGAGCCAACAAATAACAAAGTATATTGATGACGATAAACTCGAATGTTAATAATTCGTAATGAATTGATTTTAGGCTCAAGGCAATGAAACTGTCGATTTGAACGACAATGATATTCATATTGATATATCCGATGCACTTAGTGAAAAAGAAAAAGTCAAATTTACTGTGCATACAAAAGTAAATTCGATTGATTTTATTTTTCTATCGTTTTGTGTGTTTCTAAAGACAAAATCATCAATATTCCAAGAAGCAGATTTTAATGTAACACGTCAACATGAAGAATTCATTTGGTTACACGATCGTTTCAATGAAAATGAAGAATATGCTGGACTGATCGTAGGTTTCGCATCGAATGTAATTCCTTATTTTCTGTTTTTTTTTCAAAATCTCAGATTCCACCTGCACCACCTCGACCTGATTTCGATGCATCTCGTGCTAAATTACAAAAACTAAGCGATAGCGAAGGTTCATTAACACGAGAAGAATATGAAAAAATGAAACAAGAACTCGAAGCGTAAGAATAGGAAAAACAAGTTTACTGAGCGAATATTTATCTAGAAAAATCGATTATCTAGAGAATATTTAGCAATGTTTAAAAAAACGGTTTCGATGCATGAAGTATTTCTTCAACGTCTTGCTGGTCATCCGATTTTACGTCATGATAATAATTTTCGAATCTTTCTCGAATACAAAGAAGATGTACGATGAATTTTTGTAGCAAAAATATTTACAAGAAACGTTTTTTTTTTATTTTATTTTGCGTTTAGTTAAGCGTTCGAGGAAAGAATACAAAAGAACAAATTAGCGGATTTTTTAAATCAATCACGAAAACTGCTGATGAAGTTTTATTGGCCAATCATAAGGTTTGATTGAGATTTCGTTGAGAAATTGAAATAGGAATTGTGTATGTTTAGGAAACGGATGAATTCTTCGAACGACAAAAACAATTTCTTGTCGCATACAATTCGAAAATAAAGGATGCTACAGCATGTGCTGATAAAGCAACACGTGCCCAAAAAAGTAACATTGATCTATTTCCTTTCTGATTTTGATTTTTAATTTCAAAATCTCTAGATGTTACTGACAGTTATATTAAAATCTCAAGTGGTTTAAATACTCTCTCAACAGTAGATAAAACAAATTTAACTCAGTAATAAACATTTTGTATATTTTCAAAACAAAATAATCATCGTGTTCCATTCAGATATTTTCTCTTGCTCTCGGATTTCTTCGAAAAAGCTCGAGTAAATACTCAAAAACAAAATCTGTTTTTAAATGAATGAATCAATTGAATTTTTTTTTCGTAGAAATTAGAATCTCGTATTCAATCAGATGTTGATCTTAAACTTTCGGATACATTACGATATTACATGCGTGATTCGAAAGCTGCATTAGATTTAATGTATCGTCGTTCACGTTGTGCCGTCGATTTTGATACGGCGAATAAGAATCTCGATAAAGCTCGAGCCAAAAATAAAGATGTTCAACAAGCTGAAACAGCTCAACAGAATATCAAAACTAAATTCGAAACCATCTGTGAAAAGGCTAAAGATGGTAGATTTTCGATTGAGTTCGTCATGAAAATTTCGATTGTTATTTGTAGAATTAAATGATTTTAAAATACGTCGTGTGCAAATGTTTCGAAAGAACCTTATTGATCTAACTGAATTACAAGTTAAACATACAAAAGTCAGAAATCCATAGAAAACAAAACGATTCGAAGAGTTTATCTTGTTTATTTAGGCACATATTCAAACAATCAAAGCAGTTATTCAACAAGCTGAAGCACTATCATAAACACTCAATTCACTCGTTTATTTAATATTTCAATTTTATGTGATCAAAAGGCGAACGTCTGTGAAAGATCCAAAACATTAAACTACTTTTACACAAAAACCAAACTACAATTCTGTTCTTTCTTTTCTGTACAATTCCGTCACTGTATCATTCTCATTCTTTACGTGAAACAGCATTCAATAAAAATCAAAATATTATTCTTTAAAAATAGGTCTTTGAAAGAAAATTTATTTTCAAAATTTTATCTTAGAAATAGTCGCATTCAATGGAGGATTTGACGGAATATAATCCTGCAATCGTTTGCTCATAAAAAAGATATGATCTAATGAAAAACAGAATAGAATAATAACTGTTAAAAGAAATCCAATAATTCGTCCATAGGAATTTCCAATTAAATAACTTATTGTATGAAGATATCGAGCAAAAACGAAAATAATTCCATAGCCTAATACTCGTGCTAAATATTGATGATCGCCTTGGATTGTTAAAGTTATCGTACAGAATACGATGACAAGTAAAGCAAGAAAATAAGGAACATATTCGGTATCATTAGCGAGAACTTTTTGAATTCGACCAGCTAAATCCCATTCATCGGCTGTCTCGATTGCTTGACGACCAGTTGAAAATTTCTTTTCATCTTCAGGTATTCGATAGATCGCATGTTTTCGTCGTTCTCTAGCCAGAATGACCAAGAGAACAATATTCTTAATAATTAAAAAGAATATCACCCAAGCTGTAGCACACATTGCTCTCATTATATCCAAGATGACATCGTTGTCGGCATCCTTTAATCGAGCCATTTTTCTATCTCAGTAAAACAAAAATAAAGCGAGATAAAAAGGTTGCGTCCTAAACTGCTGGACTTTTGATAAAAGGAATTGCTCAGATGTCGCACATAGTCACTGTCGATTGAATTTTGGATTGGTCATAAGAATGAGCCAATGATTAAATCGAGTCATTCTTTATTTGTTTATTTCATTGATATTTGTCAATGATCAAATTCATGTTCTACTGCATAGAATGAATAAAAGTTCACTAATTCATTCTTCGAATTCATTTGATTTACCATTACATTCATTAAATAGCAATACCATGCAACAACAACGTTCTCAACGTCGTCATAATCATCGTTTACCATCGATAACAACGTCGATTATCGATTCTCATTTACTTAAACTCTATTCTCAATTATCCACACTTAAAAACCAACAACAGCATTCGAATACATCTACGATTGATTCCAATCGTTTGAAATCTTTGCTCGAATCGTATCATTACAATTGCTTACAATTGAAAGCTCGTTATAAAATCGAAGAAGAACGTATCGATCGTCGGTTTAATTTCGAAACACGTTGTACACGTGCACATTTCGACGCCAAGAAAAGCGAATTAAAAGAACTTTTACTCGATCGTCTTCGTCGAAAACGTCGTTTAGTCGTCGAAGAAATGCGTTCAGTTATCGACATACATTCTCGTTCATTCGATGCCGATCCTTTACTCGTTACTATGCAACCTCCACATCCCCTACAAGCCAAAGCCTATAACTTTCGACAACGACCGGATATGGGTCAACAAACATCGTCGATTATCAATGACGATGAATTTTCAAGTCTATTAACCATGAATAACATTGGTTCGAGCGGTATTCTTTCGCCTGTTCCTCAACAGCAGGCTGCACGAAAACGTCTCGTTGGCGCTTTTAGTATTTATCAACTACCGAAATGGACTGTGAAGGATGATGAATGTGAAGACGATATTCGATTGATTTCGAATACGAGAAAATAGCTCTTCCTATTCCAATGATTTTTTTTGTTTGTTTGTATAGAAAAAGAAAAAGACATTCTCTTGTTTTTTTTTGTATAAAATAGCATTTTTTCCTCGTTCATTCATTGTTTAGTGATTTGATAGTATTTTGGTTGATTCGATTTGTTCTAGATGATGAAGTTTTGAGAAAAATGAGTGTCAATCGAATCTATTCGTTTAAGTCAAAAAAGAAATTCATTGATAAACGTTTGAAATATCTGCGCGAACAATTGAAAACGATAAAAAAACGAGACATTTTCTATACGACATCAAATCTTCTCGATGAACAACAAACAAAAAACAATCAGGAATATGAAAAACGTGTTCATCATTTATTAAATCTCTATGATAAACAAGTAGACCGATGACAGTCAACAGAATGACAAAGATTTGTTGATTCTTTTTTCTCTCGATAGATTAATAATTTAAATCTCTGGCATTTTTATCGATCTGATCGAATCGAGCAAATGTATATATATGAATTACGTCAATCGAATGAGAATTTTCAAATAAAAAAAGTCGATTTCAAATATCAATTACTTTCGACATTGAATGAGCAACGTCGTTGTCTCCAACTTGAACATGAAAATCTTCATATTCATTGTCGTTCGTTGAAAACCAACGAACAATCAGCCACAGTCAATCAAACAAATGTTCATCTTATCAATGGACACCGTCGTCTTTCATCAAAACAATCATCATCACGTCCAACGTATTTCCTTCGACGAACAGTTGCCAATGAAAACATTCCCGAGACTTCTTCTTCGACAATATCTTTAAAAGATGTTTCAATATTCAGTCGAAGTCAATCTCTTTTACCACCATTCGGTGGCATTGAGCTGCAATGTTGCCTAACCAATACAGATATCGAACAAGATTTGTTTTATATGAAGAAAACGTGCAAATCGAGTGATGAACATCAACGAACAGTAATGAGTTCGTTTGATAATGAACGAATGAAATCATCGTCTTCAATTGATGTTCGAATTGAAGACGGGCGTCTTTGGTATAAATGCGCATGGTTTGCACGAAATACTCCGATACTTTTAGTATTCGATGATTTAGAAGTTGTTCCTGGACTTGTTCTATCGATTGGTCGAAACGATCTGTTAGTTCGTCGTTCAGGAACGAATATCAAACATCGAATTAGTCTTTCACTTTTACATGATGGACATGTAGCTATCCGAAAACGAAACTGTCTATTTTAATTTATAGCGATTTATTTGAAATAAAACCAGAAAACATCGACTGATTTTGGATTTTAGATGACATCATCGAATCAGTTAGCACAGGAATTTGCCTATTTTCTTACTCATTCAGCTGACTATCGAACATCGATTACGCCAACGAATCTCGAACGAATATGTTCGATTTGTTTGGATCTTTTAACAACGATTCCAGCAGCACGTGAAGCGATTTTCGAGTATTTCAGTTCATTGATTAACATAAGTGTACATTGTTTTATTCAAAATGATTCATCAATTTCAAGTAAAAACAAGAAAACGAAAAATTCTTCAACTAAAATCTTCTATTAACTTAGCTGTCGATGATTTATTATTAACAATTGAAACAAAATTGATTTCCCTGTCGAATCAATCGAATAGTTGGGCTAATCTATTTGCACAGGTAGATTTATTCGAACGAGATAGTTTTACGTTTGAGCTGAATTAATGAATTTTAGTGGTCACTTGAACAATTAGTTAATATTATCAGTCGATATGCTAATGAAAATGTTGTTAAACGATGTGAAACACTCGGTGCTCGATTACAATTATGGACGCAATGTCAAGCGACAATGACTTTGATTAAGATCTGTTCTGCAAGTATATTACACGAGTAGATTATTCCGATATTATCTGTTCGAAGATAGAAAGGAACGACCGATGATCTGTTTTAGTGCAACAGCTGCTGATAATGCAGTTAACAAATATCTCGAAGCATCGATACGTACTCGGCCTGCATTCGATTGGGTCACCGTATTGTTATGGTATTGCAAACGATTGTTTTCTTTTTTTCTTTTCGAATAATTTATTGATTTTAGTTTACGTTGTGGTCAAACGTTAATCTCTCGATTGATTCACTCGAGTTTAGAAGAAGCAAATGAGCCACAAGTCGTACATGGTGCACGAAAAATCTACGCAGTTTGGTCGTCACTCGAAATCATTGCTGAACAACAGCCTCAACTATTTCATCAAGTTCTAACAGAACAAATTCAAGTTTGTCTACAAAATCTTTTCATTTCTTCGAAAACATCTTCTCGTTAAAAATTTAGTTATTATTATCTAGTGATGATATGCAAAAGCATGTCTCAATTCTCTCGTTAATTCCAATGATTCATGTTGTTGTAACTGGTCCTCTTTGTGATATTGTCTATTATTCACTCTATCGTTCGCTCAATTCACTTAGTCTACGTCGTTTATGTTCGTCAATTCGACAGTCAACATCGATTAACATCGATCAGTAAATCTACGCTCGTATTCGAATTTCTATTTCATTTTTTTGTTTTCGATAGATTATCAACTGAATTTCTTTCGGGTTTAATGAGAATTCAAACAGACGCATTTGAAATCATTCAATTCATTCTCAGTTTTATTCCCGATGAACTTTCTGGAGGTAGTTCATTTCCAATAAAAAAATTCTCGAAACTCATCTTTTGCATTGTTCAGATCAAGATGAAATCGAAATTGCATTGCGTGATTGTTGTCAATACATTCTTCAGCAATTATGTCACGATTTTCATTCGAAATTTCGCTTACGAAAAGATAATCAAAAAGTTCATCTACCTATTTTAACAACATTAGCACTGTCATTCGATCAATTCATTCAATTATTAAATTTCACAAAAAATCCACTCAAAATTCATTTAATCAATGATCTTTGCTTTAACATCGCGCTTTACAATGGCGAAGAAACGATGATTAAATATCTACAAAATGTATTCACACAAAACACATCGGTAAATTCAATTTGAGCAATTCCAAAATGAATTAGGATTGATTTTAGGTAAATATTCTTCAAGATATTTGCCTGGAATTTGAATATTATCATCCGAATTCGATATCGAACATATTGAATCTCATTTTCGAACAAAATGATCCATTGAAAATATCGATTTGTCTTGAAAATCTTCTTCAATTGCTTCTGGTTGATGATCGTTCATCATTTAATAAGTTTGTTAAATCGTCAAAATTCTTTCGAATTCGAACTAAATCAATCTCGACATTTCTAGTCAATCGATTCAATCGATCATTTGGTCATTAATCGATCATTTCAGTCGATTACTAAGCGAGAATTTTGCCAATTCAAAATTAATTCTTGAAATTTATTTTCATTTGAAAATCTACGATATTCAACCGCCATACGAACAAATTCTTCGACTAGCTTGTTCATTCACTGACGTACATATGAATATCATCGAAAACAATCAAGAAGATCTTGTTGAAAATTTACTTCTTTGGCGTGATGCACTTGTGAATTTCATTCATTTTAATAATCAAGATTTTGCACTATTTTTCTTAATAACATCAATCGATTTTCTTATACCAAAATTAAACGTAAAAAATAGCTTGACGACAAAAACAAACAAAGGATTTGATTTGAATTGTTTAGCCTTTTGATAAAATTGATGAGTCGAATGTAATTCGTCGTCAAATCGACAATTCGAATTCACTTGTCGAACAAAATATTAATTTGAATAAAATCAATTCGAATCGAGTTCAATCACGTTCATTTAAACGTCATTTTGGAACCGATCGATTTATTCGAATTCTTCCACAAGTAAAAGTTACTTTCAAAACCAATAAATTATTAAATTTCGATTTAGTATATTGATCAACATACAATTTTGATGACAAATATCTTTCAAGAACTTCTCTCAACTGACAGCACACAAAACTCTCAATTATTAACGTGTCTAGCAACGACATTAATAGAAAATCTTCTATCAGACTCAACAATTGACACGCAATTCGATGATGATCAATGCAAAACACCGAATGAAAGGTTTAAATCAATTACAAAAAACTAAACAAAACTAAAAAACGATCGATCTATTTTTTTTTTCGTAGAAATTTAGCGTTAATTCGACGTCTTGATGAACATCCATTTGCTTGGACTTTATTAGAAATTATTGCAATAGATAATACAGCATTTCAAATATGTTTACCAATAATTCGATGTTTATTAAGTGCATTGATTATTCAATGGGAAAATTGTCGAGGTGAAGATCGATCGACGAATTATCCGAAACAGTTGACATTATCGATAAATTTATTAACTTTACTTAAAAAAGTAAATCGAATTTCGAGAGTAAGAATATCGATATTTATTCGTTCATTTTTAGGCTCGTATTCTGCCAAATCCATTGAATGAAATCTATGAATTATTTCCTTTTGTTACAGCTTATGATTGTTTTACACTTTTATTCAATCTTTGGAATTATTTCAAACAAAATCAACAGAATTTAACATTGAAATCACAACAACAAAATCTCCTTCGAGAATCAGGATTCTATGATCCAATACGATTTGTTATACAAAAGAACATTGCAGATGTTGGACATATTGCCGAACATTTTCTTCATTTACAATTACAGTCAAGTGTATGAATGTCGTGAAAGATTTTTTTCTTGTAAATGTGATCGAATCCGGTGAATATATATATATATAATATAGAAAATAAACAGATAGAGTGAATTCAGAGGAATTTTTTTTATTGTTACACGATGTATAATTGACCGTTTTGATTGATGGAAAAAAAAAGAACGTTCGTCAAGGCTGCGAGCATATGTCGAAACAAACGTAAACGTACTAAAAGTATTTGACGTCATATGAATGAATAAGTGCATTCTGCCGTTTGTCTATGACGGTTAATATAAATAGAGTAGAAAGCAAGTACATAATTTTTTATGTGTTCAATTCAGATGGCAGTTATGTTGATTAATTATACAACAAATCATCGCAATGATAATCTCTCAGATAAGTAAAGGCTAAACGATAACACACGTTGAATAAATAGTTGTTGAGAGCTATTTTTGGATGTCAAAAATATCCTGTTTCGATTCAAATGGAAATTTTCTTACATAAAAAATCGACCGGAAATTGAAAAGCAGTTTAGCTATAGAATTTCTTCGATCCGATTTGCATAACAAAGCTAATGACATCTGTTCAAGATTTTTGTCCATTGGTTCTCATTTTGATCTAATAAGTAAACTTTCCCATCTCTCGTCTCGTCTCGTTGTGTTCTTCTTCTCGTCTATCATACAATCACGCAATGCAAGTAAACCGCATGTAGCCTTCAGTTTTATCTAAACGTGTTTTACGAAATTTGTACGTTTTTCTTTTAAATCTGCCTTCGACTTTTACTAGTCAACGAGTTCACAATTTTCCTTACATCTACTCATGAGAACATATGTAACGATGGAAGACATCTGTCATCATTCATTAACTATCTATTTTTTTTCTCACTCGCTCTATCCAATAGATTGTCCGTACAAATAACTACATGATCCGTTTTTAGATTTGCTATTTATGATGATGCTTCGATCGTCTCTGACGAAATCTTTCATATCTCATCGTTTTATTACGACAGTCGCTCGACAAGATAATAAAAATAAAAAGAAAGTTATTGTTTTAGGCGCTGGATGGTCAGTAGAAATTTGTTTCAATAAAATTTATTTATTTACTTGCTTTTTTGATAGGGGTGGATTTCAATTTGTTCGATATTTAAATCGTAATAAATATGATGTCACATTAGTAAGTTCAATGTTTGCCTTTGTTTATTGTCTATTGTACAAAATCAATCCTAATGTTTAATAATTACCGGAAAATAATGGATAATCAGCTACAGGAAGTTAGAATTCACCCTGTTGATTTTTGTTTCTATCGGAAATCGAAAGACAAACTAATTTACATACGTATATTCTCTCGTTTGATTCATCACTTTTGATTCTGCACTATCTCAACAGCGAACTAATAAAATGATGTAAAGAAAAAGAAACAAAAGGTAAGCGTTTAAGACTAATGAACATATCTTTTCCACTCGAATAATTCTCTTCGGAAATTTTATTCTTCCTTTCATTTCTGTCATTTTAATAACTCGTTGAGAAAAAAAAAAGAAAGAAAAATGATTAGTTTGAATAGAAGAGAGAGTGAAGAAAAAGTGTCGTCGTTTAGGTTTCACCTCGAAATCATTTTCTTTTTACGCCATTATTACCATCGACGACTGTTGGCACACTGGAATTTCGTTGTATCATCGAACCTGTTCGAACACTCTCGAATCTACATTATTACCAAGCTTATTGCGATCAAATCGATACGACAAGCAAACAAATTCATTGTCGAGATTTTTTCAAAACGGAAAAGCAATTTACATTAGATTTCGATTATTTGGTGTGTTGTCATGGCGCAAAATCGAATACATTTCATGTGCCTGGCGTCGAACAACACGCATTCTTTCTCAAACAGCTGTCCGATGCACGAGCCATACGAAATCGTTTGATGGAACTATTCGAACGTGCATCGAATCGATTTATATCCGATGAAGAACGACAAGCATTGACAACGTTTGTCATCGTCGGTGGTGGACCAACATCGATTGAATTTAGTGGTGAATTGCATGATTTTATTGTCGAAGATGTAGCAAAATGGTTTCCGGATATAAAAACACGAGTTATTGTTGTTGAAAGTACCGATCATATTCTCGGCACATTCGATTCGAAATTAACCGATTATGCGATGAATATTCTCAAATCTCGTTCGGAAATTACCTTGAAAACGAATACTCATGTTAAAGAAGTTCGTGAAAATGAAGTTCTACTCAGTAATGGCGAAGTTATTCCATGTGGACTGACTGTTTGGAGTACTGGTCTTTCATCCAATGAATTAACATCGGCACTATCATTTTTTAAAGAGAAACGTTCAGGACGAATCTATACAAATGATCATTTACAAGTGTTTGTTAATGAAAAAGATACCATACCTTATATGTTTGCTTTGGGTGATTGTGCAACACCGATTAAAGGACCTCTTCCAGCAACTGCGCAAGCTGCTATTCAACAAGCGAAATATTTAGCCAAGAGATTTAATCAAAAAGATTTTCGACTCAAAGATCCTAAGGAAATTTCGACTGATGATTATCCGACTTTTAATTTTAATAATCTCGGTATGTTAGCATATCTTGGCGGTTACGGTGGATTAGCTGATTTAAAAAAAGCAAAAAAAGCTGGATTCTTATCTTGGCTATTATGGCGTTCGGTTTATATGACGCGACTTGTCAGTTTTAAAAATCGTCTCCTAGTGTAAGCCGAATCTGTTCTCACGAATTTCCAATTTCATCTTATTTTTTTTTCTTCAGAGCGATGTTTTGGTTCAAATCTTTTGTATGTATCGATTGTTCCCTTTGCATCTTCAATTAATTTGTCTCTCGTTTAGGTATTCGGACGTGATATTAGTCGATTTTAACCATTTGACCTTCAAAAGTTCTCTATTTTTTTCCTTTTTTTTCAGATAGAAAAAAAACAACAACTTCCTGTTATGTGCAATCGAATATGTCTCGAACATATATTTTGCTTTTTATTTCTTTTACTTTTTTCTACTCAATAAAGTGCAATCAAATTCATCTCGAAATTCCATCCGTTTCATCTTCACATATATTCGAACTTTCATCGAATAATTCTCACAATCTTCATCGTGATATTCTTTTCGGTCTTGTCGATGGTACATCATCATCAATTTCATCATCGATTCTAATTCGAACAAATTATCGACAAATTCATGTCGAACATTTATTTAATCTCTACGAATCGAAAAATAAATACACACAACAACAACAACAACAACAACAAATTCAAAAAGAACCGATCTTTCGAAGTTATTTACTAACATCGACATTCAATCGATCGTATCCGTACATTCGTGTCTTAGTCGGATCGGCAGAAGGCTCATACGAACATCTGAAAATTCAATCGCTATGCGCAGTTTTAACTGCAGTTAATGAACAGAATCTTTACGAAACTGAAACATGTGTTATATCACCACAGACAGGCTACTGTTTGATAACAATGCCTATTCTAAAAATGATCGATCTAACACAACAAAATCAAAGTACAAAAAAAGTGGAATTATATATTAAGGTACTCAACAATTCACATTCGAGTTGAGGGTGTTATTGTTTTTTGTTTTAGCTTCATCATGTCAAAACTTCGAACGAATGTATTGCCGATTCTCGTTCGAAACAAGATCATATTCATCATGAAACTCGTATCGGTCATGTTGAATATCAAGATACGGAAAATATCGCATTTTCAACATTGAGTCGTTCATCAATATCAATCAATTATCCAAATGGAATTCACTATTCCAATTGGTTTGTTCCTTTGAAATTCAAATATCTTCATTCATCATCAACGAAATATTCAACATTTATTATTCGTTGTCAATTAATAAAAGATTTTCTTATTCATTCAATTCAAACAAATATTCTTCAAATAGCTAATTATTCGATTCAAATCAATCATCAACTATCCGAACAAAACTATCATACCGATATTGACTTCAATCTTACAATAAAACAACTCAATGAAACACAAGAAAATCAATTAATCGAAATCGATTTAGCTACAATTATTCTTCGTATAAACACAACACATTTTTCACCATTAAAAACCGATTCAATTCGTTTCATTGATTGGTTTATTCTTGCTAATCACAGCCAAGAACCAATCTTACGCATACCGATTCACGTTCAGCCAGATCAAATTCAAACGATTGTTGCTCTCACAGATTTCACAAGTTTAATCAATACTGCTATGTTATCCATGCAAAATCAACAATTTCCTTTGAGAATACTCGCTGTCAATCATTCGGGACCGATTCACTCGATTGATCAAGCTGTTTGCCATTCGGAAAATGTACATTTAATTCAAGTCAATTCGAATTGTAATTATATTTTTTTTACTGGCAATGAACGTGATGATTTCTTCGATCAAAATCATAGTCCAACGTCGATACTTGTTCGACATGAAAAGTATCTTCAACGAGTTCATTTTACGATTTATATACCCGAACGACCGTTACGTATTGAATTGAGTGATACGAGATTGTCGAGAATCAATGGATGGTTTATACGAACGAGGAAGGAGTTGTTTGAGAAGAGTGAATCAACGACAAATAGTTTTGATGACGATGAGGACGATGATGAAGATGAAGGAGAAGAAGATGATGATGATGATGATGAAGAAGAACATGCAAAATGCTATGCAGTTTATCAACAAGCAAATGTTCAGATTTCAACGAGATTCTATCGAACGACACCGAGTAGGATTGTAAATTCGATTTTTGTCAATTTTAAGAACGATTTGTTTAGATGGTGATCGAATTTATTTGTTCAATAAACTTTATGTTTTGGTTACGTCACTTGTTCAAAACTATCTCGAAACCGATAATAAAACAGTTGCTATTATCAAAAACGGTCGAGTTATGGGCATTAGTCCTGGCAAAACAAGTGTTCGAGTTCGTTATCAACTAACTTCAAATTCAATTACTTCGACTAATTCGAATTGTTTTTCTTTAGATTTATCTCTCAGCAAATAAAATTCCTATGGGTTCAACAACGATTTCAGTCGGCGATCAAGATCTAGTTACTATACGAAATATATCATTTAATTTATTAACAAATATTAATCTTGAAACGAAATTAATCGAACATATCGATCCGATCTATAAACTATTCTTTCGAGTTCAACCTGTTTTCAATCGATTCAACATCGAACATAAAAAACAAGTAGAAAAAAAAATCGAATTTATTCTTCTTTCAAATTAGTTTTGTTTTTAGTTCGGTCAATTGAATATTATGCTGACTTATTCGGATAATACGTCGGTTTCGTTAGATGATATTCCAGCAGATTACTATCAATTCGATTTCGATTTTCGTCGATCGAATTTAGCTTTAATCTCTTTCAATTCAACGAATTCTTGGCAAACAATTCAAATCTATCCACTTGATCTGGGTGAGACAACAGTTCACGGGCGTTTGCGATTAGGTCAAGCACAATGTACAGATGACGAATTATTTTCTCAACGAAATCTTATGCAAAGTATTTCGATTGTATCGAAAAAATCGAATTTAACAAACAACGATCGATTGTCATCATCACCATCTCAACATTCAGATCATTATATTATTCTAAATGCAAATCAATCATCCGATCAACGATCGAAAGTTTCTCCACTTCTTATTACTGTTTCGATTCTTCTCAGTGCATGTGTTGTTTTATTTGTTTCGTTTTTTGTTCATTGGTTTATTAATTGCTATGCCAAACGTAAACCAATCGATCCAACAAGACAACGACGAAATTCGACACACAGTGGTGCTGAAGAAGATAATCACGATTGGATCTTTCTCGATCGAAATTCTCTTGAAATGCCAGTCAATCAACCGCAATGTTCGCCATCTGTACATAATTCTACACTTCATATAACACCAAATCCATTGATCAATACATCAACATTACAAAGACAACCAGATCTACCTGAATTATCTCATTCACAAATGATCGCTTATTTCGATAATCTTAAAGAATCTCATGCATAGTCCTTTTATTTATCTTGGGCAGTCAAACACCGGTGTCAATGTTCTTCTTCTTCTAGTCACTTTTGAATTAACAGTGAATTTTGCATTTAGTCTATTCAACCGAATTTATTAATAAACATATTCTTATTTCAAATATGCGTAGCAATTAGTGCAATGCTCAACATTGTCAAATATATGTGCAAATAGGGTGTGTGTGTGTATTCTGGTTTGTTACACCATAGACAATCGTTTTTTTAGTGTTTTTTTTATCGATATTCATATTCTTGAATTTTAAATAATGGTTTCTTTTGTTTTTCTTCAATATGTCAATTTGTATGTGTGTGTGTGTATGTATTGATTATCAGTATTTTCCTTTCAAATAGAATAAAAAGAAAGAAAGACAAACAGACATTGAATTTCAACTAATATGTTCTAACAAATAGAAGAATATGAGGATGTTGAACCCGAAGAGTTTATTCGTTATTAGTTGAAAGAGGTGTTGCTGGTGGTTTTTGTTGTTCATCATTGTTTTGTTCAGATGATTGGCTTCGATTAGCTGTTGAAGGCGGTCGTTCACTATTTTGTGGTGTTGCTGGAGGAGGATCATATTGTGTACCAACCGATGATTTTTCTTGGAATTGATATTGTTCATAATAATAAGGTAAACTTTTTTCGGTTGTATGAAATGTTGTTGCAATTGTTTGTTGTTGCTGCGGTTGAGATTGTTGATACGGATTGAGGTTGTATTGAGAATTGATTTGTGTGATCATATCAGCCGGTGCCATTCGGCCAACTAATCGAATCGCACCTAAATTTTTAATACCAAAACGGCTTAACGGCTCATTCGGATGAGGATGTAATTCTTGACCATGAAAAACAAGATTTTGTAGAACTCGTGGAACATGAAAATCATGTTCGACAACATTCATCAAATCACCGACAGTCGGTTCGGCACCATTGTATGCTGGTACGGAGATTTCATGAATATCTCCACCGAAATGTAATTGAAGTTTGACGCAGAAAATACGTGGTTGATACATCACTTATTATTATTATTCTCTCATAAACATATAAAAGAATCTAGTTACAATTCGATTCTTCCCGATTTCTTTTTCTTCTTCTGTTTGCAAACACAAAGCAATGAAGTGTTGCTTGACGGTGTTGCTATTGGAGTTAAGAAATAAAGTAAAAAAAACTCGGCAAGAAAGAACAGAAAGAGGGAGAGAGGACGATTGATACAGATTCTTTCATTCTTCTTGGACAAAAATTTCTCATTTCTTTTTGTATTGCTGATAGTTCTAACAATAATAAACTATCGAAAGACTCTTTTTTTTTATTTCAAATAAAACAAAAACAAATAACAAAAAACATTCACATCGGTTGATTATTCCATATCGGATAGTTGTTCATCATCGCTGAGTTCGAGTTTAGCTTTCTTTTTCGATCTTTGCAATTTCTAAAATAGACAAAAAGAAAAAGAATTCAGTTTGATAATTCGCTTTCTTTTTTTTTTTACATTGAATCTTTGTAATCGACGAGCTTTTTTCAATTTACTATATTCTTTTGCAATGTCATCGATACATTTGTCGTTTTCGGTTCGATCAGCTTCATCAAGAACTACTTGTTCGTTTTCTGCTTGTTCACGACGAAGACGTTTCAAACGTTTTTTAAGATTCTTTTCTTTTTGCAATGAAAATGCAACTGTCTATCAAACAAAAAGATACATTCAATTAGAATTCTTCAATATTCAAGTCGAATTGTTACTTTGACATGTTTTTTTGGTTTTAAATCCGGATCTTCTTTTTCCATTTGACGTTTTTTGGCTAAACTTTTATCCCTGAACACAAGGATAGAACAACGAAGATAGGAAATTTATGATTACTTGTATGGAATCGAGTCAGCTTTGAGTGTTCGATTTTCTCGATTAAATTTCGATGTATCTCGATTTTTCAATTCAGGCATTCTAGGCAAATGAACGAGTGCAAAAGCACCTTCGGCAACACCACAAAGATCTAATTCTTTCAAACGTAGAAGTAATGAACATTCATGTTTAGCATAAGCTTGAACATAGGATACATATGCTTGTTTCGATCGATCATAAATAGCTCTAGTTGAATGTGAGAGAAGAGATTTGATTGTTTATTTTGACATCGAAAAATACGAACTTATCACTGGTTGCCAATTCTCGAACTGTTGGCACAATATTTTCAATTGTTTGAAAATCTGGCGTTGGTATTTCATTTAAAGGAACTTTTTGACTGTTGAGAAGAAAATTGATGTAAGCTTCTTCATTTGGTAGAAGCATGAGAAGTGCATTTCCAAGTCTTCCGAGGCGAGCTGTTCGTCCGCAACTAAATTCCCAAATATTTTCATGAAAATCTTCGTTAGAACAAAAAAAAACAAAGAATACCGATGGACAAATTGTGCAACTGCTGTCGGTGGATCATACTGAATAACCCAATCGACATCGGGCAGATCGATTCCACGTGCGACAATATCTGTACAAAGAAGAATCGATGTTGATGTTGTCGATTTCTCCGAACGAAATTGTTCGATCACAGTTGAACGTTTATTTCGTAGTTTTCGATGCATTGAATAAATCGTTGTCGATGTCGATGAAGAATAGATATGTTTGAGTACATTAGTAAAGTATTGTACGCAAGCGCACGTCGAGAAAAAGATCATAATTTTAGCTGGACGTTGTTCGTTGATGAAATGAATTAGCTGACTGAGTTTTTCAGTAGGTTCACAGATCTAATTCAAAGATGAGAAAGAGAGATATTCAAAGAAAAACAGGATTCGAGTACCATGTAGAAGTTTTTTAGAGACGATGGCGTACGTTGTTGAGCAGCTGAACCGGTCTGTTTGACAGTTATTCGAACGGGATTTCGGAGGCCAGCACGAATGACTTTTTCTAATTCATCAGTTTGTGTTGCAGAAAATAAACCAGTTCGACGTTGTTTAGGAAGCGTATCGAGTATTGTATTCAAACTACAATTCGTACGTATGTAAACTAAACAAATCTAAGTCAAAAAAAAAACTTTAACTATGTTACCTTGTTAGAAATCCTAAATCTAACAATCGATCAGCTTCGTCTAAAATCAACATTTCCTAATCGAAGAAAAAAAAATACAAATAAACAAAATCGATGAAACAAGTTTTCGTTCAACGAACTAGACTTTTGAGATTAGCTGCAAGATTAAATGAATTGCTTTTCATTTTCAATAATTCCTCAAAACGACCTGGCGTTGTAATCACAATTGTTCCACCGAATTTCTCGAATTGTTCAATATCGAATTCATGTTTCGTTCCACCAATCAACTTAATACACGAAAATCTTTGTTCATCGTTAAATGATTGAATAAATTCATTTGTTATATCGAATGTTTGCTGAGCTAATTCACGTGTCGGCGAAATAATCAATGAATGAATGTGATACCGATCGAAACGTGTTTCGGCTGTGTATTTTTTCAAAAGCATTTCGAGTATTGGCACGATAAACGCAAGTGTTTTCCCACTGCCAGTTACTGCCTCGACACAAACATCTTTATGTTGAAGAAAAAGTGGAATCGTAATTGCCTAGATTAAATGGAGAAAATTAGTGTTTTGATTCGAGATGAAAAACTACCTGAACAGGCGTCATTTTAGTGAAGTTTTTGGCTTTCAGAAATGTTAATATTTTCGGATTTAATGTTTGCGGCCATTGATCAGTGAATGTGTCATTAGTTTTACTCATTTCCTTTTTCTTTTATCGATAATTAAACAAGAAGACAAAAAACAAAACAATCTAAAATAGGGGTCATGACATAAATGTGGATAGAAAAAAAAGCGTCTTTCTTTTTTGCTTTATTAACGGTGAACAGGTGTTTTTTTCCTTTTTTTCTGCTTCTAGGACAAAAGAAGAATTGATTTATACAAAAAAACCGAAGAAGAAGAAGAAGACGACGAGAGTAATCCTAACGATAAAGATAATCAGCTTGGATATTAGCAGCGATTTCAGCTTCCCATTTATCGCCATTTTGAAGGAGTTTTTCTTTGTTATAAAGTAATTCTTCACGCGTTTCAGTTGAATATTCAAAATTAGGTCCCTAAATACGAATTCATATTCTTAGTTCTGCACATGAAATTGAATTACTTCGACTATAGCATCGACAGGACATGCTTCTTGACAAAAACCACAGTAGATACATTTAGTCATGTCGATATCGTATCGAGTTGTACGACGACCGCCATCTTCTCGTTCTTCAGCTTCGATTGTAATAGCCTAATGAAATTCAATGTTCGAATGAATTTTTTTTTCTTTCTTTGAATTCGTTTTACTTGAGCTGGACAAATAGCTTCGCAGAGTTTACAAGCGATGCAACGTTCTTCACCTGATGCATAACGACGTAGTGCATGTTCGCCACGAAATCTCTAGAAACCAAACAAACAAACAACAAAAGATAAATCTATGATTCGATTTCGAAGTGATCGTACTGGAGAAAGTGGCCCTTTTTCAAATGGATAATTTATTGTTGTCGGTTCACGTAATAGCCAACCGAGAGCAATCATAAAACCTTTCAACATATCAGTCCAAAGAAGTACTTGCAAGCCACGTTTTGTTGATTGATACATATCAAGTGATGGTAATGGTTCACTGATATTAACTATGAAGAGAATTTATCAAGATCATTAAAAGGATTCTTATAAAATTTACTGTAGCATTTGAGTGATGGATCTTCGTTAGCTTTGTATTCATCTAATGCTTTTTGTTGTTGTTTTTCGAGATGAGGTGGAACTGAACTTTTAAACGGTTCAGGTGGTTGATTTTCGTTTTTCTTATCACGAAATACTAACGATCGAGTAAAAACAAATCGTGGTAGAGCTATAAAATACAAACAAATTTGTCACGAAAATCATCTAGATTTTGTTTTTTTTCATTTACCAGTACGCGAAAGATTAGTAAAACTTGATAACATGATTGAATTCCACTAGATCTTGTTTTAATAATAATCTTAAAAGTATAAGCGAAAAAGAAAACTAACAAACAAACTCAATCGACGACTATCAATAGCAAATTATAACGAATCAATGATAGTAGCGACCTCTGAGAGCAACAATAAATCGAAATATTCGAATAAAATGACGAAGATTTAGCATTAAGAAATAATCAATCGAAAATCTCGAAGATTTATATTGAAAAATATTTTGTTTAGATTTGTTTTCTTATTCATCATTGGTTAATTTACCGTAGATAGAAAGACAAGAATGAATAAAAGAAGAAGAAAAAAAAACACATAGAATCAATGACGTCACGTACACAGCGCTTTCTATTGCAAAAGACGTCTTTTCTCGTTAACATCGGTGAAAATCTCACGAATTAAATCGAGGTGTTTACAAAAAAGAACAAATCTTGTATTTATTTTGCGAAACTTAAAAGTTAAATTTGTAGGTAAAAAGGCAAAAAAGAAACAAATCCATCGAGCTACTATCGTTCCTATTTGTCGGTTAAACAATAGTTGTTTACGATTTCTTGACTTTTTATTCAATGAAAAGAATTTAAAGATAAAATAAACATAAATCAACTTTCATCTGATGACTCATCATAATCATTTTTACTAGCAAGATATACACCGGTCAGCTGTAATCATGACTCACGCAATGATGTTTTCTTTTTTAGAAGTAAACAACAACAAATAAACAGGGTCATGTCATCCGAATGGCCCGATGCACAATTGTCAAACATACAGAAGAGTAAGTGAAGAAACAAATAAATCAATTTTAGTATTAATTTCAATTTTATTTTGATCTAGCTTTGCAAAATAGTTGGCAAATTCCGTATATATCATTATATGCTCGGATATTTTGCGATGCTTTTCAACTATTCGATTTTCATCAAGAAGTAAGAACGAATCGATCGATGATTTTGATTTCAATTTTGATTTGCTTAGGAATTGGAAGATGCGCTATTATCGGACAATCCCGAAGAGATACATCCGTTTCTTCAAGAACTTCTCATTTCTCTACTCTCCGGATTGACACGTTTGCATGTCAAGTTCGTTTGAACTTTTCTCAATTTCAATTTATTTATTTTTCTTTCTTTCGAATAGTTCGAGTAATACGTTTCTTATGTTAAGCAGTGTACTCAAACGATGCGATCTGAATATTGTTACTTCACCACCATCGTCTCTAACGACCATATCCGATGATACAATATCAACAACTGAATGGAAAGAAATGGGAATTTTCGAGAAAGTCACCGTACTTCGAGCTCTATGCGATGCTCGACTCAATCGGCCAGATATCGAACAAGTGACTGAAGTAAGACAATACTTCGAAAAGACACTTGCAAATAACCAATAATATGTTTGACGTTTGCATTTGCAGAGTATGCCAGCTGATTCTCTTCGATTCGAACCATTCGGCGAAGATTCTCGTGGAAATAAATTATGGTACTTTGGTGATACGCGACTTTATTGTGATTCTTGGAATAAAACTACCGAGTAAATTCAAAACAAGACGAAATTTTCAAATAACTGATTTACTTTTCTAGAACATCGACATGGGAATGTGTTTGTCGTACGTTAGACGATTGGAATGCGTTTATTGCCAATTTTCGTAAGACATGTTCGAGAAAAAATTCCAGTTTGAAAGACCGAAAATTACTCGAACGTTTGGTGGCTTTGAATGCCGATTTGCCGGATATTTACGCGCGCAAAGATCGCGAACGACAACGTCGTTGGACATCCTACGAGCCGAAACGTTCGTCGACACGGCTCGAAGCCAAACGTCAACAGCGTTTAGAATTAGAAGAAATTACACAAGAACAAAAGATTCGACATGAGAAATTTCTCGAATTCAAACGAAAGCAAGAGGAAACTATTGCTAAAGAACGCGAACGATTGGAGCGAGACGAACGAGTCAAACGACGAGAAGGTAAAATCGACGAAACGAAAAGAATTTGTTCGACATTTTCGTTTTAATAATCAGAACGAGCCGATCGTATTCGACGTCGAGCTGCAGTCGGATCGAAAACAGGTGTTGTCGATGGTTCTGAACATTCAGAAAACAGCAATGAATCAGTAACATTAAATGGAGAAAGTAGTAACACAGCTGATACCAGTGATATACATCAAAAAGGTAGACAAACAAAAAACTACTTCGAAATTATGCTCGTTTCTTTTTTGTTCTTCTAGTTCTGACATTATTACGAACAAATGAGAACAGTTGGCCCTTTCTCGAACCTGTTACTGAAGAATTAGCACCAAACTATTTCACAATTGTCGAAGTACGATTATGAATTCATTTCGATTTCATGTTTATTTGTTTATCTGTTTAGAATCCAATGGATCTTTCGAAAATTCAACAAAAAATCACCGACAAAGTCTATGTGAATAATTCAGCAGAGTTTATTCGAGATGTTGAATTGATGGTTGCTAATTGTGAACAGTACAACGGCAAACGAAGCAGTAAATACTTTTGTTTTTTTTGTTTCAAAAAGAAAAAAAAACATATATCCATCGAATTGTTTAGTTATGGGTCGATTAGCCAACCGTTTACTTCGATATTTTAAAGATTGTTGGTCCGAATGTCAACCGATGACACCACAACTCGATGATGACGAATTCGATGATTATAATTATCATCATCATCGAGACAATCCACTAAAACGACGTTTAAATGATTCGACATCCGGTACAACGATCACACGCGATAAAAATAATAATACGAGACCGAGAAAAAACTATCGACAATTAGCAGGCTTGAGTGATGACGATGATAACGACGATGAAGCTGAATATGTTCCAGCACCAAGTTCAAAACGCGTATGTTTTAAGTCAAAAACAGTTTCTTGTTTGAATTCGATTTTTCTAGGCTCGTCATTCGAATACATCTCTCCCGATTTATGTCACTATCGATCCGAATTCTCCAGCAGCTATCGTCTATCATGATCATTCGTATTTTCTTCGTCATGATTCAACAAGTTCAACTCTTATCATACCAACAGATAATTCTAATCGACGTAGATCATCTATCTTACATTCGAAACCAGTCGTAGTACCTGCACAACCGCCACCGCTCCTAGTGCAACCAGTAGTCAATACTACAGTTCAAAGACCTAGTTTTTCCTCTGTTCATGTTCTTCAACAATTACTTCGTGATCATCAACAGAAAACGAAAAATTCCTCAACAAATCCCTCCGCTAATTCGTCAACACCAACAACGAGTTCGCTTGATCTCAATGCTATACTTCGTGCACTATTAGCTAAACAAAATCAACAGAAGTCAACTATCGACAAACAAGTTGAAACGAATTCGACTTCGACTCAGTCAACCTCATCGTCTCTACCTGTTCAATCCGTTCCTAATTCTCAAATTCAACTTGCAACATCATCGACGACTTCGTCCTAATCTTAAACAATCGATTCTTTTAAGAAGTAATTTCATAGAAAATATCTTCAAATTCTCATTCTCTTTTTTGTTTGTCTCTCTCTCTTTCTCTCTCGCACTCTTTCTCTCCGTCATTTCATTCTTATTGTTCTGTACAATTGATTATCTGCTAAAAAAACACCAACACAACAAGAATCTATATACATATATATATACATGTAATCCCTTCATGAGTATGTTTTCTTCCGCTTTTGTTTCTTCTTCTTCTTCTTCTTCTTCTCTTTTGTTTTTCATTGTATGTTTGTGTCTCTGTGTTTGTATGTATTGTTTTGATGCTAATGAAACAAAACAAAAATCGTACAACAGACGAATAAAAACAAATAACTAAATACAATTGGTTTTTCATATTTCAATGAGAATCAAACAAGATATAGTCACTACAAAATACGTATGATAAAAAAAGCAAGTGAAAAATGAACTGAAAGTTTAATCGTCGTAGTCATCTGCTTGATTGACTGGTCGAAAACCATTAGCTAGAGTACTTAATGTGGAAGTTTGAGCGGAATTTGTTGAGGGAATATTTCCGGCAAGATTTGTTCTCGAGATGAAATCGGTTAAACCAGACGATGCGCGATCATTCGATAATGGCGAAGGCGAACGATGAGAAATTGCATTTGGATTTGTTATTGGTCCGCTCTAGAATCATATTTCAAATTATGAAGAAAACCGAAAGGAAACAAAAACAACGAACTTACACTATGATGTTCGTATTGTGTTGTGTATGTTTTCGCTGGTGATACACCTGACTGATAGGTGGTTGATGTCGTACGTGTTGTTGACGATGAAGCATAGCCAGTTGTTATTGGTGATGATTCTCGTGAATGATATTGTTCACGATTTGGACTATTTGAATTGACACTTGTGCTGCTATATCGTGTTTGAGATGAGGATTGATATTTACGTGTTGACAAAGGGCTTCCCGATGGAAGGACATTCAAAGTGAAATCAGTTGAAGATTTTCGAGTTTTATCGTCATTGACACTCATACGTGAATAATCATCTAATAGACGAAGAAAAATAAAAACATACGTAGAAAGATTCAATTTCATTCAAAAAAAAATCTACCTGTGATATCAATTTGTCTTTCACGACTATTTCGTCGTTCGATAGGTATATCGTATCCACCAGTACTGGTATTCGATTGTTTTATTTGTGAAATGACAGGTATATTGACGAACGCCGATGTTCCATTTCCATACGACATTTTTTCACTTTCATATGCATATTTATTTCGATCATCTTCTTCAAGATAAGTTGAACGATGACGTTGATCATAATTATTTGAATTATCGACAGCCGATGGACTTGGTGACCGTTGATATTTTGTATCAACGACAGCATTGACCACATTATTCGTCTTTTGCGATGACGACGATCGTTGATATTGTGTATCAACGACAGAATTGATCACACTATTTGTCTTTGGTGGTGATGGTGATCGTTGATATTGTATATCGACGACAGAATTGATCACACTATTCGGTTTTTGTGATGATGACGATTGTTGATATCGTGTATCAACGACAACATTGATTCCATCGCTACTCTTTCGTGACGATGATGGCGAAGGTGAATGATCATCGATACGTTGAGAATGTCTTGCTGGTGATTGACTATTTCGATTGAAACGTTCATCATAGATAATATTCTCATTTGAACTTGTTCGATGTCGAATTGGTTGATATGTTGTACCAGTAGCATCAAGATCGTTGCCATATGATGGACGACGTCCTGTTGTTTGTTCGGTTGACATTGTTACACCACTGATCAAACCATGTGCACCAAATTGTTTGGTATAACAAGATTTGCAATAAATTTCACCTTTGTGTTCTGTTAGAACAGTTGAATCTAATTTTCGACGACATGTATTACAACTGAAACAGCTTATATGAAATGGCTAGAGAAAGAAAACAAGGATTTTGTTATTAATGAAAACAATTCAAATGAAAATAAGAAACATACTCGGCCAGCTCCGACTTTTTTCTCTGCAATATAGACTGTTTTTGAACATCGAGCACATTTTTCATTTCCGCCACCGTATTGAGGCATTCCTGCTTGTTGTTGTTGTTGTTGTTGAGTTGATTGACTTTGTCGACTGGGATTTTGTATAGGGTTAATATGATGTCCGATACCTGTTATTACTGATTGACGAGCAGATTTTGGACTACCAGTGATACTGAAATAGAATGAAAGAATTTATATTTACTGCTTGAAGCATTTATTGAATACAAAAAATCTATTTTTCTCTCTCTTTCTCCCCTCCTTCAACGATTAACATAAAATTTTTATCGCTATTAACCTATTCTACCTACTTGAATACGAAAAAAAGGAAAAAAGAACTGTCAATACATACTCAGCGACATATTTCGAATAATCAACTCGAACTGTTGATGATGAAGTGTTGTTATTATAATTTGCTGTTGAAGACATTTCGAATTCTGAGTTTATTTTTCAAGCGTATAAATTTCTTTCTTAAGATGTAAGATGAAGTTTCTCTTCATATATATATACAAAAAAAAAGTTTTCTCTCCTACGCATTTTCTTTTCTTTTTACTTCTTTTTCTTTTTTTAGTTCTCTAGTATTTTTTTTAAACACGATATTTCGTTCTTTCTCGTCATAAGCATGCTGTTTGCCAGCAATCGATGAAGATAATGTGTGGGCAATAAGAGAGAGAGAAAGAGTGCGAAAAATAACGTTGGAATGTGAGTGCAAGAGACAGTCATGTAGAGGTAATATTTATGATTCGTTTACCTTCTGTTGTTTTTCATCAGATCAGAACGCAAAAGAATGAATGAATGAATATTCATACATATTCTTTTTCTTCGATGAATCACAATTGATATTAGTCAATCAATTGAGGTGGGCTAAAATCGATTCGAAAAGAGAGGAATCAATTACATCAGTTGTTCAGACATTCTAGTTGATGATAGTAATGGTCTGTTACTTATTCGAACATACCAAACGTTATCTTAAATTGATAGACTAACACCTGACACACATACACTCGAATCGTATCAAAAAAAAACATTGCATTTGTTTCTTTTTCGTTGATATCAACCTAGATAATAAAATATTCTAATTTATTTACTGAAAAATACTGAAGTACACAAAAACAAATTGACAAAACAATAAATATCAGATAAATTCTCCTAAACTCACGAAAAATAAAATTCGAAGTGCTCTAGACAAATGTTAATTTCGATTGTGATGTCAATGTTGATTCTTTCCCGCGAAATATTCGAATAATACATCGACGAAACAATTGATTTGTTGCAAGAAAAATATAACCATTCGTTGAATAGAATACATATGAACTAAGATGAATAAATTGAATAAAAACATTTTCCCATGCTAAATAAACATCTGATTTGATTAGATTTCTACTCAATGTTGTATAAAGTAATTCACTATTATAGGGCAAAAAAGATACGAATAGAATTGTTGATTGAATAAGTAACATTGATGTCAGTTGATGATCAAGTTTTTGTAAACGTCGATGTTTCGTTTTCGTATGACAATCATCGATTAATGATTCGCATGTACGACGATTGACAACTAAACGAATATTTCGAATGATCATTGTACTTATGAATATAACGATGATCTGAGGTGCAAGACCATTTATAAAAATTTTATAACAAATTCTATACCACCAATAGAGTCCAGATTTGAGTTCGCAAACACTTGTTTCTGGATTAATGTTGTATAAAATAAAACGATGTATTGATATAATCATCCAAAATAATGTTAAACAAAGAATTAATTTAATTGCTAATGAATATCGATTGCCCCATGTACGAACGTGTACTTTGGAATGTGTAGAGAAATATCGATCGATCGATATTAAAACAAAGAAACTAAATGAGAGTGAAGATGTTAATGATGATAGATAACCACGAAGTTTACACATGAATTCATTTGTTTGAACGATTTGTAAGAGAAAACCATTTTGTAAAATTCGAGTTAAAAGAACGAAATTCAGAAGAATGAAATCGGCACATGTTGTCGCAAGAAAATAGACTGAAAATGATGTTTTATGCAATGATTTCGAACGAAATACGAAGATATTCATCAGACATCCAAGATTACCGATAATTAAAAGAAATGAACCGTACCATATATTTAAATGTTGAGCTACAATGTTTAACGTGTTGATTGTTGTGTCATTCATTTTGAAAATGAACACTATATAATAAACGAGCACATTCTTTTATTATTAGTTCGTTTAGTTTTCAAGCGGAAATCTCTCTAAATCTTCCTATCCGTTCTTTTCGTACGAAGATTTTTAGTTCATCTAAAAATAATATTTGACTTTGCACTGTTCGTGTCCCTTTAGATTGTCAAGGTTCAACTAAACTTCATAAACTAGCATCAGAATCCATGTGTTATGACTCATCTCATGAGTCATTTGAGGAAGGGTTGCCATTTCCACAACATCGAAGCAAGCTGATTGACGAATGACTCATCAAAATGAAGAATACGCCTTCGATGGAAGGAGAATGCTTCTCGTTTCGTACATGCGTGGGTTTTCTTTTTCGAAATGACTAATGTTTCGGCTCCGACATTCACCCGACGAAAAAGAAATATAGAGCGAGAGCATCGATAAATAAATCATCTCATTTTATATTTTTATTTGATCGAAGTAAGAGTGCAACGAAAGGTGAGACGAAGGACATGAGAAATTAAGCAGTTTTATTATCTTTTGCTTTTAAATTTCACTGCTGAGATTACACAAATATGTAATAATAGTTTCTGTGCTTTAGATATATCTCATTAAAGTTATTAATTTCGATAATGGAAGCTTTAGCTGGCGCTGGTTTAATGCCATTACCATCCAAACCGGTTAAAAAAATTCAATCCGAATCGGAAATAACGGCCAAAACAAAAGAATTGTATCCTATTCTTAATGAAGGCGCGACTGAAATCAAAACTGAAGAAAACCAATTAGATAATTCGAATATCAAGTTGACATCATATCCTACATTGGTAGAATTAAAATCGATGATTGACGAACAAAAAGCTGACAAACCTGTTGTTATTGAACCACCGTCGATTGAACCATTGAAAGATTTTATTCAAAAACGACAAACAACAATTCAAGGTCTGAAAGATCTCCGTGAACGTATGGCTAAACATGTTTTAAATTGTAAAATTTCCAATACTGTCGGTAATTCTGCATCGATTGTTGGCGGAATTTTATGTTTCGTATTTCCACTTGTCGGTGTTCCCGTGCTTCTTGCAGGTAGTGCTACTAGTCTTGGTAAGTTCATCGATTAGTTTTATTTTCGTCTTCAATTGTATTATTATTCTCGATCTTAATTTGTAGGAACTGCAATTACAGAAAGTGTCATTGAAAAACGTCTTCGAACGAAATATACGGATATGTTACGTGAAGATAATCTTGCTATGAAAATATGTGAATCGAATCTGAGAGATATAACAGCATGGCTTATTACAGTTTATTCTCTTGGCTATTCAGTATCAAAAGCTGGCGTCAATTTTATGCAATTAGCTCAAGCTATTCAAGCTGCAACAACTTTAGGTACATGGGCAGAATTAGTTGCACAATTACCATCATTAGCTAGTGCTTTTGCTACCGGTGCTAAAACAGCAGGAACAATAAGTGGAAAAATTCTTGGTGTATCTGTGATTATTTCGGTAGCTGATTTAATTCATACATGGATATCAAAAAGTGCAACATTGAAAGCGATTGATAAAGATATTGAACTACTTGAACAGCAACTAGCTGAATTACAACATATCGTTGAAGCATATCATGCTTAGAGTCAGATGGCAATGTTGCTGCTTTTTTTTTATTAGTTTTATTTTTGTATTATTTTTAAATTCAAAATAAAATTATGTTTACAGAATTTTTATTCGTGATCCTTTTGTGAATTACTGAGAAATTCTTGTCCAAGTTGCATACTTTTGTTGAGTAGATCTTGAGTATTTGTTACGGCAGGAAATTGTTCCTTAAAATTTTCTATCAATTTCGTAATTTCTGCCTGAGGATTTTCACTGAGTTTCGTGAACTGTTCTTTGCATTGATTAAAAATTTGAAATTGTTCAGATTGTGGTAAATCCTTTAATAATTTTACGAATTTAGTACTTTGAAGCAACTTATTTAGATCGGGAGCATCTTGAATAGCACTTGTAATTTGTTTGATACTCTTCGTGATTGTAGTTTGATCTGTTTCCGAAGAAGTCATATCGATTGGTACAAACAAAAATAAATAAGAACACAAATCGTTTCGTAAAATAGAACAAAAATAACATAATGCGCTTAAATTTATTCAATTTTCTCTAGTTACACGATGAATTCTCATTAATAAAACAGATACGTCAAAGACGATATTTTTCTGGAGGCTGTGCGTGACAGAAGCAGCTTATATTATTTTAAGACGGACTGAGTAGGTATTAACATAGGCAACATACCCTTATTTTTAAGTAGAATATTTCAAAAGAAAGATTTTTTTAATTCGAATATAATAAAAGCAAGAATACATTCAAATGCTGAAGAATATTTCGCTTTTTTTCTTCATTTCTATCACAGACATTTGTGTTTTGCTTGAGTTATTGTCTTCAATGAGAAAAGAAGAACTAAACAGGTTAGATCACCGTTCGATTTGAAAAAGAAAAAGAAAATATTCATATATTTGTCTCTATAATTTGGTGACACTGCTAGTCCCTTGTGTATCTGCTGGATTAACTGTTGAGGAATCGGTTACAGTTGTTGACGATGGTGTAATGACTTCGTTGGAATGTTTGAATTTCCAATTGAAGAAAACAATGAGACAAGCTATGCCAGATATAATTCGAGTTCCGAAACCTGACAAAGCCATGGACATGCCCATTCGACGATTATTGTAGACTTTACATGTTCGTCGACCGAAACAATCTGTTAGCCAAAATAAACATGATTCATCGAAAACGAAACCAAATAAAAGTGGGCCCGTTGTTTGACCTAAAACTCGAACAATTGTTTGACGAAGACCTAATGCCATGCTTTGATATTGTAATGGAACACTGTATAAAAGTGGTTGCAGCATAGGAACTTGAATAAATGCTGTGAAAAAGACAACAAATGTTGCACCTGTCATTGTAAATGCAAAGATTGTTGTACCTAAACAAAAAATAGAATTTCTTTCTTTCTTTTTTGTTTTTCGACTTGAAGTTTTCGTTTTACAAGGTATTCGTCGAAAATTGCAAGCTGCTTCAGTTAATTTAACTGCTAGATCGGGTGCACAATTGCATGATGTGTAATATGTTGAATTGTTATTATCGGAATCTACACTTTGATTCGTACAACCATAATGACAAGGTGATAGATACATTCGAGCAGGATTTTTAGTACAAACTAGAATAAAAAAGAAAACATACGATCGATTCGAATCGTTTATTGAACTCTTCTCTCTAACCTGGGTAATAAATATTTCGGCAGCATGGCGAATTCGTTTTTGTACAAGATGTATATTCAAATTTTAATTCAGGACATGATAATGTTAGAAATAAGAAGAGAAATGATGAAACAGTAAATACAATACCACAAACACGTGCACATTGCATTGGTGTCCACGAGAATTTATTCATAAAATAAGCTCCGATAGGACACGCAACAACAACGGCAATTAGAGCAATGGCACCTGTAATTAATGTTGCTGTAGATGTATCTAATTGATGTTGGTATTCGAAATATTTCGTAATAAATGGTACGAAACCTAATTAATGATCGAGATTAAAATTTTTTTTGAACAACACAAACGACTTGATTTACCTTTGATTAAAATGCCTTCGAATAAATTTGCAATGATAATACAAACAAAACGTGTATTTTTCATTAATTCCATAGTAACTGACCACATATGTTTGATACTTTCACGAATTGTGTGACGTGGTAGACTTCCGTTCGTTGATGGTGGACTGGTGCTTACTGATGGCAAGGATTGTAAAGAATTAGATGTTGTGGAAGATGTTATTGGTACAGAATTCGTTGGTGTCAATTGATTATAGAATGAATCGGATGAATAAGCATGATTGACGAAACCTTCGGGTTTATTTTCGACTGTTAATAATGAATTTGTCGATGGTTTATGTTCGAGCGGAGACAATTGTCGAAATCGTCGATTAGATAAACGATATTCACTATTATTCAAGTTTATTGGTGGAATAGTTTTATCATCATCTAATTCGGACGATTCTCTTGTGAGACTCGATGCTCCTGGAAAAGAACTAATCATTGAAATCGATGTTGGACTTTCTTCTCGACTGATTGTCAAATCTAAATCTAAATAGAAAATTTAAATGAAATTCAATTCGATTTTTTTGGTTAAACAAACCATTATGATCGTTGGGAGTTGGCGGCGGTTGATCGCGTCTCGGATGTTTCGTACCAGGTTTTTCATAATTCGGCAGACCACTTACAAATAATCCAATGACGAAACAACAACCTCCATAAATTATATACGGTAGCCACCAACATCCAATCCAAAGTGGATGATTCGGTGTTAGCCAAGAGGGTAGTCGTTTTCTTGGCGTTAATTTCGTATAAATCATAAGAAATCTGCCTGCAGCGACAATACCAAGCGCGCCGCCAAGTGTACCAACGGCAAAATAAATACCTTGACAATAGGCAGCTTTTTGCCGAGGAAATATTCGTTCGATATACGCAATACCGATTGTAAAAAGAGCAACACTTCCAATTCCATTTATAAAATTACCAAAATAGAGCATAAGTTTAGCATTTTCCGATGCACTTGTTATACGTTCTTGTTTCATACATAAAGAATCCGTCATATTCAATTCATTGTAGTCATTTTTTGTACATTGAAAAAGAACATTATTATACGTTGACATATACTGAAGAAATTCAGGATTTAAATTAAATAATCGATCACGATTAACAAAATTGCTTGCAGCTATTAACATATTTCCAATACCAAGAATAATCATATTCAATGAGAAGAATATCGGAGATGAATATCGACTACCTAAATAGCCAACAATGGGCGATGAAAAGACTGTTGCTACATCATATAATGCTAAGAATAGACCCGATTGAACACTATCCATATAAAAAACACGTTCCAATGTCGATATAACAGCATTATTTGCACCATTGACAGAAAAATTTTGTACAAAATTGCAAATACATAGTATAACATACGCAAATACAGGGCGACTTAAAATACCACCGAATCGACAACTTTTCCATCCGTATAATTTATATTTCGCATGGAGATTGTCGTTCGTTGCTGATTTTTCCGTTGAATTGATAACAATTTCTGGTGTCATTTGAACGAAAATAAGAGAGACCTTTACTTAATCAATCATTCTCTAAAAGAAAAGAAGGATTTTAAACAACGATTATATCATCCGAGATGAACCGTTTTATCTTTTCTTTTCTATAATCTCAACTGTTCACTTTCTATGCAATGCTAAATAACATATCATTACAAAGTATTACAAGATCAGTTCGACCTTTTCATTCATTCATTCTTCTCCTAATGAGGCGAACGAAATAACAAAAAAAAACTAAGAACAAGAAGAACAAGAGAAAACGATTGCTTCATGTATGCTAAGCAAACATTCTATTTACCACTACCTTCGAATGTACAACAATGATCTATTAGACACATTTAATCATGCAAATGAATGTTGGAGTCAATGAAAGAGACAGTAGGTCTCATTTCTTCATTTACTGTCAACTGCAGTCTATAGAAAATGATAACGGAAATCGTGCTTAGCTATTATTTTGTTTTTTTTTCCATACTTTCAAGGTAGATTCTTGTGTTATAAATGTAGAAAATATCGATTGAACATTATCATCTGTCTTTTTTTAGAAATATAACAAGATCTGAATACACAATTCCTTGTTATAGTCTCGTTCTTGCCGATAGAAGTTAAATAATTTACCTACGATTCAGTACCTGCTAACGATAAAAAAATGACGTTTCTACTCTTTGGTCTGGAGAATAAAAAGAAGAAAAAAGGACAGAAGTTATTTCTTTTTATCCTATTCGTCTAAAACATAGTCTCGTTATTTTCAGAAAATCGTTTTTCATCGGTGCTTGAACATAATTGCATCTTTACCATGTCAAATATTTTTATATTGTCGCCTGATTTATTTTTCTTCTCTATCTTCACACCCTCAACTTACTAATACTTTTTGAATACTTAACCTGACATGTATAGCTGGCTGTTCTATGGAAACTCTTTTTTTTTCAATTCATAAAAAATTCTCACTGTATTCTGTTGCCGAGAGAGAAAAGAAAAAAGATTATGCAAAAAAAAGATGAGAGGAAGACAATTAGAAGAAAAGAAAATGCGATGACGGAAAAAAGACACGACGGAAACTAAGACTACTTTTAATTTGTTATCAAGAATATTTTAATGAAAAAACTGACGCACATGATGACGTTAAAAATGCGATGCCCAAATGACAGCAATTTAATGATAAAAAAAGAAAGGAAAAACAGACGATTCGAGCTCAAAAATCAAAAAAGGCATAAAACTCTGTATTTGACTGGATACACAATTTAATTAACCTTGGCAATGATACACCGATATGTATTTAGTTTGATTCGTGTCAATAGACAGGAATTGAAATCAACAATCTTAAATTGTCAATTGCGCAGTACATAAGTAAATATACAGAGCAGAAAGTGCAGGTGACCTGATGACACTTATTAAAACAATTCTATGAAAACATGTCAATTTTGAGTTAAGATAATAAAGTTGCGTGATTTAATTTAAATTAACTTTTTTTCGTGATAAATTAACGTCTTGACTTCGACCTTACGAACAAGGAGGTTTCCTGATGGTTTAGTGACTTTTTCTTAGGTACGTTACAAAAGGATTTAGAATAAAAATGCTTCTCTAGTACATAAAAATGAAGTTTTTTTTGTGTATCTTTTTGAAAAACAGCTAATAGACTAGTTAATTTTTTTTTAAATAGAATGAAAAATTCATGATAAATATAGTATCAATATATTTGTTTTTGGACAGCTGTGAAATGAATCTCTGATCCAGAATAATCATAATTTACCGCCTCTCATCTTAAATTACAGTTATTTCATAGACTAGCATACAATCTAGTTTACTTTATTCTTTAATTAAAAAAAAACACATTGAAAAGATATTCTTATATGTAAATTAGGCTTCGAAATTTGCAATAAACGCAATAATAGCGACCGTACTAACTAATATCGTCATATAATTATAATGCCTATCGTCAATGACATGTTGACATTCTTCTTGTTCGATTTCTGATCGTGGCGATGAGCAATGTTGAGGAACTGAACGTCGTTGACGTGATGATGCTAAACGAACATCTGAACTTTGAGGTTGATCTTGAGCAAGAAGAAAATATTCTGAGTCACATGATGACAATGTTGTTGGAGCTGATTCAGCTAAACCACGTCGAACAAGTTCTTTGTTAATATTTAAATTATCTCGAGCTAAATTATAGATTTCACCAAAAACATAGGCGCCCGGTGAATGTAACGAACGATCGATGACATGTATACGAACAAGATCATTATATTTAACAAAAGTTTCCAATGGTCTAAATCGAATAAAATACATATTCGAGTATTTTCATGAATTTCAACGGTACAAACTTGTAAGTCAATGGTGCAAGAGGATGTTTACGTAGGAAAGCAGCTTTCCAAATATTAGTCGTATAAATACACGCTAGTTTAATACGTGTTGTTCCATTGGATCGTGTTCGTATGGTCAATGTGTCAATACTAATATGAGTTACACGTCCAACTAGAATATAGTTGTTAGTTAAATCGATGTTTCGAATTTAATTTAGCAAAAAAATTACTTAGATCAAAGGGAAATTCAAGAGAATTTAATTTCGTTAAATTTTGATATTCATATTGTCGTTGAAGAACATTGAGTAAACGAGTTGAATTCGAATTCTTGTTATTATTATTATCACCATTGCAATTTGCAATGGTTAAAATAACGAGACTAATCCACGACCACATTCATTCAATTCTTATCTTTTTTTTAACACACTGTCAGTTCGATTCATTGTGAATATAGTATGACGAGAAGCCTTGAACATCATTCGAGAATACTCTGTAAGCATCAACTGATCATTCCTTGACGTTCCAACTGGGGATAAAATGATAGGAATTGGTTAGCGAGACTGTCAATGGCAATGACAGGTCGATAGTAGCACTACTATTTGTCATCGAAACGTTCAGTTTAAATTAAGAGAAGATTTCAAAAAGAATTAATAAGTTTCTTTTTTAGAAATTTTGTTCTCGGAATTTGTATTTAGATATTTAGTTATATTGCTTGACCAGAGGTCGCTAAACTTCATTGTTGAGCAAATCCATCCATATTTCTTTTCAAACTCGTTAAATAAAACATAAAATCGACGCAATTCTATGGCTTTCATTTTTTGTATGAAAAACAAAATAAAAATAACCGAAAAGCAACGACGAATATTCTTTTTTTTATATTCGAAGCCAGCATAACAATGGTTACTACATGTGAATTCTATTACATTCGACGACGAGATAATCTACCCGTTCAAACCAAAGGTATCGAGACGACATGGTCTGAACTTCAAAAAGAATTCCATCATAAATATGTCGGTTATCCTGGTGCTATTTATTACAAAACAATTAGTGCAGAAGGACCTGAAATGTTTGCAGTTGTCAATCGAAAATGGGTTTTATATTGTGACAAAGGCAAATGGCATCGATATGTAACTGCATGTGATATTAAAATCGAGACTATCTGCGAGACAAAACGAACAAACGATGAACACGAAGAGGACTCATGGATAATTATTTCGGACAGAGAATATGATATTCAACCGATTGATAATTGATTTGTATATGTGTATTTTATTAATCAAAAATTCAGAGAGAGAGAGAGAGAGAGAAAGAAAACAATTCTTTTTTTAATCCTGAATTGTTAAGAATGTATTCGACGAATGTTTTAATGTATTGATAAACCAATCGCGAAGATGAGTGTTGTTCGTTTCAGCTCCAAATTTCGCATTGAGAAAATGTTCAAGTTCAACATAAGCCTTTGAATCTGTTAGATGTGGAACAGTCTACAAGTAGCATCGTATAATTTCATATTCTTATTCAGCAAATAAATATTTAACATACTCTCGAAGTTGTTTCACCATTGTTGTTTGACTGTGTTGTTGTTTGTTCTCCAGTTAAAAGAGTAAATAGATCTTGTAAAATCTGTTGTATTTGATTCTATTAGAAAATAAGAAAACAAGTTTAATGATTCAAGATATGAATCGTAGTTTTATACTTGATTGACTTGTTTTGGATCTGTTTCAGCAACTTGTGCAATAGGTAGATATCTAAAAAAAGATATTCATTCCAAATGACTCGATATTTTGTGCTTTGCCATGTGACATACTTCTTATGAAGACTTAATAATTGATCTAATGATACTGAAACTATATTAATTAAATCGTCTTTCGTTGTCGTATAAAATCCATAAATAATCGGTGTATTTTTCGAAACTAATTTCAATTCTTTATTCATTCGTATGGTATTCGATGAATACCATGCTAAATAGAACATTGTCGTTGATTGTTGATCAGGTATTTCTCGTTTCGTCATATTGAAATTCAAATTCGGACAATTAATTAAATCTTCATCCTGTATGACAATCTTTCCGCTGATACTCGTTTGTGCACTACGTACAGTGCGTGCAGATGATAATGATGCACGTTGAGGTAGTTTATCTGTTGATTGTGATGTTATTTGTGAAACATTTTGAATGTAGATATCCGATGGATATATGGCGATACATTGAGATGAATAATGAGATAACAATTGAAGAGTTTGAGTAACGCCAACTAAACGAGGAAAAACATGAAGAAAGAAAAGATTCGATCGACCGATAGCATCACTATCGAATGAGAGCAATTGACGATTATCAAGACGTTTAGCAACGGCATTTTGATAATCTAAAAGGTAGAGAATATGTACAAGGTTGATAAAAATGTGATGTATGTACTGAGAAGATGTAGCCAAGTTAGATCTTGAGCAGCAGCAATATGTAAACGATTGAGTTTGGAATCGAATGTTTCTGGAAACGATTTCGATTCGAAATGAGGAGCTAACGTGAGAATTTCTCGTTCAGCTTCGCCTTAATATTTAAAATTATGATTTCTGTCAAATTTTGATATTCATTCATTTACTTCTATAAACACGTCTTCGTTCTGGAAAAACGAAATATCCGATAATATCTGCTGCTAAAAATGCTGGCCAATGAACTTCATTTGTATCAGAAAATTCTTCAGCTAGACCAGGTAGTTGCACACTAAACAATGAAATGTCGATTTTGAACATCGAACAAATAAATTCTTCGTGAAAAATTACCGATGTTTCTGATTCAATGCCGTTAGTGTTGCTGCTCTCATAGCAACAGCAGCAGCTTGTTTCAATTGTTGTCGTTTTGGTCCATCGTTTGCCAACGATAGATTCGAACGTGAATTCGTTTGTCTCGATTTCAGAATCGATGGTCGATCATTTGACAACGGTGTTGTTGGTTGTTCGCTCGTTTCTGAGACAGTCAGTGATTTAATCGACATTTTTCTTTCGCCTCTATTCATCGGCAAACGTAGATAATCAAGTAAAACAGTGGCTAATTCAAAATAACATGTTTGAATAAATTGATTATCATTTGTACTCAAATAACAAGCACGTATCGCATCAGTTAACTGTTGAACGATCGTTTTCAATGGCATTGTTGTTAATGTTGAACGTTTTTGTAAACGTCCAATACGAGCTAAATGTAATAGACATTCACAATCGATATTAACGTAATGTTCAACGAGATTTTGATTTAATTTTAAACATTGACGAAATAAAGTTTGTGCATTTTCGTAGAAATCATTGACGATTGAATTTTCATCGGTTACACGGTAAGTATAATCAGCCAGAATCGTTCCCGTACGTAGTTTAGCAAATAAAAGTGGAAGAAGAAGAGATGAGTAGATGTTGTTGAGAGGAAGAATCGGTGTTGCGAACCAGTCATGACGAACAGTTGAACTTGTCATTTGAATACGTTCATGAGTTTGAACAAGCTAAGAAAAAAAAAGAAACGAATTTCATCAAAAAACAAAACAACTTCGTATGAATAAAGAAACGTACGAATTCAAGTATAGGCCATTGTAATTTATCGTTTTCTTTTTGTTCGATTAATTTCGTTACTGTTCCATCTAAATTCTGCACGGATTGATGTTCTAATAATAAAATTTGTGTTAACAATTGTTTGTATAAAATCTCTGCTGATAAAACACGATTCTGTCGTTCATGAACTGCATTTTGAAATAGATCCTGTGCTTGATTTAATCGTTGAATATTTTCACTAATATCAACTAATTCACTTAGATTACTCAACGATTGATAAAGTAAAAACGTTGCTTCCATGGATTGACATTGATATTGTTGAGATTCACTCAAACCATGTTCGATATAGATTGAAACATGTGCAAATTCTTCTCGAATAGCATCATCTGTACCTTTGACTTTGCCAATCGTATTGATTTGTTGTAGCATAATCGAACAGAGATAGGCTCGTTGTTTTAACCAAGTATAAACATTTAAATTATGTGAATAACGAGTGTTCGCAAGAATATTTAAACCATTGAGTTTCTTTCGTGGATAACGTGTAACCGCACTCAAACGTGGATACGATGATTTACGTTTAGCTGATCTAATCAAACAAAAAAAAACAAGAAATCTTCATAAAAATGTTTTTTTTTGTATTTCAACAAACCCGCTTGCAATTTTCATTTCATAAATATTATCTTCTCCGACATTGGACAAAACTTTTAAGATTTCAAGTGCATATCTCGCAGATAGCTGATCTAAATGACATTGATGTGCACATTCAGCTAACAAATATAAACAATCGATCAAGAGTTGATATTCAAATGATTGTAAATTCGATGGATAATCTCGAAACATTTCTTCGGTTTGTTCGAGAATTGTTAAACATTTCTCAGCAAATAATTTACTAGTTCCGATGAGATAGGATTTAACATGAACAAATGTACGAACGGATTCGTCATGGAAAATAACTGGTTTTAATTTCGTTGCTGATGCTGAAAATCAATCAATTCAAATGGATTATTGACCGAAAACACCAACAGTCAATCTTACTTATACGTGAAACACTCATCGATTGTTGTTTATTACGTGGATCGTTATTGGTACTTGTTAAAATTCGTTTCAATTCACTATTTCTATGAAAAGGATATATGCATTTGAATGAGATTGGAGATACGAATGAGTAAATACTTACTGAAATAGTTCGAGATTAGCAATAACTGGAATGCGTGATGCAAGGCGAGTGAAAAATAATGATAGAAGATAGTGAAATTCAATTGATAAATGTGAACCATATAAACGAGACATTGATGGAGAAAGTTTAACCGTGAGTAATACATCCAAAATCTAAACAATAGCATTTGTTTAAAACAAAAACATTGAAAAAAAAAACTTACGCCGATGTTATAATCCGAAAGAATTCCTTTTGAATTATCAAAATATTGTGACTGAAGAATAGAAAATTTCGAATCAATTCAAATAAACATCAACTATCTATTTATTACTTTAAATTTCGATGAATTCGTATCAGCAGTTGTTGGTCGAAAACAGCCTGGTAATTGTACAATCGGTAATTTCTGTCCATCTAAAATTATCTGTATAATTCGATGTGCTTCATGATAAAGATCAAGTTGAATAAGAGCACGTAGACGTATCAATCGAGCTTGAACTGTATGCTGTAAATTTCGACAATTCAAAGCAAATATATCGTACAGTACGAGTACAGGAAGTACCTAACAATGAAAATCGATTTAAAAAAACAATGAAATAGAATTCAAGATTTAATAATTTTACATGAAGACAAATATCATGACGAATCAATGATTCAGTTGTGTACGCTAATGAGTCCATTAAAGCACGAGGATTGAGTCGAAATTCATCAGTTGTTAATTGAATACCAGGCCAAATGTGTGCTGAATTTTCAATGAATAATGTAGCATAGTCGATATCATGTTCCGAATGTGGTAATGTGTAGAAAAATATGGCTCGTAGAAAATACGAACTCAGCAAACAAGTTTGTAAATGTTGATCACAATTGATATGAATATGATATCTGAAATATTAAATTGATTGATTTTTTTTCTTTTGGTTCGGATATTCAAAACAAGAATACATACTTAGCTAATTTACTAGCAACAATTGCGCCCATTAAACATCCCCAAATACCGCATTTTTGAAGCAATTGTGTTCGATTCGAGAGAAGATTTTTGAGACTATCAGTTTGAAACCAACTTATGACCACATCATGACCATTTAAAATTGTATCGAGTACATCACACCAAGCTGTTTTCGATTCCCTAAGAAAATGATTTCGTTTTACAGACTAATATTTACATTAGAAATTAATAATACATACAAATACATTTCACTATGAAAATATAAATCACCGAGTTCAGTTAAAACTTGACAATATTGATCACGACGATTTTGTCCCAATAATAATTCTAAAACAGCACTTTTTTATACAAATCAATCGATTCACGAATTGTCGTTACTTGATAATGATTGGTATGCTTCGATGACGGCTTCTCGTTTGATATTTGTCGATGGTATTGTATCAACACAATTATCATTTGTTAATGGTGAAAAATCCATCGGTTCACCAGCTGTCATCGGTCGATAGTGAAGCGTTGACGGATGATCTTTCTTTCTCGGTGATTGTTCTTGAATACCTTCAGCAATCGGAGCAAAAATCAAGAAATCTTTGGCGAGAAATTGTTCTTGTTTGTGAATATAAAATGCCAACATTTTTCGACATTCGAGAATCGCACGTGATGAATAATAAGTTCTATCCAAAGCTTGTCGCAAGAGTTTACGAGAGAATTCAACATCGAGTGGAATACTGATTAATTCCAATGCATGATTGCTTTCTAGAAGTATTTTGTTTTTCATCAAATGAAAAAGAAATTTCAAGAAAAACATACGAGCATAGTAATCCGATCCTCTTGGATCGAGACGAGCACCAAGACTTAATGCAGATGCTGGTCGAGATCGACGATCAGTCGTATCATCGGAATGTGAAGCTATTTGAAAGAGTTTATCAGGACGAAGTGTATAGAAATCATCGGGATGTATTGGTCGTCCGAGTTGTTTTATCGCAGAATCGAAATGTGCTTGTTCAATAGATTGTTGTCGATCACGTAATTGTTGTAGTAGAGCTGTTTGAGCTGCGATTAACAAAGGACTTACTAAATCAGCAAAATAATGACTAGAAGAAACGAAAACTCGAAAGTGAAAACAAACGAAGATTTTGCTTTTTTACTCGGATAGAGCATTGAATTTGATTGCAATCGATCCTAATTTTTCCCATTTAGCTGCTACATATAATGAATGTAATGATCGTAGAATAAATTTCTTAATAAATCTTAAATCGATTAATATCGTTCGATCTTGCGGTTGTTCGAAATTAAATGTCGTTCCCGACCATGAACATTCAATATTCGTAAACCATTGATTTAATTTATTCGTATTCGTATTCGATAATTTCTCATTGTTATTATCATAGAATGGTTTTGTTCGATAGAGCATATCGAGAAGAAGTTCACTTGCGATAAACATCGTTTGATATCCATGTGAGAGAAGTGCATTGATTGAAAAGATCTTAATCAACGCTGTGTTTGTTAGATAGGAAATAAGTTGTTCTTGAGCATCATAAAATGATTTTGTCGTATTTTGCAATAATGTCCAATTGGATGAACGAGCTGCAAGAACAATCGAACGACGATAATGCATGTAGAAACGATCGATATAGGCACGTATACGTTTGAATCCAAATGGATCGTTGGCATTTGCGTCTGTTTTCGATCGAAAAAGATCGCTTGGTTCTCGACGAGGTGAAACTGACGGTGAGATCTTCTTTGCTGGCGATTGTCGACTAGGTGAGAATTGTTTTCGATCACGAACCGGACTGCCATCGTCGTTTTTCGGAGTCAAATAAATACTTGCATCAGTTAATTGTCCTAAACAAAAGATTGATATCTAATATGAAAAGAGTTGAGTTATTCGTTTTTTTTTACCAGTGATTAAATCATTGATAATTTCAATTCGATCTTTAACATCGGATTGTGTAAAATTAAAATCGAATTTTTGTTCTAAAACAACATCATCGAGTATGTCATCATCGGTTAGATTTCGAATGATTAAATTCGTTTGATCGTATGTAAAGAAATTCGAATCAAGTCGATCGAATCGATATCGTCCATCTTCTAGTAAAGCGTGAATTTTCTCGTTACATTCTCGAATAATTGCCGGTACTCGATCGAGACAAAATGTTCCATTTAAAAGTTCGTATTGCGAACGCCAAACAATTTCTTCGTTAATATAACGACGAAATTTCTTTCTCGATTGTTTTTGTCGGTAAAGATCAGGTATTAAATTGAATAATTTATCGATTGCCTACGAAAGAATAATCAAAAAAAATCGATATATCCTTGAATAAGAAATCTCTTCGTGACATTTATCTTTTTCACGCCTCCAATTTTCAAGCTTAACAAATATCCGTAGATCCTTAATTCATGACATCCCTCTCTCTCTTCGCTATTTCGTCTTTTTTTTATATACATAAATTAATCAATCAAACGACATAAGAATTACATTTACAACAATGAATTCACTAGTTCATCTAGTTATTGTTCTTTTTCTCAGCGAAACTTTTTGTCAATCATCAACAAATGATACCCATGGCATTCATATTCAAATCTTTGATAATATTGCTGAAATAACTCAACCGATAAATCTATTCGACTTGCCAGTCACATATTCTCAACGAGAATGGAATGATATTCGATCGGATTCATTTCGTTTAATTGGAAATTCGATTGATATTCACTCACAAGTGATTTCATACAATCGAACATCATTCGATGGTCAGAAAATTCTTATTCAACGTAGTACACAAAATGAAACATTAACTGAAGCAATTATGATTGATGAAAAGAGAAATTTAATTCATGATCTAGTTGATAATACTTATTATGTGATTAATACAGATCGTATCAGATATCTGTCGATTCCATCTGAACTCAAATATTTTGTTAATTTTCATTTTGAGACAATCAGTGTCGAACAAATCTATTTACGTTATTTACATGATAATATTAAATGGAAAGTTCGTTATGATCTTCTATTAGAAAGTAATGATACAGATTCGATTCTTCAAGCATATGCAGATATTAAAAATGATGGAGGTTCAACAGTAACGATTGATTTTGCAGAATTGATTACAGGTGATCTCAATATTCGATCATCATCGCCCTCATCAGTTGGAAACGGATATACTGTTTACAACGCATTCGGTAGTAATGGTAATGCTGCTTCTGACTATCAAGCAAATCCTGTATCAACTACTTCACCAATCATTTCTCAAAGTGCTGAATTAGCCGGTGTCTACGTCTATTCAATCAATGAAACATTTACACTCGATCCTCGAACGAATTACATACTGCCTATGTTTCGTCCTACGATCGATATCGAACGTTACGGTTTAATTGAAAAATATTTTCAACGTATAGATAATCGTGGTAATGCTCAACGTGCCTATCGTCTTCGTGTACCTGATCATTATCTTCCCAAAGGACACGTATTCGTACGTGAATCGAATCGTTTAGTTGGAGAAATCTATTGGTCAGATCATACAGCTAACGAAACAAATGAATTCTACATTGGCGAAGATCCTGATTTGCAATATATTGAATATATTCAATTGATATCTCGTCGACAAACTTATGAAGCGAATGGTTATCGTTTTATACTATCAACTTATACGACAACATTACGATTAATAAATAATAAAGATCGTTCGATTAATATCGAATATCGTTTACGATTTGGTTCACAAGACAATTTAACATTGAAAGAAGTTTCAATTGAAAACGGTCTACAACTCGATGGATCGATTATTAGTGGAATATTTCAATTGAATCCTAATGATCAACAAGAAATAACATTTACTCTCGAAACTCAATGAAAATTTTTCTCTGTCATTTTCGTTTTTTGTTATAAGTAATCTTCTTTTAAGAACGAATAAAACATCTCAAACGATATTTAAATTGAGATGATTAACTTACAGGTCGTTGACGTTGTTCGAGTTCGATTCGAAGAGCATCGGGCGTATTCGGTGGTATTAGAAAATGATATTTAGCCGGACGTGTTCGTAACATTTTCTTAGTTACTGTCGTTTGTTTCTTTTTATTGCTTTGCTTTTTTGGTGATTCAAATTGTTGTTTCTTTTTTCGTTCGGGACTAAATTCAGTTAATGCAGCAGCTAAAATATTCAAATATTTTCTCAAGATAATTTTTAGTTCGTGAAATTTGCTTTTTTCTTACCATATTTGTTTTCATTGCTACCAGCTATGGCAACAACACCTTCACCTTTTGTAATCACCATTTTCCATGGACCAATTAACAATTCATTACGTTTTGCAATGAATGTTTGATTTTCATCGTACCAATTGAGAATATCGTCATTGCTCGAGTCGATAATAGATTTCGTTAGAACTTGAGTTAGATATTCCATGTAAACAGGACGTTTACGGAATTTTTGAACTAAAATTTGAATGAATTACTAATGATGATGTTGATTAGAAATTTACCTTCTTTGTAACTTTGTCGAGCAGATGTAGCATTAATAAATGTATAAACAATATTCGAATCTTCATTTCCAGTAAGAATCATATGTGCTAAACGTTCTCGTGCTATAAAACGTTCTAGAGCTTTTAATTCTTCATTGTGTATTGTTGATTGTTGAGCTTTTGGCATTAATTGCTCGGCAATATCATCTGGCAATACTGTTTGTCCTTGTATTCCTCCAGCAGATATTTGATCAGTTGGATTACCCTCACTCGAATGTGTTGTTGTTTGTGATACTTGCTGAGGCGTGGATGTTGTCGAAAGAAATTTCTTTCCAATTTGATTGATTAAACTCGATAATTTCAATTCATCATTCTGTTGTAAATATTGACTCATGTAATATGTCATACAAGCAATCATATGATGAATATTATCTTGAATTGTACGTGAACGTTGTTTAGCTAATTGTGGAGTGATTTCTTCGAGAACGGATAAACATTTTTCAAAAACTTGTTCAACAGATGGATAGAAAATTTTATAGAAAATCAATGGAGTTAAAAGACCGTAGAGATAAATAATCGATTGTAAAGCATAATTCGAATCATTTAACCAACAGGAAAGTTCGAGAGCGATTAAAACTTGACTGCACGCATGAATACGATTGATCTGCGAACGAAGAATTTTCAACTGACATTTGAAATAGAATGAAAGTTATTTACTTGAATCGATCGATTCGATGATGTAGGTGTGATGATATCGCAATAGAAATAATTTTCTTTAACGAATATGTCAAGATCAATAAAAATCGCATTGATAAATTTTTGTAATAACGAAATTGAACTTTCACTGATACGAGAATATCGTAATCTGAGGAGAAGAAAACAAGCAGAAAATTGATTGATTAGTTAGTTAGTTAATTCATATTTACTCGTAAATAACTAAAGGATTTTCGATGGTTAATTCTCGTACGGAAGTTTCGATTTTAGCAGGTGTTCGAACGAAATATGTCCAAAGAGAATGAAAGACTTTCTTCGCAACTGTATATTGTTTGATTTCATACGACACCTAAAATGATTCATTTTTCGAATGCGTATAATGCATCACTCTGAAATTAAATTTGAACTAACTTGAGAAAGAAGACATCGAACAAATAGCAACGATATCGGATGAGCTGCTAACACAGGTTCAGTTGATTCACTAACACTTTCACCGATTAATTGTCCATTAACATCATAGATTGCTAACGAAAAAACATATTTGAGATCAGGATCAAGACCTGATATTTTAACTGGTTTGATGAAACTTGCTGGAATCTAATTTTCGAAAATAATTATAAGATAGGTTTTGTTTGTGATGAAAAAAAAGACAATGAAATACGAACTTGTTGACCGCTACCGGGATAATTTGTATCGGCCATTCGAGCTTTAGCATTAGGACGATCAGCTGCTCGACAGAAAATACGATATGTTGCAACCTGAATAGATCAAACGTAATGTTTGAGTTAGAGAACGATGATAGTCGTACCTTATTCGAGAAAGAATCGAAATCTGGTGCCATGACAAAAACAAAATCAGGTCCACGAGCAATTACACATGGCCGAGGAACGATTGATGCCGATGTTTTTTCAGAGTTTTGATTTTGATGATGCCAAAAATATAGACGATCTTCTTCTTCAGCTGCTAACAAATGTTTGTAAGCTTTCTAAACAACAGAAATCATTTAAAAAAACAATAAATATATATTCAGAACTACTGACCTGCATATATTCTGCAGCGACACTTTCATCATCTCGAGTTGTTGCATACGCTGCACATAGCAAAGCTTTCTTATGTGAATTACCGCGAGCATCATTTAAATATTGATCAATTGGTCCTCTTTTTAATGCACCTAAATTAATTCAATTCGTAGATATTTAACTCGATTCAAGCAAATTCTTACGAGCTTCTGGCAATTGCTCGAGTAATGCAGCAATTCGACAATAAACAAAATGTAATTCAGCATCAAGATCTTTAACAAGATTATCTATGATCTTGCTCGTATGGCCTTTCTCGACTTGAAAAGGTTGTGTAGCTAGGAAATGTATTTGATTGAATGTATCTGTTTCTTCATCAGCGTCATTTGCTTTTGCCGACTAAACACAAGTGTATTTCATTGCTTTCAAATGGAAAAATCAAAAGTCTTTTTTACCCAATTTCGATCGAACATCGATGAACCATTAAACCGAACGAGATTTGAACGTGATTGAGCTAAGATTTTTAATGAACGTGCAAGAAATTGTTCAGCAAAAAAGACCAATGGAAATTGTTGAGACAATGCCGCTGTTTGACTATTAGCTAATGCACGAGCTGCTGAATTAGGCACTGGATGTTTACCACATTTTCCATCTTTCGTACTCGTTGTTTCTTGTGCTGCTTGTTGTTTTTTGAATTCATCCATATAGTTCTGCAGCAATGGTTTAGCTGAATTTGTTGTTAAATAATTTCGTAAATCATCGAGACGTTGTTTGTACGAAGCAGTACGAATTGTTGCTAAAGATTTAGTCAATAGAATGATCGTAATAGTTCACGAAAATCATTGATTTACCTTCCATAGCTGAATTTGGTTGGATGAGAGTGAAAAGAATTTGACCGAGACGAAGTGAACATTCGGCATAAGCACATGAATCGACGTTCGCAAAATTAAATCGAGACATGACTTCATGCGTTTGAAAACATAAGTGAACCCACTGATCAATGAGAAAATAGCTCGTGGAAAAGCACAACAAAATTATCGATTTACTTTGACATGCTCATGATCGAGTCGTGTTAACCATCGTTGATTTTCATGAATTTCACCGTAGAATTTCTTCAAAATCGGTCGACATTTATTCCAAAGTAATAAACTCACATCGATCAAAACATCGGGTTCGATTTTCTCTTGCTAATTAAATCAAAAAAAAAGACGAACAATTTCATCGAAAGAAGATGGTTGAATACATACAATCTGTGGATCAGTCAGCAGGAGAAAGCATAAATCTTCTAATAGTTCTTCAATTGATCGTTCGGATTCGTCATCCGTCATGACTGAATCGATTTTAACTTGAGATACTTTACTCGACGATATACGCGCACCTTTAGCTGCATCGATTAAATCTTTGATAGCTTTACTTTTTTTCAATCGAATTTTTCCAGTCTCTGGACTCTTTTTACGTAGACTTCCATCTTTTCCACCTTTCTTTTTGTCGTTATCTTTGCCTCCTTTATTTCCTGGTTGAGCTTTTGCATTTTGCGTCAATTTACGATCTTTTTCACATTGTTCAATTTCATAGAGAATTTGCAATAGAGCTAAAACAGATGTTTGTTTGCCATCGGTTTGACTAACAAGGTCACTGATAGGTTCCATTAATGGTTCGAAGATCTCGTAAACTTGATAGTTAAATGCATGTTTAAGCAATTGAAGAACATAAGACAATGGAATAACATATTGTCCTAGATGGACGAGAATATTTGAATTAAAATCAATAATTGAAATGAACAAACCTGAAACAGCTAAATCCAATAAACTGATATCTTCTCGTAACGTTATATTCGGATAAGTTTCATTTGCATTTGCTCCAACAATTTGATCAACATTTGCATGTTTCACTATATCGAAAATATGATCGTTCGAATTTCTCTTCGTATCGAATTACCTTGAAGAATATACTGTGCAGCATAGAATAATTCTGTTGTTACATCGATAATTTCCATTTCTTGGTCAGGTGCTGATGGACCTGTCAAAACTAATCGTCGATTGCTATCAGTAAGTGCTTGTAGTATAGCGAGAAATTGTGCACAACGACAATCGAACATGTCTCCAAGTAGTTTTTCGGTTAATGTTCGTGGCCATGGACCACTGAGATCTTTATAATTTTGACGAACTTTCGGTCGAAGTACACCTTTGGCTTTTCGACGACTTTCGAATGCCATACGTTTGAAAATCATTGTAGCAATTTTAATTGTAGCATAGCGAAATGAATTTTCACTTTGACATTTGTCACCTTCGATACTAATCGCTTGTAATTCATGGAGATTTTTAAATTGTTCTAAGGCACGACGAGCAAAATTCTAAGAATGAAAAACAAAATTTTTATCATTGAACTCGTCATTTGAACAGAACGTAATTACTTCTCCAGCAATTGCCTTTTCACCATCAGGTGATATTCGACTATCATAGAAAGCTTCAGTTGCAGCACAATAGAGTGTCGATCGCCATGGTAAATACGAAATTGACAATAATGGCAAACACATTTCTGTACTGACAGCGCCCCAGACTAAGTATTCAACAACTTGTGATGAATAACCTAATGTCATTAGATATCGACTCATTTTATATAGATAAATAGTTCCATTGTAAACAAGCCATGACCATTGATCTTCTTTCAATGCAAGATTCATCAATAATCGAATGAATGAAAGTGTTATTAAACAACGATCGAGTGTTTCATCGAGTTGTACTTTAGGATCTTGTTCGACTGCCAGATAAAACAAACAAAGTGCACAGCCCATTAATGCTCGAAACTAATTCAAACACAAAAAAAAATTACAAAATAAGAAATTAAATGTAAAAAAAAACAAAATAATTCTACCGATATATCAGCAGTAGCATCGGTTAAACCTTGAGGAAAGAATTTCTCTTCAATTTCATCGACTGTTTGATAATCTTGCATATGAAACGATCCAAATTCATTTAAATATCGTTGGTAACATTGAAACAAAGCGATACTATATTTCTTTAAAAATAAATTCGTTTAAAGTTTCTCAAAGTTTGTTTAATAAATCTTACTTCATGTGCAACGAGAAATTCTCCGAGTTGCATTAGTTTTTCACAATACATTCGAACGGAGATTCTCGGTTGGTAACTACTCCATAATTGAAACAATGTTTCTGATCTGAAGAATAGAATTTTTATTCGAAATAGAAAATATACTTTTCGAAAAAAAAACGACATACAATCGACCATCGATGGATTGATTAGATTTTGGCTGTTTTGCAACATAGTTTTTAAAATCATTGATTTGTGCTTCGAAACTTTGTAAAACTGGATTTTTACTCTCATCGACATATGAATAGTAAGCAGCAGAATTCGTTTTTACTGAACGTTCAACAGCTTTCGTACGTAGACTAGCTGCCATTTTCTTGAAAAAATGAAATAATCCTAGTCGAATAAGCAGCCATTTGCCATTGCAGAAACTAAGAAGAGACCTTTATTCACTGGAGAAAAACAAAGCATTCGTTAGATGGCGCATTGATTTTACTGTAAAATTGAATGTTTGCATTAAAAATCAAATCAATTTTTTTTCTTTTTTTTTGCCAGGACAACATTTACTCATTCGTTGATTGATCGATGGTTGACACGGCTCGCGTTTTTTCTCCGGTAGTTGTTTTTACAAGTAGTGAAACACGACCACAATCATCCGATCGTATTCGAAGTGCTTCGACAAAACGAATCTCAAGTGCCAGTACTCGACGAACATCACGGGTTTCATCGGCCGTATCCACTGTTGAATGTAATGAGAATACGAGTTATCTACGATATTTAACGAATGAAATCAGCGATGAAAAAGACTTGGCAACCGAATTAAAAGAAGAACTTCGAACACGTAATGAAAAATTAACTGAATTTTGGAATATGTTCAAATGAATATTTGTTTTTTAGCATTAACTGGAATCAATTTATTAGAATTAATTAATGATAAAGTAGCGAAACTCGATCGAGCATTACGGTCTGTTGAAGCACCATCGGATGCTTCGAAAAATCAAGCACTGATCACATCAGAAAAACTTCGTGCTGATGCAATTCAAAATGGTTTGAACCGTTTTTTTTTATTTTTGAGACAGGTCTTTTGGACGATACACTACTTTGTTAAAGGTCAATCACGACAACAGGTTCAACAATTTGCCGGTCTACTTGCAATTAAATCAACATTTCAAGATCAAATTATTGCAAGTGTCAAACCAAAAGTTAGTACTGTTTGTAGTTGAATTGAAATCGAGTATTGCTATTTGAAATATTCTAGTCGAATGCCAATGGTCCATCAGAACAAGATCAATCAACTTTATTAGAAATTTTTCAATATCCTGGCTTTGATGAATATCAAGTTACTCCGTTACCTTTCAATGTTTCTCTTGAAGATCAAATCATGAGAAAAATACTTTCAAAACGATACACTTTAGCAAAACATGTAAAACTATATTCATTTCTGCCTTTATTCTTATCTGATTATACGTATATCTATAGGCACCACATACGAAATCATTGGTTGAACTCTATTATTCTTCACCAACAAAAGCTTTGATTATGGATATATTCTGGTGGGTATTTCTTGAAAACTATCAGAATAATCCTAAAATTCAAAAAAAACTACTTGAACGAGCATCGACTAGTTACGTTGCACTTCTAATGATGGAAATCGATTTACGTTATCGTGACAAATGCTTTCAAGTCTATCCATCATTACTTGCTGAAACTATCTTTGCTTGTTATAAAGTATGCTTTCCTGCATCTATAAAGCAAATGCCGATCGATGCTGAAGCAGCTGGAAAAAGTGCAGCAGATAGTCAAAATTCACCGTTCGATCTCGGAAATCACACTGAATCGAATTCTGGTCAACGAATGAAAGAATTAGTGAATTTAGATGGTTTTAAAAATTCAATTGCGAATATTTGTCAATTATGGTTAAGTGGTCTGCCGGTACCACCTCGTCGCTATGAACAATGGCGATCGAAATTAGTTCAACAAGAAAAAATCACGTTTGTTGATCCAACATTAACCGCAAATTCAAGTACAGCAGCAACAACAACAAATGCATTGCCATCGATACCAGCAACGACACACAATTCACCAACAAATGGTAAAAAATCATCGCCAATCGACAATGCTGCACCACTTAGCTCGAATCCGCCGACATTCACACGAAACAAACGTAAAGATCCACATGAACTTCTCGAACAAATGTATAGACATACATACGATTCACTGCCCGAGTAAGAACAAAATCGACTTCATTTTGTGTCTTTGATTATACTGATCTATATTTTTCGAAAGGGAATAACAATAGGTTTGATAGGCTATAGTCATTCTTGTCAATTTTCATTTTCTAGTCGACGTGTTCTCTACGAAGACTATCGTTTTGATTTGAATGGTCATTCACCATTAACTGAAAAGTTTTTACGTTCGAGACGTATGTTAAAACAATCTGGTACACAGTTATTTATAACACATCCGCAGATCAGTCAAGTACCATCGATTAGTATTGAATCGTACGATAATGAAATCAAACGAGCTGCACGACTTTGTCGAATCGTTCGAGCTCAAAAGCATAAGTTCGTTTTGTTTTAATTTGCTCGAATGAAGTGTATGAGGAGAACATGTTTGTATTAGAGAGCAAGCTGCACAACAAGCACAACGTCATCGACAATTGACTAAACAACGTGCAGCTACATCTAAAACGCGAGATGAATTAGAAAAACAAGCACATATTAGTTCAATCTATCGACGAAAAATACCAGTACGAAGAGTTCATTTAAAATTTATTCTCAATTATCAATATTTGCGTAACTTTTGTTTATTTAGAGTACGCGCAGTGAGGATCTTCTATCGATTTCTCAACTTTCATTCAAATCTCATCAATAATTATTTTCCATTACTTACAAACCTTATTTCTTTTTCTTTTTTTTTTATTCATTTTTTTTAAAATAAACTGTATCCAGCCGATGAAAGCAACCCATTATATGACAACGAATATGATTACGATATGATACAACTTCTATTTTGTCCGGAAGAAACTCTTCCTAATGCATTTGGAGATGTTGGAAGAGATGCTGATGATTTTAATTTCACTTTCTTCTCGTCTAAATTATCAAACCATTGATCGACTGAACCTACCAAAACTTTGACAACGTAATCTCCATAACTAAATGGAAAATTTTTTCCTTGAACAGCTAAGACTTCTGCTCGTTCACTATAATAATCATCGAGAACATCGATAAATGGAATTTTCTTATCGAATTGATTTAAATATGCTACGGATTTCAAATCATCTGTACAGGCAATAAATGTAACAAACATTCGTTCAATTGACGGATATCTACATTCTCGTAGGACTTTTTCTAAACCAACGAGATCATCTTGTCCTTTATCATCGGTTGGCACTCCGTCTGTTGCAATTAAAATTAACAATTTTCGATCGTTTATAAATGGACGTTTGAGATCTAAGACATAGCTTAACAATCGAGAAATAGGCGTTGGTCCACTAGGTAGATGTGAAAATGTTTCGATTAATTGTGACGAATCTCTGACATGTAAAAGTGGTTGTCGATTGAGAAAATAAATATCGATGCCATCAGGAACTAATGTTGCAGCTAGATCAACAATAATCGATGTCATTTGTTGAAGTTCATCCCAACGTGTTGGAAGTCTATCGAATGGCGAATGTTTGTTGTGTTTTTGATCGATTACTGGCGTACGCATCGATGTACTATCATCAAGAATCAGAACAATTTCGAAATTCTCAATTGAACGAAGACGAAATGCAAAATCATAATTAATATTATAATGTTGAACAATTTGTTTGAATCTTTCTAAACGTGTATCATAGTCATCGTTTGGCAATAGATTCATCTTTGTTTTGCTTTTTTTAGCTTTTGATTTAACTAATCTATCAGCTTAATCAAACGATTTTTTATTTCGAAACGAAAAAACGCAAAAGATTAATGACGATAAAAAAAAGTACATCTATCATAGAACAATAAGAACTACGATTCTGTGACATATTCACAAATCGTCATTTATAATCCTATTCGTAAACTGACTGTTTGAAGACAATAAATTCGAGGGTAAGGTTGCGCATCTTTACCTTCTTTTATTTAATTCAAGATGAAAATGTCAGTTAAAAATAAAAAAAAAGGAAAAGATTTTCTTTTGATTATTGAGAGGCTGCTACCAATGCTTGATTAACTTGAGTTAACTTTGGACTATCAATATATGCATCACAGGTATAACAATAGAATGAATGATCTGATAAACTCAAAGCAATACTATGTCCAACACTATCGTGATGAGCTAACATATGCTTTTGCTGGTAACGTGAACAACCAACCTGAAAATATGAATTTCATGTGTTTTCGAAGATCTTTTTTTCATTGCTTACAAATAGACAATTTTCTTCTAAACAAACCCAATTCTCTCGTGTTTCACCACAATTCGTGCAAGGTGGTTGTCGGCCATGAACTCGTTGTGCTGATGAAGGTAATGTATATGCTCGATCAGCTAAATGTGGGCAATCTAGTTTTGGAACAATTGCAAATGGCTAAAAATATTTGTTTTTATTCCGTAGAAATAGATTAGCGATTTCAATCATCATTTTCACTCACACCAATATAATTTTCAGTATCATTTTGTGCATCTGTTGTTGTTTGATTTGCTGACATTCTTAGCTTTTATCTTAAATGACATAGATATTCATCAATCTGCGTATATGGGGAAAAAACCCAAAATGACTCAACATTGGGTAAAAATAAATGTCGTAATTTTAGAAAGAACCATCTTTATTGTTTTCTTTAACAAAACACAAACTGATTAATACCGTTAAACAAACGAGCACACAGTTGTAAGTAAATTATGATATCATGATGTGTCATATTTTACTAGTATACATAAGTAAATGTGGGTTAAATGAAGTAGCAGAGCACGGTGTTTCGGAAAATAACACAGATAAGCAAATAACAAAAAGAAAAACAATTATACCACTAGCAAAGGAAAAAAAATGACTCGTTGTATATGTACACTTTCAATTATCAATTAATCTACTCCATTGATTCACCTAGAAAAAGGAAAAGAAACGATTTTGTTATGGGTAAATCGATTGAAACATACTTCTTGAACGGCTATAACGACTATTTCTTGCTCTTGGTGGCGGTGATTGAGATGAACGACGTGGAGGATCATCGGATTTCTTCTTTCGGATGTTTAATGACGCATATTGAGGTGAATCGAAATAAAGTTCAACATAACGACTGCCCATATACTTTCGATCGTAAGACATTGCTTCTGTGACTTGATCCAATGAAGCAAAATAAAGATTTCCATTGCCATTCGGACGTCTCATACGTCGATCTTGAAGAATTTCAATTCGAATTGGTTGGCACGTTGATGGAAAAAACTTTGTAGAAAAAAAATAATAAATCACTCGTTTACAAAAAAAATTTCAGTTGTTCGAAAGGCAAATGTGTACCTTTCGAATGTCTTCTTCGATGACTGTATAGGGCATGCCACGTATTTTAATAACATGTTCTCCACTTCGGGATGATGAATGACGAATTGGACTTCGACTTCGGCTTCGCCGTCGATCATTATTATACTGACCTAGAATGTTTGAGGACATTTGATGAATCAGCTGGCTGTTTTTATGACTTACGGTGATTAGCGCTTCTTGGTGGTGCTTAAAAGAAAACAAATAGAATTTAATGGATGTTCTTTTTTGTGTCTTACGCCTTGATGATCGTGGGGAAGAAGCAGCTGGTGAATGACGACGTCTGGTTTCTCTTTGTCGATAGTCTGAACAAAGTCGAATATAGATAACATTAAAAAATGTACCCGAAAGAAAGTACAAACCTCGACTATTAGATTTCGATCGTGATCGTTGTCGACTTCGACTACGAGAAACTCGTTTCGTATGATTATGATTCATATTCGTATTGTTGTTATTATCATAATCAGTATTTTTCTCATGAACATCATCGTCTTCTTCACCGACGAAACGTTTTGCATTTAAACGAGCATCGTCCATGATTCGTCTTTTCGCATCATCGTACGACGAGGGAAATAATTCAATGGACCTAAACAGACAAAAAAAACAGAACTCAATCATTCTGTCGTTCGTTTTTCTCTCCATTAACAACTAGATTAATAAACAGAGGGTGTTTCTACCTGACATAAATTTGGTAACACCCTTGAAAAATAAAATATAGTTCACCCTCACCCTCCAGATCTCCTTTATTTTTCTTTTATTTTAAATATCATATTTATATCCCATTAAATAACCCCGCTATTGATGCTAATTTATATGAAAACACCATTCCCAACCGAACCTGTTTTGTATTCGTTTTTGATCGTAGATATCAATGGCTTTGTAAGCATTTTCCGTATTGATAAAAGCCACAAATCCATCTCCCAATGCTTGATCCGCCATGTCTCGTGTTATATAAATACCATTGGTTGCAATATCAACGCCTAAATTGATGTTTAATTATTCTTCTTCGGTTTTTTTTTCTTTCAAAAAACATACTTTCGAAAAACTTTTGTACATCGGCCATCGTACAGTTAAACGGAAGACCGGTTAATCGAATAACAGGATCATGCCAGGATACTTTACCGTTGTGTTTCATATAGAAATTATATTCGTAACTTGTCGATTGAAAAACTAGATCATATTGAAAGTTTTTAGGATTATTTTATTTAGGACAAATTCGAAATGAATTTTACCTTCAATGTATTTTCTGTCAAGATAAGAACCAGTTTTCTTAAGTGCATCTTTTAAATCAATTTCAGCATCCAAAATAACGAAACATTCACTAGTTGGACCCGTATTATTGTCAAATAATTGAATACTATTAATACGACATGCTAAGAAAGAACAACAAAACTAAATATCAATATTTTTCAAATGTAAAAACATGACTTACGAGACAGAAATTTTCTAATATCATCTTTGTTTACTGAAGATGAAACGCCATGAAGTTTGACTATGTATTCAGAATGACGTGATGATCTAGTATTATTTCGTTCTTCGGATCCATCTCGTTCACGACTCATAGTTTTTTTTTCTCCAACTGAATTAAGTATAAAATATAAAATCTACCGAATAAGATACGAAAGAAAGAACTAATATTTGTTTTGATATATGTGAAGAAAAAAAAACAGCAACTACGATAACGAGCTAGACATGACCACGTAAACTATGTATGAATATATGCAATGTTTTTTTTCCTAATAATTATTGGGTTTAAACACGTCGAGCAAGATAACTGGTTTACTGTCTTATTACGATAGCTAAATAACAGTGATGATCATTTGTGCCTGTGTGTGCATGCATCCATCCTCCTCTCTCTCTATTAATTGTAACCATTAGAACAGTCCAATCGCAATACAGCGCCACATTTCCACACATCTAACGATGTCGTGTTACATTTAATGATGATATAATAACAGAAAAATAAAGTGATTCGATGTTTTGTTTGATTTTAAATTAATTTATTTGATCAGCCGTCAGCGAGGCACTAAGTTTCACAGAAATCTATTATTAAATTGGTGGCTAGATAAATATTACAATTGCCATTTCTTATGTAACTATGCGACGCTTACAGTTTTCGAAACGAAAGTTTTCGTAAAGATAATTTCTAGTCATTGTTAACAGATGGCATACAAAGTAAACTCGTATGCGAAATGTGATACGAAGTAGCGCTCAACCTTGAGCTAATTTCACCCAAGCAAAATTCTGACAAAGGATTTTCAATGTATACCTTTGACAATATCTCAAGCATATGAATTATATCATAATATACATAATAAAAGACCATCAGAAAATACTGCTTATATTTATTGGCAAACAATCAATGGAGATATGATGCTTATTTTATCTAAAGAACAAATGGAAGTGAACGAGGATCAACCTAATGATCAATGTTTGCTTTGTTATATATCTCCAAAAACTGATTTTCATGATGACAATTATCATGAACAAACAACATATGTCAATAAGGGACAACCCATTCAGCATCATAAATTTTTAACAAAGAAATTATTTAAAGCTAAATCAAACCATTTTCATATTGGAAGTAATACAGATGATTATATAACTTACTGTCTTGAACTAGATCGTTCCAACGGTAGCGTTACTTTGTATCAAGCAGGTGCTAATGCAATCTATAATTATCAAAAAATCACTTGTGTCTTTACCAAACATGAACTTGATTTATCTGTTTTGGAACATATTTATGTTACTGCTGATACCAAAGAAGTATCGGTTAGAAATCTATTTGTGACCTTTCAAAAACAAGTTGATTTGCATCCTACTACACAGAATTTAAAATAAAAACAATTAAATATCTGATCATCTTCATTCATTCATCATTTCTATTAAGAATTAAGAAGGCGAACAAAAAATTCAGCAATTGTAGAGGATATAATTAATTTGATTTACTTTAAAACTCGACAAACATAATTGATAAAAAGGAAATAATTACAAAATAACTCGAATAAGAAATGAGCAAGTCACAAAACAAAAACGAAAGGAAAACAATTGTTTACAAATGAGATTTCTTTTTCAAAGTATTTTCTCTTCTGACAAAGTTTTTCACCATATGAATTCTTATGAGCACTGCACCGAGATAGAATGGAGAGAAGAACGATGAGCATTGTTTTCAAATAAAGTGACCGGTTAAATGGAATGAATAATTATGGCGAGAGACCTTCATAAGTTTCACGATGAACATCAGGTAAGGAATTAAAAATTTGTGGTTCATGTCGTTTTATATATTGTACAGCATTCAAATGAATTTGATTTACTTCTTGAATTGATGGTATCAATTGAAGAATATCAAGAAACATATTTGGTTCATCTAGAACATCGGAAAAAAAAACTATAGTTCAGCATTGATCAGAATAGTAATTCGTACTCGGATGATGTCGTCGTAAATGTCTATGTAAAACTTGCATTAATTTCGATTCGATTTGACCGACAGTTTGTTTATCGCATAGATCTGGTCGTTCTACATTGATCAATGAAAACAATCAATTCACGAGATTCTATAAAAATTCGAATCAAACCTGGATTCATCAGAAGAAGTGCATTGAACAATGCAATATCACTATCCGTCCATCGAAGATGTGTTGCTTTCATTCCCAAGTCAAATATTTCCAACATAATCACACCAAGAGTTTTAATTGTCTTGATAAATTCTCTGTCCATATAAGCTGAAAAATCCGGTGTAAGCATAAGTTTTTGTTCGCCATCGAACAGTGTAAACCAACTGACGAGAATTGTTTCGAATGCACCATGTCGAAATAAACATATCTGATCATCTTGCGAGATTTGTTGAAAAAAAGTATAGTATTTAAACGTTCGAAGAATGCTCTCGAACGGAAAACTCAATTGCCAATTGGCCCAAACCAACGCTGGATCACAATTCAAATCATCACTGACTGAATCGGCCCAGATCGGTGGATTTTCTTCGATTTTCATTTGTATTTTCTCGAATGTACACACACAAAATTGTAAATGTGCACCGATAATCACTTGTGCAATATGATCCATTTCTTTGCCTTCGATATCGGTGATTAATTTCTCTTGATAGATTAACATCGACGAAAGTTTTCTCGCGATTTCTCGATGAATTTCCGGTGTTAAGATCGATGAAAGCGGCTGTCGATGTTGAAAAAGACAATCAGGAAATGATGATGAACTCGATGAGTTCGGTGTTTCGATAGTTACTGACGGTGTTCGATAGGGTGACGGTAGAATAGTCGATGTTGTCGAACTAACTGAATCGATTCGATTCGTTGGTGATGATTGTTTGTCACGTTCTTCGGGCGGTGTTTGCTGTTTGAAATATTTCTCGTGTTTTTGTTGTTGCCGTTGAATTTCTTGAAAACGAACGAATGCTTCGACTTGTGCCGACATTTTCGTTGGCGATGTCATGGTCATCGGTTGATCTTTTTCGTTTTTGATGATATTCACCGTTGTTTCTGAACGTGGTCGTTTCGGTCGTCGACCTAATCGAGATGCTTCACGACTCATTCCAACGTCGAAACATTTCTTCAATCGACAATATTGGCATGAATTTCGACTGAATGGCGTGATTTCGCAATTGCCCGTGTTGTTACAACGATGAGACATTCCTTGAGTGATACATCGACGAAAGAAACCTTTGCAACCTTCGCATGAATTGACACCGTAATGAAACCCGCTGGCTTCATCACCGCAGACTAAACATGGAACGTTGACTGTTATCGAATTTGGAATTTTGCCACTATTCGCTTTGATTAACGAAGCAATTGTGTTATTCTCGGTGAATTGTTTTTGTTCGTGATTGATTTCAGTTTTAATCGTAGGCGTTAGAGACGATGATGTCGATGGTGGTCGAAAATCTTCTTTTCCATTGAGATGATGTGCTGTATCGATTAAATTCGAGTTCGTTTGTGATAAATAATGATGATGATGAATAACAGCCGTTGGTTGATCAATAATTTCTGCGTTGGCACACGGTTGTTCAATGTCATTGCAAATATTCTGTATGTCTGGACTTTTTATGTAATGTGCAAAACGTTGTTTTGGTTTGTAGGGATGATGATAGGAATGAGCGGTTTCGATCATTGGAGGATGAAGATTGTATTCGTCGTAAATAGGTTGTTGTGGATGATTTTGTTGTTGTTGTTGTTGCGGATAGCCTATTTATTTAATAATAGCAAAAAGTGCGATATGATCGTGAGTAGATGATGAATGAGTGAGAAAACGAAAAAAAAGAGAAACAGAATGAGAAAGAGAGCAGAGGAAAATTCGATTGAGTGCATTTTTTCTCATTCTGTGCATTTATTTTCTCAACGGTTAGTTGACCTTGAAGTTCAACATTATTTTTCGCTTGCGTTCTCTTTTTTTTCCGTATTCTCATGATTGAGTAATCAAACCAGTCAATATGATCAATGACCCCTCAACCTGAACAATTAAACTATGCATGAGAATGAGCGGTCATCTAATGATGTAAGACACATTCACACATTTCTCTCTACAAATCATTTCCGTTTGAAATTTAAATAACGATGATAACAAATAACAATATCAATGACGGAAAAACATATTTCCTTTTCTATTCATATCTAGTTTTAGTCCAAAAAAAAAGAAAACCTACCACTGTTGCCAGTATTCGCCCAACAATCGTACCACATTTCGTTGATCATTGTTCATATGTGTCACCGAAATGGTCGACTCCTCCTAATGGTCAAACACTCATTTTAGTATTATTGCCTCTATATTCTCGTTCGGGTTGGTTTGTTTGACCAGTGTACTTCCTTCCTTCCTCATTTATCGGATATATAGTAGTGAGATTGACCAACACCATCGACTGTCGTCGCGTTTTGTTCACGTCCTTGAGAGTGAGGTCAAGTAACGAGCACGAACTTAACGAAAGCGAAAGAAGAAAAGATCGAACAAGTAATCATATATGCGAGTGAACAAATGAATAGGTTATTTAATGAGTGTGCCCTATATCAGCTTTTGATAATTTGAGCACAATTGAACAGAAGAACGAACGAACATGGTTAGTAGTCGTCGTTTTTCTTTTTGCGATGTGATCAAACAATAAATAAATGATTAGCTATGATAAGAAAAGAAACAACGAAATCGAACAATTGATTTCCACACGATTTACTTGTTCACATCATTATACAAATTCTGATGACAAGCAGAGATCAAAGATACATATATCGAAATATTCGTGTAAGATTTATAATGACTTTTGCTATTCTTGAATGATTACGACATTGGATCAATCAAAAGAAGAATTTCCCGTGATGATAAAATCACACTCATTAGGACTAATCTCTTTAGATCTTGATACACATGCATTCTTTTATACTTGGTCAACACGAGTTTGATCTTAAACGGATATATCAGACTTTCTTTCGTTTGAATATAAAAATGATCAAGCGGATGAGTAGCCTCTCTCTCTCTCTTTCTCTCGAACTCATCATCAATTAGTTGTTTTTTTTCATGCATAAATTGGTTGTTCTTGTTTTTGTCCTCGATTCGTTGTTGTAACATAGGAAAGAGATGATGTTTGATTTTCTTGACTTGTTGGTTTGCCGAACCATGGATGTTTTTGTACGAGTTCAATTGGCCATCGTTGCGTTACTTCAGGTTGAAGCATTCGTAGAATGAGATCTTGAACTTCGACTGAACCTTCATTTCCCAAGCGAAGACCACCTTTTGTCATTTGTGCTTCGATCATTTTCTTTATATCGGTATCATCGAAAGGCATTTTCGAGTAGATCTACACAATCGAATTTCAAGACAAAAGAAAACGAAAATAATAAACGAAAAATCGTTAACCATAATATACAAAATGCATCCTGCCGACCAAATATCATAGAGTTTTGGATTACTATTATTTGAAAAGAAATATTGGCTCAAGTATTTCGAAATTGTAAAGACATACTATTCTTGACCACGAAGAATTTCAGGCGCAGCATAGGCAGCTGAACCACAAAATGTTCGACTTAGAATCTTTTTTTCGATTGTACTTCTTCTATTATCCATCGGTGGAGGATCGACTATCAAAAATCCAATTATGTATTATTACAAAGACGAAAACAGATTACAAACCACAATAACGAGCAAATCCAAAATCAGCTAATTCTATATTGATTGTCAATGATTCTTGTTTCTAAATTTCAAAATTGAGCTTACTAATATGCAGATGATTATCAAGAAGAAGATTTTCACATCTGAAAAGAGAAATAAATAAATACATGCATGCATAGATCGAATTTACTTCAAATCTCGATGACAAATATTTCGAAAATCTTACAAAAATAATATTTCAATGATTTAGATTTTCGAAAAGTGATTTCTCACGAATATACTGAATTGCATCACATAATTCTCGAAACATACGTTTAACCACTGATTCTTGCAGACGACTTGTTTTCTAGAAGCTAAATAACGTCTGAGATATCACTTTTCATACGAGATTAACAAAGTCAAATCGAACGAAATCTTACATTAATATAATCAAGAAGGTCACCATTAGATGCATATTCCATGATGATTAAAGTGAGAGATTTTGCTTCGAGGATATGTGCTACCTGTGATAATTGACAAAATGAACAGATGTTCGTGTATGAATCTTACTTTGACGATATTTGGATGATCCAATGCTCGAATGATATCGAGTTCACGGGGTAAAAATTTCGAAACAAAGTCAGCTGGAGCTTTATCACGATCGATAATTTTAACAGCAAATTCTTTATTATCAATTTCACGTATACATCTCCTTTTTTTTGTTCAACAGAGACGATTGAAATACTTTTTTTGTTAGCAATTTTACTTGACTTTAGCATAGGAACCAGTACCGATTAATTTATCATTGAGACGAAAACCTAATTGAAGAAGTGGCTGTTGAGCATCACTACTCAGTGGATAATTTTTAGCACCATTCGATGAATACAATTTCGATTTATGTGCTGGTTGTCCTTGTGTAGTCAGTTTAGGATTTTTCGTCAGTTTAGGATCGTGTTTTGTATTAGTAAGCGAAAAAGAATTGTTCATTTGCTTTTAAAAATTATTTATCAACATTTAATGATTCGTCGTAATCGATAAATTGAATACGAAAGTTAGAAGAAATTGAAAAAAAAAGATTAACTAATCGATTCGAAAAGTATAGATGTACAATCATATCAGTACATGCTTCGTGCTTACATAAAAAAAATATCAAAGTTGACATGGAAACAATATTCGTTCGAATTTATTTTTCATGACAAAAACAAAAACAAATAAATCATATTCGCGTTTATTTTGATGACAATAACTTGATTCATGAATAGTCATTTTGTATGACGCATAAATGCGTCATTGTCGAAAGCCCTCGAGATTTCGACGTTATACTGATAAAGATGCATGATGTTTTACTGATTCATCTTATTCGTTCTCCTAGTTTACTTCCAATCACAATTTTTTCCTTTTGTTGATATAGAAACTCGGTTTTCTCTCTCTCTCCCTCTCTCTTTTTTTTGTATACGTAATGAATAACAGCGATGTTGGTATAAAAAGTCAAGCATCCAATTGATTGATTCAGTATACACTTGCCGTACGTTATATTATTTGCATACAAACCATATTCGAACAGCAATGTCGCACGGAACACTTCAAGTCGTCGTTGTCGAAGGCCGCAATCTCAAAGACAAAGATATACTCGGTCAAAATGATGCTTACATCGAATTGTATCTAGATAAAGCCTATAAACAACGAACATCGACAATTAAAGATACAAATTCACCAACATGGAACGAAACATTTAACTTGTAAGTTAACATTTTGCTCTGTTTTCAACGAATTCTTGATTCGATTTGGATTTTCTTAGTAATCTACTCAAAGGTCAAGATACATTACATATTAAAGTCTATGATGAAGATCTTGTCGGCAAGGATGACATTGGCTCAACAAAAATTAGCTTGAAAAAAATCCGAGACGCTGGTGGTCAATTAGACGATTGGTTTAAATTACCAGCTCATCTTGGTCTTGGTTCAAATGGTGAAATACATCTTATTCTACGACTTAGTTAAGCCGTTCTACGCAAATTATATTGACTCTATTTAGTAGTTTCTGAAAACCGTTCTTTTTGTTTGCTATTTTGATTGATGATACAAAAATAAACCTTAAAGAAATCATTATACTATAGCGTAAGTATGAGCTACGGACGCGACGTCACCTTGATGCAGTTTAAAGTACGAGCCGGGCAAAATGGATTGGTAAAAAATAGTATATACACCAACGTGAAATAAGGAATGAAAGGGTAAAACGAGGGATGAAAGAAAACGATGGAGAAAGGAAAGAAAAAGAAAAGAGGAGGGGCTATAGCGGGGTGCAATGTTTTTCTTATTTTCGAACGACGACATTCTATTCTGATTCTATACGTGCACGAGATCAGTAGTATACCTAAAACCAAGCCTTATTTTCGAGTAGAAAAAAGGAAAATTTCATAAGGAAAATGTTTTCGAAACTCGTACCTCGACAAGTAGTCAATCATGGGCTTCGTTTGACAACACGAGCTCTTTCAGCAACACAACCAAAAATTGTCGGCAATCGAAACCCGGATATTAAATATCAAAAAGTTTGTCAAAAATTTGACCTATATAGAAAACAATGAAATGTTTGTTTGTTTTTGTTTCGAAATAATTTCTAGCTTTTTATCAACAATGAATTCGTTGATGCAACGAATCGAAATGTATTTGAAGTTATCAATCCAGCTACCGGTGATGTTATTGCCGAAGTTGCTGATGGTTCAGAAGTACGATTTTCGATAGTTCAAAAGGATACAATTTCGATTTCAACTTTATAGAAAGATGTTGATCGTGCCGTAAAAGCTGCCAAAGATGCTTTTCGACTTGGTTCTGAATGGCGTCGTATGGTTAGTGTCATGTGCTGTCAAATATTTCAAGAAGTTTTTCTTCTGAATTGTTTTATGTAGGACCCCAGTGCTCGTGGCGAACTTCTTTACAAACTCGCCGATTTAATTGAACGTGATCGAGCTTATCTTGCTGCTTTAGAAACACTTAATAATGGCAAACCATTCAAAGATTCATATAATATCGATATTCCACATTGTATTTCGGTTCTTCGGTAATTAGAATAAAATTGCCTTTTCGGTTTTCGTAATTTGTACGATCCGGTTTTTAGATATTATGCTGGATGGCCAGATAAAATGAATGGAAAAGTTTTACCACTTGCTGGTGATTTCTTTTCCTATACACGACGTGAACCTGTTGGTGTCGTCGGTCAAATTATTCCAGTAAATAGAAACTAATATTGACTGAAATCATAGTTTCTTTAATTTCAGTGGAATTTTCCGATGATTTTACTCTGCTGGAAACTTGGCCCTTCAGTAGCTACTGGTTGCACAACAGTCATCAAACTTGATGAACACACACCATTAACTGGTCTCTATACAGCTAAATTAATTCAAGAAGCTGGTTTTCCACCTGTAAATGCTTTCGATTTACTACAAATATTTTCCCAATGTCATTTTGTTTCTCCTAGGGTGTTGTCAATATTATTGCTGGTGATGGACCACACTGTGGTGCATCGATTGTTAAACATCCCGATGTTCACAAAGTTGCATTTACTGGTTCGACTCAAGTTGGAAAAATCATTGGTGTTGAAGCAGCTAAACATGTTAAACGTACAACACTTGAACTCGGTGGAAAATCGCCAAATATTGTTTTCGCCGATTGTGATCGTATGCAAAGATTTCGAAAGAAGAAACTTGATTTTAAATTCTTTCTTTTCAGTTGATTTAGCTGTTGAAATGTCGCACTTTGCTTTGTTCTTCAATCAAGGTCAATGCTGTTGTGGTATGTTTCGATTTCAGTTTTCATAGAAGAAAAAACAACAACTTTGCTTTTTTCTTCTATTCAGCTGGTTCACGTACCTATGTTGAAGAGAAAATCTATGATGAATTCGTTCAACGTAGTGTCGAACGTGCCAAAAAACGAAAAGTCGGTGATCCATTCGAAGACAGTACTGATCAAGGACCACAAGTAAGTGTTTTATTTTGATTTAGAATTTTTGTTAGCAAATATTTTCTTGAATCGTAGATTAGTCACGAACAAATGGACAAAATCTTGGATTTAATCGAATCAGGAAAGAAAGCCGGTGCAAAATTACTCACAGGTGGTGTACGTGCAGGTGACAAAGGCTTCTTTGTTCAACCAACAGTTTTTGCTGATGTTAAAGACAATCATCAAATCGCCCGTGAAGAAGTAATTCACTCTTTTTATTTATTCTTTGGATAAATTCAGAAAAAGGCATTTCTAATTCGAAGATTTTTGGTCCTGTCATGCAAATTTTGAAATTCAAAGATATAAATGAAGTCATTGAACGTGCAAACGACACTGATTATGGTCTTGCTGCTAGTGTATTTTCAAAAGATTTAGATAAATCAATTGTTGTTAGCAATGGTCTTCGAGCTGGTTCAATTTGGGTCAATACATATGACAATTTCGATCCAGTTGCACCATTCGGAGGTTTCAAACAAAGTGGTCTCGGCCGAGAAAAAGGAGAAAACTCATTAGATTCGTACACTGAAACTAAATGCGTATGTATTCGGGTTTTTTTTTGTAACAGGTAAAAAAATGAATTGATTCTGTTGTTTGTTTAGGTCACCATCAAAATCTCGGAACGAAACTCTTAAATGATCAAAATGATTCTGCATTATGTTGAAACTCATCTACCTATGATCTGCGTCTCACATAACATAGTTTCCTTTTTCCGATTTGAAATATAAAAAAAAACAAAGCTATTTTTATCAAAATCATTCGCCAACATGTACAGGATATTGAATTCATGACAGAAGATACAAATGTCACTTCCGACAGACTATATGTTCAATTATTTGAAATTTGCTCATGATTAATGATTTATATCCTTGTAATCAAAATTGATTCATATATATATACATACATATATAGTAAAATGTTGATATTAAATGACGGTAATGATGTCTATTCAGTCGAATATCGTTACATATTCATATATATAATCAAAACTAATGATGTTGTTTGAAAAAAATTACATTTCTTTTTCTCTTTTTTCTTTTTTTTCAATTAAAATAATAACATGTCTCGACATTCGCCTCTGTAGAAAACCAATTATACGGAATATTACGATTTTCATTGTCTTTCAAAAGTTTTATTTTGAACAGCACATTACATAATCATTTTGTATTAATATGTATAACAAAAATTTATCGTCGAGAAATTGTTTTATGAAGACATAGGAGAGGAAAAGATCAAAACATTTATGTCAAAAAGCAATGCACGTAGAAAATAGCATTTACTTTCTGTTTGCCTTTTCTTTATCGAAAAGAACAATCATTTACGTCATAAAAAATGACAAAATATAGAAGATTAATTGAAAAGATTAATCTCAATACGAAATTAAAATCTATTGAACTATCATTACAGCGAAACCCATTAGATCGGAAAGCTTTTTCCATTAATTATTTATGGATTCGATTTTGTATAAATACGCACATACAAAAAACATGTCAAAATATGTTGAAAAAAAAGGAGAAGAAGAAAGCGTATGTTTTTCTCCTATTCTCAATAGAAATAATAACTATTTTGAACCATCTGTTAACGAATTTGATTTAATTAAGGAAAACAAACCAGAAACAATAAGTCAATGCGAGAGACCGGTAAGTTTCATTTCCGTTTGTTTTCACTATTTTTGATTAAGTGAACGAAATCATCGTGTATATACATACGTATCTTTGACTTTTATTTGCTTAGACAGACATCGTAAAGTCTGTTCAATTAAATGAGAGCGTGCTACCTTTCCAACCGTATGAGATTAAAAAAAGAAGAAGAATAGAATCTTGTACACTCCTTTCGACCTCTAATCCCTTATGAATATGGACGTGTGCACTACGTAACCGTCTTTTGCGAGTTATACATGTATCTATATGTTGAAACACCTTCGATACTCGTTTTGCGTTCGTTCATTCTCTCTATCTATTTTTCGTTCCCTCCCTCGTTCGCTCTAACTCATCGTTTACTCTCTCTCTCTCTTTCTCTCGAGCTGTACTTGTTTGTAAGCATGACTTAATCGCTCGTTCATTGCACGCTTCGTTCATCTATTTGCCGTTGAATATTGAACGAGAAACCTTGTTCACAACCCTCCTACATCATCCAATGCGCTCATCATTTATTACATAGAAAGCATCAACATAAGTAAAAAACGAAGCGAACGATGATGACGAAGAAGAAGAACATCGAGGAATGAGATGGATGAGTGAACGAGAACGCGCAAAAAGTAAGATAGGGAAAAAAATCCCACATGAATACAAAATAAAATACGCATATGTCAGAAGGTTAAAGTCAATCGTTGATGTTTAGTAAAGATTATATTTGTCCATTTCAAATGTTAATTATATGAATTACAACGTTTTTCCGAAGTAAACATGCCTAAACTTCAATCAACAACATCCATTACGACTCGTACGACAACGACTAATGTCACAACTGTACATAGTGAACGTAAGTTACGTTGTGTCTTTTCTCTGTAGAAATTGTCACATATAAATAAAAGAACTAAGCTAAAGAGAAAGTAAGACGACGAAGGAGAAGGAGGAGAAAAGGAAGAACAAAAGAGAAGATCATAAAATGAAGCAGACCTATGCGCCATGTTGTTTAGTGCGTTAGTTTGCGGCAGCATACATTCTTTTTTTCTCATCGACATATAAACCCGCACGCACAAATTAAACTAGTGAATTGCCAAACGTTGCTTTTCTCTTCTTTTATTTGCAATCTGATTTTGATGCAACGTGAAAACTGCAGTATGCCGACGACGACAAGAACGCACCGTTCAGGTAGTTATTCAAGGAAATATTTGCATGAAAAATCAATGAGGAAAAAAGCGATGGGGAGGAGAGCGAGAGAGAGAGAGAGAAAGAAAGAAAGTGAACGATGAACGAATATTTACTAATTGATTTGCTTGATTGATTGCTATTTTATGAAACATATTTAGAATCATTGGGACCCAATTTGCAGTCACGTCTGGAGGCTCTCGAAGCTGCCATGGGCGTTCGACTGAATGTAGCTAAACGACAAGGTCGTCAATCATTGTCAAATAGTATGTATAATTATTCTTTAAAAGTAAATGTTTCTTTCGACATATTTTCTATTCGAATAAATTACAGCGACAAGTTCGTCACCAATGCAAATTTCACCAACATCAACATCATCATCGGCTACATTAAGTATTGCAACAACAACAACGACGACAACATCACTATCAACATCATCTCGTCATAATATTCCATCACGATCTGGTCAAGGTGTACAACGATCGGCATCATCATGCGACGTAGAAAATCGTTCCGGTCCAATAAAACGTCTTAAACCTTCGGTAGCCGTCGACACTTCGTCAGCACCGACTGCATCAGCTATTGCAACAATTAAAAAATATACACCACCTGTGCGTCGACCATTGACAACAACTATCGGTCAACTACGGCCAGTTCAATCGAAACAAACAACTTCGAATAAACAACGGACATCACCAATGGAAACAACAACAACAGCAACAACAGTGCCGCGTGCTTCACGTTCAACAACTGTTGCCACACCAACAACAACAAATCATTCGACTACGAATAATACCGTTCATCGACCAACGCACATAAGTACACCGAAAACATCTCAAACAGCAGTTGCACCGACTCCAACAACTCCTACGCCAGTTGTGACAGCTAAACCAGCGGTAAGCAATCCTGTACCACCACCACCGCGTCCGGCGACATTTCCACGTAAACAACGTTTATCAATTTTTGGTGAACAATTTTCGGATGATATTCTCAAAACGAATCTTCTGTGGATCAATATCAATGAACTCGATGAAGAAGGGCAAGCGGAAGTTTTAATACAATTTGGTTCTATTGAAAATTTCGTTCACGAACAACAATTATTCTCAGTTAAACAACAACAACAAATGAGCTTAGCAGCAAAAAATAAATCAGCTGTCAATCGATCACGATTACAAACATTAATACCAAAAAAAGATCGATTAGAACTTCTGTAAAGAAACATTTACTTGTTTATAAGCGCCAGCACCAATATCTTCTTCTTCTCCGTTTTTTGTTCCGGTGATCGTTTCCATCTTCACATCGTCAAATACATCAAATACCTGTTTTCTTCATCTCTCTATCTCTCTCTCGCTTTCTTACGTTATTTATCTTTTGTCTAATTTTATTCAATTTCCAGGGTAAATTATTTTAACCATTTAAAAATGATATGTCTCTTTTCCTTATCTTTTAATTTGTAAATAATCTATCATCAGTTAATAAAAAATGATCACTCAGAATCATAATTAATCTAAAGAAAGCGCCAAACTAAACCAAATCTTAAAATGACTAAAGAAAATATCCTTTTAGTAAATTTCCTAGGTAAACAATTCGATTTGCCATTAGAAATACTAAGTAATTATCCAGACACATTACTTGCTAATCAAGAATTACTTTCAAAATATTATCGTTCAGATAAAAATGATTATTATTTCGAACGAAATCCACTCCTATTTCCGTATATATTCATGTATTATACATTGAATAGAAAAATCTTCTGTCCACATCATATTCCAATAGAATTAATTAAAATTGAATGTGATTTTTTCTTGTTAACTAATCCGATGATTTATCTCGAAAGAAATAGAACATCTACTCATTATTATTGTTATTTCTCAAGAAAATACATTTCGAAAAACGATTATTTTATTGAAATTAGTCCGCTGATAAGCGGTCTTATATTTATGATTAATTTGTTTTTGGAAACAACGGAAAAAACGCTTTCTTGGTCTTTGTCATATTTTCTCGAATTAATCAGTATATTTTTATTAACAATCACTATTGTCTACCAAATAATATTTCTAAAGGATTTCCTTAGAAATAAATCATTTGTCTTTGATTTCTTTTCGATTACTCTAAGTCTATTGATACTAACCAGTGAGAATCTTTTGACATTAACAAACTATTCATTTATTAATATTTTATTATTAATATTCAAAATACTACGTCTATTGATTTTAATTGGACACTTACGGATTTTGAGATTGATTCTTCGAACAATAATTCAAGAGTAAATTCAAATATATATATATACGTATGAATTAAGATTTTTCGTCTATGTTTAGATTGTCAACTGTTTGTATTTTAATATTTATCAATATGATTATCATAGGTTCATTGAGTGAGATAACATTTGCATTTGAACGACAACAAAAAAAGGATCAAACTATTCCATCAACAATGAAAACTCATTTGGATGCTTTTTGGTGGGCAATTTCATTAAGGTTGAGATTTGTTATTTGAAAGAAAAGAACAGAACGAAAACATCAATCAACATAGATTTTAGTTTTACAATTGGCTTTGGACATACGAATCCTTATTCATCATTAACAATCATTGGAAGAATTTGTAGTTATATATTGACTGTCTTTGGTCTTCTTTTTAACGGACTCATATTACAAGAATTAATTAAAGGATTTTTGAAAATATATCGACAAGAATGAAAAGACGACTAATCTTATTTATTCATTCATTTCATGAAAAGAATTAACACACGAATCATATATCAGACAATATCATCAATTGTTTCTTTCAACAGATATCTGAATGATTTATTGAAAAGACGTTCATCGTTATGTATGCAATGCATACATACATAGATTTCAACATAATAATCCGTTGAGAAATCAAACTTCAACTAATGATTATGACCACTGACGAATGATGTTAGTTTTCTTCGGTATGTATGTATGTCTGTCTAGTGATTTATTTATTCTTTAGATCATCATATGAGAACGAAAGGAAATAAAATAGTGAAGTAAACATGATGATTGATAAAGTAAAAAGGAAAGTGATTATCGATGTCTTCGTCTTCTTCTTCTTCTTTGACTTTGACTTGATAATAACATCGATCAAAGTCTTGTTCTTATTGGACGGTATTGAAATTGATCAATAGGCTTACCGCTTTAACTAAATGACATGATCATCACCATCATGCTCATGCAGTCTTTCATCGTTTTAGTTATTCTCGATCAGACAGACGGGGTCAGTTGTCGCGTCGTGTCGAGTAGAATTTATTTCCTTTTGCCAGTCATTTTTTTTTATTCCTACTGTCCGGTTGAATTATCTGTTTGTATCGATGCCGCCGGAAACCCCATCGATGAGAGATGAGATGAAGAGAAGAAGAAGAAGAAGATATAGAATAAAAATGAGACTATTGACTGTGTGCGCATCTGTAGAATCAATTGTTGTCTCGTGCAGACATTAACTATGTATTTTTAATGTATGTAGCGTTTTTCTTTTCTCTTAAACAGATGTGTCTCGGTTTTGACAAAAGAAGGACCATCCATCGCTCTTTCTGTCGTCGATAGTTATGTTGATGATGGTCATTGCGCTTGCATTATCTCTCAGGGACGATGAAACGGTCAGGACAGTTCTATTTAACAAAGAAAGAAGAAGGAGAGAGAGAGAGAAAAAAAAAGCGAAGAAATTGAACGTTGATAGCATTTGTTCAGCATCAAGTCTTTTTCTCCTTTCTCGTCATATTGTTTGTCATAGTAAGAGAATGCGAATAGTATAATAGCAGTCGTAGTACTACCACTAGTAGTAGTACAATTAGAACATGATTGTGAAATAAAAAAAGAAATGACAATGTATTCTCTCGTTCTACGAATTGTAGTGAATAGAGGAGAAGAGAAAAAAAGAAGAGAATAGGAGAAAGAACAAGTAGTAGAGAACAACAGAAAGAATAGGACTTGTCTTGTTACAGATTCTTCGTTTGCTATTCATATAGCATTGCATATTCCGTCTTATTAACATCGACTTCAAGTTTCTTCCTTCTGTTCCTACTTACGTGTTAGAGTTAGTTCAATTTTTCATCTCATCAATCTGATGCCCATTTTGCCAAGGAGGAAAGACATTCTATTCTTAAAGTTGACAAATCTTACTATTTAATAATGAATAAAAAAACGACAGCAAATGAGAAAGAAAAAGAACGAGAAAGAAAGAGAAAAACGGTTTTTTAAGAGATTTCTCTTTTCTCTCTTTTTGGGTCTCTGTCTTTTTCTCTCCTCTCCTCTCCTCTCTTTTCTTACTGTTCACCACCATCATTCGACATTATGCTAGTTTGATGATTTGAAAAGAATTACTTTTACAATGCATTTTGCCTGACCTTCTACAATGTCTTCATATTTCTTTTGTAGATCTCAAACTGTTGTCAACCAACACTTCTTTCAATCCATCCCAATCGTTCATCATTGAAAATGCCAGGATTGGCACGTCGATTATTAGGCAAAAGTAAGATATTAAACATCAAAACTATTTTATTATTAACACAGAATGGCGTATGGAGAGAGAAAAACGATAGACAGATAGATAGACTACAATAATTGATTATTCTATTTCTTTGTACTACTGCCCACACTTGCTTTTTCATGCTTTAAATTAGCAAAAAAAAAAGAAAATATGAGTACCGTTAAGAGTAACTAATTATCCATTTAGTGTAAAAGGTATATGCGTGTCTAAATATATGTCGGTGCTTTAGAGATTGTTTTAATCTTAGTCTAAAAATAATCCAAGAGAAGAAATAACATGCAATAAAACATCTATATTTTTGCATGTAACATGACAGATCATTATGATAAATAATATTTACGGAGTATTTCTCTCAGAAGATTTATTAGTAAAGAGAAAAAGAAAAAAAAAAGAAATCAAAGTGCATAGTTCAGAAATCGAATATATAGAATGAAAGAAAAAGAGGATGTATAATTATGATTCCTATCGAATGTAAAAAAAAGACGTCTATTTTCCTCCGCCAATGGAAAACACAAACAAAAAATTATTAGGAAGTATTTATGTCATTTTGAATAAATGAGTACCCGTGAATAGATGCGTTTATAAATATATATATATATACATACAAGTATACCTCTATGCACACGCAATATAACAATATAGATTCATCGATGCACAAATATACACTTATGTGCACTTGCATTTTGTATTGATGTAACATAAAAAAAAACGATAGAAATTAGTCCTTCGTTTGACATACATATATACACTTTCTCTTACAACTCCGTCCAAGTAAATGACTGACGTAACTCTTATCCTGGTCGTTTCTTCGTTCGCCTACTTATACATTTATGTATTGCTCGCTTTCGACGACAGTTTCTACTGATGATGATGATGATGATGGTCGTCTTCGTCGTCGTAGTAATAATAATTGTTGTAATATTGATTGTATACATACATACATTTGCCAATAGCAAGCACTTCATTGAATAAACTAAAGTAATCAATCTATGTATATGCACAATGTCATTAGTTCGATGCTATTAAGTGAAACAATATCAGCCAGTTTATCGATCAATTTTGTCTTCGTGCATAAAACTACAGAGATTTCATTACAATACTAATCATCAGTAAAATCACGTAGTAAATTGTTTTCGAGGTCAGAAAATAAGCAGACAACGGTATCAATTACACTAATGATCAAAGACGTCAGAAAACTATGCTTTATAGTTATATCCGTTGTTTCATCTTTCATTTTTTTTTCTCGTTTTCTTCAACGAACAAATAATCAGCTGCTACGTGACCCCATTCTTTCTTCTTCTTCTTCACTGTCAAACTATTAATTTCTATTCCTCTATTTAATCTGAGTCGGATGTTCTGTGAAGTTTTTACAATTAATAAACAAGTAAAATCATGTTAAGCACCTACACACGTTAATACTTCAGGCTATTTATTATCAAAATTGAAAATTTGTTTCTTCTTCTTCTCCTTCTCTTCTGATGTAGCGTGATAATGATGAAAAAAATATATATATATAGAAAAAAAATGAACGAAGAACGAGAGAGAGAGAACAAGTTCAAAACTTCTTTTTTTCTCTCATTCATTCTTTCTTTCTACTTGTCATACTCCTGCTGTTACAACTTATATGCTTGTGTGTAGCTTCTGCTGATGATCATTATTCGACTGACCTCGATTTGATTCGCATTAAATCGAATGAAAACTAGTCAGCCGTCTGATTGAAAAATAATTTCTCGTCTTGACAATGTTGCATTTAAAACAAATATGGATATCAAAGAAACGATTTCTATTTCCATTCAAAGGTATGACAGATTAGTTGGTTTTCAATTGAATTGAATCTCTCTTGAGATTTCGATGTGCAATCTGCAGAAATCATATGCTTAGGATCTAAACATGGATTTTTTTTCTCTCTCTCTCTCTCGCGCGCGCGCTTTCTCTTGAGCATAATTGCATGTCATTGATGATACCAATGAAAAACGAATATATTTTAACAAGATACTCAACAGAAACTGAGAGGAATACGTGCCTGTCAATGTCTTGATTCCTGCATGAAAAACTTAGTTATATGACTCATATGTTTCATCCAATTGTCAGAATGACAATTATTTATAGGACAATCATCTGATTATCTATTATTTTTCGCACTTTTCAAGATAATCGACGAGACAACGACATAACACTTGTAGACTCTTTTCTATCTCTTTGTCTCTCTCACTTGTCGTCACGTTTCTTTTCTTTTCTCTCTCTCCTCTTCTTCTGCTTCTTCGATTTCTTTTTTCGATAGTGATGCAGTGAACGTTCAAGGTGACGCACACATTTGGCGTTAAATACACATCCATTTGATACGGTATTCACTTATGTCCCTGCACACACTTACACGGCGCCCGTGTGTATCGATGTAATATAAAAACGAAGAACAAGAAAAGAAGAGAATACTGGTCGACGCGTGACGGTGAAGCCATATAACGTCCTTCTTTTTCTTTCCCTCGCTCCTCGCTCCTCTCTCTCTCTCTCTCTCTTTCTCTGACTCTTTCTCTCATTACAGCATTTATGTTGAAGAGCAACTAGAAATATTATTATCATCATGTTGTTAAAACGATTATTTCAACGAGTACGCACTCGTTCATCCGGTGATACAAATAAACGTGAGAATCATTTTCATCTGTTGTTCAAACGAACAGTTTTTTTTTTCTATTTTTATTTGTTATCAGTCAATCTTCATTTTGATTTATCATTTTGTTTAGAAACATGTTTATGCACAACAGCTAAACGAGATTCTTATTACGAAGATCTCCCTAAACCAGTACATCGTCCTACAGATTCACAATCAACTACTGATCATTATGGATTCTTTCGATCAGGTAATATCTCGTTTTGTTATCACGGTCAATATTTTCTCATTGATTATATATCAATAAATAGATCAGTAGACAATCGAAAATGCATGTTTGTTTAGATAAACCACGACGATTAATTCGTCAAGCAAGTATGGATGAATCCGATGGTGATGATGATATGAGTATTGGAGAGAAATTACGTCGTGCATCGTCACAATCGCCAGCTAATATTCCGATGTTAGTTGTTGTTTCATTTAATCCTGATATAAAAGGTTTACAGAAAGGACAAATTGAAATTCAACGAGGTAAAGATAAAAAACCGTAGAAATTTATTGAGGGAATAGTTTTGTTTTTCTTTTTGTGAATTGTAGGTTATCCTGTGAATGCTCAGTTTATTGTTAATGAATGGTTATTTATAAAAACTGCTGATAATGAAGAAGGCTTTGTTCCGTATGTTTGCTGTCGACCAATGTTACGTCGACAATCATTAAAACATTCGAATGAACTCGAAAATCTATATAAACCCTATGATTTCGAATCGAATAAAACAATCAAATCTCCTTCGACAAGTATTCCAACATTAAGTCCGTTGACAAATAAAAAATTTTCATTTTCATCAACACTTGGTTCTCAAACAGTTCTCTTTTCGAATTCATCATCGTGTAAAAAACGTCAAGATGTTACATCATCATCATGCGGTGGTGATTCGGGCTTTTCCGATTGTGAATCATCGTCACACAATCATTATCATCATAGTTTCGATTTGCCCACTCAACGTTACACACGTCTATCAAATATTCGTTCCCTACGATCGTCATCGAGCGCATTGAAGAAAACGTCGATGTTTTCTCAAGAAACTCCGACGAAAAAATCAACGAAAACAATGTCAATAACGAGTTCGAAATCGGAAACAACGAATCGAGTTAAATCTCAATTGTCAATATCGAGTAATAGTGCATTTACACAAGTTGTTAAAAAAACTCACAATCAACAACCACTGTCACAACAGGACAGGTAATTGCACAATGCCAATTCAAACTTTGAATATATAGAAGAAAGAGAAATGAGTCTGGTGAGGAATCGGCGTTGTTTTGTGGTTACTTCGAAATTATGATATTTTCACTGCACAAGAAAAAAATCTTTTGGTTTTCTCAACCACTGACGCTATCCGATTCTTTTTCGTGAGTTTTTAAATGAAAGAGAGAGGACTTGGTTGAATCGATGATCTAAACTTAGATTTTCTTTGTTAATTGATAGTTTTCAAAAGTTCATTTCATTGTTATTATCATCGGCAAAAAGGACGTTAAATATATAGAATAAAGAAACATTCTTCGCGAATAGTCTCTTTTTTAAATCGATTTCTCGTTATTTTGAGTACAAAAAAAAAAGAAAATGAAATTCTATTTGCTTTGTTTAGTAACCAACGTCAATCATTCCATTCCAACAATAGCAGCAATAGTCGTGCATTTCATAATTATCAAAATGATGATGTCTCATCATCATCATCGTTGATCAATAACTTTCGTCGTCCGTACGATAGCTACGATGAAACACGACCATCATCGAAATGCGCAAGTATTACAGGTGTAAGCAGTACACTTTCATCGCCATATATTCGTCGAACACCATTCGCACGACGATCTCTACCTCATCAACCTGTATTAAAAAAACCGATTCTCAAACCTGTCCTCTCATCGTCACCGGACCCATTTAAAACACCGATTCGAAAAGAACAACAATTGCGACATGTTGTCCTTGCTGAACCATCATTACCACCGGCTATTATTCCATTGAAAACAAAAATTGAACGACAATTTTCGGATTTAAGTCTTAATCAAATTGAAAATGATTCATTAGCAATACCATCGAATTCAACAGTTGCCAATTACAATCGACCACTATTGTCTTGTTCATCATCAAGTGCAACCAGTTCATCAGCATCGTCATCATCGGCTGATGATAGTGCAACGGGATTTGTTCATATTCAAATGAACAATTCGAAATGTGATGTTCTCTATGGAGGTGATTCAATTCCAGTTGTTTTTCCTACGACGACTAACAATACGACGAAATCAACTAGTTTTATTCATAATGTTTCGATTACTGTCTAACTCGGAATATCAGTCTTTGTAATTAATAATTTCGTTTCGTTTCCTTTCTTTTGCTTCTCTTCATCCTACATCTTATATTTAAAAAAAACACAATGAATGATGAATAAGAATAATAAAATTCATTATTTATGTAATTTAGATTTTTTTTATCATGTTCATCAACTCAGAATTCAAAACTAATCGTCTTAGAATAAAAAAAAGAATTTTACAGTCAATCGAGCTTGTTCTTTTAATTGAAATGAAATCATTGAACCTAACATCATCGGATTTTGTTCCCGTGATCTATTAATAAAAATTCTCATTAAAAATGAACCGGCAACATATTAAGTTTTACTTTTCTCACCTAGTTATTTGAAGTCTTCCGAGTTTAGAAACTAATTGCCAATTCAAAGTTCGAACGAACGTGACCTCTGTTCTTTTTACTTAAATATATGAAAACGATGCCAACAAAAAACGAAGATTTGAATAATATTCGTTTAGAGTTCATGCATAAATTTCGTACATCAAAATGTCAAAATTTGACAGCAGCTTCTCTAAATTTCAATGAAACCTTTGTTGAACCAGGTATGTTTACTTTGTAATAAATATATGATAAATTCAGCTACTTCAATTCAAGAATATTGAAAATGAACTTTATTTTGTATTTATTTATGTTGTCAACAATGATTATCAAACAACACACATCAAAGTTGTCAATGAAAAACAAAAAAGAAAGCTGAACTCAATGTCATCGCATTTGTATCGCCTCATTTTGTTTTCTTCTCTCATGATTGATCGATTGTGAACATTGAATGAACACGATTAACTTCAATATGAATTGACATTTCTATTTTTTTTATCTTTACTTCGAATTGATAAAAATCGGAACTATCTGTCGAAATATTTATTTTTCAAATCAACCATCCTTATCATCTCATTGATGTTTGATTACAATATTGACTCTCTCTCTCTTCAATATTCACAAATGTTTAAACAAAATTGTTGTTATTGTTGTTGTTTTTCATAATAAAATGCTAATTTCTCTATCGAAATCATTAGACACTTGTCTGATAATTGCATGTATGTTGATTACGTCATAAGATGTACAAATGGAAGAGAAATTAAATGAACCTTGTGAAAGTCTTATGTCTACTCTTGAAGAATGCAAAACATGTGATTACTCATTGAAATTAGGTAATCGAAGAAAAACAATGAACAATAGACTAGAAGTAAATAGAAATAAATGAGAGAGAATTATCGGAATGATCAATCAGTCAACCGAATGTGATTTTAGTCAAGATGCGTTCTATATACGTATATACAAATAGCCATCAGACTTTGTTGTGATAATGTTCATTATCAAATGACGAAAAACAGCCGTAATAGTAACAGTACTAGCAAGATGTCTGTTGTACATACATAGACGAAAAAAAAAAGCTTTATGTCTGCTCTCTCTCTCTCTCTCTTGTTCTTGCTCTAGCTCACACTTTTTTCTTCTGCTTCTTTCATGTGTCAGCATTGAAAGGTCGTCGATAATAACAAATTGTCTGTAGGTATCCATCCATCCATCGGGGTTTTGTTCTTTCTTTGTCGACTCTTTCCACCTGTTCTATCTTATTACTCGAATGCAATCTTGTGCACGATTGAATGCTATTTCGATCGATATATACTTGCAATGTTTTGTAAAGCTTCTCATCAAATCATTTTTAATGAAATAAAGATGAGATTGAGAACGAAACGACGAGAAGAAAAAGTCCAATGAGACAACTCAATTCCATACTCATATTTCATCGTAGTGACGATGAATGAAGAACGAAAAATGAAATCATAAAACATTTACACGTTCAATTAGTAAACAAACACTTGGAGACAGAGCGAAAGAAATGTTCACACAAGGTTATGCCGTACACATCATTATTTAAAAGTGCTAAGCTCTTTTAAAAAAGTAAACGTCTTTTCAATCAAACATTGTTTGACAATCGATCGGTATCGCACAATCAAAAACAAATTCATCTCCCCGCCTATTTGCTCACGTCTAATTGACCGATTCGATTACTACTATTAACCACCTACATTCATCATCATCATTAGCATCAAGCAAAAAAAAACAAAATAGCTCAATAGAACAACGTATACAAATAACAAGTGAGCATATTATATATATATATACGTATGTGTGTGTGTGTTATAGAATGAAGTTTAATTTGAAATTGATAACGGAGAAAAGCAGACGGCATGAAGCATCGAGCAACTTATCGTTTTTTTCTCTCTCTCCCCCTCTCATTTTTTTTTCTTCTATTGTTGTTTCATCGATGAACTGTGAATAGTACAGTCTACAAATGTACACATACTAATAAATATAAATCTCGCGTGTAGTCACTTCATAGTGATGTGCTCTCGCGCGCATTCGAGCAAACGATCAAACCAAGTCGATTATTATCCTATCACATTGTGAAAAGACAGTTCGTATCGCATTCGTTTACTATCCATTTATAGTTCAACTTGTTGTCTATGTTTAGTATAAAAATAAAAGTAAGAAGACACTTTAATCGTATACATCTCGATGTATAAGCGGCTAACTTATTGTTTGTGTTGTATTGTTTTGCTTGTTCGCTTGCTCTTGATTTAACGCATGAATATATATTATTCATCAATGTCATCAACTGAAATTATAGACAAAAATTAGCATAAATCGTATAAGTAGTCTCATTCTTTTCTTTTCTCTTCGTTTTTTTTGTGAACATGTCGACGACGGATACCTTAGATGATTGAAAGGATTAACCTGAATATGTGATTGGGAATATATAAATATCATTCATTCATTCATTCATTCATTCATTCGTTCATTTATTGATTTCGATTTTTCGCAACTTGAATCAAAATTGTGTCATTTCAGATCTAATGGACGGGTTACACTATTCGTTCAGTTTAAGTGCTTGTCCGAAATGTCATTTACTTATTTGTAAACATACAAGTTTAGCTAATCTTGACTTTCGTGAAATCGATCAGCAAGAAGAAAAACAACAACAACAAGTGACTGTTCAAACAAATTCTAAACATGTCAAAAATCCTTATCAAAGATTATCATCACATGGAATGAATTTCTATATTTTACCATCGACACAAACAACAATTACAGCAACTGAAACAACGTCAAATCCTCGACATAGTTGGACAACATTCGGTACAAATTCAAATGAAAGTAGTCAGACATTGGAGAATCTCTCGGATGATCATGATACTCTATCCGAAAATATCCCATTTGCCGATGAACTCGTTGTTCATTCATCAGTATTGTCTAAACCACAATTGAATCAAATCGTTCGTACACAATCTGAACGTTGCAAGAAAAATTATCAACCACGTATTTGTCTAACAAAAAGTTATTCATTTTCGACGATTTATACAACACCGAAATCGAATCAATCACTTTCATCCTCTCCACATATTCAACAAGATAAAAAACAATTTCAAACCAAACGAACTTCATATTATTCATTATTCATTCTAAGTATTCTTATTCTATTCTATCTTTTAACAAATACACTTGACATCGTTCTACTCTATATCTATTATCATACGAATACGATTTATTTTCTCATATTTGCATCGATTATTTTCACTTGTGATATCATTTTATGGATGAATAATCTAATTGAAAAGAGAAATCTCTCGACTCGATTACTACTAATACCATTTGTATTACGTTTTTATCTGCTCTATGAACTTGTTGAATTAGTTATTATTCTTTTCAATGAAAATAATATCAATGATAAATCAGTATTCAATGTTTTGACATCATCATCATCGTCATCGACAACAACAACGCTTGAAACGAGTATTTCTCAAACAACGGATTCATGTTTACTTAATTCTCACGATCAACAACAACGAGAATATCAATGTCAATCATATAAAAATAAAAAACAACGATTATATCGTTATTTAGTTTTATTCTATTTGATTCATTCGAGTCTTTTGATCTTCATTAATCTCTATTTCTGGTCGAATAATTTTCAAATCTCAGCAAAATCATTTGTAAATATGGATTATTTTATTCCGCAATGGATCACTGAAGAATATCTAATATTAACGTCAGCTATGAATATTATTCCTGTACGAGCACATCCTCTAGCGTAAGCTGACAAAAGAAATGCATTACCTTTCTGTTAATTATATATTTTTGTTTTTCTAGTTATTGGTCGAATTTTATTCTCGATCGTAAAAACATTGCTCGTCGGACAATGTCATTGAATTGGACTCATCCAATATTCTACCAACAAATACCACTTAGTATCCGTCTACCTTCATCATCATCATTTGTAATCACAAGTATTTTCTATCATTTAATTATCAACTATTGTCTTCTATCGATTTGTCTTACAATCAAACGAAAATCTTGGCTAAATATTATTCAAATATTTTCTCGTTGTTGTTTAATTCTAACGCGTATTTATACATTCATTTTTCTATTTCGTCTCAATGCGTGGTGGTTTGTTCTGATATTTCTCATCGTTCATTTTGCGCTTATGTTAACACTTCTTATCGATCGAAAACGATCGTACGACAAACAGTCAACAAGTATTTTTCTTCAATTGATCTTTTCATTTCTAACACATTGTTCAATCAATGATGTGTCGATAAATGCATTGATTTCACTTGAAAATATTTCGATATTTCTTCATCGTCTTTATCTCGAAACGTTTTCATCGCAAAATGAAACAACTGTACGTTTAATTGTATTTCTTTCGGTTTTAATTTCATTGCAAATTCTCGGCGTTCTATTTGATATTCTATCGAGAAATTATTCGTATCGAACAGCAACAACTAATCAAATAGGAACAAAAGTTTAGTGAACAATTCAAGTAAATATCTTGTGTTTGTCTTTTTAGTTTATTTCAATAAAAATGAATTTATCTGGAAATAATTCAGTGACGTGTGTGTGTTTATTTTCTTTTCAAGAAAAAGGAAATAACAATTATCTAAACAAACTATCACGTTTTTGAATATTTTCTTTGATTTCATCTGTTATTGCTTTGGTCATGTCATTGATTGTTAGATTTTTTGTTGATGAAAACATATTAGCAACTAATTCGTTCGGTTCACGTTCTCCACCCCATTGAAGAAAGTTCTTTCGAAAATGTTCGCCGGTACTTTTCGACAATGGATCAGCTAGGAAATGATCATGCCAAATTTTACTTGCTATCGAACGAGCTATGATATAACTCGAAAAACGAGCACCATAATCAATTAAATGATAGAATTTTAAATACGGATAAGTCGATGGAATATAAGGCAATGATGTGTATTTGGTTAGTAATGAAGAGAAGAGTTTTTCGTAGGTTTGTGGAAGAGGATACGGACCATGGAAAGCATGATCGAACATTGCACTTGAGACCTTGAATAATGAAAAAGAAAAACATATCGAATCGAAACTATTGAAACAAAACGACTTACTTGTATTTGAGTACGATGTGCTTGAAAAGCATTTTGTGCTAGATGAAGTCGTTGAAGTAGTTCATCGGGTATAGTCTGACCTGTTTGATAATGTCGTGCAAATAGTTTTACAACACGTGGATCGTAGACAAAATATTCCATCCATTGTGATGGTATTTCGGCAATATCTGTCTGGCAACGTGTACCCGATGCGTGTTGATAACGTGTTCGTGCTAATGCCGAATGCATGGCATGACCGAATTCATGAAATAAATTCTCAACTAAACCTAAAGTTAATAATGTCGGAACATTGGGATCATTGCTCGGTGGGATATTAACATGAAGAACAACGATTGGTAATTGACACGTGCCATCGGCACGACGACGACTACATTGAATGGTAAAATGACAATCATGTGGTAATTTTTCTTTTCTATTCAAAATTTTGAATTCTTATTTCTTTCGTTCAAACAAAAAAAAAGTTACCTTTCGAATAAATCACAATAGATATAACCAATAGTACCTTCTGTAGCATGATCAACTGAAAGTTTGATAACAGATGGATGCCAGATTTCACCTGGTTCGGTTGTTTGTTTGTTCAATGTTACACTACGAATTCAATTTATTTCAATTGATGACAAATTAATTCGAATTACTTAAAAAGACTATTAAAAATTAAATTCAAACCATCCATACAAGCACCCAATGAAAAATACGGCGTATATTCTTCTGTTCGAATTTTCAAACTAAATTCACAAATTCATTTTTTTGTATTTTTTTGCTTTTCTCAATACACAAAAATAACATACACTTCAGATTTAAATTTTCCTTCTAATCTCGCAACATCCCATGGCGCAATTTGTTGACTTTGATCTTTCGATTGAAGACGATTCTTAAGTATCTGCATTAATTTAATATCTCGGTCTGCTAATGGTCGAATAGCGTCCATAATTTGTTCGAGATATTGAGTGACATGTTCTGGTTTGTTTAATAGAGTGTTATCTAAAGCTCGATGACTGTACGATGGATAGCCACAGATTTTAGCTAATTCATATCTAAGAAAAAACGAAATGAAAAAAGATTTTTTTTTGTTGAAATCATTTCGAACGAACCTCTTTCGAAGTAAATCATCGAGTATTTGTTCTTGTTGTTGATCGAAACGAAAATAATTTCGAAAGATCAATTCTCGTAGTGTTTCATCATCATCATTCGAATGTGCTGAATTGATTGTTATTGTTTTCGTATGAAATCTACATATTTTTCATTTCATCGGTTCTGTCAATTCGAACGATTATCTTACCTTCGTCGTACTTTTTCCGGTAATTGATCGACGGAGATTTTATATTCACGATGTGCATTATGTCGAAATTGATTTTCCAAATGTAGAATATCTTCATTCAATTGTAAATAATTCAAACGATTTCGTTCACTTAAACGAATGCCACATCGTTCGAAATCGATTAAATATAATTTCAAAACACGTCGATCAGTTTCATCACCTTCACCGGCTTCGTACGCTTGCTTAGCATGTTCATATAATTGTTTATTTGTATTCATTTTTTCGACTAAATGATGAAGAATTCCATAGGCTTGTTCGGCTGCTTGTTTTAACTCGGCATCGACGTCAACATTTCGTATGAATTCAGCTAAATCAGCGACACGACATATTTCGTCAGAGATTTCATCGAGAATTTGAACAATTTTTCGTCGTGATGGAGAAAAACATTCATCGAGCAATTGTTCACATTTATTTACAACTCGTTCAGCAAGAATTTGAAAGCCGACTGGCGTCGATAATTCATTGATTTGAAAGAGACCCGTACGAACTTGTTTTGCCGATGGTTTTAACCATGAAAATGCTGATATACTACGAAAATGATTCGAGAAGAAATTCGAATCGATTGTTGTTGAAATCGATGCTGAATTGAAATCATGAGCAAGCGATGAATTGCTTTGATTTGTGTGCGAATAACGACATCGAATGAATAATGACGATAGAAATTGTTTCTTTTAGTAAAAACAAAAAATAAAGTCGGTTTTTTTTTAAATTTGAATATACTTGAACACGTTGTTGTGTCGATTGAATAATCAATTTATACATAACACGTACAGATGATGATTTATAGAAAATAAGAAAAATATCATTCATTGAATACTTATGGTGAGTTTTTGGAAGATAATTGGTATTCGATGGAACTTTGACAGATGGCAGGCATCATCTCGTTTAGTTTCTTTCTTTTTTTCTTTTTTGTTTTAAATGTGTGTCTTCTATTTTAATTTTGTCCGATAATAAAACACCTGAAGAAATGTTTTTCTTCGTCCGACGAAAATCTAATTGATTTCGATCGGAAGCGAAATAAACCGTATAGCATAGACAAGACAGAAATAGCCCTATTTATTGTTACTTATAGAAAAGAAAGGCTCTTTCCCTTGGCATAGTTTTATACTTTAAAATCACGATATTGCATGCTGTCTTACATCGAACTTCTTTTTAGTTTCTGCTCGTCTGTCAGTCAGTCATTCGTTCGTTGATTATTGTTTGGGCGAACACTCCTTTTTTTTTGAAATATTCTCCGAGTTCTTTTTTTTTCCTTTTGTTCTCGTCTCGTCTTTGGCAAATATGCAATGAGAATATATTGTCTAGCATGCATATAATTATTAAACTATCAGCCTTAGGACAGAGTTAATAGTTCATTTTGGTGAACTAGAAAACAAATAGAGTGACATGATCTATATTGACATTGTTCTCATTTGCTCATGTTTGTGAACACATTCTTTGAGTTCTGTTCGCCTCATTTTTTTCTCTTTTTCTCTTGGCTAGTCTATGTTTTCTTTCTCCCAGTTTTTTTCTTCTTCTTGCTTCTTCATCTTTTGAGCGATTTCATTCGGAAATGTTCACAGCATACTTGAAGAGAACAACAATAAAAATATGATAACACTTCATCATTAACGAATTGAATAAGTGTATCGATTAGGAAATTCTTATTTCGAAAAATGACTCGTAAGTAAATTATTCCATATCAACTAAACATAAGTAAGAAGAGAAAAAGTGCTCTCTAATTTTATTTCTTTTATTGATTTGACAAATAGACAGCAAATAGATGTTAGTTCAACCCATGATTAGTCGTTCGTTTTCATTAAGATCATTCTTGATGTTTTCCCTGAAGATCTCGTGATAGAGCGCAGTTTTAGTGTTGTGGTGCGTTCGATGTTATCGATAATTAATCTAATGGAAAATATGAAAATAAAAATGAATGTTAATAGATGAAAAATTACTGAACAACTATGTTTTCCAAACTAATTTCCAAATAAGACTTTTCTAAATGGAGCAAAAAGAAAAATCTTCAAAACGTTTCTTCGTTTTCTTTTTCAATTTAAATTCCAAGATTTTTTTTTCTCTTGTTTTGTATATTAGACATGTGTGATAGTTGTTATGTCTTCCCGAAATCTTAGTTAATGTCAAAATAACAAATGATGTCAATCTCGTAGACATTCTTTCTCTGCTCATATATCTCGATGACAGACCTCGAATAAAAATAAATATTTATAATTAGAAACTTGACAATAATATTAATAAATTTCACATTTGCATTCTTTTTTTTTCTTCGTCTTGTCTCAATATAAATGAGCAACGGGCATATCTGGTTAACTTTGTTATTTATTAATCTCGAAAAACTAGATTAGATCACATTAATGGATTTGTTTTATGTCTTGATTGTGAAAAGAAACGACAGACGAATGTTTCGAAAGAGCAAAATTAACAATAAGAGACTCGTTCGAGAGCGAGAGAGTAGATGTTTGTGCGCATCTGTTAAATGGCAAGGTGTAGAGACATACATTCTACGATTAACTTTGTAGTTTGTCGGGAGTCAGTTTTGTTCTTACTTTTTTCTTCTTCTTCTTCTTCTTTTCTTTTCCAATGTTTCCCTTCTTTTTCTTTATCATCATCGTCATACGGTAAGAGCAATGTAATAAAAAAAAAAGAAGAAGAAAGAACAAACTATAAATGCAATATAACACGATAATAATGGCAAGATAACATTGACTGAAATTTGAAACGAGTATTTCAATGAAATAGGATTTTGATCGGTAGTTTTCTTTCAAAATTATCCTGTAGAATAAACATCCATGTGCATAGATTTATTTATGAGAATAATAGACGGCATGGAAGAAGAAGAAAAGGTAAGAAAAATAGGTCTGAGTGCAATGTTATTGCTCGTCTTTTTCTTTTTTTTTAACGCACAGGCACAAAAACACGCACTACAGATTACTCGCAGTTGTAGATTTTTGTGTCTCTCTCCCTTTTTTTTCCTACTAAATATAAATAAACACATGCATATATATTTATATATAACTTGTCATACTAAAGTGGGTGTTATTGCCATTTTTATGACGGTTAAAACAAAGTTGTATGCACATGCATTCAAGATCAATGTCCAAATAAGTTTTCGATGTATGCGTGTCTCTCTTATTTCAATAGGGAATAGGCCAATGTGAGACATAAAACAAGAACTGCCATGCTTATTTATTTTCTTTAGATTTGAAATAACAAAAACAAAGTTTGCATGTTTTTTAAAAACGGAGAAGAGTCTCTTTTTTTTAACTTCAGTAAATGATTAACACGTATCGCTCGAGATATTGCGTGTCAACACACCGAACGAACGAAACGAAGTTGTTACTGTTTTTCTTCTCTTTTCTTTTTTGTATCAAAGAAAACTTCTAATGACAAACAGAAATATTCGCTGGTTTTTATCTTTTTGTTAGAAAACAGATAAGAAAAGCTAAGAATGACAATTAAATGTGAGTAAGAATGATTAAGACATATTTTATATTCATAGAATTATTAATCATTGTTGTCTATTTAGCCAAGGTAAAAGAAGAGAATAGTTCTTTTTGTTTTTTGATGAAAACTTTAGCAGATAGCAAAGACAAGAAAAAGAGAAAAGACCTGAACAACCTCCATACGCCCATTACATCTCGTTTTCTGTGTGTCGTCGAATGATAATAGAGTAAAATGTCATGATTGTGCTTTTGTTACTTTAGCATTTAGTCAGGAACGAAAAAAAAGTCAAAATATATAAAAGATTGATTGGTTTGTCTTGTGTTGCCTTCTAAACCTCGAAAGTCTAAAACAAGAGAACGGAAACAACAATGGCTTATGTCAATAAGGGACTTTATAATTCGTATGAGTTTGATTTTCATGTCGATACACTATCAGAACGAGTCAAAAACAATTTCCTGTTAATCTAGTTGAATTATATGAAAAGTAACGTAGAATATATATTTTTTTCTTTTCTCTTTTTCTTTTTTTTCCTCGTTTTTTTTCTTCTTCTTCTTCTTCTTCTTCTTTTTTTTTCTCACAGACGATAATAAGAAGAAAATTGAAAAGAACTATTCAAGCATTGATAAATGTAGATAGAAGAAAGAAGAAGAAAAAAAGAAGATGAGAAAACTCTGAGATTCTTTCATTTGCCTTATTAAGTGTTGACAGCTCAGATGACGACGGTAAAGTATTTTCCAGGACAACAAAAAAAAATAGACGAGATACCTTCTTGTTTTTTTCTCTCCTCGATATATAGATATTTTACTTGTTTTTTAAAAAAAGAAAAGAAAAAACAGAATTGTTAAAAAATTTTCAACCATGAAAATGCTTATTAAGATTACTAGTTTGCTTTTCTTTTCTTTTTCTCAGTTTACACAAAACAAAAACGACATACACGTCTGTAGACTTTCATCATTCACAAAAATAAGATCTTCTAATTGTTTCTTTTGTTTTTGTTTTTTAAGATATGATAAATTAGAGAAACAGAAAAGAGAAATCTATCTATCTATCTATCTATCTATCTGTATTACTGTGCAAATATACAAATGACTCAACGACAATTATCACAGGAACTGATTTTTATTTGTTTGAAATTCGGTATTAAATATCAATCTATTCAAATTGATAAATCCGATCCAAACGTTCTTGATATTATTAAAAAACAAGCTGAAGATATCGTTTCACAATCGGTTACTAGTCTTGAAGTAAACAATCATCTTCATCATATACGATTATTTCTTATTTCACCTGATCATCAAACGCCAAGTTTAAGATTAATTAAACGTGCCAATGATTTAACACCAGCGTGTTTTATTGAGATAATTATTTGGCGTTCAGATCAAGAAAATATCGTCCCACCACGTGATCATGTTCTTGTTGAACATAACTATAAAAAGCCAACCTATTGTTCCCAATGTGACTATTTCATGTGGGGGTTAATAAAGCAAGTTAGTAATTGAAAATGTTTGTTTACGCAAATATTTGATTAAAAATTTATCATTAATTCAAATTCCTAGGGTAAACGATGTAAAGTATGTAAGCAAGATTTTCATCATCAATGTGCTGAACATTTGCCAGCTGATTGTCCGGGTGATGATTCGCGAAGTAGTAGTCTAATGCGTCGAGCATCATCGAATATCACAATCAATTCAACAACATCTCAAAGTCAAATTTTTACCGATCCAGATGTTCTCAATGTGTCCAATGATTCGCCGAAAAAGCCGCCTAAACGTCCGAAAATCTTCGGCGGTAGTAATCGTGGTATTTTGGTAACGAAAACTCAAGGCGGTAGTTCGAAATCGGCAACGATTTCGTCTGCACCTGTTACACCGACATCAGCTGCAAATATGCCGATAAAAGGAGCAACACTCAGCACAAATACAAATACAAATGCACATGCAACTGATTCGAGTTCATTGACAAACTCACTGGAATCATCGACGAATTCGACAACGACACAACTACCACCACCACCAGCAACAACAACAACTAACGGAAGGAAAAATGCTCGATTTCATCCGGATCAAACGTTAAATGTTAACACACGTACGACACAATTACATGTTAAACCTGACCGACGTAAAGATATCAAATTAACAAATTGTCAAGAAAAAGACGGCATTTGGACAGCAACAGGACAATTCGGCCGAGAAAGTCGACATAGCAAACGAGCTGACATTACTTATGATAAGAAGAAATTTCGTTTTATACAAAAAGATGAACAAGGAAATAAACATGTCTTCGAAATACTTGCTTCAGATATCGATTGTAAAGTTTTCTTTGAATTTTTGTCGAAATATTTTTGCTTCTCAATTGAATTTTCCAGCTCATCGAACTCAATCATCTTCGAGTTTATCGGCAAATGGTTCAACGGAAGCGAAATCTGTTGCGCCACCGTCGCTCGCTGTTATCTATCAAAAACTAGCTTGTCTTCTTCTCGATACAATCAATGAAGCTGTACAATCAACGAACGATCGACGAACACGTTCGTCATTTAAAATGGTTCGTGGTACCGAGAATAGTTCGAAAGATTTCGCTGATTTGTACGATATGAACGAAAAAGAGATACTTGGCATGGGCCGATTCGGCATGGTCTTCGGTGGTACAATGCGTCGTAATGGTGTACGTGTTGCAATTAAGAAAATTCAAATGACACAATGTTCACAAAAAGATCGAGAAAATATCGAACAAGAAGCAGCTTATCTATTTCAATTGAATCATCCTGGTAAAGAAAAAAAGACTTTTCGAATTGAATTCGATTTGCAAATCGATGTTTATTTGTTATTTAGGTATTCTTAAATTTGAAGGCATTTTCGATTTTGAACAACATATATTTCTTGTCACCGAACGTTTGGACACTGATATGTTGAATTTTATTCTTTCGAATCCAAATCCTAAAGCTCGTTTAACTGAAGATGTCACACGATTTTTAGCATTTCAATTAGTTGCAGCTATTCGATATTTACATTTCAAAAACATAGCGTAAGTCAATACCCCCTGAGAAATGTATTTGATTTTAAAATTCGACTTGTTTGTCCTTCTTCTAGACACTGTGATTTAAAGCCTGATAATGTTCTAATTAATATCTTTCCTGATGATGTCGTGCATTTGAAAGTCGGTAAGTACTTGTGTCATAGACTAAAAACAATATCATAAACAGTGCTTCGTTCTTGTGCAACCATTTCCTGTCGTTTAATATCCACAGGAAATTAATTCTAATGATGAAAAGAAAACTAATTTAAATTCTAAGCAGGTGTTTCGTTTTATGAATAAATACCACAACGAAGATGTTTCGACGTTATTTGAGATTCTTAACATTTTTCTTTTTCTATTCAAGGTGATTTTGGTTATGCAAGAACGATTCATGAGCATTCATTACGGTATACGAAAGTCGGTACAACAGCGTATCTGCCACCTGAAGTATCACATGATCAATGGCGTCATGCACGTGGCTATAACAAAACAGTCGAGTATGTTTTTGTTTTACTATCTTGATTAAATTCACTTTTTTAATTGACGTTTTAGTATGTGGGCTATTGGTGTGATTATATTTGTGAGTTTAACGGGTTATTTTCCATTTCATGAAGAAATGGATATTCTACCACAACTTGAAAATATTCCGAAACTATTTCAAGACGATATTTTCACTCGAATCACAGATGAAGTTAAAGATTTACTGCGTTTTCGTTTACTTGTACCTGATGCCGGTCATCGTATGCATTCGGCTGGTGTTATCTATCATGATTGGTTTCAAAAGTCACAGAGTTTACTTGCATCATGTAAACAATTAGAAGAGTGTTTAGAAAAGAAATGGTTAACATTATTCTTCGAAGAAACAGATTCAAATACAAATACTCCCGCTGCAACTATTGAAGAAAGTGACAGTAGTTAAATCGAATAATATCTTTCTCAAAACAAACCGAACAAGATTTTATCGATCTAGTCAACTTAGCTGTCACATACATAGAAATATAAATATATATATATATATGTGTGTGTGTGTGTATGTTTGTGTGTAAATGTTGTGAATCTCTGATGAATAGAAGAAGATATTCATCAATAGAATTCGTTAGACTGATGCAGTGATTCCATTCTAATTATATATTTGCTTGTTTTGTTTCATTTTTTTTGGCTTTCGTTTTCCATTATCATTAATTTTCAATTTTTCTTTTTCTTCTTTCTTATTTCAGTGCCCACGATAATACAGTTCAAATTTTGTATAAACTTTTTTCTATAAGATTGAATAAAAACAGCAAACATATAACCATGAAAAAAGAAATGGTGTTCTAGACCAAAGATGGCTCTAGGAATCGGTAGATTTTTGTTCTATGACATGAAGATTAACTGGTGTGTCGTGGTAGCCTATCATCATCAGCGTTTATTCATTCATCGTGTATAAGTAAAATAGAATAATCATTTGTTGTTATTATTGTGAAAATATTTCAAGTTTAATATGGCAACATTAGGAAAAGATAATCATGATGTTAATGGTGAACATTCAACTGATTCATATGTAAAATTGATCTCATCTGATGATCATGAATTTTATATAAAACGTGATTTGGCTCTTACTTCTCAAACTATCAAAGCAATGTTGAGTGGACCTGGTTTGTGCTTTTCATCAGTCAAACACAAAAAAAAGCAACAACTCATCTTTTCTTTTCATAGGTCAATATGCAGAAAATGAAACAAATGTTATTCACTTTCGAAGTATCAGTTCCCAGGTACGATAAATGAGAATATTATATCAAATTTCTATGGAATATTTTTGTTTTAAAGGTCTTGGCACGTATTTGTTCGTATTTTGCTTATAAAGCTCGATTTTCAAATTCATCAATGGAAATTCCTGAATTTCCTATACCACCTGAACATGCACTTGAATTACTTATGGCAGCAAATTTTCTTGATTGTTAATTAAAGATTCTCGAAGATAATATAATTTATTTTACCATTACTACAGTCTTTTTTTTCTAAATAAATCTAATGAAAAACAACAAGCGGATCTTCGATGATCATTAACTGTTCATAAGAAAAAAGATCAATCGCATTCTACATTGTACAGATGACTATCGTTCATTCCTATGTCATATTCATGGACAAGTCATCAATCAAATTCTACTTCCTTCCTTTCTTTCTTTCTTTTGTTTGTTACTTATGAAACAAATTCGTATAGATTTCTTTCATAAGTTGATATTTACTATTGAACGACATATTACAAAGAATTTGTCTACGACTAACAACATTCATATTAATCATTCTAGCATATGTTTACGATGTGTATCGTTCATGTTTTTTCTTATTTGATAATTATATCTCTGAGTATGTCCCAACAGATATGAACATTTCTCAAAAGTCATTTCATTTGACCAGTAGATTGTATTGATCTCGATGTAATTCTCTATCTTAATTGAAGTCTGATTACACAATAATATCAACAACAACAGAATATCTAACGAGATTGTTATCATTCTTGATATCTATTTTCTAGTTTCATGAAATTATGAATGTATCCAGTCATTGTTTTGATGACTTTATACAAGTTGATTATTTACTTATTTGTGTGATTGTCATTTTTCCTTTTGTTTTGTTTTTATTCTAATAAGAGAATGTCATATCATTCGTTTTCAATCAAAATGCATATTTGACACACGAGGATATGGAAAGAATGATCTATTCTAAGAATAACAATGGCAACATTTTGTTTTGTTTTTCTCCGGTCTATAATCCTCTTCTCGACTCATTAACTTTTCACATTGAGTCGAGAACAAAAATGAGACTGAAAAGAGAATGTCATTTTACATTTATGATATTATTAAAACATCAGAGTTGATAATCAGAAATCAATGCCAGATCTCTATTCATTTCGAAATGAAAACAAATAATTGAATTGATGAAATCATTCGATGTAAATAAAAAAGAATCTTGTTCGCACTTTTCTCAGCATGATACAACTAAAATGGAAACGACGAGACATATTGCAGTCCATTTACAATCGTATAAACAAATAAACTCGAACACAATCAGTTTCTCGTGAGTTTTGTTCTGTACACAATTGTAGTCGATTAGATCGAACGATTGGCACGTAGACATAATCAATAATCGATCAAATCAAATGCTAAGAGATAGATCTTGTTCTACCGTTTGTTCACGTGCGAATAGCTTATTCTTTTTAATCATCATCTTTATTTTTGACTTTCTCCTGATCTTACAATCTGATTATATAACTCAATCGAATGAATAAACACGATACATACCCACACATGCATGTATACAAAATGTATAAACATGACACGCATGGATACTATTGATCAATGTTCTTCTATTAGACGTTGTCGTTAGTATTTTTTGTTTTGTTTTATTCGGTCACACAATGTTGCACCAGACAAGCAATCTTTCAAATCGATTGTTCGATTTTTGGAACACATATAAGTATATACGTACGTACGTATATGTATATATGCATCAATCATGCACGCACGCAAATGCTCGTTAAGAATAATAAAAATGTTTTATTGAATATAATATCTGAATGCATAGCTACGTTTTCCGACTTATATTTTAGACTCGACATACGTATGAACCTTGAGACAGCCGAGTTAATTGATGAGACAGCTGGTTTAAAAGAGAGAAGAAAAAAAAAGAACAAGAATTCTTTCGAACATTATTTGATATAATCGTCTCGTTTTTCTTCGTACTGTCGAACATAAAAAAGATCTTCTAATCAATCAAGAGATGATGTCTTTTGATCAATGAATAACTACAAATCTATCTCTAGATGCCAAGGACAGGTCAACTATAATTGAAAAATAAATGACAAAGATTTATGATTAACCGTAGTCAAATCGTTTTGACTTTTCATAGTTGTCAACATACGTATAATTAAATTTGTTTAATTTAATAGAACGATATGTAATTTAAATCATGAAAGAATTTTCCGTCGAAAACAAAAGAAATAATCGTTATCAAGTTGCTTCTAATCGTACCGTTGTTCGTTTTTTTTTGCATTCATCTCTTTTGTTCTCTGTCTTTACACACACAATTACTAAATTGTAAGTAGTCAAATACAGGAGAAGAAAAAAAAGAAATGTTGTTATTGTCATTGAGTTGACTGACCAACGAGCAAAGAACTTATGTATGCAATTGACCTTTCTAATCGAGACAATACTATTGATCTATTGATTTCGCTCTTCGCCATCATTATTATGAAGAAGGCGAAAGGCATACATTACTCTAAGATGTTTGTCGATCGTCGCCGAAAGATTTCTGTGTACAGTATTTAACACTGAACTCAACTCAACTCAAATTTCCCTCCGATTGACAAGCTTGACATAACAAAAAAACAAAACAAGAGAAAATCATCATTGATCATTCTATCCGTTACACACGCTCTTTTCTTGCATTTTTTCTTCATGAATATCATCAATAACATAACAGAGAAAAAAAGAATGTATACGGATCGAATATCGTGTCGAACACGCGTGCAAAAAAGATTATGTGTACATACATTAAAAAAAAGAAATGAAAAACAAAAACAAAGGCAAAATATATGTATGTATATAATTATATATATAGTTGTAGAGTATTTCAGACAATAACATCATTCAGCTGCCGTTTTCCATGATAGATATAATTTGTATGATGATAGTGATGATCATTATTGAGTTCATTACTGTGAGAAGACATTGTCGGATACATATTCATTGGTTGTTCACCCGAAATAAGAAAGTCTTTCCAATCGTTGAAATAAATTTCCGATGGTATTCGACCTGATGTTGATGATGAGCTCGTTGTTGTCGAGGGTGCTAGTGTTGTTGTTGTCAATGTATCTTTGGCTTGTTGATGTAATTGTAGTGTTCGATTGTTGTAATGTGATGTGCTATCATTGAGATAGAATTGATGATTCGGAGGCGAGAACGGAAAATGATCAATTAGAAGATTTGTTTTTGTGGCAAGATGATCTTGTTGATGACATTGTTTTCGACGATTTCGATATCGATAACAACAGAATAGACTTAGTAAAATGAATAAGAAAATAATTATTAATACGAGAATACATGTGAGAAGAATTGGTAATGTTAATAGTGTTGACAGTTTTCTTTCAGTTAGAAGTAATGATGTTTCACTAGTTGCCGAATGAGAATTTTTATTTAAACGATCGAAAATATTCGATGATGCTCGTTGAAGTGTGTCTAATGTACAACAATAACGACGAGATTCCGAACCGCAACATATACGGATTTGATTGTTCAATGGTGGACATTCAAAACCGTTATTCCAGACGCCATAATCGTCTAAAAATCCTGGACAACTCGTACGTTGATCTTCAGGATTCATTGAGTCTTCTTTAAAAATGAAAAATAATTATTAGATCATCATTAAAAAAAAACTATCAACTTACTGCCTAGTGGATTTAAATTACATACAAAACGTATTGTTTCTTCTATTGAACTGATGAGATGAAAAGAATCTGAAAGAAGAGAATAAAACAAGAATGAATGATACACCGAGAATAGAGAAAAGAGAAAAAAAATGTTTCGATAATCATTTCTCTCTCTCTCTCCTCTCTCTTGCTCTTTCTCTTTTTTCTACTCTCATTATAGATCATCATCATCGCTTTTCTTTCTCTCTCTCTATGTGTTTCTCTTTTGACCACAAAATTTCATTGAAAAAAAAAATGAAAAATTATTCAACAAGGAAGACCGACAAATTCTTCAAGTGATTCTTATACGACAAGAGAAATAACAGCCGTAGTGCTAGAGTAGAAATAACAATACAAAATGATGAATTCAATCATTCATTCTCTTAGACATACAAAAAAAAACGAGCGAGAGGAGGAGGAGAGAAAAACGTACATACACACATGTCGTTTATCTAACAAACGTGTGCAACAAATACAAACAAACAAAAGAAAGAAAATGGGAAAAAAAGTGAAGAATTGCCTTCTGCAAATTGCAAAAAATGAGCATGTCGTAACGATTAACTTTCAATCTAGCACATATGGCCATATCTCTCTAAATGCTTTCTTATTTTAGTTAAATATTATCGCTTATCTTAAAGCTGATTGCAACATTTTTGTCAGCGAAAATTAAACGTAAGATTGCTCTATCACTGATTAGAATGAACGCTAAACGACGAGAGCGAGAGAAAGAATATTGGAAAAATACGGGAAATACTCATTGTTCTAGTCTTTTTCGTCTTTTTTTTTGTACGATAATCACAGCTAACCTTGATGAATGGCAACAAAAAACGAGCGAGAGAGAGAAAGAACATGAAAGAAGTAAATAAAAGAATAACGTTTTCTTTGTCAATCACTCAAAACTGATGTGTATGCACACCGTCACAGCAACAAAGGATTATAAAACATCATGATCATCATCATTATACAAAGCAACTTTTTCTTTACTCACTCTTTCGTTCTTCATCATTTCCAAGTGTTTATAAAACAAAAAAGAGAAAAAAAAGAGGCGAATGACTTGCACATGTTGTTGTTGTTGTTGTCAACTTTTAAAGAACTATACATACATACGATAGACTCTCTGGGATAATAGCACAGATCGTTAATGAGCTCTTCTTTCATCAACAATGTATAACATGTTGAACATACAGTCAAAGCAAAAAGGGCATCATCAACAACAACAACAACAACAACAATAGTCGAAGCAGTAAGAGCCATTTTATTATGCAACTGTCAATTCATTAAGCTTTAGAATCGCTCACTTTCAAACTTATCATTGATGATAAATTTTGCTTACTCGACAAGAATAATCGGACAATGACAATGAATGTCTACTTGCGACAAGCTCACTAATGAGTCCTGTTGTTGTCTCGAATCGAATATATTAAATAAGAATGGAAGCAGAAAAAGAAAAAGCGAGAGAATGAGAGAGAAAATCAACGTCTGTACATGATTAGTGCTGCCCACATGGAGTTGGTACTATAATGGCGGAACTTTTGCATAATGACACAGACGAATACACAGCTGGATACTTCTCTCTACATTTGTCTACCAACACATTATGAAATCTGGCAGATCAGTGAGAATAACGAGACAATTAGGAATATGCACCATAGCGTGCCGTACTATATACTCCTTACCTGACCAGATATGTATATAATCGTGATACCCCCTGTGCACTTTAGCAAATATCACTTTATTTTATGACAGTGAAAAAAAAGCTCACGAGAAAAAACGGATACAATTTTTCTTTTCAATTTATATATCATATTCTCATGCACTTCACAGAAATTGATAATCATCATCATCATCATCATCTTCTGTTGCTGTTGCTTGTTGACCAGTTCATAATGTCTTTGATGATCTCAAATCAAACAAGATGAAATACAATGCTATCTTTGATTGTTTATATTAATTGACCATTGACGGAATACCTCTCAAAATGAAGGTGACATCAACACAACTAAGCTGTCATTCATATCTGTTAGGAAAAAAACCAAGAACTAATCATCAAGCTAATAAAGAGCAATTCTTTAGTACATCCTTGATCCCAGCAGGTCGAAACAGATGTCAAAATAGATATATCAATATTCTTTTGTTTTAAATAAAGATCCTCCTTGTTTCGATTAACAATGGCATATATAATCATCATCAAATCAATTCATTCGATTACATGAATATACAAGGACATTCATGAACTAACTAAATGTCAAACTTATGACGATCATTTGTGATTACTCGTCAATTCATCTGAGTAATATCATTCAACCAGTTATTTTCTTATCGAGACTATCTTCAAAAATTAAAGGAACCGATTTTTTCCTTCTAGATGAGAAAACACTTTCTTCTTACCTTAATTTCCTACAATCAAATAATCAATGAACTGTATGCACCGCTGTCGTTCCAATAAAATATTTCCTTCTCCCTCTCGTTCGCTCTTTTTTGTTTTATAGACATACTCAAAATGAATGGCGGCATCGATGCCGATTAACAACCAGACACACTTCAAAAAAGTTCAATCGATAATTGGTGTACTCTTCAAACATTGAATCTCTTGTTGCTCTATCTCGCATTCACTTTCTTCTATTTCCTGTTGATTTATGTACAACTGATAACTGATCTATCTATTTCATCTATTTCCGTTATATAAAGCAGATCAAAATGAAACTCTCAGCAGCTGAAACAATAACTAAGATATATTCATAAAACTCAACATGTAACAACGAAAAAAAAAGAAAACAGAACAGAAAAAAAAACAAATAAAAATGAAAACGAGGAAAAACAGGTTGAACAAATTAAGAAAAGTGATCATATATTAGTGATGAGTATGCATTAATACCAAGGAGAAAAAGAGCGAAGAAAAAGAAAACGAACGAAGAAGAAGAAAAAAGACGAACACTGTTTGCTATTTTGTTCTTTTCATGTATGTTTCTTTTTTCCTACAATCATAACTCTTCAAGATACGAAAGATATAAAAAAAACAAACAGACCAAGAACATTTCCACGACAAATAGCGCGAACAACGTTTCTTTTCGGTATGCATATATATATAGAAAAGAGACAAACAAAAATAAGCTACGTCACAAAGCACAATCACAGTACATGACAGACGAAAAAAAAGACTTAAGTTTTTTTTTGCTACTTACACGAAACAATATATAAATACTCTGACTTGACTTTTTTTTAAACGTTGCTAAGAATTATATACTCTTGGATGATAGAGAAAGGAATTAACAACAGAAAAAACAACAAGAACAACAATAATAATGATGAGTTTTGGAAGATTAGAAATATAGAGAAGTAAAAATGTTTTGTTTTTTGATCATATGTACGCACGCGGTTAATAAATACAAGTAGATGATTAATTTTCTTTTTTTTGTATCTACTAATACACTTAATACTTTGTTTTTTTTTGTTTTGATCGATAGAAGAGAAAGAAATGCCGATGAGTTGTATGTGAATACTGAGAAAACCAACGAAGAAGAACGAAAAATATATATAGAAATAAATAGACACGACATTTAAAAATATATATATATATATATACTCATATATAGACAGGTTCTTTACTAAATGATATACATATATATATATATGTAATGCAAGTAGTGCTTTTTTTAAAGGAATGGATGTTAGCAGAAGTACTATGTACAAGTACGAAGACAGACTATAAGTATGTGGTATCTATGTACATTTGAAAAAGAGAATAGAAAGGTTTTTTTTTCTCTGGTCTTTTCTTATAGATAAAAAGCGACACATGATCTGACTGTCGCGCATTAGAAATAATTTAGCAATAGATTAAAACAAAGAATAACAAAACGTACTAACCACAAAAATAACAATGAATGAAAGAAAACGAGAATTAAAGGGAAGATATGTAGAAGTCGACAACAATAACAAAACAACAAGATAATAATAATAATAGTAATAATAATAATAGTACGAAAAGAAATCTTAACAAACAACAAGTGAAAAGTTTCTCGGCTAATCTTAATCCTCGATATTAATCATTTTTGTATGTGTTTTTTGCTTCGTATGAAAAAAACAAAGAGTCAGCAAAAGAAAACCTGCTAGCACATGATGAAATGACGCGCGCAAATCAGAAGACATGAATAGAATACGATGATCTACATAGCAAGCATTGGTGGTAAAATGGCAAGTGCAGACTAGAACTTCAAAAGGAATCGAAAAACAAAACGAAAGATTTTCAAACAGACAGAATAAATAAACAGAGAAAAAAAACACGGAGAGAGAGAGAGCTGAATGAAGAAAGAAAACAAGCAAATAAATATAAAAAACAAACGGATATTTTTATGATTTCTTTTTTCTTTTCTCAATACCCATTATTCGTTATGATTGGACTTTCACTATGATCATTAAGAAATGATGGTGATGCACATTCACCATTGATCATTTGGCTGCTATTCGGTGTTGTTGATGGCGATGATGAATCCGTTGTATTTCCATTGACCGTACCGTTTGTCATCAATGACGGTGTCATTAAATATCGATAGACATAAATACGATAATCTTTGCTTGCTAAAACGACACTACCGTCGTCAGTTAATGCAACATCAAAACATTGGGCATGTTTAACTTTTGATTCAAGTGCATTGATTAGTTGACCATCTAAATTTGGGAAATCGAATCAAATGAAATAAGAAAAAGAAAACAATATTTTACCTTGTGTGAAAATAGTTAAATTGAAGTTGTTGTGATTGTCGGCAATCAAAACGTCGCCTTGACTATTTTGTACGACACCAATCGGATAATTAGTAACACCTTCGGAACCAATTGTTCGTAGGAAATGACCTTCATATGAAAAGACTTTAATGCAATGAGCACGATTGTCTGAGATGAATATTTCCTGTTTATCATTGCAACAAACACCATTTGGAAATTCCAAATATTTCGAACACGTAAATTTATTAACGACATTACCATTGATATCAAAAATAAAAACACGCATTACTTTACATTCAACAACAATAATATGACCCGAATTATCAACACAAACACCTTAAACAAAGTCCTTGTTAGTTGAGAAACAAAATCAAAATCAATTTTTTCGATCTTACCACGTGGATGTTGTAAAACATTGGCACCAAACTTGCGGATAAATTGTCCGTATTGATTATAAATTTGTATTTGATGTGTAGGACTTCGTTCAGTAACAACAATATCACCTGATTGACGAAAAACTGCAACACGATTTGGATACAATAATTGTCCATCACGTTTTCCACATTCACCAAATTGAAAACGAAAACGTCCATTGGAATCAAATATTTGTATACGATGATTATTTGTATCAGCAACAATAATATCACCTTGGGCATTAACAGCAACACCTGATGGTTCAGTAAATTGTCCTTCTAAAACGCCGAATTCGCCGAATTTTTGATGATAAATCATTTTATGTCGTTTCAATGTTGAACTATTCGAACGTGATGGTAACAATAAATGTGACATCGATGAATAATTATCCAATGAATCAACGAGATCAACAACCGATTCTTGACCGTTTAGATTTTCATTTGTATGATTCGATGTTAATGAACTTGATAGTTGTTGTTGAGAGGCTGATTGCGTTGGTAATTGTGATGCATTCGACCAGAATTCGTACGGATTTATATCGATACCATTGGTTGGCACAGAAAAATTCATTGGAGTCGATGTCGATAGATTTGAATATTTCGACATTGATGATGGTGGTAAACTACATGATAAAATATCAATACCGTTCAAAATATGATTCGAATTTGTTTGTTGTTGTTGTTGATGGATAGGCTTTGTTGGACTAAGTGCCATCATATTCGAATGTGATGGATGATGACTATGATTATGACAAGCATTTATTGTTGATGGTGGACCGATGATTTTATTGAAATTATCATTAATTAACTGAAAATAAATCAAATTTTGAGAAAATGGATATTGAAAATGGGTTTATTCTCGAGAGACGAAGAGAAAACGAATGAACGTCTGTCGTCATGAAATTGAAATCAGGTCAATACACTAGAGTATTATCTTAATTCATCTGTTTATACTTAAAACAAACTCAAAATCGATATTTGATTTCAAGGTTCTCGAACAATTCGACTTTACACCTGTTATATCTTATTAACAGAATATCGTTCGCAACTGTTCTATTTTTCATGACTATCTCGACTTTTGCTGCCAAGGATAGTATTACACAAGTTCTTAATTATGACAAGTCAATGAAGATAAAAGTCTTACTTTTTGTGGACGTGGTTTGAACGGATTATTCTAAAGAAACAAAATCTCATTTAAAAACAAGCTTTTGTAATTAATTTTTTCTCTCTTACCGATGAAGCCGTTTCTGGTAAAGCACGAACATAACCAAATGTATTTCTCACACCCGTTTGAATAGCCTAATCAACGAGAATTTGAGATGAATTTTTTTTTGTATCGATGAAAAATTTACTTGAAAATTCGAAACAAATTCAAGTTCATATGTTGACGAGTGCCCGTTCGTCTCCGGCATTGTTTGTACGAGTGAATTGAATTTATTTTCTAGTTGTTTTTTAAACATCAAAATTTCTGTTGTCGAAGAATTTTTAAATAAACGATCGGCAAATTCTAATGGCTAGAAACGAAGAAGAAGAAAAAATATCATAATCGAAGAAAAAATAAGTTTCCTTTCTCTTACCAAATTAGCACGTTCAATAGCATCGTCGATTTTTTGCATTTGACCTGTCAAAATCGTTTGTTTTTCATTAAACGAATTATCCAATTCCTATTATCGACCAAAACAAAAATATGAATAAACATGAATCGTCAATGAAAATCTACCTTTAGTAATTCATGTTTTCGATCTTCGATTAATTGACGATAGAAATTATAAGTTTCATTAATATCATGTTGTGCTTTTCCATATTGAGTCTAGAAAATAGGATTTCATGTGATTATTCAATCGATGAGTTCAATTTTTTACTTGTAATAAACTGTAAGATCGATCAGTTGTTTTCAATGATTGTTTTAAATCATTTAAACGTTGTCGAGTATTTTCAACCATATTTTGCAATTTAGCTACTTGATGTGAACCTAAAAACGACAGAGAGTGAGAACATAAATCTCGAAATGGAATTCGAATTTTGTTTCTACCTGCGTCACTCAATGGAGCATATTCGTGGCCAGCAGGTCCATGATCAGTGGTTGTGCATGTCGAACAAACTACGAGAAACAAGACGCCATCGAAAGTTAATAAAACAATAAAATGATCGTATTTACTCGGCATATTGCATGTAGCACAGAAATATTTTAATGGTTCGTTTTTATGACTCGAACAAAAAACAGATCGAAGATCATTTCCATTTGAATCAAGTTCTTTTATGTGAACAACCTAAAAATAGACCAAAATAATACATTTATAAGTCTCAATTTCAATGCTCACATGATCGAGATTTAAATTAAAAGAGTAATCATTTTCAACAATCGTACACATATCAAAGATTAGCTTTTTTTTAGTTTATTATAATAACGAGTCTTTAGATGTGATAATCATCTACGACATCCACAAAAAAAAGAAGGAAAAAACGGAAATGCGGTTCTTCTTCTTATTCTTTTCTGTAAAGTCTTGAAGCTCAATATATATATTTATATATATTCATATAGAGTTGTAGACATAATAAGAAAAAAAAAGGAAGGAGAAAGCACGCACTATCAAGATCATCAATTTTTTTGTATGTTGAGTTGCTTCTCAAGAGGCTAAAGAAGGAAAAGAAGGAAAAAATAGAAATCAGAGAATCTCGTTGTCGAGAAGTTCATTTCGGTCGACGAATGTATTGTATTTTACTTGGTTAGAAGCTCTCGTCCGTTAGCGTTCTCCTCCCTCTTCATTACAATTCAATTTTTTCTTCTTCTTCTTCTTCTTTTTCTTTTTCTTTTTCTTCTTTGTACTGCATTAGACCCCTGGAAATAGACTTTTTTCCTTCTTCATCTTCGTTTTTTTGCTTTGTATATGTTCTTCTCTCTCTCTCCAGACAATTTTCTTCGTCATTCAGTTGATTCAATGCGAGTTCTACTGAATCGATAGATAAATAGAAAGAAGAAGAAAAAAATGACGAACTGATAGTGCGTCTGCATATATTTGTGCGCATACGCACGAGCAATCTTCTACTGCAAAGAAATTTGTCTTTTTCTATTTGTATATGTAAGCATCTTTCTCGTATTTTTTCAAGGATGTTTATGCTAGTAACTAGAGTTATTAAAACGTACAAGTACTCAAATGTTTGAGAAAAGAACGAACGAGGAATTTGAGCGCTTGAATAACACACCAGACAGAAATAAGATCCGACCGGAAGAAGACACAGAGAGAAAAATCTAACAGAGAATTGGTTCGATGCATCTTGAAAAAAATTAGAAGAATATTCAAGTAAGAAAAGAAAATAAGTAAAAATCTAACTTAATTATGGAAATGCATGTTCAGAAATAATTATTATTGGATTATATATATATATATATATGGGTATGTGCACGCTTAGTAAACGACGACGAAGAAGAAGAAATGTAGGAAAAAAGGAAAGAAAATCAATCAAATTGAATGTATATAGATGTTTGATGGAAGAAATAAAAAAGAACATTGTATGAAACAGGAATAAGTCGATGAAAAAAAGCAGGTTATGCCGGAAATGAATGGAGCAATCGTTATGTGATTTCTTTCTCTCTCTCTCTTTTTCTTCCTCTCAACACTCTCAATGGTTTTTTGTTCTATACGAGGAAAGTTATTGAAGGCAGAGGCAAAAAAAGAATGAATCAACTTCCAAATAAAAACATAAATTCTCAATCTGACTAATCGACTTTTTTTTCTCATTTATTCTATTCAAAATGTAAACTTACGCGATGGCCTTCGAAACAATTCATAATTTGATGTGCACAAACACATTGCTGACAGAGGAAGCTCGAACATTGGAAGCATTTCGCTATGGCCATCGATTCAGCACTTTTGCATGCTGTACAGCATTGATTAAAATTTTCAGCTAATGTTAACATATAATCATTGGAGAGATTCGAATGATTATTTTGCAGAGTAAAATCCGGTAATATGTCTTTGATCATTGTTGTCAAACCACACAATGGGCAGCAGATGTTACCTTCATCATCGTTTTGCGATGATGATGATGATGATTTCTCTACACATGTTTGACATAATGTATGAAAACATTGAAGTACTTGTGGTCGAGTTTGTTTGTATGGTTCTTGGCAAAGTGGACAATCCCAATGGTTGTAGTGATTTTCTTGATGTTGTTGCTGTTGTTGTTGTTGTTTATGAAAGAAAGATGATGATGGATTATCGGTTGTAACTGAATGAACACTTGATAAACTCGAACTGGGCGTTGATGTTGGTAAACCTGTAATTAATGATGGATGAGTTAAAAGATGTTTCATTTGTTGATGTTGTTGTTGCGATTGAGGATGAGGAAATTGTTGTTGTTGGGATTGAAGACTACGCATGATGGAAATCGATTGGCTTGCTGTATTATTTGTATAGGATTGTTGTTTTTGTGTTGCCGGTACTGGTGGTGGTGATGATGATGATGCGTAAGCTGAATCCGTAAATGAGAACGCTGTTGATGAACCGTTTGAACTTGAACCTGAACTATCGTGACTTAAACATGTTGCTAGAAGTGTATTTGACGATACATCCGATGTTGGTGGGAAAAGACCAAAGAACGGCGAATTCTAAATAGATGATATATTCAATAAAGACAAAAAAAAAGATAAGAAACGTTTCATATAGTATATAGTATTTTTTATTCTAATTAAATATGACAACGAACGAATGAACACTTAATAATGTCTCGGCCGGGCCAAAGGTCATCATTCATCAATGTACATGCAGCTGCATGTGTGTATATACAATGAAATCACTTACAAACCCGATGTGTCTCCTGCTGTTCTTATTCGATATACTCAATTTTCGTTTTTAAACAAACAATTGTCGAAGTATTAATCAATTTAAATAAAGAACCTATTCTTTCTTAGTCGAATTCAGACACTCAATTGACATTAAGTAAAATTGATTTGCAAAAGTGATGGGATATGAAAAACAAACTTTTGATATGCTTCTATTCATCTCTCATCTAATGTCAACAACTGACACATGAAAAATAGCATTTTTCAATTTTCTATTTGCATTATCATTTGACAGTGAATGCTCTTTTGCATTTTCTTTTTCATCTTGAAATCTTTCTTTGTTTCCACTTACCCATAAATCATTATCCGAATCGAACATTATTGTTAATATGCTTGTTGCACGATTCTCACTAATGACAAACGGACTTCTTTTCTGCCATCAAGCCTCACCAACGAAGTGTCTGACTGACTAATGATTTGTCAAAATTGCCTCGTCCTTTTCTCTCTGTCCCTCTCTCTCTCTTTTTTTTTCTTTTTCTTTCTTTCTGTCTGTCGTTCTATTTTTTCTCTTTGCGCGCTCGCACTTTCTTTTCTCGTCGATTGTGTTTCATATGTATTTTTAAGCAAAATAGATTGTCAAGGTGTCTCGCATTTTTTTTCTCCTTCTTTTCTTTTCTTCTTTCTATCTTCTTCATTTTTGCATTCATACAATACATCTCTATGGCCGACTGATGTCGATATGTCAACATCGACGAGTGTCACGAGGCACTGGAAGTTCCCAAATGGATCATATCTTTGAATTTTCTTTCCGTTCTAACTGAAAGAGCTAATGAATTCTTTTCAAACATTTCTAATGACCGCAGGAATAAAAAAAAACGATGCACATCTGCGAGAAAATCATTCAACTTCGATGCAGATGTTTCTGTAATAATATATATATATGCACAGATTCGACGATGATTAACATGCTTATTATTAAAAAAAACGAATGTAAATTTCTCATTTCTATGAAAACTATAAAAAGAATGTAACAATATGGAAGTCTATTGTATCGTTTGTTTATTTAGGTTGTTTTTTGCCAATGAGTTCTCATGGTCTTTTTCTCTCATTCGTGTAAACTAGCCGTTGACTGTAGTCAATTCTCATCGATCAATCACAGAGAGAGAAACACTTGTTTTCTAATAATTAAAAAAAAACGCGTAAAATACGACAGAAGAAAGCTAAACATTCTTCTACAAATAACAGTTGACATTCTCATTTTTTTTTCTCTCATTGCTCTTTCGTATGTCAGTATGCATACACCTCGATTGAATACATACAATGACAATAATAAATAGCAATGATATATGCATACATATATTGTAAATGAGAATGTAAAAGAACTTTGCTTCGTTGTTTCTATAGACATACACGAATGTATTATAGTTGTTCACGCATGCATACTAGCAAATATATTTAAATGAGGAGATACAAGTGTAATAAATCGTAAAAAGTGCCCTTTCTTTTCTTCTTTCGGTCTTTTCTTTTTTATCTTAGAAAAAGTGAATATACATATTTATATAACAAACATTAGACATTCAATAGAAGACGGTAATCTAATAGTAAAAATGTAATCTTTTCCAGATAGACGAGAGATGAAAAAGCAACAGCATCGTTTATAGAAGAAGAAGATCGAAACTGAATCAAGAATATCATCATTATGATAAGAATTAGAGGAAATGAAGAAGAAATAATAATGATAGACGGGGCAAACATAGCCTAAGGAGAATCGTATCTCACAAAAATAGTTTTATCTTATTAATGGTTGAATTAATTTCTAGTTTTTTCTTTTACTCTTTATAGTAAAAACAAAACAAACCCTCCTAAATTACTCCGAAAGTAGCAATAAATTATTACTAATGAGAAGAAAATATTTTGTTAACAGAATGTAATTTATTTCCGATGAAAATATGAAATAGAAATTTTCGTTTAATTGAAAAAAAAGACGAACCGTAATGATAGATAGCGTCTAATTAGACGTTTGTATATCAACCTTGATCGAAACATATGTTAGAAGAAAAGAAAAACAAAAACGAAATGCATATAAAAATCTATTCAATCAATCCTCACATCTCAATTTTCACTTTTTGTCGGCCGCATACAATGACTTTCCGTTTGTATTCTTTAATCAATGTTTATTAACGAAAAAATTATATTCAATTAGAAATGATTTTGTCAGGTGTTTAGAAAAAGAGGAAAAGAAGAAATGAAAAGCAACTCATTGACTATTATCGATGACGAGTGAAATTAACTGTGATGATGAGAAATGCGGGGTTGCTCATTTGTGTAAATGAGTATATGTATAGTTGATAAATTGAGAAGAAAAGAGCAAAGCTCGTATGTTATTTTCGTGGATAACATTTGTTAAAAGCTTTGCATAACGCAAACATATGCGAATCAAAGGTGCTTGTTGACGAAAACAACAACAATAACATGAAAATATGAAACGAAAGAGCAAAAAAAACTGAAGAACGAAAGATAAAATGTAAATAAACACACACAAATATCTAACGATATCTTACCTGATCATGTACATCGTCTTCAATATCATCGTATTGATTTGTTAATAGAAGATCTTTTTCACGGTATGGATGTTGAACATCGAGTATAAGCGTGGGATCGTCGAGATCACCATCAATAAAGATTGTTTTTAATGTTGATGGTATCATGAATATAGTTGTTGAAATGAAAATAGAAGAGTGGAGGCGTCGATAACGGTAACTAAAGTGGAAACTCAATAAGTCTGTCGTTGATTCTTTCTGATTGTAGATGTTGTTGTTCCATTATGTTCTTTACTTTGCGCGTCGCGCCGCCATTCTGTTCTATATGTGCGTGTGTTGTTGTCGACTCTAGCAGTAAACGAACAGTCAGAAAAAAAGAGAAACAGAGAGAGAGAGAGAGAAAGAAAAAGAGTGAGGGGGGAGGAAGAAAAAAAAGCAGGAAAGCAAAAGAAAACGAACGAGAAAGAATCGAAGAAATGATGAAGAACAAGCGAAGGAGCTTTTTTTATATGGCAACACCGTTAGTAAGTCTGCTTTGGTCTGTGTATTCTGAAAGAAGAACGAAAAAAAAACGAGAGAGGAAGAAAAAGAAAAGAAATAAAAAAAATAACAAGAAGAAAAAGAAAAACGAGCGGGCGTGAATGACGATACAATGCGGCTTTTTTCGTCCTTTCTTATGATGTCGATGGGGTTTTTTTTTAACAAAAATATCTCTGTATCTGTAAGAGAGAAAGAAAGAGCAGAATTATTAAATCCGTCATTTGATGATAGTGAACGAAGGCAAGCAAGCATTCTCTTCTCTTCTTTTCTTTCTTGCTTTTCAATCCAAAGGGCATCAAACTAAATTATGATCACGATGTCAACGACAGATGTGGACTGCTCTGTACCCCATCATTCAAGCATGGGTCAGAGAAAATAAAAGAAGAAGAAGAAGAAAGAAGGAAATAATGAATACACTGGAAGTATAAAAAAAGAATTTTATGCTTCGATACAAGCAAGTAAATGAACCGAATGATAATACGAGACATCATTGTCATGATTCATCTGCTATGCACATGTTCACTATACAGGGAATAATCTTCGTAGACTAATTCATCTCTCTCTCTTTCTCATGAAATTATGCGACAAGATCTATAGACATATATGTATACACACATATGTATGTTTATATGCTTTGCATCTCCCCGATGTGATCATCATCTGATAACATACGAGTCGATTCTCTTTTGTTTTTCTTCGATCGGCATGGCATTTTGTTGATAATAAAAATTAGTTATAACGCCATAACAATAAATAAACAGGAACGTGCTTTCGATATACACGTGAATAAAAACGATGGTTAGAAGTCAAGGTCATACTCAATCTTATGGCTGTTCTACATATTGTATATAAACTATCGCTAATATGATGAAATGCGAAGGGGAGAGGGGGCACGAAAACACAATAAATTATTTAAAAAAAACCCGACAAGATACGAAAGCAAAAGAGAAGGAACGAGAGAGAAAAAACATTCTCACCAGATGATATTTTCTTTTTTTTTCTCACATATGTTTTTATATGTACCGAATGTATTAGGGACAGAAAGAATGGCATGAAGAACGCAAAAAGAAAGAAAAAAGAAAAGATACTATTAGATAAGAAAATATGCAATTATGTTATGGTAAAAAATGGTGACAGCGGTGAGATTCGAACTCACGCCCTTTCGGACCGGTGCCTTAAACCGGCGCCTTAGACCGCTCGGCCACGCTGCCTTATTCCACTGTCGTTACGAAACATCTTATAAACTAATTTTCTTCTACAAATATAAATCATAAAATTTAACTTTTTCCTTCATCTTTACATTAAAATTCAAGACAAAAAAAGAATCGTTTTCTATAGTCGTCATCAAATAGAAACATTTAATAATCTACACACATACAAAAAAATATATATCTATGGAATTATTCTTTTGTTTTGTTAAAAAAAATCCTCCATCAAAACACTTTGTATATCGTTATCTTGACAGATATCAAGAAGAATCGAACGTATCGGATTGTATGTTGTATTCGAAAAGACAAATGAAAATCGATTGAAGACATTTGTATGCCAGGCCAAGGAATTTTTTAAGCCCTTGAAAAAAATCAAACATAAATAAATAAATACAGGATAAAGAAGGAGAAAACAGTGATTATTATATATTCAATACTTTAGCAAATGTTTGTCGATTTTTGCATATTAATTTTAAAATAACATAAGCACCGTACGAACCTTGATTGAGTATATCAATGATTTTATCGATTTTCATTGAAATTAGACAATCATATGAACTAATCATTTGTTATTATTATTTCATCATGAGAAAAACAAAAAAAGAACATTCTAACCTTGACAAATCAGAGCGTTTAAAAATTGTTTCGATAATAAGCAAACAGATTTGTTCGTAGTTATTTAAATCATGAAGTAAATCGAACAGAAAATCCTTTGTGAATCAAAATAAACTTGAAAGTATTTCAAATCAATTTGCTTACGAAATGTTTAGGTAAATAAATCGTTATGGTGATTAATGCTTCTAATAGACATCGATTAGCATTCGAAAATATTCGTGTTGGATTGAGAACGATTCGTATATGATTAAGCAAATTATTATAATTTGTTTGATTACTCGTCTAAATTCAAAAAAAAAGAAAGAAAATTTCTTCTTGTTGAATTATTTATCTTCAACGAACTATTGTCGATAATGAGAAGATTTTCAAAGCTAATTCACGATGACGAATTTGATTATCTGTTTGACAAAAAATCGCCTGAAAAAAAAAGTTTTCTATTATTTACTAATCAATAACAACAACAACAACGAAGTAAACAGACATGTAAAAAATAATTATAAGCATTTTCGACAAAATCATTTGGAATATCCGAAGATGAAATGTATTTACGTATTGATTCACAATTTTGCAGAAATTCTTTGAAATAAATCGTTTGACTAACATAATTATAACCCTGAAAATGTCGTTTAGAATTAATACAAAACGAAAAGTATGATTTCAGTGAGTTACTTCTGTACAATATGAAGCCCATTTTAATGCATTTAAAACTTCGTTATTATTATTCCATGGAATAGATTTTGTTTGAACAATTGTTGTATAAATTCTCATACTTATATAGATACTTTTGAATAAATCAGTTGTCATGATTTGAATGAAACGAGTCTTTATTCTTCGTAACGTGCGTATCGTATAGTATAGATATTTAATTCTACATTGGTGAACCAAAATCAACTAATCACACGAAAGACAAGATTTATTTGTTGTTTATTTTACAAAGTGAAACATTTATTAAACATTTGGATTAATATATGAAAAACCACGAAATGTATCGGGTGGTGTTGATAATAATAAAACACGTTCTTGTTGTTCGAGTTCTGATAGACGTAGATCTTGGCTAGTTGTTTCACACGACATAATTGTCTGAAAAAAAACAAATGAATTTTGTTTAAGCAGAAAAATTTTTTTTCTCACCCTAGGAGTCCATGGTGGAGGAGCTCGACGATTTTCGATATTGTCGAGAGTGTACGGTTCTCTAGAAAGACACAGAGAAATAAAATTCATTTGATCGAAATAGTTTTAGTCTTGAAATTACTTAAAAAATGATTGTTGTTTTAACAAACCAAATGGTGAACTTGTATTTCCTAATCTTCGTTTTGGATCACGTTCTAATAAACCGGTAATAATCTGTTTCGCTTCTTTGGGCATTGTTTCTGGAAAACAGACAATTTTCGAGAGAACATTTTCTTCAATTTGTGCTTCATCTTCATCATAAAACGGTGTTATAAATGTAAATAATTCATAAATCATCACGCCTAATGACCACCAATCGACATTTTCATCGTATTCACAACGTCGAAAGATTTCATAGGCAATATATTCCTGTGTACCACAGAATGTTGTTGCCACTGTCGTATCATCGAAGATTTTTTTACATAAACCAAAGTCACCTAATTTAATATGACCATCTTCGAAAACGAGAACATTCTCGGGTTTTAGATCACGATAGATGATTTTTAATGAATGAAGATATGTGAGTGCACAGATTATTTCACCCGAATGGAAAACGATACGTTCGTAGGGAAAAGGTCGAGGTGTTTGTTTCAATAAAAGACGATAGAAATTTCCACCTCGAGCAAGTTCCAAAAAGAAAAATAATCTTTCAGCATTTTGAAACGCATAAATCAGCTGATTGATGAATGGATTCGATCGACAATCGATTAATACTTGACGTTCTAACATAACATACGCTAAATCTTGACCTTCTAACACAACATTCTTTCGAAAAACTTTCAATGCATAATGTTTTTGTTTGTATTGTGTTAAATATACCTATTCGATATTGAGTTTATTTATTGATTTCTCTGTAAAACAAAATGAAAACTTACAGCTCCATTCATTCCTTGTCCTAATGTTCGTATCAATCGAACTTGTTTTATATCAAAATCTGATGTTACATCCGGTTGAAAACGTTTCGATATTTGTTCGATTTGCTGTTGAGTATCATCGAATTGTTCTGTATTCTGTAAACTATTATAGATATTATACAAATCACCATTATATTGATAATTTTGATCAGATTCACTATCATACTAAACAAAATCAAATTATTCGAATTAAGTTTTGCTTTTTTTCTTTTCGATTAATTCACTGTTTCTTTCCATTTTTCGTACAATGCTGATACATTCGTTTCACAACCGCAATAGTTGCCTACTTTCGCTATACATCGTCGATGAGCGATCATTTGGCAATCTAATTGAGAAGATCAATTAAAAACAACGAAAAAAAATACGTCTAACAACGTACGAGAACATTTATGTACATGACCCGGTCGAATAAAACTTCCGCAATGATCACAAAACATTGGTTTCAATGAAAATGACTGCTGTTCGAAATGATGAGGAACATCGATTTTAAGCTAAATAATATTCATCAAAATAAAAAAAATCACTTGTTAATTGAATCGATGAAAGTGCTTACATCAGGATATTTCTTTCTTTTACATGGACATGCGTGTTTACTGTAACAAGCTTTGTGCACAACGCAATCACATCGTTGACATTGAAAACCTTGATAATAGAATCCCCTTGAGAAGAAAAAATCAAATGAACAAAAAAGATGAGTCGATGAACAAATGACGATTTGGTTACCAAAGAAAATTCGAGCATACAGAACAAAATGTTGGTAATTTGAAAATTTTCGGTACAAATTGATGTCCGAAATGTTTGTAAACTTGTTGACGACGCTCAGCACATCGACTTCGACCTTGATCAATATTTGTTCCACTAATTGTTTGTCCAGATGCATCTAAATGAACCATAAATTTTAAAAAAATCAATCTCTTCATCATTGCCGAACCTTTATATTTAATAATCACTTCAGCTTGGGCTTGTGGTATAAAAAAGAACTAGAATTTGTTCAATGTCAATATTTCGTTGAACAGAAAAACGAAAATTTTCTTTACTCGATGTCGACGTCCATCTGCAATCTTTTTCAATGCATCTAAATCTGACTCAAATGTATAATTCGTATTATTCCAACGCACTCTTATGATGATTTGTCGTTTCACTTTCGGCACTAGGCCAGCATCGAATGGGATATATTTGTCTTTTTCCATATACGATGGAAATTTGACTTTAGCTGGTCCTAAAATATGTTCCATGTTAATGTCGAACATTTTCTCTTTTATTTTCATTGAATATATATATATTACTCTCAACATTATCACGTGTTGTTCGATGTTTTTCTTTTAATTCAATTTGTATTTGAATATTTGTTAAACTAATATATGGACAATTATCGACTTGAAAATTATGCATTTGCATACGCAAGAATGGATGTGGATCATGTGACATAATATCTACATAGATTACAAATATTTCAGTCTGTATTGTTTCAATTCGGCGAAAAACTATTTTACTTGACAGATCCGAATGTGTATTCGATCTTTTTGAACGTATTGTTGCTGTCATTTTGTATTGGAAATGAATGATTAGTTAATCTTTGAGATTGTCGTACACATGTGTTAGGGCAAACGAATGATCAAGAAATAAAGGTCGTATGTTGAAGCATAGGAACATATTTAGTAGGTTTTTTTTTTCGTTTTTCTTTGATCAATAGAAACCCATCACGATTAATAAAAGCGAAGAAAGAAAGAAAAAAAATGTATGAAAGTAAAAGCAGAAGAAGAAGGTTTGTTGGAAGAGAAAACGAAAAAACAAAATAACAGATTGGTTTTGTTGATCGTTGAGACAGAGAACGAAAAAGAGAAGGAAAATGAGTAATTCGAACTCGAGTAAACGAAATGTAAAGTTTTTTTTATTTCTTTTTAAAGAGAATTTTCTATTCAGTAGAAGCTATAAATGAAAAATTACGGAATTGTTCGTGATTGACAGTTAATGTTGTACATAAATCTTGTTCGTTTAAGTCTGATAGACGAGTTTTGTTTATCGATGAAGTAACTGGAATCTAGAAAAAGAAATGTAAAAAAATTGAATTAATTTGTGTGAAAATAAAAAAACTTACAATTCGTCCAAATGGACATTGGGAAATTCCTTGTTCGATTTCGTCGAGAGAATAAGGTGATGATGAATAAAATTGATCTGATACAAGTTGTTCGAGTCCGAAACGTTCTGTAGGATTGACTTGCAATAAACCGATTAACACTTTTCTAAGTTCCTTGGAAACTTCGTCGAGATGTTTGACTTTTCCTTCGAGAACTCGCGGTCGAATTTCTCGTTCATCAACATGATAAAATGGAGTTTTCATAAATCTCATTTCGTAGATCATCACACCCAAAGACCAATAATCGACAGAGAAATTGTATCGAACACGTTGGTAGATCTCCGGTGCGATATATTCAGTTGTACCGCAAAATGTTCGAGTTGTTTCATCATTCGAACTAAACTGTTTACAAAAACCTAGATCTGCTAATTTAACTCGACCATTTTCGAATATAAGAACATTTTCTGGTTTTAAATCTCGATGAATCTATAACAAACAAACGTCAAATTGACTTTCATTTCAAACTAAATTCTTCCTCGTTACAATTAGTTTTGAATGAAGAAATCGTAATGCACAAAGAATTTGCCCGGAAAACCATTGTATACATTCTTCGTTGAAACCTTTGCCAACTCGATATAAAAATCGATAGAAACATCCGCAAGGTGCATATTCAAGAAGAAAATAAACTCGTTCGAGATCATGAAAAACAGCGTGAATTTGATAGATAAATGAACATTGACGAGAGAGAATCAAAATATCACGTTCGTTTCGAATACATTCGTATTCATCATTTTCAAATATTCGATGTTTACGAATTGTTTTCAATGCATATAAACGATTCGAATATTCGACCTGATAAACCTGAAAGAATAGTTTTGTTTTTTTTGTTTGAAAGAATAATATTTCATCTTAATGATATCCTACAGATCCACTCATGCCGCGTCCTAATTTTCCACAAAATGTTAAATTATGAAAAAGTTCGGAGCCTTGATTGTAATAAATAGAACTAAACAAAATTATTCGATAAGAAGAAGTAAAAAGCTATCAATTTTCTATTTCTACTTTCTATTTGACTGTTCATTGAATTCATATTCTTTTTTAATCGATTTCAAAACGTCTGCCGCTTGTTTTCTGTCGTCAGCCTGCTGTAATCGTTCGTAAAGATTTACTAACAAGGTCGGATCTTGTGTGAGAATCACATTTGGTAATATTTGACCTGATGATAGATATGTATCGTATGTATTTGACGTATTCTTAACAACAAGCATATATTTTATCGAAGAGATCTTCAAATATTTCATTTTACTTGTCCTTTCCACTCGCTGTACATTTCGGCAGCAATTTGTTCTGTTCCACAAAATTGTGCAACTTTCGATACACATCTCGAATGAACAATCATTTGACATTCTTAACAACAGCAAGAAAAGAACATATTGAAAGAAATTAGGAAAATAAATTTATCAACCTGAACATTTCCAGGCTTGCAATGGGCGTATAATTTTACCATCATGATCGCAGAATGCCGGTAAAAAGTTCGGTTCACGTGAAAATTTATGTGTAATTGCTACTTGAGAAAGAGATTGTGAAGGCTAAACGTAAAGGAGATTATTAATGAAGAAATAAAAAACAAACGGAAATACATTCGATTGTTTACAAAGAGCAACTTTATTGATACATTGTTCATGTACAATTAATGAACATATTTGGCATCGAAATCCCGGAATATTAAAACCCCTAAAAGTTAAGAAAAAGATAGAGATAGTTTAATTTTCAACTCATTTTACCATATAATCCTTTTGCATTCTGCACAAAAACTAGGCAACGTAGTAGAATATTTGCAAATAAATTCATGACCGTAGTGTTTACGTAATTTCGGTTCAGGTTCTCGCTGAGCTAGCCGAAGATTGCTCGGTACTAAAAACAACAAATGATAAATTCAATCGAAACGATTTTGCGTATTTTATTATTACAGGATAATTTTACCGACATCGATCCACGACCATTATTAGAAAATCGATACTAAACAAAAATATTCATTGATTTCTTCTTCGAAAACGAAGATTCTACTTCTCGAATGACTTGATCAGCATGTCGTATTAAATCTTCAATTGAAGTTTTATATATATAATTGATCTTTTTCTTATCATTATAAATCGTAATTGTAATCTGTCGACCTGCTCGAGTATGTGTATCGAAATAAAATCGATTTTCTTTCGAATCATATTTCGGGAATTTCGGTCGATTTAATAATGCTAATGAATTTTCATAGTTAATAAAACACATCATCTATCCTATTTACGTACTTTCTCCAGGATCTGCTGTTTCAATCAATAGTTTAAGTTCAGATAGTGTTTGTACGTGTGTTCCATCCGAAAAACGAACAAGACGTACGCGAATAAACGGTTCGTGCAAATTTCTATTTGATACAGACATTTGAATATTAGTTTTTCGTAGACAAAACCAAAGTACACGTCATATAAATACTGATAACAGTGTCATATTTTCGAATAAGCATTATAAAACACTTGAATATGCAAAATACATTATGTTCTCATTGGATAAGATGATAAAATAAATCTTTTGCATTTTCGAGTCAAGTTACGAGGAATATTTCAATGAAGAGGAAAAGAAAAACATACGTATATATTCCGTTTTTTTTTGGTCGAAAAAAAAACACAGAATTCTTGTTTTCTAGACAATATCACATAGACAACAAAGAAAAAGAAATCAAAGAGTAAAATAAATATTAAACAAATTGTTGACAGTTTGAAAACGTCAAAACAACGATTGTCGAGCTCGAATGTTTCCTTTTTGTTGTTGATCTCGACAGTTGAACATTGATATAACATACGCACGTAAACTCGGATTCATAAAACAGTAAATAATTGGATTTAATGCATGTGTACATAAGAATAGATAATAAATCATAATTGGACTTTTAATAATTCGTTCAGCATTTAAAACCGATGGTAAATAAAATAGAACAAATGAAACTGTAATAATAAGAAATGTCGATGCCATACGTAATTGTTTTAGCCGATGGCGATGTAATTGTTTTCGTAGTGCATCACTATGTGATGTTGAAGAATTACTTATTGGAATCGATGGTGATAGGATCGTGATTGTTTCATCTTCAGCCGAATTGACTATTGAATTGTGAAGATTTAATGATGTCGGTTTTTTCATACATGATGAACAACAAAACCATTTACTGATTTGATTCGATGGTCGAATGAAATGAAATCTTATGAGAAATTGTCGTGTTGTCGAACATGGACATGGCAATTTGTAATACGTGTCATTGGCACCATTGGAATCGACTTTTAACGAAGCAGTCGACGTCGATAAAAGTTTATTTCTTGTCTGTCGACGATTATCCAAATGAAATGAAACTTGTTTGATACTGTTTAATTTCTCTGTCGATGGTTGTAATTCATCAGACGTACCATCGGATATACTAGTTTGTTTTTTTCGGCTTTTATCTACTTTTTTTAGTGGTGGTAGTGGTACTGGAGAACTTGACTCATTACTATCATCATTATTATTTAAAAATTTGTCCATTTCATATTGTTGAATATCTGCTTTGCCATTGATTTTGTCTTTTGAATGAGTTGCTACTGTTGTTGTTGTTATCGGCGAACAATTGATTTGATTTTGAATTGTAACGATTGAATCAATCGGTTGTGGATTCGTCTTCATTGATGGCTGTGAATTGAATTTATTTAAAACATTTAAACTTTTTTTTAATGCACGTATACGTGGTTTTTGTCGTTGTAACGCAAGTACAAATGTAATTGTATAAAAAATAGTTACGATGCCAATCAAAGTAAAAAATGTTTTGTTTGAAACATGTTTGAGAACGTCACGAACAGTTTCAGAAATAATTCTTGTATCAGCAAAACAACGTTTAGCTGTCGATTTATATTCGAAATTTAATATAGTTAAATTAGCACCATCGGGAATTGAGATTTCTTCAGTTAATTGTTCGAATGTTTCGTTAGTCAATGAATTATTACTATCTAAACTTAATGATACCATTGTTTCGTATTGAACTTCTCCTATCGTTTCATTCAATAGACTGAGATGATAACTAACGAGGTAATTTTTTTTTATTGGTTGAGTAGAAAATGCTAATGCAGCTAATGTACCAAGTCCGATGCCTATTGAAATGAATAATGTTAATAATACCTAGATAAACAGAAGACGAATTTAGTTTTTTTTTCTTGAAATTTTGATTCATATTGTGATATTGACTTTCGGTTGGTTTCGAAAATAAACGATTCGTGATGATGATAATAATTATCATTTCTTATGACTACGTAAAAGATATAATCAATCGGCACTGATTCCTGTAATTTTATTGACATTTATTACATACAAAGAAATATCTTTCAGCATTAATATTTATGTCAAAAAAAATGATTATTAGTCGACAAATACAATTTAAACATCAATCATTAACAACTATTTATTTTCACTAATATCGGATTGTAAGACTCGTGCATTTTTTCTCTCGGTTGAAGTCCATGAACTTTACTGATTAGGGCAAGATTATTATTTATATATGTTATCTATACAGAAATCTTCTGGGATAAAATCACACACATTAGTTTCTGCTTATCAACATAGCAAAATACGAAAATCTAATTTTATAAATATAGATAATAACATTTCGGTACATTTTACTCGCTGATCTATTGAAATACATGGCTTATATGATTGATTAATCAATAAACATAATTTTTGTACTAAAAGAATGTTCTTATATGACAGAAAATCATTTGTTTTGATTATGGTTTTTTTTGTTTTTTGACTAATCGTATATTCCTTCATAAATAAATAATGTCAATCAAGAACAAAATAGATCAAACTCATACAAGCTAACGATCAAGAAATCTTTGAAGAAATTCTCTTTCAACCGATGTGACATTTATCTTAAAATAAAATTCAGAGTGAATCAATATTTGAACTCAAACAATTGTCTTTTGTGTAGAGTCACGTTATTTTAAAATATATGCAAAATTTATCACATGAAAAACTCACGACTCAATTAAAATCTACAGAATACGATATTATCTACAACAGGAAACAGATTCTCGACAGAAAGGAAAGGTGGACGAGCATATTCATCGAAATAAAACTACATATATAGACGTCATAAGAAATGAATCAATCTTAGATTCTATTAACCGGAAATGGTATTTTATCACTTCTTATTCGCTTTTTCATTGGGCATAATCTATATTTATGTTTTCAAACGTTGACTTTCTTTGATTTTTTTGTCATTGCTAACATGTGTTTATCGATTAAGATTTTATCCCATAAATTAACGTTGACAAGAACGTGTGCCTTTGATTTACTAGCGAACTATTCAAATGAAAAGTTGTGAATACTTTTTTTTATTAAAATGTGAATAATAATTCAATTTAGTTGACTTGAACTCATACCAAACCAATTATAGATGTTTAATTCGCAGAAAATTATCCTTTTTAACTCTCATATCTTTAACAATTGATTCGAAAAGAAATTGTTTATCGATGCGAATAGAAAAGTAGTTCAACAACATACCTTAACACGACGTGGAGTCAACAGTCGATAATGTGGTAAAGCAATATAAAAGAATCGATCGAGAGCTATAAACGAAATAATAAGTGACGAAATAATAATTAGATTCTTTGAGAATGAATAAAATCGACAGATTATAGTCGGTGCATCGAAATCTCGATATTCCATGATTGCAATCGTTGGTATAACAATTAAACACGTCCATAAATCGACACAGGCCAATATAAGAATAAATATAACTGATGTTGATTTCGATGAATTCCAACGATTTCCGTATGCAAGTAAAATAACACTATTACCTATTGTACCAATAATGGATACAAAAGTAAAATAGGTCATTAAACTGATATTTGTTAATGTTGTCATGAAGTAAAAATAGTTGGTATATTAGTTAGTGTGGCATCTAAATAAAGCAACAAAGAAAAATGAATATCAAATAACTGAACGATTGAATGGCTTCTGTTCTTCTCCCTTCCTCATGTTTTGTCAAATTTAGCTATCTTTGATTTATTTAATTAGGGAAAAACATTCGTTTGGCTTTAATAAATAAACAAGAATTTTGTTCTGTCAATTCAAGTTAAACGAAATCTATTCAGTCAACTCAATAATCTCGATGAAATCAATTTATTATTAAAAATAGTATACTAAAAAAAAACTCATCATTTATGTATTGACACTATTGATTTTTATATACTAAGAGTCTCGTGTTTTTCTTATTACTTTTGTGCGTTTCTACTAAATGAAGTTAGTAGAGAAAGAAAAAAAAAGAGACAGAGCGACATAGAACAAGGAAAATATTCTCTTGTCGGCAGTAAAGAACATTGACAAGCAAGTCATTCTAATCAGGAATATATATAAAAAAAAAGAAAATATCTAGATTAATTATTTATTAATTCAAGTAATCATATACTACTGCATTTGAAAATAAACCGTCATGCAGAAGTGAAAGACTGTTATCACGAAAAAGATTATGATTTGAATAGATTTATATACACTCAAGAATTGATAAGTTCCTATTACCACAGAGAAACGAACGTATATCGATAACTATGGATATTTTTATTAGCTATCTCACTGTTGATACGCAGAAGAAAACCAAATGCTTGATTTTCACATACCTCGAATAAATATTTACGCTAGTCAGCTTCAAAGAACAGGCCAAGCGGTGTTTTTTTGTCTTGTTAGAATAATTTCGTTGGAGATTTAATCGTCATACTAACTAGTCAAGCGATCTGAACTATTCAAAAGAAAAAAGAAACAAAAGCACATACTTGTTTATTAATGAACTGCAAACGACTAATATGATTATATCTCTACAAATCTAATTCGATGGCAAAAATATTCTTCAATTTCAAGATATTAATGATAAAAATAAGTGCACTTGTTTTTTTTCTTCAACGGAGTTTATTTACAGAGAAATAATAAACAATCTACCTTGAAGGAAAATATTTTACAAAAATATATTCTTTGTTCTTTAGTCTTAATTAAGTACGAAATATCTTAAGATTATCTTAAATAGTCTAGCTTGATGCATCGGAAAATAATTCAATTAACTATGGATTGTCAAATATTTTAAAGTTATTGAAAAGACTGACTTTTCCTAGTTTAATTCCATTCCAAAGTACTTTTTAAGTACGTAGACGCATAACTATGGGCTCGATAAAGGACAAAATTCAGGAAACAAAAATACGCAAATGAGAGAGAAAAACTATATGAATATGTTGACAGTGATTTAAAAAGCATCAGGAAAAAAATTAATATGCTCATCAGGTTGTCCCATTGGAAACCTATGAAAATCATTTTTATTTTGCAAGTTATTATTTAGTGTTTTAGTGTCGCAATAGCTATATGCAGTCTTGTCGACTAGCAATGATTGAATAACTAATGAGTTTGTCAATAAATGTTCTTAATGGAAATAACAATCGTATTGAAATGTTGTACTTTCGAAAACGATCGATTTTCAATTTAAAATGAGTAGATGCGTAGGAATAATTAGTTTGAAGACTACTCAGTGTAATTTAATCTATTCTAAGCGTAATGCTAGATGAACCCATAATCAAATCAGAAATCAGCCGAAAGAATCACGTTAATAGTTCATCGAAAGATAGAATCTCTCGCGCTATGTATCGTTCGAACGTTGCATGCTGATAAATATGATTATTTTAATTCAATGCAAAGAATTTTGTTCTCTTGTGTTCTTCTTTGATTTAATTGTCATTAGAACGTAATACTACTAGTATTTTTTTCTCTTTATTAATTGATATAATTCTATCGTCGATTTCTAATAATAGAATCTCTTTTAAAACTAGAAGTATGTGTGTATTTTAGGAATAAATACTCAACGTTCGATCAGAATGAATAGTTGATAATTAAAGATACTTTCATTTTAATGAGTCAACACTTCTCGTTCAATAGCAAATAGAGGACAAAAAAAAACAAGAAAACTTTGTAGAGCAAAGATGAATAACCAACCTCTTACTAGTTTTTCGATATTTAATGTGCTCTTACTGCGATCAGAATGATAATAAGAAAATCGTGCAGAAGCTTCCATTTAGTATTTGCTCAAAAGCAAAAGAACAATGAAAGATTCTCTGTTACTCCTTTTCCCTCGCGTTTTTCTCGGCTATTAAAAGATCGTTTGCGTACTCGACTATCTAAAATATATGCAGAACTAAAGAATATTCTATTTAATAAGAAAAAGAAAAACGGATTGTCTTCTATTGATCTACAGAGACTATAAAAGGGCAAAGTCAATCGGTTGATTTCTTTGAAATGTCTTGGATAAATAGACAAATCATTTGTTTATTGAATTATTTCCCATTCAAGGGACATTTCTTGGCATTACAAAAACAAAGAAGTGAGACTAGTAATCGAGTCATCAAATGATGTTTTTGACGAAAAAAAATCACCCCAAAGAAACTGATGTGTAACTACGCTAATTACAAACTTGATATGACGACCGGAGTATAATGTGATGCTGTTTTCGATCCTGTTCGTTTCCTTCATTACCAACGAGAAAAACATTTGGCTAAAGCATAGAAAACGAGAATAGAAGAGCTCGAGGTTTCTACTAAGAATTTTGGCATTGGAAAAATACCACTAATCATAAACAAACAGAGAGCGTAGAAAAAGAAAATCCAACATATGTAAAATAATAAAGAACAGTTAATAAGAATAGGGCTATATAAAAAAAAAGAAAGATTAGTTTTTTTTTTATAATAAGATCTAGTTTCATAAAAATAAAGCATAAAATTTAATTAAATTTGTGGCAAATTTTTGATAGATTTCATTCATTGTTTGTTGAAGGATGTAATTAAATTAATCTCGAATCGTATTTCAGTAGAAATATTAGGAAATAACTTCAAAACGACAATATTGAAAATAGAAAATAGTTTGTTCGCAGGAACACTTTACTTTTTATTCTTACTTTGTTTATTTGCAACTGGGTGAATTAATCGTTGAAGTTAGTCTTTTTTTCCTTTTCCTCTTCGGCAAACAATTATTTAAAAGTATCACATATTTAATTTAAGAAAAAAATATTTCTCACCTCTGTACTTTATATAATTAATAATTTCTAACGTTTACATTGGACAGGAGTATATCTGTTACACTTTCTTTTTTTTATGATATATTTTTAATCATTTACGCTTAAAAACTTTTCGTAATCGAAATATACTTGATTAGAATTGACTTGCGTTCTATATTCGCTTGGTTTGTCAAGTTGTATGATACTCTATGACATTTTTTTTCATCAGATCAACTAGTTCATAAGATTCTTTGATCAGATCTCATAACAACAGGATTCTCCTGATTTTGAACACAAATAAATGTGAGGTTCCTAATAATAATCAGTTAAATCTATTGTTTAGTATTACTAAAGAAAGTTCAATGTATCCATTCTTTCCATAGGAAAAAAGACTCTGAAATTGGAGACTCGAGAGAACATTATTTTAGCAATGATTTTATTGTTGAAAATTACTGAAGCATTCGCAGTTAAGAATTTGTCTAGCTATTTAATCAACTATGTCATTCGAATTATGTCAATAACTAGCTTTTATTAGTGCCGGAGATCTACCGTTTTCATTTTATTTTTTTTCTCAGGTGCACATTTTTAAATATTATATTACCTGTGAGACAGTATTTAATAAAGAATTTCAAATTCATGATAAACACATAATGAGATGCATAAAACAGAAACGTTATTATTAATGTTTCTTCTTCATATGACTTTTTCTCTATAATGAAAGCGTCATCTAATATTTACGAGTTTTCGTTTACCCTGGTTTAAGTATGAAGGAAATACTCAAGGAAATGACTTTAAAAGAAAGAGTATATTGTATCACTATTTTTTATTCTAGTTCCTACAAACCAACGTTAGACCAATATCCATTTAAATTATTAATCAAAAAGTACTTCTAATTTTATAATTGAACTTTATTCGATACATGCTCGATGGTATGATTTTTATTTTTTGTCAATTATATAAGTGTACGATTAGACATTTCTCTTTTTCAAAAGAGCTTTCGAAAAACTACTAGTTCAGTCAATGTCGCAGTAGAAAAATTATAATTACTCAAATGTTTACTTTTTTTTTATTGTAAAAGCATTTTATTCAATAATGTCTCAGAAACAGACTTTCTCAATTAAAAATAATAAGGAAAACAGTCGAAATAAAATCATAAAGGACAATTATTGAGCATGAAATCAGATAATTAGGTCAAGAAATGAATCTTGAATCAAAGAAAGGCAAATATACGTTTAATGAATGTTGACGTACTTAATCTTTCTGTCTGCGCTTCCCACGTTGTTTTAGGCGAAATTTTCCCCTTTGTTTATTAAAACTAAAATAATATCCGACCTAATTTATGCACTTGTTTTCTTCTTCGAAACAAAAAAGATCCGTTGATCTTTATGTTTATGTTGTTGTTGTTGTTGTTGTTGTTATCAGTTTTTCTTTATTTTTATTATAACAAAAAAACAAAAAAACAATCGACAGTCATTAGTATTAATAAGTACTAAAATGCTTGAGTCGATACAAAAGCACTTTGCCATTATTATTTCCTAATGTGAGAAATCCACTGTTCGGAGAGAAGTCGAATCCATTGACGATTTGAATTTTCTTATCGTGGAATTCAGGAAAATTATCATAGACTGTTAATGTTGGCATGTGAACCTAAATAAGAAAAAGCTCCTCAAGAATTATTTTCGATTATGATTTAAAGTTGTCTTCGTTACCAATCGAATAGCTCTTGCTAAATGATACGAATTCATTGCTAATAATTCTGATGTTGAATTCATTTTCACATTTTGTATTGGTGTTGTTAAATTTTTCAAATATTTCAATGGTTTCGGTTCTTTGGTTTTCATAACATCATCATAGGAATAAACATTAACAATTCCACTTTTTTGACTACGAAAGAAAGAAAAAGAAGTCATAATATCAAGTTAAGTTTAATAAATAATTTACCCAGTGACAAAATATTGTTGATTCGATGATACACACATACTCGTTGTTGAAAAGCTTCCATCGTCAATAAAACGATGTACCGCTGCACGTCGACGAACATCAAAAACAGTGACAACACCTTCATCTATAAAGAAAACCAAGTGAAATCTTAAGAGGAATCATCCATTTAATCTACCTCCGGAGGCAAACATCAATTCACCGTCTTGTCGAAATGTGACACTATTTATGTTTCCCGAAATTTGAGTGCTATCAATCAATTCTTTCGACTAATTCAAATAATAAAATACGTCGAAATGAGAAAATAAAGTTCGAAGTACTTACATTTGTTGAGACGAAATGTAATTGTCCATTTTGATTGATAAACACAATCATCGAACCATCAGGACTTAATTCAAATTTTCCCAATCGACCTTCGAATCCTAGAAATCGAAATTATATCAAATTGACATTGATCAATCAAGAAAAAAACTCGATCCAACCTTTTAACATCGGTATTTGCATCGTTTTGGCTTCGATCATGTCAAAAACTTTGAAAAAATTTCGATCACCGGTTACAATAACTTGTTTTCCGTCACGAGTAAATCGTGCCGTATCAATCGAATATTTTTCGAAGAAAAGTGATTGTATACGTTCATTTTTCTTTCCATCAACCTAAATACAATGATTTGTTTGTTTAATTTTCTCAAAATCAACGGCAATTTACTTGATAGAAATTTAAATATTGACTACGACCAGCTGTTAGCAGTATTTGAGCTGTTGGATGAAATTCCACTGAACGTAAAAGTTTCTTTAAACGAACGAGAGAGAAAAAAACAACTTTGTCAAGTTAACAAATCAAACGAGCATACAGAATGAGCAACATCATGTTTGAAATCAGCACAACGAAGACAATCAATGGATCCAGCTCGTAAAACATTCGATTTAGTTAAATAATTACCCGTTCGACGAAATAATTCTTCGTCACTATCATCTAATCAACAGAAATGAAAATCAATTTCAGACATGGAAATATTCACCTTCATCTTGTTTCTTATTTAACAATTTCTCTGCCCATGAAGGTCGACCCATGACACGTTCATATCTATAGTTGACGTGATTATTTCGAAAATAGAAATGAAATAATTTACTCAAATTTGAGTTTCGTTTCGTATTCTCCAGTGGTAATTTTTCGACGTTTTCGTGAAACTAATTGATTGAAATTTGGTTCACGAACACTGAAATCAAACGAAATGTGTAATCTTTTGTATAGAACAAATTCAAAATGATCATATACGTCTCTTCAGTAACTTCTTCACTATCGATCCAAGCTGGTTTTTTCTTATTCGTAGATTTAATTTGCTGATCCTAAAGAAAACTTTCATTTTCATTCGATCAAATCATTTTCACTAACCTGTTTCTGCTTATTTGTTGTTAATTCTTCAACAAAATCATCATCATCTCCAAACACTAAATGTGTCAAAGCTGATTCTTCATCGATACGTTCTTCGTCCGCCTCTTGTTTATCATCATCTGTCGCAAGTGTATATTTTATTTGACGTTTGCCTGTTTTCTTCTTCTTTTTTCTTTTCTCAACTTTCGATGTTTTGCTTGTCACTTCGACTGGCGCATCCGAATCGGTATCATCATCTACTTTATTCATCGTATCGATCATGATTATGTTCTTTTTTTTCTAAAATATTGAAAAAAAAAACAAATTGAGATTTTATTCGATTGATTAACAAGAGAAAATTATTATTTTGATATGTGAAAAAAAACAAAGAAATGAAATGTAGAAATAACAAGTTTCTAAAGAGATATGATTATGTACAACAACAAGGAATGTTTGATTGAATGAATAATTATGTACAAATATCTGACCGATTAATGATTGCAAAAAAATCTAGAAAAACCAATCTTTAGCTTCGGTTAAATCGGGATGTCGTGGATCTCCTCGAATTATAGCAGCATCAGCATCGATAGCTTGATCAGCACCTTGATCTTCTTTTGTTTTATAATGTCCACTTTGACGTGATTTTTGATAGCAAATACCGATGCCAAGGAGGACGAGTAGGCCGACAGAAGTGACGATACCAGCAACAATAGCTACATTTCGTCCGTAGATACTCGATTGAGTCACCGGCCGAGGTAAAACTACAACAACAACAACGAGATTATTTACTAAATAAAATGAAATGAAATCAACAAACCAAGGATGCTAAAACCACGATCAGGTGGAATTTCGACAGGTTCAGGTAGATATTTCACTGGTTCTGTACCACATGGCCATTCCCTAAAGAAGATTTTCGTGAAACAATTAAAAACAATCTCGTTTTTTTTTACCGAATACTTCCACCAGTCCATGTTATATTCGGATCACGTTCTTCCAAAAACGCATATTTCAACGGGAAAATTCGATTAAATTGTAATCGTGCAATACATCCTGTAAAACCTTGTTCAGGCGGCGTACTCTCATTTCTTCCGACATATAAAACTCGAGGACTATCGAATTGCATATCGATTTGTTGAGTTTGAGAAAAAACAAATTCATATGGTTCATAATTATCCACACTAATGATAATCCGTTTGCCATAATCACGACGTTGAACAAGAACTTCATGATCTTGCCCATTGGTTAAATCGTATGGAACGTTATACTCAAATGCATCAAACCCGTAATTAAATTGAACACGAACACCACCGTTATTGTTCAATTCAAGTGTAAAATAATCAACAAGACCTTTCTCATCGGCTTTATCGGACTTTAATTGCATTAGAATACCTTGTTTTTTGTACGTTGTAAACAAAACTCGAATGATTTCTTCCTCAGTTGCCGTTACACCTTCAGTTGGAAATGTATATTTAATCATCGTATTCGCTTCTAATCGAGTGCCGATTTCAGTCGAACAAATCGGTCCACGGAATGGTGTAAATGTACAATCGCAATCGTAACTCGACCAACGTTCATTGCATTTGCCACCGTTTAAACAAGGATTACTTTGACATTTACCGACACAACCCGGTGAAACGCCGTACATGCCTTGTAAAGCTTGAGATTTCAGGTCGATTAGTTCGCCATTGACTTGAAACGCACGAATACAGCCGACGAAACCGTTTCGATTTCGAACGGACGCACCAATGGTTAAATTCGATGTTAAACGAATGTGCCGAAAGGTTGTTTGATCTTCGGGATTCGCAGCCGATAGACCATCGACCGTTAATCGAGCTTCTTGCCGATTGATTTCCAATTGAACTGTATGCCATTCATTGTCGTTGAAGTCATACGGCGATCGAATCGTAATAATATTCGTTCCACGACCGACACTGTATCGAAAGGCGATTTCTCGAGGTGCTTGAAGACGAATTTCAATAAGATCTCCATCGTCATAGCCGATGTTTTGCAAAATAATTGCCGAACCGAATGTTGCCGAATCAAAGCCGGTTTTAAATTGAAAACGAATGTCACCCGCGATTTTCGCTTCAAATGCCGGTACGGTTATAATAGCATCGGCTTTTCGAAATGTAATTGTATTATCATAGAGCAAATCTCCTTCACATTGAAGTCGACCGATGTGATATCGACCGTATTGCTGCGAGTCAGCTGGTCCCGTGTCACCAAATCCGACTCTCAACACCGGCAAAAACTCTTTTCTTGTTAAATATCCTGCGTCTTTCAATTCTCTCGGCAATTTTGAATCACAATTACAGAATAGATTCGGATCGACACATGTCATATCTAAACCGCACGCGCATTTGCCCGTACCAAGTTCACTTCCACCCCAATAGTCCATCGTTTGATTCGTTCGACCGACCCACCAGCCGAACGGTGCATTCGGATAATTCAATAGCCGAGAATTGAAACACGTGTATTCGATGTACTGTTTGCATACATACGATCGATCGACGGTCGCAAAAACTTGAGGCAATGGCACGCGATAGTTAATTCGTTGAATATAAACCGATTCCGGCAGTTGATAACCACTCGAAACATAACTTTCCGATTCATGATAATGACCGATTTCTGTGACATTTAAAGACTCGGACTTTCCACCGAAACGACAAAGGACAGTAAACGGTGTCAATGGTCCGCTACCATCGATGTCAATCGTCGTCCAACGTTCGGGAATAATCTCGTCGATCTTCATTCGATTGAGTTTATAATCCAGACATGACAATGGATAATCACTGATATGACAAACAGCTCCGCTGTAACCCGTTTTCGAACAATCACAACGAAATCTCGTCCAAGTCTGATAGCAGATTCCACCGTGACGACAAGGATTCGGCGTACAACGATCGAACATTTCACACGAATCGATCAGAACATCGTGATTAATCACCATGCCTGCTCGAATTCGACTGTCGCCCAAATTTGTCAAACTTAAATTATTAATTAAATCTCGTGGAAGAATTTGAACACCACTCATAACAAGTTGTCGGACGCAACCAACGAAACCATTCATCGTCGTTTCGCGATTGATTTGATTTCCATCGGAACTAAACGTAAACCGATCGGTTGTTGATAAATTATTTCTTGTAAAGGAAAACTCCGGTTCGTAGTCAACGGTTATGTTAAAACGAAATTGTGTCAATAGAAGACTGATTTCATGCCATTGACCATTGTTTAAGTTATCTCGACGATGACGAACTGTTCGTTTATTTCCTTCCAATTGAACTGTACACGCCAATTGTCCTTCATCAAGAAAAAGTTTCAAAAAATCTTGATCCGGCACATCGTTGATTCCGATCATCAATTGCCGTGGTTCGGAGAGATTAGTGTAGAATAAAATTCCATTTGGTTCGAAAGTACGCATTTGAAATGAGAGGTCAATCGATGTTGCACCTGGTTTTCGAAAGATTTCCAAATAGGAACCAAATGTTCGAAATGTATACGGATGCATATTCATTGAGTCATCCTAAAAACAAACAACAATTTCACATATTTTGTTCAAAAACAAAACGCGAGCAAAGCAAAGCAAAAAGCGGCAAGCAGAAGCAAATGATACCTCACATTGACTTTATCTTTTCAGAAATCTAAATGAGTTTCGTCTTTTAGGAATCGATTGATGAGTGAACATACTTCGCACGTCGAACCCGAACCGATCATGCCTTGTTCGAGACCGTAGAACGGATTTTGTCGAAGAAGATTTTGCAGAACATCGAAAATCGAGCTCGTCGATGGACTGATATACAAAACATTTTCCAAGCAACCTTGAAAATTCGGTCGAACATTTAATCCTCGTTCCATATGATTCGGCGCACCGCCAATGTACAATTTTCCATCGAGATCCAGCCCATTGAACGCACTTAGCGATTGTTCGTAGATGACTGTTTGATCGACTTTAACCGAGATGTTTTTCATGTAACGTGTAATCGCGAGATCATGCCATTGGTAATCATCTAAGACGCTTCCGGATTGAATGACTGTTGCACCTGGACGTTCAGGCGTCGAACCAAGATCAATACCAACTGAAATACTTCCATTTCGAAGTTCAATACTTAAATAATCGTTGTTTTGCGTTCCTTTAGCATAGAATAGAACGCCATTGGCATAGTTTGTCTTAAAACGTAGACGTAATTCATCTTGAATGTTATGCAAAGGCGAATAGGTTGCATCGTAATAAGCGATTGTTTGTCCGTCGAAACTGAACGATGATGATGCTAAATAAATAGAAAATGAATTTTGAAAAACAACAACAAAAAAAGAAAACTCTCTCGACATACTGAATGGACATCCGTAGACTTCGACACGCATGGAAATGAAATTATTCCATTGCCGTGGATTGAAACGTATGTATCGTGTTATAACCGGATCAGAGAGATTATTGCGAACAATACCATTATCATTTTTATTGCCAACGAAATTCTAAATTTCAAAAACAAAAATCAGCAACTTGACCTTTTAGTTTTCAAACGAACCACAATGATTTTATCTTCATTCGTATAATGAAACCAATTATGACCGTTATCGGAGTACATGATATTGTACACCGTAACATATTCTTTCGCTGCTCGACGACCTTGTGTAGCAACACCGGTGACATAGTATCGTGAGCCGAGATCGATGTATAAATATTGATCAGCATCCATATACGCTGGTCGCCATGCTGAATGAAATGAAAATGATTTAATCGAAACGAAATTTGAATTCAAACGAACCATAACGTGCATTTAACCGAGCAGTATGCGGTTCACGACCGTGCACGAATGAAGATGCAAAAAACGCTGAATCAGCTATTTGTCCTGATTCGATTCCTAAAGTTGGTGGACGTTTACATGGACTATACAAATCAGCAGATGTAAGACTATTGATTGCTGAAAAACAATGATTGAGGAAATCTTTGCAAAACAATGAAACACTCACTCGAAATAAATTGTAGAAAGATACAAAAAGTAAACAAATACATGAATGAATTCGAAAGATATATCACCATTGAATCAAGAGAAAATCATATCAGATCTAAATGAAATTGAATACCGTTTGTCTCTTTGCTCGATACAATTCTTTTCTCATACGGATACGGATAAGGTCAGTCGTATATCCTTTAAAATATCTGACCGTTTATGTGTTATTTTTCATTGGCTCGTTTTTGTCTTTCTTTACCTTACCATTAGTCATACCTTCAATCGTTGACAAAACAGAACATATGAATGAGGTCGCTAGTTGATGGAGAATAGAAATTTTTTCGTGAGTATAAGTTTAAAAATCGTTCTATTTCATGAATAATCAAGAAAATAAAAAAAATGACTAAAATTAAGCTAAATCATCTAAGAGATCGAGATCAATAAAATTTGACAACTTTCTTTCCAACATATGTAAATGACGAAAAAAAGTCGTGCTAGATAAGATAAAAAAACAGGTTTTTTTCTTATGATTTGTTTTCGATAATTGCACGTGTGATGTCGTCACTTGACCACTGTGGAAGACTTGGGGTTTCCTATGGAAAAAGAAAAATATGGATTACCGAGTAACAAAATCTAATAGCACTCACCTGTGTCTGTAAGCTCAATTTGTCCTCGATTTTTTCGGTTATTTTTGATTGTGAACTGACGACTGACTGACTCAATTTCACAGACTGCGGTTTCACAGCACGTACATTTTCTAAGATGCTCTTCTCAATATCTTCCATATCAGATGTACGTATTTTTTTAATTTTGCTTTAAAATAACTTTGTTAAAAATGTAGTTCGAGTGATTTATAATGAGAGAAAGTTAAATGTGTTTGTAAATAGAGATGTATTATTCTTCTATCATCGAATGAGTGAATCAATACACAAAAATAAACCCTTTGCTATCTTTTTATTGTATAGTTCCGTATGACTCAGCTGCGTGACACATTTTACTCATGCATTATTTATCTTCTATTCAATTGAAGTTTGAAGTAAACCGTAGTAATATTTAAATAATCGTTTTTATGCAATTATATTACACTTATAGCACAAATATTTAGATTTGTCGGAACAATAAACGTTGGCTCCGATCACGGAAGTAAATTAGGTAAAAGTGAAGGTCGACAGTCTTTTTCGAACCATTAATTTGTCTGCTTTTCTCTTTAAAAAAGATATAGACGAATGACAAAGAGTGGGACATAATATTATATTTTGATAAAATGAAGAAAGGTTAAAAGGAATAGGAACAAATATAGAAAAAAAATAAACAAAATAAATTAACTGGTTACAAAAAATTGATAGAGGAATTAATTAGAAAAAGAACAGAATTACAAAAATAGAGGGAAAGAAAAGAAAAAAAATGAATAAACCGGGGGGAAATGACTTCGTTCACCTTCAATCGTGATCTAACGGACAGAAACTGTAGATCTGTTCATCAGGATGGTTCTGTGAGCTATACTCATTATTGGGTAAAGACAGAACTCTAAGATAGTATATGATTTAATAGTACTGCATAGTATAAGAAAAATCATAATACTAAGGGAAGTGCTGAGCACAGATTTCTAATTTATAATCTGGCCTCGCAAGTAGTTTATAGTTGTTCAATGAACAACTCTTTCCTCAAATTGCCCCGAATAGGGGGACTATATAAATCCTAAACGTACATATCTCAATTTTGCAGATCAATCATCGTAAGTCGGTGAAAGAGCTGAGAAAGGTGAGTATGTACGAAAAGATGCACCTCAACAATAAGTTAATCTTTGTAAATAGTCAATACTGAAATACTTATTGTACACTAAAAGGTTAAGTGTCGGCACGGAATGTAAATAGCTGATATAATTCTTCGCTGATTTCAAATTGTGAAGTTACTTTGTCAGTAAGAAAAAAATCATCACAATAGAAAACTATCTGACAACAACAATGGACAGGTTCATTTGAGAATGTCACGAGTATTTATACCGTCATCACTATTTTCCTGAAGCGACCAAGTGTTTCAATAGTACCTTGAAATAATTCTCATGTGTATCACAAGTAGATTCAGCGAAGAAAAATATCAATTCAACGGAGGAGAAATAGTCTTTCAGACCAAAAGAAGGGAACCTGTTTAGAACAGAAGAAAGAAAGACAGACGAAAGAATCCTCTACCAAATATTGAACAAAATTGTAGTTATTTGCAACCAATTTTTTTAAAATTTGTTTGGCCACTTGTATATTTGTATTTTGTTAGTTCATCTGTAATATAAAGGATACAGATTTAAAATAGGTACAAATAGTTTTTGTATGACACATACAAGTAATTTACTGTCAAGGCTATCGTATTCAGCATCGACCTCATGAGTGATTTCCTAACCATAAAAAATAGAATCTATGTCAAATTTGAATACTATTTGAAATTTACTATGGTTGTTATTGATCTATTATCTAACATTATGGACGAACTAACTTCGTCCGCAGAGTGAGCATCATTGCCCTAAAAAGTAAATAAGACAGCCGTTCATAAAAATATACATTTAATTTTAGAAGAGCAAAACATACATCTACGTTCATGGGAATCGGTGACTGCAGATTTTGATTTAAAACCATGAACTATAGATAAATAAAAAGTAATAATTAAAGCATAGAAACATGAAATGATGCAGTACCGTATTTGGTGCTACAGGAGGTATTGGCATAGCAACGGGCTCTACGACCATCATACTCTCTCTTTCAAGTTCTAATTGAACTATTGGGTTTATTGGAACATTTAAAGGTGTTTCAATTATTTGCTGTTCGATTGATGACATTTATTCGGTATTTTTTTAAAATGTTTTGGCAGCAAATCTCGGTTTGCTTACTTCCGTTATAATCTAAAACTACAGTTCAATATTTGTATCTTGCTATTTTTTATCATTTTGTAAAAGACAAATAAAACAAAATTCATTTCTGCTATTTCTCGGTATGAAAAAACATAGAGTTGATATCTCGTCTAGACGTCAATGCATTTGTCAAAATATTGATTGGATGTTGCAATTTCACACCCTCAAGCTTCTATCGACAGAACGCAAAATACTCGGCTTCTCTCGTGGAGTATTCTTGTTTGTTCTACGAGAAACTAGAATGTTCTAGAGAAATCCAACAGCTGATTTTTTCGTGAGTCCGTAAAGAAGTTATGACTGTGGTATTCTAATCAAACTGCAAAATTAGTAAGCAAAAATCTAAATGATCAAATACAAAAAATGCTATTTTATCACAAAAAAGTAAATAACTGAATTGCAAAGATTTACTCGTTGTAACACGTACGAAATATCTGTTCGTTATAAAGAATAACGAGACTATTTAAACAATCTTAAAAGCCAATCGTTTTTCGGATTTTTCATGAAAATTTCACGGAAATTTACAAGTGTACAATTGTTGCCATTGAAATACTCAATTGGGGAATTTTTCCATAGGATAAACAAACAAATAAAATAGTACAATTGCGTAGATAGCTTCGATCAATATAAATATACGTTCTTATAATTCATTGTATGAACAGAGGAAATATATTTCAAGTTGAAAACCAATACGTTTAGCTTACATTCAACGTTCTCGTTTAGTTGTCAATGAATGTATATTCTGTAAGACAAAAAAATGAAAAAGCAAGGTAATGTAGTGCTTCAGAAGGCTACATATATTGCGAAATCATTCAACCAACCAACCAACCAAAAAAGACATGATAAAAATTCCAATTTTTTTCTCATTTGAATTTTTTATACATTCATGTAGCCCCTTCTTTTTCGTTCTTCATATTTTGCTACAAAATTGAAAACACCATATGGCTATACGTTCTGCGTAGATTGGCGATTTCTATCTACCAGTCAACAAAATTATGAATCATTGTGGTTGTTTATCAAAAAAAAGGAAAAAAATAGGTTTTTGTTTGTTTGAGAAATGGCTAACCAATTTAGTGAAGCAGATTTATGCCGAATCAAAGATTTCAAACTTGGAACTCTACCACAAAATTCAGGTTTTGTTCGACCATTTCGAGCAACATTCACCGATGAACGAAATAATAATCCTGTTCAACGCATATGGGATGCTGTCGATTCTCACGTATATTATTCTTCAATTTCTACTCAATTGTATTTTCTTTTTGTCTTGTTTATTCTAGAATTCCGTTGCGATTGTTGTCTACAATCGTTCGAATGATTCTCTTGTTCTAGTTCGTCAATTTCGTCCGGCAGTCCATGTCATGATAACAAGAGAAACCCAGAAGGTTTCGAATGTCAACGATATCGATTTTACAAAAGATGATCCAAAAGCAGCTGTTACCTATGAATTTTGTGCTGGTATTCTCGATAAAAAACATCTATCGAATAAAGAACATATTCATGCTGAATTACTTGAAGAATGCGGTTATACAGTTGATATTAATACAATTGAATCAGTGACAAAATATCGTACAGGTGTAGGCACAGCCGGTGCATATCAAGAATTATTTTATGTCGAAGTAACAAATGAAATGAAAACTGGTCTAGGCGGTGGAAATGTATCCGAACAAGAACGTAAGTTATAGATCGATATTGAATCGAAATGGAATATTGAATTGTTTTAGTTGTCCTTGTCGAAGAAATTCCTGTGAATGAACTTTATCAATTTGTATTCGATGAAACAAAAGCTAAAGATACAACATTGATGTTTGGCATCATGTGGTTTTTGCATAAAAAAGCAAGATTGCCATAAACTGTGATATGATATTTGAATTCTTTGTGTTCTCTTAAGCTGATTTTGTTTTAAATAAAAACACTGGTAGCTACCCGTAAAAATGTATTAATTTGGTTCTAGGATAACATATTGACATAAAACTAGTCGGAAAATTATTATATAGAATGCACTTTCGCAGTAAAAAAAGAGAGATTTTCATAGACGGCAAAATATTGAAAATTAAAATAAAATTTTTTGATATTTTGTACTCACAGTGTTTACTGAAGAAAAGTCAGCAAAAATAGGTGAATCAACTTGGATATGTTATGAAGAATATCATGCAATCATTAAACTAGCTTGCTTTCATTACTGTCATTATCATTTATCATGAAAGATTTTTCTCATTTTCTTTAGCTTTTAGTTGTGTCAGTTAAAGAAGAATAATGAATACAACAACTGCATCGATTCAAAGCAATATTACTTTCATTAGAACATTAGACGGTTTACGTCTGACAATGGCCGTACTAGGAATACTTGTGTATGTTGCTGGTTTTCTCGGTAATCTATTATCATTATTAGTTTTTATTCAAAAAGAATTTCGTCAAGGATCAACAAGTCTAATATTTCTCTTACTAAATATATTCAGCACAATTCATTTAGTATCATTAAGTATCGAATTTCTTGATAGTATTTTTCAAGTTCAAATCATAGCTAGTTCGATATTTCGATGTCAATTTACTTTATGGTTACAAAATACAACACGTAGTGTCTGTGCATTTTTAGCTGCAACTATATCAATTGATCGTTTTATTCGTTCGGAATATCCAATGAGATCTCGTATATGGTGTACAACAACGAATGTTCTCAAAGCTTTCTATGTTTTTCTCACGTTTTCTATCGTATTCTATTTATTCTTCTATCATCCAGCAAATGTTTTCGATAGTGAAGGACAATGTTCATTTCCTTACGATGAAAAATTTCGTTTGTATGCATTGAATATTATGCCACCATTACGTTTTGTACTGGTTTGTTTTTTACCAACTATTCTTATGGTTAGTTGTGGTATTCGAATGCTTTTTAATATTCAACAATCAAAACAACGTACTGTACAACCAATGGCCATAACTACAGTAAATCCACCATCGAAAGGTTCAAATACAACAGAAGAAACTCGACGAAAAATAGCTCGTATAGATACAATGTTAGTTTTAATGGTTTTAGCTAATGTCGTTGCATATGGTATCACTCAACTTCCATTTAATATCTATACACTTTATTATGGTTATGAAACATCGGATGATTTTTCATTTTATGCGTTACTACGAGCATTTCTTCTCATGTGGAGTTCAATTTATTTTGGAATTGGATTTTATCTATATTGTATCGCATCTGCACAATTTCGAAAGCAATTTATAATGAAATTGACACAGATATGTCGGCCTCAGCCACAGCCTCCATTGAGATCATAATAAATCATAAATTTTAATTCTTAAATTCGTATATAATTAGAAATAAAGAAGATTCAATTAAAATCTTTCATAAAATCTGAATGAATCTGCATCTTATTCATGTTGTATTTCTTTCCCCCGAACTAGATTTCTTATTTCATTTACAATTTCATACAAGTATGCGCCTATTCATATGCACAGAAAAAAAAGCGAAATCACAAAACAGAAAAAAAAACGAAACATAAAGCATAAGTCACCCATCATAAATAAGAAAACAGATAGATAAATGTACACACACACACGCACACAAAAAAAAACGCTCAAACATAATATGAATAGCATTCAGTAAATGTTAGTAATTACAGAAAAGAGAATTCTCGATTTATTTATTTTCTTCTTCTCTCTGTCTTTTGTTTTTTTTCTTTCATGAAGTTAAATTTTTTATCAAACGAATGCGTGAATATGCATGTATAAGATTGACAATCGATGGGATAATTCGATGTTATAGCGAACTACATTATCCTTTTGAGAATAAACAAAAAAAACTGTATAAGAGACAAAAAGTTCAAGTAAAAAAATAGGGAATAAAGACGATGATACGCACGAAAATGAGAATAAGTAAGTGAGTGAAAGATATACGTGCAATATAGAGACGAAAATTCGAACTGTTACATGAGAAATATGAATAGAGAAGAACGAAATAGGATGAATTAAATCACAGCGTGGAAGTTTCGATTGACATAAGTTGTTCTATGTTGTATCAAGTCGAATTAATCGTAATTTAGCTGAATCAACAAGAACAGTTGCAGCTTCATTTGTACCACCACAATAATGTGACGAAGAGAAAACTGTTAACAAACGACCACTTAATTGCACCTGAACAAAAAAAAATTCGATATGAAATTGAATAGCACAAAAAACAAATTTAATCGAACCTTGAAGCCAACTTGTTGCACTTCATGAGCACGTATAACGTGTGTAAAATTATTTTTTTCAAGAAATGCCATAAGTGCTTCACTTGTAAAATAATTGCCTGTACTTCGTCGTGTATTATTGAAAAATCCTCCATTAGCACCAATTGGTAATTGAGCAGCCGTATTTGTATCAATTGAAAATGGATCATTCCACATGATTTCCCATGCTAAAGGTGATTCACTTTCGGGTTCAACTAATGGTACCATAATATCATTAACTGTCGAAATGAAATCACCTGGACAAGTCATAGGACTTGGTATGCCACCGTGAAGACAAAGAATCTATGTAGAAAATGATTTTTTTTTATTAAAATTTCTTTCTCGATTGATGAACTTCTTTTCTTAAATACTTTATCATCGATAACAGCAGCCAACGGTAGAACATCAAAAACCGAATTAATTGCATCCCATACTTCTTTTCCTAGTGTATCACCAAATTTGCTTAAACATTCTCTGAAAAAAAAACAGTCATCATGCATTTTCATTGAATATTGGATTTTATCGAAATGTTTTACTTAAAAAAGCTGAACATCTGTTGAACTTTGCGAATTTCATGATTTCCACGTAGTAATAAAACTTTCTTCGGACATTGATATTTAGCTGCAAGTAGATAAATAATAACCTTGAAAAATAAAAACACATAGATTTCATTTCGAAATTGATTCAATTTTAAGTTTACTTCAAGTCCATGAATGCCTCGATCAACATAATCGCCCAAAAAAAGAAACGATGCCGGAGATAGAAGTGGCGTTGCACGCCAAAGAGATTTTTCGAAACAAACTAAATCTTGATAGTTGCCATGAATGTCACCGAGAACGTAACATGGTGATGAGATTTTCAAACAACGTGGTTCACGTCGAAAGATTTCTCTCACTTCTTTACATAGACTAACAACATTTTTAGCGAGATTTATAAATGAATTCGATGTCCACATCAATGAATCTTTTGTTTGATCACGTTTTTCAAAGAAACGTAGAAGATCTTGAATATCTGTTGCTACTGTTCTCTGCAGAAAACGAAAAAGAAGAATCAACACCATCAAATTCGTTTTATTTACTCGATCAAAGATTTCTTCGGATGGTGATCGAGGAAGATTCTTGAGTGCATATTCTGTAGTTGTACTTAATTGATCACTACGATTCATTGAACGTAGTGATTCAACTTGAGACAAAGTACCAGATTTTTTCAATGTAACACAATGATCTGCTATTTCATAATTTGCATTTGCCTGAGCTAGAAGAAGAAGAGGAAAAAAACAGAAATCGAATGATTCGTTTCAATAGTTTGTTTAGTTACTTCGATCGTTTTGATTATCAGCTTTCATATCTTTGTATCGTCTTAACGAAAAAGTGAATGAATTAATTTGAGGCAAATCAAACAAGAAATTCTATGGAAATCTACTTGCACACGCGAAGTAAATCCTGAACGTTTGTATTTAAACGAAAGAGAACTGATGTTCCACGATATTTTAATTGGCCAACTGAATTGAGAAAGTCGGTTAATTGTAATTGATTATTATTTTGAACGTTAAAAGAACTAGACAGATATTTCAAACATTGCATTTTCTTTCGAAGAAATCAATCATGAACATACTTAAATGCAGCTAAAATCTCACTGTATGGCGGTGAATCTGCATTCGTTTTTCCAGCTTTGAGATTTTGAACATCAGAATGAAGTTCACTAATCAATGAAATTCGTACAAAAAAAAAACAATCATAGAAATCATGTTGACCTACCGAAATTCTTCCAAAGACATATTTCCATTGTTTTTAATATTATAAAATCGGAAAATATATCGACAACGTTGTTCAGCCGGAGCGCCTTTAATAGAAAACAATGATTTTCAACGAAACTAGTCAAGAAAATTTCGCTATCTAACCTCCGTGAGAAGTACTTGGATCCATTGCAGCTAAACCTAAATAAAATCTCATCGAAAACTAATGATAACTTTCAAATAAAAACAAACCAAGTAAATAATCCGAATAGGTTAGATAGGATTTTTGTTGTGCATCAAACGCACGAAAATAAGCAGGTAGTTTGGCTTTTTCTGTTGTCGAAAGTTTGTTATCCATAGCTTCGGCAAATGCTTGTAAGCTCATGTATTCACTTGGAAATGTATACGAATAGAATTCTTTGAAGATTCGTTCTTGTACTAAAATTTAACAGATGATGATAGATTTTCATTTTAGTGAAATAATTTATCAGTAATTTACGTTTCGAATTAAATTTAGCCGAGCCCATGAGTTGTTCTTGAGGAGAAGCTATTAATTGATTATTGGGATCAGGTTGTTTACACTCGATAAATTGAAGAACAGGTTCTTCGAAAACTTGTCCACCGGATGCGAAATCATCTTGAAAACGAAGAAGAAAATAGATTTTGACAGAAAACAAGAATAAATTTACCCCAACCATTGGTTTGTTGTCGTTCGAGAAGATTTTTCAATACATAAAATGGCTCAAGTCCGAGCAGTTCACGATTTTTCATAGCTGATTTCATTCGTTCGAAACTCATCCAAATTGAATTGACTAAACTCGTTGCATTAGCACGTATCTAATCGAAACAATATTCATTCAATTTTGAACTCGAAGAAACAAAACCATCGTACCAATCGTCCTTTAGTAATCAAATAATATGTCTGTATACTTGGCAAACATGGTAAAAGATCACTACAACGAATTTTCATTACATTGACGAGCTCGAAATCGTAGGGACATATCTAAAGAAAACACATCAAATCGAAAAAGATATTTTTTTAAAAGATCAAACTAACTTTGCTTGTTATACGTTTGGCAGCAAGTGCACGTGTTTCACCAGGTTTGATTTCATCGAAAGGAAACCAATAACCACGACCGAGATGTTGCTCGACAAGAAGTAACGAATCGACTTCTTTGTCGATAATAACACACACAACTAACTTCATTTCATCTCGTATTAAAAGATTCAAATGATTAATTAAAATTTAAAGACAACAAGACGAAGAAAAAAAACGTGAAACGAAGAAGTATGAATAACAAATCGAGATCAATTGTTTACTTTCTCTTCCAAACATTTATAACGCTGCACACATTACCAACAGCCGACTAGTTCGTTTTTTAATCCAATAAAAACTTGTTATGTACCTTTAAGAACAGAAAGATGTCTCTCATCTCTGTGCAACTTCAACAACAACATAATGCAATGCTCTCATTCATTCATCATCATCAATCATTAGTTTGCAATTTCGAATCAAAAATAATTTTCATACTGTACACATACAATTAACTTAAAGTATAAAATTAGAGTACATTGACATATTCGAGACATCTGATATAAATTGAATTTTATTGCATGTCAGTGTTTTTCTTGCATCTCTCTCCTTCTCTCTCGTTTTTTTTTTGACAACCTATCAATAAAAATATCTCTCAATGGCAGAACCTTGAAAAGCCTATTTTGTAATTCATTTAATTCGCCTCGTCAATAGATAAAAATAGGAGTAATTCGATTAGATACAGCTAATAATATTTGAAAACTCGATTTCTTTCGATAAATGATTCGTCTACAAAATCTCGAAGCAAATCTGAAATGATCAATTCATCCAGAAAATAGTCAATCATTCGACCAATTCGGTTTACTTTCGAAAAATAAAATAAGAAGAAGAAAAGAAAATGTATTTTTATTAATTGATTTTGAAGGTAAGAATTCCTTTCATATATTTTAAAATAGATTCTTTACTGTTATCATTATCAAAAAAAGAATAAGTAATTGAACAAACCAAGAAAAAAGAATAATAACCGGGTGTTAATGAAAAAAAAAGCAGAAAAAGAAAATAAAAGGTAATATACAAATACATAAAGAAAAAAGAAGAAGAAGACACGAATATATTATGAAATCATGTATTAACACGACGTCGGTGTAATTCTTTATTTTTCGGTGACATTATTAATGATGAACTCGATTTTTTGAAACATGTTCCAAATGTCAGATTCCAAAAAGCCATACGAAATTGTTTCGAACAATATGCATATATAAATGGATTAATAACTGAATTGAAATAGCCGAGCCATGTTATCAATGTTACTGTTTGAGCATTGAATACGTATGTTTCCGATGGAATAATATACATGATAAAAAATGGTAACCAAAAAAGAATAAAACCACCAACAACAACAGCTAAAGTTTTTGCTGTCTTTTGTTCTTTAATAAAACGTAGACGTTCACGTCGATTAGCTTCGTTAGCTGATGTTGAAAGTAATGTGCCTGCTGTCGATTGTGGATAAGCTTTCATTGTTATACTTTGACTTGAATGACTGAATGTTCGTGGATGTGTCGATGTTCGATTGTAATTATCTAACGATGAACGGTTTTCATCGTCATCATTTGTTAATGATAGATTCGGTGTATCATCAGAGACTTGTTTCATTTTATCATCATCCCAATTTGTCGATGATTTCAAACAACAACAAACTGGACACGGTGATTTTTTGTTAATAGTATCTTGTAAACGACGAATAGAAGCTATTGAATAATTTGATTTTAATGATGAACTATTATTTTGAATCGTTTGTCGAGCAACTTTATGTTGTTGTTTGATGTTTTCAATGAGAATAGCCGATGGTGTGGATTTTGCCGTGCGCGATTGTTTTACACGACGATTGATACGTGTCTGTTCAGGAAGATTTGAACCGACGGAAGTATTTGTTAGCACCTGATCAGTCGATGATGATGATTGTGCTGATAAAACTGCTGAACCTTGTGAAACATGACGTAATGAATATTTAGCATCGATTCGAATTTGTTTATTATTTATATCTTTAGCAAAGTCATGTTGTAATGACTGATTAAGTAGATTTGAATGTTCATTTGATGCATGATCATTGTCTTTGTCACGTAATAAGATGTCATTCTAAAATATAAAGTTAATCAACTCGAATTTCTTCAAAATAATTAGTTAATTGACCGAATAAACATTGACTTTGTTCCTTTTATTTATCGAAAGTCAATTCGCTTGAGAAATTCTTTTATTGAACTAATTTTGAATACAGGAAATCAAAGTATTTGAATATACTCAAGAATAATTAACCTCGTTCTTTCTTCTTCGTGTTGACATCTGTCGCTCTATATTAAATCAGTCTTAACTATGACTTCTCAACTCATACATATCCTTCAATTAAGCTGTTTGTTAGATAAGGAACAGTAATATTGAGTTTATTAAAAAATTTAATTATGCTTGACACTGATAATAAAATTTTTTCATCAAATTAGTTTATCTCTTATGAAAACAAGACAGAAAGTTAACGGAAATTGTCAACTATCATATCAAATATCTAGTTAAATATATCACATTGAGTTTAATTATATTTTCTCTTTGAGATTCTCGAAGAATTCTCTTCCGTGTACTCAACAAATTTAAAATGTCTTATTCATTTGAAAAGAACGCTACTGTTTGTAAGTAAAAATTCATCTATTATTAAAACATACTTGTTGTTTGTCGCGAGTTCTATTGATTAGATCTGCATTTGATGATGATAATGTATGACCGAAGACTTTCGATTCAAAACATGGCGAATCACCCGTACGAAATTGATATTCAGCACCGATATATGATATACAATTTCTTCGATATTCTGAGATTTCATCGGATAAATTTCGCATTCGATTCGTTGATATTGTACATGGACGACAGAGATTTGTTGGTTTAACTATCGATGGTGGAGTATTTGGTGCTGAATTTGGATTTGTAAAACGATAGACAAGATAGCCATTTGTTTTGCGTTCGAAATTCAAATCATTATTAAGTTGAAATGGTGGTGATGTTGACTTATTTCGAGAACGACGTTGTAAACAACAACAGAATATCATTTTCGATTGTGTCTTTTTATTTAAACTATCATGAACACTATCGAAGTGATTTTTTGTATTTGAAATTCCATTTTGATTTAGTTTTAATTGCATTTGTGACGATGAATTGTTCATCATATTATTATTTTGATTACTATCTTGAAATTTTTTAATTAAATTTTCACGACCATAAACAACCATAAATATGCGTATGTAAACAAATATCATAATAACAGCTGGAATATAAAATGAGCCCAATGCTGAATAAACAACGTAGCCTCGAGCTGTATTTAGTTCACATTGATGTTCGAATTCGACCTACAAAATCAAATGAGTAGGAGTCATCAAAAGAAGTTCTCGTTTTTTTCTTTCATGAAAACTAGTTAAAGAAGATTTTCTTTAACTATAAATATACAATATTCAACCGAATTATATAGTTCTTTGATCTTTCAATCGTATAAAAGCTTGCTTTCAAGAGTATAATGATCGTTAAGCACAACGGAAATAATGTTTTAAGGATAATCAAATCTTCTATTGACTCGGTACATTTTGTTTTTGTTATCGAAAAGAAAAATCTATTATCAAGGTAATAGTTGTAATCTCAATAAGATTAACTATAGTCTGTCAATGAATCACAAAATATGAATTGCAAAAAAAAAAGAAGAAGAAGAAGAAGAAGAAAAAGAAAGAAACATGCGTTGCAAACTATTTCTTTTTGCATTCTCTAAAAACTTACTGTATATCGTCTGTTGGGATCACGCCATCCAAATGTTGGCGGACAAGTTATAACAACAGAAAGAATCCAAACGAGTAATATCATAATACGAGCAAGAAATTTCGATCGATATGCTGTGTATGTCAATGGTCTTGTTATAGCCATATAACGATCAAGAGATATACAAGTTAAATTTAATATACTAGAAGTACATAGGAGAACATCGGATGATACCCAAAGATCGCATAGAATTAAACCGAGTTTCCATGAACGATCATGTTGATAATAATAGATACTTAATGGAAGAACAAATATTGCCACTAAAGCATCAGCAAATGCTAATGATGCGATAAAATAATTAGTGACTGTTTGTAAACGACGTGTACGGAAAAAAGCACATATAACAAGTAGATTTCCCAAGAATGCACATATATCGATCAATGACATACATATGATAGCTAGAATTTGTATCCACAATGATGTTGTTGATGTTGTTGGACTTGTCTGATTATTATGAAATGTGGTATTGATAAAATCGACAATTGTCGTTGATGTTAATACGGACATTGTAATTATTCATCATTCATATCTTTAGATAAAACAAAAAAAAGAATAAGCTCAAGCATAGTTGAACTCTAAAAACTATTTGTGCAGTGATTCTTTTTGTTTTATTTAGCTTATTATTTGTATATATGCATCTTTGTTTTGGTCTCTCTTTCTCTTTTTCTGCATTTTTTATTCTCTTCTGACTATTTCTATGATACATGTTCGCTTTAGTTATAAAAGAAAGACAACTGAAAAAAAAACTAGAAGAAAGAGCAAGAAAAAGAACGACTGCAGTTCCGTTTTTTTTTCTTTCATCAGAGTATCTTCAGTTTTTCTTCTTTCATTAAATTAATCTTCACGTATTCCTTTTGTACTTTTTTTTGTTATAGATAACGAAAAAAATCTATAAGCACTAGAAAGAAATAGAGAAAAAAAACAATCAATATATATATATATAGGTGTGTGTGTGATCTATTCTTTAATCAAACGTTCCTCTCTTATTATTATTATTATTGCTTTTATTACATAGATAAACAAATGCTTTATTCAATGAAAATATAATACTTAACACTATTCTTTCTTGTTTTTTTACCTTCGAGTTTTTTTTTCATATAATTTTGTGTGTAAGTTCTATGAGATAGATCAAACTATCTTGGGTATAATCAAATGAAATAATAATAAGCAAACAAAATAACTCTATTTATATATATATATATAGAGAGAGAGAGAGAGAGAGATTTCTGCTAAAGACGAATCGAAGATTTCGATAAATATGTGTTTGGTGTTAACAGAGAAAAAGTGTAGGATAATAAGATCGACAGTTCTGTCATCATCCTGCTCAGTCGAGTCTTTAATCGTAAGCAACTATTGATAACAACGTTTGTGCGAATATGTCATTTCACAAATGATTTATAACAGAGATGTGACAGCTATTTGTCTTCTGACTAAAGATCATTCTGTCGCATAGAGCCGATATAGAAAAGAGCTCACGACTACCTTCCAAGATGTTTGTCTTCTGGACAATTAGCTATCTAATAAACCCAATGTCTAAAGGGAGATACCTATTAGTGATTAAATAGACAAACGTATTACAGATTAAGAATCTCAACAAATCACTAGATATTCGGATGTTAATTGTCACTGAAAGGAAAGGCGAGTTCTATATTTATAAATGTATATATCTGTCTATAATCTCTCGGGGAAAGAAAATATATACATAACCGTTTATTTTATTCTGACAGAATAGAATAGACATATAGATATTTATATATTTTTTGATGAAAGATTTGTTTAACAGAAATATGAAAAGTTACAATTTAGTTCTCGATAATAAATAGAATACATATATTTCCTTTTTCATCGAATAAATAACTGTGATTATTATTCTTCAGTCTATTTTAAAGAGTGATTCTTTATTACGATGTGTAGATTGAAAGGAAGAAAGATCGAAAGGAAAAAGAATAGACTGGAGTATTTAGCGAGACGAATATATGATTTTGTCATATTGTCTCTTTTTACTTTTAATAAAAAACAACTTGTAATCGTGCGCAAGAATGCTTGTGAATTTGTTTTTTTTCTTTTATCCTAACATTCTTCTTGAATCTATTTCAAAAACAAGAGCAAACAAATTTTTTTGTTCTCTACGAACTGGCATGTCTATGAATATAAAAAAGAAACAATGATTTGAATGAAACTGATCACTGGAGTTTCTTACTTGAAATCAACTAAACAATTCTACAATCCCACATAAAAACAACCCGTCATTTACTTACGCTGTACTTAAGCGGAGAACTATACTTTTCATCAGAACTATATTGTCATGCACGCACTAAAATCATACTAGTAATCAGTATAATTATAAATTAGAAGAAACTGCACATTAGAATAATATGGAAGATATATGCATAGAAAACAACGTTTATTATATATGACATCCGTCAATTAGCTTTTCGTACTAGTTGCCGTGCTCGACTATTAAACGAATGCCTCAAGCTATCGCACGAATAATCACAAAAAAAAGAAGATGAAGAAGAAAAAGAAGAAAAGAGAGCAAGAGAAAAAAAAACTAGAGAGGCCCTATTTTGATAAGGTTATTTTCTGTTTGTAGCGAAATAAAAATGCTTTTCTATCCCGTTTCATATTTCATCAATCTAATCAAATGATTATATATTTATCTCTTAAAAATAGAAAGAAAGAAAAGAAGAAATATGAGCGAAAAAACATGCTGTTTTTTTTTTGAACCACAAGAATTCATGCTGAATACTATTATTAAAAATGTAAAAAGAAAAGTATCCTTCATTAATTATTACTAATGAAAAGTAAAACCTAGATTTCATATGTCCTGTCATGAAGAAATAAACTGATATTTGATTTGTATGAAAACAGAAAATTGAAAATAAGTATCAAATAGTGATATAGTTATTTCTATTGATTCTATTCTGCCTCCTTATGCAATCAAAGAGAAAATAAAGAAAATAGAACGATGTTAGCAAAGCATATGTATCTGATGATTACAAGAACGCCCTAAAAAAATAGTTGGTCATTGATAGGAAATTGAAGAAAGGCGAACGTTTCTAATAATAGTCACTGCAACTTCTATGTCGAGTAGAGTTTCTCTTACTATTTAATATAAGTAAGAGAAAAATGACTTGATCGTAACGTATGACATTTTCATAACCATTTCTTAAGTGACAATTCAATTGTTGAACGTGCTAACTTCAAAACATTTCGATGGCAAATTCGAGTTACTGACAATGATAATACTATTAGTAAGAATTAAGAAAACTAGCACGAATATTATCTGTTGACCCTATCAGTTAAAATTAAATCAAGTTTATGAATGAAGTATCCGTCTATGTTTTCCTTTGAAAACGTCATTGTTAACTAAAAGTGATGAGCGAAAACTTAATTAAATCAGGTACAGGAAGGTGAACAAGAAGGGAAAAAGATACACACACGCATATCTATATATATATATATATATATATATATATATATATACATCTAAAACGAACTAAGGAAATGTTAAAATAACACAAGTCAATCTCATTTATGTCGAAAACGGAGGGAGAAAAGGAAGAAAAATCAGGTCAAATATAGGCTTCTGATTAATATCAATAAATAAATCTTTCAAGAAACAAAGCAGACAACAAAATGAATAGAAAGAATATTTCATTACAGCCTCGAAGTTGTCCCCGCATAAGATCAAAAAAGATTCGATAGAAATAATTACAAATAATCATATTTTATACTTATTAATAATACTACATTAAACAAATAAAATCTATTTTTTCCAATATTTTCTGTGTTTCAAATATACTTTTGTACTTGGAAAAAAAAACTTGAGAACTTTCATGCGAATAAACATTCAACAATCGATTGAGGATTGAAACTACTTGATGGTAATCTAGAAAAGTGGTTTTGTGATCAAAATTTTGAAATTTTCTCACCACGCAAGAGTTGAGAGAAAGGCAAATTCTATGATTTTCATATTTGAACTGTTAATTCTATATGATGTGAAAACTTGACTTTGACATATTTTATTTTGTCATCTAGTAAATATATGTAATTAGTAGTATGAACTTCGGAGAGGAAAAAAAGCGCATTAACTTAAAACTATGTCTTGTACGACAAGAAAAGAGAAATGAATAAAGAGTTCGTCATTCTCAATACAAAACTTAGCTAAATAATCACATCTACGTCCCATTTCCTCTTGTGATAGTTATGTAGATTTTCTGACACCTGCACTCTGTTTGACATGAAACAAATCGATAGAATATGCTTTTCAAATGAATGTCACCGAAAGCGCCGTATGCATATCACGATGTTTATATGCGTGATAAGAGAATATAATCGTATTGGAGAACTAGAAATGAAGAAAATCAACATCAGAAAACGGGGAGGAGAAGAGAAGAGAGAGAGAGAGAAAGTGTGCACGAGCTAATCTGATTGACAACGGCGCCAGCTGTGTTTCGACGAATCTCCTATTGTCTGTTGCTTATCAACAAAATATCGATGATAAAGAAATGATAGACGGAATAAAAGAATACTTAAATGATCTTTTATAATCCTATTTAGAAAAAATAAAATAAAAATTTGTACCGACATAGTAGACATTTAAAATTAATTACAATCTAGATTATGTTATCTACGAGAAAAAAAACGAAAAAGAAAATATTCTCTGTAATTATCAAAGCAAATAAATTAACATTCTTGCCTTGAAACAACTAATCACCAATATCATGTATTCAAACCATTGAATTACTGTCAATACTCATTGAACATGAACGCATCTCTATGCCTTGAAAACTTGTCTGCCAACAAGAAAGGATGCATGAGTTAAAACATTTATTTTGCATTTCTCTTTTACTTTTTCTATTTCACTTGTTTTACAATCTATTTTATGACGTTCGCATCTTCAAGCATTTCTACGACGATTTATATATAAACACCAACTACCAGAAGTAAACAGGCGAACAGACAGAGAGAACGAACGAACGAAAGAAAGAAGAAAAAAAATCAAGAGAAAACTTGTCGTGAGTATTCGGTCAAATATCGAATAAATCCCCATACGCATTTGCACACAACTCTCTCGTCTTGTCTTTTTTTTTGCTTTCTCATTCCCGATTCATTAATATTTTGTCAACATATTTCGAGTATACATGCAACAACTGATTCGATCAGCTGGATGCAAATGTAGGATCTATTTCTCATTTCATTTTGTTAATAGAATATTTCTTGATCCAAAAACACATCAAAGTCGTAAACATGATATGAGTACCAAAAAGAAAACAAATAACATTCTTCTCCCCTCTAAAATAAAAGGTTAAAATAACTATAAATTAATCGATTCCATCAGTAGTGCTCAAATAACATGTACCGACATGTATCCGAACATAAACATACATGAAAATCGATATACATATATATATATTATTTATTTATTTGAATATTTGAAGAAAGACATTGCATTTGAGAAAAACATATATAGATGTATGGAGAAAACAAACAAAAAACTATCTAACATTATTTATCATTGTTGCTTTTTAAATATACATCCTATCGGATATTTAATAAAGCAAAAAACTGTCAGATCTAAATCAATTAAATAAATTGAAAAACTTCAAATGATCATATATGCGTTTTTTGTCGTTTAGGCATCGGTGATTCATCATGAACATGGAGTTCAATTCCACTATCATATTCCGATGTTATTGACTAAAATAGAATAATTTAAAAAAAATAAAGAAAAGAAAAAAAACAAATCTATTATCTACATTAAAAACATTTGTTAAATATTCACAGTGTTCATTCTTTATTTGTAATTGTTCATTCTCTTTTGTTAAATCATCAAGTAAATTATGAAGCTAAAATAAGAAGAGCAATGAGTGCGAGTTTTGACTTGACATAAATCTTTACCTGTTGATTATCTCGTAATTCTTCATCGAGTTTAATTCGAGTGCGCTCGGCTAAAATCTTCCAATAGCAATCCGAAGCTCGATCTAAACGATGACAAAAGAAAAAGAACTCGAGTTATGTTCTCAATAATCTAATGAAAAGAAAAAACGTTCTTCTCGAAATCAATGTCAATACAAGACTCATCAAATAAATTCAATCAATGACAATTGACAGAAAAACATTGATCCTAATCATAAGTCATCGATTGTTGTCGTCCTCGTTGTTATTGTTATCTAATTACCTTTGATAAACTTTTCAAATTGTTCATCAGTAAAATGTTTGCCTTCATCTAACATTTCATTGAAATAATTCGGTGTGTTCGTCGTTTGAGACGATTTTTCAATTGGATTTGTTTGAATAGAAATCGACTGTGTCGATGGAGAAACATTCGGTAAATGATTTTCAACTGAATTTAAACGAGTTAAAACTCGTTTCGAAGGTGTATTTTTCCACATTGTCAAATGCAATCTAAAAACTTGGTTTGTCCTCTATTAATGATAAATTTGGAATAAAAAAAATGGAATAACATGTCTGCTTAGAGTCTTTTTTTTTTTGTTCTTTTTTAATAATAAAAATTTACATGAGCGTAAAGCGAAATTACATATGCACCAGCGAACGTTGATAGATGAAGAAAGAAAATCTCGATATATTTTATATACGTAAATATAGAAAAATCAATGATGAATAAACACAACTATTGAATCCATTCTCTTATTCGAGTAAAATGAAAAAAAAATCTCCAAATATAGAAAGCCTGTTCTTTAATTAGTATGTTAGATATAAAGTAGGGGACAGAGAGAAGACGAAAGAAAAAAAAGAGTTCACAAGTATCATGTTGGACAAATTGAATTTGCGTTTGGCATTCTTATTCAGCCGGTCGTCGGCCAATTGCATTTTCTAAATCCTTTGCAAAATTAGGTAAACGAGCCCGATTTGTTTCCGAATTACGTAAACTATTTAAGATATCCTTTGTTTTGCCGAAATAAATTGAATTTAATGTTTGTCGAATTTTATTTTCCATATCTTCAACCATTTTACCAATGTTGATAATATGTTGCGAGAAGTCTGTTATTTGATGATCGGCTTCGAGTTGTCGTGTTAAACTACCACCTAAATTCATCATACCCGATTGAGTCTTGTGCGTTTGTAACCAAAGCATAACTGTCGATGTTAGTTTATAATGTGCCGAACGTCCACTTTGTTTTTCTTGAACTTCGACAACATGAATCGAATCCCAGCAACCTTTGATTTTTTTACTGCCGTCGCCAACTTTTTTTATAAGTATAACACCAGCAAAACCATTTTCAAGATCCCAAAAGTAGACCGATGAAACACCACCTTCGAAATACATTTCACGATATTGTTCGAATGCTTGATTGGCTTCGACTTCGAGTTGACGAAGACGATCCGATGGAAGATTTCCTGAAGAAAGAAGAAAAAAACAAACACGTTAATCTCATTTGCTTATTATTTTGCTTGAGGTCAAGAAAAATCGTAAAAACGAAACTAATTCAATCAAACATCTTACCATCGAATGGTGGCGTATATTGATTTGTCCATGGTGATCGATAGGAATCACCATCACGATTATAATCGCATAATAAATAATCTTTGCCGACGGTTCTATCACGAACTACTTTGAGTGGTTGATCAACAGCCGCTAATAATTCTTCAGTTAAATCGGGCACGAGATCGATAAGATCCGATAGATTCTTTTCGACTTGTTGGGGAGGCAATCGTCTCATTAAATCGAGAGCACAATCCAATTGTGACTCGATTGATACGTTCGTTGCATTACCAGACGACATCTGAAAAAAAACCTATTTATACATACATATTAGAACCAATCCAGTGATGAAATGTTCTCAAACAAAAAAAAAGAAAAAAAAGCGTTTTATTATACATATAAAAAAATGAGTATTTCGATATATGAAATCATTCATTGGTTAATATTTGTTTTCCCTTTCTTCCCACCGAGCGTAAAACTCGATTTACCTAAAAAAAGACAAAAGAAAAATAATAATAGAAATAAATCAATTCGAGAGAAATTCATTAGTTTTAATAGTCCGAACTAGATTGACATGCATAGAATAATAAAAACCAACAAAAAAAAGAGACAGAAATTATGAAAATAACTTTCGAATAATTAGTCAAAATGGAACAAGCGTCAGTTGTAAGTAGTCAGTCAAAGAAGGCACATGATCCGCTTGATTTAAGAGCATTTCTCACAAGAATACAACAAGAGAATATGACTCATGTGATTATGAGTAAAATCACGAAAACACTTGAGATAGGTGCGCAAGTTTAAAGTGAAACATCTCTCGAACGCATACAATGATAAACGGCGACGACGAAACAATCGTCGAATGAATCTGATCCACTAAAGAGTAGAATAATCAGCGGATGTGCGATTTTATATAGAGCATTAATAAGTGTTTGCTTTTAGAATGTCAATGAATCATTTTAGTTTTGTTTTCTTTTTTTTTACTAATCATATCGTCCGTCACCAGTCAGAAAAATCAAAAGACAAGAGTTCGTCTTTCGATAACTTACAGTATCACCAAAAGTTAAACGAGATAAGTGATTACGATCTACAGCTTCTTTGTGTGCTGCTACGAGTAAATAGTTTAACAAGAAGAAGAAGAAAAAAAAAGAAATTGGATTCAGATTGGTTTTACTCAATGAAGTTCATTTCGAGAAAATACAAGTCGATTAACTTACTTTGTGGTTTGTATAATTCTTTCATCAGAGCTGTAAAAGCGTCAACTGTTCGAGTGCGATCACGCAGATTTACAGGCCATACTCGATTACCGACTATAAAAAAATTTTAAAAAATAAATAAATAAATATTCGAAATAAACAAACCAAAACATTTATCTTTCGTTGTCCATTGATCTCCATCGTTTGGAGCTAAACTTGCTCGTCGATCATCTGAGAGATTTTCATTGCAAAGAACAAGTACTGGTAAAGTCTAGATAGAAATCAGAAAAAGAAATAACACTCCGTCAAATTCAGACAAAAAAATTACGAACTTCTTTTTTATTTTTGTCCATAGTTTTCGATTCGATTAAATCTTTAATCGCTTTACAACATTCAAAAGATTCATTTGATCGAGTATCAAACACAAGAATAACAGCCTACAACTAAATACTCATTTAGAATATATTCAAGATTCTTTCTTACGATACACTCACATCAACAAGAGTTAATAGATGTCGAATATTATTAAATTCTTCTGTCGGTGAACTTTTCTAAATAAAACATTCAACCATGTTTACATATAAACAAGAGTTCTTCTCGTCTCTTACCACTCCGCCAATATCATGTACACGAAGAACGATATCTTTTTCATTTGAACTACTGTCATATTGAATACAATATGTATCTTCGATCGTTTCTCGATATGGCTAAAGAAAATCAAATGAATTCATGAAGAAGTTTTCCGTCAAACCTTATCTTCAGTACGTCCATAAGCTAATTGTTCGATTAAAGATGTTTTACCAACGGCATTCTTTCCCCAAATTAGAACTCGATATAATTTTCCCATGATAAACAATAAAACAATTGATAATCAACGATTTCTATTTCATTAATCTCATTTTTTGATTCGTTGTTGATATTTTCGATCTAAAATAAAGTTGCCATTGAATTACCATACGTTTGGTTGGTTTTATTACAAAATCCGAATATGTTTTTTTCCTTTTTTTTTCTTTGTTTTCTTCATATTTACACGCACGAAAAAAGTAACAAAAGAACCGAACAGAACGAAGAACGAAAAGCTAATGATAATGATTTGTTTTCTCGCCATTATCTATGTCGATGTTTAACAACGACCATACAAAGAACAAAAAACGAGAATGAGAAGAAAAAAAAAGAGAGAGAGAGAGAAAAGGTATACGAAACAGTGTCCTTCAAGAAACCGAAAAAAAAAGAAAACAAATTTTCAATTGTATGTTGTTGGCTCGAGTTTTGTTTAGAAATTCATTTCGGTCACTGTTGAAAGAAGACATGCATACATGTTTATATAAGAGATAGCGAATGAGAAGAACAGAACGACAAATACGAAGAGAAAAACAACAAGAACAGAGAGAAAGAGAGAGAGGTATTTTTAGTGCGCTTTTTTTGTAAGACTCGGATAATCACGAGAAAACAGACATAAAAAAAATTTGTTGGTCATAATGCGTGTAAATTAGAAAGAAAACATGAACTTATATTTCTTGTCCTCACTAGACTACGAATGATGTGTCTATTTTCTAGACATTTTACGTAAAACCTGAGATGGAACAAATTGAAGAGTTGATCCACCTGACGCACGAGGTGAATTTACTTGCTGTGGTGTTTGAGTTTGTGATGATGGAGAACTATGAGATGCATTTAAAGGACTTGATACGATTTGAGGTGATTCCATGAGAATAGGATTTGGTTGAACAGGCGTTTGTTGTTGTTGCAATGGACTCTGATTTTGAATTGCTCCCATAGATAAATCAGGATAGTTATTTGATGTGATAAGATCAAACGGTTGAAACGTAGTAGGATTGTTGTAACCATTCGAATTGGATAAAGGTGTTTGATTTGCATTGAATTGTAAATCAGATTGCAAGATTGCACGTTGAAGTATCGATGATGGTTGTTGTTGTTGATGATATGCTGGAGATGTGAATGGTGAAGGTATATTCATCAACGGTGTTTGATCGAATTGAGATGTTGGCAATGAATTTGGCGACGTCTGAGGCATACTTGCGATAGCTTGAGCAAAAACTAGAGACAAAAGATAAAATTAAAAATGCCTTTGCTTATCTATGAAATAGTTAAATTGTGTTTCTGCTGAATCTTATCGTTTTTCAAAAACAATAAAATGAATGAATCAAGGTTAAATAAAAATTGTCACGTACGTGTATTGCGAGACTGTTGTGATGGGATTGGTTCCCATGCTGATGAAGACGATGCAAATTGATTGACGATCGTTGGTTGTGATTGTTGAGGTGCTATTGTTGATGTTGAATGATTTTCCCAAGGCTGTTGGAATGATATGGGCATATCGTTCGGTTTTTGTTGTAGAACAGGTAATGAAGGCATTGGTGCTGAATCCCACACCGATTGATTCATCAGTTGTTGTTGTTGTTGTTGTTGTGGTTGTTTTGGAGGTTGATCACGTAGTTGTGTGGATTCTTCAATGGCACGAGAAAGTAAAGAATTGAATGATGCTGGATTATTCGAAAAAGATGGCAATTGTGTTGTTGTTTCTGTAACATGAACTGGAATTGGATTCGATGGTGGTATAACTCTTTCGGGTACTGAAACTTTTGTCATTATCTGTGTAGGTATCATTGCTATGTTTGGTAGTACTGGTTGAGACACAACTGGTTTTTCTACTGATGTAGTAGCAGAAGATTTAGCAGCAGCTGCTGCTCTTTGCTCTTTAGCAGCATTATTTAACATTTCTAAAATGTTTGGTTTCTCTTGTGTGGAAATTGGTGGTGCAGATTTAGGTGTTGGTGTTGGTGCTGTCGTAGTTGGATTTGTTTCATTTGCACCTCGTTTAAGAATTCGTGTCGGTTGTTGTTGTGGTTGTTGATTATTATTATTCTGATTTTGTATCTGTTTCGAATTTGTCGATTGTTCTGTCAATCGTTTCTCCCAAACATTTTCATTTGGTGCTGATTTCGATTGTTGATAATTAGCCGTTGATCTCACACGAAGTGAATGAGAATAATTAAGTAAATGATACGATCGAACTTTAATTCGACATGCTTGATTATTTCCACCGAGTAGAATAGCATCGAGACTATTTTTTGGTAGATGATCAAATAAAACTTCATAAAATGTATCCAAATGCGTTTCTCCAATCATAATACCAATAATAGTTCCACGTGTACCCAATGGTACGCCTGTACCAAGACGAACAGTAGCCACACGATCATAAAGATCATGTACAGTTTCAACATCCGAATCACACATGCCAAAAGATTCATTGGGTTTAAATAAACGATTGACTTCAACGGAAATTGTTTTGGTTTTTTCAGTCGATGATTTTATTGAATGTTTAGCAAAAAATGATTTAGTTGATCGATCAATTTCTTTGATCACTGGTGCATCAAGTACTTGCCAAGCACCATCCATCAATGTCATTGAATTTGTTGGCAATTTTTTAATCCATGTTCGAACTTCTTGTAAACGGGATCGTCCTTTTTTCTCTGGCCAAATATTTAATTCGGGATATGTATCATCTTTTGGTTTTCGAATCAATTCATTGATGATTTCAGGAAATTGTAACATATAATCCGAAATAATTAAAACAGCATCATCGGAATAAAACCAAACTTGATCTTCTTTTTTCGTATAACCATAAAGTTGTTTAACAGGTCTATTCGCTTTCCATGAAAGACCAACATTAATTCGACTGACATTTCCTCGTCCAGCTGAGCCCGTTGTAATTATTATTGAACCTGTGACTTTGGATACAATCGATGGCATCGTATGCAAATATTCAGCTACTTGTTGTGCTGTCCAATAATTAATTTGTAAACGACTAAGTCGATGTGTTAGCGAATGTATATCCGGTTGATTGAGAACATCGGATGGTTCCATTCGACAGTCAACGAGATATTTACCATTATTATCTTTCGTTATTTGTTGTACATAACCTAGACATGAATAATTCGGCGATTGTAACGAGAAAACTGTATCATTCAAATGAAAATTTTCATGAATTGTTTGAGGAATTGAAAATAGATCTTGTTTATAATTCGGTATAGTTGTTACAGTTGTTTGTAAAGGATAAGCAAAGGCTTGATTAGAAAAACACATAACTGTTTGACATTTATCCGAATTGATCGAACATTTCGTTCGATAGCCGACCAATGGACAAACATAGAGTAATAATGGTATTGGTCCAATGCAGACACCTTGTCGATTTTCATATCGTCGATTGATATTCGCTGCTTTTGTCGATTCCATTTGAGCTTTAGCTGAATCCAATGGAAAACTTTTCATATTAATTGATTTTACATTTTCTTCCGAATATTCAAACGGAAAACGTGAAACATAAATAGCTGTTTGAGAATAATTTTTCATATCGACAGGTTCGTCATTGTTCGATGGTTGAAATGAAAAAAACGAACCACCTGGTATATTCGACCATGTATACATATGTCGAAAATCAGTTATCGCACAAACAATTCCATATTCAAAATGTGGCCAATTGACAAAGACACGTTTGCCGAGATAACGTTCGATTAAACTTTGTCGATTGATAATTTGAAATGGTTGTTGAGTAGTGTCGTTATCTTTGGGATCCCATTGTTCATTGTAACTAATTAGATCTGAATCAGGTCGATGAGAAAGATTGAGAACGAGTGTTGTTGCTTTCGAACGTGAATCGAATATGTCGACAATGCCCTTTTTAAATTCGAATTCATATGGAAGAACATTAAGAACGGGAAATTTGGGAAAATGAATCATATGATTTTCATCGAATCTTCCATATTTAAATCTTAAACCAGGTGGTCGATAGAAATCAACGGGATACTCAGTAGCAACAGCACATGTTTGTTTTAATGGCGGAAAATGAGGATTATTAGCAAGTAGATCCGTTGTTGGATAGAGTGTTGATGATGATTTGAATGCTAATGATGCTTTATGTTGATTACGATTTTGTTCATTCGTATCGAGAATTGAATAGTATTTTTGAATAGAATTTAATAGAAGTTGTTCGTCAATAAATGGAAGAAGAACAATCGCTTCCCAATCTTGTTTCTTTTCGTTTTGATCTAATTGAAAATCTTCCGGATAGAAATGTAATAATGGACTGTCACTATTGACCATCAATGGTTGTAAAACTTTCGGAAGTAAATATCGACTTGTCGGTGGCAGTACGCCTAAGAGTTGTTCGAATGGTTTAAATGGTGTTTCACGTTGAAATGTGAATTTCAAATGTTTAAAATTAGTTAAATCGGATAGATACGGTGCATAATGATGCGGATAAAACCATGACCATGATGGGCAACCTTCGTAATAATATTTTAAAATCCATTGCAAAGCTTCGATATATTGTTGAACATATAATTGCAATTGTTGACTGGAGACATTTGAATTTCTCATTTTTTCTCGATAGTATTGATTTTTATGTTCACGGAATTCGACTTCAATCGACGAATAAGATCGAGAGAAATTGAAATGATTTGTTTCTTCGTCAATATCGGGATATAACGGTCGATGATTGTCTCCATTCGATGAAGCCGATGATGGAACGTTATCCGTTTGACGTTCAGCAGCAATGAAATTATCGATCAATTGACCGTTTGTATCACTGGCTGGATTGACCGGTGCTGAGATCATAAGTTTTTCGAGAATATCAACACTAAATCCGGAATTTGGCAACGGACTTGGATCGAGTTCGAATTTTTTCGATGGTATTCGATGTAATTGTTTCGAAGCTTCGCATTCTTTCTCAAATCGATCGTAATCATATTTCGATAATTCTTTAAGATAAATTTCAAACCGTGATAAATTCAATTCACCAAATTCATTCATATAACCTTCACAAAACGAAATAGAAAACAACGATCAATCATCAAATTTATGTTTCTTTCAAACCATCAAATGTTGGTAGAACGTTCTTATAGGATTCCCAAAGAAGAGGCAATGCTTCTTGATTGATATGCACATGCGGTAGATGAGGAATGAAATCATTGCCAACTAAATAGCCCATTAGAATCCAATCGTCAACAATACGTTCGAGATCATATGGGAATTTCAATTTCTCCTTTTATTTGAAATAAGAAAAATATTTTTTCGAGTCAAACAACAAATCGAAATAGTTTACTTTGAGCGAATGAAATTCTAAGTCGATATAATCTCGTAGTAAACATAATTGTAATAAATGCCAATTGATTTCTTCGGGTGTTAGACTATGGAAAAAACGAACAGAGAACATATCATTGAATGAGTTTTTTCGATATTTGTAGATAAAATTACATTTTCGATACTTTCTTTGGACCATATTTTACTTCTTCACGTAAGAGAGCAAAATGCATTTCATGCGTGACTAGACCTAACATAATCTAAATAGAAATTAAATAGAATGTCAACAAAATTTCAATTGATTTCTTTTGTTATTTCTACCAAATCAGCATCGAGTCCGTACAAACAATGTCGAGTATTAACGTCGTATCCCGGCTGAGAACGAGTATAACGAATGTATTCCATGATTTTATGTTCACCTTCACCGGGTGTCTAGCCAAACGAAACATATTTTTCAGATTTTGCAAACAAAAAAAAACAAATCTACCAAATGACCGGACAAATGAACGGTTACGTCTTTCCAAAGAGGATCCGTTGTTAATTTAATATTAATAAAATATTTCAATTGTTCATCAAGATTGGACATGAATGTTGTTCCTGAAGAGAAATAAAAATTCAAAAATATTCGACTTAACGAAAGAGTCGATCGGTACCAGGGGTAATTGAATTGGTATCAAAATGTTGATCGAGTGTTTCTTTTAATGTTTGATTATTTTTTTCTGCAAGTGCCTTGAGTTTTTTAACTCGATCTCGGCCAGCACGAAAACGTCGTGCTCGTTGTTGATTCATTTTGGCTCGTGGTGCAACACCATCAACAGCCATGTAAAAGACTCTCTTCGGTTTGATCATTCGAAATAAGAACTAAACAAAGCTTTTCATTGCCATACAAATTCAATTTATCGACTTCTTACATCGATATAATGAAAAATATTTCGAAAAATTTCCTCTTCGGTTATGTTGGTTTCACAATTGTCTTCATTGACATGGGAACAAGCATGAATAATTCCATTCATATCCAAATAGAAATTGTCGAATTCCGGAATCTAAGCAAATCGAAATGTTCTTCTCAAATCGTTCGTTATTTGTCATTTTCTTCTACCTGATTATCATTGATCACTCGACTAATATTCGGATATCGTTCGGATATCCATCGATAAAATTTCGGTACTCCCATGATATTTGCACTGCTTGATTTAGCAGATTGAATGTTAGGATTTCGAGATATTCATATCTAAAATAATCGATGACGAAAAATTTTCGATGTTTTTTGTCTATCGAAATTTCTAACTATTCTTATTTATTTGATTTTCATTCGTTGACCTGATTAAGTAAATCATAATCACAGTCTTTGTTTGATTAATCATAAACCAATCAAATTTCATCGATAGATTCTCATTTGAACATGAAAATATTTTCGAAATTTATCAAGATTTTATTTAACATTGATATTTCGAGAAATGTTTGCGAGATTTGATTTACAGCGATATCTATCTAGCTTTTCATTCGATAGAACCAATCAAAAGAGAGAATTTTATAACATTAGCAGCAGTACTTCAAAATATATTCACGTTATGAAAACCTTTCTCGAGCAATTCCATATGATATTGAAAAGAAAAACAGTTCTAGACTAAATAAAATTCTATTAATAATCTTCGATAGTGTGACAGATGGTTGATATTCGTCACTTGAATTAGTACAGCCTTGTGATATGATATTGATTTTTTTTATTTGAAACAAATCACAAGGAAAAGAATAACAGTTTTTAATATCTTTCGTCCATGTACTTTGGACTTTCCCATGCTTAGAAAACATGTTTTTCAACTGAGTTGCTGGAAAAAATGATGAAACCTCAAACATATGTTACAGTGATGTGGTTTTGTTGATTAATAATCTGCTCGAATGACAAATCGAGATCAATATATTTTTAATCAATTTATTATGAATAAAAATCGAACAGTCAAAGCAAAGATAAACCAAGATTAAATAGTAGCTGTTACTTCTTCTGTCATACTATCATATTCCGTCGTGAACAACTGTTTAGTATGACAAAATAGATACGAATGAGGAAAAAAAACGTGAACTGATGTTTCATACAAAAAATATCGAATCAATCGCTGAAACATATAAATGTATAAAACGGTCCGTTACATATATTTTTTTTTGCTTGTAAATCGATTACTTCTTGTCGGAATTCGGTTATTTAATCTTTGTCCGATTTTATTGTACCAAAACTTTGTTCATCCAAAGGATTGATAGCTATGTCAGTAGCGAATTCATCGAATGGTCGAGCCATTGGCACGCCATTGGATGCGTTTGGTTTAGATGATTTAGTTGCAGACATTGAGACAATTTTAGAATTATTAGCACGAACATGATTAATTGCAAAAGCACGGTCAAGTAGAATTGGATCATTTTCGATTGTTGTTGCCAATACAACAGAATTCGTAGTTTCATTGTCGAAAGAAAGAGGTTCTGAAGAAACGAATGAAAATCAATTGAATATTTAACAAATAAAGAGCAGAGAATACATACTAGCTGTTCGGTCAGGCATTGTGCCGTTGAACGAAGGAACGTCGGAAGCGTTAGTGCTTTTTACATTCGACGAGTCTACTTGAATTATATCTTCCTTAATGGCATGTGAATATACTGATGATGCATGATAGTTAACAGTGCTATTGAGTGGGCGAACATTTTTTCTCTCGTTATTCGGTCTGAAAAGTCAAAGAAAAAAAAACGAAATCTAAACATCTGGTGCACCGATTTCGATAACAAAAGAGAATGAAGAAGAAAAATAAATTAATACTTGACCGATCAGATATGCTAATTTATTCTCTACTATCGATAGATAAGTTCGACACGGTGATAACTGAAAATCACTTACTTCGTTGAATACGAACGTTTTCTTCGAAATAAAGAACAACAGAACATTCTCAAAATAATAAATAACAAAGAACTTTTTGTTCTTTCTTTTTGCTACTTTAAATCTTTTCATTTATCACATTTTCAAATAAACTTATCTACCGTTGACATTTCTTAGTTATCTTTACTTTCGTCTTATTTTTTATGTTTAAACAAAATCATTGATCTTAACATATTCATATAAAATCTAATTAATTAATTATTCGGATAAACATACATTTGAAAGTAGTTATCGCTAGACAACGATGATAGCTATTTTTTATCTTCACTAGACACATTCATATTAGTCTATTCAACTTTTAGTGTATAGTCGAAAGGAAGACATCATGCCATTGTTATCTATCTATGCAATATATCGAAGATATCGAGCACACAATAGACAAATCGTATCATTCATATAAACATCCATACATATCCGTCTATCTTTCTCTCTCTCTCTTTCTCTCTTGTTTGTATGTATTTTTCTTCTTTCTGCCTTTAATTTTATCGTATAAATAAATGTGCGTCCAGAATTTTCGTCCATTTCTTCTCTATCTCATTTCACTTCGAATCACATCTATCTACATCTTCAGTTAGCTAACGAAACGAACCAGAAAAATGACTTACGAACCACTTAACCGTCGATTATCTATCTTAGTTGCTGTCTTTACATTCTTAGGTGTTGCACTTGGTGTTATTGCACTTGCAACTAACTATTGGTCAGTTCGTACGGTTATTCGTGAAGTTAACAATGGAACAATTAATGTTCAACAACCAGTCGAAGAATGGAATGTATGTTCTTTGTTTTCACAATGTTTTCTATATGCATATTTTTGTCTTTTTAGGGTCTTTTCAATACATGTCAAACTGGTGTTCCATGCTTTACAAACTTCTTTGCAGTAACATTCGTTCTTTCACTTTTGGGTCTCGTATTATTATTGATTGGTGGTGTTTTCTCTGTATTTGACTTTCCTCGACCAAGTAACTGTCGATTTATCACACCTTTATTAATCTTTGTTGCCTGCGTTCTCTTAACTGCTGGCTTATTTGATTATGCTGCATCAGCTTTACTCAACTATCATTCATCACGTGCATTCATTGCTGCTCTTGTTTTCGCTTATTCAGCATTACCAATTGCAGCTTTTGTAGCTGGACGATTTTCAGCATTGGAACGAAGTGTTTTGATCAATAATGAAGTTCATACAGCACAAAAATACTCAGCTACAAATGGCAATGGCCTTTAAATGAAGTGAAATAGCTCAAACAACTTCAATATAAACCCATTCATCTATCTCATTCTTGTTTACCTTAGTCTAGCTTTTTTTTCTCCTCATCTATGTTATTTGTTCGTGTGTTACAATAATATATATATATATAGATATATCTTTTTTGAAAGATAACACATTTATTCTGATGAAATAAAAACCAGCATTATCAGATACTCTTATTTCATTTCTATACTTCGGAACAAAAGGTGAAAAAGATAACGAAATTTTCTATATTCATTCACAACCATGAAGATGAATATTATTGTATTGTTTATATTTTGTTTATCATTTTGTTTGGTTCTTAGTGCCAATGATGCTAAAATTACTGGTAAAAGAACACAATTCATCGGCTAGTTCGATTGCTTTTTTTAATTATTTGAATTCTATTTCAGCTTTTCCTCATCCCGGTGGAATACATCCTCAAAAACAAATCGATTTTGTTAAATTAAAAATCAGTCAAAAAGAACAACCCTATTATAATGCATACTTACAATTGCTCAACATGACTGCTATAGCATTCACTCATCCGACTCATGCTGTAGCTAATTTTTCTATTCCCGGTTATTATATAAATGCATCCGAACATATTAATCGTTCGAAAACATTACAATCAGATTCATTCGATGCCTATGCATGTGCATTAGCTTATCAATTGAGTGGTGGTCAACCGATCTATGCAAATCAATCGTTACGATTTATAATGGCATGGGCTAATATAAATAAGGCATATTCTGATCATGATGGATCACTTGTTATGACATATTCAGGCACAGGTATGATCATTGCTGGTGAATTACTTTACAATTATGAAGGTTGGCATCCGGATGATAAGTCAACGTTTTTCAAATGGATAACAAATGTTTATTTGAAAGCAGCCGATAGTATTCGACATAATGCGAATAATTGGGCCGATTGGGGACGTCTGGGTTCGATTTTATCGGCTCATTTATTAGATAATTCGAATGAAATTCAAACAAATATAAATCTATTTAAGAGTGATGTTTTCCATAAAATTGCTCAAGATGGTCATATGCCCGAAGAAACAGCACGAGAAGCAAATGGAATCTGGTACACATATTTTTCTCTTGCACCTATGACAGCCGCCTGTTGGGTTGCTTATCAAACAACAGAAGAAAATTTCTTTACACATTTTTCGCAAGGTAATGCTTCGATTAAATTAGCACTCGATTATCTTTACTATTACAATTTACATCCAAATGAATGGCCATGGTATAAAAATCCGAATGCAGGTTCACCATCATTATGGCCTGGTAATTTACTAGAAGTCATGGGATCATTGTATAATGATACGAATTTTATTAATTATGTTACACCGGCTAGACCAATTATTTATTCATTTCATCATTATGCTTGGACATTTCCGACATTAATGAAAGTTCAATTGGGTGATTATCCGAAAGAATGATTTTGAATTTCGATAAACTAAATTTCTTAAGTTTTATTTTTGTCATATTAAAATAAAATATCGTAGTTTGTCGAAAAACATATTTGAACGAGTCATACGTTCGAACGAAAAGTTTATTTTATTGAACTTATGCTCTTCAGTTTCTTACCAATAAATTTTACGCGATGTTTAATGAAGCGCATCATGAAAAAATATGTACATTTGGAGAACAAAAAACAACGCTACAACCTATAGGGCGTCCTTAATAACGTTTATATCATTCGTCATTATCTGTTGAGAATCAATGAGTAGGTATTGATTGCATATATAAAATAGTGTTTGATGATAGAAGGTGTATGTTGAAAAAAAATGTCAATTGAGAAAATATTTCGAATTATTCGTCGATTTTATTTCAATTATCGTTATTATGATATGCCATCGGATTTTGCTGTAACAGCATTTAGTCGACGTGCACAATATTCAATTCGAATGACAATTTCATTTCTTTTTGCTGGTTTTATTGCCTATTCAACGACATTAAATAATCAACTATCATTAGAATATTTAATTCCAGTTCTTAGTATTTTACTTATTCAAGAAACAATTGGATTGACACTATTACTTGCTTATCAAATGTTCAAGGCGATCGTACCATTATCAATATTTCTCTACATAGTTCATATCATTGGTCTTAAATATCGAAATTATCTTGCTGCTGAAATTCTTCTACTTGTTTCATCGTTAGCGATTGGATATAAATGTTCACAAGTAAATAATTCAAAAAATTAATTTTTTTTTGTTTTTAATTCAAAAATACTTTTCTACTGTTAGGTTCAAACAAGAAAACTAGCTCTTCTTATCAATGCTCTTTTTTTTACTACAGTTGTTAATCAAGAAAATCTTCCGACAACATTCATTTTCGTTTTATTACAACAATTCGCTATTGGTGCAACCATTACACTAGCGGTATCGGTAGTCATATTCCCATTTTTTGCTACGATTGATTTCGAAAATCGTGTTATCTATTCATTGAAAAATATTCATAAAATGCAACATATACTTATACAAGCATTTCTTAGTCATGATCAAATGGGTGCACAAGTTGCACTTGCTCGAACGACAACCATCGAACAAATGGTACGTGAAGCAATGAATTCATTGACATCGAGAATTGGCGAAGCTCATTTGGAACCATCACAAGTTTTACAACGGATTTATAATCGAAAGCGAAAACATCTGATGAATTTGACAATGCAAGGTCAGTTGATAACAAAATTTTGTTCTTTTTTTGATTCAGTCGAATTATTTGCTATTTTAGAACAAGAGAATTTCATCAGTTCATTAATGTTTCATGTATGTTCACTTGAAATTATGATTCAACAATGTAAATTCAATGAATATCATTTACATTTCAAACGTGAACTTCAAGAATCTCTTCTTCATCTTGATCTTTGTCAATCGACAGTCATTTCGACTTTAACGTATTCGAAACCAATGAGTCGAGAACAATTCGATGGTTGTCTATTCGAATACGAACAAGCCTATAGATCGGTTCGTCAAGCTTATATCGAAGCTCGATTTCATCGTGTTGAACATGTACTTGAAACTGGCACAACAATTAATTCCGATGATCATCTATCACATGCATTTTTTCTCTTTCAACTCGGTGCTATCGTTCGACTTGTGACTCAAGCAACGACATTTCGTCCAAGTAAACCTATTTTTCAACAAATTCAAGAATTTATTCGAAATAAACAAACGAAAAAACGACGAACATTTAAAGAATATTTTAAACCACAATGGCCACGTTTTGTATCGGCATTTAAAAGTATGATTATCATCGGTGTAGGCTCGATTTTTGTTATGGTTCCTCGTTTGGCTCATGCATTTGAAAATGGACAATGGATTTTAATTGCTCTTTGTATGACACAAGGCGACACAGTCGGTGGAGCATTTACAACAATGAAAATGAGACTAGTCGGTACATTACTCGGTAAATTCTATTTTACTATAATTGCCAAACAATTTCAATCTTTTCTTTTTCTCTTCAATAAAAACAAACAATATTTTAGGTGCAATGTGGGCATATATAACATATCTATCAGTAGATGATAGTGTTCACAATACATTCGGAATGCTTGTTCCATGGATACTTGTTCTTGGTTATTTGAAACTTTTACCAACTTGGGGTTATGCAGCTACTGTAGCAGCATTTACGCCGGTTTTAATCAATCTTGGCCGATTGCCTTATGGTGATAATCTACCAGCCGGCAATTTTGCTCTTCTAAGAATCGAAGAAAATCTTGTCGGTATTTCCATAGCTATTATTTTAACTATTATCATTTTTCCTGTATTTGCTATTGATATTCTCAAAAATAATATTCAAAGTAAATTCGATCTTTGTTTGACAAATAATATCGACGAATAATTTGCGCATAGGTACTATTCAAGTTTGCCGTCAAAGTATTGATTCAATGCATTCGATTTATGATCAATTATTTCATTATAAACATTTGGATATGTCGACAGAAATTGAACTCGAAGATAAAAATGCACAAGAAATAAAATCATTTCTTGACGCTCAACGTAATCGTTTTCATCAGTTAATTTCAAGTCAACGTTTGCTTGTTGAACATGCAGCACTCGAGCCAACGATGTGGTGGTTTAGAAATCATTTCTCATCAGTTCGATATCAAAGTCTTGTTTCACAACAAGTTGATATCTTTCGTATGCTACATAATATCGATGCTATTGTATGTGAATTTGTGAAAACCAAATGAATTCAATCATAAATTTGATTCTTTTCTTTTCTTTTTTTTTGATAATTTAGTTAATACGTATTGATAATATTATTGAACATGATGAAAGTCAAATAAAACATTTACAAACCAATGCTGCTGGTGGTTTTTTTCTTCCTGATATTCATGGTGAACTATCCAGTTTAAGTCAACAATTAAGTGATTGTTTTAATCTTTGGGCATCGTATTTTAAATTGACACAAACACGATTCTATCGAATTGTTCGTGAATGTACATTCAATCGAGTTCATTTAAATAAAAGCGATCTTTTGAGACACGAACAACATCTTATTGAATTACATCAAACAATTCATCGTCTTCAAAATCAACATCAACAAGCATGTAATAATTTACTACAGCATTATCTCGATCGAATAACCGACGGTGATTCACCGTCTAATTTTATTCCATATCTTGCAAATGAAAAAGCTGATTTGATTTTTATCGCCATATCAGCAATGTATTATTCAACGACTCATCTTGCTCGATCTGCATTAGCTTTAGGCATCAATATTCATACACTTTTCGAACTTGAAACAACAAGTCTCTATCAATCTTATTGAAAGAAATATTTTTTCGATTTATATTTTCTCGTGTATTTTTTTTAATGTTTAAATATTTTGAATAAATAAAAAACAATAAATATGTCGAGTCTATCGCAATATTTTATTACAATGAAAAATGATATATTGGCAATGCGAAATAAAATCCTATTTGCTCAGCATATCGAGTACTTAATCAACATTAATACTGTTCTTCTTCTAGTTTTCTATCAAAGGAAATCTACATGAAAATCCTTTGCTATTCTAATCTAGTGCGACATCTTACTAGACATAAAGTAATTTGCCACGATGATTTGGTATTTCTTTTCCCAATGATTGATTCAAAATCTGAGCACACCAAAAAAAAGTCACCAAGGCTTATTTGACGACATACACGTGCATGCATGGTTTTTTTAAAAACTTTTTCGCTTGATTTGCTTTTCATAAACATCGTCACATTCGAGTACTTATTCATTATTGTACTTGTCCTTATTATTTATTTATTTTTTCTCATATCACTGAGCACTCGATTTGATATTCTCAATTATTTATTCAGTTTAGTTTTTTCATATGCATATACAAAAACGGTCTGTTGCTGCTGAAATCTGTGCAGATATTATCAAACATCCAACAGAACCTATCGAACAAAAAACACACAAATGTTGGCGTCGTTTTATGAATCAACGAGTTCGAGATCGAGCTTATATACCGACTGCTCATGGTAGATTTCAAATCTTCTCCTTTTTTTATTTATCAAATACATGTTTTTTTTTCTATCAAGAACATGCAGCAAATTGTATAACGCATGGTGTGCTGATAATCCCAGCGTTTATTGCTGCACAACGGTTAGTTTTTCGTGCTGAAACTCTTGCACAATATTGGAGTAGTATTATTTATGGTAATGCACTGATCTTACTCTTTTCGTTTTCGACTTTCTTTCATTGTTCATGCTTTCACCCCACGTATAGGTATGGATTTGTTTGAGTCTAAAAACAAATAAAAACAATAATTGAATTTTGTTTGTCTAGAGATTCGAAGTTAAGACATTTTTTACATCGTCTCGATCGAGCAACAATCTATATTTTTATCAGTTCGAGTTACACGCCATGGTAACTTTTACAATAAGATTTCTAAAAACATGTTTGTTTGTTCAATCTTTTTCAAGGCTTCTACTTCGTCCTGCACAGAGCATTTCGTCAACGACTACAGTATCAATTGTTTGGATCTTGGCATGTTTAGGTATAATTTATCAACTTTTGTTTCATGAAATGTATCGATTTCTGGAGACATGCATTTATATTGGAGTCGGATTGTTTCCAGCAATTGTTATAATCGACATGGTAAAAAAAATAGAATATGAATAAATCAAATGAATAACGTTTTTTTGTTGTTGTTGTAGAATGATCATACAGGTATGAGTTATATGGCTCTGGGTGGCCTGATGTTTCTGTCAGGTGTAATTTTCTTCAAATCCGATGGTTTGATACCATTTGCACATGCTATCTGGCATTGTTTTGTATTTTTCGGAGCAGCATTTCAATACTATGCAGTTTATAATTATCTTATAGTTCCAACTGGTCATACGAAAGATTCGGTGACTAAAGACTCTCCAGTCATACAATAGGAAATATGAAACTTATCTATCATCGACTCGTTTGTTCTCGTCTGATATTTCATCTATAGTTTTTTTTAAATAAACAATCTATTTTGTCATGCTTTTTTTTCATATGTATACTTCAAAATAGTCAATTTCTCTCGCTACTACCTCAAATTTACTTCGAATTTCTTTTTTTTCTGTATCAACTTAAATCTCTCGTCTTTTGTAATATGCTGAATCTTATTTTATTAATGGAAAAATTCAATAAAAAAAGACAAGAAGAAGAAGGAGAAGAAAACATATTTCAATCTTTTTTTTTCTTCAAAAGTCAATGTTCGATAGGGAAAAAAGTGAAATAAATATAAATCTATTCACAACATTCGAAAGCAAATAAATCGAACAAATAATAATAATAATAATATTATTATTATTTCTTCTTTTTTTTCTTTTTGCCTTTTTTAGCACCTTCCCATTGAAAACCTCTTGCATTCAAACAATCGGATACAGTATGACAAATGTAATAAGCATTGATAATAGCAGCTGGTGATAACACATCGACTTCAGGACGTTCTTCTTCTGTCTTAGCTTTACGTTTTTTTGATCCACCTTCGGAACTCGATGCTTTGCTCTTTTTACCAGGCTAGATATTGAGAAGAAGAAAAAAAAAGCCGATATAAATTCTCAGTTTGATATTATCCTACCATCTCGTAAAGCAAAAATTACAGAAAAGAACAAAAAAGAGAGAGAGAACAGAAAAGTTTCAATACGACAATCGATTTAACATTCTGTCGAAATTCAGTCGATGCTTTTTATAATCTTTTCTTCTATAACAACAAAAAGTCATCAGGGTTTCTGATAACAAAAACATAAAATTTGTAAATGGTGAAGAAAAAGCTCTTTTATGTCTGTCTGAAATAATAACATTACCTGATGTGTCGCCAAGGAGAATATTCACATTTACGGCATGGACTTCGAAAAGGTGCTCTTTTTCATTGTTTAAACGACTCGACCAATCAAACACATGTTTGTCATAAAATCCTATTTATTTATTTATCCATCTTTATTAAAGATTTGAGAAAAACGACACTTTTATTGACATAAGGTAACCTATGAATATATGCGCGAACATATTCATCATGTTTCTTTCGTCATAAAATCATTGACAAACTACTTGTAGTTTTTTTTTAATTTACGGATTTTTTTTTCTCTTTTGAGATTTAAGAAAAAAAGAATATAATAACTTCATTTATATCATGCCAATATTCAAAACGAAACGTAAATCGGACAAAAAAGATATTAGTAATGGTAGTGTGCCGCCATCACCATCGATTCCACAAACAACGACTTCAGCAGCAGCAGCAGCTAGTTACGTACAATCAAAACGATCGTCGACATCGATCGATAATCAATCTCGTACATCGACAAATAATAATCATCAAAGATATCGTGATGAACCGAAACTTATTTTTCATTGCCAATTAGCACATGGAAGTCCAACGGGTCTTATATCAGGTTTTAGTAATGTGAAAGAACTATATCAAAAAATTGCAGATTGTTTCGAAATACCAGCAGAAACAGTAAGATTTTTTTTTTCTTCTTCTTCATCTACCAATCGAATCTTTTCTATTCTTAAGATATTATTTTGTACATTAAATACTCATAAAATCGATATGAATAAACTATTAGGCGGTCAAATTGGCTTAGATGATTTTATATTTGCACATGTTAAAGGACAAGCAAAAGAAATTGAAATCGTTAAATCAGAAGCTGCACTCGGTTTAACAATTACCGATAATGGAGCAGGTTATGCATTTATCAAACGAATTAAAGAAGGAAGTACTATTGATCGATTTCGAAATCTAGTTAAAGTTGGTGATCATATCGAAAAAATCAATAATTTATCGATTGTTGGTACACGACATTTTGAAGTTGCTAAAATGCTCAAAGATATTCCTGTTGGTTCGACATTTAAATTACGTTTAGTCGAACCCAATGCTTTCGGATTTCGTATGTTTATCAATCTGTTTTTTTTTGCTTTTAATGAATCTGTTTTTTTTTCTTCATTCGATAGAAATCGAAGCACCGAAACGTGGCCGTAAAGGTGGTGATATTAAAAATGGAAATAAAACGCTTCGATTTAAATCCGATGGACAAGCAAGTGTCGAAGAAACCGATGATATCATGGACAAAGCTATTGAACGTATCAATGGTCTTCTTGAAACTTATATGGGCATCAATGATTCTGAACTTGGTAAATGAAATAACACGAAAAACAAACTTGTTTGTTTCTTATTCATTTGTTTTTTTTCCTATTTAGCTCAACAAATCTGGGACATAGGACATGATAAAAAGAATCCAAGTGATTTTGCCTTAGCTATTGATGAATCATCGATTGGTTCATTGGATTTTACTGATGATTTTATATTCGATATTTGGGCTGCTATTGATGATATTAAAGCTGGACGAGTTCAAGAACAAGATTTCATTGTCGAACGTTTATAGAATATGATTGAATGTTTCGTTTTTCAGCTTTCAGTTTGTTTTCTTTTCTTCCTACAGTCAATACCGGTGTATATTCTATTCGGATAGATTCATTAAATTACACTAACAAACAAAATTAGTTGTGCATGTATATACATATATTATTTTTTTCGATCGGTTTATTTTGAATATCTAGTCTTCCTTCGAATAGACCACTGATTTTTTTTACTTTTAAGTTAAATTCCAACAAAAAACAACAATGACTTTATCGTGCGAATAAAAATAAACAGAAAACGTGACTTTTTATGTTGAAATAACATGAAAATTTTTGAGTATTATCTACGTCCATGAAGGAAGAGATAAAAAAACGAGAAAAGTATACTAAATATGCAAAGAATGAATCAGTCTAGTCATGAATAAAATGTCGATCATCGTTTTAAATTTGTTATTCATTGAACCCTATCATAAACCGATCAATTAGAAAAGAAATCTCATTATTTCGAATGTATAATAGATTACTTGTTGTCTACATTCTGTCTGAGATAAAATTTTCATGTTGTATTTAACGAGTAAATTTAGTTGTCATTTTTCACATCAATGAAAAAAAACTGATGTTCATTCAATTGAATTGAAAACTCAAGAGAATTTCATGTTGTCTTCGAAATCAATCGCAGTTTGACACTATTATCAAATAACATGTCAAGTGTTATCCTTCGACAGATGGAATAACGATTAAAACTAGCTATTCTTCTCGTAGAAAATATCAACTAAAGCAAAATATAATGATGTATTGACCGTGAAGATTCTAGGATGTTGAAGATATATATATATATTCATTCATTCTTCAATATGAAAGAATATTTAAGTCTTCACAATTGATAGATGTGTATGCGTGCGTGCGCACTTTGATTACCGCTGGGAGGCGGAATGTGAATGATACAATTTAGTGAATAAGTGAGTGGACGAGGAAATCAGCGCGCGCACACACACAAACACACACATGGAGAGAAGGAGAAAATCACTTTGAATGAATTTCGATACCCTAACCATCTGTGCATATGCATAATTAGACGAGGGGAAACACTTCAAGTTCTTTTAGCCGGAAAACACAACAGTCACGGCCTCACATATTAGCATCAGCAAACTAATTGCCATTTTACAAAGGATACACATTCATACGAGGAAAAAGGAGAAGAAGATGACCCTACCGGCAGCACAAGGCCACCTCAAAAGCACGGTTCAACAAACAGTTAATCATATCGTCGAAACTCATTAGTAATAGTTAGATCGAGCAAGCATCGTATACTAGAAGAAAAGCACGTTCATCTTGATAGAGCACATAGACGCACTTCGTCTTTTTTTTTTGTTTGTTTCTCAAGTGGGTACGCACTTGGAGTCAAATTGAAAACAGATATATCAATAGTAGCAAATGAAAAAGTCGTTTAATTGTCTATTTTTGACATGAATATTAACCTTGTACAAACATGAAATAATCTATGATCATGTCATTGAAATGATCGATCATATAATTAAAAATAAATAAGAATCATAATCTTAGCATTTTTCTTTCGTCGATTTCTTGATTTTTGAGTCAGCTGATTGACTATAAATGAGACATCTGGTGATCGAATGCGTGTAATCAGAAGAAGAAAAAGAAGAAAATTTGTTTTGTATTTTAATTGATCACTTCATTTAACCTTTGATGTTCAGTATAGTTTGACGAATGTTTGCGTGACAAAAAGACACTCGACGCTGGATCAGATCGTCGGCACTGGTCTGCACAACATGCGATGATATAATTGGCAACAGTCATACCTATTCCCTAATGTTGTCTCCTCCTTTCTCTCTCTTTTCTCTTTGCTTTCTTCTTTTTCTTCTTCTTCTTCTGTTGCTGTTGTTGCTACTGTCCTAAAATACAGACCATCAAGCTCGTTGATCGTTTGGCTTCCAAATGAGATGTGTTATCAATTAGATTGAGTGGTTTTAGTCGGAGACTCTTGAATATTGCAAAGGTAAACAAACGATCATTCTGTTGATGTTTAGTTTGAAGAGTATATTTCAATATTTTACGTTTTTTTTCTCTTCTTTTCTGATTCACTCTTGAACTTTGACTATTCACAATGCACATCTATTTATTAAACTCATCTCATTATTGTCAATGCCAGAGGCTTCGACAACTAGCAATCACTGTCAGTATTTGCATCATTTTGTACATAAGATTCGACGAAAGAAAATGACAAGAATAGTAAGACAAAAAGAAAACGTTGTATTAAACGGACTTTACATGAGTAGTAAGGAAGTCTTTTCATTGATTTTCTGCATTCAACTCGTTTCTTTTCTTGTTTAATCCGGTCAAAGACACAAGTAGCACCGTTTCCGTGTCTTCAAGTGACAGTTTGATTTCCGAGTTTGGACCCTTACTTGTCCTTTACGTCACATTTGTCCTTCTCTTCGACCTCTTTCCTACTTCAATGTTCATTCACACGTTTAAACATCCAAGAGCAATTCCAGTCTATCTATCGTCTATCTATCCATCCGACTGTATAAATAGAAAAAATACGTTCACAGATGGATCAAGAAAAAATAATGTCTCCTGCAGTGATAACCATTTTTGACCTAATTATATCACTTTTGTCTAACTATTTACATTCATGTCTGTTTCTTTTATCATTAATATTAGCACTGTACAAGTGTGAACAAAAATTACTTTAATGTAAAGATTACATTCTCGTTACTACGATAGTCTGATTCATTTTTTTTTCTCCATCGAAGACAATTTAAAGTCCTGTGAGGATAATCATAGATTGCCGTCTTGTGTCTTGTCAATTGATGAAAGAAAATCGATCGATTGACCGGCAAAACCGCCCTTCTTCTTCTCCGTTTAAATCGAAGCCACTTTAAAGAACGTCAATCGTTTCTTCTTCTTCTTCTTCTTCTTTCTTCTCCTCCTTTTCTCCATCTCTCTCAACGCCCTATACAATTAAACGACGCGTTTTGTTTCAACAATGGTCTACTCTCGTAAAAGCGAGTACCTCCTGTTTTAATGATTTAGCTCGTTCGATTCGTTTCTTTGTTGTAACAACTTCACACCGAGACAACGTACACATACGTATACTCTTGATGAAATACGAGAGAAGAATTGACCATCATCATCGTTCTCCTCGAAATTCTTTTAAGTACTAGGCAAGTCTTCTTATTCATATACAATTATACCATCAAAAATCGTTCACATATTTCGACAAGTAAGTTGCCTCTCTTTCAATTAATCAGCATGATAAATTGTATTTATTGTGCAATATGATTAAATACGTGTATATATATTGAGGTATATTATCTTCTCTATAATTTTATTTTATGTTTGCTCATTGAATCGTTTGATTTTGACTAATAGAATGAAATAATAAAATAAGACAGATTTCGACTTGTGATTGTGTCATTTCATATAAATGGTCGATATAAAAAAGAGACGCAACGCCTGTCTGTCTTGTCATCGCACTGAACGAATTCGCAATGTAATATGAATGTAATCATCGTCATCATCATCATCATTATCTTCATCATATCATCATTGACGTATGTGAACTGCCTCTCGGACAGTAAAGGCGATCGAGCGAGTAGAACAGATATTTATAATGATATATGTTTGTAAGGATATGATTTGATAACAAAAATGAAAGATTCGATTTCTGTAGTGAAAAGATACTTTGAATCGTATCATTGACGAAAGTTTATCCTTTTTCGACATGTATTATGTACATATATGCGTATGTCGATATTCACTTTTTCACAAGTTCTCGTTATGTCGGATACCTGATCATCTTCAAAAGCATATTTTCGATATGATTTGTCTTTAAATAACCGTTCAACTGATGTCTTCTGTGAGAAAATAAGTCGTCAGCACGTTTCAGATTAGCTTGATCTTTTTTTCTTTCTTTCTCTCATTCTTTGTCTCTCTCTCTCTCTCATTTTTTTAATCCGATCTACTGTCGACGATTGATCTGTTGATTGTGAGAGATAACTACTTGATTTTTTTTCTTCAACGTTCGCCTATGGCATCCTAAATCTCTTGCATCACATCTCCATTGTGACCAATGCTAAATCATACGACTAGTCATTTTGCCACAAACACTACATATGTTACTGTTATTCTATTCTCTCCTATCCGATGAACACAAATTGAAGAAGTAAGTTGAATCTTTTGTTTAACTCTATCTATTCAATGGCCTTGACGAAATTTTATGCTAGATCGATTACATAGATTGATGGTGTTTAATTCAAGTATATCTATCTTTTGTCAGTGTCAACATACACACACACACACACATACACGCATTGTGTATATACATAGTACAAAAGATTAATGTGCTCGAAATAGAGAGCCGATAACCATTGTCGTTGAGTGTACAAGTACATGTATACAATCATTATATAATGAGATCTGTATTTGACTGATGTAAAATATTATTTTGTAGTTTAAAAATAAGGAAAAAAATCAGTGACAAAATAGTTGCATCATCTTCAATAAGACTAATGAGAGGATGCTGTTGATGTCATTGTCTTTTGAGCTCCATTATAGTTTCATGTAAACTAGACAAGATCGTATTGCTCCTCTCATGACTATCTAACATAGAAAAAATGCCGTAAGAAGCCTACGACGTCTTACTGTTAGTGATGATAACAGTAGTATACACTGTTTACATAAGTAATTATTGTTTATAGTAGAAAAGAGATAGATAGATAGATAGATATACGTACAAACATACATACATACGTACGTAGTCATCACCCTCTTGCTCTTTTTTCTTTTGTATTATTATTATTATTATTTATATTGAGCAATAAAAGAAGTATGATACCATTTATTTATTCTTTTTTTTTCTGTCTTTTGCTGTGACTGAAGCTATGTAAGAACTATGCAAAGAAATATCTAATTTGTTATGATTGTACATTCGAAGTTGCTTTATGATTTGCTTTAGACATAAAATGATCGACGTCGTACGCGCATACACGTACACATGCTTGAGACGACCGACGGACAACATGATGAATAAATCAAATTGTTCACGGACGAAATCGACACACATAAAAATCTATAGAAAGACAGTGTCGAATTAGAATAACTAACACAATTACGCTCTATGAGTCTGTATTAAGATTGTCGCCGATGTTCGTTTGATAATGCAATCTTCTCTCTTCAAATAACGCTGGTCAGTTGATTTCTATGCTTGTCTATTTTCTCTTCTGCTCTCCTCGCAATCGGATGTAAGTATTTCCGAATCAAATCAACAATTGTAAACGATTGTTGAATATGTTGACCCTGTTATAATCAGTTTTTTATATCTTATTTAATAGAAATTCTATCGATATATTATAAATGTCTATCTATCGCATGTAAAACGTGTGAAATGAGAGAGATGACCATCATCTCCGATCGCGTGATGGTTGAATGTGCATGTGCATGCATCTTTGTATGTCCCTCTCGTCACAGACATGCTATGCCACAAGAGGAATGTATTTACATATACGCAATGTAGAATTCGATGTAGTTGTATTGTATCTGTATGTTTTGTAGCGAATCTAATTGCTTGTTAAAGTCGTGTTATGTGTCGTCTAATCCTTTATTCGACTATCATCAGTCTGTATGTGTCATCGCAAGGGAATTAACTTGTTCAGAGTGAATATGTCAGACAGCTTGATTTTTTAGTACTTGTTTTAAACACAGTTTGAGACGTCTTATTGATAATTCTTCTCTCTCGTTTTTCCTTCTTTCTCTCTCTCTCTCTCTCTCTCTCTCTCTCTTCTTCTTCTCTTCTCCTTCATTCCAAATTATTCTTTCGTTCTGTCTGTCTACTTGTGTTTAACTGATTGACGTACGGTTGAAGTTCGATACACAATGAGAGACAATTTGTTTTGAGTACTTGTATTGTTGCTTATCGTTAATAATAATAATGATGATGAAGACGGTAGTTTGTTATTGAATAAGTGAATAAGGAAGAGCCTTGACAAGATACTGATATTCGATATATAGACAAATCATCAGTGCAAATGTTCATCTTCATCATTATCATCATCATCATCATTTCTACTTCCGTTCGACAGTTTGACATATTTAGATGAATCTATTATCGTCTGCATGTAATTAAAAGGTGAGGTGAGAGATTCAACAGTTGTTGCCTTTGTATAAACATATATACGAATACATTTATATATACAGAGACAGATAAAGCAACAGAAAAAGAGAGAGAGAGAGAAAACTTTTTTTTATTATTTCAACTTCTGAATGTCACTCTAATTGTATATGTCTATAAAGGTCTAGTGAATATAGTATCCATCAGTAAGAACAACAATGTGAAACGGAAATCGATTAGACTTTTTTTTCTCTCGTCGCATACATTCACTCGTTTACTCATTCGACTTTTTTTTTGTTCTCTTCTCTCATTTAATGTCTAACTATTAAGATGAACATCCAATTCTATCAAGCTTTTGTTTTGCCGTCATTACAGTTTCTCTCTCGGGAGATTGTCGAATTTCCTTTTGTCGTCTGTCTATTTTCAGGTATTGTGTCTAACTACTTCTATTAATATGACTGTAGTTACTTCATTCGTGCATCACCGAGTAATTGAGATACATTCCGGTGTAAGCCTGTTTTCCGGATTTTGTTTTTTCTCTCTCTCTCTCTTCTTTCGATCGCATACACATGCGCTTGAATGCTCAATCCGTATTGTTCCACATTGTTTTCATTGTTATTGTATGCAAAGCATCTTCATTACAGTTCACTGAATCTATATTGTTTGACATACGTTTGTATTTCTCACACCTGAAAACTTTCTCTTTCTCTATCTGTTCATCAATATTCTTTTCTTTTCTTCGTTTCAAGGATTAATTCATGGCAAAGAAAATAATCAAGAAAATAAGATAGATAAGACAATGTGCTCATACGTACGTAGACAACGATGATAATAGGTGGTGAGTGAAATCGTATGTGTGTGTATATACGAGAACGTTTGCAATGATACTAACCGTTGATGACATATATGACGTGAGGCGGCGAGACATCTCCCTTACTCAATAATTGGTATTGCCTTCTGTATACTTTAATAAAAAAAAACCGTTTATCTGTTTTCTTCATCGTTCAGCTAATTAAACTTGACCTTTATTTCAGATTTACTTTTTAATCAATTCATTTCATTTATCGTTGTGTTCGTACACTTAAAATAGCAACAATACAATGAAGTATTATTTCAAGTTCTTCTCGAATGACCCGTTTATTTTCTTATTTGCTCTAATCTCTTTACATATCCCTACACACGCCGCTCATTATTTTGACCGTGAAAATGAACAAATGTGATAACCCACATCTTATATTGCTCTACGTTTGATCTTTTACAAAAGAAAAGGAAAAAAATTCTTTTCGTTTCTTTTCTTTTCTTTTCATTCGGTATCCATTTCACACGTTTGTTTAATTATAAAAAAACGACAAGATTATTCTTTCCAATCTGTTTTATATACATTACATCATCTATAAAAAAACGAGAGAGAGAGAGGAGAAGCAAACCGTTCATCAATGCTTTCACTCTCTTTCTTTTGCTTGATCAATCATATATATTTAAACATGAGATGAGCATGTACTATGCATGCTTGAATTATTTTCAAAATCTTTTTCTTTTCTCTTTCTCACTCTCATTCTCCCTTTTCTCATAACGACTAATAATGTTAAGTTCATCGTACTAGAAGAAACAAACTAGCTGTAAATTGGATGATTTCTATCTATTCACACGCGTATGTATATACGAAGAAAACGAGTGATTATCATTTTCGACAGAAGAATATAAAAATCTATACGTATAATTAGTTGATTTAATTCATTATTTATTTTAGATTATTTCTCTTCGTTGTTTTTTTTAAATTTCTATTTCCATGTCTTATAATGAAGGTTGAGTTCGTTTTCTTCTATGTATTTTCATTAATCCAATATGTTTATTGTTTTAATCAACATTTTACAAATCCATTACAACGTTTTATCTACGATGAAAATACGCATACAATTATTTTAGCATCTGTAAATCATATTTATTCATTAAATGCAAGTGATTTAACTATACTCAATGATATTAATTTAACACCTGAAGAAAATGAAAATCATTGTTTGTTAACAAATCGAACCAGTTTAATTAATCCGAATTATTATTTTCCAATATCATCGTATCTAACACCAGCAATCAATAGTACATTTAATCAATTACTTCTCGTTGTTAATAATTCGATACTCATATGTTCAACAGCGAATCGTGGTGGTTCATGTCAATTACGTTCATTAGTAAATCTTGATTTACTGAAAACTTCAACTCAACGTCTTGTTTCATCGTCACCATATTATCCATCGATTGGTTTTCTTAGTCAAAATAAACAAATTTTATATCTATCGAATACATACGATGTTCATTGTGATCCATTCTATGAAATTCCAACGATCAGCGGTCGAACATTATCGAACAATGATTTTCTTTCGATAATTAATTTGAATTCAGGTCAATCGGCTTTACAACAATCGACATACACATTACGTTTGTCGAATATTCGTTTGATAAAAGATTTTTTTCTCTATTATTTATACGGATTTGAACATGAGAATATTTCCTATTTTCTAACGATTCAACAATCGGACATTCATCATCCGAGAAAATATCGTTTACAAACTAAAATTCTTCGATTTTGTCAATCATTAAAGCAAACAATCATCAAAAGTTACATCGAAATTCCGTTGACATGCGGTCAACATTATCATTATTTAGTCACAGCAAAATATTCACCTGACGAACAAATTCTCTACGGTATTTTTCGTAATACAACATTAGCAAATGGTTCGTCGACATCGCACGCTATTTGTTCGTATACAATCGAATCGATTCGAGAAGCTTTCTTTCAAACAATTAAACGTTGCCTCGTCGATGGCAAAGGCTATCGAGGTTTAGGTCATCTCAGTCCTGACACACATTGCATGGCGAATAAGAATTTAAATGAAATCAATCATGATTATTGTCCCGATGAAGACGATAGTTTTTTTCAATATCCTATTGGCGATCATCGAGCATTAGAACAAACCGAACCAATTATTGAATTTCATGAACAAGTTAATTTAACTGCCATCGAAATATTTTCAATGGAAAATGATGAAATGATCTTTGTTGGCGATGATCATGGAACGTTGTATACATTTCAAACATCAAACAAGAATCAAATCTCCAAAGAAACATATCCATCATCGATTATAATCGATTTGAAATTAATTCAAACAAAAGCCTCATTAAAAAACGCTAATCTTCTCGTGTTGACTAATAATCAAGTACGACACAAACGAACTCGTTCACTCTAATCGAACTAATTTTTTTGAATTTAGATGATTAAACAAAGTTTAAGTACATGTGAACAGTATTCGACTTGTGAACAATGTTCAGAGATTAATCTTTGCCATTGGTGTTCGCAAGAAAAACGGTAGATTTTCTTTTTGAAAATGTTGAATTTCAAATATCGTCTCGTTTTGCAGATGTACGCCGACATTTGAGTGTCGAAATGAGAAGAATAATGAAATTTTTCAATGTACAAATATCGAACAAGTTAATCCACAAATTGTTTCTTTACATTCAACGAATACTAAAGTAAGAATAGACTTGTACTAATCGAATTAGTAAAAATTTTTTTTTAGTTGGAAATCAGTTTTACTAAATCATTGGAGAATCTTTTCGATGAATATCAATGTCAATTTCATTTGAATGAACAATATTTTTACACATTAGCTATGCTTGTCAATGAGAAAATATTGAAATGTCTACCGCCTGTATTAAATCATTACAAACAAGGTTTGTTTTTTTTTTGATTAAAATATTTCTGTAAAAGTAAAAAAAACATTTGTTTTTCCTCTTTATTTAGGAATTATTAACTCAAGTCTCTCGATTCGACACATGAAATCGAATTTAACTTTTGCCTATTCTCGAATAGCTTTTGTGAATTGTTCGAATTTTCAAACATGTTTTTCATGTACAACATATTCGTCACAATGTACATGGAATACTCATAGTGTTCAATGTTTATCGGTTGATAATCGAAAATCTCAACATCGTAAACGTTTAATTCAACATGCAAATCAATGTCCAAAAATCTATTTACAACAAACAATTAATCGTTTGTCATTAAATCTTAATCATACATTAACAATTCATATTGAACAATGTGATGAGAATTTAACTATTCATTCATGTCAATTAAATGATTATCGAAAACGTTTTATTTCCTATTCAACAAAATCAATTGTTTTACCATCGAAAATCGACGATCATCTTTGTGTAATTCAATGCTCATTCGAACTGAATCATCTTTCTCATTTAATTTTTCATCGACCATTAAATCTCGATCTATCTCTCGAATTTGCCAATCAAACTCTTCTAACTCTTCCACGTACACACGTCTCACTCTACGATTGTACTCGTCTAGCGTCGAATTGTTCATCCTGTTTACAACTCGATCCATCCTATGGATGTATCTGGTGTAATAACATGTGTCTACTCAAAAATCATGCCGAACATTTAACATGTTTGAATCAACAGGAATGTTTAACGCCGATTATCGAGTCGATTGAACCGTTAATATTGCCAATGAATGGAGGAAGTTTAGTGACAATTAAAGGCAAATATTTCGATTTATTTAATCTCTCGATTTTATTAGCTGACATTCCATGTCATGTAATCGATGGTGAAAGTTCGAATACAAAAATTGTTTGTCAATCATCAAATGCGATGACATCACGGACAGGTCGTGTCAATCTTAAATTTGGTCCCTATGGTCCACAGATCACTTCTCAACAGATGATTACATATACAAATCCAGTTATAAATTCAATCGAACCCTTAGTTGGTATCGAAAGTGGCGGAACTATTTTGACAATCTCAGGTGATCATTTTACAATTGGAAATAATCATATTCTGATATTTATTGGCAATCGTCCGTGTCAATTATTATCGATTTCTCAAATGAAAATTCAATGTGAAACAAGTTCATTTAATTCGTTAATCTTAAATGAACAACAATCGATTCAATTTCTTTTCGATCGACAAACAAAATTGATCTCGTCACAGACATTCACCGTTGTGCCCAATCCGATTGTGCATTCATTCAATTCAGGATCTTCATACAAAAGTTTTATGACCGGTGGTCATCAATTACAAATCATTGGCGAAAATTTTCATTCAATTCAAAATCTACGTTTAGAATTCAAACGTTTGATATTCATTTCGCCTTATTTTCACAATCGAACACATCTGATCTTTCTAACGCCATCGATTCAAGAACTTAATTTTCATCAAGAAAAAACATCGCCCGAACAAATCGAAATTATTCTTCATCTAGATCATTTCAATCAAACATCATCGGTTCAATACGAAAGCGATCCAATTATTTACGAACTTGAACCACTCGTACAAACCTATACAAATCAATTGATTATCTCAGGAATGAATTTAACCAATATCGGACATCGAAAAACTGATATTACAGTTCATATTGGCTGTGATCTTTGTATTATACTCGAACTACAATCGAATCAAATCATTTGTCAACCACCACCGTTCCGTCCGAAGAAATATTCGAATACGAATCGACTTTGTTACGATTCGGAACATCCATGGATTATTGTCACCATCGATAATATTCATTCGCATGTTGGATATATGATCTATCCGAGAAAATTAATTATTCTCGGTATTTTAAGTGGATGTCTGCTGACAATCTTATCCGTTGTTTTAATTGTTCTTATTATTGTTTGTATTAAAATTCGTTGTGCTCAACGACAAAATCGTCGTCGATATTTATATAATACAGGTTTGACTAATTGTGAACCGGATAAAGATTCGTATCAAACGAAACTCTATCAAAAATTACCAACAAATGAATTCTTTCCAACAATTCCCGTTCGAACATATGTGAATTATCTTCAAATTTGTTTTCATTCATATTTACCATCGAATTCAAACAAGAATTCATCATCGTACGATATACCGAAGACAGATTTCATTGATAAATTTAAATATCTAATCGATAATAACGATGAATTTATCGAATGTTTCACCAAAATTTTAATTAAAACTTCAAATAAAAAACTATTAACGAATCTTCTTCTTACACAACGATATAATCTCAAGAAATTTCTTCAATTCAATCATGATTATCTTACATTTAACATTTGTGTTCTCATTGCTTACGATGAATTCATACAGAATAATATTCTTTCATTGATTTTTCAATTATATTATCAATTAAAATCGAAGATTTCCTCAGGTCCAATCGATGCAATTGAACAGACATGTTCGTTCTATTCGTTGAACAATAAAACGATTCTTCATGATCAAACAATTGCATTTACAACAATTCAATTGACAATTCATATCGATTGGAATCCGAATTCAGATGAGACATTCTTTGTGTTCAATCTCAGTTGTTTAACATGCGATTCGATCAATCAAGTTAAACAGAAAATTCTTCAGCAATTTTTTCTTTACAAAAAATTCGATTCAAATTTTTCTCTCGAACAATGTCAATTATATTTACTAACAAATATTAAATCAAATACAAATTCTTGTTCGACATCATCATGTTCATCATCGACAACATCATCATCGAATGTACCATTAGCCAAAAAATCGCTTCTAACACAATTTTTTACTAATCGTTCGAATAAATATTCAACAACAACAACGACAACAACAACTGCAGATTCATATAAAGATTCAATTTGTTTATTATTAAATGACATTGATAATACCAATGAACAAATGAATCATTCGAAAAAGATCAATACTTTACAACATTACGGAATTATTCACGATGGATATGAATTGAAAATGATTCTACCGAAAATGAACTATGTGAATTTAAATAAATATTCGAAAGATAAAAGTCTACAACGTAATGATTCAATGAAATCAACTGCACAAATCTTCACATATATTTCAAATCTTCCATTATCGCCCTATGTGAATCAATCAATGTTGACTGATCAAGATCGTATTCGATATTTTCATTTATTAAATCATACTTATGAAGAAATCGGTGAATGTGGACAATTATTAATGGATAATAATCAATGTGAAACCTATCGTCTATTCGAAACGAAAACACACATACATTCTATATTGATAAGCTTTATTGAAAATTTATTTACGAATTTTCTTCATAATGATAATTATTTAAGTGAATTTATTGAACAATATCCTCAGGTTTTACATGTGTTCTACGGACATTTTATACCGTTTCTATTGGCAAATGTTCATTGTTTGTTCGATGTTCATGTTGAAAAATCATTGAAAAGTTCATGTGAAATTCTTGCAACTATCTTTCAAATAGCATGTTCAACAACAATTAACGAACAAAATTGTTTGTTATGTGTAGAACCAATGAATTCAAATTTAGTAAGTGTTTCACAGTTGTTCGTTTGTCCTATTTTAATGCGAGAAAAACAATGATATATTTGTAGAATATTCAAAATTGTACATTGCTATTTGCTGATGAGATTCAACGTGTTCGAATGTATTATTCGAATTTAGAACGACGTTTGAATAATAAAAATTCATCGTCAGAATATTCATCAACGAATACCGTAAGCCAGCTAAATTATTCGATGAAATTTTCTCTACTATCGTTTTCCTAGGGAATCAATAAAACATTTGAAATCGATAATTCAATTTACAATAGTCTAATCGAATATATTTGCTCACATATAGACGAGGTTTGTTTGTTTTTTATTCGAATATGTTGTAAATGATTTTCTTGTTGTTTTAGTTTACTGAAGTATTACAAAGTCAATCATCGGATAATAAAACATTAATACGATTCTATAATTTTATTCAGGCGTTTCGTTCATCAGGAAGAAATTGATCTCATAAGCTGTTTGCAATATAAATAGATTCGAAAAATGTTTTTCTTTTGTATGTTTTTTTTTAAAATACGTATATGAATAAAAAAGTTGCATCGATGTTTCTTTTTTCTTTTGGAAAAAAAATGAATTTATTTAACAAAACAAAATATATAAAAAGAAACAATTAATCGATTGGTTTTAAAAGAACTTTCGTTTCGCAACCATAATAACCTGTTTGCTTATCGGGTTGATGCATAATGCTTAAGTGTAGTTCGTTTAGTTCGATTTCTCCAAAATCGAATTGACCAAAAAGTCGAAGAACTTTTTTCGCATCGAACGATTCTCGTTCTTGATTTTTCACTCGGCCACGTGCTGTTTTTTGTGCTTCTAAAATGCCTGTTTCATCTTTACGTAGCAGAGAATTCATGAGTGTAACGTGAAGTTTAATACGATCGAATTTTTGTTTCATTAAACTTGTCTTTGCTAGTTCGTCATTTAAACGATCGAGAAAATTCTGTAAACGATTGGAATTGATTTGATCGGTCAATTGAACTTTAGCGTAAAGTACATCGACAAAACTCGGATCGTCATTCATAAATTCTAAGCCTTTCAATCGAACAATAAAACGTTCTTTATCCGTTGGCATCAGTTGTCTAAGGAGATTAGTTGTACATTCTTTTAAAGTATCTTTAAGAAAATTGATTTCAGATTTAGAAAGAAGAACAAATGTGCCAACAGTTAAATGTAGTTTAGTCGGTTGTTGAAATAATTCGGATGTGATGCCACGTTCATCGGCACATTGTTCGAGAACATTTTTTTTGAATTCATCGAATTTGTTTTTGAGTAAATTCGAAGATGTTGATTGACAAATAGGAATCGAAAGAAAATGAGTAAATGATTGCATTTGACGACTTCGATCAATGATGATTTCGATACGAGTACGAGCTGATTGAACATTGGCTTTGGTTTGACCACGAATTTTGACAGTACCGGTTTCATCACGTCGAGGAAAATTTATTTGTGTATTAGTATCGGACTCGATCTTTTGTTTATTTTCAGCATTTTTACCGATTAAAACACCGTAGAACGCCGAAGCAATATCCATTTCACAAACATAGACTTTTTCTTTTGCAAGATAATCAATTGTATCATCATTTTCTTCTTCTTGTTGTTGTTTTGGTTTTGGTTTTTCGGAATGAACTGAAACAATGGACATCATTTATCTCTCTCTCTCTCTCCTGTTTTTTTTGCTAAATTATACTACCATTCGAAGATTTCTTTTCTGATTCTACTGTCGTTCGTTTTGGCAATGGTTTACAACCTGGTTCATCATCGTAATTCTCTTGATTATTAGGAGGATTATCAACATAATAATCTGCTTCATCTTCTTCTCGATAGACTTGATACTGTTGAGAATTAATCGGTTCAAGACTTGGCAAAGAAGATGGATTGATTCGATATGATCGATTTCCGATCACGAGAATTTCCGGACGTAGAATCGATGATGTTGACATTATTGAACAAATGAAAACAATCAATAGATATGTTGCACTGATTTGTTATACTTTTTTTGTCTAAAATCTATCAGAGATAGGGAATAATAATTTATTAAACTTGCCTCTTTTTTTGTCAGTTCTTGTCGGCTTAGAGTTTTTTTTTTGTTTTAGTTGTGTGATTATAAAGAGTAATGAGAGATACAACTTAACTTAAACGTACATATAACGAGAAAAAAAAACGGAGAAGAACCAAAAAAAGAGGATGAGAGACAAACAGACAGACAGACGAACATAGAGAACAATAAAACGAAGAAAGAAGAAAAAAAAAAAGAAGAGTTTTGTTTTTGTTTAAATAGACGCATGTATCACACAACAAGAGAAATATAGAAAAAGAAAAAAAGAGAGAGAGAGAGAGAGAAAGAGCAGATAAAGAACCCGAAAAAGAAAGTAAACGCACATTCACAAGTACATATATAGAGAGAGAAAGAGACTCAAGAAACGTTTATCGATTGTAATTGCCTGTTGGCACTGTGTCTAAGCCTTGTTGTGAAGGTGGTTGTTGTTGTGCTTGTTGATAATATGCAGCAGTTTCATATGGATTCTGATGTACATATGTTGGTTGTTGTGCTTGCTGAGATGGATCAAACACCATTCCGTATGGATTGACTTGTGGTGGCATGTTTGTTTGAGGTGATGTTACTTGTGATTGAGCTGGATACCAGGCCTGTTGTGGTGCATAGGCATATGCTGCTTGTATGTTACCATTCAACGAATATTGTGGTGTCATAGGCTGACCACTAGCACCAGCACCTGACTGACCTGCTGGGCCCGATGTGGATGTAGATCGGCCAGCTCCAGCACCACCACCATTGTTTGTATTTGGCACACCTGCTGGTGGAGGTGCTTGAGGTACGACATTTTGTCCGCCACCATAGCCTCGTTGTTGGTCAGTGGGCTGTTGCTGTTGTTGTTGTTGATGTGGTGGCGAACGAGCCATTGACCAATTAGAATTGACGCCATTTGGATTGACAGGTGCCGGCGATTGAAATACATATCGTGCGTCTAAGCAAAATAAACATAGTTTCTATTTAAGAAACAAGTTTGTTTTTTCTCTTGAAATAAATACCTTGATATACTCCACTAGTATAGTACAATGGTGGTGGAACTTGTGAAGCTGGTCCACCGGATGTACCGGCCGATGAAATCATGATGTTTTGAGATGGACCAACACCTGCAGCAACTGAAGCTCCTGGAATATTGAGAGCGTTGATAGGATAATAAAATGGCATTTGTGGTATTTGCATGGATTGTGGAGTGATTGCTAAAAAAAAAGAATCGGAATCAATCAATTTGATTGGTGTGAAATTTCATACGCTGCTGCATATACTCTTGAGAATAATATCGAACAGGTGCTGCTGGAAAAATCATCGGTTGACCACCAGCAACTTGTTGTTGTTGAGGTATATTTGATTGTTCGGCTCGTTGAACAGATACCACAGCTAGAATATCGATTCAAAAGATTTTCTTTTATTATTAATTTAATCATCATCGTTATTATTTACCTTTTTTCGATGCAGTATTATTCACATTAGTATTGCCTGTTTCTGCACCATGTGCAATATTCGTACTTGGCTTATATCCGGGGCCATTAGCACCATTTGGTGTCGTCATTCCTGTTGCATTTTGATTGGCAACATTAGGTCCACTACCTTGTAATGATTGTTGAGCTTGAGGTGGCATCATTGCTGCTCCCATCATCCCAACATTCATTGGTTGTTGTGGTGCATTCACAAATTGTTGCATACCAGTGAATTGTGCTTGATAATATGGCGGATATATGGTCGTATTTTGTGGATGTGTGGGTGGAATCATCGATTGTGGTTGTACTTGAGTTTGTTGAACTTGTTGTGGTAAAAGATGAAGTGTTTGAGGAGGTGGATGCGGTAAATAAGAATTGATAGGCATCGAATTTGTCGATGCACCACGAGATTCTGGCCGAGAATTACTTTCACGCTAGAAAAATCGATAATAACAATGACATTGAAATGAACGAAGATGCAATTTACTGTTAAAACAGGAACGAATTCATCAGCTTCTGGATTTAGACCTGAATTTCCTTTGGCATTACCAGGTGTTCTAGAATAAAATGAATTTGCACGACAAAAGAAAACGAGACACAAATGTTAAACATACGTAGCTCCAGCAGCGTGTTGTGAATAGAGAGGTGCATTTGTTAAATGTGTATTTGAATCTGATTGATTTGGATTTATTGTTTCATGACTAGATGAATGATCGTCTTGACTTGGAAGTGTTAACGAAGATGGAATCGTATTATTATTATTCGCTGACGATGTTTGTGATGGTGGTTGTTGTTGTTGTTGTTGTTGTTGTTTGACTTGTTGTGTATGCAATTGTGATGGACGAGTCGGTTGTCCTGCATTTGATTGATTGTTTGATGAATTTTGTTGTTGTTGTTGTTGATTACGTTGTGGTTTCGGTTGTTCATTATCTTCATTAGTTTGTTGTTGATCATCTGCATTAACAAGAAAATTTAAAAAATTTAAAAAAAAACCGAAAAGCTAGATCTTACTGCGTGGTTGTTTCTTATTGTTCATTCTATTATTCGATTGTTGCGAATAATTGGCTGCCGATGCAGGTGGTGGTGATGTTGCATTTGTTGAATTATTTCTCGATGATGAACTACCTGCATACGGTGCCGGTGAATTTCTTCCAATTGGTTGTCCACTATTTCGTCCATACATGTTGTTTCGTGCTGGTATATTCGTTGACGGACTCGTTGGTCCGGAGTTTTGTCCTTGTGAAAAACTGCCGCTATTCATTCGTTGTGTTCGTGATGCATCATCATTTGGCATTTGTAATGGTGAATCACGACCTTCATGTGGCGAAAGATTTTCTTGATAACGATTGTTATTATTTCGTCCTTTGTTGTATTGTTGTGGACGATTATTTGTTGTTTGTTCAGATGAACGTGAAGACGTATATTGTGGTTGATCTGAACGTTGATTTTGTTTGCTATTATTCGTTTGATAATTATTTTGACCACCTCGACGATTCGTATTGCCGGCTGGACGTTGATCACGCCAATTGCCGCCGCCACGTCTAATCGAAAACACAATAAGTTTCATTTATTTTCAATAGGAAATAATCTACTTTTGTGGATTATAATCGCCATCGACACGAAAATCGGAACGACGGTCATTGCTTGGATGTATACGTGATGATTGATTATGTCTAGGATTACTATTACCATCATCAACGTTTTGTGGACGTTTGACACCTAGGAGAAGAAAAGTTTCTTTGAAAATCAAAGAAATCGATGATTGGGGTTACCTGCATCGTCTTCATCAATATCCTCATTTTTAATTCCATTTTCGATTTCATAAGCTTTCTTATCGACTTCTGCTTGTTCTTCGCTTGTTAACTCTCGAAGAGGAACATTTCTACAAATGATAAAATTCATTTTTGAAAATAAAATTCCACTAGAACATACGTATATTTGCTTTCATCAAAATCAGTTTTTGTATTAAATTTTTCTTTATTTGTATGAAACATATCTTCTGGATCATAGCCAGCCTTTAGAAGAAAAAAAAAGAACAAATCCAATCATTTCTAAACATTATTCTTTTGAAAATTTTACTTTTCCATCATCTCCAAGATCGAGTTCTTCGAATGTTTCAGCATCAATATCATCGGAACCATAGAAATGTTCCATTCGATTGAAACGATCGTCTTCTAATTGAGTTACTTTCGGTGCTTCATCCAACATGCATTTACCATTGCCGGTTAAATCGACATCAATCGCAATCATTTCGACAATATTCGCACCTGGTATCGTTCGTTTTTGCAAATCAAATGTTTGAACCGAACTATCAACCGTATCGACAAGATCGATAAGTGCCGTTGATAATGTTGTTATATCGGTTGTATTATTCTCAATTCGATGCGATGATGTCAAGAGAACATCACCATTAGGTGCTATGGTTTCAAGTATACCATGAAAACGTTCTTGTTCATTCGTTTGAATAACAACCGGTAGACCCTAGACAAAACGAAAAATCAGATAGAAAATCGAATTGAAATATATTCTCAGTTGATTTTTGTTTCTTTACCAACAATCCGACAGATAGTTGATGAATAAATCGAGGATTTTTATAAATCCCATCCGACTAATCAAACAGAAAAAGAAAGAAAGAAAAAAACACAACATTCTTAGTTTCTTATTTATCATAAATGTCAAAAAACTGCATACATGAGGTAGATTCTTCATTAACACTGATCGTTGAAGATTAGAATCAAATCTAAATAAACGAGAAGAAAAAAAAACACGTTCAGTCCATTTCATCGTTTCGCATTGCTTTTGTTTTCAGAACGAAATAAATTTTTGCGAGAGAAAAGAAAAAATCAAAACAAAAAAAACAGGACGGAAGCATATCGAACAAAAAATAAAAGACATGATCTACGTTTATTTACTCAGATGTATTGCTTGATTCATTTGTATCAAATGAATTGGTTGAACCATTGCTATGATGACTATTCAATGTTGATGAAGATGATCTGTTAATTGTTGATCGTGGAGCAGTTCGTGTTGATGACATCGAGAAGAGATTTTGTTTTTGACCTTTTGGGTTTTGATTTGGTAAAAAGCAAGTCAATTTAAAAGAATAAATAAATCTGCGCTAATCGCCGTATTCACAAATATAAACGTCGATATATTTATTGTTTTTGTTCAGGATGTGTGTGTGTGTGTGTGTGCAAGTATGTGTTTGCTCTTTTTTTTATTAAATTAATCCAACAAAAAAGAAACAGGACGTTGGATGACACGCATATGCACGAAGAAGAAAAAAACAAGACACGTCTTTTGACGGGTTCAGATAAATTCTAAGAAGAAAACAAAACGAGAAATTCGAATTTAATTCTATGTAGAAAAAAAAATGATAGGTCAGAGAATAGGAGAGGAAGAGAAGAAGAAAACAAGAACTTCTTTTTTTCTAATGACTATTTTTCAACCATGTTTTTTTTTGTATTTAATCAAACATTGATTGTAGCGAATGAAAATACGAGAAAAAAAGAAAATTTTCTCAATGAATTTTCTTTTGATTTTCAATAATTATTTTCAAATTTATTCATCGAAATTTTTTCTCATTTCATTTTCAAACTTCGCTACAAACATCGCATTCATTCGCATCGATTGCAGCGAACTCTATCTACCAATCATATCTATCTATATAAGTACATTTCTATTCGTTTCCTACCGTATGATTAAGTGACAAGGCTTTAATAAACTAACTGAAATTTTTTGAAATATGTAATTGTGCGAATTTCAATTATGACATCATCCTCATCAAACCGTCGAAATCATTTCAATATGCTTCGTTCTCGTCAACTTCACGATGATGAATATGAAAACCTTCATCATCGTTCGAAACCCAAACATAACCTAGTTTCTTGGTTACGTGATCGTGAAATTGGCTATCGAAAGTCTCGTATTAATTCTTATCCAGCACGGCGTACTCATGTCTATCGAGCTATTCATCCGTCGTATTCAATTCTAATGTGTACAGTACCACAAGCTGTTTATATACGACGATTTTCTCCAAATGGAAAATATTTACTTGCATTTTCGCAGGATCTCGAATCGTTAATTGTTTATAGATACAAAGGTAAGGAAGGAAGGAAGGATTGGTTATAAATAGAAACACAATCGTACTTGTTTACCCTCGATATGAAACGATAGACTGAGACTCGTTTTCTTTTCTCATTTCTTGGCGATTTGTCTGAGTAATTACGTCATCGTATTTCAATTTCGCAAAGATTCATTTTTAACTTAATTAATGAGACACATATAACATATTTATTGCCCTGAGAAGAACAAGAACAAGGTCGTAAAGTATAACTTGTTTTTTTTCCTTTTCGACCCTCATCATCATACGTAACTTATTTATACATTCATAAAAAGACGACCGTACCTTTTTACTCTTTAGGTTTTGAATGTGTTTATCCCGATCTACTGAAATGTTCGTCATCGACGAATTACACACGTCTAGACGATAACAGTGATAATATTCGACAGATTCTATTCGATAGCAAAAATTGTGAAAAACTTCGTGATCAAACATTTAATAAAATCTTCGAACCACATGCTACCATTCAAATACGTACATCATCAATGGGCTATTCATTAAATCGAAATCATATCTATTGTTTATTTTCTCGTGATCAATATGCAATCATTTGTGCGTCGAAATTAGTCAACGAACAACAACATCCACCGTACAATCAATTAGTACAATCGAATGAAGATCTTAATCCTTTGTCGAGATTTTATTTTGAACATTTTCTTATTTTTTTAATTGATTATTCACGTGGAATTATTTGTCAACAGTTAGACTTTCAGTTTGATCGTATTGGTTTAACGATATACAATTCAACATTAGCCATACTTTCGATTCAACATCAAAAACTACATTTATATCATATTGATGAAGTCAATGGGAAATTAATTGAGTTGTTGACTGTTGGAAAATTTGCTCAAACGGAAGAAGAATTTTTGTATAAATACAGTTTGCCCAAACATTTATTGAATATTTCACCGAGATTATTGAGTAAAAAAACATTGAAACGAAAATCATCGTCGATGTTTGACAATTGGGAAGAAAATGATTCACAACGAAAACGTAATCGTGAACAAACAAATGAAGTTTCATCGTTGAGAGATCTAAGACACAATCATCGAAGTTTATTTGTACGTGAAGAACTTCATCGACCATTGACGCCACCATCGACAAGAGATTGTCTCAGTACTACAAATAATAATAATAATAATAATCATATCCAAGAACAACAAACAACAACGAATTTTCTTAATAATACAACTTATTTCACGACTAATTTAGCACATTCGATATTTCAACGAGACATTCGAAGAAATACACCATCGACTTCAAACAGAACAGGTAGATTTAGGTATTTAAACATTGTTTTTTGTTTTCTTATTTTTGTTGTTTAGATTATGATCATGATATGTCAACTATCAACGATGATGATGATGATCTCGAAGATGACGATGATGGCGAATCCGTCGCTCTTACTGATCGTACAATAACCGATTCATCTCCCGATGATGATTGGTCTTTAATACAAAATCAAAATCTTCTACCAATGAATGATCCACAATTATGTACATTGAAACAACGTTTATTAACATATTTATATAAACGTGCAAAAGAAAATAATAAACAGATACGTTTCATTCATTCATTTAATGATTATCTTGCCAGTAAATTTTACAAAGTACAATTTTTAAGTTCAGATATTATTCTACTTAAATTTGCACATGAAACAATTGTTAATAAACGACAACAAGAACAACAAATGCATCATGCTCTTTTCGTTGTTTATAATATTCAAACATCAACGATATTAAATATATTCGATGATTCATCAGTTGAATTAGCAACAATATTTAAACAATATAATGATGAATTTCGTTCATCATCATCTTGTGGTTTGATAAATTATCATAATTTCGAATTTTTTCCTTTGTCAACCTATGCTGGTCGTCGACAATTCGAACATTTATATTCGAATTTCAATGTTGACACGGTCGATTCAGATTCAGTCAAACGTTTATTAATGCAATTACCATTACGAACAATAACACATACCGTATCACCGTATTTAGATTTGAATCTATATTCCTACGATGAAAAAATCGTTCATATCGATGATATGATTAAAACATGTCCAAATAATCCTGTACGATTCTTTTCACGTGATTGTCAACGTATGAAATTCCAATTAACATTAACTAATCGTTCGATTATTCTACCTCAATTTATGACAACAGATAATCCAACAACAACAACAACAACAACAATCGTTACACCAACAATTACAAATAGTAATAATCCGATGACAACAGCAACCACAACTACAACAGCAAATGCATTGTTGTTTCCGAATACATTGACATCGAATCGTCGAACGACTTTAGCAACACTTTGGCATCCGATTGAACCATTCTGTATTACGATACAGAGATGGCCGAGAGATCTTGATAATATACATAATTTTCATTTATATCGACCGCCAAATTTAAGATAAACAACTGAATTCTTTTCCATTTCCACTCTCTATGAGAGTTTCCTTTTTTTTTCTTCTTCTCTTCTTGATTCTATCTGTGCGTCTATGTATGTGTTTGTGTGTGTAAAATAAGAATAATTATTTCTTTTCTTCTTTTGTTATTATATAAATACGAAAGATTATAAGAGATTGCATAAATATCTTTGCTTCAGTTCATTCGAATTGAATATTTCAGATAACAGTAAAAAAAAACAGACAGAATTCCTCATTTTTTTATGATTTTGTAAAATCACTGGTTCAAATGAGCACTAAAAATGCGTCTCAACCACCATCATCATGCATATCATGTCATGTTATTGGTATAGCTTCAGCATCAGGTTTAGCTGCGTATATGTACTATCAAGGCAAAAGAGCGAAAACGCCGTCACATCGATTTACTTGTGCATTGCTTGGAATCGGTAGAATCTCATTTGACTAATGTCTAAACGAACTGGTCTACTTGATTCATTTTTGTTAGGATTTTTGATATTTGCTTCACATCGTGTTTCATCACTGTTCAAAGATATGTAAGTTCGATCGGTTTGAAATTTTGATTTATTATTTCTATGTGTTCGAATTAGATCTCACATGAGAATCGCTTCTAGTGGTCGATTGAAGCGAACATTTGACGAACAACGATGATAAGACAGCAAGACTTTGTTTCGTTTTCTTGTTTGATAAAGAAATCTGTCGCACTTGTTTCTTGTCCTTTAGTTATATTTTAATATTAAATAAATATTAAACAAAGATCCAGCATTTCTTTTTTTGAAAAGAATTTATTAGTTTAAATTCATGTTTGTTTTTTGTTCTTCTCTTTTTTGATAAAGACATATTGAATAATGATTGGAGATGATATTAATCAACAACTGGAATATCAAGCACAGCAAACATTTCGAGCTGACGGTGCTGTATGTAGAAAACATTGAGAATGAGACTGGATGGCTTTTTTTTCTCTCCTTTTCGATGTTTTTAGGCTTGGACTGAAGATGTCGAAAGTCAACCTATTTTTATGAAAAATGAACTTCCATGGAGGTCTGTTTTTATTTTATTATTATTGAATTGTTTTTTTTTGTTCATGAATAAGAAAATAATTTAGATTTGACAGAAATGCCCGACTTAATTTTCTAGCTGTTTCAAATAATGTTTTCATCATTCATATTAATGAAAAAACATTACAACGACGATGTCTTGATGAAACTGTTCGAGATCCGAAAACTCCTGCATATCAAGGTTTGATTTTCAATTGTTGTTAATCAAAATTAAAAGTTTGCTTTTCTTTTGTATAGAGATTCATTTGCCTGATATAATTAGTAAAATATCTCTTGATCCATTCGGTCGTTTAGTTCTTGTGGCAACTCGTGATAAACGCGAATGCTTTATCGCTGTATCTTCAGCAAGTTCATTGAAATTACAGAAAAAAACGATTCGTACATTGGCGAATCAAACAGTTCCATTCGTATCGGCAACTTGGTGCAATCGATTTATTAAGCAAACAGAAAGCGTCGCACTTTTAGCTACAAAAGAAGGAAATATCTATGAAATTAGCATTCAACCAAATGGTGATTTAGTTTATTGTACTGAAGTCTATCCAGGATTTAAATCAGTCATGGAAACGTATATGGATTCGGTTACAGGCATTTATTGCGATGTTAAAACATCTTATGAGGATAGTACAAATGTTTTTGTTGTTGTTACAACACAAAAAGCGATTTATTATTTCGAAAATACGATTGATCCAACTCGAAAGAGTGATATATTTCTTCCATTTTTTGGTGTCTATCGTGATGCATCGGTTACTGATTTAAAATATCGTGAATTTCCAAGTGTAATACCTGTTAGTGAGATACAATTATATTCCAGACCGAAAAGTTCAACATCAAAAATATTACAACGACAATTTGCTTGGATAACTGGTGCCGGTCTTTATTACACCGAAATCGATCCGAATAATGTTCAAAAATCGTTCCTCGAACGTAGTCGAATTATTGATTATGGTATTGATATTCAATTGAGACAGAATGACAATGAAGAACCACCGAGATCCGTAGCATTAACCGAATTTCATTGTTTAATGATGTTTCCAAATGAAAATCTCATACGTGGTATGTGTACGGTCAATCAAAAAGTCATTATGATCGACGGTTCAATGGAGGTACAAGCGAATTTTCTCGGCAGACAATGACAAAATAAAATTGCTTTTCATTTAGAGTGGAAAACCGGTTTGTTATGCACGGGATCAAATTCGTGATCAATTATGGGCATGTACGGACGAACATGTTCTTCGTTATACAATAACTGAAGAACGTCGTGATGTTTGGCGTGTATTTATGCAGAAGAAAGATTTTCAAAAGGCCTATGAAAATTGTGTTGTTGTATGTTGTGAATGATGTTTTTCGTTTAGAATTCATTTTCATTTCGATTTTCAAAGGCTGATGATCCTGTTGAAACTCGACGAAGACAACGTTCGATTAATTCTCGACATGCTGATCATTTATTCAATGAAAACAAGTCGAATAGAATTCAGTGATGATTTATGTTTATGCTTTGTTTTTTTCTTCTTCTGTCTAGATTTTCAGCTAGTGCGGGTATCTATGCAACATCTGACACATCATTCGAAGATGTGACTTTGAAATTTCTTGCTCTACGTGATAAAGAACCATTGAGACAATATCTTCAAGCTGTTTTACAAATTCAACAACCGAAAACAGTAAATTTTTGAATGAAACTCGTTATACGTACATCGTTTGTAAATTTACTAGGATATCACACAGATAACAATTTTAACATTATGGTTAACTGATTTATTTCTAAATGAACTTGATGATTTACGTGATAAAAATGTACCATCGTCATCATCATCAACAGCAACAGCAGCAGTAACAACAGCAGGAAATAAACTACCTAAACAAGCATCAATAAACATTCCATCCAATGAAGAAAATGCCGATGACCGAACTCGAAAAGAAAAATTCAACGATATTCATCGAAAATTTGAAGCATTTCTTCGTCGACCTGAAATTCAAGATTGTCTTTGTGAACATCGTACAGCTATGTACGATCTATTAACTAGTCATGGTGATCTCGATGATTTAATTCTTTTTGCTGAACATGTTCAAGATCATGAACGTGTTATTTTACTTTATTTCGAACGTGAAGATTATGAAAAAGCTTTGAAAACAATCGAACCACTAGTAAATCAATCGATCGAATTCAAACAAACGATTTTCTTTTTATTTTCGTAGAAAGATAATTCACTTCTTTACAAATATTCGCCAACATTAGTCGAAAAACTAGCTGATTTAGTTGTTAACGTTTGGAAAAAGAAATACAATGATACATTCGAACCCAAAGAACTTCTTCCAGCCATGCTCGCCTATTCTCGAGCTTATCCGAAAGTAGATTATCACATGAAAAACGATCTGATCATTAGATAAGCATTTGTGTTTAGGGCAAATTAATTTTAGATTTTTTGAAATTTTGTTTATCAAGAGGTTGTGCAGAAAAATCGATACATAATTATCTTCTTTCCGAATATGTTAAATTTGATCGTAATCAAATAATGCCTTATTTACGAAATCAAAAAGAGGTTGACTTATTTTTTCACAAGACATTTTCTATTGAATGTTTTTTTTTGTTTGCCTTGATTAGGATTTAGATAGTATAAACTATGATCCAAGATATGCATTACGACTTTGTCTTGATCATGATCTTAAAGAAGAAAGTGTTTTCCTATTTCGTATATTGAATATGTATGAAGAAGCAGTTGAAATGGCATTACAAGTTAGTGTCAAATTAGCTAAAGAATGCGCACAAACGGCACAAAACAATGATGAACGAACAAAGAAATTATGGCTCAAAATTGGTAATTCATAGTTTTTTTTCGTGAAATACTAACTGAAATTCGAAATCACTCGTCTTAAAAATTTTTAGCTAGTTCTGTAGTTACACAAGGTCATGATTTAAATGAAGTTATGGAAATTCTTGAAGATTGTGGTAATGATCTATTAAAAATTGAAGATATTCTACCATTATTTCCTGATTTTGAAACAATCGATCAATTTAAAAAGCCAATTATTAAATCCTTAGAACATTATAACGATCGTTTAAATGAACTGCGTACAGAAATGAATGATGCATCGAAATCTATCGATGATATACGTGATGATTTAGCTAAATATCGTACTCGATGTGTAGCAACAATCGATTCCAACGATTTATGTTCATTATGTGATCAACCTTTGATGTTACAATCAACATTCTATATATTTGCTTGTGGTCATTATTTTCATGGTGATTGCTTATTTTCCTATGTTCGACGTTTGATGAAGCGTAAAAATGAAAGTAATATTAATGAAAAAACAACTTCACAAAGAGCAAATCAAACAAATGAACAAAAATCAACTAAAAATCTAACACAAAAAGATTTCGAAACAGTCAATCGTTTACAATCAATTATTGCAAGTGGTATTACGCCACCGTCGAGGGATATGGAAAGTGTACAACAAGAATTAGATGATCTTCTTGCTGCGCAATGCGTCTTATGTGGTGAAATAGCAGTCGATTATCTTGATCAACCACTCGATGCAATTTTATAATCGAATTGATTTATTTTTAATTACTGATTTAATACTGATTGATTTTCGCTAGAAAAAAACACTTTTCTTTCCTTTTTTATGAACTTAAAATAAATTTCATTTCTCGATTTCAAATACCGGCATGTTAGTATTTAGTAACGTAAAAACTTTTGTACTCGATTATTCGATGAATCCGAAACATATAAATTCAATTGATTGTCAAGTAGTAACCAATAAGGTGTGTTCAAATGTGTAGAATCTGTTCCCAAAGAATTGGTTACACCTGCTATGGTTGTACCATTTGATTGATCAACTAAAAACATTTGAATACGATGATTATATGCATCAGCAACATAAATATTTCCCATCGGATCTAATATCAATCCTATTGGATAGTTTAATGTTGTCGAAGTAGCACCAGGACTACCATTGGTATTACCAGTAATATGTGTTCGATTCTTGGCACTTATAACCCAACGCACAATATTATTAGTGGCGGAGTTTGGTATAATGAAACTTTTGGAAAATGAATCGTAAGCGAGGCCATAAGGCATGTTTAGTTGAGTGTAACTATTTCCTGCACCATTTCCGCCTGCAAGAACCACCCCTGATGGATAACTGATGATTCGATGTGCATATGTATCAGATAGATATAGATTATTTGAACTTGGATCATTGACGATCGTGGTCGGGTTAGAAAACGAAATATTAGAGGAGCTACCTATACCTGCAACTGTCACAGCTGTTGTTGAGTTTTTTGGCCAAAACTGTAATCTGTTATTGCCCCTATCAGTTATGTATATATTGTCATTAGCGTCCAAATACAGATCAACAGGATTAGTCAAACGATCTGAAGCAGATCCAGCTGCTCCATTTGTTTGTCCGGCTACTGTTACAGATGTCTTTGTACCTGTTATTAGCTTTTGTACCCGATTATTAAAAAAGTCCACAATATGAAGTGCCTTTGACGAATCAAACGCCAAACCATACGGTAGGTTCAAAAGAGTAGAGTTTACTCCAGTAACACCTGCTGTTCCAAGAATAGTAATACCAGAATTATTCCATCTAAGTGAAGCGGTTTTATTTGATACATCTAAACATTAGATAATGAATATACAATTGAGTATTTCAACTGAAATTTAATAGTTTTACTTATGGTAGTGTTGGAGGTGTGCTTTAGAAGGAAAATAAGAATTAAAATTGCAGCTATTATGATCGCAATAAGAAGTATGCATAAACATGCGCATAAATATTTTCGTTGATAGATCATTCTATAACGACAGATATCAGATATTTTTGCAATGAAACATTGTATAACTAACTTTCTTTTCTTCTTTCGATGATAACTTTCAACAGGAGCAATTTTATTTGTGGAAATTGATTTACTTTCATGATTGTCTTTGATTATTGAATTCGTTATATCTGTTTCTCTATCTGTAGATTTACTAAACGTGGCCTAAATAAGAAAAGAATAGAAAATACTCAGATTGTTTCTTTTTATTCTTTGTGTATCATACTACTGAAACATTTTCTGATGATGTCCTGTCATACTTTGAAGATCCAATGGTTATGTGAATAACTTTATTTCGGAGATCTTGTTTTCTATCTGGCAACTTGGTCGACTATAAATTGATTATGTATTTAAAAACAACGAAAAAACAACTAGAATTACTTTTTTACGTCGTACTAATCTTATTTGTGGATGCGAGGATAAGTTTCGATTTGACATGATTAATAAAATTTTCTATCGGTCGTCTGTTACTGCCTATAGCAATTGTGAGTGTTGTTTATAGTCAAGCTTTTCTATGATTTCTTATTCAATAATCTATACGTTGTACAATGCATAGAGACTTATAAATTGGAACTTCAAATGCTTCTGTTTTTTATTGTCAAGAAAGCATTGACTATAAGAAAAATATTTCAAAATTATTTTGTGCATATTATTATTTCACGAAACGCAATCATGGAATATAATTTAGCGATGTCTGTCTCTATTTGTTCGTGTTTTTTCTAACAACGTAGAAACTTTTGTACTCGATGATTGAATGTATCCGAAACATATAAATTTAATTGATTGTCAAGTATTAACCAATAAGGTGTGTTCAAATATGTAGAATTTGTTCCTGAAACACCAGTCACACCAGCGATTGTTGTAGCATTTGATTGATTAGCTAAAAACATTTGAATACGATGATTATTTGAATCTGCAACGTAAATATTTCCCATTGGATCCAATATCAATCCTATTGGACAGTTCAATGTTGTCGAAGTAGCACCGAAATTACCATTGATATCACCAGTAATATGTGTTCGATTAGTAGCACCTATAACCCAACGCACAATATTATTAGTGGCGGAGTTTGGTATGACAAAACTTTTGGAAAATGAATCGTAAGCGAGGCCATAAGGCGAGTTTAGTTGATTGTCACTATTTCCTGCACCATTTCCACCTGCAAGAACCACGCCTGCTGGATTACTGATGATTCGATGAGTTCGAGTGTTAGCCAGATATATCTTTCCAGAGATTGGATCATTAACAATTGCCGTTGAATAGTTATACGCAATGTAAGGAAAACTTCCTGAACCTGCAAATGTCACAGCTGATGTTGCACCGTTTGGCCAAAACTGTATTCTATCATTTCCTCTATCAGTTATGTATATATCATTATTTGTATTGAGAAGAATATCAGCGGGCTCATATAAATCAACTGAACTGTTTCCAGATGTTCCATTTGCTTGTCCAGCCACTGTAATACATGTTTTAGTACCAGTTATGAGCTTTTGTACTCGATTATTTGAAGAGTCGGCAATATAAAGTGCATTAGAAGAATCAAATGCTAAACCATACGGATAATATAGCTGTGTAGAGTTCGTGCCATTCACACCGGATGTTCCGACAATAGTAATGCCAGAACTTTGCCATCGAAGGAAACCTAATCTGTCTGATTTACCTAATGTACGAAAGAATGAATGAATGTGGATTAGTATTACTATGGTTACTGTTTGATGGAGGTTTTACAGCAAATAATAGAACCAAAATTGGAGATAAAATAATACTAATTAAGATTATACATAAACTTATGTAGAAGCATAGTATTCCTCGATGGCATTTTCTAGAATGATATATTATTAAACATTTCTTCGACATTTTATCACAAAGTTAACTTTTTTATTCTATTTCGATGATAATCCTTAACAAGATCGTTTTCATTTGCAAAAATAGGTCTAGTCGTACCGGTTGATAGTACACTTGCTAGCTATAATCTAGGCAAGAATTGCATTAGAATCTTTCGTTCAGTTAATTGTAACATGTCATACCGACGGAACTGTTTGTGTTGTTGTCGTACTGCAAAATGATCGAATTTTTATACGTATAATTTGTTTTGGTTTATGTCGTTTTTTGGTCGACAAGTCGTCTGTCGGTTGATTAGAGGAAACAGTACAATTAGATGTCATAAGTTTTGTTCTGGGCGAATTTTTGTTTCTTTACCACGTTGGTTATATTTTTATAAAAAATGAACTTCAAACAGAACGTTTGCTTTCTTTTATTTATTTCTACATAATTAAAAATAATCTGTAAGTCTTCTTTATTTTATATTACAATCATACAGAAACAATTCCGTTAATTATTTTCAAAAGAAAATATTTCTCTTTTTATGCACGTAGAAGTAAATAAATTTAAATTATTCATGTTCATAGAACAACAGAGCCAACATGCTTTTAAATATGGTTGATGACGAAAAAAAATAGTAGATAAAAACCATTTAATAAATTAAGTACTAAACGTCAGTTTAATCGTGACTATTGTCACGCATCTTCGAGTCATTAGCGCGATAGTTTAACTCTCAACACCCTCACCCTTAAGAATTACTTTTGATAAACAAGTTTTTTGTTCGAAGACCATATCATAAATGTATTTCCGGCAATTATTTTATATAAAAAATTGTCTGTCTATTTTCTCTCTTTTTCTTCTCTCTCTCTCATTGCAACCAAATGGGGAAGCACTTGTCGAATAAATGCGTGAGATAAAAAATAAAACACGTATTCATTCAAATCATTTTAGTATTTGTTTCTATATACGTAAGAAAATATGGCTTCGATCTTGAAAGTAATCCAAATCGTGATATTTTTTGTATTTTGCTTCAGAGCTATATATCAAATAGAATATCCCTACAGATTTTAATATATATATCAAAATGACACGTAAGTTAAAATGTAATCAATCTAGAATAACAAATCCCTTAATTGTGATTATACACGCTTGATATTTCTATTAATCTTTTTTGATCAAGTCATACATTCCAACTGTCAAAGAATCGACATTTTTTTCCTGTATAACATTCTATCTCGATAAATCATTATCGAATTTCGATCATTTATCTTTATCAATTGTCCAACATCTCTATTTTCGAAGAGTCAATTTCCATATAAGTTCTGTTCTAGAATTATCCATTATCTATGTTAATATATTCATAGCAATAAATAGCCTCAATAATACGATTGAATATTCTTTTTTTTCCTCGTTAAGCAGCATTCGTGTATTCATGCGAAAACTACACAGAATATTTCGTTCTGTTTCTTTTTCTCGATTTCTTCCACTTATACGTTAAAGACTAGGAAATCAAACAAAGCACAGTTGTATGGTTGCATACAAATCGTTTTCACATGCCGCCGTTACTCTCTCTCTCTCGTTTTCGTTTTTTTTTCTTCTCTTTCTCATTTTGAAACCTAAAAAATTATTTTATGTACTATTTCGTAAGCAACAACGTAAACGACACACGATGAAGGACAAAGTAACTAATGCATTACGTAGATGTGTATTTAATGCAAGGAAATTTTGACATCAAACGATCGGAAGTTGTTCCTCGCTGTTCGTTATCAATCGATAGCAGATTGACGGTTGTTTCCTATTAGTCTTCATCATTTTACTCGATAAAAAAATGCTTCACGTATATATCGAATAACTATTCTTTTCATTTACATTCTGCTACTCTTGGAATCGTGTGTGTGTGTGTGCCAATTGCTTATGTAATAATAGTGACATCAGATTTTTTTCTTTCTTTCTCGTTTGGTCTTATCTTCGTTTTCTCGCCCGCGTTGTCAATGTTCTCTCTGACTCTCTTCTGTCATGTTTGGTAACGATCTCCTCGAACTCTTACGGAGAAATAGTTCTGAATCAGCTGCTATTGGTCGAAGGAAAAAAGAACAAAGAATTTCTCGTGATTACACGATGTTCTGTTCATAATAGTCCTCGAACATTTTTTGCCTCTACTCTTCCACATCTCGTCTCATATTTTTTCCTTTTCCTTCAGCTTTTTTCTCCTTCATCGTCTTCTCCTCTCACAGGTTATTTCCGAAGAAATTCATGATTATTATTTATTTGAAACTTCTAGAAAGATGTCGATTATTCAATTTTTATTTATACTCGTATTCACTTCGTTAAATCAAGCAAACATACAACCTAAGACCACATCAATTGCTAAAACTTCAGTAAATAGTCATCCGAAATCGAATGTAAACAAAAAATAAATAAAGAAATTCATGATTATTATTATTTTTTTTGTTGTTCTCTAATAGGTAGAAAATGTAAATTCAACGATAGGACCAGCTGATCAAATTCAAGTGTCACCTTCCGGAGATACAACTTTGACTGATATAACAGCTGAAGAAATAAAAAACGAAGTATCAGTTAACGATATGTTAGAAGATATCAATAAATCTGAAGATGAAGTTCATGATGAAGAACCCGAAGGTCCCAATTATGATCTTAATTGGGGATTTATCGATAAAGATACCATTCGTGTTACATTCGATCTATTTTCTGTTCCAATTTCATTAATCGAAAATAACAAAAATTCTCTAGCTCCTAAACGTAAACATAATTTATTAGCAACAATGACAACAGCACCATCACGAGCATTGAAATCCATAGCATTATTACAATACCATCGTTACATTATTCGACCGTACAATAAAAATCGCGAGATTATATTAAAATTAGAAAGATTAATTTTAAAAAATATCACATCAAAAAGATATCATCATTTTTCCAATTCATTAAGATTAACTGAATTGAATCATCATGAAAAATACAGCATATGTATATGTTATTTTCAAAATAATAATACATTAAAAACACCAGATTTAATTCTTTGTCAAGACATTATAAATGACTATTCGAAATATTCAGATTTACGAGCTGATGGTAAACATGGTCTTGTTTTTATAACAACACAATATTCGATCATTATCGCTTTACTCATTGTCCTACAGAGCGTATTTTCCATGCGAAAACGTCGTGTTGCTGAATATATCGGACAAATTGTATCGAATAAAGCACAGAGTATTCGTTCGACACTTTCATCGGTTAGTCTTGTTCGTCAATCGTTCTCATCATTGGATGCTGCCAATGAACAACAACAACAACAGGCAGCAAGTAGTCATCAGACACATTCAACTGATTCAACAACAAAAGGCGAGGAAACAGGAAAAACATCGGGATTTAAAAAACGAATTATATCATCTCCAGCTATCGTTGTTAGCGACCAACAAATGATTCCACTTGATCAAGGCGCTAACAGTTCTGATGAAAATGAACCATTCCTCAAACGAATACCCAGTAAAAATCATGTTCATTTTCTTCTCGGACCCGGTGAAGGTTCCGATGAAGACAATGCAATCGATGAAGATGATGAAAATAAAATCGACGATTGTAATTCCAGTCCTCAATCAGCATCATCTCGACGTGAACCTTATGATGATCAACAAGATGCTCTTCTTTCTATGGCACATATATTAGACACGAATAAACCTTGGTCTCGGCATACTGATCAAACATCCCCAGTTTAATTGACTGAACAATTTTTTGTCTTTCATATTTTTTTTGTTTTTTGTAAAGAAAACTTTCTGTTCTTTCTTCATGTTTAAATACAAACAACAACAATAGCAAAAAGAAGAAGAAGAAGAGAGGAAAAAAAGATACGTTAATACGCGCGGATAAGAAAAACACATTGAAAAGAGAAAAGTCGGCTTATTATTTTTTTTCTTACAATTTTCAATTAAATCTCTTGTTTAGATTTGGAAAGAGAAAAGGAAAGCAAAAGAAAACTAAAATTAAACAAAAAAAAAAACTATTTCGCAATAGACATTATTTGCTGCATGACAAAACCGAATAGAATTCATTTAGTCCTACTGTTTTTTATAGAAAAATATGCATATGTTTTTCTTGTCAATTGAATAGAATAACAAAAATAAAACGATTTAAATTATACACGACTAGTTAATACGGATTGGTTTTTCTGTGAAAATCGATTTTCGAGTTTTTCGTGAGCTAGTTATTACCGGCGATTCAACGCCGAGCCAACAGGATTCTAAAAAATCGAAAGACAATTGCGTTTTTAATCTTGAAATTTTATACTTTGAATAGGTTTTAATTCGCGTAGATTTATTCGTCCGATATTATCATCGCATTTTGCTAATAGTTTACTTCCGTTATAGATCGAGAATCGATACTAAAACGAAAAAAATCAATAAACAAAGATCGAATGAATGTTCTACCTTTTCGAATTCACGATTGGATAAACCTAATTTTCGTTGTAGACGATGTTTTACATCCGCATAAGTTTCATTCTAACGAAAACAACGAATGAATTTTAAAACAAAAGAAATTTTCGATTCGAAATCGATTTACATGTATCACATGAAGGAAAAACGGGAAGAATTTTTGACGATTTATTTCCACGGAATTTTCCTATGAAAATAGAAGCATAAAATCGAATGAATAAGAAAATTGTTTTCTTACTTTGACAAAGAACGCAACAGGAATTGGAGCAATATCTTTATTCTGTTCGGTATCGTCCGAAGAAACTTCTTCTAAATGATAGAAACGATTCGTTTGTAAATTTAATTCATTGATTTGCATTTGTTCGGAACAGATTCGAAGTTCGAATGGTGGATTAAAATGATTCAAGAGATTTAATTCAATAATACGTAATTGACATGGAACATTTTCCGAACAAATACCAGGCATCCATAGTTTGATTTCATTGAGAAAATCGGATATTGTATCGATTGATTTTGGAAAGAAGAGAAATTCTTTTGATTGATCACGTCGAATTGAATCACTGATATACAAACGAAATAAACGACGATTTTCGAGTTCAGTGTAGTGAAATGGCAACTAAAATCAATAAGTGTTCGTACGATTTCAAGAGAATGAATTGACTATTTTACTCGTTTGAATATTAGTTTTCGAGATGAAGTCGTATTCACACGTGTATTTGTGTAGAGATCTTTTAGTATTTGTTCATTGCCGATATGTAATAAACTGGCTGATGAGAGGATATTTGTTGTTGATGTTGATGTTGAACTAAAACGTGAGAACGTTAGGAACGATTGAAAAAGAACAAGAGAAAGTTTGTTTTTTTATTTTACGGCGATGATTTTTGAAGGATAATCTGTTCTTCAGGATAATCAATTCGTTGAGAAATCAATCGTATGACATCCTTAACTGAAGCTTTCAATGGAAGATATAATTTAAATAGGCATTCATTTTTTAGACTATCTCGATTCCAAACATCGTATTCTTGACGATTTTCTAAATTTCTACAATATCACAAAAAGCGTTATTAGTATAGTTTTCTTTTCTTGATAGATTCGTTTACTCTAAATAATCATCAACTGTTCTAGTTGGAATTTCAGTTGGATCGTAGATTTGAATAATAATTGATGTTCCTGATAAACATGGATGAAGGATTTCAGATAGGGATAAGTCATAGTTTGTGGATTTGATGGCTTCGTATTGGTGCATTCGATTATGTTTTGGAACGCTTCGATGAACGAGATATTTCATTGAAGATGAAGACGGATATTTCATTCGATTGGTGATTTCATTCAAACATTTTTCTTCAAAAACATAATAAAAATCGATCATGATTACAAGAGAAAATAAAAAGAAACGATTTCCTACGAAATGATTGTTGTTGAGAAAATAGAAAATGACCAATATATAAAAGAGATTCATCTCGCGAATCATATAGCCGAACGAAAACTAGTACATCGTCTAAACGAGAGAAATCTTTAGATCGAATGCATGTTTTCTTTGTAACGAACCATATGGATCATATGGTAGAAGTTGATAGCTTCCATTGATGAGGATTTTTTGTTCAATATAGATGGGCACGAATCGTTGATCTACTTGATCGTATTCGATCAAATCCACAAGCTATTCAATATTTCAAAAGAAAGAAAATTTTGTTTTGCTAAAAAATAATTCGGTTTTTTTTCGAATTACTTTTTTATCATAATCATCAGAATGAACTAATGTATAAGTTTGCAATGAATGGGAATGACAGTGATTGTTGAAATAAAAGCCATGGCTATGAACAAACCATATTCGAATGTCTTCATCAAGATTGACACCCTAAAAAGAATTCATATTCTATCAAATGAAAACTCGATTTTTATTTAATTACCAGTTCGTAAGCTAATCGTTGGGCGAATACACGAAACAGCTCGTTTCGTTGTGCCCTTACGCATCTTATTTCATAGGATTTTTGCAATAGATCTCGAGAGCTGAAGAAAAAAAAAAGAATAAAATATTTCTACAATATTTTTGTTTTGTTCATACGTTTCATGAATAATGTCGCTCAAACAAGCCGTAGGTTGAACATAAAAGTCATCATTTAAAATAATCGGTACGCCAATGATACTATTATCAAATCCATTGGCTCGACGTTTATTGAATAGTACTCTAGAATAATTCAATCATCTATTTTTCTCACGTCAAAAAATGTCTACTTTTCATTATCAAATCGTTTCATTAAAGTTTCAGGAATATGTTCGGAATTAATGTCACATAAAACATCATCTAAATTAATCATTCGAAATCAATCAAATCTTATCCGTCTGTCTACTTTGACAATCTTCTCGAATGTAAACTAACATATACGCCGATGTATTAAACATCGTTCCATCATCGTCTTGTACGCCACCGAAATTTCTCTCCATAGCATCAGCTGACGAAACATGTGCAACGATATCATCATCGAATTTAAACCACTAGATTCAAAAATATTTAGAACAAAAAATTGTGTTTTGTTTTTTTGTTTTACTTGTCCGTCTAAATTCGGATTAAGAAAGGAAACATAATGTCCACTTGAATTATCTCCACTATGAACCAGCACCGAGAGTAATTTGTATGAACATGATGAACAATCGGGTTTTTCAAGAAATTCGCTTAGATCAAGTTGATAGTCAAACGAATAATTATCATTAATCTTTCGATTTTGTGATAATGTATAATCGTATTCGAAACGTAGCAAATGCAGACAAAGTACAGGTGGAAATTTAAGAAATCTGACGCCTTTTTCTGCTTCCTAAATAGAATCATTCATTCAGTTTCTATAGTCATTTCGAATCCATCAAACCTGTAGTCCATACACATCTCCAGCATCATAAAGATTTTCTCCAGTTAAAATTTCTTTTTTACAAAAATCTCGAAAACTTTCAGTAACTAATAGACAAAAAAAACAAGTCATTTACAATCAATCAATCAACAATAAAAAAAAAACTCTATTTTTACTATTTTGATTATTGCGCACTTGCAATGGAACATCGTAGAATGTTTCAATAACTCGAGATTCATAATCAACATTTGTGCATCGAACATATTGCTTAATAAAAACGAAAATAGATCTCACATTTTAAAAAGAAAACAATCGACATACCACATATTCTCCTTGATAGAGCGATGGAATAATACCTTCCATTGTTGTTCCCTGCATTTTCGATTCAAGTTTATCTAGTAGCTAAACAAGATTTGTGTTGATTTCGAAATTCTATTCTTTGAAATTCGTCTTACCACTCGACAGAATTCTTGAATATCATGTTGACAGAATTCATCTGGTTTATCCCAGCTAAACACGAATTTCAAGCTGAAATTTTAATCATTTCTTCTTCTCCTACCCAAATGAACGGCTCAATCGTCGTGTACTAACAACTTTGTCAGTAAATTGAAGATCATAGAATATTTTCTGTAAAGCTAATGGAATACTGTGCTGTTGATCATCATTATCCGTCGGTAGTGTATATACAGCCTTTCGTAATTTTTTAGTAAAATAAATCGTTTGCAAAAACGAATTCATGTAACAAGTGGCACCGATATTTCTCAAACCATTAAAACCTGTTTGACCTTTCGAATCCCAACTAGAATATTGACGAATATGTCTTCAATGAAATCGAGCATACAAACAAAAACATACTCAATATTTCGAGGAGGATCAGCGTGAATATTTGCTTCAATTCGAATCGTATGATCAAATGGATGAATATATTCACTGTATAGATCCTTGAAGAGAAAAAAAAACAATACAAAATACAATCGATTATGTCAAAATGATTTACTTTAATTAATTTAAAATTATTATATCCCCAATCTTCAGATCGTGAATTGAATATATGACTGATTTCTGTAGTTGAAAAATAAAAAAAAACTAAGGATTTATTCGAAATTGAAGCAATACTTTTGATATAATTTTTGCTTGGATCAGTTGGATGTAAAAGTGTAACTTCAGCTTTAGCAAATATCGACCAATTCTGTATTGATGCATTAACATTACATTTCAAAAATAGACTAAATGTTTTTCCACTATCATTTTGTTGATTATTAAAACTCCGTTGAAAAAATCCTAATAATGTCCATGGAAGTGTTCGAATAATAGTCGGACTACTAATGATATCATGACGACTGGAATGAGTTGGCACACGAATATAGAGTTTTACTTGGCCATCATATCGAAATTCTAGCAAAGAAAATAAATAGTTCTCTTTCTATTCAATTCATTTTTATTTGGGGAAATTTACGATCATTTTCTCCATTGTCGAATTTAGCATCTATAAGTGCGTAATCGGATATTGTTTCTTCGATCGATTGTTTTACGCTATCGTCATCTTCACTTGTTGATGATTGATCTAGATTAAATCGAAGGAATAGTAGACTTTGGAAAATAAAATTTGATTTTACCATCGCGAAAACCAGTTTCTGAATCGAGTATCTGTGTGTCTTCATCTCGACTTTCCGAATGTGACGAATCATGACGAAGTCTTTTCGACTCCGGCGAACTATCAGGTGTTAAATTCTGGTCTGTATTATCAAGATTTTCTTCATTATTCAATGTTCGTTTAGTTCCACTCATTGTAAGTTTAATATTTGTAAATACTGGCTCATTTCTACAACATAATAAAAAAATCTGGGTTTTAAAGAGCTTCCATGTCAAAATCGTAGAATCTATTCGATGCGATGACTCATCGGAACAATCGATCAACGGTCAATCGAAAAAAATCTGACAAATTAATTTATGAAAACGAAAAAATCTTTATTTCATGGGTTGGTTATTTATTTATTTATCGATTGATAAATAATGACGAAATTTCAAACACCTAACTCCATCTATACAGAAAAATTTGCAAACTGTTTCGAGCGAATGACGTTCTGTGCATTAAGATCTGTTCGATCTGTTCTGTCAGTCATGCGTTATTTGCTTTCGGCTACAAAGTATGCATATTGGTAATGATTGCTGTTTAACGCCATCTGACTAACTAAGAAAGGAAAAAAGGGGTCAAATACAGCGAGCATAGTTGTTTTTGTGTTATTGCATTTGACGATAAGCAGGAGAAAAAATTATTTGATTTGAGTCATAAATACAAACGCACACGCCTTCCTCAGTTTCATATTACAAATATTTTAAAAATGGATCAAACGCAAACTGATTTTGATACTAATACCGAAGAAAACAAAGAATTACCTGGAACATTACTTGAATCAAATTTTAATACTCAACGATACTTATCTCATCATCATATTTCCCATGAGCACAAACATTCGCTTAGCTACACATCGCCTGCTCTAATTGAAGTATGTTTCATTGCGAATTTTTTTTTTCTTAATTGAAAAATTTGATATAGTTACACATTCATTTGGATGGATCATTTCGACATTCGACTCTATTTGAATTAGCGAAAAAAAAGGGTAGGATTAAAGTGTATCAGGAAATAAAACAGAAAGTATAAGCCGTTCTCTTTTTCTTCCAGGCGTTCAACTGCCTAATGGAATGGAATCAACTATGGAGAATTTCCTTCCGTAAATGTTAAATAAACAAAATTCTTTTTTTTTTTAAATTTCGTTTAAAGATTGATTTCCATTCAATCACATTGTAAATCACTCGCTGAATTCTTAGAAAAATTTCCATTTTTCACACCGATCGTTGCCGGAGATATCGAGGCACTCGAACGTGTTGCATATGAATTCGTTGAAGATCAAGCTGTACAAGGTGTACTCTATACTGAAACACGATACAGTCCACATTGTTTGACTGCAGATACTCTCACACCTGAGCAGGTCAGAATCGAACTTTTATATCTTTTGAAATCGAACGAATTTTTTTATTAAGGTTGTTCAAGCGATTAATCGTGGACTTCGTTCGGGAATGAAAGATCATCATGTCGATGTTCGAACGATTTTATGCTGCATGAGACATCGTCCCGAATGGTGAGTTATACGAAAACAAAAAAAAACACTCATAACATGATAAGATCAACCTATCTGATTGCTGTTGTTATCTTTTTGCGATAGAGAGATTGTTTACACATGAAAAAGCATTGAATTGAAGAGATTATATTAAATTACTTTTTTATTGTATCATTCAGGTCAATGGAAATTGTTGATCTAGCTCATAAATATCGTGATGAAGGAGTCGTTGGTATTGATTTAGCAGGTGATGAACATAGCTATTCAGGAACTCCTCATATTCCTGCATTTAAACGTGCAGTTGAATTGAATATTCATCGAACAGTACACGCAGGTGAAACGGGCTCATCCGAATCCGTTCGTCAAGCCATTGAAGAATGTTTTGCTGAACGTATCGGTCACGGTTACGCGATTGTCGATGATCCAAAAGTTTACGATCTCGTTCGTCGAAACGATATTCATGTTGAATGTTGTTTAACTTCGTCAATACAAACCAATGCCATTGGAAAATACATTCCAAAAGATAGTGAAAAAGAAGAAAAACATCTTCACGTTCACGGTCAACAAACGAAAACGAGATTACATTCCCATATTCGTTCGAAAAAAGAAATCTGGCATCCGATTCATCATTTTGCTCGAGATTCTTTAAATTTTTCTCTTTCATGTGATGATCCATCGGTTTCACAAATAACCATCGAACATGAATATGAACATGCAGCAACTGATCTCAAATTATCGCCAGCTCAATTAACACAATGCGTTTTCAATGCAGCACGTTCAACATTCCTTGCTGAAACTGAAAAACATATTCTTATTCAACGGTTACTCGCCAAATTTCTTCCACAAAAAGTCATCGATACTCATGTACAATAAAACGAACATAATTCGATTACATATATAATCAACGCATATTGTTACTCTTTTTTTTGTTGTTGTTCTATATGTTGTATTTGATTGAAACGGCTGATTCATTTTTTTTTGTTCTTTGTTTTATTATTAATTACTTAATATATTCATAATAGTTTTTATTGTGTTTAGTTTACTTTGGTCTTATGACCTTCATAAAGAAAAATAAATTAAAAATACTGCAGAGAAATGTTTCAAGTCGCATCAACGTCAAAAACTTTAAGCACTCAGAGTTTTTCTTCTAATAGAAAATATGACAGCTCAAAAACATGCGAAACCATTAGCTAAATAGTGTCGTCAATACGTTAAAAATAGTTCTCTTTGCTTTTTTAATATGAGATTGAATGTGAACAGTTGTTATTCTAATTCTTTTGATGCAGCTGTTTACATTCATCAGTTCTTTTCTTTTTTTTTCGAATGTTAAATCTGCGATTCAACGGTAGATGTCCTAGATAACAATATAAAGTTGTCAGAGTTGAATCGATAGCTTCCATTGTGAACCAATAAGAATGGAATAATTTCTGTTATTGTTGAAGGAAAGAACGAAGGTAAGTAAAAGAAGAGAAATTCATCGATCGATCGATCGAATGCATATAGAAAGAAGAAATAAAAAAAAAACTATATATCATTCAGTTCTTGTTGGCTGTCGGTAATTTTCAAAATGGTTGAAATTTTGAAAAAAAAGAGAATGAGAAGAAAAATACGAGGTAAGTAACGAGAAAGGAGGAGAAAGAGAAAGAAAGAAAAGGAAAAAAAGAAGGATTTCTTTCCAATGCGCCATATTTTCATTGTCGATTTTTATGTCAGGCACATATGAAAAGACAAAAAAACGAAGAAAAATAATAAGTAAATAAATAAACAAACTATTTTTCTGATATTTAGCATGTTACATTTTATAAAATAGAAAGCGACGAGAAGAACGAGAGAGAGAGAGAGAGAAAGAACAAAAATCTCTACTCATTTAATATAAATTATGTCGACAACTGCTTGTAGAAATACACATTCATCCAGATCATTTACACAACAACATATTCGAACATCGCCTGCCAATTCAATACTTCCAGCAATGACCAATGATCGTTCGAAATATCAATCAAAAACCACTAATAATAATATTCTTCCACCGGTACCACCTTTACGTGATTCATTATCAAATAATTCTCAAATTTCATCAAAATCATCATCTATACCACTCGTACAATCAAATTCAATAAAAAAATCTTCAAATGAAAATGCAACAAGTAAAATCTACACATTTAGTAATCCACCACGTGAACTTCAACGACAGTCAATACAAAATATGAAACATCTACGTAATAATCGTTTACGTCAACGTGTTTTATCAGCACCGGATGAAAACTCCTTTCAAAATTCACCTCGTTCAATACTAACACATCAAAAACCATCGTCAGCAAATGATTCGTCGACACCACGTACCCATGAAGATATTCCATTACTACCATTAAATCTTTTGTTAAAACAACGTGATGAACATGAACAACAAAAACATTCGTTAAATGCTCTCAAAGAACAAGAAAGATCGAAAGTTCCTAAAGCCGTACAAAAACGACGAATTATTCTACTTTTTCGTCGTTTTCCACCCTCGTCATCTCCGTTGATTTCACCTAGACAGCAACATAATCTTTCGCCAATTAAACTAGATCAAATCATGCCTGACCATCAAACAGATAAGAAAATTCCCGAAGAAATTCAACATTTTGCAAATACAACAAGTAGAACACGTCGAAGTTCATTGTTTTCCCAATTCAAAACTACTTTCTTTGATTTTAGCATCTCAACAAAACGATCCATTCTTTGGTTTCGAACAATATGAAACAGCTGATTCGAAGCAGATCGCTGCGATTCTCGCTGGTATTCAATCATTTGATGATTGGATACCGAATTCCGGTTCATCACCACGATGTCAACCGAAAACATTCGATCCGAAAAAATACGAATACATTTCGAGAAATTCTCTCGACACAACCACATTCAAACTTTCACCGCGTACATTAAAACCCGATGAAGAAATGGCTGCACGTTCACGTTATTCACAAAACTATCGATATGAAATGCTTTCGAGTGCGAATGCACAAATACCGCCATTAATGGCATCGATTGTTGCAGAAAATAATAATAATTCTATGGGAAATCTACCTTTAGATGCGACATTTACGTTTAAATTAAATTCAACAACAACAGCAACAACAGCAACGATGAAAAAATCGAATATCAATGAACATATTGAATCCATACAATCACAAGCAGATAGTGAACAAGTTCAATTATGTTTTGATGAAATACTTAAATGCTTTTATGATCCTCAAACAGGCACATACTATGAATTGACGTCTGCGTAAATATGCCCTAAAACCAATGCTTTCAGAAAAGTTCAAGACATTCCGACCATAAACTGTCTTCCAAAAACAAACTAATACCATATATACGTACATAGATACATACCTACATAATCACATATTTTCTTTATCTCGATGCATTTTTTGTTGTTTTAGTTTCTCCTTTTTCGCACAGTAATACTTATTCACTATCGTGTGCGCGCGATCTATCTATTTTAGTGTACAAAACTGTTCCGTATGTGTTATATATATATATATATATATATAAATATTTTTCTTTCGTGTATACATAACATACTTTTGAATTATTTATCATAATGTACTATTTCGAACAATAGATATACAAATGATAACAAAGTAAACTGAATAATGAATGAATCATTGTTTATTTATTTATTTTCTATGTGTTAGTGTTTGTCGTTTGTTTTTTTTCTTTCAAACTTACTATTTGTTTCTTTATCTGTCCGAATGTGATAAGAGAAAAAAGAAGCATTGAATTTATAATCTCTTTGTTGTTTCTTTTTCGGTTACTACTCCATCGTTCGCATGTCGTCCACGCTTATCGATCGTAAATCCCTACTATTTGTTTTGGCGAGTGAGCAACAACCGAATATATGGAGACACATATACACAAATCGTGTACATTGTATGAAAGACAGGGAGAGAGAGATATTGTTCAGACAGAAATCAAATTTCGTCGTTTTATGATAGTTTCAAGTAAGAACAATGATCGATTTGATATTTAAGATGTAGAAGAAAGTAGATACTTGTGTATTTGTTTCATTTAATAACTTGAAAAAGAAATATTCGTTTCTTTTGGTTAATTTGTATTATTTTTCTTTTTCTTCTTGTTGTTGAGGTTTGTTAGATTGGCGTTATAAGTGCATCTCTTTGCTACCCTCTCTCTTGTCGGTCTCTTGAAAACAAAAAAGAAAAATTTACGCACAACATGAAAAGTAGACATCATCATCATCATCGAGGGTTGTTGCGTATGTACATTGGAATCAATGCGTGCATAAGAAAGAAAGGGAGAGAGAGAACGAGAAAATAAGTGCTGATGTGTTAACATGATTACACTTGTCTGTATGTGTGTGTGTGTGTGTGTCGAGCAACTATAATATGGAGTGTTGCTGACAACAACATTGTTGTACATGGAGAAAAAAAGAAATCAAAAACCAGAGAGAAATAAATGAGTAAAGTTCGTTTGACATATCTTCGTGATGAAGAATGGTGTAATTTCAAAGTAAAAGCAGCTGTTCAGAGCTCGATTTACAGACGCTTATCATCCGATTGTCGATTCAGTACAATAATGATTTGCGTACGAAAGAAAAGAAGAAGAAGAAGAAGAAAAAAGAAAGCACACACACACTTATAATGCGAACGATAGAAAAAGAAAAAGACAGGAAGCAAGGGAAGATGTGAGCATGATCGTTCTTTCTGCTTCATTTTATTGCAGTATAGGAAACTATATCATTTATCTCTAATTGTAACCATCTATATTCCAGCACGTTTTTTTTTCTATCGATAGACGACAAGGTTAACAAAATTCATCAATACAAAACTTTACTTCTCGTTTTCATCAAAATAATCGTTGACATTTGTGGATGAATATCATAAACAGAACGAAAACTAATTTTCTTATTTCAGATGTTCATTAATAATCTTAAGAACAATTTCTACAAGTACATCTCATTACGTAAGTTTCGATATTCTCTTTGAAAATGATCTTAACCTTTGGTCTTTTTCAGTTTGATCGGTTTGAATTATCTCTATTGAACAATAACTTCAAACAAAAAGAATGTCATCATTAATAAATGCAAGCAAATCACGTCTTTCACCAACACGAACATATCAAAATCGTTTTGATAGTGAATCTCCGCCATCTCATTTAGCATTAACATCCCCTCCACCGATTAAACATTGGTCTCAAACATGTCATGAAACAATTCTTTCGTCGAACGATCAGAATCAATCGATACAATTACATTTAGCTGGCGGTGCTGATAATGGTCAATTTGTTTATTTAAATGAATCGATTTCATTAATCAAAAATAATCAAAATTCTTTCACGATTTATAAAGGTGGTAAAATCGATTTCGATGAAATTCTATTAGAAATCGATCAACATAAAGTTGCTGGATGTACATTAGCTGATGTACAAATACTTATTCAAACACTTTCTATTAATGGAAAACAAATCAAATTAAAAACTGTGAAGTCGGGTGTGTATTCATTTGCATAATGCTAGAAGGAATTTAGGAGATCATTTCATTAGGTTCCTATGCGCTCAAGCTATGTTAAATGAATATTCTCCTCTTCTTCTTTTCGGATTATTATTAATATAAGGAGAAGAGGAGAAGGAGAAAGAAAGAAAGAAAAAAAAAAACTCAATAATAGAATTGCTCGAATATTCTCTTTCGTTTCTTATTGATCACTGATCATGTCGATCAAAGAATGTGTCCTGTCATGTATGTTTATCGAAAATATTTGTTACACATACATACACCGAATGTCGGTGTTCGTCTATTCATAGTAAAGAAACGATGAATAAGAGGAAAAAAAACGAAAGAAAATAGAGGGCAGAGGTCATAAAACGAATGCTATGAATGTGTATACGCACATATAAGTACATATATTGATATCCTTCGCTTTCACGGGTAGGTGACTTGGTCATGAAGGTCAATATTCTTCTTCGTTTTGCTGTACTTTAGTTATTCTCTAGAGTAGTCACATTTCAAGTTATTATTTTTATCGTCATATGTCTTAGAAGATAAAAAAAACGATTAGGGATTGATGACAATTATTATGTTCAAAGATCAAGCTGATCAAGGTACTACTTTGCCTTTTGTTTTGTATTTTGATGTAAATAGTCTTTTGTTGGAAAGAACAGTTGCGTTGAGAATCTACTGATGAATGAACAATATGGGAAATATTGACAACAATAGAATAGAATTATCGATACAATGGAGATAGATGGATGAATGAAAGAAACAGAGAGAGAGAGAGACAGAAGAAAAAGCATTTGTCTCTTTTGGTATACTGTTATTATCTATTTCTTACATAAATCGATTGGGGGTGAGTAGAATTGAGGAGAATGTCAAAGAAAAAGAGTCATCGAGTATAGTGCTTAAGTATTGTGCAACTACGTATTGAACAAGAAGAAGAAGAGAATTAAATTTGATTTGATTTGATTTGATTTGATACTATCTATGAATTCTGACAGATCATATATTCTTCAAGTAGATGCGCAAAAGAGGAAATCGATGAATATACATGTTTTTCTTAGAATATGATAAGGATTTCTTTGTGTCTACATTAGAATAAGATATAAACCAAGTGTCGATTGTTGCCTGTAGAGCTCGAAAATAGTTGTTTATATCTCATCTTTTTATGCTCGACTCTCAGACATGTTGTTCAATTGTCTTGTAATGCGATTCTACATTTTCCATGTCTTATTATCAGTAAAAGACCACTAATAGAATACCAATGGTCAATCATATAAACAAAATCGTTGACAGAACAACGACTGCTGATGTTCACTTATATGTTCTTCTATTCGACATATCATTATTTCCTCGTTCTCTTAGCCTCATGAAGCCCTTCGTTTTTTTTCCTCTTGCACGCTTTTTAGTCGATATCATCGTCACACGAGTGCGTTTTGTTACGTCATTTACGTTACTGCTGTTCTCGTACAACATACATACATACATACATATACACATATTGAGTTGAGTTGTGAGAGCTAAGATATTATACAGCCTCATCAGTAATATATATATATACACATATATACAACTACGCATACAAACGTATATATTTTTTCTTTTGTCAATGATTCGTATAAAACAATGTTGACAAACGCGAATATTATGCTCCATTCATCTTATGATAATTTATCATTAAAAACTCCAATATCAGCATCGACAAATACGAGTGCTAATCCTATATTCGATGAACTACAAGGTTGAGAATAATTCATATTCTTTTTGATTATTATTACTTCTTGTTATTTTATTAATGATTTATCTCATACGATTGTTTCATCTAGGTTTAACCAAAGATCTTCGACAATTTCTCGATGCTCGTTTTCAAAAAGGTTCCATGGATCATGATCTTCAACAAACAATACGCGACAATCTTTACATGAGAACAGTTCCTTGTAATTTATCCAGCCGAATATCGCTCGTCAATTATAAAAAAAACTCAATTTCTATTTAGGCACAACACGTCCACCTCGTCCCGGAGAAATCAATGGTCAAGATTATACATTCTTGAGTACGAAAGATTTTCGTGCATTAGAAAAGAGCGGTAGCCTACTTGAAAGTGGCGTTTACAAAGGTTTGATGATTTTGTAAATATCTATCAATCTATGTTTGTTTGTTTTCCCGTTCTCTTTCAATAGGACATTATTATGGAACACCACGACCACCCAAAGAACCTTTGATAACAAACGGCCAACAATCGTATCCAAATTCGATGCCAAATAATAATCTTCTACGACGTAGTAATTCAGCAAATGAAATGTTTCAACAGCAACAAAATGGAATCGAAACCAATGGTAATATTTTTGCTAGTTAAACTCGGTGAAAAATGATTTGTTGTTGTGAAATATTAGGTTTACATTATGCATATCCAAATAATGATCCGGAATTTTTCAACGGTCATAGTCCCAATGAGCAAATATTTCATCAATCGAACGGAGATAATCATATATCTGCAGGTAAACTTTTATGTTTTATTTGTCAAGGATATTTTAAAAATAAATCGAACAACTAACTGATAAAGAAAAAAATATCAAACACTTCAGTATCGTTTCAAGTGGAAAGAAACGAACGACTCGTTTTTTTTTATTGAATAAAACCACAAAAATTTCTATTTTTCTATTCTTTTTACGCATTCATTTAGTATCTCGACCGATGATGAATGGAAATTCGATTTCATCTCCTAATAATCTATCAGGAGAATTAATCTCTTGTTCATTACAAAAAAGCCAGACTGGTTTCGGTTTTACGATCATTGGAGGAAATGATAAAGGCGAACATTTTCTCCAAATAAAAGACATTCTACTCGATGGACCAGCAGCACGCGATGGTAAACTTCGTCGAGGTACGTACAATCTATTTTCTCTACTCAAATAACCATAAAAACCTATTCATTTTAGGTGACATTCTCGTTTATGTCAATGATACCAATGTCCTAGGTTACAGTCATACAGATGTTGTTCGCATATTTCAATCTTTATCAGTCAATGAAACAATACGTTTAACTGTCTGTCGCGGTTATCCGTTGGCCGTTAACTTTGATGATCCACAAATCGATGTTGTATCTGTAAATGGTGTTCATAATTCTTTGTCATTGAATAATCTGCCCAATGGTGGTTATACAGAATATCAACCTGATTCACAATCGAATCTAACACCTCGAATTTATTCAGTTAAAATTCGTAAAGGCGATAGTGGCTTCGGTTTTACTGTTGCCGATAGTCCAGCTGGACAACGTGTTAAAGCTATCGTCGATAAACAACGCTGCCAAGATCTATGTGAAAATGATTTATTACTATCAATTAACGGACAAGATTTAACTAGCAAACAGCATGGTGATGTCGTTGATATACTTATTAAATGTTCGAAAGATATGGACACATTATTTGTCATACGACGAGGTAGAAATCATTAAATTTATATTGACCATGAATTCTCAGGCTCTTCTCCTCTTCGCATACATCCATACGTATACGTTTCGATTTATCCTTGATTGTCAATGAGGAAAGAAAAACGTATAACGGAGAACGAGAGAAATATGCACGTTAATTGAAGTGAGAGGAAGAGAGAAAGGGTATTTATATTTGTAATAGAACATAATGCTAATACCATCAGTATTTTACTGCCTCTATTCTCTTTTTTCAAGTTTGAATGCGAGAAAAAGAAACGAGAGATTTGTATAATTTCTATGATATTTCGAATATATTGAAAAGTACTTTGTACATTTGCATTATTTGATCACAAAAAGAAAGCGTGCAAGACACGGAACGAGTCTGTTCAATAAGTAGCAGGTAAACTTAATGGATAAATCGACGCTAACATCTGCTTATAGTTGACAGTTTTGTCATTATGTGTTCGTTTCCAATCTGACCTTTTGTCTTTTCTTCTTTCTCCGGTTATAAAAAGTAAATCAATGAAAGTGTTGCCCTATGTCCGTTTGTATGTCTCCCTTTCTGTATATGTATACATATCTACGCACGTATATAGAGAATTTTTCCCCTTTGACATATACGCATATTGCACTTGAACGAAGAGAATAAGCGCAGGAAAAAAAAAGAAAACGAGAGAGGAAAACGAGAGTTCATTTCACATGATCACTTTTTGATGAGGTGTTAGAACGCTTTGAACAATACTAATCAAAACGAGAAAGAAAAAAAAGAGGAACGACTCAATGATTATTGTTATTTTGAGTCGTCTGTCTGATTTATGACGGTTGGCTAGCTTATTATTGGCATACATCTTCCCTGAGGAATAGAAAAACATTCATCTATTTCTGAACGTGCACCATTACTCTCAAACGACACCAGACAGACGAAAGCATACAGTTTCTCCGTATACAAAACAGATATATATATATATAAAACATGCTAAGATTTCGTGTTAGAAAAGCAACCAATAAAGGTATATTCAATTGATTTCTATTTTTATATTCATCTAATTATGATTATAAGCGAAAATTAATATTTTTTTTCTGTCTGTTTCTTAAATTAGGCGATTTGGACGTCAATAACAACACTAATAATAATAATAATAACAACAACAATAACAACAACAATCCGTTTATATTGAATGGTAACACGCGATTCGATAAGAACAATCAGGTATGTATTCTCTAATATCTTCGAATTCAAATCTAATCGAATGATTTAATGAGAAAGAAAGAAAGAATCAATAAATAAAACAAAAATTCGAAACTTTATCTGTAGTTAAATAGTCGGCCGATCATCGGCGGGAAGCATGTCTCATTTCTTACAAGCAATCTTGCAGATAAGGTGAACAAAAAAGAACCTTCAAAATGATCATCTATATACTCTCTCTGTATTATATATCCCCTTGCATGTCTGTATATGTAATTTATGTGATCGATGTTTATATGCATGTTCTATTATAATTATTAAATTAATGAGAAAAGAAACTCAGATGAATACGAGTATTTGAGACGATCATAAAAAAAAGTGACGCGATGTAATGTGAATAATTTTATGATGTTCTCTTTGAATACTTGAAAAACAATTAAACCTTGAACTAAAGAATCAAATAACATTTTATTCTTTTTCAGGAAAATGATCAAATCGATACTCGATATTCATCGTCAAAACTAAACGGTATGTTAAAATACTAACAAAAAAAGAACATTCTTTTATTTTCATTTTATTGAACAGATAAACCTCGTAGTAAAACTCCAACACCATTTGGTTCAACACCGTTAGTTGACACTCTACCATTACGTTCTCGAACACCATTACCAACAGCAACTATCAATTCAAATCAACGTATAACCCATTCAACATCAACGGATAATAATAATCCGTATGATAATAATCTAAGTTTTCTTCTACCGAAAAGTGTTGATACATCGACACCGATTATTGAAACAGAATTATCACCCAATACAATGAATTCATTCGATCGACAAACATCATGGTCACGTAGTGCACGAGACATACGAACGACAACAACATCGACAACAAATGGAAATGGTACATTATTACGTAGTAAAACACCAGGACCGGAATTCGGTACAGGAATCACATCGTCCTATCGAGCTAATACATTATCCGGAATGAAACAACGCAGTAAAACACCGACGGCATACGATTTCTCATCGAATAATTTGCATAATAGGTTAGAAATTGATTTGGTAATCGATAATTTATCGGAATGTTTCTCGTTTTAGTCGATCATTACAATCGGTAAATCCTCAATATTTTGAATTAGTAGTTAATTTAACACTTCTACGTCCAAAGTAATTTAAACGAATTCAATTATTTTTTTGTTATTATCATCGTCGTTTTGTTATTCTATAGTGATGGTTTCGGTTTGAGAATTGTCGGTGGTGAAGAAGAAAAATCTCAAGTATCTGTTGGTCGTATTGTTCCTAATTCGCCAGCTTATATCGATGGTCGTCTTCGTAAAGGCGATGAAATCATTAAAATCGATGGTCATTCGACTATACGTGCATCACACGAACGAGTTGTTCAATTAATGCAACAAGCAAAAGACAATCAACGAGTTAGTTTAATTGTTCGACGTTATCTCTATCCGAACAATACCTTTAATAATCAATATAATCCGATCGATGTTGATCCGTATCCAGGAAGTGATTTTCGTTCGAATTCATCGCCTGACAATGGCATACGTCTTGTGACTTTGCATAAAACAAATGATAATCAAAGTTTCGGTTTTGTTATTATCTCATCGCAGAATAAAGCCGGTGCTACTGTTGGTAATTATTGATCAATTTCTTTTTTTGAAACAAAAAAAACATGATTTTCCTACTCGTTTTATACAGATGATAATCCACAAGAATTTATTGAAAATAGTCTTATGCATAAGATTTGGATAGGTTAGAATCGATGCATGGAGAGTGTTTGATAGTTACGAGCATGAACATATCTTCTCTTCTTTGACTTTGTTTTTTTCTTTTGATGATGTGAAATTGATTTGTAATTTATGTGTTTGACGTTTTTAGGTAAAATAATTCCGAATAGTCCGGCTGATCAATGTGGTCAACTTCATATTAACGATCGTATATTAGCTGTCAATGGCGTTGATTTAACTCATATGTTACATACAGATGTTGTTAATCTAATTAAAGATTCAGGTCGAACAATCACATTAAAAATTGGACCACCGATTCATCTTGGTAACATTTATGAAAATATTCATTTAAAAAAACAAACAAACTCTCTTTCGACTAAAATAGATGATCGATCCAATGAACTGACAAGTACACTTTCGAATGGTATGCGACCATCATCATCAACGCCAATGGTTACTGCAAATGGTAATCATCCGATAATGACGAATAATACTATGTCTCATAATACAATGACAAATGGAAATCATTCGATTCGAAATGCATTTTCACATAATCCTTTGAATTTACTCGAGAATAGAAATCAAAACCGACCACCATCACGAGCCAATGGTGTGTTGAAACCTTCATTGCAACCTGATGATTATTTTACTGTGGATCTTCAACGTCCATATCCAAATTCGAGTTTTGGATTTAGTATTCGTGGTGGACGAGAATTTTCAATTCCGTTATTTATATTAAAATTAGCTGAAAACGGACCAGCTGCTCGAGATGGTCGAATGAAATCTGGAGATCAAATTATTGAAATCAATGGTCGTTCAACTTATGGCATGACACATAGCGAAGCTATAGCATTAATTCGTGATGGTGGTCTTTATGTTCGATTATTATTACGAAAAACTAATGCACCACCACCAAGTCTCGATGGTAATTCAACGAATATAATTAAATAAAATCAAATTTCTATTTATTATTCTTCAGAAGTGAAAACAGCGATGACACCAGTTGGTAATGGCATGGATTTTTATAATCCAGGACCAAGTAATCATTGGCAACCAAGTGGTTACACATAAAACTTGAACATAATCATGTTATTGCTTTGCCCCTCTCTGTCTCTCTCTCTCTATTTTTGATCTATCTAAGTTCTATATTTTTTCGTTTCTTTTTTTTTAATGTTTAACATCACATTAAAATTGCGTTTTTCTTATCTGTTTTCTGCAATCAAAAAAGAAGTTTGTTCGAATATGAATTTCTGTAATGAAGTTTCTTTTTGTTTTTTTTTCCTTGCTCGAATTGATCTTTTCTCTTTTCTTTTCTTTTCTGTAAATATATATAATATAATTATTGATGATATATTGAAAAAAAAAGGATAACGAATATCAAAAAGACAATTAATTCTGTCTTTTTTCTCTCATGTATATTCGATTTGTTAAAGCCATTCAATGACATTCCTCTATTTGTTTGCGATAATCTGTGCAATCATATCATCTTCGTTATTTGGTTACTGATGTGTTATTATTCTTATGTATATGTGTGACTTCTATTTGTGTGGAATCAAATAAATAATTGACATCTATTGAATTTCAAAATTTAACACTTATTTCTTCGCGTTCTGTAAGATGTCCAATAATGACTCACGATATCCCTAGTTTACACTATGGCGCCACTGTCAATGATTTCGACATAAATCTAATGACGTAAATATCTTTTTTAATTGACTTTTTATTTGGTGTAAAATCATTATTTTTATGATTTAAAAATATTGGCATGAAAATTAATAATGACTTTATCGAACACACAAAATTGCGGACCTCCATCAAAGTCCATCCATATCGTCATCAAAATAATTTATTCTGTCGGAGAAAAAACATTGTTCGAGAAGGTCGAAAAACGAGTTTATTAGTTAGTTAAACTATGGACCATATAATAGGATGCGCATACACAGATTTCAGCAGAGCAACGAGCAATAACATATGATTAGGTTAGGACGTATTTTTCAATTTTTTTTATCTTACCTCCAAGTTTTGTATGTAGTCAGTAATTTCATTGTATTTACGACATTCACTATTTTCTTCTTCCTACATTTTATCCAACTAAAACTGTTCTCGAAGTACATTTCGTCAGAAAGTTCTCGTACATCTTGAGGGTGTTGGCGGCCATTCATTATTCTATAGTCACTTCTCATATATCTTTTAGATCACCTATTTCCATCTTCTCAAACATCACTCAGTGATCTATCACAATGGGTAAAGAAAAAACTCATATTAACATTGTCGTCATCGGTCATGTCGACTCTGGCAAATCAACATCAACTGGTCACTTGATCTACAAATGTGGTGGTATCGACAAACGAACCATCGACAAATTCGAAAAAGAAGCTGCTGAAATGGGTAAAGGTTCATTCAAATACGCTTGGGTTTTGGATAAATTGAAAGCTGAACGTGAACGTGGTATCACCATCGATATTTCACTCTGGAAATTCGAAACACAAAAATACTACGTTACCATCATCGATGCCCCAGGTCACCGTGATTTCATCAAGAACATGATTACTGGTACATCACAAGCTGATTGCGCCGTCTTGGTCGTCGCCGCTGGTACTGGTGAATTCGAAGCTGGTATCTCCAAAAACGGTCAAACACGTGAACATGCTTTACTCGCTTTCACTCTCGGTGTCAAACAAATGATCATCGCTGTCAACAAGATGGACACAACTGAACCACCATATTCAGAAAAACGTTTTGAAGAAATCAAAACTGAAGTCGCCTCATACATCAAAAAGATCGGTTATAACCCAGCTGCTGTCGCTTTCGTTCCAATCTCAGGTTGGCACGGTGATAACATGATCGAAGCTACAGAAAAAATGCCATGGTACAAAGGATGGTCTGTCGAACGTAAAGAAGGTAATGCATCAGGCAAAACTCTTTTGGAAGCTCTCGATGCCATTATCCCACCATCGCGTCCAACAGACAAACCACTCCGATTACCATTACAAGATGTCTACAAAATCGGTGGTATTGGTACAGTACCAGTTGGTCGAGTCGAAACTGGTGTTCTTAAACCAAACATGGTTGTTAGTTTCGCACCATCGAACTTACAAACTGAAGTTAAATCAATCGAAATGCACCACGAAGCTCTCGAAGAAGCCGTTCCCGGTGACAACGTTGGCTTCAACGTTAAAAACGTCAGTGTTAAAGAACTCCGACGTGGTTTCGTTGCTTCAGATATTAAGAACGATCCCGCTCAAGAAACAGCTACATTCACAGCTCAAGTTATTGTTCTTAACCACCCAGGTCAAATCGGTGCTGGTTATGCTCCAGTTCTTGACTGTCATACAGCTCACATTGCCTGCAAATTCGCCGAATTACTCGAAAAAGTCGATCGTCGTTCGGGTAAAACACTTGAAGAAGCACCAAAATTCCTCAAATCAGGTGAAGCTGCTATGGTTAAAATGATCCCATCGAAACCAATGTGTGTCGAAAAATTCTCTGACTATCCACCATTGGGTCGTTTCGCCGTTCGTGATATGCGTCAAACAGTTGCTGTCGGTGTCATCAAAGAAGTCGAAAAGAAAGCTGTAGCATCAGGCAAAGTTACCAAATCAGCTGCCACAGCTGCCAAAGGCAAAAAATAAACGATATAATATGTCCGCAAACATATCTTAGGACCGAACAACATGATCGTTACGAAACTTACTTAAGAACATTTGAGATTTTTTTATTGTTGTTCGAGTGTTTTCTTGATAAACAGTAAAAGAATTGCGGGAATGAAAGAAAAATCTTCTTCTTTGAAACTTTCTCACTTTTAGGTTTTGAACACAAGTAGGTAACATGATAGACGAGTTGAATTTTCATTACGAACTTAACGAGTAGAACATTTTACTAATTATTTCTTTTCTTTATTCTAGATTTTTGTTTATTTCTCGTCTTCAACATAACATAATTCAATAATCATGGGTAAAGAAAAAACTCATATTAACATTGTCGTCATCGGTCATGTCGACTCTGGCAAATCAACATCAACTGGTCACTTGATCTACAAATGTGGTGGTATCGACAAACGAACCATCGACAAATTCGAAAAAGAAGCTGCTGAAATGGGTAAAGGTTCATTCAAATACGCTTGGGTTTTGGATAAATTGAAAGCTGAACGTGAACGTGGTATCACCATCGATATTTCACTCTGGAAATTCGAAACACAAAAATACTACGTTACCATCATCGATGCCCCAGGTCACCGTGATTTCATCAAGAACATGATTACTGGTACATCACAAGCTGATTGCGCCGTCTTGGTCGTCGCCGCTGGTACTGGTGAATTCGAAGCTGGTATCTCCAAAAACGGTCAAACACGTGAACATGCTTTACTCGCTTTCACTCTCGGTGTCAAACAAATGATCATCGCTGTCAACAAGATGGACACAACTGAACCACCATATTCAGAAAAACGTTTTGAAGAAATCAAAACTGAAGTCGCCTCATACATCAAAAAGATCGGTTATAACCCAGCTGCTGTCGCTTTCGTTCCAATCTCAGGTTGGCACGGTGATAACATGATCGAAGCTACAGAAAAAATGCCATGGTACAAAGGATGGTCTGTCGAACGTAAAGAAGGTAATGCATCAGGCAAAACTCTTTTGGAAGCTCTCGATGCCATTATCCCACCATCGCGTCCAACAGACAAACCACTCCGATTACCATTACAAGATGTCTACAAAATCGGTGGTATTGGTACAGTACCAGTTGGTCGAGTCGAAACTGGTGTTCTTAAACCAAACATGGTTGTTAGTTTCGCACCATCGAACTTACAAACTGAAGTTAAATCAATCGAAATGCACCACGAAGCTCTCGAAGAAGCCGTTCCCGGTGACAACGTTGGCTTCAACGTTAAAAACGTCAGTGTTAAAGAACTCCGACGTGGTTTCGTTGCTTCAGATATTAAGAACGATCCCGCTCAAGAAACAGCTACATTCACAGCTCAAGTTATTGTTCTTAACCACCCAGGTCAAATCGGTGCTGGTTATGCTCCAGTTCTTGACTGTCATACAGCTCACATTGCCTGCAAATTCGCTGAATTACTCGAAAAAGTCGATCGTCGTTCGGGTAAAACACTTGAAGAAGCACCAAAATTCCTCAAATCAGGTGAAGCTGCTATGGTTAAAATGATCCCATCGAAACCAATGTGCGTTGAAAAATTCTCTGACTATCCACCATTGGGTCGTTTCGCCGTTCGTGATATGCGTCAAACAGTCGCCGTCGGTGTCATCAAAGAAGTCGAAAAGAAAGCTGTAGCATCAGGCAAAGTCACCAAATCAGCCGCCACCGCCGCCAAAGGCAAAAAATAAACATCCTCAATTTTATTCAATTTTTTATTACTATCAATTTTAAAATGAACAACAACAACAACACAAAAGAAGACCAAAACGTTTTTTCTTGTTATAGTTCTGTTACTTTACATTTTGTTTTGATCCGTTATGTGGTTTATTTGTTGCCTTATTATTGTTTTCTCGTTTTGATTTAAGATTGTTATCTTATGTTTATGTTATGTTTTGACAATGAGAAAAAAAACAAAAAAGAAACTAACTTGGAAGAATGATATTTCTTCATCGATCAAAATTTCTTCTTTTCTTACTTTCTGAGCGCTAAATATTTATTTCATTTTTGACGATAGAAGATATGCAATCAGCAAATGTAACTCAGTTAGTTCGCGATGGTCTAGCACCATTTTCCTGGGCATCAGAATGTTTAGTTTATAAGATGTTGGATATAAAGGACACGACACAATCTTCGCATAATAATGTTTCTCGAAGCAATTTCTTGTTAATCTTTGATGTTGGAAAGTTTCGTCGTGTTCTAAATGACTTGAAAATAACACATAAAACGACATTTGTCTATGAAATCAATCGATATGATCAACATCGAAAGACACTTCTATGGTATCTAACTGTTTCAGGTGCTTATGATGTAATTAAAGAATTCTATCGATTAACATCGAATCAATTAAATGTGAACAGTAAAAATGGTTTGTTCGGGCAAACAGTTCTACATTATGCCGTAATTCATGGCAATGTTGATGAAATTCAACTTCTACTGAATATAGGCGTAGATGTGAATATATGTGATCAATCTGGTCGAAATGTTCTTCATTATATAGCAACATATGATACAGAATATAAGAATAATATTGAAATAGCACAATTATTAATCAATCATGGAGTTTCACCGAAGTAATAACTATAAATGAAGACGTTTTTATTTCATTTGACATATAGTTCAGAGAATAATGATAAACAAACAAGTTTACATCTGGCAATTTTGAAAAAGAAATTCAATCTCGTTGAATATCTTATTTCATTGCCGAATATAAATGTTTGTACGCGAGATAGATTTGGCTATACTCCACTTGGTTACTTGTGCGAACAAGTTGCACATTCATCAACAGACGATCTGGAACTAATTTTCAAATTAATAAATTGTATTGCTGATCGTTGTCCACAGGAACAACTTTTTGAAAATTTCCATCGATTATTCGATAATAAAATCAATGAAAATCTTTTATTGCATGCTTATGAAAAACTAACAAATCTTCAAACACCAAATCGTTTTGAATCGATAATCATCGGTACTGATCAAGATCGATGTTTATATACTGAACAATTATTGGCATCTCATTCATGGAATTCAGCAATTCTCGCTCTATGTAATACAGATAATGTGAATATTTCGAAAATATTGAACGAATTGATTACTTATGATCAACATGATTTATTAATTAAACAAAATCCATTTTCATCGAATTCGTTGATGGTATTTATTTCAGTATTTTATGGTTTAGCTACGGATATTAGATTGATACAAAAGATTGTACCGATATGTCAATATACAACTACGGAAATCATCGATGCTAATCAGAATTCAGTAAATACATTTGAGTTAATAGTCATCTCGTCAATTTCTATTTCAGTGTTCTTTGTATATTAATAATTTGGATTTATATACTAATTATACAATATTTATTCATAATTGTCTACATTTTGCATATAACAATGTATTGAAATTGCAGCATACTTGTCGTCGTTTAATTCGGCGTCATTTGAAATCACATATTACAGATAAAATCGAAAGATGTTCTCAAATCGAATTAAAATATCGAGATTACATCAAATTAAATGAACTTCTATTGATAAATTCTAATACACTTGATCTACTATCAATTGTAAATTCTATCAAAACTTTGGTCAGTTCGATTTCTGGCTTAGCATCATTGAGTAATTATTAAAAAGGTCTATTTTCTAGTACAATATGCATCATATGAATCCATCGAATTTAGTTCAAAATCAAACTTCAGAAATTTCAAATACCGTAACAATGAATGAATTATCTCCACAACTGAGATCAACATTTTCGGACGAACAATTACAAAATGAACTCGTTGATCTACAAACAAAATCGAAAGATATTGAAGATATGATTGAGAAATTCTTAGGAAAAACACAATAAATCTCAAATATTCTTCTTGATTTTTTTCTAATTCAATTCGTCTCTGAGAAGGCCAATCGATATTCTTTTTTTAAAGTCTCTCAAAAAAAAGCATATGAGTCATATGTATACCAGATGAAAACAAAATGTCACTAAGTACGTTAATCAGTATTTAACTATTTCACACGTATTGACTTGTAAACATATACGCATTTCGAATAAGTCAAAATGAGCGCGTTACGTGCTAGAGCTGTTTTAATTGGCGATGAAGTTCTTGTCGCTGGTAACAAAAATCAATGGGGTCGTGCAGGAGAAACATCCAGTGAAGGTAAAGCAAGTACTTCAGTTGGCTCATCGAAACAGCCCGTTTATGGTGTTATTGAATTCGAACAAGATGGAAATACGGTTTTAGTTACCGGGAAAATCGAAGGATTGGGAGAAAATAGTCAACATGGCTTTCATATCCATGAATTTGGAGATGTTAGCAATGTAAATTTGCCAGACTAATCATTTATGGCATATTTATTCACGGTCTCTGTTTTCTTCTTAGGGATGTACATCAGCTGGTCCTCATTTTAATCCTCAAAAAAAGCAACATGCTGGACCTGATGATGCTGATCGGTAAAATTCAAATTATTCGACTTGCTTTATCTGACTTATAATTTTAGACACGTTGGAGATTTGGGAAATATCGCAACCAATGGCAATGGTATCGCCAATGTAAATATCAAAGACAAAATTATTGCTCTTCAAGGTGAAAATTCCATTGTTGGACGTTGTTTAGTTGTTCATGAAAAACCCGATGATTTGGGCCGTGGTGGTGACGAAGAATCGAAAAAAACTGGCAATGCTGGTAAACGTTTAGCATGTGGTATTATCGGTTTAGTTAGTGCAGAGAAAAAGTAAAACAATTCGAGTGAACAATTCATTCATTCGTTAAATGTTCATTTAGTTTCTTTAGTCGTTTGTAGTTTTCCTTGTTTCTTTACTTGAATATCACTATATAACTTGTAAACAAGCTAAATCTATATCTAATTTTGTTCTAAAAATGTTGTGCTTTTGATTTTCTGTGTTGATTATGTTGTGTTCATGAAAATTTCAGTAATAAATCTGCGTATCGTATGTATTGGCTGTTTACTGATTGGAATCAAGTAATGGGTAAAATATGGATTCATCATAGAAACGATTACTTGACTATTTTGAGTTCTATAACATAACATAGAGAGGAGATCGCTCATTGGCAAATTGAATTCCGTCTTTTTTTTTTATAGATTTCATTTCAAAAAAAAAAGATGCCAAGTGAACAAAATGATGTCACAGTCCGAGCTGTATGTGTTCTCCGAGGCGGAGAAAATAATGCCATTCAAGGTGTTATTCATTTTGCTCAAATGATCGGTATAAATCAAATGAAAGTCACTGGTGATCTACAAGGTTTACCAGTCGATCGTAAACTTACGATTCAAGTTAATGAATACGGAGATTTAAGTAGTGGTCCTCAATCGACTGGTAATCGATTTAGTCCAGAAAGAAAAACATCGAAAGATTCCGTAGTCTATACGAACGACAACTATGGAACACTACAAATCAATCCTGAAGGTCAAGCAAAGATCGATGTTGTTGATAAACGTTTGACTTTATTTGGTCCGTCGTCGATCATCGGTCGATCTGTGATAATTATCGATGAAAAAGACGACGATTCAGCACGTGCTGAAACCGAAGAAAACAAAGCTTCAGTTTCAACAAGCTCCAATCGACTGGCTGCTGGTGTCATTGGTATTTGTCCATAGATAATCTCATTTTCTCTTTCAATAATAATAATATTCATTCCGTCCGAATTACAACACGTATTTGTTTTTTTTCTTCTTTGCCATCATCGATTGGTCAATTAGTCACCATTGATGATATAATGACAAATAAAGATCTGCGTTTTTTTCCTTTTTTTTTTTTATCTCGTATGTAATATTCAACACTTTTGAAATAAAAACGAACGAAATTCAATTTTCTTTCTTTCTTTTCTAGACCAAACTTTATTATTACTTTTTTTCGAGCTCAATGAACTCATCAGATAGAAATTCACGAGCACCTGCAACTATTTCATCTCGTGCAGGTCAGTTCAAATTTGAAACAAAAACAAACAAACAAATAATCTGCAACATTTTAGCTTCTTCACCATATCGCAATAATAATGATGGTGATGATGTTGGACAAACACATCAATTAGTCCAGCGTGTTCTCCACGAAGTAGCTCTTCTAACACCTCAAAAACAAGCTGCTGTAGGTGGTGTTTCGGGAATGTAAGTTAACTAATGAATGGATTCATTTTATTTGAAAGAATTCTTTTAGCGCAGCTGGATACTGCTTTGCAAAAGCGAGTAAAGCAGCAGCTTTTGCCATTGGAGCCTCGATTATTGGTTTAGCTGTAATTCTATTTAATTGATTTAACAAGAGCATTTCTTTTCGTTTTTGTTTAGCTTGCTAGTCAATCTGGTTATGTTGATATTCATTTTGATCGAATTAAAAATGCTGCACAAAAACAATTAGATGATGCTAAACGTGCTGCTCGAACAGTTCTTCCACCTTCGACTACAACCAATGTAGATGGAGAAGAAATCGAAACATTTGTCGATCAATCATCAACACAAATTGTAGATTCTGTATGAAGAAAAAATTATTGAAATTTTCTTTTATCAATTTAATCTTTTTTTTGGCTTTTAGTTTAAAAGATTTGCCTTGGCAAATTTGGCACTTACATCTTCATTCATCGGTGGTTTTCTTCTCGGTGTTGCCTTCGAATGAGAATTTAGTCAAAGAACGAACGAAAAAATCATTCTTTTTTCTTTCTCTGTTTCTATTTATTATGCAAATCAAAAAGCAAAAGATTCGACCAAAAAAATTAGCTGTATTTTTGTTCTTTTTATTTATTCTTACTAAAGAAAAAAAAAACATGTAAATAATCACGAGAAAAACACAATTGTAGATTTCTAATGTCGAAACATTTCGATCAATGGAAACACGATGCACTTTCGAGTGACAAAGAGGATTTATCTCGAAAACATTCCATAGATGATTATATCGTTGATTTAATTCAATTTATTAATAATCATCCCGATTATTATACAAGTTCGTCATGTTCCGGTCGAACACTTGTTTTTACATCGACAGCAGTTGTAAAATCAACAACGAAAAGTGATTGTCAATGGTTATATGTCACACATGAACAAGCCGATTTACAAGCGATTTTAAGTTGTTTAGAACAACGTTCGAAAGATATCGATATGATTTCGATTAAATTCGAAGCATTTATCTTACATATTAGTTGTCGAACATTAGAAAGTGCAAAAGCTCTTCTTAATATTGCGCTCGAATGTGGCTATCGTAATTCCGGTTTAGTCATGTCGAATCAAGGCAAAATCACGCTCGCAGTACGATCAACTCATGCACTCGAAGTGCCAATAGTTATCGATGGACAATTAAGTGTTGATGAAAATTATATTACAAAAATTGTTTCAATTGCCAATGAGAAAATGACTGCTAATCTAGGCAAAATCGATAAATTTCGTTTGACTGTTGAAAACAAATTGAAAACAACATAAGTTGTTCAAAAGAATTGTTACGTTTTTCTATTTGTTTTCTGTTTATTAAACTAAACCGTTATGATTTTCAAGAATTGCTACGGATATTAGCACGTGAATTTCATTCTATTGATAAAAAATCTCGATAATTTCCTACTTGAAATCATGTACGACTATGTTTCGAATACAACGAGCGCAGTAACCATTGAATAAAGAATAATTTCCTGTTTATTTCCTACGAAATTTATTTATAACTAGAATAGCTCGCAAATTATAAGTTAGATCACATATAATTGTCGACGATATGGATCCAGGTAGTCTTTTTTGTTTCTATTGAGAAAACTGGCTGACGATTTAATATGTACTCAGCGGCTTCACTAATAGTTCAATTTACATTAACTTCGTCGTTTTTTTTTCCTCTCAAGCCATAAATTGATTTCCGATTGAACTATTTAGGATTTTTCATTGAAGAACATTTTAACTTTAGTGAACTCATAGAATACATTTATTTCAACTGCGAAGGATCTCATTTCCTTCGAGACACCATTTAGTTAATTAGCCAAGATTACAGAGATTCTTGCGTCTTGCATTATTATTATTCTTAAAATATAATAGAAAAAAAAATTTATAGACATTTTATTCGTGTTAAATTAAAGATTTATAAAATAATCTTAAGTAACATCGAAAATCTTTCAAGTGATGATAATTTTATGCATTACAGATTGGCATATTAAGATAGGATTTGTGATTGAATTAGTATCTTTAAGTATGTAATCTATTTGCCAGTGTTCGTTATCTCATGTAACCTTTAAGTACTTTTACACATATCCGAAATAATTACGCGTAGGAGAGTGATGATTGTTTTCAATAGACGATTCCAGTATTACTATTATTCTACGATCAAGTTGTTTTCTTTTATAAACTATCGAAAACACTAAAATATATACAATTGTGTTAGAATAGTTAATAGTTTTCTCGTGAAATTGTATGTCATAGTTCGTAAATTATAGACTAATATCAGTCTCGTTTTTTTCGGTCAAATGTCTAGTTCTCTGGAATATTCTATTAAAATAACAAATTATTAAATATCATCTTCGCCAAGAGATTAGCGTAAAACTTCTTTATTAATTAATAAAATGTTTATTAGCAGAGAAGAGACGAGAAGCAAAAGTTATTTGTTGTATTTTATTCAAGATTTTCCGACATTAAAACAGTTAAATTTAGATTATTTACAAGTTCTTTTGTTTCCTGTAGCCATGCTCAATAATCAACTGATATCATGGCTTGAAAAATACGATCTTTCCATGAAATGCTAATTTTATTCGGTACTATTTTGATTAATGTTTCTTCAATTGATTCATTAACATTTTCGTTTCTTTCTTTTGAATAATAATAATAATAGGTTTATTCTCACTATCCAGTCGCTAATTTTTCTTTTGTTTTATTAGTCGACATTAGAATTCTTATTATTAAATAAAAAGAATTCCAAGGTATTCTGTTTTTCTCTTCATAATAAAATAGAATACAGCTGACGTACGAACTTTAATATTTTAACATGGCATGGTTTTGTTGGAAATTTATTCATATTTATTATAATATAATTTTTAAAGATTCAAGCAAAAAATTATTATGTATCGTTCGAGTTCTATACTTGTTGGCATTCAACAGATGTTTTCTTATAATCTTTGAGTTCGACAGACAAACTCAAGTGCAAATATTAAAAATTTCCGTGGAGACCAGACCACATATGGTCGGCAGACATAAAAATCTATCAACAGATTTCATGATAAAGATTCTCTATATAATCATTAAATCTAATTGGAAAAGTTATAAAAATAAAAGAAAAGTCTATTATGTAGATTAAGTTTTTGTTTATGAGGATAATTTCATGCAAACAATTTTCTCTGATATAATTAATTAATTCGCTAGAGCCTAATGATCAAATATAATCCTTTTAGCGACGATAAAAATTTTATTATGCTCATACGATATCTTCAGGTAGGACGTATAAATAAATATTTAAACGATATATTTGCACCGAACTGATGCTAAGTTCTTCTTTTTTCCTCAGTTTCAGGAGACTCTTTTTCCTTCAGACGAATGTCATGATTTTCTTAGCATTTACGTGTCTGGCACAAGTTCGAATGTAAGCTCGTTTTTCATTAACAAATTGTTTAGAAAAACATGTGAAGAGTTTAGACAACAATAAAAGAGAACAAATGACATGGGTTTTCAAAGATAAACGAAAACTAAGTAGGATAAGTGAGAGAGAGATTTATTTTTCTTTTTGATCAAGAAAACAAAACAAGCCGGAAATATAAGACTTAGCTAATCAGTTGTCTGAAGATTTCTGGTTGTTGACGATTATTTCCATTTGATGAATATTAACCTAATAATTTTTTTTTTCTTTTTGTTTTGTAAATACGTCAGTGTAAGTTTCAAAAATATTTTCTTTTTGACTTTAAAATTATTCTCTGACAAGTAAATTGACGTAAGGAACTATTTACTTTTATTATTCATTAACACATTCAATAGAAAATAATTTTTCCTTTTCATTTGATGACTTGAATAAAAGTAAATGATATTCAAGAGATTCAATGTCAATTCTCGAAAGAAAACTCAACGTGTCAAGTCCAATAAACTCCGTGTTCACTCTATACAAATAATCAGGAAAAACCTGTAACGTACTATTGTTTCTTTTTCAAATATTTTCATTCTAATTTTCCGCCTTCTCCAGTCTTTAGAACACATTCTAGTAATTGCATTTCGACGTAATCATATTAGCAAAAAAAGACGAAGAATGAAGAGTGAAACAAATTTCTTCTAATATTCTTATCGCTTTTTTTGCATATTAACATTCGTCAGCATATTGATTAAAAATGCTAAGTTGCTTCAATTAAATATCATTTCCAGGAAACTTATTGGTTGATTTGCGTGATATTCCTTCTCCCCTCCCTGTTTTTAATTATTCTCATGAGAACTTAAACCTATTCGTAATACATTAAAAACTGAATAGTAAAACCGAAAGAAAAAAAGAGAAGACACTTTAAAAGTGAATATTCTTGATTAATCATTAGACAATCTTCTTTCCATTATTAATAAAAAATAACTACGAAGCTATTCGATGATTGATGGATAAGATTTAACTCCTAACTCTTGCTGATACTCGTCTGACATAAATTCAGCTTTATCTGCTTCTTTTCTACTACAGTTATCCGGATAGTTTTTCTTTTTGACTTAATTCTTATTTTTTTTTCAATATATTGAAATATAACAAGAGAAGGAGAGAGAAAGAGAGGAAAAGAACGTATAAAAATGAGACAAGAAAAAAAAGGAACATACTCTCAAATATAAAAAAGTGAAAGTAATATTAAATAGTTACATTTTAACACGAATCATCATCATAATTATTATTATGACTCAATAGATATGCATATGCGTCCACTTTGATCTTTTTCGGTGTTTTTTCAGCTAGTTAATAAGATACTAATTCATAAAGTTCACACGTATTCTCATGAGAAATAAGGAGAAAAAAAAGAACGGTATGGGTAGATGAGAGAAGGAAGAACGAAAGAAAAAGGAAAATAAATAGTAAAAGACTAACACTTTTCTGCAGAGAAGAAAAGAAACTGCTAGCCAACAATTTACGCCTTTTTCTAATCTGAATATTCCCATTTCTCATACGTGATTATTATTCTTTCGAGTTCAATCATAGTTCTTCGTCTTTTAAATTTCCTGAAGGTCCCATAAAGATTTATGTTGGTGTGAACAACGATGAGTAATGATGTTTGCATGTTACTATTCTTCGTTGCTCGCAAGAGAATTATTATATATTGAGTACAAATATTATTGAAATAACCGAAATTAAACAGAAGAATTGAGAGAAAAAAAGCAAAATTATTCAGGAAACTTAGTTTTTAAATTATTTCATTTCTTTTTTTTTCAGATAATGTCTTTTCATGATAATGACACAAGTTTCATAACCAATCAGACAGGTCATTCGAATAATTTATTACTTCAAACATCTCTATGGTCAGTACGTATTCTCTGTCCAATATTTATTATCATTTGTCCCATATCAAATTGGGCATGTATACGAATCTTTCAATCGAGAATTTATGCTCGTTCATCATCGAAATGGTATTTCATATTCATTGCCATATTCGATACGATTTACGTTCTTATAACGGCCCCATTGCTATTCTTGATTACTTTGCAAATATATATTCTCAATCAACATGTTTTACTATGTAAATCAATTGTTTTCTTTAATTATCTGTCATGTCAAATCTCGGCTGGTTTATTAGCCTGTTTGTCAATTGATCGTCTTATAGCTACATCATGTTTATCACTCTATCGTCAAACTTGTACAACAAATTTCTCTCGAATGGTTTGTTTAATTGTTATATTTATTTTTTCAATAGTTAATTCACATTATTTAATTGGTTATTCAATTGATTCGCAAGGTTTCTGTAATATAAGACATTATAAATGGTATGAAACCAATTATTCACGATTAAATGTTGTCTATCTTCTATCATATTCGATTATTCCATTTACAATCATAACGATATGCAATATTTTCATTGTCCTAAGTGTTTGTCAAAATAAGACAAATATGAAGAAAAAATATGTAGTGAAAAAATCACCATTGCCCTCACTACATGCTGAACATTCAAATGTCTCGAAAGGTTCAATTAAATTATCGAAGAAATCTGACGAAGCCTTTCAATTTGATGAAGTTTTCAATGAAAGTCAAATGCAATCGGATGTCAAACATGTTTTATTCACATCAATCAAAAATGAAAAGGTTTTTACGAATCTACTTGAGGCACAAAGTAAGTTTTTTTCAAATTTATAAAGCAATTCATCATTCTCTATTTCTCTCTCTCTCTCTCTCGCCCGCTCAGATGTTTGGAATTCCAATCGAAATAATCGTCTCTCTGAACGATTATTACTCAATGTAGAAGAAACGACAGCATCACTCGAAAGTCCACCAATTGCCAACGAAAACAAGCCATTAGGTACGAGATTATCTCGTGAACATTCGTATTCATCATCGATACTATCGCCATCGCCATCAAGTTCACAGAAAATGTGTATTCAATTACAAATTACAATCAGTTTATTAGCCATTTCGATTTGTTTTATTTTCTGTACGCTACCTAATTGTATTTCAACAATTATGATTCAAACATATTCAAATGATGAACATATAAGACAATTTTGGCAAGCTATGAATTACTTTTCAATTGTGCCTTTACTTGCAACACATTCTGTTAATTTACTTTTCTATTATCTTTCATCGAATATGTTTCGAGAACGTTTTAAAGAATATTATTTCAAAAAAAAGACTTGATACTCAGTATTTGTCTTGTGTTGTATTATTCTTTGAGTCATGTTATCTAAATTATCAAATATAGTCGTCTGTTCCGGCGTCTCTTTCTTCTTTTGTTTTTTTGTTTCACATAATTAAATAAGTAGACAGACGTGAAATGGAAAAAAAAGTATATATATGTATCTACTTTCAGTCTGACATATTGTTTTTTTTTTATAAAAATAAATTCTTTTGAAATTCAATCATTGAACTCTTTTTATTTGATTAGCTCATTGATGAGAAAGATCCCGGCGTATTAATAATTTTCAATTAAACTAAGTATATCATCAACAGAAATGACATCACTGTTTGTTGCGTGTGTAATTTGATTACATTTAAACATATCTTTTGACTTTAGAAATGCACGCGAAGTATGAATTCACATTAGAAAAAACTCGCAAAAAAAAAGAATAAAACAAAAGAATATTCGACATAATTAAATGAGAAAAAAGATCGTTATTAACGACAAAAGAATGATAAATATAAAGACAATTATACTTATAAGAATGAGTTGTACTGATGTAAAATGAAGTTTAGATCGATTATATACGGGAATTTGTTCTACTGTAAGATAATGATTTTGATCTGTTAAAATCGAATATTGACTAGATTTTTCATTGCAAATTTCATCTCCAGCATCATGTCGTTTGAATTGATCTATTGTTTGATTGGTATTCATATCAATAACGTGTTTAGATGAACAATTCAAAGAGTGATTTATGAAATTCGAGTAGTCACTTGTTAGAAGTGCGCTTTCAATACGAGTAGCTCGATTAGTTTTTGACAGATTGAGCTGATTTCTGGACGAGTGGATCTCATTCATCGAAATATCGGTTGAACTTTGTATAAATCTTAGAAGAGATTTACAATTGTAACTCGAATATTTATCATTATCATTCGCATTTTGATTGAGATTATTTTCATTGATATATGATTTCGATTTTGTTAATGAAATATTATCGAAATCAAATGGTAATGTTTTATTTGATGATGATGATAGGATGAATAAGTTGGCCATCGTGAAATCAATGGAAGTTTTCGTTTTGTTCAAACTGAATAATGAAATGATCAAGATGATAGAATCATTGAATTCATAAAGAAGAACATAGACGCTCATCGATATGATGAACAACGAAATATTTACGCGCTGAAAATTTGACTTTGACCTTCTTAATTTGCATATGAAAATGGAGAAAAAGAAGAAAAGAAAATGAACATGATTATACTCATAATTTCAATAGAAATCATTTCCGTTTCTATCCTTCGATATAAATAGAATGACGTAGTTTGCTTGTTTTCCTTCCGATTAATTAGTTTAATGATAATAAGTTCGAAGCTGTTCAATCGAAATAAATGACTACTTGAAAGAATTACGGATGCAGAAACAAAATTTTTCATCAACTAGTTTTTTTTCTTCTTTTTATCTGTAAATTATTAATTGAATATTTGCATATTTCAATAAACTAAGGCTTTCTATTTATATAAATAAGAACAACATCTGTTATTATTATATCGAAAGAACTCAAAACTTTCGACTTCATTACCTTTTTTTCTTTGTGATTTTTGAAATACAATGAAAATACCGATTATTATCTGTTATTTTCTATTAAACTTTTTTCTTTGAATAAAAAACGTACGCTTTGATCTGTAAATGACGTCTAAATATTAATAAAAATAGCAATTTTTTCTTTAGAACAAAATATATTAAATATTCAATGAACGTTTTTTTTTCACCAGAAAGAAATTGTCCTATTTTTTTTTTATTTCGGTTCAGAAAACTGATGATTGAACCTAGGAGATAGTAATGTAGTTAGGTCGCCTAGTCCTAAAATCACGAATGTACTAGATCAGTAACTAACATTCGAAAGTAATGAAATAATTATTGTGGAAAAACAATCTTGATTGTAGTCATTCTTTCGCGAATGACAGGATTAAGAACAAACCAGATTGGTTCCTTTATTAGTTTTAATTATGTTGAGATCTTGCTAAGGTCATGATAAGAAAAGTCATGGTTGTTTTAAGGAAATGAATGAGCTGTTATTTTCAATATGTATATATATATATTTTTTTTTGTTGATTAAAATAAAATCTTATTTATCAAAAAAAAAGATGACAACTTTTTCATTAATTAAAAAACCATTGTAGAGAGCGTAGATTTTGCTTTGTAATGAATTACATAAGCCATTTGAATGTTAAACAAATCATGAATAGCACCGAGACAAATCGTACAAACTAATATCAGTTGAAGAAATGATGATGCAGTATCAAAACAAAAAGCTTTTGAAAATAATGGACAAATTGTTAGTGACAGATCAGGAATACGAAGACTGAAGTAGACGGTTAGAAGATACAGAATATGCGAGAATAATAACATAAGATAAATATAACGTGAACGTTCGATGAGTTCCGATGAACGTTGATAAGCAATATAGAGAATAATGAATCCATTGAAGAGAAAACTTCCTGGCCAAATACTGAACAGTAGAACGTGATCAGATAGAGAAGCAAGAGTAAATCCTAGAACAGCTTCGAATATATTTCGAATGAAATAAATTAAAGATAGAAATAGAAAGAATTTGCTTGGTTTCGAAGTTGATACAGTAACGATTTGTGCTTTTGCATATTGTTGTTTCCATGTTGACATAGGCATACTAAGTTCAGAATACAATGGCGGTGGTAGATCAACATATTCCAAATCAGCTGGTGAATAACCAAAATTTTCAATTAATTTTTGCATATACATTTCATTTGAAATTAGTTTTTGATTGATTTGAACTGAATCATCATTTTCAATTTGTACCTGTGCTGTTTGATTGATGTCTTGTTTTTGTTCTGTATCGTTTTCCATGATTCGACGAAATGATACGTGTAGTTAGTGTTTCAATTAGTTCGTTCTTGACGATGTGTTGTGTTGCTCTATAACCAACTAAAAATAGACATTATATCAAAGCAAAAGAATAGTAAACGACTACGATGGGATCTATGTACGAATTATCTATTTTCCCTTCAGACATTATCATATGTTAACATGTCAGAATGCAAATGCTACGAAAGTTCTGTTTTATTCTATCAATGGGAATATTTTCTCTTGGCTATTTAGTGGGAGATTTATCGAAGACGTTTCTTTTTTTTTTATAAATAACGAGATAATATCAACGATTCGTATCATGACAGTTCCAATCAAAAGCAAAGCTTATGACTCAAAGCATACGTTTTGTTTAGATAAAAAAATGACGACGTACATATGTATGTCGAAATCACGTTCGTGGCATTTTGTATCAATTTACTTCCTTTCTTTGTTTCTTACCATTTCAAATGAATCAAATCGTGTTTTTTTGTTTTTGAAATCTGATATTTATTAATATGATACGGAGACTTTTAGAAAGTTAAACAATCGAAAGAAAGAGATATCTGATTGAGTTTAAACGAAGACAAACGAAATAAATAACAAAACAGAAAAGAAAAAATTTACAAATCAAACAAAAGAATACAAAAATTCGGAGAATTACACAATACGATTCGTAGTTCGAAAACGTTTTCCTGATTTTTTATCATCGTCATCATCATCTGACGCTGAAAAATATTCCAATGATTCACTATTTCTTCTCATAATACCACCGGCAGTTGTGAATTTTTGCCCGATAATTTCATTTTCATTGGTTTGCGTTGATTGATCATTAAATGTTTTCGGTTCAGGTAAAACAAATTGAAAATCAAGTTCCGTATGTAAAGTGTCATCGTCACCAAAAGATAACATCCATTGACGTAATTCATCGATCTAGTTAAATAAAAAACAACAAGAACAATTATCATCACTACAGATTTGCTTCATTAAAAATTTACGACTCACATAATCTCGGTCATCATCAGTAAATGTATACGATACACTACTCTTTGCAATAGGATCATAAGTTTTGTCGTCTTTACCACCGAATAAAAGCCTAATCGAAAAGGAAATCAAGAAGTTTTTTTTTGAAATGAATTGAAAATGAAAATCACAACGAACCAACTATAGTAATTCGATGATTTGAGTTGTATACATCCGCTTTCTGGCTTGTATGAAGTAATCTAATCGAAAAGAAAAGTCTTTCAATTTGCTAATCGTTTTTTTTTCAAATTTACTTTCATTCGATGTAAACGAATTATTTGTCCAAGTTCAACATCAGTTGGCATAACAATCGAACCAGCAAATGATTCACGATACAAAAGACAACTTGCGCCTTTTGGACCTATATTTCATCAATAGAGTCGAACCAATTCGATTTTCTTGTATTTTTCTACCTTTTCCATACGATGTTGAATCACAAATACCGATTAACATACAGTTTTCGCTGATCTTTCGTCGAAATTTGACTACACCATACAAACACCATTTAGCACCACTGGGTTGATCTAATTTCGATAATTGTTTGATTGTTTTATAGTCATACTAGAACGAAAATTGTCAATCGATGTGCTTGATTTTCTTGGAATTGAACTGTTACTTTTCGTTGAACTTCAACAATTGTAGTCGCTCGTGTTTGTGTTTTCGTTTTTGCTGACATTTCTGCAGCTGTCATCGAGCGCGTTTTTCGTTTCAATGACATGTTGTTGTTTTTTTATCTAGAAAAACAAACAAATGAATGAACAAACAAACAAACTATCCATCGGTAACTGTTGTATAGGCTTTTTTTTCTTATTTTTCAATTAAACAGAACAAGAAAACAACCAAACGAAAAGAAAAAACAAGAACCAAATAATTGAGCAAAATATTCAAGACACAAAAAAAATTATATCGAAATAACGCACAATCAATTTACAAGTAGCATTTTTTGACATCGTTGCTCATAGAAGGAGGAAGAAAACAAACAAACACATGCACCACCGGTTTACAATATTGTACTGTTCAAAAAGAAGAAGAAGAAGAAGAAGAATTGTGTCTTTTAGGTTTCTATTATCATTTTTTGGTTTGTTGATGATTAAAATCTTGTTTCAGTAGACGGATTTGTTTACGATAGGCTTGAGAAAGTCCTTTTTGCCAAAAGCGAATTAATTCAAGATCAGTGACATTTTCTAGATTGAAAATTTTGATTTGTTGTCGATTATTCAATGCCGATGTAGCTGCAATCTGACAACGACCAAATTGAAAATAAAGTTTCGCTTTACTTTAAAAAAAAATCAACAACATAATCTTGAAATATTTTTTATCGAACAAAAAAAAAACGCTAATCTACTTGAGATATTTGATTTTATTTTGATTAATAATCGATTGAAAAATTTCTTCATCTAATTGTATATCTGTTAATAACTCAACAAGAGTTTTAACATACATTGGAACTAGAAAAAAAAGAAACAAAATGATTATTACGATATGAAAATGTTGACTAACCGGGAACTTCGGATTTTGTTGGCGGTAGAGTTTCTAATTTAACAACTCGAAGACAATCATCAATATCATCGAGAATAATCTTAATAATAATCGTATTATATTCACTTGGATTATCGATTAATGATGATAACCATTCGTTTTTTAAAACCATATCTGTATTCAATAAGATCATATTAGCTGAATAGGTTGTTATTTGATTAGTTGCTTCGATTAATTGAAAACAACCATCAGGTAAGAATAACTAGTTTAGAAAACGAAACTGATGTGTACACACGATTTCATTAGCAAACTCTTACTCGAAATACACTAACTAATTCTGGAATAAGATTTTTGTTATGAATACGATTTGTATATTTAATAAGCAGACGATTTCCGATTGTCCAATGTTGTAAAATATATTGCAAATGTTTGGTATTATTTAGTTTTTTAATAAACAATTGAAATAATTTCAATGCTTCATGACCATAGGAAGAAAATTGATATTGTTGAGAATCGAAATCTTCATCTTCTTGCAAATCATTTTCATTTGAATAATAATTTTCAGCTGTTGAATAGATTGAAGATGCAAGATAACTTTGATTCTGTGTCTCGGTTAGTGTTGCTGACATCACTAATGATTCTTGTTGCGAACGAGCAACAATTGTTGCTGCTCGACGTCGAACAACTATTTCCTCACTATCAAATATATCTACATGAACAAAAAAACAAGTTTCGAAATTTTCATTTGCATTCAAATGTGAACCTTTTCGTTCTTGTCTCGTCGTATCTTCTTCAGTTGGCAATGCGTCGAATAGTGATTCATTGATTACTAAATTCGCTGTTCGCAACAACCAAACGAACAATGCATGTACGCGATAGATTATCTTCGGATCATGTACAACATCGCATAGCATTCGTTGTGATGGTGTATTAGGCGGTGTTCGAAATATGTACGTTACAGTTGTCGACGTTGCTATGCCATTAAGATTTGTATTGATTTTAATTCGACCTTCTTGTTCATAGGTTTCATTTGCATCTGATTGTAACCAATGAGCAATTTGTCGAAGAGATTTAGTTAGAAAATTTAATAATGATACGAGATGATATTTGTCACGTGATAGATAACATAGGGAATATAAACGTTGACTACCACGTGCAATGAAATCTTTACAGGAAAATGCAAGAGAAAGACAGTAGCCATTTTCATCGTCACCAAAAAGAATCGGTGAATCGACATCAGCTGCTTTCTGCAAAAACAAAACAAAACAATAAAATTTGACAATTCAAGAAGAAAATTCTTTACTTCGATATTTAAACTTCGTACACAAGCATTTCGAACTGTTTTAAATAGTTCTTGATTTGGCGTCGATGGAGACGATATATAAACCATATGATTCGCAGAATCAACTGTAGATACAAGTATACTTTCTGATGATAATGTACATGACTAAATAATGAATATAATATATTCCAAATTGATCACTAAAATTTCGAATTATTTTACCTTGCATTCAGTTTTTCCCTGAGTACTTTCTGATTTAACATATTGTGAAAAGAATGTTTTTAAATCTTCATCATCATCATCTACATCCTGGATATACGATCGTGTATCTGTACATAGTAATATTTGTGGACCATGTATATCACAAAAATGTTGTAATGCACAAGACGCATTCATAAAAACATGTAAGTTTAAATCGAAGACTTGATCATGTACAAAAACACAAACGAATAGGAGAAAGAAAAACGATTGTTATTTCTTTTCTTTTCTTTTTTTTTATCTAGAAAACACAACAAAAAACAAATTCTATTTTGTCTTAATTGAGATTCATTGTCGTTTATGTTTGTGATATTATCGATTTAAAATCAAGTTCAAAACGAAAACAATAAAAAAAAAGAAAACGAGTTCTTCTAGCGAACAAACAATTTAAAACCATGATAAGTATCGATCACACGTGGCATCAATAAATGAAATCGCCATCGTTTAATACAATTGAATGTATATAAAAACGGATAGAGACATAATGATGGAATATATGTTAGAAGATTATAGATTAAATGTAGACGTTTTAAAAACGGATGTTCGTTTAGATAGATATCGACATCGGCATTTGTTGGCTGACGAAAATTAAATTCAGGATAATAATACGAAAAGGCGCATTTCGGTTCGAGATGATTTGCACGCCATGATGCGTAAGTATCGTGAATTTTCTTCGTTGTTTCATTATTTTCATTTAATTTCAGCCAAATTTCAGTGAATATACCGAGATGAATTTGACCTAATTCGATTAATTTCGGTAGTTTTTTCTGTCGATTATATGTTTGTAGAACAAGATAAACACTTGGTTTACATGAACTATTAAATCTTTGACAACGAATTTGTTTTAACCATTTATGAGAATAATACGTATCGAAAACGAGAACTAAACGAGATGTTGACGATGCTGTTTCATTATCATACCACCATTGTAGAAGAAGATTCAACGTAATTTTTTGATTATCTACTCAGAATTTACTTTAACTTAATGAAAAAAAAAGGTCTGGAATTTTACCAGCAAGAATAATATCACCATTATCACATGTTGGCCCAGAGAAATAGAAGAAATAAGTATCATATCGTCGTCCATCGTTTGTTCGACGAGCAAAAAATGAATTTAATTTTGTGTCAACAAAACTCATCGCTATGCCCGATGATGAGTAATCACAACCGAATATATCGATTAAATTATTCATCATAAAACGTTCGAGACCATTGAGTATTGTTGTACAACGTTGACTGCTATCATAAGCTTCTTGTTGAGAGAGAATTTGAACATTTCTATTCAAAATAAAATAGTTTATTCAACAATTCGATTTTTATATTCTACCTGCCAGAAAACAAACCATTATCACGATTTCTGCAACAACAACAAAAAAACAGTTCAAATTCTTCTCAGATCATACAAATAGGAACCTACTCAAATGCTGGTGCTACCAATGCATATCCCACACATGAACCACCAACAATCGATGTCAATTGTCTAACTAACGCCAAAATTAAACATTCAAAATGTATTGTAACAAGAAACGAAATAATCGAATAACTTGTACATGTATCATAATGCAATAAACTAATAAAACATGTTAATAATGTCGAACAAACAAGTATAGGCCATGTGATAAGACCAAAATATCGAATACCTTTCGATGCTAATAATTTAATAAAGGGAATTTTATGTTTTTCACTTTCAATATTCGCTTTTATCATCGTTACATAACATTCAATTAATTTATTTGATAACATCCATAGTAAACTAAATGTCAATGAACGAAATACAATCCAAATGATGACACTGATGAAAAACATAGGTACAATAACAAACCATTCGTCATGTAGTCGAACAGTTTGTCCAATAATATAAATGGAATGAAATGGTAAAAGATAATAAAAACAGATCATTAGACGTTGAAAGATTTTTCGTGATGAACTTGATAAATGTAAAAGACAAATCCAACGTTCAAGTGATGTCAATGAAACAAAATAAAGTTCAATTATCGGCCGACCAAGTAATCGAATGAGATAACATAAACATGCAACATACGAATACGGAGTGTAATAATTCGAAAAATAGATTAAATTAAATACTAATAAGATAAACGAATGGAATGCACGTAAACGTATAGTAATTACAAGAAGAAAGAAAGCAAAGAGCAAATAATAGAGTGCTTGTGTTTGCGCTGTGATATATAATCCAAATGAGAAGCCGAGCAATTCAGCTAGTTCATGAATATGTAGAAAACGAAATGTTGAATGATGAATTAAATGTAAGAAATTCGAAATACCGAAACAGATAATTGATAAAATCAAAAGAATATGAAATAGAAAATAATTTGTCGTCGTTGATATTGTATTTGTTAGATTGGTGAATATTGATAATGAAAGACATAGTGAAAGAAAAAATGATGTTAAAAATCTGAATAAATTCGAACAAATCAATGGAAAAATTCGTGTTACAGAGAATAATATCACATAAATAATGAGAATAAATACGAACGACCAACGAGATATTAAATGATTGTCCGAACGATATTTAACAATGAATAAATCGTGAATACACGCGAGAAAAACAAAACTATTCGATAAACAACTAAATAGTCGATCGAGATTTTGTTTTGACATCTAAAAAATAGAATTTTTCTCAGTTTTCTTTTACAACAAAATACATATTCACTGTTATTAAGAATGGCATCACGTTTTCTTGAATGTTTATTTAATCATTTAATGGAAAAAAAGAATTCTGTGTAAATATTTCAGTCCGTCGTACATCTGCTAAATGACCGATTATTTGCATGTGAAGAGTATGACGAAGCATAATTGAAAAATACTGATAAGCTGCTCGTTCTGTGTAACGTTGCTTTAAATAGCACCAAAGTAATTCGATATATTTCTCTTGTATTCGATAGACTTTCGATGTATCAATTGAATTCGTTGACAGTTGATTCATTGAAAAAAGTGAAATTATTAAAAATAATCGAATACATAGTGAATCATTAATTTGTTCTTTGAATATATGAATTATGCTATCGAATTGATTGATGATATCATTGCCGAATATAGTTCGAATGAGAAGATCTATAGCTGGCCAAATCGATGTCACTTCATTCAATGTTTCAATAAAACTTATTCGTATGAGAAATCTTGAATTTTGTTGAACTAATGTTTGCTGTTCACTGTTGCTTAATTGTTTAAATTCGGGCAGACGTTCAAAGAAATTGACTAGAAATATTCGAGATTTCTCCAAATGTTCATTGTAATGTGAGAATTTAATTCGTGCTTTAATTGGTTGATGCACAAGTTGATTGTATTCGGTTTTTTCATAACTAATCATAGGTAGACGAGTATAATCTTCGTATGCATTGTAAATATTCGTTAGGAAACTTAAATCCGAATCATTTAATCGAGAATATTTTTTCATATGTAAGGAGTCAATCGGATGAATAGAATTTAAGGTTTGTTGACGATTGGCAAGAATTTTTTCACGTTTTATTTGTTTTAACTCATCGCTGAGAATTAATTCTTTTTTCATCCCAACTTGAAAACATTTATTCAATCGACAATACGAACAATCACGGCGTGTTTTATAATTAATTGAACATTTTTCATTCAAATATCGACATTGCAAGGCCGACAAGCCAAGTAGAGCTTTTCGACGAAAGAAAGCCTTACAACACATGCAAGTGATTACACCGAAATTAAAGCCAGTTGCTGCCGAACCACAAACTGTACAGATTAAGTCTTTTCGAATATTATTTGACGATTTCTTCAATGAAGGCACCAGATCGGACAAGGCCGGACATCTACGGCGAGACGGTGATAGATTAAGATCCATTTCAATGAATGGACTGTTGTTCCCTTTTTTCGACTTTGAAAAAAAAATGCTTCACTGTTTCTGAACACTAGAGTCAACGTGTTTTGTGCAAGCGAGTGTAGCGGTCGGATGCAATGAGCGACATCTTTTCGTGTTATGCTGATCGATTTTAGGAAAATGAAAAATAAATTCGAGCAAAAATGTTTTCAAATCATTTGAATGTTTTTCGAAAAGCAATTTTCAATTAATTTTCTCGACGATTTTTCGATTAATTTCGATTGGCTGGTGAATTTTAGTTTACGTGGTGGAAGAAATAGCAAACGTAAAACTCGTTTTACTTGCCGATTTGATTTTATTCGAACTTTTTAGCTTGAACAGATCGATAGACGAAACACGGAAAAAATGTTTTTCAAAAATCTATTCATTATTTTCGCTTGTCTTGCTGTTGCTTACAGTCAAACAGATGATGAAGAATCATTTTTATTCGTTACGAAACAAACAGCTAACCGTTTTATTGTACAAGATAAAGAATTAACTATTCGATATGGTTTATACAACTCAGGACCAACGTAAGAAAACGAAATAAATGAATTCGATTCGAAATTTGTTCGATTTTTAGAACTGTTTTTAATGTCAATTTGAATGATGTTCATAGTTATCCAAAAGATAAATATGAATTACTTGTTGGTACACTCACACCAAAATGGGAACGAATCAATGCGTAAGACAATTCGTCGAAACAATTGACTTTGATTTGTCTTCTTCTTTTTTTCTTCTTCTAGAGGAGCTAACTTAACACATGTTGTTGTTCTTAAACCCTTACAAAACGGAATCAGCAATAGTTCATCAGCTGTTGTTACCTATCAAAAAAGCGAAAAGAATACTGAAGTTCAAGTAAACTTTCTACGAGCAATTGAATGTATTCTTTTTTTGTTTTTCTATGTAGAAAACTTATTCATCCGAAATTGGCGATGTTTACATCATGACATCCCGTGAATATGATCGACGATTTTCATCACATATTGTAAATTCATCAAAGATTTAAAGAAAACCAATTGCTATCTATTCGAATATTTAGATCGATTGGATTCTTTTCACTGCTATGGCAAGTCCATGTATTGTTTTTCCATTCTTTCTCTGGTTCAACAGCAAACGAAAATATGAATCATTAGTTGTTAAAGAAAAACCAACCAAAAAAGTTCAATAGATCATTTAAAAACAAACAAACAAATCAAATCTACTTGTCTTTTGTTTTTCTTCTTCTCTTCATATTCATTTTCTTTTGAACTTGTCATGTCAACGGTGATCATGTGTGTGTTTTGAGTGTGTCATTTCGTCTCCCATGGTTATTGTTATTTGTTTCAAACAAAGAAAATCTTTTCATTTGTTGTTTGTTTTAGACTTGCCGTCGATCTTTATTTCCTTCTTTTTCTTTATTCTTTTTTTTTTTCGTTTTTGTTTATTGTTATTTATGCAGACAAAAAAAATATATGGGAAGATGATTTTAAAAAACAAAAAAGAAAAAGTCAAACTTCTTGATCATTGATATCGTTATTTGACGGTCGTCTACTGTTTATTTGTGCGCTAAGCACCGTTTCATTACTTGGATGTTTCGAGAGATTATTCAATGGTTTCTTTAGTTTAGTTAGACCATTTTGCATGTCTTTGCCAAGGTGTAGACTGAGACCGATTTCGCTTTTCGTTTGACGATATCGTCTTCGTTGAACATAATCATCGTCATTGGTGATTTTTGCTTGAATATAATGAACACAATCACGAATTATATTAACACTAGCTGTACGAAATTTCGAACCAGCTAAACAATAGAACAGAAAATTCGTCTAGAAAAAAAAACAGTTTTTGTTTTTCAATGAAGAAAACGAATGTTTAGAAGAAATCTTACAGCTGAACTCATTTGTAACCAAAGAACGGTTAGATTTGCTGTTAGAAAACGAATCTTTAATTTTTTAACATCATGATGTTTCGGTGGATTTATCTGACGAATATAATCAATAATAGCCGGTGTAGTAAATAAATAGAAACTCAACGAAACAGTCACAAGCATAAGTGTCAATTGTTGTTGTTTACGATTGAACGAAACAGCGTTCAATTGTTGAACGGCATTTTCAGGATTCATTAATGTTTTCGTTCGTTGTATTTTAGCCATATATAATTCATAAATAACGAAAACATTCGCTAATAAAAGTAAATCAGGCACAAAATAGAATATCGTTGGTTTAATAAAACGTATGATAGTTTGATATTGATGACGAACGCCACATTTCTGTTGAATTTTATCGACTGTATAGAGAAAAGGGAATGTCGAAGAGAATAAAATCAATGCAAATATTAGAAGTATCGAAATTGAACAACGTGCACGTTCGATTGTACAGAAACGTTTAGCTAAAAATGGCGAACGAACAGCAATACAACGTTCGATTGTCATGATAACCATAATCCAAACACTGCAAAATGTAACTAGATCAGTTAAATAAGCAAGACAACAATGCAGAATATACGATTGAATCCAATGTGAACTCGCAAGACTTGTTATATGAACAACAAGCACGGATATATCGAATATCGCTAAATAAGTTATGAATACACTTGAAGATGTATCACGTAATGAACGATGATTAATAACAATGAGTGCGAGACCATTGCCGAGAATTCCACAAATAACCATAATAATTTCGATGATTGTTATCCAAAAATTCACTTCCTGAATATATTCCATGATTTCCATTCGAATCATACTTTCATTGATAGTTTGTGTATTATTAATTATCGAATCTAATGATTTATCATTTGTTAAATTATGAGATGTCAAGTTTTTCTCAATCATGTCTTGATCTTCTAGAAATAGAACAATCGAAATTTTTTGACATTCCATAAATCAAAAGAAAAGATGAGTTCTTATTTTTGTCTCCTGCCTAAAGATATTCTATCCATATTACATTTACATATAGACTGTCTATGTGATGTTTTTTCCCGAGAGTTAACTCTGATTATCACTCAACAGTTAATTTGTCATAGACAGAATTTTTAATGTTTTTGATAAGAAAATAACTTACGTCTTGATTTTTTTTCCCGAAAAAAATGCCAATTATTGTCGATTTATTTTTCTATCTGAAAAATCAAAATCAATCGTGTTGTCAGATTTAGTAAAAGAAATTATTTGTCTTCGGAGTAAAATCAATATTAGTTTGCTTGTTTAAAGATCAAATAATCAATCGTCGAATGATTTACTTACTGATAAAAGCGTCAAGATTGACTTTATTCTTGCCTCAAGTACATCAGTGTCGAAAGAAAGTAGTTCTTTTGTTTATCTGATCGATATGTCGATTACTTCTCTCTTTTTCTCTGTCTCTATTTTGATTAATAAAGACACAAAAAATCAATTGATTTCTCTCGTTTTTTTGCGATCTCGTGTCAAAAGAAAAATACAACAATGAAAATCTCATTCTCAAGTTCTTTATGATTGTGAAACAATGAAATATATAGACACATAAACATGCACGTATAACTTAACACCCACACGCAATACGTTCCGAAGATTAATGATTCGAAATAATTATAGATAAAAGAAGAAAAAAATTCCTTTGATTAAATAACAATAGACAAGATTTCTATAAAAAAACATATGAATATACTCATGATATAGATGTTGATGTCGAGATATTCACTAACATCTGGTAAGATATTCTTGTTATTTCTATTGATTGTTGCTTTCACTCAATGGATTTCTCCTTTTTTAACCGAGATAAAGACAATCTAAAAACGACTGACCTTCATAATCTATAGTTTGCAATCATATCCAGATTTTGCTATTTTCCTCCTCGATTTTCTCTTCCTTGTCTCGTTAGAAAGATAATCGAACGAGAAAATGTTAGCAATATCAAAACAAAACGAAAGAACACCGAAGAAAGAAATAAGTTAATGTTAGTAATTTGCCTTTTGGTTTTGTTTTTTTGTGTTGATTATTAGCTGTTGATCATGTTTATAGGAAAGAGTGCGAGTCAAGTCCTTGAATGACGAATATTAACATTTAGCAAATCAATGATTTTCAATAAAAGACGAGAAGAAAATAAAAGATTATTAATGATGTATTCTGTTCTTTTTTTGTGTCCCCTATGTTTCCTTAATTAATATACAATATCTCGAAATTGATCTATATTAACTATCGAGAATATCAATGATATCCTGATGAGAAAAATATGTCCGTGGAGTATAGTCAAACAAATCAATCATTGTATTTGTCGGAGATCATAAGGTTTCGACTGTATACAAGACTAAGAACAGATGTTGAAACGCAGATAAACTAATAAGTATCTCGCATGCATAGAGAAAAACAAGTAAGTCGAAAGGAAAAATGTTTTCTTGACTAATTAAATCTAAATGCCATTCAAAAATAGAAGAAATTTAATTTGACAAGAAAAACGATTGATTAATATGTTGAGGAGGGTTTTTTTTATTTGATAAACAAGCTCAATGAGTGAGTTAGTCTCTTGAAGTTAATTGAATAAAATTGTTATTCATCGAAAACAATTTTCGCGCATGAAATGAACTCATTGACGGATTTTATTTGTGATAATATTGAAAATTTTTGTTTTGAATTAGTTTTTAATCAATCATCGAATGAACAGATTTCGTCGGATACCGAATACTTTCGTTTATCACAAAATTCTTCATCATATTGGATTAAAATTTTTATTTTATTCATTTATCTTAGTTTAAATATTCTACTTGATATACTAAAACGAATATTTTCAATGAATTATTCGAATGAAAAATATTATGAAATACTTGACTTAACAAATGATGATGATTATCAATCATATTTAAATCAAGAATTTCATTTAACTATCGAACAACGTTCATCGATAAAAATTCTTTAATTTTGTTTGAACATTGAATCAAGTTAACATAGGTTTATATAATAGATCACATTTGGCATCGATCGATGTCAATTTGATATTGGTTAAATTCGAACGAAAATCATTATCAATTGAAATTTGTGCCGAAAGAAATAAGAAAGCTGTACATGGCATTGAAATCGTAAATAAAACAAAGAAAACACGATCGAGTACGAGTGCAACATGTTGCCATTCATCTAAACGTTGTCGATTTATTGTTCGTAGGAAATCTGTATCGAAATATTCTTCATTGTTCGTATACAATGGTAATAACCATTCTGTATGAATATGTGTACGAATTTGTCGTAAACATTCGAGTAGATCAGTTGCCTTGAAAATGAAAAAGAGAAATGTGAACTTGTTTAGTGATTAAAGAATTTACTTGTTGATTTGTTGGTTGAATTGATATGATATTGGAAAGGCTTTTTGCGATACTACTTAAACGTCTTGGTGGATTATTAGTTTGTATTTCTTTGTTTTTCCGTTTCTCGATCGTACAATAAACAAACGGACTTAAATAATCTAATAGAATAACTCTCATATAAGTTGGTACACAAGAAATATAGGATGTTGTTGGACGATGATATAGATATAAAACATAAACTGTCATTATACACGAGAGAAACACAAGAAAGAAATTGCCATTACAAAATAATGTTAGAATAGGTATTTCATCGTCGGATTTCGGTATATATTCACTTAATAATTGTAAATAAATGACTAAAGATAAGAGTATTGTAACGTTTAATGTTAGTTTTTCGCCTGTTTGTGGTGGTAAAAGAAATGTAAATAATGTGACAAATGAAACGAGTGTAAATGGAAGAATAATTTTAATAACATAATATCGATGATTTCGTTTTAAAACTAAAGTAAATCGAACGAGACTATAATTAACATGACCGAAATCCGTGAGATGTTCTTCGGTAATGTCTGTATGAGATTGAATTAGTTCCCATTCGCCACGAATGAATTGTTGTCCTTGAATTGGACGTCGTTGATAGAATCTTATAGATTGTGTGTCATGTGCACCACTGCGAATAATTATCGTACAATGTTGCTGATCGAATGGGAAATAAGTTGCACGAACTTTGCAAATTGTTTTCCAAAGATCTTGAAACATGAATCGAACGTAACCTGAGAAGAAGAAAAAGAGATTGTATGTTGCTTATTTATTTCAAATCTATCTACCATCGTGTCGAAGAATAACAGCGTAGTGTTCACGATTTCGTGAATATTTGCCATCAGCTGAATTGACAACAACAACATCCGGTGTCCACAAATAATTTGAACCAACTGAAAGTTCACTGATATTAAAACGAGATAAATTCCATGACATGTACGGATCACACCAAGCACATGTCAATTGTATGTTACTCGTCATAACCTGAGCTTTTTCATCGACACTTTCAACTTGAAGTAGAATTAAATTCGTATGAACTCTGGTTATACCGGGCTCGGGACAAACCTTTTGATCGTAGCCTCTCTTGAGAAATAATGATCGTCGTAATTCAACTTCATTGGCATTAGCGAATGAAATCGAGATATGTGTGAAAACAATTAAGAGAACAAGTCCTTTAAGGACATGAATAGATTCAGTCGAATGTAACATAAGAAAATACTTGTCTGATTTCAATAGAAGAATGTTCTTGTTCAATGCGAAAAAGAAAAGAAATAACAAACTGACAGTTGATAGAAAGACGAAGACTAAGGGGAAAAAGAAAAAGACAAAATCGAAGAAAATTCTCTTAGGATTGATTTGCTTTGTATGTAAATCGATCTTGTATTGAAATTGACAAGCAAAAAGACGTCTCTTTGCATTTCTCTAAATACTCTCAATTTCTTTTTTTCTACATCTTTTCTTTTTCGAATTCTAGTGGATAGAAAAACTCTATTAATATATGCCTAAGTTGTTAATCGAGTCAATACTATACCCGGAAGTCATCAAGAGAGAAAAGAAAAAGACTAACCGAGAACAAATCTCGATTGAATATGCTTACATCAATAAAATAAAAAAAAGAAAATTGTTATCTTATTTTGTTCCTTTTCTTCTTCTTCTCTTTCTCTTTCTGTTTCTTTCTTTGCTGATTTCGATGATTTTTATATACAATGATGATCAACATGCGTTTAACTATTCATTGTGCAAAAAAAAAGGCTGAATATTTCGTTAAATTAATTGAAAAGAATCTATTGTTCTCTTATGATTTTTATTGAATAACATCCGTTATGGAGCCAAAGAAGTCAGTTCATGTTCAATTGAAATTTATTCATACAAAAGAGAAAGAGAAAGAGAGGGAGAGAGAGAAAAAAGAAATGCAAGCAAACATATCTACACAAATAGTTTACTATTTGGTTTTTTGATCGATTCTTTAATTGTAACAAACAGTTAAAAAAAGGCAAAGAAAAAGAAAACTATTTCTGCTTCGATTTTTTTTTGACAAAATTATATATACATATGATGTTGCTATGAGATGTTTGTAGGTAAGTAAACGTCGAACTTATGCTTGAAAATAACAACAAACTATTAAAATGCTCTTTAAAATCAAGTCGATTTCTTTCTTCGTGCTTGAGAAAAGAAGAGAAGAGAAAGTATATATGAGCAAGACTGGATAAATAGTGACTTTTTCTTTTTCTTTAAATAGAGAGGGATACATTAGAATATTTCAACATAGCAATTAAACGTAAGTATTGAATGAAAAGAACGCGTATTCTGTTATTTGCACGAAAGAGCCGTTTTTTTTTGTGTCTTCTTTAACATGAACACTCAAACGATTGAAATAAAAAAGAAAGAAAGAGAAAAACAACAATAACACTAACAGAGAAAGCATTTGTGCGTAGTTATATACTTTGCAATAATTTCAATTTTGTATTTATTTTATTTACATACATACTCGGACGATTGCAGCTTTTAAAAAAACAGAATTCCAGATCGTTTTGGTGCAGAATACGCAAGAAAAGAACACCAAATTGAATATTTTGAGACGTTAACAAAAAAAAGGAACGAAAAGCAAAGAAATATTTCATTTTTAAAACATATTAAACCGACATTTTCGTTTTTTTAAAATAAACCGTAAGTAGAACGTTAAGTTTTATAGTTGCGTTTGTGTGTGTTGATCTTCTGAAATTAATCTCAATTATTCTAATCTGAAATAGTTGATCGACTTTTGTTTTGTTTATTTTTCAATAGAAATTTATGTCCGTTGTTGAACAAACTCCTTCACGTGGAAGTTCACGTTTCGGGAAACTTTCATCCAATATGTTTTTCATACGAAATACGGCTAAACCAAAACGTGTTCGTCATATCGAAGGTAACGAAGAAGAAAAAAAACATTTCGTTTTTCTTCATTTTCCATTGAAGGTTTAAACGGTGCATTGATCTGTAATGTAAACGATGATCCATCACTTGTCCGCTCATCATCAACAAGTGTACTGAATTTCAATAACACAAATCTACCTGCATTCGAAACGCCTCGTCGTGTTGAACGTATCGTTCCTCCGATGGGATTTTGGAACACATACGGCGTTGGTATGTCTCATATATTTGATATTTTTGACTTTGTATCGTTTGTTTATTTATTTCAGTTCATGATACTGAACGTTGGAAAAAAGAATTAGCTGCACTAGCCACTGCTAGTGGTTTGGGCATAGAAAAAGATGAACAAAAACATTCGAATAAAACACCACAGACAGCTGTCGATCAACAGCATGCATCGCGTTCAGGTGCTCATTATTCGAGACGAACAGGTCGTTTCAATGAAGGACCTGGTAAATCAAGAGGTCGAACAGGCTCAAAACGAGGAACAGCAACAGGAGATATTCTATTTAATGTACCGGAAAACGAACGAGAGATGTGGGTAAGTAAATAATCTACTGATAGACATTAAAAGGAAAGCTTGTTTATTTTTGATCAAGTGTTTCAAGAAGATGAAAAAATAAACATAGGAGTAGTCCAGAGAATCGCAATTACGCAGTTTTGCGAAATTCTGCAGTACATAAATTTCCTTCTGTAAAGTTCAAAAAAATAATCCGCGGTTTAAATAAACAAACGATTTTAACTGAGTTTTGATAAGAAAAAATAACACATTTATTTGTTGTACGAAAATTATATAGATTTATTACGAAATGAGAATGAATACTAGTTTATCTTCATATAATTTTATTATTTGACACAACGGGATATATGTCGAGCTGAATCAACAGTACACTTATGTTTATTCGGTCTCTCTTTCTCTCTTGTGAATAGATGTTACAAGTACTTTGTCAACTTTTGAATACGAGTAATTTAGAAGATGTTCAATCATGGCTTGTTTCAGCATCACAGACTGGTATTTATTAACTTAGAGAATACGTGTTAAGTAGAAAATTTATATTCGTATATTTTCATAGAAAAAGATCAAGCTCGTACGATGATCCATTCTGCTTTACGTGGATTAAGAGAAAACGAACAATCATCGGATCAAAAACAAGATGCAGTTGATTTAAATGCACTCACGAATTTCGTCGAAAAGTATTTTTAAAATGTGCTAAAAAAAAGAATTTCTCATCGACATTACACTTAATTCTAGGCAAAAATACGACGAAAAAACAGCCTCTCAAAAATACATTAACAATACACTCAATCGACATGCATCGAATTTACAATCGATCGATGAAGAACAACAAACAGATATTAGTCTAAACGATACAATAGATAGTACGAAAAATCATTCCACTATTTCACAACAAAATTTAACAACATACAAACGAGCATTTCCACCTCAACAACGTTCGTATACATCATTCGATGGTGTAACAACAAACAAACAATTCGAACAAAATCATCAAGATAAACATGATGAAGAACAAATCGATACAATTCAACTTGATGACGATCGTCGACGACCTCAATCGGCAACCGTTAGCAAATCAAAGAAAATCTCGACAGTACCCGAAACATTTCTTCCACGACCGCCATCAAGTCACAAACAGAAACATCGTGTTGAATCAATGCAATTTACTGATGATGGTGGCGAGCAAAATCTTGAAAATGCGGATAATAATCAACAGAAAGAAGCAAGTTTCTTATCAGTTAATTCAACGAAATCACCATCGACTCGAGAAGAAAATGGAAATAATAAATCACGTAAAATTCGACAATTACAACGGAAATTATCCGAACAAGAAGAAGAAACGAAAAAGAAATTCGATGAATTACAATCGAAACAATCTCGATTAGAAAATGCTGTAAAATTATTAATGAAACAAACAGCAACATATAAAAAACGTCAAAAACCATCGACAACTCAAGTTGAAGGTAATTTTTTTGCACTTTTTTCCTTAATCTAAACAAATAAATCGTAGATGTCGATGCGCCTGTTGTCAATGTGATTATTCAATCGCCACGAGAAAATGCTCATTCACAGGATCGATCGAATCGAAAACGGAATTCAACCGAAATAAAATCAAATAAAATCAGTGATTATACCGTTGAAGATGTCAAAGTACAAATAAGTCTTTCTCGTCTAGACAATCATCATTCAACTAGAACCTATTCCGGTGTATGGAAACCAGATGCTTCGACATTTCAACGTCTTCATGGAAATTAGAGAAACCATATTCAAATTTATACATACAACACAAAACTAACTCCACTGTGAACAAATCAAAAACATTTACAAAAATAAAAATAATAATCTATATTTTTCTTTCTTTCGTTTTTTTAATAAACAGTTTCATGTCATTTTGATCCATAAGATTACTAGATTTTAAACTCGATATTATCCGCCAGTTCGATTTCGACGAGTCGATATTAGATAGAAAATTTGAATAATTAAAATAAAACTCGATAGAATTAATGCAATTATCTCCAAATAAATTGACCAATCGGTACGTGTTTCATATTCACGATTAGCTTGATTTGTTACGTTATATTTAAATTTTTCTCGTAATGTTGAATCTATGAACAGCAAAACGAAATAACCAAGTAAAAAGAGAGAGAAAAAAAAGGAATTCAACGAACTTAGACTATGCAAACGATCATTTAAATTGTAGTGATATTGATATAGATCATAGGATAATGTTGCACCAACCGTAATCAATGTTCCAAGCATAAATACAAAACCCAATGCTAACAAAACAACTGCTATCATCGATATGAATACATGTATTTGATATTCAAATTCATTAATTAATAAATGAAACGAGATGAGAATCAATACAAGACTGTAGCAACACGCAGAAATAATTGTACTTGCAATAATACCTTTGGCTTCAGATGAATACGTACATAATTGACTGTTAGTATCATTATGACACCAACGTTGTGAAAATACTTCTGATTGAGTCGATAATTGTGTTGATTTTGGAAAGACATCCATGCATAGATTGTTCGAATGAAAACAATATTTATTTTCATTACAAATTAGATTATTATTCGAAATATTCGATGTAGTAACCAGAATATATTCACATCGATGAAATAAACCAATAAAAACGGTTTTCTTTGGATTTGTACGATGATCATGTGTTCTAGAAAATCGAATTCCGATTCAAAGAAATCTTTTCCATATGACAGATATAAACTTACTTCCAATGATTATATCCCATAGCTACAAAATGACATATTAAAACAATTGTCAATAGAACTAAAGTGACGTAAGTGAAAATTCGGTTTCTGTCAATCATCGTTTTTCTTTTTGTTGTCGAAAAATTTCAACGATAAATATCTCACTGAAATAGTGAAAAGCAGATATTTAACCGACCTTGTGTTAAAAAATGACTTGTCAACATACAAATGTAAAACGAACTTCGCTTCTTTTTTTTTCATTTATGTCTGATAGCATTTGAAAACAATCGAAGATCTCACTCGTCTATTGCTTTAAGTCAACATTATGCATCGTAATCGAGAAGTATCGATTTGCCTATTCGTTTTAAATATCTTTGATATAGAAATTCAATATGTTTCTTTCTTTTTTCTGTTTTTTTTTCAAGGAAAGAAAATCTAATAAAATCAACACGTATTCAAAATTACATCTGAATTTATCAACGGTTCAGTCCAGTTTAAATCGTATAACGATTTGCCTGTTTCAGTTATACGTGCAGCACCGAGAACTTCATTTCCATTGTAAAAAACTGAATACTAAAAACGAGAGAAAATAATTCTTTTTATACGAATCGAATGTTCTTAATTACTTGTCCGGGACATACCGATCGAATAGGAATCGGTAGATTGACTTGCAAAGTTCTATCATTCATGAGAGAAACAGTGACGAATAGCGGTCGATGTTTATGTTGAAATCGAAAAAGACATTGATATTTTCCTGTTTGTTCTAATTCATCTGGTATTTTGTTGATCCAATGTGGAAGATTTGTTCGAAAAGATTGAGTAAATAATGCTGGATGGTTTGTACCTGGTGCCTAGGAAAATAGAGTCCAAAAAAAAGCAAACATATTTATTCAATCCATAGAAATGTAATTACGACATAAATTATGTTCTCGATTGGATCTTTTTTAGCAATATACAAAGGCTTCAACGACACAATTGTTCTATCGATGGGCACAATTCGTTGGCCAATTGTATAACAATGTAAACCCGAATGTTCACCGAGAATTTCGTTTGTTTCAATTGATTTTATGAGACCAATATGATTTGGAATATATTGAGAAATAAATCGAGAAAATTTTCGTTTGCCAATAAAACATAAGCCCATACCTTGTTTAATACAAGAAAAAAACAAACGAGATCGATCGTTTGAATTCAAAATAAAATTCAATGAGATTTACTTTCTTGTTTTTTGGCAATTCTATCTAAATTTAATTCGGTTGCTAAACGTTTCACATCGGATTTTAACATATGTCCTATTGGAAATTGAATAAATGGCAAAATAGATTTGTCTAAATGACAAAGGAAAAACGATTGATCTTTGATTAAATCATTGGCTCGTAATAATTTCCAATCTAGAAAAATCAAATAATTCTATATTCATTTTCAAGTTTCTATTCAAAATACTTAATTCCTTGTTCATCATGTTGAATCTGTGCATAATGTCCTGTAGCTAAATATTTAACATCTAAACGTTCTTGACAATATTTAAATAAACTATCGAATTTAACATATTTATTGCAAAGTATATCGGGATTCGGTGTTAAACCTTGTTGATAATCATCAAGAAATGGTTCGAATACTTTCGTCCAATATTCTTTTATAAAGTCCACAACATGTAAATGAATATTTAATTGTTTACTAACATAAGTTGCATCTTCAAGATCTTGATCACTCGTGCATTTATATGTACTATCATCATCTTCATGTTTTTCCCAATTACGCATAAAGCAACCGATAACGTCATAGCCGTTTTTCTTTAATAGGGCAGCCGATACCGAACTATCGACGCCTCCTGACATAGCACAAATAATTCTTTTTTTCATTTATCTACAAAGTACGTTTGTTTATTCTTCTGGAAAAATTTGTTCTTCTTGTCTGACATCAACTATTATTTGTTTAGTCAAAATTTAGTTTAAAAAAGACAGATGAAGCAAAAATTGAGTAAAAAATGCACTTGAAACTTTGCCATATAATAGGCCGTTTTTTTCCTTAAAAACAATATAATCATAGTTTCTCTTTTTTCTTCGCATCTAATATTCTATTTTCTTATTTGAGAAATATAAATTTTTAACAATTATGTTTTTCTCTTCAGTTAAAAAAATATATTTGTTAACATTTCTACTCGGTCACAATGCAAGATTCACCCTTCATATCCGATTCGTTTGCTTTCGATAGTAATGTAACACCAAGAAAAGAAGGTTTAGCTGATAAACTTCGACAAAAAATCAATGTTGGCGGAACACGAAAACAAACAGCTCGACAGGCACGAGCTTCAATTCCGAATTTGACCAATTTAACAACACAAAGTCAAGTAAGAGACCATCGAATCAGTTCAATATTCTTCAGTACCTATTTCGTCTAGGAATTGATCTTACGAGCTGTTGATACAATAAAAAAAGAAGATAGTGAAAATGTCATGTCTGCATTAGATGAAAGTCGAGATATCTTACGAACTTCTTTCAAAGAATTTAAACGTGAACAAGATGAATATCGAAAGCAATTGGAAGAAATAATACGAATGAAAGAAACAGCTTTGGGAAGACGAAAAGGTAATCGGAGACCTTCTGTTTTTTTCTTACCGAAAAACAATTTGTTTTTATTGATTAGAAAATGCAATTCCAATTTCGGTTATTATGCGACAAAAACGTGATCCCAATGCTCTTGCCGATCTTCGACCTAATTCCGGTATGAATAATACGTATCAGGCATATTTCGAAGCTCTCCTAACGAATACGGGAAAAGATCAACAAAATGCAAGTGATAAAGCTGCTGTTATCAAATATATTCGTCGACGTGAACGACAAAAACGCGCCGAGGAGAATAAAAAGAATCATCATTTGACTGAAGATGCTCTTGAAAAACAAACCGCTGAACTTATGCAAAAAATGGAAGATGTGGATATCAAATTAGAACATGAACGACAACGACAAAATGAAATCTTACAAGCTCGAGTCAATGAAAAGAAAACGAAAACAAATAATATTCTTCAAGCAAATGAAATTCTCGATCAAGCTAATGAAGCTGATTTAGCGTCAGTAGAAATACAATTCTCACTAATCGATTCATTTCCTTTTTGTTTTTCAGTCGACAACGTTTTGAGCAAAGTCAACGTGAAAAATTCGAAGCACGTCTATCCGCTGTTCGTCATCAACAAACTCGTGCTGCATCGAATATGATTCATGTTCAAAGTCATATTGACGAAAATGATGACGACAAACAAGAACAAACGTTCGATGATGAACAAATTGAAACAACAAAAAAATCTCTTCAATTATTAAACGATGCCGATGGATATGAGCCGATACGTTCGACAACACCGATTTACGGCGATAGAAATGCGAACGATAAAGTCGCTAACATTCATATTTAAATATAAATTCGATAAACAAACAAAAACTTTCAAAGTTATGTTTTTGTCTTCTTTCTTTTTAATCAATTACTCACTAAATCTCGTCGAAATACATGCAAGTTGCCTCTTTTTTTTCATCTGCAGCTAAAGAAAAAGAACTGATTTTTTTTTCTATAGAAAGAATTCGTATGTTGTAGATTTTATTCTTGCTTCACGCTTTAGCCTTTTTTTTTCGTTTTTCATAGACACAAAAACAGAATATACAATGACTGAATACAAAAAAGAAAACGAAAGAGACGTATTTTAACCAGACAAATCTTCAGCAGCATAAGCTGTTTGATCATACAATTCAGCTTTAACCGTACGACCACCAAACCATCGACCATTGAGCGATTCTGAAGCTTTCTCTGCTCCTAGAAATGATTTGTTTTTGTTGAAAAATTAGATAGATTCAATTCAAAACCGAGAAAGAAATATTTACCACTGCTATGTCGAAATTCAACAAAAATCTTGACAATTTCTTCGGCATTATCTTCTTCACCCTGTTTTTCAGTGTAAATAACAACTTTCTCGACTTCACCAAATTTCGAACATTCCTCTATAAAAAGCAACTTTACTTTTAGAGAAAAAAAAACAAAGACAATTAAATGCAGATTTATTTTACCGGTGATTTCTTGTTGTAAATCATCGTCGACATCCTGGGGACCGACCATATTTCGTAAGACACAAACACGTGAATCAAGTCGACGTTGATTTAATTTTTGCATTAATAAATGTCGTTGTTCTCGACCTGAAGAAGAGGAAAACAAATTGATCTATGAATATTTTTTTTCCCTTTTATTAAGGCGGCTGACTGCAGTTTATTGCAGCAAGACGACTTATTGCTTTTAACTTGGTTAGTTGCCTAGCAAAATTCTTCTTCTTCTTATTCTTTCTACGGACGCATGAGTCATATTTCAAGTCAATAAAAAGTTCTAAGTAACTATCCATTATTTTGAAGAAAGAAAAAGATAGTTAGAATCCTCATAATCTGACGAGTTCACATCTGAAATCTGTTTTTCGAAATTCAAGATCGTTCGGGAGATATAAGATATACAAAATGACTAATTAAAATACTATAGTTTTGCCTTATATGGTCATATATGACTCATTTTCAATTGACCATTGATACATCACATGCTTTGTGCATACACGATTTAATTAAATTTGTTGAAATTCAAGTTTATCTACTGTAGAGTCTTTCAGAAAAAAAGAGATTAGGTAATGGTTGTTTGAGATCTTTTGTAAAACTTATTCTTCGAATGGTCGACAGGATTAGAAAAAAAGCGCAACTTATGTCTTTGACTGATATTCTAACTCTATTTGTCTATAACTTACACATTAGGGAAGTTTACTAATCAATACATTTTTTCAATAGAAACAAAACAATTTTCTATTGTATTTATTGAAACACGATTCTATTTTATTGGATAACCCAGCCATTTTCCTGCAACCCAACCCGCAAGCTCTTGCAGTCAGCCGCCTTATCTACTCGGCTTTGTCTCGAGTGGAATTCTAGTTTACCTTTGACGCTAAGTTCTTCTTGTTGCGATAGAGTTGTTGATATTTCTTCGGCATGTTTTTCATTGTTATTCGTATCCGCTTTACTGGTTGGGAGAACAAGAGGAATTGATGCTTGTGGTTGTTGTTGTTGTTGTTGTAATTCAGCTTGTAAACCAACGGGAATCGGTGGTTCTTCTAGGAGAGTTGGTGGAGGTGGAATGATGACTGAAAAGATAATTTCGTTGTTGAATAAAGGGAAAGCAGAAGAAAAATAAATGTTTTTACCTTGGGGAGGTGGAATTGGTGGTTGTTGTTGTTGTTGTTGGATAGGTTGAGGTGAAACTACAGATGGTGTTGGAAAACTATTGAATTGAAAAAATGTAGTGTAAAAATTGGAATTCGAAGAAAATATTTACCTTGGAGCAACAACAGTTGGTGTAACAATCGGTGGTTGTGGAATAACATTGGGCAAAACACTAGTTGGATTAATCATATTTGAAATCACTACAAATATATAATAATCGATGAAACAAGATCATTGGCAATGTCGATAGATTACTTGATGTAACTGTTGATGCACCGCCATAGGAAGCTGCAGATATGACTGCTGCAACTGATGTTGGCGCAAGTGTACCGCCGACAAAGCCAACTTGTGCTAATGGATTATTAATCATTTGCGTTGCTGTCTAAATCCATTAGAAATACTCTGTTAGTTGAAGATACGAACAAAACAACGTCAAAAAAAACGTACGATCATCGGTTGTGGATTAGCTTCGATTTCTTTGGCTTGCAATTGAGCTGTTATTGTCGCTGCAGCTAGAGCAGCAGCTGTTGGCATTTGACTTGCGGCTGGTTGTGCAGATGCAGCCAGACCTTCAGGTGGTGTTACAGCTTTTCCAACTCGAAGATATTGTCCTCCGAGATCAAATAAATTCATTGAACTAATTGCATCTTGTGCAGCTTGAACAGAGTCATATTCAATAAAACCATAACCTCTGCACAGAAAAAAACGAAATATTTCAATGAAAAGACTTGAAAACTCTTGAATTTACTTGTGTTTTCCTGTTGTTGGATCTTTAGCTAGAATACATGATTTGATTTTACCTAGAAATTAAAAATAACTGCATCAATACGCAAAAATTGATCGTCATCAATTACCAAAAGCTTCGAATACACTTTGAATTTCATTTTCGGACAAATCCGGATGAATCGAAGCCACATAAATTCGATTATAGAACTTCGCTTCTTCCGTTAATTGATCGATAATCGGTTGTGCTTGTGGCATATTCGATGGTCTACCAACCTGAAATCGAACAAATAAATTTCAATTTCAAAAGATTTCCTATTACGTATCATTACTTTAATATTTCTTCCGCCAAGAATAACACCATTCATTTGTTCAATAGATAATTGTGCTGCTTCCGGTGTTTCATATTCAAGAAAAGCAAAACCTTTATGACGATTCGTTACAGGATCGAATGTAAGCGAAACAGCTTTGACTGGCCCGAATGGCTCGAATGCTTTTTTAAGCATGGCTTCGTTTAATTCAAAATTAATACTACCAATATAAGTTCTACAAAAAAATTAATAAATAAATAAACATGTTTTAGCTTTGTTTTTTAGAAGTCCTACCGGCACATTAGTAAAAGAGCTTGTTGTTTTTTAATCAGATCTAATTGTTGCCGTTGTTGTTGTTGTTGTTGTTTAACAAAAACATATTTGACACTTTGTTCCATAGAAAATTTTTTCGCACGTCGAACATTTTCAGCATCAGCTGGACGAATTTTGTATCGTCCTGTATCGGTTTTAGCACCTGGTCCTTGAAACAATGGGCCACGTTGATCAACTTGAGGAACATTAACAAATGGAGCAAATGGCGTGACTTCACGAGGTAAACGTGGCACATCTTGAATTGAATATTTTTTTCCATTCGTAGTATTGTTTGATTGTTGGCCATTTTCTAGAAGAAATAATCAAAGAAATATTGTTTACAAATCGAACCTTGGTTTTTTTTCTTTCGCTTTAGTATTATTATTCCTTCTCAGAGAGAATCATATATGTATATGTGTATATGTTTTCCTAGATGATCATTGTTCACACTGAAACAGGGATAGAGAAAAGAAAAACAAGTACGAAATATTATTTTTTTTTAAATAAAGAATTTGTATCAAACAAATTTTATTTAGTAAAAGAAGATTATTGGTTCGAGACCTAAAACAGGGAGAGAAATGAGATTTTTTTAAATATGTTAATTAATTGAATGTCTGTCTAAAGTCTTTCATCCTTTTTCTTTTGCTGTTGATGATCGTCTGTCCATTGAATGTGTATATACCGAAACTTATTCATATTGATAAATGTTTTTCTGCAACACGTACAAGAAAAGAGAAAAAAAATAATTTAAACGACATTTGTTCAGTACAAAGAGATTTGATTAGAGTTTATGTATGTAAGTATATAAATATATGATGTAGGAAAAAAAACAAGACATAGCAAATCCGAAAATTGAACTTACCAGTTACGGCTGCAGCTGGTGGAGCTGGTGGAGCCAGAAGATCAATGTTCATAGATTCCGTCATAATGAAAGAACAGTATGTTTGTCTAGTTTATCTGAAATAATAAAGTTATATCACAGTGAAATATCTAGGAAACACAGGATCACAAAAAGCTATTATTCATATTTTTGTTCTATATAAAATATACAAGAAAATATATCTGTGTAGTAAAAGATCTATTTCAACTGAAAGATTGTTTGTTTCTTATGGTACAATTGAATACGATTGATAGGCGATTAGTTTATTTTCATTGTGACAATCTTGTAACCAATCGAGTGAGAGAAATTTGATATTTGGATTTGTTTTCGATAGTTTTTCAAAATCTTGATTCCATAATCGGTTCGTAATTACATATTGAATATTGGATGTCAATTGTTTTTCTAAACTACCATCGTATGCATAAATAACACGTCGTATATCATGAACAGTATCATCATCGAAATCATTGTCAAAAACATAGAAATGTTTATCCTGAAAGAAGTTCGATAATTCGGTAGGTTTTTTTGAATTTGAAGATGGTTCGTCTTCATCAGTTTCGGCATTGTAAGCTAAAATAACGGGATAGTCAAGTAAGAAAACAGTAAAGTCAGCTGATACCTTCGTCATCATCATCATCGTCTTCATCATCGAATGTCATCATTTTTTTCTTAGGCGTTGGTTTTCTTGTAACATCTTTTGAAATCAAAGGTTCTTGATTTTCTTCTTCATCATCATCATCATCATCAAAAGTTCGCATCGGTTTTTCCGGTCGTTTATTTGGCGTGTTTGGTTTTTGTTCATGATGATGATTATTCGTTCCTTTTAATTCATAATTCTTCTCGGACAAGAATTGATTTTGTTTATAACAATCCAAAATCCATTGTTTATTAACAATAAAACCTTTTCCTGTTTGTTTAACTTGGTTAAATTTCGGTGTATTCGAAAAAGCACAACTGAAATACAAACATATTAACTTTTTCGACAACGATATCGAACTCACATGAGATGTGTACATTTTCTATCCCAATCGTCACTATAAGTAGCGCCCATTTCAGTTGCTTTCGTACGTAGATCAGATCGTAGCGGATTTTGAAATCCACTTAAAACGAAGACGACATTTTTCATGAGTTTTGATCGGTCATTTGCTATGAAAATTCGAATTCAAATGAAATCAAAGATGATTATTTAGACATGGTACTTTTATTTCGTTTGGTCTCGGATTTATTCGGAGTTATTTCGATCTCCTCTGACATTCGTCGTTTGGATAAACGAGTTGGAGTATTCTGAGAGAAAAAAAATCAATTTCAATTCTTTTCTTCTCGTTAAATGTTCTTACTTGAACGTCTTTTTTCAATAGACTTTGAATTTCCGTATCATTCATCGATTGTTTACTCAACAATTCGTCAGCTACATTCGATAGTGTGCGTATTTCCGTAGTAGCTGTTGGTTCCAAAGGTTTCATTGTTTTTTCGGCTTGTTTCTTCGCAAAAAACGAACCGATTTTACTCTGTTCTTTTTGTGTTTCATCGTCATCATCATCATCGACATCTCGAATAACAATTGATGATCGATTTGTTGAACCATTCGAATTCTTTTCATCATCATCATCGGTTGCTGGAGAATATAATTTAATGAAACATAAACCAAATTGATTCAATCGATTAAATTTCTGTTCACAAACAATTTTCAATCGATCCCATTTTTCGTTTAAACATGTTTTATTCAAATCATTTGCTTGTAGCATTTTAACTTGATTACGATTTGTATTCGAACGTGAATCGCTCGGTGACATTAAAAGTGTTGCTGGCAAAAGAACAGTCCAATCGTCGACTTTCGATGATGACGAACGAGAGACAAACAATTCAATAAATGCACTGCCATCATTACCAATATCAACCGATGAAATGTACGTTGATTTTTCTAATTCGATGATACAAGTCATCAATTCATCACTGCCTTTGGCTGATAACCATTTTTTATATTGTTCAGGTTTTAATAGATTTTCAGCACAATGAATCTGAATAAACAAAATCAATTTGAACGTATGCTAGCGAAGAGTTTATGGAATAGGTATATTCATACTCGATCTTCACTTGAACAAGAAAGAATATGTCGAAAATTGATTAATGGCATCGACGACGATTGAAAAACGACAAAGAAATAAATTTCTCACTTCTGTTCAGTGAATATAAGACCACAAAAAAAGTTAATAAAATGAAGCAATACGCTTGCAAGAACCAATACGATTGGTTGAATGAAGAAGGAAGGATAGACAACAACAACAATCGATATTCAGAGGACGCTATGAAATTTCTTTTTCTTTGAAGAGGACGCTAATGTATGTACTTCGATGTAAATATTCGTGAAGAAGCACAAAACTGCCGGCCCATCTTTTTTTTCAAGCAAAAACATCGAAACAAACAAACATCAAATATGTTTTAGTTTATCAATGATTTTAGATTGATCGGCAAACTTGATCGTGTCTTTTAACCAAATAGAACTTTGCCTATTTCATTCTTTTTTACCCAGAATACATTTGGTGGCCAATTTTTGAATGCAGTTTCGATGTTTAGCTTGGAACAAGTGTTTTTCGTTGGTATATATCCACGTGCTGTCAAAAAATTGATAATAAAAGTGCCGCGATCTTTAGAATGTGTAGCGAAAGTCCACTCCATCATAATAACAGATATTGTTAAATAATCGAAAGCTTGAGCACTGGTATTAAAAACATGAAATTCGGATCCTTCAATATCTATTTTCATGAAAAACGAACGCATTTTGGTTTCTTTTATAAGTGGTAAAACATCATCGAATCGTATTGTTTTCACGACATATGGATCTGTCATATTGTTTTTAACAGGATTAGTATATATACCTTGACCACCAATATTGTTCGGATCTGCAGATAAACGTAAATATTGTCCTGATTTTGAATATATAGCATTTCCGATAAGTATGACTCGATTTTGTAAATTTTCTGTTTGAATGGCTTTTGCTATTCTCAGGTAATTCGGTCGAAAACATTCGATTGTTATAACAGAGCGATTGAATGCTGCAACAAACATTGTGTATGTACCAATATTTCCTCCAATATCAATGAAACCATATTCTGGATTGTTAATTAATAGACGTAAAAAAATGCTGAGCAATTCTTCTTCATAGATCGAACCGGTCTGATAATGCCTGCTTACAAAATCGCTTGCGTTGTGCGGGCAAATAGTAGTACGTACGGTGTCTAATATTGCTTTGGTTTTTATACACGAGAGAATTTCTTCAATTGGTGTATCCAAATCGATTATATTAATTTTTTCACGATACTGTTGAAGTTCTATGTTGCTTAGAAGATAATTAGAAGTGTTAGGACAAAATGTAAATTGTATATTAAATACCAAATAAATAGCTGCTGCAAGACACATAAGTAATATAAAATATTTAGATTTTATTTTCATCCAAAACGTTGATATTAATTGCCACCACATTTTTATATCGAAAGAAATCTACAGGATAAAACAAAATGATAGCATCATGTATGAATATCATATATATCTTTTTCACTCAAGATGAATTTAAGTTACACTAGGTCTACGATATACTCGAAAGCAAATGATGACAAAATAAGAATAAATTGGGATATATGAACGGAATATTTAAAAAAAAACAGTGATCTAGAGAATCAGAAAGTGTTAATAAGACAATTTTTTAAAGGATGTGCTAAAAATGACGTTACTTGGATCGTATCGGCATTGCTTCAAACAGCAACATCGTTTCGATTAATTTGCAGTTGATACTAGTCATAGAAACACGATTTATTTTGAAAAATCCGAAAAATACAGTGTTCCACTAGTAAATATCACATATTTGCGAATCTAAAGCGCAGATGAATTCATCATAAGTCACACTATTAATGATAAGATAAAGAACTTATAGTATCATATTCAAACATTAAAAAAACGATGTATCTAGTAAATTCAGTTCTTTCAGAGTTAATTCAACGATATATACACGAAATACTTTCGGTATCATTATCTAAGATGCATTCACTGTATGAACATTTATATTAAATAGGATTCTATATTCTATTAGCTTATTTAGCTTAATTTCATTAAAAAAAACAATATAGAGCACGAAGTCTAAACATAGTATATTTAGTTTCATGACTTTGGATAAATCAGCCAACTTGACAGTGTCTTTTAACCAAATAGAATTTTGCCTATTTCACTCTTTTTTATCCAGAATACATCTATTGGCCAATTATTGAATGCATCAGCTAAGTTTAGTTTGGAACAAGTGTCTTTCATTGGTATATATCCACGTGATGTCAAGAAATCGATGACGAACATTGCTTGTTCTTTAGGATTTTTCACCATAGTCCATTCCATCATGATAAAAGATATTTTCAAATAGTCGAAAGCTTGAGCACTTGTATTAAAAACATGAAATTCAGATCCTTCAATATCTATTTTCATAAAAAACGACCGAATTTTGGTTTCTTTTATAAGCGGTAAGAGATCATCAAATCTTATCGTTTGGACAACATATGGATTTATCGTCGACTTGTTTTGAACCAGATCGGTACGTACAGCTTGACCACCAATATTGCCAGGATTTGGAGATAAATTTAAATATTGTCCCGATTTTGAATATATAGCATTTCCAACAAGTATTACTCGATTCTGCAAATTTTCCATTTGAATAGCTTTTGTTATTCGAAGATAATTCGGTTGAAAACATTCGATTGATATAACGGAGCGATTCATTGCTGCAACAAACATTGTATATGTGCCGATGTTTCCTCCAATATCAATGAAACCGTATTCTGGATTGTTGGTTAATAGACGTAAAAAAGTAGCGACCATACTTTCTTCATAAACTCCACCGCCTTTGTAGTGGTTGCTTACAAAATCGTCTTGATGTATACAAATAGTAGTGCGCACATTGCCTAACATTGCTTTGGTTTTTACGCAGGAGATATTTGCTTCAATTGACACATTAAAATCGATTATATTAATTTTTTCACGATATTGTTTCAATTTTCTGTCGCTTATAAGATAATTAGAAGTGTTAGAAGAAAATGTAGGTTGTATATTAAATACCAAATAAATACCTGCTGCAAGACATATAAATAATATAAAATAGTTAGATTTTATTTTCATCCAAAACGTTGATATTAATTGCCACCACATTTTTATATCGAAAGAAATCTACAGGATAAAACAAAATGATAGCATCATGTATGAATATCATATATATCTTTTTCACTCAAGATGAATTTAAGTTACACTAGAAATTACCAAAGAATAAAGAAAAAGCATAGCTTAGTCTGCTATATACTCGAAAGCAAATAATGACAAAATAAGAGTAAATTGGGATATATGAACGGAATATTTAAAAAAAAACAGTGATCTAGAGAATCAGAAAGTGTTAATAAGACAATTTTTTAGAGGATGTGCTAAAAATGACGTTACTTGGATCGTATCGGCATTGCTTCAAACAGCAACGTCGTTTCGATTAATTTGAAGTTGATACTAGTCATAGAAACACGATTTATTACGAGAAATCCGCAATATACAATGTTCCACTACGGCTTGTGCACGGTAACGCGTGATTCCGTCACAAATTTTGCTATTTTCAAGTCTCGTGGCGTTCAAATAGAAGGAAACTAAGAAACTGTAGAGATCTAGTCTTGTAGAGAAAGGTGTGTAGAACAACACAGGATACTTCCTTTTTTAGCACAGCGTCGTACCTCTTAAAAGAAACATTCCGCGAAAAAATCAGAGATACATAAAACATGATGGTTCACCGATTTTTGATTTGACCCCATAGGTATTTAGGCTTTAGTATATCATAAAAGAATCCAAAGTTTTATCGTCTGAAATTTCACCATAGAGAATTTACTACGGACTGACTTTTTTGACCCTTCAATTTTTCGAAAAAATCGAGCGAAAAAAAGATATTTGCTCTAGGATTGTATTTCGATTTTTTTTCGAAATTTTTTCTGGAAAAAATTAAGCTATATACCAATCGATAGAGTTTTTGACGCTCTACAAAAACTAGATATATAACATTTTCTCCTGATATCAAAATAGGGGTAAAAAAGTCTAAATATTGCATTTCGACCCATATTCGAAACATACAATAACAATGATTCTCATTAAAAATTCACGATATGCTATGATTATCAAAGAACTAATGATAGCTGATTACAATTTACGTAATTATGAATCAATATCGATGATAAATCTCAATATTTAGCTATGGGAAGTATTGAAAACTATAGTACAAGTTAAATAAAGTCCATACATTAGATTTTCATAATAGAGAGCAGGCAGACATTTTTTGTGTATTTCATAGACATTTTGTGTAGTATAATAATAGAAATTTGAAAAAAGGAATTTTGAATCATTTAAGACATATTTACTGTGAAGAAGTTACTCAGTGTATTTTCTGGTTGTATAAACATTTCGATGTCCTGATATTTCGATTATTGAGTAATGGAAAAATAGCTTCGAGTATGAAAACTAGACTAAATGTTGCTCTAACGTTGTAAAAGTTTTTTTTATTGTTCACGTCGATGAAGACTATCTCTTGTTTCGGATTTTAGTACGAATAGCATCTGGTTCTTCTTAACATGGCAGACTAGTGTTTGTATGTTCTGACCTCCAGTATCATAAAAATGCAATGTTATATTGTGGCGTCTGGATCAATTGAATATTACCATGTAAACAAACTAAATGAGAGGGTTTTAGAATGTTTGATTGTTTTCGCTGTAATGAATGTGTTTCCTAGGATCTGTATACGCATATATCAGATCCTTTATTCTCTCATTCTTTCTCCGTTTTCTACTCTCTTCCGACAAATACTTGTTGTTTCTGCTTCTTGCCGGGCTATTCGTTAAATAAATAAAATCGCGTCTGATCGAGGTCAGAGTAACTAACAGTCATACTTTGGAATTACAGTGATCTTCATAGATGCCTTGATAAGCAAAAATACATATATTTAAAACATATAATGCGATTTTGAAATACGAAGAAAAGCGGCGATGTTGCGATACTAGCGTGGGTTTTGAGAGATAAATTACGGATAAGAAGTCGTTATGTAAGAGACAATATGGGTTTTTTATATTTGTGTTGGATAATTATAGTCATATCGAGTGTGATTGATGAAAACCCTGTTGGTGATAAATATCATCTCCATAAATCGTGTGTACTGATTAAGTCAACACTAGATTACTGATAAATAAAATTTCTGCGTATAGAGCAGTACGAATTTGTAATATAACTATAATCAGAATAAAAGACCAAATAAACTGCGTGCGGTATACTCTCTAGGACACGCTACATACTTTATACCACTGTTCAAAGAATGCTCACCGGGACATATTTTGTTTTTATGATAAAAGAGACCATATGAGAGACCCTAGTCTATGAACGAGATTTATATGCTACATCATTCATACTAGTCTGTAATACTATTGGTTATCAATACTCAAAGCTTCTACTATATCGAAAAAACACAAAAAATTACGTAGAAATATTTCCAAAGTAAATTTTAATACAGCTTTGTAAAAATGCCTCTACAAGACTCTCAAACCATAATCAAATATATAGCATGATACTCATAAAAATATTTTAAGAGAGATTATAAAAAAAATATTGACTTCCGTCAAACAGATCTTTTTGTGTAAGCTGTATTTTGTAGGAAGAATTCAAAAAGTCGATGCATTTCCCTATTTGTTATCACTACAAGAAGATAACCATACAATAAGTAACTTTAGATTTTTGTCGAATGAAGGCTTATTCAGAGGATATAGCAGTGGCGCAATCAAGGGGGAGGCAAATGGGCAATTGCCCATTTCATTTAGAAGTTTGCCCATTGAAATTTTTATAAGTAACTTTTTGCCCACTGAAACTTCTTTTTCTCTGAACCAGTGTATATATGTGTTTTTGCTCTACCACTTCCTATAAAATTCTCTCTGAAATCCTCAGGTAAGACATGTGCACAATTATAAACGACTATTATAAAAGACATCTCATTCGTTTGGTTGATACCGTATACGATTATATTTCATCGTGTGTAAAACATCGTAAATAATTGAATACTCGATTATCAGTTCCCTTGATGGTAGTCGTAAATTGGATACGATACGGTGATATATGATCGTAATACGATTTCCCCGAAATGTTTCATTTACGAGCAATAAATCATCGTCCTATGTAGTGTACATGTATACTTGTTGTTTTGTACTATTCGCCCATATAAAATTCTCTCTAGTTTAACTCTGATAGAACTCCACAGTTCATTACTTGAAATAGGCTAAAACACATCTAACTCAGGTTTAAAATCTACGTGTTTAATGCATTTTTTAATTAAAACAACCTCATTTCATTTTGTTTTGTATTTTTTCTATGTTATCAATCCTTCGTCGAACCAAGAAATTTTTGCCTATTGGTAAAATTATCGCCCATTTTGCCCATCGATTTTTTTCGATACAAGAGAAGTTTGCCCACTACTCGAAAAATCTTGGTTGCGCCACTGGGATATAGGTAGCATATCTAGCGAGAAAATAACAAAGCTAAAATATAAATTAGAATGTTATTATTATTCTTGAACACATATTTCGAAGAATCTTCGTTGGACCGCTTGAATTGCACCTTCTCTGCGATAAAATGGTATTACGAAAAGCGATTTTACAATATCATTTAAAGATGCAAAGCTTCGTTCGTAAACAACTAATCATGCACTTTTAGTTAATGAGTAATAGTTATTAATTTTTTCCTCCGACCAATTTACATCTTAAAGAAAACGTGTCAGTGATAGTTTTAGTACCACCAAATCACCATAATTACGTATATCAAAACACAAATTTATCTAACACTATGACCTTTCGATATTCATTTCATTACGTAAGAGAGACGAGAAATTATTTAGTAAAAAAATCTATTACCGACAACTAATCGACAAGAGAATTCGATTACATGAAAATTCGAAAAAAAATTATAATAGTTGATATAGTATTCGTATCCATTTATGTTGATCGATTTTCCTTCAATCACTATTCGAAGACTCTCGTCCATCAGGCACACTCTCAAACTTCACAATATAAATTGATTCGGTGATAATTACCTTTCAATACTATCGTAATGATTCTACACTTTAAAACCTAATAACTAAACATTCAGGTTCCATACATTGACAATATACTAATGTCTTTGAGTTATTCATAAGTACTATCAGTCAAGCATATTATCAAAGTAATGTCATTATTCCCTATTTTAACGAATCCCTTAATTTGAATGCATTCGTCTCAATCATTAATATCATACTACACAAAATGTCTATGAAATACACAAAAAATGTCTGCCTGCTCTCTATTATGAAAATCTAATGTATGGACTTTATTTAACTTGTACTATAGTTTTCAATACTTCCCATAGCTAAATATTGAGATTTATCATCGATATTGATTCATAATTACGTAAATTGTAATCAGCTATCATTAGTTCTTTGATAATCATAGCATATCGTGAATTTTTAATGAGAATCATTGTTATTGTATGTTTCGAATATGGGTCGAAATGCAATATTTAGACTTTTTTACCCCTATTTTGATATCAGGAGAAAATGTTATATATCTAGTTTTTGTAGAGCGTCAAAAACTCTATCGATTGCTATATGGTGCTTTTCTAATTTTAAAAGTTTAATGAAAAAATTATACAAGAAATTAGTCGATTAAGATGCGAATTTTTGCGAAAAAATGGTCGAAAATGACCTTTTTGACCGCTATCGTCGCTTAATTATCTCAGCTCTAGAATGTTTTCAGAAAAAGCTCTATACAAGAGTCGATGCAGAATTAAATAGGCTACAAACTGATAAGAAAGTTTTTTTGGCAATCGACTTTTCACATATAGATATAGTCAAAAAAGTCAGTCCGTAGTAAATTCTCTATGGTGAGATTTCAGACGATAAAACTTTGGATTCTTTTATGATATACTAAAGCCTAAATACCTATGGGGTCAAATCAAAAATCTGTGAACCATCATGTTTTTTTATGTGTCAAAATCTTTGATTTTCTCACGGAATGTTTCTTAAGCATTTTGCCTGGTGATTTTAGAAGTCTATAACTCTTTTTTTTTTTGAGAAAATGGAATAAACAAAATAGATCTATAAACAAAATACATGCAATTGATAAATAGAAGAAAAATAAGATGAAAATGTCAATCGAATTCATTGATATTAAATTGTAATCCTATTGCAGAAGTTTCGAGATCACTCGATGCAAATAAAGTTTCTTGTGATAGATTTTGTTCGATAGGAATACTATTGATTGAACTTGTATCTGATTGCTGACAATTGCTATTTAAAACATTCAACGATAATGTTTGATAGGATTCCGTTAAACAAACCAATCGATATGGATCTCCATTCGAAGTCCACTCCTCTAACATAAACATTCTCGCTCGTGCAATATCATTTAACATCAATTCATCAATTACAAATGTCTCTTGATTGGTATGTGCAAGAGTAAAAAGTAAATTAGCTGGGATAAATTGAAGTATACTCAAGATCCAATCGATGACTTCGCCATAGTTACGACCTTTATCAATTTGATAGAGAATACGTAATCGTCGAAGCCATAATTCGATATCGTTCGTTGTACAATCGATACGTGTATTTTGTGCATCATAAAATATTGGCATTCGTGTTTTATCAAGAAAGAGTATGTAACGTGGATGTGTGTTCGATGATGAATGAGTTTTATCGTTCGATTTGAAATAACTCGATTTATTTGTTGATGAACGAATTGTAGATATTGGCCGACGAGATGATGAGCTTGAGAATATCGAACGATTTACATCATCTTCGGAACGTGGATGAGCATCAAGAGCTGGATCACTCGAATGAAATGTTTGTGATTTGACTGATTCGAGTTTTTGTTGTGTTGGAAGTGAAACGTATTTAAAATTTTGTAATTGTTGTATTAAAACATCTTTACATGGTTGTTTTAAATGTTCGATCATATATTCATCAGCTAAGAGAAGAAAATCTTCGACATTTTCATTTGTTATTTGACCATGAAATTGAGGATAAATGTATTTCAATAATTCAAGTATGCTTTCACTTGTTTTACCTTCTAAAGCAATATCATTTTCGTTATGTTCCTTAAATTCTCCGTCGAACATTCGAGTGAATACAGGCGAAACTAATGATAATAACAATCGATGGCAATAGAATCTTTCTTTGCCGACAATTAAAGTTACATCGGATTTAATGTTCAATGTGTTCGTTGAATCAGTAAAATATTCATATGCTGACGATGCCATTTATTGATTGCAATCGTTTTTTTTACGATTTCGATGTATAATTAATGTAAAATGGTAAAAAAAAACCAGAAGACTATGTGAGTGTTGAAGTTCTTTTTTTTCTTCTTTTCTTCGTTTTCTCTCTCTTTCTTCTTTTTTTTATTACAAGGCTTGTTGTACATTAGTCAATGCACGTGTTTTGATTTTGATCCGTTCGTAATAGTTTCAAGCAAACCGACAAATGAAATAGAAAAAGAACAAGAACAAGAACAAGAACAAGAAAAAAATAATAACTTTGCTGAAAAGAATTTCTTTGCTTTTCATTGGAATTCATGTAAAGAAAAACTCAGAGTTACGAGGCGCTATCGAGGCTTATTTTTGAAACGTTTAATTTGAATAGAATTCATCTCAATAGCTTATCTATCAAAAAAATATAACATTAGTTTTTGATTTTCTTTGTAAATTGCTCTTGAACACAAGAAAAAAAGAAAGAAATTTGAATATTTCATCATGAAATCTGACCTGTTAATCCTTATTTTGTCGATGAAAGCTTTGATTTTGATCTATCATTAATATTCATCTAGATAGTTTCAAGTAGCGATGTATGCTTTCTTAATCCTCTCTACTTCGTTAAAAGAAAAGAAAAAGACGATCGAAACAAATCATCTCTAAAGCTACTGTATATGATTGGCAAACGTTGAAAGATGATGACGATCATTTTGATGAAGAAAATCGATTTTATTTTCTCAAAAAACAATTTTATTCCGAAGAAAAAAAACGAAGATTTCTCCACGATGACATGAAAATTAGTTTGTTTGTTTGTTTTTCGAATAATTAATAATATTAATAATAATAATAATAATAAATGTGCATGGCATGCATATGATGAATAAACGAAACGCAAATGAAAAGACAAAAAAAAAAGAAAAAAAAAGAAACGAAGGACAATTAAAGGGACTGCAAAAAACAACAATCACTCAAATAAAAGTTCGTTGATTTATTTTTTGTTTTGTACAATTGTTTAATTTTTGAACATATCGGCAAGTAATTTTGACATTGATGTATTGCCGATTGTACGTGCGAAATAAGTTTTTTCGATGGCTGATGATGGAATACTGCGTAATAATGGTAATGTTAAAAGTAATCGACCGAAACTTTAAAAAAAAGAAAGAAAGTTAAAGAGTAGAAGAAGAAGAAAAAAGACAACAATTCCTACCGAGTTGGTTGACTCGAATTATGTATTTGTGTGAATTGAGCCAATGTTATTTGTGCTTGATCTTGTAGATTTTCGACCATTTTTGTTTCTCTTAATGTTCGTGTATCTAAACGAAAAGCAAATAGATTTGATGATTTTTGTTTTCGAAGTTCCAACGTGTTCGATTACCAAAACGGAAGAGAACAATTGCTTTCAAACAAGCAAATTCAATTGGATCGAGTTTTAATTGTTTGAAACGATATAAAATATCGTTCAACAAACGTGAAATCGACTTGCCATTGTCGGTATCCAATTGATAACGATTGAGTGCTGTTGTAAACAAAGGTCCACCGTTTTCCAATGATGCCGAACATTGAATTGCCCAAAGAAGAAATAATTCCGACCAAGATTCTTCCAATAGAATTAACTAGAAAGAAATAAGAACGTGCTCTTTTCACTTATTCAAAAACAAATGGGAAGCTAAACAATAGAGAATTTTCTTTTTTGAAGATTAATCATGAGACATTGCAAATCTCTTCAACTTGACAAAACTATTTCGTTCATCTTATTTTGTCACTCTCATGTTGATTGAATGCGAATTTGTTTTATTTCTTGATCCGTCTTTTCATCCGTGTTGATTATTTGAAAAGACGACATGTTTTTCAATGTATCAATTTTCATCAAAAGATGTTCATATGTTATTCAAATGACATGATATTTTGAGGATTAGAATATGTCAATACGAAGAAAACATTATTTGAACTTATTTTGTTCGAAAGATAAGAGAGAGAGAGAGAGAAAAGCAATAATACCTGATCACGAAAAGGTAAACTTGAAAATGTTGGCAAATTACGAATCCATTTGACAATCATCAAAAGTATTTGAGCTGATGTTGCCGAGATTTGATCGTCGGTTTCAGTTGAAAAGATTTGATTTGTTGATAAATCACATTCATCTACAAACACACAAATTAAGAGACAAGTTTATTTGCTTTTCGGATGAACGTTACCGTCTTGTTTTATTGATGATGTACTGCCTTCACCTGGTGATGAAGCTGAATTGGAATTTGTTGGACGATGATGCATGACTGATACTGTTGTTCCGTTACCATCGCAATTGAAATCAATTGAATCAGCACGAACTTGAGCACTATTACGCGGTTGACGTTCGTTTTGAACAGCTAAAATTAACAAATCATCAATTCTTATTGTATTTTTCTCTAAATTTAATTCCTATTTACCTTCTTTAATCATACCCATTTGTAAGCACTAAAATTATCGACAAAACTATTTCTTCGAAATCTTATTGGTTGAAATTATCTGTTACTTTTTTAAGTCGACAAGCTTGACATTGATTTCGATGTGCTTTATCAACAATGCACATGCCTGTATTTGCTTGACAGCTGAAATATTAAAAATAACTTTTCTTTTTCTACCGAATTGACCTCGAAAAAAAATCTCACCGATAAATTAATTTGCGTCGAACACTTCGCTTAAAAAAGCCACTGCAACCATTACACGCTAAGATGCCGTAGTGTTTACCGCTGGAGATATCTCCGCAAACGGCACAAATCAAATTATTTCCCATTGTATGATTCGTTGAAATTGAACTCGAGCCGACAACACCGGCGACAGCAACAGCGGCTGCTGCAGCTAATTTAGCTGCGTGTTGATTACGTTGTTGTTCAGCAACGACAGCAGCTGCAGCGGCCGCTTCTGTATATTTAGCCATATTGGCAAAATAGGCATGAGGAGAGATTGGATAAGGTTGAACAACCGAATAACGATGATTAGTAAATGAATGAGGACGAAGCATTTTTGATGATGAGGATGAGGAAGATGAAGCTGATGGTAAACACATGGAAAGAATTCCAAATGGATTATCAGCATTCGAAGTTGTTTTAGGTGGAATTAATGAATTATAATAATTTAAAATAGGTTCTTCTTTCGGTTGAACAAATTGTTCTTGGTCATCATTATGACTTGTAATACTACTTTGACTACTATTATCATCATCATTAATTGTTGGACTTGGTTCATTTAATGGTGATGAACAATCTAATCAAAGAATAAATATCCAAATTTAATTCGTTTACAACTGTCTGTTTCTCTCTTTTTTTTTCTTTTTCGATTAAGATTTGCCGCTCACACATCTCTTGCTCTTTTCATATTCATATCCTTCTGAGAACAACAACACTACTTCTCCAAATGATGATGTGTAGATGTGATTAATTTTCTATCGAATCAATATATATATACGACTGCTACACAGAGACACACGCGTACATAGCTTGACAAGTTTAACGATGTTAATTTAGGCAGAGTGAACACATACTCAGCATGATGTCTTCAAATCATTGATCACTTGTGCGAAGGAAAAGAAGAAGAAGGCGAAGAAGAAGAGAGAAAAAATTGATGTGATGTGCGTCTAATTTGTTCTACTTCATCGCAGCATGATTATCATTTTCTTTTTCTCTTATATGAAATATTCGATCGAGCAAAAAGAAGATAAGTTTTTTAGGATTTAATTGGATAACGTGCTGTCGTTGTCATCAACTTCCAATTCTCAATTTTTAGGAAAAGAAATGTATCTATTGAATTATTATCGTGCAAATAACAATCGAATAGAAAGAGTCTAATCGAGAACATGTCAGAAACAATGGAACGACAAGTGAATGTCTCAAGATAATCATTGTTCAACTAGACGATTTACGCTTCAGATATTCACTCATATACTTGCGTATCAATATAGGAAATACGAATATATATATATATACGTATATGAATCGATCATATCGTCAAAAAAAAACATTGTATACAAGAGAAAGATTTCGTTTGATGTTTTTCTTCCTATTTTCTGAGAGGATACATACCGTTGTTGCTTGATGATTTTGTTGTATTATTTGCTTCGAGACTTTCGTGAATTTCCATGATGAAGGAAATGAATATTTAAAATCGAAATGACGAACAAATGAAATAGTTGTTTCTTCTTCTTGAATTCTTTTTTTTTGTTGGCAAAGAAAACGAGATGTCAAGTATTTGAGGTGTAAATCAAGCGCGAGGCGTCGAGATCGAATGAAAGAGCACTACCAACCATCATCATCGATCAACTTAATTTCGAGTGGTGGAAAGAGAAAGAGAGAGAAAAAGAGCAAAAGAAAATCTTTCATTGGTTCACAACAGTTAAATCTTTGAGAAAAAAAAAATCTTCATTTCTCTTCTCTTTCTTTCAACGAATCAGCTTCGTTCTCTCTCTCTTCTCTGACATGTCAGAAAGCGGTCCAACATGCATACGAGACGACGAAATGAGAGAAGAAATAGAGATTTACTGCTAGTGAATTCGACTACCAATATTGAAATTGGGGATTAATAAGAGGAACCATCGGATATGAAACATTTTTCTCTTCTCTTCCCTCTCTCTTTTGCGACTAAATCAGACACGCATAGATTCAATGTAAAAAATCGTTGACATACATGTATACATGCGTATATTTATTTGCTCAAAACGACTAAAGTAAAAAGAAAAACAGGAATAAATTGTTAGATTAACCATCGTCAAACGATAGTAGTAGCAGTCGTATTGTCAAAATGAATTTGAATATGTAGATGAGTCGATTGCAATGGGTGAGACAATCCTCGATCTATTTAGATTGATTTCTATTTACTTATCGTCTTTTAAATAACAGAAAATATTTTCATCTTTGTTTCTATTGACAATCTACCTCTGATTAACGAGGAAAAAAAAAGAAAACGAATGTCATTCATCGTATCGTTGTTCATTTAATACGGACAACGAACGCGTGTGTTCGAGGCTTATCATTTCAATTTATTTCAACACAATAAATTCCATTTGATATACACATAGTAACTCTAACATGCATACATCTCTTTCTTTCGTTAAAAGATTTTTTAAATCGTTAAATAAATAGAAAAATGAATTTGATCATCGTCATCATCATCATCATCGTACAAATTTAAAGTCTCGATAAGGTAGAATTGATGTGACACGTGTGGATCTAACCAAGCGAATAATGACTTTTTTTTCTTCACTAAACGAAAAGAAAGAAAGAAAGTTATCTTTCTTGTTTGATGGAAAATAATTCTATGACAGATGAGTCGATTAGATTTCGCGTGTGTACGTATTTTACACTTGAAATTTACCGTTTTTTTTTTGCTTTTTTATTCGTTCGTTGTTCTCTTTTCTTAACAATCTATTCTTGTTTAATGAGACACGCAGCAAGTTTCAACTAGGCATTGTAAACGTCAATCATAATGTCGTCGGTCTGCCAACAACAAGTGGATTTGTCCTAACTTTGACGCGATTTGTCACACGCACGTTCTTTTTTTTGCTCAACGTCATGCACGCTTTCGGAATGTCTCATTAAAGTTGAACGTTTTGTAATCTTTAGAAATATTAACAAAGGAGAGAGAAAAAAACGAGATTTCGTTTGTTCCCTCGAACACACACACACACACACACTTATGTCTTCTAGTTTTATTTAGAATTATATCGAACAAGGTTAATTGAATCACATAGAAAAAAAACAAGCAAAATGTTCAATTTTATGTTTTGAAAAAAATAAATTTCGTTTCTTTTTCTAACGTAATCCGAATCCTTCAGCATTATTAATAGCTATGGCGAGTTTATTCAGTAATTTTTCTCTCGATGAATAATCAGGAAGAAGTAGAACGTTAAAACATGTGTGTGCTGTCGGCAAATGTTCTGTATCAGGGCCATTACGAGATATAATTAGTTTCAATCGAGCCAGTCCACCGATGCTAAAACACGCAGAATTATCGTGATTTAGATTAAATGCGTAAATAACTTACGGTGCTCGATCACTACCAGTTGTAAATCGAAGAAATTTCCTTTTTTGCTCATCAGTAAAACTGATTAAAACACTCCAAAAATTTCTAAAGAAAAAAAATGATTCATATGCACACGAATCGAGAACATTAATAAGTCCATGTTTCGAACAATTAGAATTTAGGATAAAGAATAAAAACTAGACGATGACATACTGAATTGTTGGACTGTCTTTGGTGTAACCATTGTCGTAGTAAGCAGCAAGAGCAAGTTGATTGAAATCTAAAATTTGACTACCGGCGACAAGCAAATCGATTTCATTGGGCCGAAAGATTTTTCTCAATGAACTATCATTTGTCACCAATAAAAATCCGTGATAAAACGGATGAAATTGTTTGTCAATACTTTGATTTAACATCACGTCACTGTAAAGACGTACGAATTCCTGATAGTGTGAAATACAAAAAAATGAACTGGCAAATTTAAATCGATTTCTTCTACAAACTTCTCGATTTTCTTTGGTTACGGCGATCGATTGTCCGTTTTCTTTTAAATCAAATACAATTGGTGAACCTGTAGCATCACTAACAGCGATTTGAAATGTCAAATTAAAAGCTTCTTCAACCGTTGTGTTTTCTCTATCTTCATCGAATGTTAGAAGATCTGTTAAATTTTTATAAATTGTCTTTAAACAAAAACATGAAACAAGTTTCTATATTAAAAACTTATCTACCGGATGTGAACTTTCAAGATCTTCGAATACTCCGATTTTCCCCATTAATTTTCGATAGATTACAGGTGGAAATTGAATATCAAGAATGACTGAATTATATATCGCTAAGCCGACTAACATTCCAATTAACGTATATTCTCGATCGAGATCTTCGATTGCCGATGGATTGAACCATAAACATCGTGTTTCTTCGTTCGTCATGAACATACCGTATTCAGGACTGAAGATTTGTTGAATAATTAGCTGAAAGAATTCTTTGGACAAACCGCCTGAAATCCGAAAGACTAAATAAAGAAATTCTAAAATTGAATATCTTGCCTTCGTCATGTCCTTGTTCGCCTTCGAATTCAACGAACAATTGTTTTTTCAATTCATCTGGATGTTCAATGCCTTGATATTCCAACTAGAGAAAATTCTTTAGCAAAAAGAAAAACCTTCGAGTTTCAACATACCGAAATTAAAGCATCTTCAATGAGATGATTGCGCCGAACGCATAGTTTAAAATATGGATTGATTTGAACAGCATTGAAGATATAATTCATCAATGTTGAACGTCGTTGCATCATCATTCGTGTTCGATTTTCAATGTTAATCAATGCTGAAATGGAAGATTTTCAAGTGAATTCTAAATCTTGAGTTGAGTTCATACTGATTTTATTGATCGTTGAAAGGAAAAATGGATAGGAAATAAATGAAAATTGGTTGTTACTCGATGGTTGTCCAAGAAATTCGAAATATTCTCGTTTAATATTAATTTTTTCATTTGCATATTCATTAATGAAATCTTCGAATCGACATCGACCATGTCGATATTCATTTGGTTCAAGATCGAGTTTTGTCTCTAATGGATTTTGAAAAGGAGAGTCACTGTTTGATTTTCTTCTACGTTGTACTATTGATTCAGTAGTCTCTGGATTAGCCGTCTCATCGATAGTCAAATGACGACGACGTCGAATCAATTCCAATTGTATTGTATCATCCATCAAACGTTCTTTTGCGAGAATCTCATCACAATCACGTTGACTACTCAACAGATTTGCATAGAAAAGTATACATAACGCACCAATTCCTTCTTTCATTCCTAATAAAGTCAAACAAACGAATAGTAAAATTTCTTCTCACCGATTTACCAGGTTCGTTTGATAGCAGAGCATCGTCGTCGTTGAATGTACGATTTTGCTTTTCACACCAACGAAATGTATGCAAAGTGATGTATTGTTGTACATGAGAAACATATTGATTTAAATTCGTCGAATATTTTGATAGTAAACGAACGAATTTTGTTTGAGCATCGAACGGTAATTTGATCAAATTTGAGTAAAATAAACGAGCAATATCATAAATAAACATTGGATCGGAAAGAAAGGAGAATTCGAATATAATAAAGAATATATTGAAAAAATGTGCATCTGTTTGGTCTTTGGCTGAAAGTAAATCCGTCAAAAGACGATTGAGAGATTGATGAATAGTTGACAATATTTCATCTTCATAAGATAAAAGTAAGTTTATCGAATTTTTCATTGCCTCAAAATCTAAAGTGATTTCATCGTGTTCAGCTGTCGCGTGTTTTTTCAGAAAACTTGTTGATAAACTCAATCGATTCGAAAATATCAATTCAATTGAACTTCTTAATAAATCCCAATTCTTTCTTTGTTTACATAGATCAATTAAATCTCGAAGATTTTCTTCGGTAAAATTCTTAATTTGACTCGCGTCAAAACATAGCTGAGCTTGTTTAGAACACAATTGAACAGCTTCTGCGGCTAATCGATTTCGATCTTCTAAGAAATTCTTATCGATATATTTAAATGCTGAACTCGATCGACAATAGACATTCGAACACTGACTATTTCCTATCCAATGAACGAAAAACTACATGATTTTAATCAATGAAAATCAAACGAAGATTTTCATACCACATCCATCGGTTAATTGACGAAAATAACGATGAATTAAGTTTTTTACTAGAGAATAAAAATCAGTTTTTAAATATGAAAATATACGAATATAGATTGCAAATACCAGATGACATGGAATCGATTTTTTAACCTATTTTTTTTGCTTTCTTGGTAAAAATTGTTGAGTCAGCTGTTTGTCACCATTTTACCACAGCTCGGAAGTATCTGCATGCCAATAGAATGTAGAAGGTTTTTTTTTCAAAAAGCAAAAGCTGAATTCTGCAGAGGGCGTTTTTCGGATATTTGTACTTGTTTAATTTCAACTATGTGATCGAATGATCTCCATGAATACGTATCTGCTATATTTTTTCCTTTGTTTCTCGTTTAAACAACCGGTCAATTCACACAGTAAATTATACAAAAAGGGTGCACAACACACACACACACATTCATATCGAAAACAAGAGCGAGAAAAACTTGTTCTTTTATTCTTTGTTTAGTTTGCTTCCTGCACGATAAGCTTCGAGATCAGCATCGAGATCATCCGCTGTTACTTCTTCTTTCTTTCCACCACGTGTTCGATTTCCTCGAAAACTATTCTGTTGATTGTTGTTACCATTTCGATTGCCAAATCGTTGATTTCGATTTCCTACCGACTGAGAGCCACCATCTGCCGATCCACCAACTAATTTGATGTCCATTGGACGACCTAAACACGTTCCAACACCAAATAGAATTCAAATCGAAATGATCTTTTTTTTTGCAATTTACCATCTAAGTTGAGACCGTTATATTTCTTAACAGCAGTGACGGCATCAGCACGACGTTCAAATACAACTTCAGCGGTGCCCAATGATCGGCCAGTTTCATCGAAATGTACACGAGCGATTCGTACAGCTCCAATATCACCAAATAATTCCTTCGAAAACCAAATCATATAACCGTGATCCGCGAATTGACTCGCATTCTTACTTCAACATCATTTGTTGTAACGCCAAAATCTAAATTGGAGATGAGTAATTTCGAGGTGCTATTGTTTTCATATAGATCATGTTTCCAACGACCTCCTGGTGCATTTTGTGCTCGTGGCTAAATTTGAAACGAGTTAAAACTAAGTCTGTCGAATAGATTCACTCACAATTCCACCACCACCACGACCTGATCGACCACGAAATCCACGATTGCTATCTGCACCACCACCACGTCGATTCGATGTTTTATCGATTTGAATGATATCATCGAGTCCAAGTCCTACTTGATCTATGCCAGCCATTGTTGTCGTTGTCGTTTGAAATACGTATATGTAATAACAAGAAATGGCGTTAATCTAAAAACTTCATGTAGATTGAACATATTCGCTGTTAAAATTTCAATGGGATAGCTATTCATACGCCATAGTCATCGAATGACCATAGTGAAATTTTTGTATATAGACCCTTATTGTGAATGATCCGAACCAATCAAAGCTAACGTACGAACAATGAACATGTAATTCCTTATCGAACAGGGAGAAATATGTGATAACCAACGGAGATTTTTGTATATATTTTACTTGTTTTGAGAAATAAATAAAAGCGGGTAGTTCATAAATTTGAAATAATAAATGAATCGATCGAAAAATAGCAGCCAAAGAACCCAACAATCTCATTCTGATGATGAGAGTGATGAAACAGCCATGGGTGATATTGTTACAGAATTCACTCGTGAGTTGCTATTTGAAATCCGAAAATGAATGAAAAAGAGTTTTAAGATTACGAAGCATTTCTCGATAGTCAAATCTCTGAAAATGATTACAACTATTTACAAGTGAGATTCTTGTTTCCATACACTTTCGATTCTAATTGAACAGCGAAAAGGATACAGATATTGCACGTGAATTTATCGAATTAGGCTATCGAGGTGTTGGTCATGCAATCACTAGAGAAGATTTTAAAGACCGTAAATATCGTGCTGAACTTGCACTTCATTCTCGTCGTCAAGTTCTCGCTCCAATAATAAGCGATACACTAACGATCCTCGAACCGTTTCCTAAAGCACTTGCATCACGTGAAGAAGCAAATCGAACAACTCGTTTATTAACAATCATATTTATTCGTGATCGAAATCATTTCAATCACGAGATCTCAGCCTATATCGACTATGCAAATCGATTGAAAACCGAAGATCTAACCCGATTCTTTCTCGGACAACTCAAACTCGTACCTTCAACAAACGATCTCAGTTATTACAATTGGGATACACATATGACGACATCGAATGATACTAGTAATTTTCGTTTATTATCCGATGTCAATGGAATAAGATTCCGTTGTGAACATGATCGAAAGATAATCTATGTCGATCCTGAATCTACACACTATGGAGATGGAACGACAAGAACAGTCATCAATACAAACGCCTATCTGCAAGTCATTCTCTATGTAAATCCTTGAATAGTCCATTCAGTTACTCTCGTCAGGTTGGTTTTTCTTTTGTATAGGATCATTATTTACGGCGAAAGAAATTTTAACAAAATTTATGAATTTCTGTTTGAACTATGTGATCGGATGATCTCAATCCGTATGTATATTTTTGTTTCTTTGTTTTTCTAGTTTAAACAACCGGTCATTTCACACAGCAAATTATACAAAGAGAGTACACACGCACATTCATATCGAAAACAAGAGAGAGAGAGAGAGAGAAAAAAAACAAAATGACAAATACAATTGATATATATCAACGAAAACAAATGAAACCAGACAAGAAAACAACGCATACAAGAACATAAATTGTTCAATTGATGTTTTTAAAAGTTGTCTTTCGACTGCGATAGGTGTACATGTAAATTTCCATAGTTCCGTATACAAACAACAAAAAAACAAGAAGAGAAGAAAATGAACAACATAGATTAAAGACGAAAAGTTTGTTTGTTTGTGTTTATTCTTTGTTTTGTTTGCTTTCTGCACGATAAGCTTCGAGATCGGCATCGAGATCATCCGCTGTTACTTCTTCTTTCTTTCCACCGCCATTTTGTTTACCACCACGAGTTCGATTTCCTCGAAAACCATTCTGTTGGTTATTATTATTACCACCGCCGCCATTTCGATTGCCGAATCGTTGATTTCGATTTCCACCGAAGTTACCTGATAAACGATTTCCTACCGACTGAGAGCCACCATCTACCGATCCACCAACTAATTTGATGTCCATTGGACGACCTAAACACGTTCCAACACCAAATAGAATTCAAATCGAAATGATCTTTTTTTTTGCAATTTACCATCTAAGTTGAGACCGTTATATTTCTTAACAGCAGTGACGGCATCAGCACGACGTTCAAATACAACTTCAGCGGTGCCCAATGATCGGCCAGTTTCATCGAAATGTACACGAGCGATTCGTACAGCTCCAATATCACCAAATAATTCCTTCGAAAACCAAATCATATAACCGTGATCCGCGAATTGACTCGCATTCTTACTTCAACATCATTTGTTGTAACGCCAAAATCTAAATTGGAGATGAGTAATTTCGCCGAAGTATTGACTCCGACACTTTTCTGTCCGCCATTGTTTTCATATAAATCATGTTTCCAACGACCTCCTGGTGCATTTTGTGCTCGTGGCTAAATTTGAAACGAGTTAAAACTAAGTTTGTCGAATAGATTCACTCACAATGCCACCGCCACCACGATTTCGAAATGCATTGTTACCACCATTACCGCCGCCACGACCTGATCGACCACGAAATCCACGATTGCCACCTGCACCACCACCACCACGTCGATTTGATGATTTCTCACTTCGAATGATATCGTCGAGTCCAAGTGCTACTTTATCTACGCCAGCCATTGTTTCGTTGTCGTTTGAAATACGTTTGTGTAATAATAAGAAATGGCGTTAATCTAAAAACTTCATGTAGATTGAACATATCCGCTGTTGAATTTCAATGGGATAAATGAAGTGGACATATGTCTATAGAGATCCGTTTGGATGAACTATTCATACGCCATAGTTATCGAATGAACAAGGGATTTCCTAAAGTTTTCTTTTCTTTTTCTTTTGCTATCATATTAATGAAAATATAAGGACGAAGATTAATAAATATATAAACGAAAATTACGACATTGAAATGCCAAAAAAATGAAATAAAACCTGAAGAAAAATCATTGTGTGTGTGTGCGTGCGTGTCTATCTTGATGAGAAGAAAAACATGTTTTGTCGACGTATATAAATCATCGTATTTTCATGACCATAGTGAAATGATCGTATATTGACCTTTATTGTAAAGAGTATGAACCAATCAGAATTGATTTGTGAACAATGAAAATAATAAATCTACGAAATAACTTTTTTTATTAAGAAAAAATCGAAATTTAAATAGAAAAAATTATTTTTTTTAAATTAAAATTTTGTGAAGTTTGTTGATTGGTTTATGACCGTTGACAGACAGTTAGCGCGCTCAACGTTTTATATTAAGAGCAATTTTAATATCTCGATGTGTCATGTGAAAAACAATGTGAATCAACAAAATAAAATTTTATTTTTCTTATGGCATAGTCAGATAAATAGGTTATTGTTTGCTTTTTTGCTGGTTAAAACCTAGTTGTCATTCGCTATCTCACGTATACAGATTTAAAATAACGTGTCACCTGTAGAATTTTGCATAAAAACGAAATAGAAATGAGTCAATTATTTTATCTTCGATATGCTGAATTAATTAATCTACTAAATGAATTCAATAAGACATTAGAGAAATTCACAGAAGATGAACCGGATTTGATTAAATTCAGTATCGTACCGGAAACTGATCGAAGTATCATATGGAAATTCTTCATTCGAATAAAATGTGCACGAGTAGATACATAAATTCAATTCAATTGATATCGAATCTATATGCTTTTCTTCTGATACTTCATTTCATAGATATCAAAAACCGATGGACAAATCATTGAAGAGAATATCTTTAGTGCAAAGCAATTTCTCTCTGTATATCAATCATTAACAGATCAACTATTGGCTTTGGAAGAGAATAATCCATCGAATAGACTGATTAATTCATCGAAATCAACTTCGACAGCTACATTAACAATGGACTCAATCAAAGAAGATTATGCAGGTTTTGCTGAGAATCAAACAACTATTGAACAATTTTATTCCGTCAATGACCAATCAGCTGCACATTCGATTGCAACACGTCCGCAAATTTCTCGTTCAATTTCCGTGGGAACATTGTTCGTCCAAATCTGATTTCATTTTTCTCTACTTATTCATTCGTATTTTGCATAGATCATTGCCAGTATTCGATAATCCTGAGTGTTGTATTTGTATGGATAATCCGCCTGATTTAATTCTGTCATGCGAACATCGATTATGTGAACAATGTTTTCAACGATGGTTTGTTCAATTGAATTCTTCGATTTAGATTTATGAAAATATATTTTTAGGGCGAAAGAATCCGAAACTCTCGGACAACAGACATGTCCGCTATGTCGATGTATTGTTAGTGTTCATGGCAATTTTCTGCTTTTAGAAAAACCGAAAAATGACGATGTCAAAAAAGCAATTAAACAATCGCTCTTTGGATTGACAAAAGACAATGAAAACAATTGATTTTTTTTCTTCTTCTTTTTTTCGTTTCTCGATTATTCTCAACATCAGTCATTCGATACGATGACTGTGTATTTTATTTGCTAACCATTAAACGAATAGAAAACGTACGAAACGAAAAGATAAGAACTGATAACATTACTAATTTTGACTCATTCACCTGACTATATTACCTGAAAAAAGTCCGTTTTTCTTTTCAATCTACTAACAAAATGTCGGTACAAGCACTATTACAAAATGATGTTAAACAAGTTTCGGGACCTAATCTTCGTCTACTCATCTCGACTTTGCCATCAGAACATACCGTTGAAGTAAAATACAAAATAAATTTCCAAAAAACAATATCGAATTGAATTTTTGTCTTAGCAATTCATCGGTCAATTAAATACAATGAAAAATCTTGACGAATTTTTAGCTTTAAATAATAATGCTGACGGTATTATTGTCGTTTCACCTGAAAAAGATGGCAAACGTCAAATTGGTTTCTATGTAAAACAGTACGAACATATGCCACCAATTAATGAATTTCTTCAACGTGGAGAAAACAATCTCAGTCTTCGCGAACGTGGCATTCCAATCAATCAAGCTCGAATTAAATTATTCGAACAAACAAATACCCAAACATCCCAAGAGCAATTACAATCATTACTTGAAAATTTTGCAAAAGATTTTCAACCAAACAATTCATCATAAGAGATTTTTTCCTTTTTTTTGCAATCGTTTTTATCTTGATCAACGCCTATTGTTTTAATTCATTTGCTATTGATTTTACTTATGTTATATTGAATAAATCACGCGCTAGTTTATTCTTGAATGATCGAAGGAACTATTATCACCATTGTTTTTATTATTAGTTTGAGATTTAATTAGCAAGCTTTTCAATACAAATTCTTTAGGTAGAATCATTTGAAAAGTTGTTTTTTTCTTTTGTCTCAAAAAACAAAAAAAGTCATTTACAATAAATAAAAAATAAATATCGAAAAGAAACGAAACATGATAATGTATTTTAGGTTCGTGTTCTATTTCGGTGAGGCTGTCGTCGTTGGAGATGTAGCCGATGGAATTATGTTTGATGTTGTCATATCATCTGGTAATTGACTAGTAATCCAAGTTAAACCTATTTGAATTTAAAATATGAATTTAAATGATAAAAAAATCTATCGATTTACTCCATTTTAGATTCGTTAGCATGTATTTCAATGCTTTCGTCCATTGTTCTAATGAACCAGCTTTAGAACTGGACAAATAAATCGAGAATAGAATATTTCTTCTTCAATTCGAAAAGTCAATTTACCTAACACTGAATTGATATCCATTGTTATCAGTAATCATACCCTTGCCTGTTGGATCAATTTTATACGGAAAAAAACTTGGACTTTTTGAACGGATTGTTTCTTCAAACTAAATCGAAATTGATTTTTGTCAAAGAAACATTTTTATGATCATCAGGAAAAATCATACTTGATTAACACAATCAAGAAATGCAATCATAGCATTATCAAATCTAGATCATTGAAATTGATTTTTATAAATCGATATTATTGAAATCTTGTTGCTTTTTTCTTTACCCCGTATCCCAAGTGAAATGTCTCTTTCCACTGTAAAGTGGTAATTGAACACATTTACCATTGGGTTCATCACTGAGTACTTCGATATACGAATGACTTCCCAATGGAACAATTCGATATCTAAACAAATTATTTTTACAAAAACGAATTCGGTTTTCTTTTGTTTCTTTTTACTTAGAAAATTGAAGATCAATTCGTCTAGCTAATGCATTTAATAGCAAAGCAGTTTGGCCAAGACCTGCATTAATTTCAGCCCATTCGACTGGCTAAAATTCATCGAGAACTATTTCGATAAATAGATCATCAAAATTAAATTGACCTGTTGACTGGGTAAACGACCAAGTCGAAAATCATTGATCGTACCGAAATGTTCTTGATGCCTATTTTGACAAAAAAATGAACTATATCTTTAACAATAAAGAATAAAACGTCTCTACCAGATATGAAATGCAGCATTGAAAGCATTGGTTTTGCTTAATTTTTCATATTGAGAACTGGCATATTTGATTTGATTATCAATACTGAGAAGATGATGAATAGATGTTTTCTATTATTGCGAATAAGAAACTGTATTTTTACCTTTTTTGTTTATCTTCAGCTTCGAATAATAAACGTTTTTGTTCGTTATATTCTTTTAAAAATCTTTTAATAAAAATAAATAAATAAATAAATCTGGATTTTAATTAACAAGAATCTTTATACTGTATCTCTTCAGCTTCTATTCTTTTTTCTTCTTCAGTTAATTCTTCTGATCTTTGTTGAACTTCTTCGTTTTCTTGTTGTAATTTCAGTAATTCCTCTTTTAATCTCTCTTCTTCAGCATCCAACTAAATAATTATAATCAAATGAAAGTTTTTTTCTTCTTCTTCTTCTTCTTTCAAATTACATTCGCTAATTCTTCTTTTAGTTTCTCATGATCTTCTGGTGTACAATTCGTTGTTGAATTCAATTGTTCGAGTAATTTTCTATTTCAAAAAATTCTTTTTAAAACAAAAAAGAACATTGACTCTCTTTGTTACTTGTAGCTCGATAATTCTTGTTGAGCTGTTTGAAGATCTTGATCAAGTTCATTCAAAAGTTGATGTGCACAATTCTAGAAATATTTAGAAAAATTATTTCGAAAACAAACACACCTCATTTTCTTTTTATTCACATCACAAAGAGGATGATCGAATGTGTATTGTTCAGATAAAAAATCGTAGAATTTCTCATGTTTCTAGAAAATAAAATAAACGGATTTGATTTTCAATCATTTATTTTTACGATAATATCATTTCGAAGATCACGCATTGATTTTTGTTCTGGATCTTTGTTGACATCATGAGGCACGTGAGGAACAAAGGCAAAACCATTAGTACTATCGATGCTACTTTGAGATCTAATATAAATGAGAGGAAAGATAGAAGAATGTTTTGTTTTAGCTATTCGTCTGAAAACATACAAGCGTTTTCCACCTAATGTTTTTCGAATACAGTTTCCACTATCGATCTAAAAACGAAATCAAGATCAAAAGTTACATTTATTTTTCACGTTTTTTTACTTCGCCTTGTTGCATTTCATTGAACGGATCTTCGCCGATCGCCATATTCGAAGCTAAAATTGTTCGAAAATTGAAAAATACGAACGAGAAAAAGTCAACAACATTCGATTACCATTAGGTTTAACAAGTTGATCATCAAGTGTATCCAAAGAGGGATCCTGTTGAAGACCAATACCACATGATTGACAAACAAATTGTGGAATTGGTGATTTAGCAGTGAGAATATTTGTAGCCATAACTTAGTTTATTTTCGTTTTCGATTAGTAGTGAAGAAAAAAAATCTAATCTCATGTTTTTATTTACTCATTTTCTAGCAAATGAGTCATTCAAAGGACTTCATTGGTTATTTCCAATGACTGGATAACACGCATTGCATTTGTTGGATTTAGGGCTGCAACAAACCCAGACGTTTGGGTTTTTTTAGAGAAAGATTAGGGAACATCAATTTTTTCCCAAATTTGTATTCTACTTTATTCAATGCTGAGTTGTCGTAAGTTTACAGTACAAAGATGAAACATAACATATATTGAAAGACTATATCTGTCAGTTGGATTGGAAGCAAACATCTGGAACAAGTGTTATGACTGAAACGTGCTATGTCACTAGTTATTCACCAAGTTTCAGGTTGTATTATCTCATATTTAATACGCAAAACTCTTCTGAGTGACGCCAAAAAACTAATTCTACGAATAAATAAAAATAGAGAAGACTGAATAACATGGGAAAAGTAAAAAAATTAAAAATGCTAGTTACTTTTACTCTGTACATGATCAATCGATGAAAAATTACCTAGTACTAATTAACAACATCGAACGAAATTAGCAGAAAATGCAAAACAAATTTATAGTTAAATCAGTGTTTATAATATTAAAATTAAATTAACTTAACTATTTTTCATATTATGCTAAAACGCAAATCAAAAGTCAGAAATATTTAAAACTGTCCCGTAAATCATTAAAAATTTTACTCAGACACAATACGTCATCTTCGACAGGGTTAGGACATTTTTTGTTTTTTCTGCGACGTTCTACATCAAAATAGTTTATTTAACAAGAGATAGAAAAGAATACAACTTCTCAAATCTGTAAATCTCATTTTACGTATAAGTTACATGTCTAACTAGAATGTAGGATTTAATTAATGAAAATATTTGATTATTATATTCTGTACTTTTTTGTCTGGAAGTCACTAAATTCACATTTCCATAATATCGAATCCTATCGATAGTGAGAGAGAGAGAGAGAAAGAGAAAAGAAAAAAACATCGTTGTTTTATATTCTAGAAAAATCAAGCGAAATACGCCGATTTCCTGACAAAATAGAAGATGACCATTCATTTTTGTTTATAGAATCCATCATGAAAAATAAATTCTAAAGATCGATCGTCCTTTCGTTTCGAATCTTGATGATCATGTAATTCCAAAACTTCTAACTTCAAGATCTCAAATCAATACATATGATGGATGTCAATTCCGAAATATATAACAAATGCTCAAACATCCTAAGAACAATTCATCCTAGAGATTTATTTTTCCTTTCTTTTTCAAGACAATTTATCAGTTTTTTCTTGTTCATTCGATTTCTCTTGATCATCATCTATTGGTTTTATCTCTCCACGTTTGAATTCATCTGCTATTGATTGCGCATATGTTGCATTGAATAAATCACGCGCTAAAAATTGATCTTGATGGATTTCGCTTACATTGTACGAGACGTATGGTTTCAACTAAAAGTCCGAATACAAAGTTTCAATATTTCGATGAAGTTTTCTGAGACATACTTTGAAATCAGTTAGATCAGGTACAACTATCTCTGGTACCATATCTTCAACATAAACAAATTTACCAGTAAGATGATCGATATAACCCGGCATTTGAACACCACGATCTAAAAGAAAAATGAAATTATCTTGAGAATGAAATGAAACGAGTAAATTTCTTACGAGCCATATACATGGCATGCCAGAGCTTATGACCACCGGGTTTATGTTCACTTGCCATTTTTGTTGTTAATTGTAATCGGCTAAGTTTTTAGGGAAAAAATAAATGAATTTGTTCGAAAGAAAAGATTATTTCATTAGTACCTCCAAACAGGTACTCGCTCTCGCTGAGGAAGTGGATTGGAACTATCATATTTTTGATAGGGAAAATATTGATATGTTGGATGTTTGATTCGTCTTCGAAATTGAATCGATGAGAGTGAAAATGTTCGATAAATATCAACAGTTTGCGGTTTAATTAGCAAACTTTTCAATAGAAATTCTTTAGGTAGAATCATTTGAAAAGTTGTTTTTTTTCTTTTGTCTTAAAAAACAAAAAAAATTATTTCTTTTTCAAATAATAATAATAATCGTCATCGTTTGTTTGATTTAATAGTAGATACAGAAAAAGAAAGAGAGATAGCAAAAAAATCATTTACAATAAATAAAAAATAAATATCGAAAAGAAACGAAACATGATAATGTATTTTAGGTTCGTGTTCTATCTCGGTGAGGCTGTCGTCGTTGGAGATGTAGCCGATGGAATTATGTTTGATGTTGTCATATCATCTGGTAATTGACTAGTAATCCAAGTTAAACCTATTTGAATTTAAAATATGAATTTAAATAAAAACGAAATCTATCGATTTACTCCATTTTAGATTCGTTAGCATGTATTTCAATGCTTTCGTCCATTGTTCTAATGAACCAGCTTTAGGACTACACAGATCAATCGAGAATAGAACGTTTCTTCTTCAATTTGAAACGTCAATTTACCTGACACTGAATTGATATCCATTGTTATCAGTAATCATACCCTTGCCTCTTTCATTCATTTTATATGGTAAACAAAAACGTTGATTTTTTGAACGGATTGTTTGTTTGAACTAAAGCGAAATTGATTTTTGTCAAAGAAACATTTTTATGATCATCAGGAAAAATCATACTTGATTAACACAATCAAGAAATGCAATCATAGCATTATCGAATCTAAATCATTGAAATTGATTTTTATAAATCGATATTATTGAAATCTTGTTGCTTTTTTCTTTACCCCGTATCCCAAGTGAAATGTCTCTTTCCACTGTAAAGTGGTAATTGAACACATTTACCATTGGGTTCATCACTGAGTACTTCGATATACGAATGACTTCCCAATGGAACAATTCGATATCTAAACAAATTATTTTTACAAAAACGAATTCGGTTTTCTTTTGTTTCTTTTTACTTAGAAAATTGAAGATCAATTCGTCTAGCTAATGCATTTAATAGCAAAGCAGTTTGGCCAAGACCTGCATTAATTTCAGCCCATTCGACTGGCTAAAATTCATCGAGAACTATTTCGATAAATAGATCATCAAAATTAAATTGACCTGTTGACTGGGTAAACGACCAAGTCGAAAATCATTGATCGTACCGAAATGTTCTTGATGCCTATTTTGACAAAAAAATGAACTATATCTTTAACAATAAAGAATAAAACGTCTCTACCAGATATGAAATGCAGCATTGAAAGCATTGGTTTTGCTTAATTTTTCATATTGAGAACTGGCATATTTGATTTGATTATCAATACTGAGAAGATGATGAATAGATGTTTTCTATTATTGCGAATAAGAAACTGTATTTTTACCTTTTTTGTTTATCTTCAGCTTCGAATAATAAACGTTTTTGTTCGTTATATTCTTTTAAAAATCTTTTAATAAAAATAAATAAATAAATAAATCTGGATTTTAATTAACAAGAATCTTTATACTGTATCTCTTCAGCTTCTATTCTTTTTTCTTCTTCAGTTAATTCTTCTGATCTTTGTTGAACTTCTTCGTTTTCTTGTTGTAATTTCAGTAATTCCTCTTTTAATCTCTCTTCTTCAGCATCCAACTAAATAATTATAATCAAATGAAAGTTTTTTTCTTCTTCTTCTTCTTCTTTCAAATTACATTCGCTAATTCTTCTTTTAGTTTCTCATGATCTTCTGGTGTACAATTCGTTGTTGAATTCAATTGTTCGAGTAATTTTCTATTTCAAAAAATTCTTTTTAAAACAAAAAAGAACATTGACTCTCTTTGTTACTTGTAGCTCGATAATTCTTGTTGAGCTGTTTGAAGATCTTGATCAAGTTCATTCAAAAGTTGATGTGCACAATTCTAGAAATATTTAGAAAAATTATTTCGAAAACAAACACACCTCATTTTCTTTTTATTCACATCACAAAGAGGATGATCGAATGTGTATTGTTCAGATAAAAAATCGTAGAATTTCTCATGTTTCTAGAAAATAAAATAAACGGATTTGATTTTCAATCATTTATTTTTACGATAATATCATTTCGAAGATCACGCATTGATTTTTGTTCTGGATCTTTGTTGACATCATGAGGCACGTGAGGAACAAAGGCAAAACCATTAGTACTATCGATGCTACTTTGAGATCTAATATAAATGAGAGGAAAGATAGAAGAATGTTTTGTTTTAGCTATTCGTCTGAAAACATACAAGCGTTTTCCACCTAATGTTTTTCGAATACAGTTTCCACTATCGATCTAAAAACGAAATCAAGATCAAAAGTTACATTTATTTTTCACGTTTTTTTACTTCGCCTTGTTGCATTTCATTGAACGGATCTTCGCCGATCGCCATATTCGAAGCTAAAATTGTTCGAAAATTGAAAAATACGAACGAGAAAAAGTCAACAACATTCGATTACCATTAGGTTTAACAAGTTGATCATCAAGTGTATCCAAAGAGGGATCCTGTTGAAGACCAATACCACATGATTGACAAACAAATTGTGGAATTGGTGATTTAGCAGTGAGAATATTTGTAGCCATAACTTAGTTTATTTTCGTTTTCGATTAGTAGTGAAGAAAAAAATCTAATCTCGTGCTTTTACTCCTTTTCCTGCAAATGAATCATTGAAATGACTTCATTGGTTGTTTCCAGTGACTAGATGTCACACATAGCACTAGTTGAATAACAGAGAGATGCCACCTTTTAACGTTAAAAAAGTTCATACCAATACGAGTGATCGTGTTGATATGAAATCATTTTACTGATAAAAAATAAACAACAACAACAAGCATCGTAGAAAGAAAAACGGAATCATAAAAAAAAGTCTATTGCGAATCGCAATTAAGATGGAACATCTGTATTTGGAACATAACGATATCTTTGCTTTTTCGATTCTTTATGTCTATTTTGTATTGTTAAGTAATATTGTTCTAATTCATCGAAATTGACTGGTTTTTTTGTTTCATTCATTGATTCATTGCCCTGATTACCGTTTACTGATAAACTAAAAAGAAAACGAACGAACGAACCAATAATCATTTTTTTCTGTTATCAAAATAATTTACTTGGATAAACGTTTATCAATTGGTGTTAATTTATCGATAAAATTCGGAACACATTCTAAACGTCGACGTAATGTATGAAATGCGTCAGTTTTGCCCGGTAATAACATCAATAGACCACATAATGCACGAATTAATGTTTGATTAGTGTTAATATCCAAAAGTGCTAATCGAAGATCTACAAAACAAATAATTCTTTCTGATTTATTTTTCTAAAATTTCCACAAAATCTTACAGGTGAATATAGGTGATTCGATTAATTGAACTAGTTTGTCGATTTCAATTAGAAAATCAACGGTGACTTCAATCTCAGCACTAAATAAAAAGAAAATTCAGAGTGTTCACGTTTTCTGCAAAAATTAAATTCTCAATTTACAATAATTGAACAAGTTTACAAGCATGATCATAATTTTGAGAAAGAAAACAAAGAGCAACTAAGGCTATCGGATGATGGCACCACGTTTTATAGAGACAAACAAATAAATCAGCACTTTCTTTTGTTTGCAAAGTTTTCAATTTAACACGTAGATCGTGTAGTTCAGTTGAAGTTAATAAAATTGAACTAAGAATTTTCACCATAATCGAAGCAAAATTCGAATCGGACTCGTTGGCTATTGTTTCCGAAAGTGTCTTATAAATATCTTCAGGTGAAAGAAGCATACACAATTGTCTACAACATAAAATATCGTTTTAATATTCAAAAAAACAAAAAAAAAAAAGAAAACCGACCGAATGATAAACGAACCACGAGCTTCGAGTAATGTTCGATCTGTACGAAATAAATCCATTAAAGCAATAATAAATTTAGTGAAATAATCATTATAATTTTTCTCTGCATTTGAACGATTTGATGTCGAAATTAATGCAAATACTTGAAGAACTAATAGAACAGCCTAAATACAAGCAAAGATTTCGATGTGAATTTTTGTTCAAATATCTTTCTTTTGACTTGAATCACTGAAAATTTCAAGAGCAAAAATCATCCAAGCAGATTAATCAATTATAATAAAAATTAGACATATATCTATTGATTAGACAGAGAAATAGAAAGAAAATATGAATCAATCCCAATAAAATCTTAAATTTGTAAACGAGCCCAGATCGATAAATGACAATCGAGATTACCTCTCTCTCTTTCGTTTTTTCTTTCTCTGTTCTTACTTCTTCTGAATATTGACGGTTTGATTTAATTGTCTTCTTTCGTGACAACAATGGTGAACTGATATTACTAGTAGCCGTTGTAGACTGTGGAAACAATAAGAGATTAATAGTTCTATTCTTTATTCGATATTTAAGCGTAAGAAAATATTTTTTTAGATCGATGGAAAAAATTTCAGAAAACCAAAACATGCGAATTGTTTCTTCGGTTTTATTAGGCTGATTACCTTCGTAGGATAACTGCTTTTCTGGAAAATATCCTACTTTCATTAGGACAATGTCAAATAGAAGAGAAATCGATTTACCTCATCAGATGCATCGCTGAGAACTCGGAATAATGTTGGAAATAGTACATCGATATGTGTAACCATCTGAATAAGTAATGATCAAAGATTTTGATCATTTTGATGAAATAAATTTACTTTATCTTGTAAACATTCGAATAGATGATGAATCCAATTCAAAGCCATAATACGCGAAGGTGATGCTCCCGATTGAATTTGTGTTCGTAAGACTTCAACCATTTTTGTTATTGTTAAATCTGGTAACGTCAATTGTGCTGTTGAATTATCTTCAGTTGATTTTGTATCTTCATTTTTAATTAAACGTCGAAGAACGGCATTGATTTCTTTGGCTGTCTCTCGAATATGTGCTGATGATAGTTAAGGAAAATAGAAATCAACTCAAAAGAAATAAAACTAAAACAAACGAAATTTCTAGCAAAAAAAGGATATTTTGTCGAGTATCATCGTCGTAAGAATAACAGGGCAGTACAGCTGATAATAATCCAGCGGAATGAGGCAGAAGTACTTGATAATACGAAGGCATACTGAGAAATTCACGAAGCCAATGTAAAGCAGTATATTGAATTAAATCGTCTAGAACAATGAAAGATATTTGTTTTTAGTTAATTATGTTCATTGACTATTTGATGAAGTCAGCACCCAAGAAGAGAAAAGCTCTAGTCTTATGATTTTACCATCCGGTATAATAGTTGACAAAAGTGGTGTCGTGCAAGCTAACGAATATTTAACTCGTGAATAAAAAAGTTCGACATAAAATTACCTGATGCTTGTGAATTTTGTATTAGAATTCGAGTCATATCTTCGAACATATCAGGTTGAACTTGTGTTGTTTTCAATATACTTAAAAATTCACTAAATAGAATCTCGCATCTGAATAAAATCAAAGACGTAAATTAGTTCGTTTTTATTGATAATTCAAATTCTATTTACGATTTTCGAATTTCAGCATTTGGATCGCCTAGAATATGAAATAATCCATCCATTATCTCAGGTAAATATTGCACCATATTAAACTCCGGTACAGATGTAAGCAATGACACCTAATTTCAAAGAACAGACAATGAATAAGTTTGTTTTTGTTTGGTTTACCCAAGAAACAATAAATTGACGAGTAAATGCATTTCGAACATAGATTCGTTCGCGTAGAAGTGGAATAAATGCGATAACTTCAAATTGAGTACAAGTTTCAATGACAATATCTTTTAATAAACGATCACTAGATTAAATAAAACAAAATTTAGAATCAGTTTCTGTTAAATTTTGATTGAATTTACCAAAGTTCAGCTCCACTTTTGACTGTTGGCTCAAGATCACAGACAAGCTAATCAAAATCAAAAATAATTCGCGAGATAAAAAAAAAAAGAACCGAATCTATTGCAAACTTTGGATAGACAATCGAATATTTCATTAAAATATGACAATGTCACCGTTCGAAGAACTTTTGCAATATTATACAATGATTCACATGCATAATATCGAACTTTAGGATCATTATCAAGAAAACATTGTAAAACAGGCGGAACCAAATATTGTCGAAATCGTTGTGCTTCCTTAAAATAAAGAAAAAATAGTCCGAATAAAGTTTAAAAAAAGTAATAGCTGTACTTTGCCACAAGCAATCGCTAATGCTGCAATACCAATTAAACCACCTCGACGAAAATTGCCATTCTGTGATAAAACAAAATGTTCACTCAAAATTCGACAGATTCTTTCGATTTGTTCGTAATTTTGACTTGCAATCAATTCTCGTACCATTCTACAAGACAAACGAGATGATTCAAAATGACAATTCTTGTCTGCTCTTACTTTTCAATCTCAAGTGCAGCAGTCTTTCGTTTTTCGTACAGTTTATCCGTTAGTGTCTTAACTAATGTTGTTGAAAGAGGTGTATAATCTCGTTCGCTCATTTTTTTTATATAAAACTCTTAGTTGTTTAACAATAAATAATTATATAATCTACAATATACAAACAAAATCATCAGGCTAGCCCAAATTTTCACGCTTTGGTTGTTTATTTTTGTATTTAGGATACACGCGAACATATACCAAAAAGAAGAAGAAGAAAAGAAAAAAAACAAACAAACCAACAAAAGAACAATTACAAGAGACAGTGAAATAGTTTTATTGAAGAAATTGATTTCTACGAATAGATCTATTTCTGACAACGAGCCCTGAAACAAACAAATCAAGATACAAAGACTAATCTATTATCTCGCGAGAATTTTCTATACATAAGAAAGAAAAAAACAAAACAAACGAACAAGAAAAAAACGAAGAAGAAGAAAAACACATTGGCAATTGATTTTTGTTGTTGTTGTTTTTTTCAAAATTGCAAATCATCGAACGATCGCAGTCGGGTGAGGTTTGCTATCTGGTAGATTTTTTTTCAGAAGATTCGGATGCATAGCGATAACATGTTTGGAAAATCGGCTTCGTCCTTCGAGAATTTCGCCACAAATCTTACAACGAACTCGAACATGTTCGTCATTCGGTGGTGACTAAACAAAAAAAATATAAATAATTCAATAAAACTTTTCGAAAAAACAAACTCGTACCTGTTGTCCATTGGATTTTTTTGCGCCATTAACTGGCGTTTTCGAATGAGTTTTATTGGTTGTCGGTAGAACTTTTTTCGTCGATGGTGGCGAACGACAAATAATGATTTCTTCATCATTACCTGTCGATTTCGATTTGAAATTTTCGATATTATTCAATTGTTGATCATTGCTTAACGTTTGAACATATTCAATCGAACCGCTCGATGCTTGTCGTTGTTTTGACGAATGTTGAGATTTCGATTGTTCGAGTTTTATTGGCAGAATATCACCATCGACACCATGATCCTCGCCATTGTCTTCGTCATCATCGCCATTTTCCTGTTCGATATCGAGTTCATCACCGATACGAATCACAGCTGATGACGAAACGATTTTCGAATGTTGATCACGTGTTCGACGGCGTCTTCGGACTATATTTTCGGGTGGATTGGGTATCGAAGGAGAAAGACTACGTTTGGATGAGCGTTGAGAAGTTAAAGAACGAGTCGATGTGGAAGAATTACTTGATATTGATGATGAACGAACTAAACCAAAAAACATTCGAACTTTTGCTTGTCTCAATTTGAGAGAAAAACTCACTGTGATCATCAACTTTTATTGTTTGTTCAATTTGTTGTTTGCCATTGTGTGTTCGAGTCGGCCTCGAATTAGTTGTTACGTTTGAAAGACTCTTTCTTTTTGTTTGCACTGTCGATTCGTCAGTTTGTTTGAAACTTTTCCGTTTCTGTCGACCATTTGTCGGCGAATCATGGGATTCATTTGTTTTGAATGAAAAAAGAGTATTTATCGATGGTACAGACACAATCGAACCTTGACTAAATGCACTTCCTTTCGGGATAATCGGTATTTGATAGGAATAATTTCGAACTAATTGTTCGTATTTCGAAAGATATTTCAAACAAAGATTTGCACACGTTCGTTTTTCATGTTGACAAGTCGGATAAATCGATTGATTTTGTTGTGTTTTATACATTTGAATTTGTTGATTTAATTGTTTATTGACTAAACCGAAATGTGACGCTTGTTGAGAGAGATTAAATCGAATTGATTCGATATCATCGTCGATATCATTTGTAACTGTTCGTTGTTGATATTCGATTTGTTCGATTAGATTCGAAATTGTTTCTTGACAAATTTTATATTGATATTGTTCATGTTGATCGAGAACATGATAGGTTAACGTTCGTTGACATGGAAATGAAATCGAACATGATGAACATTTGAAAATCTTCGACGAGAAATCACCCAATGGCAAACGTTGTTGTTCACACGCGATTTTAGCTAGAATCGGAAATTGTTGTGATGAAAACGCAAGAACAAGATACGAGGATAAATAACTATAATTCGATAGTGAATTTTGATTAGTTAAATATTTCGTTTGCTGATTCGAATGACGACGTTGTTGATGTGTTTTAAGTGAACGATGCGAACGAAATGTTATATGACAAATCGAACATAAAATCGATTGATTCGGATGATACATATTAATATGATAATTGAGTCCGTATTCGCTAACAAAGATTTTCGAACATGTATCACATTCGTGACACAATGCTTGATTATCGTCAATGTCGTCGTCGTCTTCTTCGAGTAATTCAATTAGATTTGGTGTAGACTAGAAATAAATATCGAATATTTGAGTTATTGTTGAAGAAAATATTCGAATGGCGCGAAATGAAACCTACTTTTTGTAATAATCGTCGACGATTTTCGACTGCTGAGGATTTATTTTCGTTGAACGAGAGAAAACGATTCAATGTTGTTGTTGTTAAACGTTTACGTCTTAAACGTTCATTTTCATTGAAAAGATTGGATGACGAACGTAATGTTAAACTCATTGTCATTTAAATATTGTTGATGAACAAGCATTGGAGAGCAACAAAGATTTTTTTGTATTTGTTGAGTATTCAAGGACGAATCTTGAATGTTTGAGAAAGTTGGTTAATCATTGATTTATTTCGGACAAATTCAATCTGTAATATCGAAAATAAAGACAAAAAACAACATGTTTTCATTCGAATTTCAAACGAGAAATTAACAAGATAACCAATCTCGTGTTCAGTAATGACCTTTGTGTTTGTAGGTAGATTCTTTTTTTTCTGTCTCTATCTAAATTTAATTACGACATCTGCCGTCGACCTCGATTGCACTTGAGCAAAATTTGAAAAATAAATGCCAAGAAACGAATTCTCAATGAAATCATCTCTCGAACAGACGAAACTAGAGCTTTGTTTCGATCGAAATCGAGTTGATCGAAGACGAGAAAAAAATGCGCCGCAACTACCTACGAAACTCATGCGCATGACTGGCAAATAGAAAAAAACAGCAAACAAAGAATGATTATCGAATACTAGGAGTACATATATTACGTAACTAGACTCAACTATTAGAGAAATCATTCAAGCACATATATCGACACACACAAACACGTCTACGCATCCAATGACCGATGATGATTTGTCGTGCGCAAACAGTCAAATGAATAGAAGAAAAACGAAGAGATTCGTTCGTTTAGTGAAGAACGAATCTCAGAGAAAAATCTTCGTAGATTAGATTCATGAGTTAAGAAGTCAATAGATGAGTTCGACTTGATTGAATCAATGAAATTCTAACTATATCTTTTTCATCAATAATCGTTCTTGTTGAAGACGCCATTTTGATTTTGGAGTACGTGTGCCTCAATAATGACGCACCATGTCATAACAGAGCAAGAGAACAGACAGGACACAAGAACATTGCCTGTCGACAACAGTTATATTCAATTTTCTCTTTCCTTCTCGTCTGTTTCATATTCATACATATCGAACAAAAGACATCGGAAAAATATTTCAATAAAAAAAAAAACGATAGAAAATATGCTGATTTTATATGAATATATAGATATTTTTTATTTTTCTAAGAGTCCAAAGAGATTTGAATTGGTAGCTGTTTGTTTCATGTCGAATATTGCTTTCAAATCATTACATAAAGTCATTGTCTTCATCATATTCATGATCGTCTTGTCCGGTCATAATATCTCCACCAGTAAATGAATCATAATCATTTCTTCGATCTGCTTTCAATTGTGGTTTAACTTGTTTTTTTCCTATTTTCTTCTTTTCATTTTGTTTCTCAATTGAAATATTATTGAGCGTTGAAGATAAACGTTTCACTTGTTCAAAGGTCATCGTTTTTGTTAGACCGGTTAGCAAATTATCGAGAAATTCGGGATAAAATTCAGATTTTGATAAAAGTTCAAGACGATTATATAGACGAAAACTGTAATCAAGGAATTCCTCTTTTTTAACTAGATTGATATTGTCTAATGAATTACGTTCGCCAGGTGCACTGACGAAGTCCGATACCATAGTTAATTTAAGTTCTTCTTTTTGTAAATCAGCACGTTTACGTAATTCTTCGAGTTCTTCGGCTGTATAAACTCGATTGGGTTCTTTTAATGATTCGAGAAGTTCTTCATCGCTATTTTGAGCATCACCAGCATATTTCTTTTTGGAAAGTTTATTTTTTGTTGTTGGCGGTGCTTTCGCAGGCGCTTTGGGTTTCTCTTCGGCATCGGATTTTTTCGGCTGAATGAAAGACAAAACAAACATATTGACATTTGCAATCAATTCATTTCAACAAACTTTTTCTTCGGGTTCATTTTCCCAATCATCTGGAATATCATCATCGTCATCACGGACTTGTGCATTTGCAATTGTATTATCTTGCCACTCGGACATGATTGAATTGAGCTTTTGTAATCTGAAATAAATCTATTTTCATTCGATCTTTCAGTTATTTCGTAAGAATAGAAATAAACAGCGATAGGTTAGTTGATAGATGTTTTTTGTTGTATTGTTTAATAAATATTTCGATGATAAATTTAAGATTGGTGGATAGTTTAGATCGATGGATGGATGAAAATCGGCGATTTGATGTCGCTGGGGATCAGAGAGAAATTTTTTCTGATTTAAATATTTTGCATAAAAAATACTCGTTTGACATCAATTGTTTCAAATAATTAAAAGACTTTTCTTTTATCAATGTATGTCACTAGTTGACGATTGAGTTTAATACGAAATGAATCGAAATTTGACGTTTTTTTTTCTAAATTCTACATCATATTATATCAGTTAAAATAGAACCGAAGTGACTTTTAGCTCTTTCATATTGCGAAAAACTTCATCACGATTGTGAAAGATTGCACAGATGTCGCACATTCATGAGTAGACCACAGATTGATATGTTATTTATTTGTTCTTCTCGAATCGAGTATGCAGGATTAGTAAACAGCGTGCTAGATCCTTTTATTTGACCAATCAATGTCGACTATGGTAGTTACATTAACCAATGAAAAATTTCTTATCAAATTTGTCTGTCATCGTTGTTGCTCATGAGTATTTGTTCTCATTTGATCACCTTGAGTCGTCGAAGAGAGTACAATTCGAGTCGAACTACTCAGTTCTTATCGTCAGCTTTTCTAGATGCCTTCCGACGTCTTCATTGACGGTGCTCGTTGTCTCGAACGTATTCGTAAACTTTACGGTTTATGGCAAGTGAGTCGAACTTGAATTTTAAGCTTTTATTTTCCGAGAGAAAAACAACAATTTTCATCTAGAATACCGATCAACAAGATGGAGGCGAAACATCAACGAACGAACATGAAGCATTGCATTCAGCTGATGCAATTATTGTTATTCGTGGGCAGAAAGAAGATGAATTTAACTATAGCAAAACTGCTGCTATACAAGTAAACGAAGAAATGTCGCTCGTGCTGTTGTTGTTATTTTTTTTCTCTAGACATGGCTATTCGGCGATGAAATGTACGATGTCTTGGTGGTTTTTTGTCAAGATTCAGTCACGATCTTTGCTGATGCAAAGAAAATCAATTATCTTAAACAAGTAAAACGAGTTGAATCAATGAATTTATCATTGAATCGATTGAATTTAGATTGAAAATGGACATAATAATAAAGAAAATGCTCCACGAAATATCAATTTCTTAGTACGAAAAGATAATGATGAGAAGAATCTTGCTGATATCATCGAACAAATCAAACAAAGTCATAAAGGAGAAACACTTGGCATTTTTGCTAAAGATAAAGTTGAAGGAGCATTGGGCGAACAATGGCAAAATTGTTTATCTCAACATTCGTTTAATACTGTTAGTTCGAGAAGAATCTTTTGTTTTGTCATTTCGATTTTCGTTGTTTTTCAGGTTGATATAAGTGCATCAATTGCTTATTTACTTTCAATTAAAGATGCCGAAGAATTAGCATTAATGAAAAAAGCTTGTGAAATAACTGGCAAACTTTACAGTAAACAATTGAAAGATCAAATTGTGAACACAGTTGCATCGGAACATGTCAGTTTTCTTTAGACAAAATCAGAAGATTATGTTTGTTTTTTGTTTTTCATAGAAAATTCGACATTCAAAATTATCAGACGAACTTGAATCTGCATTAAATGAAGAAAGATTCGTGCCAAAAGCGGACATGAATAATGTCGAAATGTGTTATCCAGCGATTATACAAAGTGGAGGAAATTACAATCTAAAATTCAGTGCTAATGTGTAAGAAAACAAGTCGATACGATATTGTTTTTTTTTTGAGTTTTGTTTAATTAGTGATAAAAATCTTCTCTATTATGGTGGTGGGACATCGATCGTTTGCGCATTCGGTACACGATATAAGTCATATTGTTCAAATCTAGTTCGAACTTTTCTCGTCAATCCAACTGAAGAAATGAAAAAAGTTTATACATTTTTACTCGAATGTGAAGAATTGATTATAAAAGAACTTAAGCACGGTAAATTGATTTACTGTTTTTTTTTCAAACAAAATAATCGAAATAATTCTGTTAGATGTTGTTTTGAGCGATGTATTTAAATTAGTCCGAGAAAAAATCGAACAAGAACAACCGGAATTAGTCAATAAAATGACGACAACTTTGGGGTTTGTGTTTACGATGTCAAAACTGTTGTTTATTGTTAAGTTTTCGAAAATGATTTAGAACGGCATTGGGCATTGAATTTCGAGAAAGTACAATTGCAATTACGAATAAATGCAATGCACGCGCCAAAAAAGGCATGACATTTCAAGTCAGTATCGGGTTTTCAGCTTTGGAAAATCCGAATAACAAATCAAGTCAATCGAAAACCTATGCGTTATTCATCGGCGATACGGTTTTAGTTAACGAAGTAAAACATATTGATTGATTGATTGATTGATCGTTTCGAATGCTTCGTTTCAAAATTTAGAATGAATCTTGTACAGTTTATACGACACCGAAAAAAGATCTTAATCATATTGCAATTATTTTAAATGATGAGGGTGACGATGATGAACAATCAGGTGATACACCACCAGTAGCACCGAGACGAGCAGCAGCTGTTGACAAAAATCGAGTATAGATTTTGTTGTGAAGTTGAATAGATGTTTTTGTTGAATGAAACGAATTTATTTAGACGAATGCAACGACTACTGAAGAATCACGACAAGAAATTCAAAAAACTCTTTTGAGAAAGTTAAACGAACGTGCAGAAGAACGATTAACATCAGCAAATGATCAAGTTTCAACAGCTAAGTTAGTTTCATACGAAATTATTTTGTTTATTTCTTTGAAATTCTCTTATTCAGAGCTCAAAAAATCTTAAATTCATACAAATCCGAAGGGCAATTTCCTCAAGATCCAGATATTCAAGATTTAAAACTTTATGTTGGTCAGTTGAACTTCTCATTCATAAAACTCAATCAAACCACAAACTTCTTCTAGATAAACACTATCGAACAATCATCGCGCCAATCAACGGCGTACCCACACCATTTCACATTTCAACAATTAAAGTAATTCGTTGAAACTCTTCTTGAATCAAAAGATTTTATTTATTTATTTATTTATCAAAGAATGTTTCATTGGCTGTCGAAGGTGAATATATCTATTTACGTATAAATTTCTTCAATCCAGGAGGTGTTGCGAAACAAGCTGATTCGATTGATAAAGAAAATATTTATATCAAAGAATTGTAAAAACAACAACAAACAAAAAGCAACTTTTCTTGTTGACTTATGCGTGTATTGTTTTGTAGAACTTATCGAGCATCGAATGAAAAAAAAGATGGTCATGCGCCAGCATCGAATAATCTCTCACATGTTCATAAATTAATCCTTGAAATACAAAAACAATTCAAAGATGAAGAATTAGAACGTAAACAAATGGAGGTTCGAGAATTGATTTCAGAATTAAAAATCGAACTGTTGAAAATCTTTTCAGGGCGTCGTTAAACAAGCAGCTCTCGTTCTCAATCCAAGCAAAACCAATCCGAAATTAAAAGATCTCTACATACGGCCAAGTTTAGCCAATAAAAAAATCACAGGCACTCTTGAAGCACATACCAATGGCTTTCGTTATACTTCTGTTCGTGGCGATCGTATCGATATACTCTATTCAAATGTGGCACATGCATTCTATCAACCATGTGACAATGAAATGACAATTCTCATGCATTTTCATTTGAAAAATGCGATTATTTTCGGTAAACGCAAACAGACTGATGTACAATTTTATACCGAAGTTGGAGAATCAACGACTGATCTTGGTAAACATCGAAATATGCACGATCGAGATGATATACTTGCTGAACAAGCCGAACGAGAAATGAGAAATAAATTGAAAGCGGCATTTAAAAATTTTATTGATAAAGTTGTACAACAGAAAAATTTTCCATTCGAATTCGAAGAACCATTTCGAGCGTTGGGTTTTCATGGTACACCGCATCGTTCGATGGTTTTAATTATGCCAACAACGAGTTGTGTTGTGCAATTGTCTGAATGGGTAAATTAAATTTTAAAAAAAACAAACAAACTTGAGGATCGAATACGTTTGTTTAAATTGTTTTCAGCCGCCATTTGTTGTCGTACTCGATGAAGTCGAGTTAGTTCATTTCGAACGTGTTCATTTTCAATTGAAAAATTTCGATATGGTTTTCATTATGAAAGATTATTCGAAGAAAACGCTAAGCATTCAATCGATACCCATGGCTGAACTCGACAGAATCAAAGAATGGCTCAAGTAGACAAAGAAATTTTTCCTTGTGCAAACAAATGATTTTGTTTTTCGTTGTAAAGTTCATGCGAAATTTGCTATACTGAAGGTCCACAAACATTGAACTGGGCGAAGATTATGAAAACAATAACTGATGATATTATGGGATTTTTTCAACAAGGTGGCTGGACATTTTTAGAAGCCGATGGCGATGACGTAGCCGAGGGTGGTGTAGTCGAAGATTCTGATATGGACGAAGATGATTACAATCCTGATGAAGATGATAGCGAAGAAGAAGGTTCGGAGAGTGATTATTCAGGTGTCGAAGAAGATGATGATGATTTCAAAGATGACGAAAGTGAGTGAAGATTGTCTCTATATGATTTGAAATTGAATTTATTTAGGTGGATCGGATAATCTCGGATCCGATGAAGAATCAGGTAAAAGTTGGAGTGATCTCGAAGCTGAAGCACGACGAGGTAAACAAAAACCAACATGTGTTCTTTTGTTTATGTTTGATTTTTAGCTGATGCTGAAAAAGACGAGTACGATTCTGATAATGATCGTCGAAGTAAGAAGAAAGGTCTTAGCACATCGAAAAAACGCCCAGCTCGTTCACCACCACGAACCATTAACAAAAAGAAGAAAAAATAAAACTTCGATATTCGTATTCTTATCGAACTAATATGTTTTCATTTCTTTTCTTTTTCATGTATATTTTATCTGCGTAGAAAACTAAAACACATAAAAAAACGAATCAAAAAAAAATATAACTTCTACATTTGAATCTTTTTATTTGTCTTTTTCTGTTGTGTATGAGAAAGATTTTGTTGTAATAAGAAAAATACAAAAAAAACCGCACATTTAGCAAATAAATAAAAATGTTTCATTCGTGTCTTGAACGATAAAAAGAAGTTCATTCTTAATCAAGAATTCGTTGTTTCGGCAAATATTTTCTTAAATAGCAAATAAAGACTAATTCAATCTATGATCATTATGTATGCGTCGATATTCATCACTGTTTGTCAAGTGTCAATATATCAAACATTATCATTCAAGAGACAATATATGCACATTTGATTAGATTTGTTCATTTTTGAAAAAAGAAAAAGAAAATTAAAGTTTATTCAATCTACGAATTGCTCATCTATATATAAACGAGTGAATATGTTAAAAGTAATGATCATTAAGACGAAGAAGAAGAAAGAAAGAAAAGAATGAGACATTTATGCCATTCAAGCATTACTACAATTAACGACACGAAGAAGAAAAAGACTGGTAAGTCTATCATGCAGAAACTTTTCTTCTTTTTTTTTTCTTGGGCTTTTTTTCATGTTATTACTTGCTTAAAATGTTAAAAATTCAGTAAGAATGCGTGAAGAATCGAGTATGTGAAATGACGAGAGAAAGAGAAGAAGAAGAAGAAGAAGAAGAAGAAAAAAAAAGAAATAGAGCAAAAGAAAAAGAAACGGAAACTCATTTTTATGTTCAAGACAAGCGGCGACGACAAACGACGATTCCCTCAAGACCTGTTTCTATTCTTCCGTGTTAGCTTTTACTTATCACCTTACTACAGTTTGAGACTCTAATGATAATCGGTACCTTTTTTCCTCGTCTATATACAAACACCACACTTGGGCACAAATATAGAAGAATAACTCTAGAGAAATTAAACATTTTATTCGATCCCCAATATAAATGATACACTTTTTTTATAGATCTCTTTCTTTCTTTCTTTCTTCGTTTTTTTACAACTCACACCGATTGATAATAAGAAGTAAGTGTTGATTTTTATTCTATTGAATATCATTTCTTTTCATTCTTTTTTATCTTTTTTTCAAACATTAAATAGAAGAAAAACAAACAAAATACCTATAGAAATGAATATATAAATTTTCTTTTTCTTTTCTTCTTTTTAATCTATTCTTTTGTTATATAATACAGAAAACTATTCATATTTAAAGAAAATCTAATAACTTCCGATAATTATTAGCAAGAAGAAAAAAAAAGAGAAGAAAAGTTTAAAACAGCTGAATATTAAGAGGAGAACTAACAAATTGGTGAATCTCTTCAAGCAAGCTGACGTCGTCCAATTGATCAAAATCAATGAATGAAATCAAAAGAGATACTTCAGTTTCTTTTCTTCTTCTTCTTCTTCTTCTTCTTCTCTTTTTATCGAAGCTAAAAGTACAGGTTTTGCTGATAATCTGGACATGGAATGTCTATTTGTTCGTTGTCGTCAAAACCTGTATTGAACTGGCATAATTGACACCGTTTTTTCTTCTTTCTTCTCTCTTTTCTTTTTATTTGAAGTTCAAACAGACAAAAAAACGTATGTAAAAAAAGAAATGTTTCCTTTTTCTTCGTCTTCTTTTTGGAAATAAAATTATTTAAACATTCCATTCAGTTTATTAAATTTTACATTTTTCTCCTCTCTCTCTCTCTCTCTCTCTCTCTTTCTTTCTCTTTTCATTTAAATTGAAACACATCTGTATTATGTGCATATACGTGTACATATTGTTGATTAAAAGTGCTTAAACAAACATACGGCGTATCGTTCTATTCGAATGAAAGAATCATTACAATGAAATTTTTTGTTTTCTCATTAACAGGAGCAAGAAATAAATAAATGAATGCACATGAGAATAGAAAATAATTTGCCAATGCGTTGCTTCTGTAATAATGAATTAACATCTTTGATTTTTTTTCCTTACTCACAAGTAGTAATCATGCAAACGCATTTATATAGACATATTTGCGTTTTTCTTTTGTCTTCGATAAGGAGACGGAAGATTGACTATTTCATTGATTGTTTTACACACTCTTTTGCACAAGAGATTGTATTAGATATGGAGAAAATAAAAGAAGCAGAAACTGAAGTACATACATCAAGAAAATTTCAAGGAAGTAATAACTTCAAGAAAATTAAAAGAAAGACTCAATATTTTCAACGTTATTCATGGCAAAGTGTTGAATTTGTATGTACATTTGAAAATTATTATTAAAAAAATGTAATCGGATTTATTGTTGAAAAAAAAAATAAAAAAAAAGAGGAGAAGAAAAACAAATGAAAGATAATCTTAAATGTCTGACTCATCCTCTAATTCTTGATTAGGACGAGTTCGATTTGGGTCATAATATGGACTAATGAAAGTATGTGGTTTATCTCCGAATGATTGACGTGGAATACTTGTTTGTTGTAGATTTTTCTCTTTTGGTGACGCACCATTGAGAGTTTCTTCACTCGGATTATATATGACTGGAGGTGTTTGTTGTTGTGCTGCTTTTCGACGACGATAATAAATAAAACCAATAACAACAATAGGTAACACAAGTAGAATCGGAACGGTAACAGCAGCAGCAATAACACCTGGAGAAACTGGTCCCCCTGGACTTTCAGTTGAATCACCTGGACGAGGCGTTGTCACAGGTACTGGCGGTTTCGGTAGAGATTGATTTCCAATGTAGTAAAATAATCGTGTACCATGCCAAAAATTTGTTTCTTGTGGAGATGGTATTGCTGAATAATTAAGAGTTAAAGTCAATTGTTGTTGAGATGTATAGAATTGTAATAAAGGTTGATCAATAGATGCACATATGGATTCTGTAGTTTCACCATCAGTATAAATTAATTGATCGGCACATTCTTCTGTTAAATTGAATACGGTTCCATCACGTATAGAAAGTTCATAGATATAAAGATAAATCGAATAGTTTTTATCTCTATCAGCTTCAGGTACTTCAATAGTTAACGAACAAGTTGAGGGTGTAACACCCTCATAACTATTTGGATAATGTTTCGAATCAATAAATCCTGATAGACCATTCGTCTTCACATGGTCACAGAATCCATATTTCGTAACACCTGAATTCGTATTCATTGGTAAACATTGATAATAAAATTCGAGTGCATCCGCAGGTTTACCGTCACAATGTTTTAGTTCAGGTTCAAGTGAAGTAACATGCGCATACGAACATGAACTTTCACCTGCACATTGTCGTTCTGGTTGATCACTTGGATAATGACACGTATATTGATTAGCATCACATTGATTTGGATTTACTCGACGGATATATTGCGATTGTAAAATAACAAGACCATGATATAATGTGCAACTAAAATCAGCACGATCTGCAACTTCTGTATTCGTTGCACAGAGAACGTGCTGACGAATTTCATATGGATCCGTTGGTGGAGGAAGAACTGTTCTATTTGCACATTGATCATTATTTATTGATTCAAAATAAAGTTGAAAACCACTGTAGATTGTACTTGAAGCGACGTATGTGTTATTAAAACGAACTTCTACGAAATCTGAACATGTTTCAAATACATAACGGCCATGACTAAAACCACAGAGACGCGTTGGAATAACTTCATGATCATCAATATCAATATATGGATCATCTTCATGACATAATTCACCTTGATTTCGTAATGTTGATCGTCGTGGTAAATTTAATGAAATAATATAAATTCGAAATGCTTTATGAAGTTTACTACCCATTAATTTATTCGATCGTAATGGTGCCTTACATAGTTGTGATGTTGGTTTATAATCCGTTGTTGATAGTAGTGCACCACCTTCGACTTTATTCCAAGTCGTACCTGCTGAACAAACATCGAGTTGAACTTTTGGTCGTGTTGGAATACATTGATATTCAACATAAGCATAATTAGCAAGTGAAGAATTACAATTACGTAAGAGTACAGGACTTATAAATTGAAAACAACTATGAAGTCCACCGCAATGATTGAGTGATGTTGTATAATCTTGAAAACAATCATCGGGAGAATATTTACAAGTACTACTCGTTTGTTGACATGTTTCATCTTGGCTAACAGCAAGTTCTGCTTTATGAATAATAAGAACGTAATCAGGTTCGTCACATCGTAATATCAATGAGCTCGATGCACCTTGCGTGACAATTGTTGTGTTTGTACTTGTAAGACCGGGTCCTGGTATTTCTGGTGTTGTTGTTGGTATTGGAGTTTGTGTTTCTCCACCAGTCGTTCCACTAGATTTCGGTAGAAGTTGATAGACCAATGCAAAACCTCGTTGATCTTGTGCATTTGTATTCACTAATGCATAGGAAACAAAAATTGAATCTGTCGGTTCACAAGTATTAATTAATAATTCAGTTGAATGTGTACCACATAAAATTTCCGTATTTAATTGACCATTACATTGATAAGATATGGTCAAATAATCATCTGAACAATTATTTGTTGCTGAATTGACTGGACCAATATTCATATCAAGTAGATACAAATGAATTACATTGTTTGAAGTCGATGATATACTCAATGTTGTATTCGTACATAGTGTTTGTTTATATGCTGGATAGGATGCACTTGTTAGTATACCATAGTTTCCTAAACTATCTAAATTTGCATTACATAATTCACGAGTATTTTGAATAATTGCTGGTGTTGGTAAACATTGATATTCAGCAAAAAGATATTTGGCTGGTTGTGAACCACATTCAGGGGAATGTATCGCATTGACGAAAGGAATTATACATAATTGTTTGCCTGCACATGTTTGTGGAACAATATTAGCATCGACGATACAATCACCTTGATCATAATAACAATGCGAACCTGCATGATAACCATAAACAGCTCGAAGAATAAGCATAACATAATTTTCTGGACATTGGAAATCTTTACCATCTAAAGTTGATGATGTTTCCGGGTAACATAATGTTCGAAATATAGGTTGTGATGGTGCAGGAAAATAATCTGGTTTCTTAGTAGTTGTTGATTCTGTCGGAACTGTAGGTGAAAATGTTGCAGCCGTTGTTGTTGTCGGAAGTGATGGACATAATTGAGAAGGTGGTTTATCACGAAATTCAAAGTAAAGTTGAAAACCATAACCAGTTGCAGTTGGTGTTCGAATAAATTGTAACATAATTGTTTTATGGCATGTATAAGCTAGAAGATTAGTATAAGATACTCCACACATTTCATTGACAACACCGTCGGACGTAATCAATAATCGATCTTTCACGCAAGTTTTATCTGTACCTGAACCAGTTGCTGATGTAAGATGCATATTAACAATATACAAATAAATATCTTGATGAGATTTATCGATTGTTAAGTTAAATGTACAATCATATGGATTTGTTGTTGGTGTACTTGGATAGTTTGGCGTAACGATAAAGCCACGAACAGTATTTGCTTGTATTGAAGACGTACTACACATATCGTATCGAATAATATCTGTACTCTCTTTTGGTATACATGTATAGTCAACATGATAGTAAGCAGATTTACGATCGTCACATGATGTTAACGCCTTACTTGTATGAAAAATTGTATATCTTGTTAGACCAGCAGAATAAATTTGCATATTTGTTATATCACTTTGAAAACAATCATTTTGATCGTATGAACACGTACTTGGATCGGTACTTCCGTCAGGTTTAGCAGCATAATCTGCTGTTAGAATATCGATAACATAACCACTTGGACATTGAAGTACCTGAGATGTACTTTGACAAATATCGTAAATTGTTGTATCCGTAACACCCAACTCGCAATAACCCCATTGATGATCGACATCAAAATTAGCTGTTAATGAACACCAAGGTTCATTAGCATTTGATGAACTTGGTGGATCGAGTTTTACACAACTTGTTTGCGTATTTCCTTTATAAGTAAATGGAAGTGTACAATATTGTCGTGTACCATTCGTTGTACCACCGTAAGCAGCAACTAGAGAAAATAAAAATTTGAAAATAGAACAAAAAATACTTGACTTATTATTTGCATTTACTTCGAAGACTTGGTGGCGTTTTAGTTGTAGTTAGTGGTGGTGCTGGCGTTGTACTAGTAGTTGTTGTTGTAAAACCATCTGGTATGCATGACCAACCATTTGGTATATCCATTGTTTCGAAATACATTTTAAATCCACGATAATTTACAGTTGGATGACTTGTTGTATAGTGAAATTCAACTATATTCGAACAACTGACTGCAAGATATTCTGGTTTATGTGAACCACAAAGAGTTATTTTATGATCACCATCGTAAACTGTTAACGATGATGTATCACAATTGCCAGCATCACTATTACCATCAATGTATATATCGAGAATAAAAATCTGCCATATTTTACTGCTCAATGTTTGAATTCGTTTTGTACATGAATGTGGACCAGTAAATGTTGGATATTGCGGACTGACAATAATACCTGAACTAGTAGCAATGGTTTCTGTACCTGTTGATGAACAAATATCAATTGGTTCTTCGTTATTTGGCAGAATAGTTGGTATACATTCATAATGAAGATATAGATAATCAGCATTTGATGAATTACATTGTGATAGTGATTGTGGAATAGTATAATCAATGTAACATTGATGTGTACACGGTAAATCAAGTGAAACTGTTTGCATACAATGTGACCATGCAGGTGCTACACAACCTGAACCTGATACACCATATTGAGTTTGAATTATTGAAAGAACATAATCTGATCCACGTGGACATCGAATAGTTGTCGATGTTCCAAGACAAATTTGTGCAGCAAATATTGGCGATACGACTAAATCTTGTGCCCATGATGGTAATGGTTCATCGGGAGGTGTTGTTGTACTACCTGTAACAGGATCACCACCACATGTAATCTCTGCTGGTTTTTCGATCCATTCAAAATAAAGTTTAAAGCCCGTGTAATATGAACTGATCGATATTGCATTATAGTAAAAATCAACACTATTTGCACATATTGGTGCAAGTGCTAATTTTCGGAGACCACAATAACGTTGAATACCATGCGGAGTATTGACTTGTAGGTAATCGTTGCTGCAACTATCACGAAGAGATGGAGATGATTCGAGAAAATTGTGTTGATCAGCATTGAAATCATCTGAGAAAGTAAAAGAAAAAGAAATTCATTGGATGTGAAAGAATTAGAAAATTTTGTATTCATACTATTTAACAAAACGGGTGCTTCACTTCCAATATCTAATTCTAAAATCCAGACTTTCAAAACTCGATCCGTAACTTTAACTATTTTTCTAACACATTCATGAGTTGTCGTTGAAAACGTTGGAAAATTCGGACTAGTCAAAATTCCATGCATATCATGAATATCACCAGCATCACAGATATTATACACTTGTATACCAGGATTCGGTCCTATTGGTCTACTTGGTAAGCATTGATATTTAATATGTATGTAATCGGCCTCATCATCGAAACATTGAGCTAATCGATATTTTGAGTAATACCCTACGTAACAATATGATGAATCGTAAGGACAGTTGGTCAATGTCGATAGAGCTTCTTGTGTACAGTCACCTAGTTTGAATCCACATTGATTTGATGCGTGAGTTTTATTAGTACCATAGTAGGCATCGAGTAAAATAAAAGTATAACCAGTTGGACAACTATAGGAAAGGTAATCATTGTAACAAATATCGACTTCTTGTTCGGGAAGTGCAGTCATATATGTTTGGTTTTGAAAAGGTGTTGCTGTAATTGTTGTAAATGGTGCTGTTGACTGTGTTGGTCCAGTTGTTGTTGTCGGTGGATCACCACATCGTCCATCTGTTGGCATATGTTCAGTTTCAACATATAATTGAACACCATAAAGAAATTTTGTATCATCGGTAACCGTATAAATTAAATTGACTTCTTCGGAACAACTTGAAAAAAGATGTTTATTATGTTGAAATGCACAAAATTCGACAGGTTTGCTATCGAATTTATCAATGAGTACTAATTTATTTTCTTGACAATGATCTATTACTTCATCACTTAAACTAATGATAAGTGCATAGAAATTCATAATGTAACCAGGTGACGCTTTGAAATTATATGAACAATTCATATTTTTTATATGTGGATAATCGTAACTTTGAAAACGACCATTCGTAACCATTTTAATCGGAATAGTCGAACCATCCGATGGACATGAAATATTGGAAACTAAATCAGTGTTTGTCGGTATACATTGATATTCAATATATTGATAGGAAGCTGTTCGATTGTTACATTCACCTGTTGGTGCATGTCCAACAAATGAAAATGAACAACTTCGAGTACATATCGATGATTGACTATTGATACTAATACAATCGGTAGGTTTATGTTTATCACATTGATTAGAATCTGTATAACCGTATACATCTCGACGAACTGCAATTTCATAATTAGCTGGACAATGAAATTGGTAGGATTCACCTAAAGAAAAATAATTTCTTGTTTTTCTTTCAAGTTTAATAACAAAATCAATGAATCATTACTAGGACAAAGTTGAAAACTAATAATAGGCGAAGCTATGCCGAGTTGTGCATAAATCGGTAATGGTGTTGTTGTATCGTAGATACTAGTTGTTGTCGATGGTGTTGATCCTGGAACTGGTGTAACTGTTCCAGTCGGGCAAATATCAGTTGGAACACGATCAATTATTTCGAAATATAATCGTAAACCTCGATAAAATGAATAATCTGTTGTAATGAAATATTGAATCATAATTGTCGATGCACATAAATCTGGATAGATAAATCGTCTTGAACCGCAATGTTTGTATGTTCGAATATTATCAACAACATAGAGATGATCTGAAGGGCAACTATCATCGATTGATGAAGCTATATATAGATCAGTAACCCACAAACGTATTTGTTTATTATCAGGCACATGAATAGCTCGTATACATTCGGTTGTTGTTGTTTGAAATTGTGATGGATAACCAGGACTTTTTATAATACCATGATCAGTCGTTATATCCACTGAACTCTGGCAAATATCATAGTTTTTCTCAGTTTCAGTGAGAACAATCGGAATACAATCGTATTCAACTTGAACATAACTAGAATTTTGTCCGTTACATTCGGTCAATTTCTTTCGAGTGAAATATGGAGAACAACTTAAACTATCGGTTTTGCACGATAATTCTGCTGTACTAACTGCATCAGCAATGCAATCGCCTGATGTATATACGCATGATCCATCGATAGATGCTACACCGTAGAAAGCATTTCGAATAACGACGACTGTATTAACAGGACATTGAAGTTGTACGCTTCCTGGCACACATGCTTTAACTGCAGGCATGAATTGAGCATATTGACTCTGAGTGAAGGCAATATTTTGAAGTATATACAGTATAACACATAATAGTCTAAACATTTTTATTGTTCGAAAAATGAAATGCTAAAACTCTCTTGTTAGATTCGATAGAGTTGCAGCATTTAACAATGATAGTGAAGTGAAATAGAAATGAAAATAATTGAAACAGTTTAAAGTTCTTATTTATTGTAACTTAAGATAAAAAAAAAGATGATACAGAGTAGATGCTACTATCTCGAAATTCTCTCTCTTTCTCTCTCTTTTTCGTCTTTTTTTGTACACGGACAAATGACGCATTTTACCTTTGTTCTATTATCGTTTTACAAAAAGAAACTACTAAATTAATGTTGAGATCAAATAATTTTCAACAGATGTTTTTAGTGTAGATCATTCTATAATTTAAAATGCGCACTTCAAATGACTATTAGTCATTAGTACAAAGTAAAATATCATGCATACACGATGAGTATTTGTCTTAGATAAACTAAATTGTTGACAAAGAAAACGATATCTACATCTGTTTAATCAATATGAAGAGCAAAAAACTCTCTTCGAGAATTTCGTCTTAAGAAATAACAAAGATAGAAGAGATGTAATTATATTTGTTCACGTCTATTTCTTTTCTTCATATAGTTGAATATAGTTTTTGTTTTATTAAGAACACAAAAGAAAAACAGAAGTACCAGACAAAAAAAGAAAAGAAAAGAAAAAAAACAAACAAACGTACATACATTAAAGAAAAAGAAGAAGAAAGGACATTTTTTATGTTGTTGTCTTTTTTTAGTTGTATAGAATTGGTCAATAGATAGATCTCTTTTTTTGAAGTATATCGCACGTGATCGATATGACGTACATATACAAAGGCTACGAATATAGACAATAGACTACTGTCCAAAAATGTTTTTTTTGTTTTATATGATATAATCGAGTTCGTATCGTGCGTAATCATTTCGTGATTTTACTGTGCGTTTTTTATATAATTCTGATTCGTCAACTATTGGTTTAATATTATCATCAACAATTCGTGGATATGCAGCAACTAAAGTGTCTTGTGCACCAATATATAATGTATTATAAACTTTCCAATAGACATCACGTACACGTCGAGCTGGATGAAATAGACCTTGTAATGCATAATAAAGTAATCGACATGGTCCAAGACCAACACGTAGACCTTCGATGGCAGCTATGAACGCTTGAATAACATGTGGACTTGTTTCAAATACATTCGGCCAAACATGATTTAATAAATGTGTCAATGCATCCTCACAACCAAAACCGAATACACCTAATGACATATGTCCAATGGCTGTCATAGCTGTTTGTCGATGAACTAAATCACGATCCATCATTGCATCTTCGAGTAATGGTGTTACAGCATAGATATAATCTTTTGACATTTCACCAATATATTCGAACATAAAAGCTAGAGCTTTGAGAACACCATTCTGTACATTTAATTCGGGTACACGATATTCGTTCATGAGACCCGGTAGAACAGTAAATGGTGAACATGTTTCTGAAACAATAGCAATAGCAACGGTTGTACAAACACGTAATTGACGTTCTTGAACTTTAAGATTATTTAATAATGTCGCAAGAACATCATGTGGACCGATAGCTTTTGCAATATAACCGAATGTATTGATTGCTGCACGACGTATAGATTTTTTGTGCGCTTTTAATAGTTCAAGTAATTCAAAGCAAATACGCATCCATTCTCTTGCTGGTACATGTTCAGCGCCGAGTTCAGCTATTCGACCAACAAGATCAATGCAATTTTCTTGTACTTTTTCATGACGATTTTTTAAAATCGGTGTTAAACGTGGTAATAAATCTTTTATTGGTGGAATCATATGTGTCATACCTATGACATTAACGATGCCTTTCAATGCACCGAGTATACTTCCAAGAACTTCAGGATATTCTTCGCCAAGAGATTCATGTAGAACTTCACTTAATTGTCCCATAAGTTTCTCTTCCGAACATAATTTCATAATATTAGCTATTTTCTGTATAAGATCAGCTGCTTGTTGACGAACTTTCGCTGTTTTATTATTCAAACGCCAAAGAATTGTACCACATATTTGCGGTAAATAGGCTTTACAACGTTTAGCTAATGAATTAACAACCGCACCGAAACCATTTAACATCACAGCATCATCTGTTGTTTGTTCTTGAAATGCGTAAAGTATACCATCAATTAATTGTTCTTCTAAACGTGAATCAATATCAGCTGAACCTAGATTCGTCATAATTTTCTCAATGGTTTCAATGACCATTTTACGATATTGTTCAGATTCATCTTTTAAATCATCAACAATACGATTAATAATTTCAGCAGCACCGACTTTATTTGCCATTTCAACAGTTGTATCAACTAATTGTCGATAATTTCGACGGTCCAATGCCATACGTTGATTCCAAAAGAAACGAAAAAATGCTGGTAAAACTTCTTCTTTGATATATTTTGCTTCTACACCATCCGTAGCTGTACATTGTTTAACAACTTTTAAAACAATCTTTTTCATTTCTTCATCGGGCGATTGAAATTCTCGAATTAAAATATCCATCGCTTCACGTGTATAATAACACGCATATTCAGCGTCCATCAATGGAATTAGATAGCCAATAGCTTTAAGAAATGCAGCAAGACCTTTGCCACGAAGTTGTTTAACACCTTTCCAAAGTGGTTTAACCACACTATCGAACGATTCAATACCGTACGGTGCCGAAGCTTCGGCAAGCGCTGCAATACCTAAGGCTGTTATTGTTCGTACTTTTTGTTGTTCATCAACAAGACCATGTTCGATAATATCGACAAGTGATTTTAAGTGTGGTAGAATGGCACAACCAAGTAAAATAGCAATCTGTTGAACGATTTTGATTCCAGTATGTCTTGCTTGCCAAGATTTTTTACTTTTACAAACAGCTTTTAGAAATGGTAACAATGCTGGAATGCCGAGTGCAGATGCAACGACAGCAAATGCACGAGCTGTTGTATTACGAACGTATTCGTCTAAATTATCGATATCTGGACGCATCGTTGAAATCATCGTTGCTAGACCAGCAGCTTTAGCTAAATTCGAAATAATTTCACGACCTTCGACACGTGCATAGTAATCTTCATCGATTAAAAGTGGTTCGATAACGACACAGATTTTGTGAACATACGGACGAACAAGATCGTCGAGTTTATAGAGAATTCGATCGATAACTTTAACAAGTAAATGTCGTTCTTGATCTTCTAATGTTGGCGACATGAGTAACGGTAAAATTTGATTGAACAACGGACCAGCACCGAATTCACGTGCTTTATCTGTGATTTGTCTCAATGCAGCTTTACGCATTGGCGGTGTGCCGTTTTTGATTTTCAATAGTAATTTCATGATTTTTCGTTCTTTTTGTTCTTCAGGTGTGAGAGCTTCTTCATCGACTTCTTGTAATAATTTATCAAAATATTGTAAATCATCGGGTTTTAGCAGAGGTAGATTTCCTGATGGTTGATATTCTTGTAATTGATTCGCTTGAGCATGTTGACCATGCGCCGATTCTTGAATATGAAAGCCGGACATCGTCGATTGTGGTGTTGGCGTTGCAGTTAACTTTCGTGCTGGCGTTCGAATCGGAACATAGGACGCCGGCGGTGGTAAAACTTTGTAACCAGGTGGAAACATGGCGTCGAGTTCTTCATCCGACAACGGTCGATTACGTTCATCGATTTCACGTTCCCAACGATAGGCTTGCATTTGTTCAGGCGTCATCGGCACTTGATTAGGTGCTGGTGTTGCCATATTAGCAGCACGTGCGCCAACAGGTGTAGCAATGATCGGTGTCATGCCAGGCGTAAAGCCACTGGCTGTACGTGGTGTCGATGCAACACCGATTTCTTTGGCAACTGGAGTGAAACCACCGCTGTTGGTTGTTGTGGCGTTGGCTGGTGTTTCGTCCCAACGAGATCGACGTTTGTCTGCCGATGGAGTCGATCCAATGAGGTAATCGGCATCGTCCATGCCACCACGATCGGTTTTCGGAGTTTCAGCCCAACCGGAATTCATGGTTTCTCGTTCCGTACGTGGAGTTTCATCCCAACGATTACGTTTATTCGAGGGTGTGGCTGAATGATGTGGAGTTTCGGCACCAGGCGTACGTGAAGCCATTGGTGTTTCATCGAACGATTGACCAGCGGCCGGTGTGGCGTCCCAGATGCGATGAGCTGGTGTGACAGCTTCGTCGTATGCTGTTTTCTTGGCTTTAGGATCGACGTCATCTGCAGGCGCTGTTTGATCCCATCGACGTCGACGTTTTTCTCCTGCTGTACTTGCAGAACCGTTGCCATTTGCTTCATTTGCTTTCATTTTGTCGGCGATTTGATTGCGTGTATCGATCTGAAATACAGATAAATAGAATTTTGAAATTTCTTTTCGAAATAATTCGACTTACTTTTGCATTTTTAACTTGCATTTCACCCATAATATCAGCATAACCACGTCCTTTCGCATGTGGATCAGGCGTTTTTCCACCTAAACAAATCGAAATCGATTAATTTTCTTTATTAAACATTTTTTCCATGAGAAAAACAAAAAAAAAATAGAAGAGATTATTATGATTTTAAAAAAACCCACCGTTCGTGATAATATATCAAGAAATGATACATATCTTCTATTTTCAATCGAAATACAGCAGAAAAAGAAACTTAAATACGTTTCTTTTCTTGATATTATACATCTACGATAGTTTTCCTTTTCTAGCAGTGTGTAGTATCAGTACCAAGCTAGAGCTCATTTCAAGCAGGAAGATTGTCAACGTTGTGCGACGTTGATAATCGTTTGACGTCTAAAACATAAGGCTAAGAAATTAAATAGGCGTTTTCATCGTTCATTCACACCTTTTGTCTTTTGTTTTCAAAAGATGATGTTTATCCAGGTCGCCAAACGCCTACAAAAATCAACTCGGTATCAAAATAGCTTTCATTAGATTATACTCTCAATAAACTAAGACCGAAAAGAAGCTGAGCAAAAACGAAATAAAACAAAACAAAAAACGAACTGAAACTTTTTTTTTCTTTCTATTTACCATCTGCAAAATAATCGACACGTTCAGGTGAAATCATGCCCGGTATCATACGACGTTTCTTCTGATAATCATTTTCTCGATCAGCAATCGTCGGTCGACGATATTCAGCCATTGGATCATGATTTCGATCGATATTAGGAATATTTTGAAGTATATCTGCTGATGGTCCATAGTTTTTCTTCTTATTCGTTGAACTCGTTTGATAATCCATCTCTTCATCCTAAGAAAAAGAAAAACAAATCAATCGTTTTCTCAATTAAAACACTTTCTTACATCATCATCTCCTGCTACATAATTTAAATATCCTCCTTCTGTTGTATTTTCTTCATAAACGTCAGTGTCTAAAATTTGTTGGCCAAATCTGGTTCCACGAGCTTCATCTTCTTCTTTTCGACGTTCATCACGTATAGCTTTCGCTTGAGCTTCGATGGCATCATGTTTCGAACTCATGCTGTACAAATCGTTTGAATTGACGAGACAAGAGTGCGTTGAGAAATATAGTCTCTTGCGTAAATTTTGTTGACAAAAAGGAAACAAACAACAACAACAATTGTTTAGATTCGAATTTTTCCTAGTCAATGAATATTTATTGACGAGAAAAAATAAATTCTTTCGAATAAAAAATAAAATCTCTCGATTTTTTGAGGAAATTTTTCTTGAAAATTCAAGTCGATTTGCTCAATTTCATCATACTTATGCATTCGAATTGTAATTTCATTGGTCGATCGACTCGAACAATAGGACACAAGCGAACGAAAATAAATGAACTGAATGTTTAAAGAAAGAAAAAGACAATTTTAGTTTTTCTTCTTGATTTCTTCTTATCAACAGAAGAAAAAAACGAGACGAAATCATCGATATTCAATTGATTCTTGTTTCTAGATAATTATTAACTGAATTGTTGACTCATTTCTTGTTGTTTTCTTATTTATTCTCATTGTTACATCTAATCAATATTCTTCAATGTTCTCATCATTCGTTGATGGTATGCATCCGCATCAACATTTTCCACTTATGCAATTACCTGATCGACAACAAATGCAAATACCGACTGGGTAAGAATTGAACTAGTTCGATTTCGTATGTTCTCGAAAGACAAAGGCATGCACACTCGTCACCCTCTGTATTCAATTTTCTACACTACATCATTACTCATTTGTCAATTGATTGACGATCTTTTCACCTATTCATTTGCAATTATCTATTTCATTTCGATTTTGTCCCCTCTCTTTCAAATTAATTGTAAATAATCAATATTGCAAAGAAAAAAGTTTGTTGTTTTTACCGAGTCGAATATTAAAACATTTTATCCACATGCACAAAAACATTTACATATTTACTCATTGTTTATATTCGACATAACCTTTTCTTCTATGACAGTTTTTTTTCTCTGGTGGTGTGTTCTTTCTATCAGAATGTTAAAGATCTGACTGATGATAAACTGGTTAAAACAAAAAAGAATTACATTTGACAATCAACTGTCGTTACCCATCATTTTTCTAATCATTATTTGTTGTCATTGGCAAAAAAGTTATTTCATTCTTGATTCATTTATGCTAATAAGACAGACAAAAAATTTGACGTACAACAAAACAAACAAGAAAACTTGTTGTTTTTCAATTCCTTCTGCTGACCCTGAAATCAAACGGCGATAAATCATCAGGGTCGTTCATTTATTTCTTCTTCTTCTTTTTTCTCGTTGTGTTCGCATTCTACTTGACCCTTGGCGAATGTGTCCGGCAAACTTTCAAATCTATCTCTCTGCGCGTATATATATGCCCCCGATTAATTGAGTTTTTCTTTCCCTGTTCTGTTCTCGAACGAGAGGAAAAAACGAGCGAACGAGGGCATACTCTTGATTTGCTAGGAACAGAACAATCTATTTTCTTTTCCTCTCTCTCTCTCCCTCGTTCGATGTCTCTTATTCTCTCGTTTCTCTATTTTTTTAACGAACGAAATAAGAAATAATTATATGCATTGATGTGGCCGAGGCTAATGCGTCGAGAGAGAACAGCGAAAAACGATTAGAAAACGAGAAAGAGAGAGACAGAGACAGAGACAGAGAAAGCAACGAGGAGAATAAAGAAAAAGACCTTTCGTCGTCATCTCATTCTACATTGATCGCCATGCCGCTATTTACGATGACGATTTCTTTTTCTTTGTTGTTTTTTTTCTGATTCTATCAAAAATGAATAGTGTAATATATTTTTTTTTCAAATACATACATTAAGACTTGCGCGTGTTCTCCTTCCCTGATTATTACGTTTATCGTAACACATGTAGAATGTGTATGTTTTCATCATTGAAGCATGTGCCAGAGACAATATTATGACTGTCGTTGAGTTTTTTGTTGTCGATGCGTACATATTGAGAGTGTGATAATCATCGAAATAATGTTAAAGAGAAAATATCCTTCGATTACAGATCGAATAATTATCGATGTAATACATAATTATATCTTTACAAATGACTTCAGCACTATATTATCAATCGATGATAGTGCCTCAACAACAACAACAGCAACAGCAACAACAGCAGCAGCAGCAACAAATACCTCAAATGCACATGTAGTGAGTAAAATAAGGAAAAGAATTGTGTTGCGATCGAATGGAAATTTATCTGTTTGTTTTTCCCCCGTTTTTTTAAATAAATAAATCTTATTCGTACTTTGAACTGTTTTTCCTAATGATGAAAATCTGTGTTTAGTTATCATCCATCACAACCTCAGCAAGTGTCATTACCACATATGATGCAACAACCACAACAAGTTCATCATTTAATTCCACAATCAGCTGTGACAGCAACACATAATCGTGGCGGTGATCATCATCATCATCATCATCAACAGCAACAGCAGTCTCATACGCCCAAAGAAATGAACAAACCCAAAGGTCGAATGAGTGCTTACACATTTTTCGTTCAAAAATGTCGAGATGAACATCGAAAAGCCTATCCAAATGAGAATGCTAATTTTAGCGAATTCTCGAAGAAATGTGCAGAAAAATGGAAGGTAAGAATCATTGTTACGATGAATAAATCTCGAACAATTGTCTGTCATCCGTATATTTCGATTAGAAATGTCAGACTGAAATCATAATAGAATTAATCAAAACCTCATTAATTTTTCTTCTCTCATATAATTAAATGATAATTTCGTACATTTTTCATTTCTCAATCGATTTTGTCTTTGTTTCTTTCCTTTTTTTTGTTATCATACGTTCTTTGATCAAGGACAAATAACAAAAAAATTATAGAGGATTAAGTGAATGATTGTGCGAATAATTGTGTTAGGAGAATGAGGGGAGAAGGAAAAAGATTCATCAAAGAAAATTACTTTTTATGATTTCTTGGGTTTTGTTTTTTCATAGACAATGACTGATGATGAGAAATCGAAATTTGCAGCATTGGCTGAAGTTGATAAACAACGATTCGAACGTGAAATGGCTGCGTATCAACCCGGTGAAAAACGAAAGAAAAAGAAAAAAGATCCATTAGCACCCAAACGACCATTGTAAGAACGATTTCAATTGGATTTTTATCTTATTATTATGATTTTAATTTGCCATTGATTAGATCAGCATTTTTTCACTATTGTAAAGAAGAACGTCCGAAATTAAAAGCAGCTAATCCAAGTTTATCCGTGGGTGAAATAGCCAAAGAATTAGGTGATCGATGGAATCACACAGCACCTGAAGGAAAACAAAGTTATGAAGAATCAGCACAACGAGATAAGGAAAGATATGAAAAAGTCAGTCATGATTAATTGATATTTCCTATCATTTATTACCTTTTTTCTGCTCTCGACTATTATTCTTATTAGGAGATGAATGATTTTCGATCGGCTAATAAAAAAGCTGCAAAATCAAATTCATCATCTCAAGCATTAGCACAGCAACAACAACAACAACAACAACATTCAGATCAACAAGCTAGAATACATCAAGATGTAAGTGACAAGTTTTTTGTTTCTATTTTATTAGATTCGCTAATCAAAAATTGTTTGTTATTATTATTTTTCTAGCAACAACAACAACAACAGCCGCAGCAGCAGCAACAACAGTATTCTTCTACATCTTATCAATTACCATCATTTAATCCAATGCAATCTTTTCAACCACAAGTAATTTATTGAATTAATTGATTGATTATTTCATATTCAATTTTCTTTGCCTAGGCTTTTGCTCAAATGAGCAATTTTCAAGATAATGGTCTAACAACTTCACTTTTTCCTCATTACAATGGTTATTCATTACCAATGCCGCATAACAATGTAGGATATTAGTGAACAGTAGAAATAGTATGCACACACACACACACTCATGTACTGATACAAGGCATTTTCTCTCTCTCTCTCTCTCTCGCTTCCATATTTGAGTATCTCAGAACATTTAATTAATTGCTAATCAAACGATAGATATATTTACAACTGATGAATCTCGTTTTATTTTTTCAATTTGTTGTTCTTCCGACATGACGTATTTTTATTTTCTTTTGTTTTTATTTTCAAAAAAAGAAAACAATGAAAACGAAAATTAATTTTGTTGTCATTGATGTTTATTTTCAATTATTATTATTGTTGTTGTTGTTGTTCTCTTATTTCGTGTATAAAAAAAACAAGAAAAAAAAAGAACGAACAAACGAACAATTTTTTCATAAACAAATCGCTCGCTTTTGCTCTACTTATCTAATTGAATTTTATTCTTGAGTAAGTAGTTCATATTCTTCGTTTAATATTATTGCCTATCTTGTATGCGTGTGTGCTTACTACTTCTTCTAATGTCGCTGCTTAAAATTAACTTTTGCTTTCAAATTAATTCCTAATCGATTTCGTTTTCTTTTTTTTCGCATGAATATAGATTCAAATGCAACAATTTCAAGCACCACAACATCTTCAACATCAGGTAAATTGAAAAAATGAATTCGTATGAATAAATCAATGGTTTTGGTTTTGTCTTTCCTAGACTTATCAAACGTTGACAACAGCAAATGCAAATTCAACGAGTACTAACAATACAAATGGCACTCCTTCGACTAATAATGGCGAGGAAAATGATGATGACGACGATGGTGATGATGATAATGATGACGAATCTGAAGGTGAAGATTAAATTAGCATTCTATCTACTTGTTTGTTTTGACGTATATGTTGATCGAGTAATAATAAACATTAAAACAAAGAAAGTATTGTGCTATTTGTTCTGTTTTCATTCTTCTACTTGGATTCGATTCGTGTTTCTTTCCCTTTTCTTTTTCTTGATGATGTAGATATTGAAAATACACCATCGATTTGATTTTCTTCTTGTTCTTGTTCTTTTTTTTCTCTTCTTTGTTTCTGTTTTTTCTTCTTGTATTTGTTCGTACTGTGACTGTTTGGCGTACATCAAGAAACCAACATGAAATCAAACATCAACCATTCTCACACATTTAGCTTGTATGTAATATCCTATTTTTGTTCTCTCATTGTCGCTATTGCATCATGACAAACAACACTCTCTGTTTTTTGTTCTTATTCATGTCTGATTGTTTTTTATACGATAATGTCAGACATACATACAAAACAAAACCAACAAACATATTGTTCTTTTTCTTTTTTCTTTTCTTTTTTTTGTTCATTTTTGTGACTAAAATATAAAACAAAAACATGAATGGTTAACAGCCATTAATTAAAACTAATATCAAAAGTTGGTTGTGTCATATCTTTAGATAAAGTGAGAAGAAAATATGACTAGTACGACAGTTAAAGGAGCTATATATCCACGAATTATTATTCAACCGGATTGGTCAGTCAATCTGAAATTGGATACATTACCAGCTGATGTTTGGATTGAATTTAAAGCAGGCAATGCTGGTATCTCACGGGTGACACAAAATGTTCATGGAGTTTGCTCGATAAAAGCTCTTGCTAGTCAAGATGCTAAAATTTATAAAACATCGACAAGTGATAATTTTCAATCGGCTGATATTGATCGAGTTAATCAACGGTTACGAATTAAAATTCGAGATACGGATTTTAGTCATACATTCCAAGGCAAAGAAGAAGAAACAATATTCGTTTTGTTCAATTTATTGTTGTTGGCTTTGTTTTCTAGGACCAATAAAATCATTTTCTACACGTGGTAAACACGAAGATGACGAAACTAGTAATCAATTCGATCCGTTGGTTAATGTACCTGAACTTCCGAAAAATCGAACTCAACAAGCGCAATCAACAGTTCGACCGCATTGGTTCGATATTAGTTCAGGCGGAGTCGGTCTAACAGCTTTAGCAAATGGTCAAATTACAATTTGGGACGTTGAAAATGGTGATGTACGACGTAAACTTCAAGGTCATATCGAAGATGTTTATGTCAGTCGATTTTTTCCATCAGGTAGCTTTAATCTTTTCGCATTTTCAATAACATTTTTGCATTTCTATGATTTAGACTTTGCCGTTGTTTCTGGTGGAGCTGATATGACTGTTCGTATTTGGTCACTTGACAGTGAAAATAATCAAATATGTGATACAACATTAAAAGGACATCGTTCACGTATCAACGATGTTCTTGCGCTTGATCAACAACATGTTCTAAGTGCATCGAATGATGGTTCAGTTATTCAATGGGACATCACAAAAAGTGAACAAATTCATAAATTAGCTGAATTACAAAATAATAGTATTCATTCAATCAGTTTAACAAATTCGTCGACATTAGCTTGTGCTTGTCAAGATGGTTCCATACGTTTATATAATATAAACAATACTAATTCAAAACAAACTCTTCAAGAACTTAAAGTTGGATCATCGATTAGTTCAGTTTGTTATCTGCCGGACTTAAATCAACTTGTTTATGCTACTGAACAAGCAGTATTCGGTATTTATGATATTCGTCAAGTCGATCAACCGATTCATACATGGAAAGAACAAAGAGGCCGAGTAACATCAATCGTACCAAGTCGAGATAATGGTGGTATTTTATCAACAACAACAGATGGCAGTTGTTTTGAATACAATAAAGATGAATTACGTGCCATAGATGATGTATCACAAGCTCATGTTACAGATTATACAGGTGCAGATGATGCCATTTTAAATGGAAAAATATTTAGTAATAAAATTTATTCAATTTGTACTGACGGACTCGTCCGTGTTTATGAAAATCATGAATAGATTTTCGAGTAACCAAGTTACTGACAGTTACCATGAACAATTCTTTTTTTTCGTATCTATAAAACAAGCACATCGGTTTTAATCACGGGATATTTTCGTTTTTTTGTTGCTGTTTTCAGTATTATACGAGCAAAAGAAAATTTAAACGTTTAAATTCTAAAGAAAAGATTAACTTTGATGACGAATGATGATTGTCTGTCTGTCAAATTCGAGTTTGATTTAATATCAATCATATGTCCTTGTTCGAAAAACTTCCGCTAACGATTTCCGTTCGACGGAATCGGAAAAGGAACTTGGATCATTTCCTTGAGACGTTTAACATTTCAGAAGAAAAAAGAAAATATATCTTTTATCAATCAATATTTGCGATTTTATTGTATTTTTTAAATATAAATTATACGTATATGTAACTAACTATGTATGTATACATTGTTTAGTTTGAAATGTTGAGATTAATTTGTGTTTCCCACACACATATATATATCTATATACAATAACAAGACAAAAAGAAAAGAGAAAACCAGTCATAAATTAAGAAGAAAGAAAGTTCTGTATATTTGTAACGATAATCTCAGTAGATTAAATAGGTTTGCCGCCAGTTTTAACAAGTAAATGTTGTTGTTCGTAATGTTGACGATATTTATGCGCTGTATTAGGCATAGAAATCGAACGACAAATTTGAACGGCAGCAATCGATGGTGCTTCTAAACAATCGGTTATTGATGCAACTGGAATAACATCATTGTCAACTGATGAGACTTTATCATGTTGGTTACAAATCGAACGTATTTGTTTTAATGTTTGACGACGAGTATTTGACATGACTTGTGAAACAGCCGTTGTTGCAAATGATGATGAACGTTGAATAACATAACGAAATAGGGATGAACGTTGTGCTGCACTTCCTCCTGGACCTGTTGAACGAAATGATGCACTAGTCGATTGATTCGATGCTGCCGAATTTTTTGATAGCCAAGCACGAGCTACAGGCGGTGGTCGATGTTCTCGAGCAGGGCGTGTCAAATTCGTTGTTGCTACTTTCTCACCTGTTTCGTACGATGATTGAGCGAATAGAGCAGCAACACCACTACGAGTTAATGTAACTCGACGAGTATTAGGAACATCATTTTCATCAATATTATCAGGTAATAATGATGATTGATTATTCGACATCGTTGAAATTTAATTAGTAAATAAATAAACAAAATGAAATTTCTTTGAAAACAGACGGTTAGGTGCACTGGACGTGCATACGTTTTATTATGTGTCGTTGTTCGTTTCTCGTTCAGTCTATCTATCTATCTATATCTTTCTTTCTGCCGACGTTATGTTCTTTACTGACCAATGTTAGATGTCTATCGTTTTCTTCTTTTCTCTTCGACACGTTTTTTTTTTATTCTTATTTTCAAGATGATGTTGGCGTATAAATTAGAAAAACGAAGAAAAAGCACATGTCTCGTTTTTTTTCTCTCTTTCGAAATTGAACTTAAAAGAGTTCAACAGCACAATTATCTTGATTATCACTAAATATATATAATTCAATTTGAAAAAAAAACAACACGAACTGACACACAAAAGACAGAAAATTTACACTTTGTAAGTAAACTTCCAAACTGACAAAAACAATGGCCCGAAGATATTTTGTATGAATATAATAGTTCGAAAAATCTGTTCTTGCTTTATCATGTCACGCTGTGTTAATTACGTATTTTTGCCCGAGTTCTCAAACAGGAAACCTTACAAATCTTTTGCTCCCTATTATCAATGATGTACAATCTATGATTACCAAACAAACAACGTCATAGATGCGAATTCATTTCATATTTTCGTCAGTTTAAATTAAAATTTCGAAGAACAAAAGATTGCGTATTTGTATTCAAAAAAACACGTTGTTTTAAAATCTATTTGCAAATGTCAGAATACGATGAACTTTAGTTTATTTACGTTTTTTTTCTTTTACTCGTAGTACATAGAAAAAAAAAGAAAGAAAGAAAATAACTAGTCGTTTGTCCTTTGGCAAAAAGGTCGATGATTTTTGAATAAATACATATAGTAACCAAGAGAAAAAACACATCCTGTTCATATTGATTATCGAATAGAAGGATATAGTAGATCTAAGAGAAAAATCGTCTAACGATTATATGGTAGAGATAGATAGATATCTGGAACATGCATTGATATTGAAGTTATTATCGGGGATTTTCTTTCTTTCGCTTCGAAATATGCAATTATCGATAGTCTTCAAGTAATTATCTAGACGAGAGAAAATCAATCAATTGAATTTGTCTTTTACCCTGAATATTGATTATTACAATGAGTAATAATTGATTTATGGAATCTTTTGAGTGAAAATTCAAGATTGATACTAATGTGATAATGTTAAAACAAATAATTCATATTAAAAAAAAACGAAGAAGACTATCAATGAATCAATGTCTTCTAACGCCATCATGATCGAATCTATATATTTATTATTGGTCTTTTTTCGTTTTGTTCTCGTCGTTTATCTCTGTATATTATTTTGGTTCAATATTATTACTACATAAGAAGGCCAACTGTTTTAGTTATCAAAACAAAATATTCATCGAACATCGTTTAATGACGTGCCAAAAGATTCTTATTCTTCCATATGATTTCTTTTATGTTACAAGAAAAATCTGTTTCCTATTTATTTATATTGGACTTCTTATTATTTGACGTTTTCTTTCAAGCATTTATCGTGCTTAGGCTAAAGAAGAAAACACGAAGACAAGTCGACCAGAAGATTACGTCAAGAAAAGTGATGAACGTAATCGCATGTTCAATAAATAAGCGTCGATTTGATGACCTCTTCGTCTTCATCGTATTCTTATTTCCTTCATTCTTTTCTTCTTGCTTACTGCATAGATATTTCCTCGTTCTTACGCCTAAATAACTAGACAAGCATTTATATATGTATGTATATATGTATATATACTAGTGTGGAGAAGATCGTGACGATTGAGCAACTCTGCACGCAAACATTCTTTCTGCTACTGTGTTGTATGTCTATGACCGACAGAAAGAAAGGAAGGGAGGGAAGGAGAAAGAGAGACAGAGAAAGAAAAGTTCTTTTTTTAGATCCGAATTATCATTATACTCGTTTGGGTGAACAGATAAATCGATGATGAGAAACAGGCATTTGTTATATTGTTCATCTTCTTGCTTTATATTCTCTATTGACACATTCTTTTCCTCTGCGTATTCTCAATCAGAAGATATTGGCATATATTTCAGAGAAAATTTGACGTTCATCGATTCCATTAATATCATAAAATGATAACATTCATATTTACTATCTACTTTCTGTTTTTTTTTCTTCATTCTCGTTTAAACATTATGTTCACAATCAATATCTTTATTTTTCATTTTTAAGTATATAGATTTTTGTTTATTGATATACGGATATACGTATATACATATATATTTTATTAATAAAACATAAACGCGTAGTTATCGTCGACAAATCATGCGCCGCCTTCGTCGACGAAGGTTCATGTGACAAGTTGTATTCGTGTGACTCTTCATTATTAATATTACGTTTTTTTTTTATCAAGGTGCTATACATTTACTTTTTTTTTCATTTCAACGTCAAACAGAATCGACATGGCAGATAGGTAAAATGATTGCTCGAAGAAAAAAGAAGAGAGAAATATCAATCTGTATGTTTCTTTTTTTTTTCTTCTTTTCATTTTCAATTAGATTCGATTGGGTTCAAATTATTGAACCGAAATCTAAAGACTCAATGTATGCTAATCTTGTCACTGGTGAATGTCTTTGGCAAGCACCATCAGGTGCTAAAATGTAAGTTTTCGATTATTTAAACGAAACGATTGAATAAGACAAAGGTTAAGTCAATAAGAAAAAATCAAATCTTGTCAATTTAAACGCACGTATATAAAATCGAATGACAAGATGTCATGATGTTCTTTAAGTGTGAGAATAATATTTTTTTAGTCATTCAACGGATGTTATCATTTCGTGTCAAAATAGAAATCGATTTCGAATAACAAAAAAGCAATAGACACAACTATGTAAATCCTTTTCTTCTATCCCCGTTGTCTAGTCAAAATATTTATTTAGAAAGATGAATATATCAATTAACAAATCGACTACTATCATGATGCATCCTAGTAGACAGACAACTTAATTAGATTGGATAATGTAATTCATTTTCTTGACAATACTTGTCCTTAGTTTCTGTATTGATGTATATATAGAATAAATATGAAAAAGAAAACACTGAGAAGGTCTAAAGATAAACATATGTCCTTGTGTTTGATTTTTTTTCACAAAAGAAAACGGAAATAAACGTTTGAATAATATCAAAACTGACATAACATAACATGTATCGAATATGATGACATTTTCTATTCTATTCTAGTAAAAAGTCGAATGAAAATCAATGGTGGGAATTATTTGATAATAACACAAAACGTAATTATTATTATAATGCTAAAACACAACGAACGATTTGGCAACGACCATCCAATGCTGATATCATTCCTTTAGCCAAACTTCAGGTATACAATTAAGATTACATCATTGATTTGTCTATTTGACTTATTGAGATGAGATGAATATAGAAACATGTGCTCGATATTAATCATCATTGACTTTCTCCATAGGAGATATATTTCATCCACAATATAGATGATGATGTAAATTTTCTCTTTCTTTTTTTTCTCTGCTCTTTGGATACTGACATGATCATGGTCAAGTCAAATAGAATATATTTTGTCTATAATCATTAACGTTTTCTCTTTTTTTTTTGACTATATCATAGATGATCAATGAGAATACTGAGTGTAAAGATGACCAAAAACTAATTAGTCCTCCAGTGTCTACGATTAATCATACGGTTGAACAGATTAATAACAAATGGAAGCAAACATGTGTTCAAGGTTGTGATAAAACACAACGGGATACGAAATTAAAATTCCCGACAACGAATTGTCATTCAACAATTGAACGAGTAAATCAAAAATTTCGTTTCTTATAAACACAAGAAGAAAAAATCTCTTTTTTTTTAAATTTAAAGTCAATCTGTCAAACATCAGCCATACTTCGTTCGAACACCATGATTTCATCGTCAACAAAAAACAATAAAGACGAAAAAACAACATACGACAATCTAGCTAATTCAATCGTTTGTCCATTAAATAATCAATACGATAATTTTCCAATCGTTTCGAATACTCCTCAAATTTCATTAGGTTATTATTATTTTTCCTTCGATAAAATCGAAGCAAAACAAAAACATTTATATATATATTTCTCGTTTCAGAACAATCTCTTCAGAATAAACGTTCTCAAAGTATTAATTTAAAATTTCCATTTACACTTCAAATGACAAGCAATGAAATCAATCATCAATGTACAAACATATCTAAATATACATTCTCTTCAAATCATCCTCAATTATCAACAAATATCTCTCGACATATCAGTACTCCGACATTAGAATTACTCTCACCGAATCTTCAGTCATCAATCGAACAACAACAAAAAAATATTCGAAAAAAACAACCACGTACGAATCCGAATTATGTTAACATTCAGATAAAAAGCACCGATGGCACATTACGTAGTACCTATATACGTTTGAATGAAATGAAAAAATGCTCGACATTAACATTTACTTCATCGGATGCGAAAAAATCGAATGAACAAAATTCAAGTAATGAAACACTTCATCACGAACAGGTGAACAACGATGATAAAACAAAAAAATCTGATGTATTGATGAAACAATTTGTAACATGTACTGACGGTAAAAGATCTTGTTTCTTTGTTAATCTCAAGAGAATTTTATTTTTGCTTTTCATATATTTAGAATTTCTCTTTCATTCAACAACCGATCCACTCAATCTGACTTTTCAACAAACGAAATCGATTAATAATGGTAAACATTTATTATATTCTCACATGCATGTTCAATCAATTCACTAGTGTCTATGTTTTTTTTTCTTTTGTTTTTCTAATCGAATGACTTTATTCGGGTGAACTAATTCGATTTCAATCGAAAGATAAAAGAAAATCTATGCATAAGAATTGCTTATCTTGTTGTTGTTGTTGTTTTTTATTCATAGATAATCACAAATCTTCAAAATCAGCAACAACACCTCTACTACCAATTTATTATGACAGTTATTCGAATTCATCATCGATAGCTTCACATTGTAGATTCAATTTTCGAATTTATTCAAGCTTTATTTATTTTTTCTCTTTAGCAATGAATCGATCTCATGAAACTGGTAGTATTGATTCTTCATCAAGTATCACACATTTTCATAGTTTAACAACTAGTAAAAAATCTCGACAAATCTCCATACATAAACAAGTACGAGAAAGATTTCGATAACAGCAACAATAATAAATTCGTCTATTCTAGTCGATTTCGTCATCGATTAAATTTCCTCCGATAATCAGTGAAATCGAATGTGACATACATTTAAATGAAATGTTAAATTTACATACACACAAACGAGGTCTCTTTAGTAAACGTCCAAATCAAGATCAGTTATTAACCTGGTCGAAAGAGAGTTTAACTAAACCTTTGTTACGTTCGATTGATAAGATTCTTCGAAAAGAAGCACCGGAATTATTTCGATTGATTCAAATCTATATGGGCGACAAAAAATCGAAACAAAATGCGTCATTAAATACTTGTCTAGATTTAACAATCAAAGGCTGGAGTTTACCAACGATACGTGATGAACTTTATTTGCAATTAATTAAACAAACAACATATAATCAAAATGCTGAAAGTTTACAACGCGGTTGGGAATTACTGGGTAAAGAAGAGTTTCTATTCAATTCAATGATTTGATTGCTTGTTTTCTTAGCAATTTGTCTGTCATTCTTTCCACCATCGAGTAAATTTCAATTGTTATTGGAACGATATATAGCTTTACAAACAAATGGAGATGTCGATACATCGGAAGTACCGATATCGATCTATGCAAAAGTTTGTCAAAAACGTTTGGAGAAAATTCTTCAAACAGGACCGAAAAAAGGTTTGAAAAAACCGACATACGAAGAGATTGAACTTTCAAAAGTGAGATTTCAACTTTAAGAACAAACAAAAAAAACGACATGTGAGATCGATATGTTTTTTTCATAGCATACAATTCATTTTCCATCGATGTTTGGTGCAACACTCGAAGAAGTCATGGTCATGCAACGAACACGTTATCCCGACAAACGTTTACCGTGGATTCAAACGGTTCTATCCGAAGAAGTTTTGAGATTAAATGGCGCACAAATCGAAGGCATATTTCGGTAGAATTCAATCATTGAAAATTGATTTTCGACTCAGATTACTTGTTCATTTGCAGAGTACCTGGAGATTTGGATAGTGTCAATGCATTGAAAGTCAAATGTGATCAATGGCAATTTCCATCGATTGATGATGCACATTTACCAGCATCGTTACTCAAACTTTGGTATCGAGAATTAGCTGAACCATTAATACCATCGATATTCTATGATCAATGCATAACCAACTGTGATAAAGTTGAACCATGTATAAATCTAATTCAATTATTACCTGAAATTAATCGAATTGTTTTGACTTATCTCGTTCGTTTTCTTCAAGTAAAATCAAAGAATTGACAGTTTATTGATAATCATACGTATTTTCGAAATTTAGATATTTGCAAAAGCTGAAAATGTTCTTGTCACAAAAATGGATGTCAACAATTTATCGATGGTATTTGCGCCCAATATTCTTCGATGTAACTCCGATGATGCCAAAATCATATTCGAAAATGCAAGAAAAGAAATGTTATTTGTTAAAATTCTTATTCTCAATTTAGATACAGACTCGATTGAAGGAGTTATCTAATACGTGTGTATGTGTGTGTGTGTGTGTTTTCTTCTTTATGTTAAATCTGTTTATTAATACTACTCTCTCTTTTTTTTCTTTTTAATGTCATTAGAATATTGAAAATAATATCTTCAGCTCAGGAGTTTGTTATGTGTGTAAACAGGAACAGTTTTTCTTTTCTTTTCTTTTTTTGAAGATAATAATAATAATAAAGATTTGATTGAGAAGATGAAGAATTTCATCTGTCAAATGAAGTTTCTTTCTCTTTCTTTTTCAAAAAAAAAGTCCTCTTTCATGTCAAAAATAAGCTTAATCAGCAAGTATGATGTCATCGAACAGTTTGTCGAACGTAGACTTTTTTCTTCGAGTTTCTAATTCAATTGCAAATAGTATATACGTAATTGAATTATATCGACTAAATGCGTTTTTCGATAGAGCAAAAAGAAGAGAACAAATATGAGTTCATTCGATTCATGATAATCACGATACGATGAGAAACGTCTTCGTCGTCTTTCGGTCGTTGTTATTCAATAGATTCTAGTTTTTCTCTCTTTTTTTTCTATTTGCTTTCTTTGATTTTCTGAAGATTTTTTATTAATAAAAGATTGTCATGACATGATTGCGTATGTCTTTACAAATATGCCGAAAGAAATCTACTTCACACTTAAAATCATTCTTTTGGGAAATCTTTTTCTTCGAAATAAACCAAATAATATTATCTTTTTTTGTTCTTGGTTTAATAAAAAGAAGAACATAATCATTCATCGATTTATTATTAATAAATGTAATGTTTCAATCGAAGAAAGATCTGATTATTTAATAATAAGCATAGATTTCAAATCAACATGCGATAGAAGATTAACAGTAATCAGGTTTTTTTTTCTCTCTTCTTTCGCAAGTCGATTGAATAATCTTTTTCGTATAGATATATATTAATAATAAACAAATATTTCTATAGAATTTATATACGATGAGTTTTTTTTTTTGTAGACGAATAAATCTTTTGTTCGATAGATGTATCAAAGCACTTGATCATCCATGATTAAATAAGAAAACGAAGATCCAAACTATAAATACAATGTATTTATATATAGAAAACTAATTGTTCGATCGGCATAAATTTTTTTCTCTCCTGTATCGAAGAGAGAAAAACCAGCAAAACCCGATTAGTTAATCTTCTTTACTAACAAATGAAATCATCAAAGAACAAGAATATGAAAATCTTTATATTTGAATTTTATTTTATATATCGTGTCAAAAAAAGAAGAGAGAGAGAGAGAAGAAAAGGATTTTTATTTTTATTCTGTGAGCAATGAAGAAAACACACGACGTATACATAGGTATAGTAAATAAAGACTAGTCAGTATCAAAGAATAGAATAGCGAACAAATACTGTTTGTATTTTAATACCAACTTATTAAATATGTATATAGAATTAAGAATATCTTCTCATTACATGTACACAAATCGAGAAAGAGAGAGAGAGAGGAAAAGATCTTGTTAATTTACAAAAAGCAAACAAATAAATGAACATTTGTCGTATTGAATGTGTTAAATATAAATAATAATGTGAAACAGATTGACTAGTAAAGAGAAACAGAAATCGATTTTCAGGGAAAAGAGAAACTCTCACAAATACACACATCTGACAACATATACAAACGAAACAGAAGAAGAAAAACATGCAAAAGATGGAATCGTATATAATAAAGAGGAGAAATCCACGCAGGTTGTTATAATTGAATGTGTTGTTTTTGCTTTTCATCGTCCATCTGACCTGGCAGCGAGGTCATAAAAAATAATATTAATGAAGTAAACAAAAAAATGGGACCGAACAAAAAATAGATGTAGACAAGTCAATTTTATTCTTTGATATTAAATTTGTGCTGGATTTTTCATCAGTATAAACCACAGCCACGAAGATTTAACGTGATAATAACCTATTCAAACAAAAAACGTTTCAATTCGATCAAAATTTTTCTTCTTTTTCTTCTCACATCGGTGACAGCATCGAATACAAACTGAACATTTTGTGTATCTGTTGCGCATGTATGATGACAATAAACTTCTTTTTGTGTCGATTTATTTTTCGCTACGAATTGTGCTTGAATATATTCAGCAGCTGGATCGTATTCATTCGGTCCTGTATATTCTCGAAAGCAGAGTGTTAATGGTGAACGTTTGATTTTCTCTTCGAATAGATCTTTTTTGTTTAAAAATAAGATTATACCCGTATAAACGAACCTTAACAAACAAACAAACAAATCATCATTAGTTCATTTTCTTTTTTTCTCGAAATCGTCAAAACAAACAAACCATTTATTATTACAAATACTATCGAATAAACGTAAAGATTCGTGCATACGATTTGTTGATTCATCTTCGTAAAGGACTTGATCGTATTCTGATAGAGCTACACAAAATATAATCGCTGTTACGTCTTCAAAACAATGAATCCTAAATGAGAAAATCAACGTGAAATAAGATTCCGAACGAACTACTCGTCGAATACGAACCATTTCTTTCGTTCGGATCGTTGTCCGCCAACATCAAATAAACGGAAATTTAAATTTTTAAACGAAAAATTAATCTCAACAATTCCTGTTGTTTTAACACGTGTTCGTAGAATATCTTGTTCATTGGGGAGAAAATCAGGCGAACCAATACGATACAATTGATCGAGAAAATACTGTGCTGAATCATTCAATTGATATTCATTACTACGTAGAAAACATTGTTGAACACCTGCATCCGCCCATAAACGTTCCATCGATGATAATAATTCACTATTGAATGGTTCGGTGTCTTTCATACGTTGAATAACTTCAAGTACACGTTGTGCATCGACTTCACGTTCAGTCGATGCAAATTGAATATTTAACATATTCATTGCACGAATAATTGCGCCTAATGATTGTATCGTATTTGAATAGACAACTGGACGATATTGTTCGAATTCTTCTTTTGTATAACCATGTTGATGGATTATACGCATTTGTTTGACAATTGTGGATTTACCCGATTCACCAGCACCTTAATAAATAGAGGGGAAAAAATCATGTTTTAGTTTGACAAACACTTCGTGATCAATGCTTTGTTTTGTCTTTACCGAGCAAGAGAAGTTTGACATCTTTTGCAGCACGTTCAGCATCTTCTTTTATCAAACGATCAAGTGCTTTGCTATACTAGAAAAGACAAACAAAACGAATTCATTTTACAATGTTGACGAAAGAAGAAAAGGATCTAGTAATAATTAGTTAAAGCATTTATCTCTAGTGTTAATCAATTTTAAAAGGCAAACGGCAAAAAAAAAACAACTCATCGTTAGATGTGTATAGTCTTACTGTTGACACTCTGTCTGAAATAAGAATGAATATATTAACTTTCTCGATCGAAAAAAAACAACAACAAACAACAATAAATAAACTAATGATAATCAACGTACTTCTTTTTGCCGTTTTTCGTCTTGACTCGTTGCACAACCCATTTCGTATCGAAATTGTTGATTGTTTGTTTGATTAGTAAACTAGAATAATATTCATTGGCACGTTTGTAATCGAGAAGTTTATTCTATAGAATATATATCATTAAATGTAAGGAGAACAAGATCGACGCCATATTTTTTCTTTTCTTCAATGATTCACTATCCGAACGCATGTGTAGAGATGTGCTAGAAAAATGCATGAAGAGAAAAACGAACGAGAAAATTCGAGGAAAACGATTTTTGATTTGAGAGAAATGAATCGACTCGAAAATGTTTGGCTTTTTCGATTTGAAAAAAAAATCCATTGATCTATTCTCAATCGTTGATAAATTTGACCAATAAAGTTCGATGCAAAAGGAAAAGACGACGTCTTTCCAGTTGCGTGATTCGTATTTTGAATAAAAAAAAAGCTTGTACTTGCTTTTTTGATAGAAGTAATGACTCTAACTCTTCAGGAACTATTCACTGCGGTGGCTGATGAACGTAAAAAGAATAAAGCGGATGAAGGTACTCTTGACTAGATCAAATGCGAGAATATTATTTGAGATATGTATATAATTGCATTTAGACGAAGAATTTATCGTAGTCGAAGAAACGAATATTGAATGGTCGAAATTATTTGAGAAGTTCTTTCTCTCGCCAACAACACGTCTCGCTCAAACATCAACGAGTATGACGAGTGATGATGATTTGGTTTTTTATGTCACGCGAAAATTTCAAGGTGATGCTAATCGACAATCAGTAGGCCGAGAATAATTTTCGAGATTTCTTATTGAATTCAATTTTATATTCTCAGCAATCGATTGAAGTCTTCCGTCATCATGATATTAAACGTCGTCCGAAATTAGTAAAAAGAATAAATCGATTGTTTCATTGAATAAGAACTTTCGAATGGTTCTTGTCTTAGGGTTCATCCGATTATGATTGGGAAGAAACAACGAATTTAAATCTTGTTCTTCATCAATTCGACTATACAGTCACAACAGCTGTGTGTATCAAAACTGATAATAAGCATTTACAAGTTCTCAAACGTCTTTCAACTGTAAACAAAACGCGAACAAACATGTAATTATAAGTGTTTATTGAATCTATCTTGTTCTAGAGAGTCTATGCAAGTCCATCACGTCGTGATATGGAAAATAAAGGAACAGAAGAGAAAATAACATATCCAAATCTTTATTTTTCAGTTGATAATTTCGAAGATGTAAGACAAAAAGAAAAAGACAGACTGAGCTGTTAGCATGAATCGTTCGTTGTAGGCATTCTGTGAAATGGTTGTGAATGAAGGTCAGATGGTGTGTGTTGAATTAATTGCGAAAAATCCGACGATGAAAGATGCACGAGTTTTATTTCTTGGTTCGATTAAATACGAAGCATTGAAAAGAGTTTATGATACTCGAGTAATCGATTCGGATTGATAAACGATATTTGAGAATGTGTTGTTGTTTCTAGGCAACGACAAGTACTCGTGTTGCTCAACGAATGTCTCTAGGAATGTACACGAAACATCGAGTGGAGTTCGTGAAAATGCGTGGACCGAATGTAAGTGTGATTGGAAACGATGATGATGAGAGAAGTCTTATTCAATTTCATTTCGGTGTATTGACTTTCCTAATTGACCTTCAATTACATATTTCTTTACGTTAGTGATTTGAAATTGAATCTACGTATATTCTAGGGTAGAGGACATGCAGAAATGGCTGTTAGTCAACATCGAGTATCACAATTGAATGAAACAGCAGCAGCAACACAGAAATCAACCCTAACATCGTCAATAAAAAGCAACAACAGTACTGATGAAAATGTAAATGCAAATCTTGTCTATTCAAACAATTCTATCTTATCATTCTTAGGCAAACAAACGTCGCACAATCGATAACAGTTTTTTGGGTCGAATTGCTGTGTCATTAGCTCGACAACAACATCACCATCAAAATTCATCAGTTGCTGTAGCAACACCGACTGCTGAAACGAATGATTATAATAATCAAGGTAAATTTTACAAGAAAACAACACGAGTAAAATAAAATCTATCGTTTTAGATACAACAGAAGAAAGTGGTTTTCTTGGTCGTCGATTAAATCAAGCCATGAGTTGGGTACGTGGTTCGAATGCAAATCTCGATCAAACTGTTCAAAATCCTCCATTACAAACCTGTCTGACTTATTTAACATTGCCATGCAATCATATTGTCAAAGATCTTCTTGAAGCCAATTCATTGCCTTTACTTACATTATAAAAACAAAGAACCAAAGTGAAATCAATATTCAACAATTTTTTTTCTTCTTCAAATCCAATTTATGATTATCTGTGAATCAAATTCTTCTTCCATTTACTATTTTTTTTTTATATACAAAACACTATTTTTTTTCTGATAGTTTTCTTTTTGTAATTGTTTGCTCGTCCATTGTATAGCGTTTATATTCGATACAAGGTGCAATAACAATTCCGGTTGTTTTTCTTTTCTCCTATGTTTGTTTGTTTTTTATTAATCGAGACGAGAAACAACCAGTAATTTATTGAAAAACAATGAATGTAACTTTTTCTTCGTCGTCTTTCCATACGCTTGAATACGATAAAATTCTATTTGATTTATTAACTGTAAACACTACTAATTTATTTGATACAAATACATACATATATAGAATGATATTTCTTGTCTTATTATTATTATTATTGCATTTCTATTCTGCTTTTTTCACATTCGAGAATAATAAGAAATAGATTTAACAACTATTCACTACATAATCGATTGATTCTTTTTATTTTCTTCTATTTCAGATATCAGATATCGTTGAAAACAAGACAAAACAAACCCAAATGTTATCGAGTTTTGCATTCTATTATCTCGTCATTTTTCCTTCAATAGTCGATAAGAGAAGAAAAAAAGGGATGCGAGTTTGCGTACGATTATTTCTGTTCTCTCGATGTGTCTTATGACAATAACAAACGACTATCACCACGCACTTGTCAAAAGCGAATGCAACAGATTTTATAATATCGAAACAATGCTTGATATTTCAATGCTAAGTGTAGTAACAGTCTCTCCCCCTCTCTCTCTCTCTACATCTGCGTTTCAAGACGACTCATTCATATATATATATAGTTTTTTTCTTTTATTGCGTTTGAAATTAAATGATTTTTTCAGAAAATGAATCACGTTAATTTCGAGTCAGGAGATTTTCAATTATACGAAACGATGCTACGTGATCGTCCACGGCTTACTGCTTACTACGATGCAATTATGAATAACAAACGTTTATTCGAAAATAAAGTAATTCAAAATGTTCTTTAAATGAAAATAAATCAAGATTTTTTTCTTCTTTCGATTAGATTGTTCTCGATGTTGGCTCAGGAACGGGAATTTTAAGTATGTTTGCTGCTAAAGCTGGTGCTAAACTTGTCTATGCTGTCGATGCCTGTTCGACAATATGTCAACTAGCTGAACAGTTAATCAAATGTAATCGTTTACAAAATCAAATCCGTGTTATTAATAAACGTATTGAAGATATCAAGAGATTCGATGAAAATATCGATATTATCATTAGTGATTGGATGGGTACCATTGAGAACGAAAGTATTTTCGTATTCGATTTATTTTTGTTTACTTAGGTTACTATCTGTTTCATGAAAGTATGCTCGAATCAGTTATATATGCTCGCGATCATTTTCTTCATTTATCATCACAAAACGATGATATTACTCCTGACCTATCGGAATCGATTTCAATCTTTCCATCTCATGCATATCTTGTTTGTTGATTGACCTTTATTCGTTTTTCAATTTTGATTTTTTTTGTTCAACTTAGTATTGTGCTCCATTTATTGATCAAAATATTCGAATTGAATCGAATACGATGTGGAAAGATTACTTCGATTTAAATCTTTCTCCGCTTCTTCCACATATTAAAAATTCGAATCTCACCGATTGTATTATTCAAACAATTGAACCATCACAATTAGTTCACGATGCTCAACTTATTCAATCGATTGATCTTCGAACGATTCGTTTGGATGATCTACAAACGATGCGTTCAATCTGTGAATTCAATATTGATAATACTTGTATCATATCCGGTCTTTGCTTTTGGTTTGATTGTTATTTTTCTTCGAATAATAACTCGTTAATTCTACGTTCGACACGTTTAACCACAAGTCCACATTCATCAAAAACACATTGGAAACAAACACTTGTCTTTCTACCCGATGATATTTGTCCATTGAAAGGTGAAATTGTTCCTGTTCATATTAAATTAAAACAATCGGCAAACAATCGACGACAATATCAACTAACAATATCGATTAAAAAAATCAAAGAAAATCTTGTTAATAGTACAGGTATTGATGATGATGATGTGACAATACGTAAACGACAACGACGTCGTTCATCAACAATATCATCCGATAAACGATTGATAAATGAAACCAAACCAATGGATATATCGAAGGATAGTTCGAGTAGTAACAGTGACGAAGAAATCGAGTTGAATGAACATTCAATACCGTGTTCGTGCGATCGAGATCGTTGCAGATTAATCAAAACAATTATCGAGAAACATAACGAAGAGAATATTGTCGAATGAAATCAAAATCTTTTTCTTTTCTCCATTTATTTATATTTTTTCGTCTCCAAGAATTCTCAACTAACTCATTTGCGTGTGCGTGTGTTTTGTATCGAATAGAAAACAGAAGTGATGCTAATCTATTTTTGGGTAATGCTTATACGAGTTTTGGTTTTTGTAGATTATGGATGATTCTCCTAAAAAAAATCGTCCACCATCGAAAGCCTTGAAATATACGCGCAAACTTCGAAAGAATTCTCGACGAACAAATCCATCAAATGACAATCGAACGACATACATCTCTACGGATCCCACAGCGAACAATGTCGAAAATGATCTATTAAATTTTATGATTGAAGAATTCACATCGGATATCGATGATCCACGTGTACCATCGACACCATCGATACTTCCGAGTACAACAACGACGGAATCGAAATCATCTAGTCGACGAAAATCCGTCGGTGAATATCGACGTGATCGACTTACTAAACACATTAAAAATCTCTATCAAGATTGGTATGAATTCGATCGAAATTCAACGACACAAGATAATATTATTGCCAATGCAGAAAAACGAAAATTATATTTCACATCACTATGGTACGAATTGAAAACGTTTTTCAACGGGCAAAATTCACTCGATGAACAAGGTATTGAAATCGAACGAAATTCAATTGATCGTCAACGAAAAAAATCTCTCGATGAGTTCTACAAATTCTTCGAGCAATGTGATTTCGAACGAGCGTATCATCATAATAGTCCAATGATTCAACGTCGACATCTATGCGAATATCATATCAGTCATTGTCGTCATATTGAAAATGAAATGAAGGATTTATTTATCAAATGGGATGCAATTCTTGCTCTTTTTCCATCGCAATCAGCACTCGAACAATTCGATAAACGATTCAATCCGCGAACGAAAGAAGGCGGCATTTTCTACGAAAAACTTTCGATCTTTCAAGCTTGGTTCAATCTACATTCGGAAATCGATCGATTGATCAATGTCCTAGGCAAGATCATGACTTGTACACAATGTCATACATGGCCGTATGGAACGTATTCAATGATCAACAAATCTCACGAGAATTTCTCTCGTCCACCGACACCATCGTCAACATCGAGCAATGAACAGAAAGAATCATCGATCGACTTCTCACCAAATTCAATCAATCCACTCGAAACGAAAACGAAACGACAAAATACACTCTCGTCCATGCCAAGTATGGATAACATCTATCAACAACAGCTAACTCCATCGTCGACACTCATGGATTATTACTATCGGTAGAGTCGACTGATTTCTTCGTCGTTTTGCTTTTAAGATTCGTAATTTTTTTTTAGATATGTTGATGATCAATTGACTCATGCACGGATTGAACTAGTAGCAAGTATATTTCGATCGAAACATGGACCACTTTTGCAACGATTACGGTACACCTATCGAAAAGAACAACGAACGAATGCATCGACATTCGATGAAATCTTGAAATATTCACCGTACTTTCCGATGAATATCAATTCAGTTGAATATCTCATCGGTGCTAAACCTGATAAATTAATGGACGAATTCTTTTCATTGAATAAACAATTACAAGAACAACGAAATCCTAATCTATGTAAAGTCTCTTTTTTTCAAAATTTCAATCATCAAAATAAAACTTCTTTTTTCTTCTAAATTAGTAAATAAAAAAAAGAAAAATACTCGTGGAATCTATTCTAATGAAGTTAATAATATTCTCAATCGTTTTGAACAAAATCCAACATTAACATCAAGTACATTTCCTCCTGCACCAGCACCAACATTAGTTCTCAAAATTCTCTCAAATGATCGAAGTATTCTCAAACGACAGTCCTATTTTCTCGATTATCTTGATCCAACATCATATCCTCACATACCCGGTTCAACATTATTTCCCGATCCATGTCATTTTCTCGATAATTCACCGTTCTATTTAACATCTCAGTTGACCACCGATGAAAATCTTTTGATTAACAAAATGCTTACGATTTGTCATCGTTTGTATGACAAACATGTTTGGGTCGATAGTGGACGATTTTCAGATATGTGCGATATATTTCATTTACCTTCATTATATCCTCAATATGTTTTTCTTGTACAAATACCATTGGATTTAATGATTGCATGGCAAAAGTATCATCAAGACAAGAAAATGGAACAAACACCGACAACAAGTTCGTTTGAAAATCTGCGTTTTTTTTTCTCTCTCTGTCTCATGTTTTATTTATTCTAGATGCTCTTCTTCTCTTAATTGATGAATGTAAAATTTTAATTCATAGTTCAACATTAATTCGTCATTATGTGAAATTAATGATCACGGATACATTCGGTAGAAACATTGAAAATATGAATTCGATCTTGAAATTAGTTCTTTTCTCGTTTTAGATAAATCAGAATTACAATTAATCGAAGATGAATTGATTCTATTCGATCAGAATATCATCGATACAATTCTTGAGATTTTAACATATATCGAACGATACATCGAAATATCTCTACGTTCGAATTTATATCATCATTGTGTGATTTTATTAAAAGATCAATGGAATTCATTGAAAAAATATGCGACTATGATGAATATGGAAGAGATTCTGGGCGAGAAATTTTTAAATATCTATTCGAAAATTATTAAACATTTCTATGAATATTTGGACGTATTTCATTTGTCAAGTAATCCATCGGATAGCGTCAAAATTGAACATATAAAAAAGAAAATTCATCGAAAATTTCAAAAGAAAATCACAATGACGATATTGAAAGAAGCACGCGCGATCTATGACGATTGTGCATTGACAATGAATATTTATTTGCAAAAACCTGTTTGTAAACGATTTTTGTTAATATTAAAAACAGCTGGTTTCGAACGAATTAAATTCGGTAAGAATAAAAAAAATTAATTTGATAATGACGTTAATGTTTGCTTGTCAAAAAAAAAGCAGCACGCACTCATACGAGTAGAAAATGAGTTTATTAAAAGCATCTGTCAGTTGTTGTCATTCTGTTTTTTTTTCTCTCGCTCGCTCGCTCGTTTCACAGACATCATTCTTCTTTTTTTAGCATCGGAAAATCTGAATCCATATGAAAACAACAACAGAGATGATTTGTCCAAATCGAAATGTCTTCTCTTCGCACCAGCTGAATATTTCGAAGATAATTCAACCAAAATTCAATTAGCTCGTATTCTCTCATCATCGTTTCGTATTAACACAACTACAGCTTCACCAACCGATACAGCAGATGATCCACTTGCAACATCACAAACAATTCAACCACAACAATCGCCAACATCAACTCAACAACCAACGTATTCAGCAGTCGAAAATTCGCCACCATTAGTCTACATTCTCTGTGTGCCAATATCAATTGAATTAGAGTTTGAATGGCGTGGTGTTACACATATTATACCGGAAAATAAGAGTTTACCATCGATTCAACCTTTGCATAAACATTGGAAAACAACATCGATATTTTTATTAACACAACAGACGAATTATTTCGATAAATTCGAAGAATCATTTCGAGAACGTCTATCGAAAATTCATATTCAACAAAATGATTTATACAATTTCGAAACGACAACTAAACAAGTCCTACAAAAACATTCCTGCTTCGAAAAAGTCGATAATGCGATGAAAAATCTCGCTCATTCGATGTTACGTTTAAGCGATTGTATTATCAATAATGTCGAACATTTCGAACGTATGATCGAACAAGTCAACACACGAGATTATGTTGTAAGTTGTCACATGATACTTCATCTCACCTCTTTTCCTTTTCCTTCTCTTTTTCTTTCTTTTAAGCATACCGAAGAACGTGCATTTGCATTTGGAATGGATATAATACGAGAGACGAGTTTCTACGCAACACAATCCGATAATGACACTTTAAAAACTCAAGCTGAACGACAATTATCTTTCGCTAATGTTTGGCTCAGTTTTGTTCGAAAGAAAAAATCCACAACAACATCTCGTTATTCAATTACAATACCCATGTGGTTATTACCTGGCATTCATTTTCTTCGACATATATGCGCTCTACAGTTCACTGTGCCAATTGATAATGATTTCTTTTCGGAATTTTATTCGAATATGAAAAATTCGATTTATTATTTGTCGAATACGAACGAGAATATTCATCAGGAAAATGTTCGTTTAAAACCAATTCATTCATCGGCTTTGTTCAAACGTGGAAATGCAAGAACTAAAGTAAAAAATAAACGAACAGGCTTGAGTCGAATCGAACAGCTCGATCGAATGGATCGACGAATCGACCGACGTCGAGTTGACGATGGTCTCATCGGCAAAATTATTGAAACGAAAAAAACTCCATCACTATCCAAGAAAGTCGAAGAAGATTTAGCCAGTTTAAAAATACGAAATTTTCATAAACTAAATCTTCTTTCACGTGGTCAATTCGCCACAAGTAACAATAACAATCTATTTCGAAATATCCTATCATCATCATCAAACAATTTCCTTTCATTTCAGCCTACAAATGTACAGTTACTCGAGGTGATAAGAAAGAAATTCTCTGCTATAAACAATACAAAATTCCACATAATGACGCACAAGCTATTACAAGAGTTCTCGAACAATTAATACCTATCATGCATATTGACCATGAAAATCTCATCAAATATCACGGCATTGCACTTGAACATGATCATATTCTATTCTTCATGGAATATTGTAGTTACGGAACTATTGCTCAACTTCTTCTCGGTACGTTATCGTCATCGGCATCGACGTCATCGACAACAACAACAACCGGCACAACTCATCCTGATGCACGTCGTTCATCGATTCCACTTGTTTGTTCAATCAATGATCTAGCATCGATCGAAAGCGGTATCATTCAAACACCGAATGGTTTCGCTTTTTTTCATGAATTTCTTGTTCAACGTTATCTACGCCAATTACTATCGGCTCTCTCGTGTTTACATAAAAAAGATATTATTCATCGTGATATTCGAAATGTAAATATATTCCTAACTGATTCAAGTAAACAATCAATTAAATTAGGTGATGTTAATTTTATCTATGATTTTAAATTCATGAAAAAACAATCGTCATTACTCGATGTCGAAGATCTAACAACAATTCGTGAATCGATTGTTTTCTATGCACCTGAAACAATTACACAGAATGAAACAACAATAAAATCCGATATTTGGTCATTAGGTTGTACAGTTATTCATATGTTAAGTGGTCATATTCCATGGAGTAATCCGACGATAGCATCGAGCGTTTATTATCTTCGAATACTTCGATTAGTTGCCGATGGCGGCCAACCACCTATACCGACTGATTTAAGTCTTTCGAAAGAATGTATCGATTTTCTTGAGCAATGTTTTCAACATGATCCTAATCGTCGACCATCATCTGATACTCTACTCGAACATCCATTTGTCAAAGAATAGACAAACCAAGTCAAAAGAATTTTCTTCTACGTTTTATTGAAACGATGTGTTTTTTTTTCTCTCTCTCTCTTCATATTTGATTAGCCAACATAGTAATAGTATTGTTATTATTACTCTTTTTTTCCTTCTTCTTCTTCGTTGCTCGCTATGTAAATAGAAGAATTTTTTCGTTTTTCAAAATAACAAGACGAAAAAATTTCTTATTTATTCATTTTTACGATTATTTTTTAGATAATGACACAATTTTATGCTTATGTCGAACAAGATTTAACTGATTTTATTGAACAATGTCACGGTAAAAATCACTACACATAGAAAACAAATCAACATTTTTCATAATTTAGATCCAATATCGAATTCATCGATTCATTGTTTGACAACAAATTCATTGGCAACATTTAGCTTGACAACAGAACGATTTGATTTATTTCTCGATTATCTTTTGACTTACACATCGAATATGTCAATTGAATATGAAGATATTCTTTCGATTGTTTCCAATTGTACTAATCTAGTTAATTATATAAATACATATCAACATTTATTTATTGAATACGCATTTGATGATTATCTATCTCTTGACGAACATTTCGATTTGATATTTACGAAATCTCTTCAAATACTCGAACGAATTCATGATTTACCAATAATTAATTCTGAAATCTATAACTTCGAAAAACAACTCATCAGTTATCTTCCATCGAACTATTCGAATCAATATCAATCGATAATAATCACTCAAATAACATCGACATTAATCGATCAAACATCACGTTTATTCTCCTCGACATATCAATCTCTAGCGAATGAAAATCAAACTCATGACGACGATGATAATGATTGTGTTATTTCATCGAGTTTTCTATTTAGTTGTGTACCTTTATCGATACAAAATGAGAAACATAAATCACAATTGAATGATCAATTCGAACAATCGAGATCTTTATTACAATTGGATAAGATTAATTTTCATACGACGATTTTAACTTATTCACAGTTGACACCATCGTTTCAATTTGATCTAACCGACTTCGAACAAATCGAAAATGATCTGAAAAATCCATTGATTTGGTTCGAAATCGAACGACAATTCTATGAGAATATTCTTTCAAGTTGGTCAACGAAAAATCTCCATCGACAAACGATGAATCCCTGGTCAAGTGAAACTTTCTGGACGTTGATTATGAATTTCAAATGTTCAGATATGAATTTAAAATATGAATTCATTCTGATTATTCAATGGTGTTTTTGTTTATTAACAATTCAAGCTTTGAATCGAGATTGGGATTTATGTAAGAAGAAGAAAAAAACACTATTTTCGACTGAATTCATGTTTTGTTTGAATTTTAGATTTTAGCAAAACTTTTATCAATGCGATTATATCAAATCGTTGGCGAACGATTTGTTTCGATTCGAATACCTGTTTGAGTATAGTTGGATGTGATCTGAATCAAATGTTTCTTCGTCTCATTCGTGTAACTTCAGTTTTACAATACATGAAAATTCTCTCCGAACAAACAACTTATCTTACCGTAAGGAAATTATCGAAAAGATAGAAATGAATATCTACTAGACGTTCGTTTTGTTTTTTAAGTCACTTTGCACAAAACAAATCTCATTGAATCTTGATAATCTAACGAAACGAATCGAAAGTACCTATCAGATTCTATTTCTTTGGCTTACACAGAATGCTGATACGTTCACCAATGGAAATTCTCTCGAACGAACGTTAATTATTTGTCAAAGTGATCAATCGGTTTGTTTTGAGAACAAAGAAAAAATTGTCATTTTAATTCAAATCGATTGAATTTTTATTTAGCAATTGTCATCGAGTATCACGAATCTCATTGATAGTTGTCGACAATTGAATAATTGCGAGCAAACTATCAAAACAATTCAAAATCTACATGCTTCATGTCGAGTAAATTCGAATTTTTAGGATTTTCTCGAAAATATTGTTTCTTTTGATTTCGAAAGATTATCGTTAGTGAAACAATGTCGAAATTGTATAAACGTATTCAATTGAATACATCGAATCATTTTCTCAGTGTTTTACCGCCGACAGCAATCGAATGGCGAGCCGGTAGACATTTGATTTTCGTTTTTTCTTTGTTTATCAACGAATCCGTGATTATTTCTAGGTAATCAACAAGCATCTTACATGATAAATGCGTGTGATAAACTTCTCAAAGCAATATTCAGTCAATGTGAATGTTTAAATATCGAAAAAAAAGATGATATCTATGAGAATTTTCTCTTATCATTTATTCAAACATATACAACGATTTTATTGGAAAGAAAATATCGTTTTACGTAAGCAAAGGAAAAAATCATCACAAATAATTCGATTGTTTTCGTATTTCAGTGATGAAATGACTAATTTTCTTGAGAAAGATTATGAATATTTACAAACATTTCTCTCAACGAATATTACCGATCAAAAACTAGTCGAATCATTGATGAAATCGTCGCCTATGCAACAGATTTTAATTATTATTAATTTACTACGAACAGGCGAGAAAAATGGAACAATATCTTCATGTATGATGAATCGAATGATTTTCTCTTCTGATTTTAAATCAAAAAATTCTTCTTTAGTTTCTCCTCTTCCTAATCAAGATAAATGGTTGCGTTCAAGAAAATCAGCTTCGTCATCATTATTCGAGTTTATTCAATACGCATGCTGTTGTCAACGACGTAATCGTGTTACAACCGATGCAACTTAGAATTTTGTTTCTTTTCTTTTTTAATCTGTGATAAGAATTTATTTAAATAATTAAAATTGTATAGATTGTTGTTGCAAAAAGGAAGAAAAAAAGAATGTGTACGATTGAATATTTATCTAAACGGATTCGAATTCCTTTTGCCATTGAGTATATTTATCTTTGAAGGCACGTGCTGAAGGCTTCGTTGTTGAAAGAACTTTTTCGACATCTTTCGTTGTGATTGTATCGAGTTGAATACATTGACCTAGTTCAGCATCTAAAATCATCAAATCGAATGAATTTATTTTAAAAAAAAACGAAAAAAAGAAAGTTCAATCTACCATCGGCAAGATTTTCTAAGATATCGAAAACCTTTCGCACCGGATTCATAGCTGCTTCTTTACAGACTAATTTAATATCTGCACCGGAATAACCTTCTGTTACCTAGAAAAGACTTAGGCTTTGTCTTATTCAATTGAAGGTAAAAACGAACTTGACTCAATCGTGTATAATCAAGATCAGAAAAAAGAATTAAACCATTTCCTTCCCGAATGACTGTCGGTGGAAGGAATTGCTGAAACATTGCTTGACGTGCTTCACGAGATGGCAAATCAACTAATACACGTTTTTCTAAACGTCTTAACATTGCATGATCGAGTTCCCTGCATAGAGAAAAGGCAAAAAAAATCTACTAATTCAAATCAATCAGTCCTACCAAGGTAAATTCGATGCAGCGAGGAGAAAAACGAGATCGTCCGATTTAGCTAATCCATCGAGTTGAACAAGTAATTCAGTTTTCATTCGTCGACTACCTTCATGTTCACTGATAAAAAATAAATAAATAAAAACTAACAATTGATCAAGTGAATTTCGAAGAAAAATCGTCCATACGCTCCCGTATTACCACCGCCACCACGTTGACTCATTATTGCATCGAGTTCATCCAAGAATATTGTCGAAGGCGCATGAAATCGTGCTAATTCGAAAAGAACACGAACTAACTTCTCGGAATCACCACGCCATTTACTAACAATGGACGATGCTGAGATATTAAAAAACGTCGTTTTACATTCAGTTGCAACAGCTTTAGCTAAAAGCGTTTTGCCTGTGCCCGGCGGACCGTATAACAGTAAACCTTTCCAGGGCGATAATATTCCTGTAAATAACTGCGGATACTAAAGTTTTTTTTTAAAAAACACAAAAAAACAGCATTATTATAATTATTACGTCTTCATTTTTCTTTCTGTTACTCGAATAGGATACACGACAGCTTCTTTAATCGTACGTTTGGCTGCATCAAGTCCGATAATTGAATCCCAACGTACACTCGGATCGTGCAGATAGATGTCCTAAAACATTCATTTGCTTATTCAAGAGAACTTTTTGTATTCTTTTTTTGACAGTTTCAAGGACATTTTGTGTGTGTTTTTTTTTCTATGATTAATTTTCTTTGATATAGACTTTCTAAATAATCAAAAAAATAACGATTACAATTAGAGAAAAAAACACATTTATGCATGCAGAAAGAGAATTCAAGCACAAATGAATCAGAGAGATCATAGATTGCACATTTTAAAGTTAAATAGAAATAACTATAATTTGATTCGTCTATCTGATTATACATTCCGTGCAGATCATTGTCTTGACTCTTTGACATATATCATTCAAAACATTTCTTTTCCGACCTCAACATTTTGTGTTTTTTTCTTTTCATCTTCTTGGTTTCTTTTCTGCTCTTTCTCTGTTGATTGTTCTTCTTCTTTTAGCTATATTTTTCAATCTATTCCCTAGAGATGAACAAGGAGAAAAGGGAAGCAGCAGCAAAAATGCCAGAGAGAGAGAGAGGGGGAAAACCTGCTCTCGAATCCCACGAGAGAAAACTCTTCTTTAATTCGATAATTATTCGATCCGATCTTTTCTTTCTTTCTTTCAACTTGTCATTCATATAAATATTCGATATTTCATGCATATAAACAATCATCAACCCGATAAAAAGAAAAGATAGATCAAATCTAGCGTCATCCTTCAATGCACGCATATAAATTACATCAATAAAACGAAGAAGCAGCAGAAAGAAAGAAAGGAATAGGGAAAAAAACATTTTCTTTCTTTTTTGCTGTTAGGTGAGATCAACTGTTGGCGAAAAAACGTATCTCCATTTTCTAAACACCATAGCAGGTGAGAAACAACGACGACGAAGAAGAAAAATACGAGAGAGAGAGAACTGACAAATGAAATCGTCGGATAGGACGGAAGAGGGCAAAGAATAGAAAGAAAGAAAGAAGAAAAAAAAAGACCGTTGAAAGAGAGTGAAACAGAGACGAAGAAAAAGCATAGACGTCGTCCGAATAGAGTTAACATTCATTCATTCTGTTCTCCCATTTCTTCTTCTCTCGTCCGTCGAACACGCTCACATTACATCCAACTCGACGCGGCATGTTTGCCCACTAGTTATCTTCTTTTACTTTAACGAAAGCAACAGCAAATACGATTAGAAAAAAAAAGAAAGAAAACAGAAGAGAAGAGAAGTAAGCAACAAGCATGGAATAGCTATCGAGATTTTGTTTTCATCATTCCTGTCAATACATATGTATATCGATCAATTTCTTAGCATTTGTCAGATTAGAACAAAAGTGTTTATCAAAATCGATGCTCGAGAAACGATTTTTGTAATAAAGCGTTTGTTTTTCTTTGATTTTCTATTTTAGTTTCGTCAACGATGACAAGCAAACGTGATGCATTTGTGAAGACAATCGCAACACGTCGAAGTGTCTATTCACAAGATCGTCTTGAACAAATCCTAAGTGAATCCATTCAAGCCAAAGAAAAAGAGCCAGGTGATCGAACAGCCAAAGATTATCGTCGTATAAAACGTTTCGATATCGTCGATGTTCAAGGCAAACAACGACTTGTCGCTGCACGAACAGATAACGATGAGAAAGACGTTCGATTCTTCGTTTCCATCGAAGAAATGTACGATATCATTGATTATACACACAAGAAAATGAATCACGGTGGTCGCGATCGTTTATGGCCGATTTTATCTAAACAATATGCGAATATTCCACGTGAAGTTATTCAAACATATTTGAAAATGTGTGATTATTGTTGTAAACGACGTAAACGTATTAATACCGATGTTAATAATGAAAATGGTACGACGAATAATCTTCTCAATGATGCCAATCATTTGATGGATACAAGTTTAACGAATATTGTTCATGATATTCCAACATTACAACAAACGAATATTATCAAACATGAACAACAACAAATTGCCACACCGTCACCACCGATCGTTTTACATAGTAATAATACAGCTAGTCATCATCAACAACAACCAATTGAAAATATTTTTGATGGAAGTAAGTCAAAGAAAAGAATCTTCTCTTTCTATTATGCTTGAACGAGAACGCGATATGATAATTACAAATGTCAGGTTGTTTCTTTTTATATTAGTAGAAAAGAAAAAAAAATGTGAGACGATAATGAATCTAATATTAGAGTTTTTTGTATTTCCGTTAACTTGTTGATTTCCTTGAGAAACAATAATGGTTAATCTAATCGTCGGTTTTGTTTTGTTATTCTTTTCTAGCGAATACTCATGTAATGAATCGTTTATGTGAATATGATTTAATTGATTTACAAAATGCTCATGATGGTGATCATGGTTTTGTACTTGTCTATCAAGATTATTTAACAAAATTTACTCAATTACGTCCATTAAAAAGTAAATCACCAATCGAATTAGGTACAACATTAATGGATATATTCTGCATATTCGGTCCTCCACTTGTTCTACAATCAAGCGCTGATTTACATATTGAAAATGCAGCTATTCAACAAACTCTCGAAGCTGTCTGGCCCGGTATCCGCCTCTATCAGGACGATTCATCTCAATGGCGTGAATCTGCCAAATTACGTAATGAACAGATCCGTTCGATGATCGCAGCTTGGATGTTTGTCAACAACAATCCACGATGGTCTTACGGATTGAAATTCGTTCAATTAACGTTGAATTCCAATATCAATAACGAACTTAAACGTTCGCCATATGAAGCATTATTTAAAATGTTACCAGTTCTACGACCAGCAACAGTCACATTATCATCATCAACAACAGATACATCTCTACAACAACAAGCGCAACAGCAGCAACAACAACAACAACATCAGCATCATCATCATTCTCAATTACTTCAGCCAACAGCAGCAGTCGTGCCGCCTTCGTCACATTCGCCATCGGGTAGTGCGAATGAAGGCGATTTCGTAACACCTAATGTGAATATTCTTCCTTCGACAATTCCTTCAACCGATCGAATAAAAGCAGAAATGTAAAATCTCTTTGTACAAAAACAGAAACAAAATCCGAAAACACAAAAATTTATCATTCTCTTTCTCTCTCTCTCTCTTTTTGTTGTTGATGTTGTTTTTTTTCTTTGTTGTTATTTTTCTTTTGTTTTGTTTTGCTGTCTCAAAGAGTCTCTCTCTCTCACTATCTGTCGAACGAGATATGAAGAATGATGATGAGAACTATTTCAGAAAAAAAAAGAAAACAAACAAACAAACAAACAAAAACTCACAAAAACCAGACAGACGAAGAAATTTTTTTATCTATTAACAAAAAAAAACTGTTTTGTTCTTCCATATGAAATTTTTCTTTTCTTTATATTTTTTTCCTTCAAACACAAACTAAAAACAAAGATTTTTCTTCTTGCGCAATCTCTCTCGTTTTGTTTCCTTCTTTTCGTTTGTTTTTATAAACGCAGTGGTGTTTCTCTTTCTTTCCATCTGGTCAGGTGTCTGTGTGTGTGTACAACTTTACCGTTTTCTTTTCTTTTTGTTATTATTATTATTTTTTTTCTTTTGTTTCGTGCTTGTAACCATACTAGAGGGGATGAAAAGTAATGAGAAATATGTCTTAATGACGAAGAGTACGAGAGAAATGTGATGAATTATCAGACAAATGATGGAAAAGAAAGTTTTTATAAAAAAAAATAAAAGAAATGAAGAAATAGTTTGCTTTTTTTTTGTTTTTCTCTTCAATTCATTCGTATTTACCCGACTGATAACTTGAGCTAATTCACGCCATTCAGAATTGTAACCATTATAACCACCCAGTGGTTTCAATAGACGATCCTAAAAAGGTCAAATCGAATATTTATATAAGAGAAAATTAATTACACTGGGATCGCCATTATCGTCAACAGGTGCACGAAGTGTATCATTAAGAATTGCTCGACAATCGATGATAGTATTTGGAAACTGAAATAAATTGAATTCATATGAAATATTTGTCTTTATTTTTGTTTTCAAAAGCGAATAGATATGCAAAGAATGTGCTCAATCAATTCGAGTTTCACCATCTGAAATAACAAAACTGTACGCGAATTCGTCGGATACAAAAGAAAACAGATCATTTTCGATGTTATGTTTCCTATGTTATTAAAAAATGTAATTATCATGCTGAAATTTGACGAGTCTATAAGGTGCTTATTTTATTTTGTTCGATTTCCGGACAAGGAAATCAACATAAGCACATTTAATTACCGTTCTTCTCAAAGACATCCGCTTTAACAAAATCATGTGTTCGGCGAATTTAGAGATATTTACTTTTTTCTTATTTCCATTTTGTTGTTGTTGAGATTGTTGTTGTTGTTGATCGTTTGATTGTGCAGCTGTTTTAACAGCTGATACTTTCATGAATGAGAGGCTCATTTCTTCAAGAGAATTTGTTGATTGATTCATACTATTCGAGCCTGATTGATGCTGCAAAGAAACGCAAAAATTGTTTGATTTTGATTTTATTTCGAATGTTTACCGTCGAATTTGAAGATGGTGTTCCAGGTGTATTGAGCTTTTCGGAATTCGATCGATTAAGTTTTCGAGTGAACGTTAATCGTCGAAGTGCATCACCAGCAGATGGTGGACGATTAACTGTATTAGTTGAGGCGGCTGCCGGTGCATCTGTTCCGTTATTAGAAACACGCGGTAATGATGGTATATTACTGCGACGGACATTTGATGATGGACTATGATTTGTTATAATATTGACAATTTTTATAGATTCAAATAGATCACATCATTCGTTGAATTACCTGGCTAATTTTGCAGAGATTCGACTTGTAAAAGGTCCTAAAGAAAATAGTGAATAATAAGTTCGTTCGTTGTGTTTGATTTTATTTACCGTTGGATATATTTTTTTTCGTTAATTTTGGATATCGATTGAATTTAATAAAAAAATATGATCTAATTTTAGAAAGTCAAAATAGAATTTCGAATTTCAAACGAAAATTTTCGACGAACTCATATTCTTGAAGAATTGTATTGAGATCAATATTATCACAGACATCGTATTTACTAACATCGAGATTCGTTTCATGTTCAAGTTGTCGAGCTGATTCAACATAACTGAAATCGAATGAAAAGAAAACAAGACACGTCGAGTTTTCAATGAATATTTATTTATTTTTCTATACCCTTCTTCGGCAAGCCATTGAAGTACAAGAATAATCAAACTTTTCTTTCGATTTTCAATTCTTAAATCATCCTGAATGTAAAATCACAATTGTTTTTCTATTCATTCGAAAAACAATCTTACGGCTTCACGAGCAGCATGTGTCGTTCGAATACTTTGATAATTCAGTGTTGCTTCTGCCATTGACGTCAATTATTTATTTTTATTTTTCGTGTGGTCACATCGAAAACACAACGTCAACAGCTGATGTAAATATATATGACGCCATTTCGAACGAATTCGAATTTATTGTTACTAAGAAACCAACATAATGAAATAACGACATTAAATAGATGTCATTTTTCGATGTCTGTCCATTCGGTGAAATTTGGAGAACTGATTCATTTATTTCATTTCATTTGTACTTTCGGTCGGTTAGATAAAAAACATGCGAGGAGATTTAATGGTAAACTATCGAAATTAATTGTTAGAGAATAAAATGTGAATTTTGTTATAGTCAGCACTCAATCCAATTCCACTTTACCAACAAGGTGGTGGCGAAGAAAAAGCTGAAATTGCTCGATTAGTAATTATCTATTCAACCTTTTTTTTTGTAATTTTTAATAAAATATTTATTTTAGTCAGCATTCGCTGGTGCATTGGCTATTGGTGATCTTATTAAAACTACACTTGGTCCGAAAGGAATGGTAATTAAAGAATTGATTTCATGAACGATTTCATCATCGATTATTTCAGGATAAAATTCTTCAAAGTCATTCAGAAAGTGGACCAGATGGTGGCAAATTATTAGTAACAAATGATGGTGCAACCATTCTCTCGAAAGTCGGTGTTGATAATCCAGTTGCTAAAGTTCTTGTTGGTATGTTCAAAAGAAAAATCTTTTTGTTTTCTTTTTCTGTTCATTTATAATTTATGTAAACTCGTAGATATTTCCAAAGTACAAGATGATGAAGTTGGCGATGGCACAACATCTGTTGTTGTTTTTGCTAGTGAACTTCTTCGAGTATGTTTTCTACGAATTTTCAAATCGATCGATTTTATTTGATTAATAGGAAACTGAAAATTTACTTGCACAAAAAATTCATCCGCAAACAATCATTTCCGGTTGGCGAAAAGCAACGAATGAAGCACTTCGTGCTCTTGAAGGCATTGCAAAAAATAATAGGTAGAACGATTTGATCTCATTTGACTATGATCGTTATTATTTTCTAGCGGTAATTCGGAACAATTTAAATCTGATCTGATGAATATTGCTCGAACAACATTAAGTTCGAAAATTCTTCAAGGAAAAAAAGAGTATTTCGCTCAATTATGTGTCGAAGCTGTTCTTAAATTAAAAGTACTTTGAAAATTAGTTTGTTTTCTATTCAATCAAAACAAAAAAATCAACGATTCTTTAGGGCAGAACGGATTTGCAAGGTATTCAAATCATCAAACGTTTAGGAAATAATATGAGCGATTCGTATCTCGAAGAAGGTTTTCTTCTGGAGAAACGTATCGGTATAAACATGCCGAAACGTCTTGAAAATGCTCGTATTCTCATTGCTAATACGCCCATGGACACTGATAAGGTCAAAGTTTTCGGTTCACGTGTTCGTGTTGATTCAGTCGCTAAAGTTGCTGAATTAGAATTGGCTGAAAAAGAAAAAATGAAGGATAAAGTCGAGAAAATTCTTAAACACGGCTGCAATGTATTTATAAATCGGTAGATCAATTGTTTGTTTTGTTTCGTAAATCGATTTTCGTATTTTAGACAATTGATTTACGATTATCCTGAACAATTATTTGCTGACAAAGGTGTTATGGCCATTGAACATGCTGATTTCGAAGGTGTCGAACGTTTAGCACAAGTTTTAGGTGGCGAAATTGTCTCGACATTCGATACACCGGATAAAGTTAAATTAGGCAAATGTGATTTGATCGAAGAGATTATGATTGGAGAAGATAAAGTTATTAAATTTTCGGGTAAAACAATTTGTTTTTATTTCTCGGTTTTGAGGGAAAGTTTTTTCGATGTAGGTGTTGCACAAGGTCAGGCTTGTACGATTGTCTTACGTGGAGCTACACAACAAATTCTCGATGAAGCTGAACGATCGATTCATGATGCACTCTGTGTTCTTTCACAAACAGTTAAAGAACCACGTATTTGCTATGGAGGAGGTTCAATTCTTAAGACGATCGTTTTCAATTATCGATATATTTTCTTTTTTTTTGTCGATGTTAATTAGGAGCTGCTGAAATGTTGATGGCTACAGCTGTTTCTCAATTAGCCGAGAAAACACCGGGCAAAGAATCGGTTGCTATTGAATCATTTGCACGTGCACTTCGACAAGTATTTGTCATTAATCTTGTCAAATAATAAATTAAATCGAAATCTCTTATTTTCAGTTGCCAACAATCATTGCCGACAATGCTGGCTATGATAGTGCTGAATTAATATCAAATCTTCGTGCTGCTCATGTATCTGGCAAAACAACGCACGGTCTTGGTTAGAAACTAGATTTCGTATTTTTTTTTGTTTTTTTTTCAATTCTTTCGATGATTAGATATGGAAAATGGTCGGGTTGAAGATATGATTAAACTTGGCATTTTGGAATCATATCATCTCAAACGACAAGTTGTGATCAGTGCTGCCGAAGGAGCTGAAATGGTCTTACGTATTGATAATATCATTCGGGCACCACCGAGACCACGTCAACGTGATATGCGTCATCATTAAATCAGGCAAAATGTTGTTTCTTTTTCGTTTCAATATTATTTTTTTATGCTTTTCAAATACTATTGTGCATTAAGATAACGCAATCAAACAACATCTATTAATACATGATTCCCATTCGTTTTTACTTCTGTTATTTTTTTTTTCGTTTTAAACTAAATAAAACAAAAAGATAAAACATACAATCTGTAACTATTTCTTTAGTGTAACGAAGTATAAACATGTTTGACTGGATTTATATTACTAGTTTACTAAATCAAATAACACACAACATCCGTTGAATTCATCACTGATCAATTCAAGATCGCAGACAGTTGATTTTAATAAATTTATTTGTTTCCTGATGATTAGTTATTCTGAACATGTTAAATAAATTTGAGATCTGTTTAAAAGTATGATGTTCTCCTACGCTCGATAAAAGATCAGTGAACAAATAAATCGGAAACGTCTTTTAAGTCAACGATCGTTTTTGAGATTTTTTTTTCATCGAAAATCTGATTTCAATAGATATACAATTAATGTTTGCGTTGGTTCTGTTTTTCTTTAATAATTTCTTTTCTTTCGTTTGCATTCGATAACAAACTAGAAGAATAAATAGATATTATTTCTATCACAACGATCATATCCGTTTCTATCATGATGAATTCAAGTATTATTATTCTTTCTTTCATTCTATCAATATGTTTCTCGTGTATATGAAAAAGAAAATATTGTAGTTCATCATTAACAATTTCCGGGAGAAAAAATAACAATAACAACGAAACTGACACTCTTACATGTGTACTATTTATAGACATGTTTCGTATGTTTGTTTTTTGTCGAAAGATTTTTCTTCTTTTTCTTACAAATTAATTTATTAAAAATGATTCTATTGATATCTAACAGGAAAAATGTTTGATTAGTTAAGCCAAATCGATTTCGACGAGAATTCTTCTAAATGCATGATAATTTTTCCGAATGTTAAATTATTCAACTCAACACTTAATATTTATATATAAGAATGAAGATAGAAAACACGAAAATGCTCTATTAGTAATAATCATGCATTTTCTTTATTCATTAATACCAAACACATCAATATTAGTGAGTTAAAAGAAAGAAAATACTTTTCCGATCATTCATCTCTTTGTATTCGAAGTAGTTTTTCTTCTCTCTCTCTCTATCGTTGTTTTCTCAGCGAGAGAGAGAGAGGGGGAGAGACAGACAGACAAACAGAGAAAATGCGAGAACAAAGTACGTTTGGATCGCACCAATATATACTCCTCCTTTGTCTCATTGATTAATAAAAAAGTTTTTTGAAGAGAGACACATAGGTCTGAGTTTTTCTTTCCGAAGAATAACGATCGTTCATTGGTAACATAAGTTTTTCATCTGAACCCAAACTGAATTTTATTGTATATTTACCTGGTAACAATAGATTATCAGTTTGATGAAGTCATATATCAATGAATCTATAGTCTTAAATGTTAGAAAAAACAAAACCGTGTATCTCTAGAGTGCTATCAATCAATTTTCTTGTGTTGTTTTTTTTTAATTTCTTTTGTGTTTTAATCAGAATTGTTCTCGAACGCGACAAAACTTTTGTATTCTAAGTTCAATTTAGATTTCCGTATAACTAAGCTTATTAAGTAATAACAATCCGTTTATTTTACTGTTAAACATGAAATAGAAGAATGAGGGTAGCAGATCGTGCTCTTTGCTTAGGCATCATTGTTAGAGCAAGTTGACACAGAAATTATCAGTCACTTTCGTGTTCAACAATAAACATTACATCTTGACATTAGCAAATTAGTAAAAATAACGGAAGTACACATCATATATACTCAGGTGACACACTCATTTCGTTTTATTTCTCTCGAGCAATGTTTATTTGACTGTTATGTCTCTTTTCTAGCATACGCTTTTTATTTTCTCTCTCCTCCTCATTATACATAAAACGATATATTTAATCATGATGATGAAATCGTTTTCCACATTGTTTGTGATCGTCGTTGCTTCATTTATTTTATTAACAAAAACAAATGGTATAAGTGGACAAGCTGCATCATCGGACGATAGCGTTCGATCGAATTGGTTATCCGATGCTCATCGTAATCGTGTAGAATTATTCAAAAAATGGCTTGGAAATAAACCCATTCCTCATTCAATTCATGACAAATCGCAACAATCACCATACAATATTCTCCATTCTGAGCAAAAATTCAAAGGTGCGTGTTTGAAGGAGAGAAAAATCTCATGAGATATTCATTTTTTCTAATTTTCCCATGAAAATAAACAAAACAGAGCATATTTCGAGTAATTATCTAAATTGTCTCTTGAGATATGAAATAGGACTTGAGGAACAAGCTATTTACTATTAGAATTGAATACCTAGGTTGTACCGATCCATCGGAACCATTTCAATGTCCTGAAAGTGAAAAATGTATTGCACTTCAATTTATTTGTGATGGTCATCCAGGTGATTGCCCACGAAATACCGATGAAAACGAAGAAACATGCATAGCCGGTAGTTTAACTAAATAATTCAGTTCGTTCGTATTTTCAATTCGAACCTTTTTGTAGCTAAACGACCAGCGAAAGATAATATCGAAAAATTTCTTCAAGCTGAGTACACTTTACATGGCCCGAAATTATTTACATTCTTGTTCGGACATAAAATATCCAAGAGCATCGAACAAAACAATTTATTCTGGTTTGATACATTAGCATCGGCATTTTCTGGTAAACAATATTTTCGTTTTGTTTTGTTTTTCACATTCAATTCAATGAATATGTTTTTTGTTTAGTGGCAAAAACAATCCGTAATTTCGCTGAAAAAACACACATGTCACCGGAAGATCTTGCACATTTTCAAAATGTTGTTCAAACGATACACGATGGTCAATTAGAAGAAATCCCCATGTATGCACAAGAAGCTGTTAATCAAGGTCTTGCTTCATTAATCGAAAAATTATACGAATCTGGTTTTATGGATCAATAAATATTAAGAAAAAAAAAATAATAATAAAGAAATAAATTTATTCTAACAGTTTGAAGTCGATTTACTTACAAATATATTCACTCTTTTTATCGTATTCAAACGAATAAAAAGAAAATGCATATATACATATGAATATATTCTTTCCGTCTCTTATTTATTCTTATAATTTGTTTCGTCATTTATACTAAAGTAAAGACGAGATCAAATAAATAAATCCGATTTATCATTTCTGAGCATATTTTTCTTTATTCAATCGTATATTTTAGTATTTAATATATATATATATATATTTTTAAACTATGAAGAAAGATTGAAGAAGTAATCTACTAATGCTGTTTGTGACTGAAGGCTATAATATAGTAAAAAGAACAATTCATTTAGGCACTAAATAGAGCCTGTATCAGTGTGTGAAATCGCCGCAAAATGGAAAAGATTGATACAAAAATGCACTGCGATCGTTAGATCGAAGTAATGACCGAGTTTTTTTTATTCGACTAAAACGAAATCGAATTTCATGAATGCATTTATGAGTATCTCGGACAATCTCTGTGTTCTTAGTCAACGTCTACATATATTAACGTGACATTTCAAAAGAAAATTGCGTGTCTGATGTAATGTAGTGAATAAAAAACACGTCATATCATTTAAGTCACCAATCCATTTCAAACAGCAAGTTAACAAATATTTTATGTTTATCCTAGATAAAACCCAATGAAATCTCCAAGAAAACTCAACGACGCCCTGATTTTTAAATTGATATCGTCTCTCATATACGAGTCCTTCGTGTCATTTCGAAATGAATAGAACATGTGCGTCATGAAATAACGTTTTTTTTTCTCTGTCGTAATTATGAATAACGTTTTTGGTCTATTACGTATGTACGTATATCTCATTTGCGTAAAATATTGTGCAAAGACAAATATATCTATACATTTTTCCCCCGCTTACTACTAACGATTAAAGGTATAATCTATATTATTTTCTTCGATAAAGATAGAATGTTTGTGTATTAGATAAATCAATGAAAGACAGATAAATTTTCCAATACTAAGTGTGTTTTTTTCCTTATCAATGTTTGTTCGAAAATAAGAGTTATTGTATTTGATTCGATGATACAATAGTCCGACAAACAATATGTCAGAAACATATGATTTTCTTTTCTTTTTTTTTCTACGGCGTAAAAAAATAATTACATATGACCAAATAATAATATAATCACATTTTTTATAGTTTGTCACGAGAGATATTTTTGAAAAAGGAACATGAAGAACTGAAAACGAACTACATTATGTTTTTTTTGTCTATACCACTTGATAGAGCTTTCTTTATCAATTAGCAACCGATGTCGATAATCATTGTTTTATTCTTATCATTGTGATTTTATCTTACAGACGTCCATTCAGAATTTGCTAGTCATCATAACGATTATATTGATTCTTCTTATTTCAATATTGTGATAGCAAAAATGAAGATAGATTTTCTTTTATTTAGTTCAGATAAAAGTAAAGTATTTTTCTTTCAAGGTTATGCATATTTTGTTCGATTTTTTCAACGAGCAAAAAAATGTTCTCGCGGTTTTGTTTTTTTTTCATTTTATCAAATATCGAGATGAAATTATTGCCATTCGAGTGCGTTGTCAATGGGAAAAAAGACAGTCTGTGTTTTCTTCTCTAGCTACTTTCAAAAACACAATTTGTCGATTGGGTGGTAAAAAAATCACATAAGCAAAGTAGTAATACTGCCCGGGCAAATATCCCGTCGTTTTTCTTTCGATAGCACGGAGGTGTGACCTGCGATCTGCACGCACTTTTCTTCTTTCTTCGCATCAGACGCACACCCTATCTATTGACACTAGTACGTCTCCTACGCGCAAGTACTTGAATCATATACGTATATTATATCTGTGCGTCGTCCCTTTTTTCGATTTCTTCTTTGCCACATGATCCAATGCACATATGAATAAACAGTAGAAAGATCGAACGCAAAAAGTTCGTCAGATGATTTCAAGCATATGATGATTGTTGAAACAAGTAGGCAACCACATAACAATTATCATCATCAACATGAACTTAAACACTCCATCCTCCTTTTTTGTTGAGTGATGTGTTTTTTTTTTGTCGACTCCCTTCCACTGGCGCTTGACTGAATAGAATGGAAAAAAAAGAAAAAAAGAGAATAGAAATGCACACGTGCATAGTCATGCGCTCGCCGAATGATTGTTATATAGATTTATGCGTGTTCTAGACATTGCTACAACCAAAAAGCTGAAGCTGTGCTCGTGACGAATCGACGTTATTGAGAAACGATTATATAAATATCTCGTGAATCAGTCAATATAACCAAAATATGTTTTTTTAAAAAAACAAATCAAAGACGAACCTATCACAAACGACAATGAGGTTTGTGCCACCTTTGTTTCTTAATATAGACATCTTTTATATTGTTATACAATTAGAACTATTTTACAAACTACTCGAAATGTTGATCATGTTCGTTTCAATTTAACTCTTGTTCGACAGTATGTATTTCTGAGTTCAATATTATTTATTTATTTATTTCGTCTTTTTTTTTCAAATAAAAAGTGCGGAAACACATGCTAATTCAGAAGGAATTATTCAAGGTTTAATTGACACTGAATTATCCAATATTGGTTATTTACAATCGAAAGCTCTCGGTCGATATCTTCAATATCATCAATTTGCTCGCGTTTATTCCAGTGACTTAAGACGTGCAGCAGAGGTATGTCGATTTTTATCTTTCGTGCTTCATTTTCTTCCTAGTCATTGTTATGAAATAAATACCATTTGAGTCTTTGTGCTTGACGTCCTTGTGCATAGGGTTAAAAGTTGATAACACTATTAACTATGTGTGCCCCTTATCATAGGTTTCTTTTTCTTTCTTTTCTTTTTCGTTACGCACATTCTTACGTTCGTTTATCGATAAATAAATCTAAATACACCGAATAAATCGGGTTATATTTTCAATAGGTTAATGTACACTTATTCGAGCAGAATCTAGTAAATAAAAAAAGAAAATTTATTCTAAAAATAACTTCGAAAATCAAAAAAATATTTTTGATAATCGTCATATGATTTCGTTCGTTTGTTTTTTCTTTAGACAACTCGACAAATTCATTCCCTAAATCGTGCGTCACAATGCGATGTACAATTCGAATCTTTATTACGTGAACGTGTAAGTCAATGAAATCATTCGATTTCAACGATTGATCTCGTTTGTTTGTTTTTCGTAGATGTATGGCGTTGCACAAGGCAAAACAAAACAATGGCTACGTGAATTAGCTAAAGACAATGGCGTGCCCTATATAAATTTTACTCCTCCCGGTGCTGAAACAACTAGTCAAGTACGTGAACGTGCGATAACATTCTTTCGAAAAGTGTGCCAAGAACTTCTTCAAAACTACGGTGCTAATTCATCTGTACAATCAATTACAAAAGCTTACGCATCTAATTCATTATCGAAACAAACTCATCATTTTCAAATTGGTTCACGTAGTGTTTCATTAGAAAGTTTATCAACCGAACAATTGACCGTACCCGTTCGTAAACGTTCATTATCCACGGGAAATCTCGAAGAAAAATCTTTTCAAATTATAAAAACAACTGATTCATGTCAATCATCGATCGATTCAGCACTTGATCTGTCATCTGTATCTTCAGATCAACGTTCGATATCATCATCAATATCGATCATATCACGGAACAGTAGCTTTGAAAAACATCGAAACTATTCCAAAGGTCCATTTCAATCACCGTATAGTAATCATTTTTCTGATCTTGACGTTCTTGTCGTCAGTCATGGAGCTGTTATACGTGAATTAATTAAATATTTTGCTTGTGATCTACAAACTGATATAGGCAAACATTTCGATACTATTCAAGATATTGCACCCAACACGTCCGTCACACGTTTCGAAGTGCGCTATTCAATTGGTGAAGATGCAACTTCAACAACCTCACTTGAACTTGTTGATTATCATAATAAAACACATTTAATCAATTCCAATGAAGAGTATAACTTAGATGTGGTTAACAAATGTAGTTTGTAATTAATGATAAACTCGAAAGATTCCTTTCTTTTTTTTTCTTTTTCTTCTTTTCTCTTCAATCTGTATACATAATAATGTATGTCTGATAAATCTTATTGTTCTTCTTCATTTTTTTTTGTTGGGTCTTTTCATTTTAATTAGAAAATAAATCAATTTTCAATTAACATATATTAATGATTGAAAATAATGTCTTAAATTTGTTAAGTTTTTTGTTTTATCGAACTATTATTATTATTATTATCTAATAAATCACCGTAACTATAATTCGAACTAATCTAACACTTCAAAGACAACAACAACAACAACAATAATAAAAATATCCTTGTCTTTGAAATGATAAAATCAACGAATAATTGAATTAGACAAAATGTATTTTTTTTTCTATTTCTCCGAACAGTCGTCGATAGTTTTCAACAACTGTTCCATGCTCGTCTACTTGTCTCTTGTTTTACAGAAACGCAACAACCATCTTTGGAGAGTTTCATTTTCAGATTAGTTTTTTTTGCGGATAATCGTCTCGTCTATTTCGGTAAAACAAACAATATTGTATTCTCTAGGGTACGTAGAAGACAAACAGACTAAATTCATTCAATGTGTTTTTCTTGTTTGTTCGTTGACGGTTTATTTAGACAAAAACAGAATTTGTGACAGTCAAATTTACCGTATGACCGGTTTTTTTTTTTCTATAATTCACTCATATGTGTTTATGTTCGTGAGAGTAAGGGAATAAGTTTTATTGGAGAAGAAGACGAAGAACAAAAGAAAAAATAGAGAAAGAGAAAAAGAAAGAATGAACTATTGATGACGTCGAAATCTAATGGAAAAACAACAGACTCTGTTGTTTCACTAACCATTTGAATATATTTTACTTTGTTCGTCTAAAAAACCGTAATTGCTTTTCTTTGAAGTACAAATATATATTTGAGTTAAATAGAAACAAGAGAAACGCATATTTCATTACTTTTCTTTTGTATTTTAACTTACGGTAAATTCAGTAAATAAGCTCGAGTATGTAGGTATATAAATGTTACTTTTAAGTAGAATCCTATTGATGTTAACATTTATTTATTTATTTATATCTATTTATTAATTCTGATTGACTGTTAATACGATTGATAAGAATATCTAAAGATGGTTTTTTTCTCCCTCGTTCTTATTATACGTACACATAGGGGCGTTTCTTGTCTCAGCTTTCAAGATCTGAGCCTATTCTTCTTTTTTTTTCATATTTCTCCTTGAGTGTTTTTCTTTGTCGACAGTTAGACTAAAGCAATCTGTAATAATAAGACGTTGTTGCGTGCTGATGCTGGCAAATCAGCTAATATGTGATAAGTAGATCTCATCTCATATTTTCTCTCTTCAAGGGGCATAAACAAGAACGCACATGCTTATCGACGATGTCGATAGACTAACTTACGATAATATTAACCGAGCGTGAATAAAATAATCAGTCGATTGACATTGATACATTCCATAACGACTAACATTTTCTATGTTAGCCTATTTCTATTGTTATTTTATGTTTAGATACAAAACGAGAAAAGTCAATCAATTAGTAGACTTCGATTTATTTGATTTCGATATTTGAAATGCTATTTTTTCGTCGTCGTGACACATCTACAAACCAATCGAATCTGACCGATCAAGAACGGTGCATTCATGCTTGCCTATTTTTTGCTTTTATTCTACTCGTCATAACTATTGTTCTTTTTTATTTTGCTGCGACAACTAAAGATCAAACCGACCAACGACTTTATTATTATATAGGAGCTGGAATTTGTCTTGCTTTACTTATATTGATTATTATTTTGACAATGGTTTATGTTCGACGAGCCTATGGAAGTTCATTAACATCGAATCGTCAACATAATTTTCAAGCAGCAACTGATTACGATCGTACAGTTTATCCAAATTATCAAGCGTGATACAATTTGTATTCTTTTTGTTTTATCTGAATAAGATTTTAACATTTGGAAGAAACGAAAAAAAACAACAACAAAATTGTCTCTGCAATTTTCTGTATTAATGAACAAATTTGAACATTTTACATTTTTTTTCTTTGCAAATCAATGAATAACAGATTTAACCGGAAAAAAAACACACACACGTATTCAAATCAATCCCAGTTCTTCATGCTGAAAGTGATGTTTCTTATATGTGATTTATGTCAATCTGTCTGAGAAAAAAGATTCTTAATAATTCATGATTCTCATAATGAAAAAAAAAGTAATGTACCATTCATGCATAGACGCCGATCTTAGTTAGGATCAGACAAGAGAATAAGTACGTCAATTAAATCTTTTGTTGATCTATTGAAAGTAAAATAAAGTTCAACGACTCGTTTCCTTTCTCAGTACTTGAAAAAGACATTTGCTGATGAATATTTTCTAAAAATAAAATTTAATTTAATATTAAATCGATTGCTGGTCATTTGAATAAACTAGATTTAATTGACTTGAAGGTTTATACTTTTAGACAAACCTTTTGCCAACTAATAATCTTAAATCAACTAACGGAGAAAATATTAGTCTCACGTAAACACGATATTATTAATGATAACTAAGATAAATGGTAATATACGAAAGATAAGAGAAAAACTCGTTAACTAAGATATCAATAAGGAGAAAAAAACGAAGGAGAAATTAGCCTCGAAGTAAATTCTTTAAATATGTGTTGACTCATCGAAATCGATCTGTTTGTTGAAATTGGTTTGACCAAATTGCTTTTAAATTATCGTTACATTACGATTACATTTTGTTTAAACAACAATCATTCTGCCCGGAAGATATTTATACGAATCGGACAAGTTTTTTTTTTAAGAACATACTTTGAAATCACGAGGGCCGCAGGATTGTTTTCGAGGACTAGTATTATGCGCAGAAAAACGAGATAACAAGGATGCTGTCTTCGTATATTTTATAGGACAAAAATTTTCATTTAGTTAATGAATATCAGGAATACTTTTTTTTTTAATACTGAACCAAAAGTAGAAAAGTCAATTTTTATTATTAGATTACTATTGAATAATTTGAAGACGACATCGAGGCACCAGATTTCAGTGAGCAATAGTTAACTTGAAAGTCGGCTTTTGATGTCTGTTTTTGATTTACTAAACTATATTTTTCTGTTAACTTTGTAATAGTCTGCTCTAGAACTAAGAATATCTCAACTTATTTAAATATCATCACCTATCAAGTCAATTCAATATACCAAGGTTATAGTGATAAGATTATTTTAATATTGAATTTGCTCTTTTCTTTCTCCTTTCTATTTAATTCAATAGAGAATTCAATTATTTACTAGCTGTTAGGAAATAAAATATGTCCTTCTTTTCTTTACTATTCATCGACAACGTAAATATATGTATATATTTTTTTTATTTAATAAATACAAATATAAACTTATTGAAAACTCTTTCACCTAATCTTTATCATGTTTCTTTATTCTAAAAAAAAAGAAGATTTATATCATATAACTAATATATATATATATATATGTGAAAAAAGGAAAAGACATCCAATTACCTTCATTAGACAACGAAGGAAAATGTCTGTAGGAAGAGAAGAAGAAAAAAAAGAAAAAGTTCAGATTAGATTTTTCTTATCTTTATTTGAAGGAACATTTTCAGTTGAAGACGCTCGATGAAGAATCGATGAGATTTTCTTTCGATCACTATCATTAATAGATAATTGATCGTAAAAGATGCTTTGATTTATATTTGGATCTGTCGTATGTCGTTTGGGTTTGTCATCTGTTGGTTTTACGTTCCAATTTGTTTGCCAAACATGCTGAAATATTGACATGAGACGATTGGTTTCATTCGATTTTGTTGTTAAATTTTGACAAAATGACTCCCAACGTCGGTTAGGTTCAACAGGTGTTTGCGGTTGATCGAACTTTCTCAAACGATCAATAACACGATAATCATTGGTATTAGTATAATTGTTTTCTTTATTCGTATCCGGTAGTTGTTGTTTTAAACGTGCTTCAAATAATTGCCAATGTCGATCATCGACTCGTTGTCGAATCTTTTCTTTGACATCAATTATCATCGGTGTATGATCGACATTTGCTGTTTTATTCGATGGATTTGACATTTCGGTAGACTAGGTAAGACAAAAAGAAAAGATGAATAAAAAATCCTCGAATCTTTTTTTATCGAAAGTCACGAGATGGAGCTATTTTTTTCTTCTTCTTCTTATTCTTCTTTCTGTTAACCTTGAAAAAATATATATTTACAATGAAATCTTTGGTGCCGACAGTCATTCGACACTACATGAAGTGATTTGTAGAAAAAGAAAAAGACAAAAAATGATTCTTGATTTCTTTTTCGTTTTTTTTTCTTTCTTTTTTTCTCCTTCGTCAAAGGATTTATTTACGCGAACGACGTAGAGAAAAAAAATTGACAGTTATGTTTTTTTTTCCTTTTTTGATCGTTACTTTCTAATGAAGATCAATGAGGTTGACATGTTTAAATGAAATATTAATCTTCAACATGAACAAAAAAATATGTTTTTCAAACAAACCTTGAATCTATCAGTTCAATGATTGTTAGTCTTGGTTAGAGATTATTCTGTCATATTTAATCAATATATATATACTGAAAGAAAAGTTCATACTAATTGAGCCAATGTGTAAAATCAATTTCTGTTGTTGTTTTTTCTCTACTCCTCTTTCGTTTCGCCTTTCTGGTAGTCACTCATGCAAGCCAAGAATTAATGTCATCTAGAATTTTTTAAAGAATCAAGGTGCGAGATTAGTACGTTTTGTTTCTATTTTCATCGGATATACGTATGATGATCAGAGGATTAATCAATAGGATTTGTATACTCGAAAAAGAAGCCACCATTCAAATCCGTCTTATGTTCTCCGACAAATAGAATCAAAATAATCTAGCTCGAAGAAATTATTATCGTTTAGGATTGCCGAATAATAAATCACGGTGAATATGTTTCTTTTCGAGTAAATGAATAGTTTTAATTAAATACTTAAGAGTTGTTATGTATTTTGTGTCTTGTATCCAATGAATAAGAAAGATTTTTAATATTCCATTCGAATAGACAGAAAAGATTGACAACGTTGATCGTTAGAAAAGGAAATCAATACTTAGGAGATCGTTTGAAGTAGCTCATTTATCCAAAATTAGCGGTATACGTATGTTTTCATAGAAAATAAATAGTTGATTGTGATTCTGTTTTTTTTTGTCTTTCCTGTTGTCGCTATTAGAAGGAGTAGAAGAAGAAAATTGTTTGTTTGAGAAGATCTTACTCCTATCTAATTATATGTTTTGAATTTCAACTATTGAGAATATAGACTCATATGTCAAACCCAAGGCTATGGAGGAAAAAAAAAGAATATCTTTGAAAGCGGTAGTGTGATATATCTTTTTCATGTAAATGATTATATTTAATTCTTGATAATTATCTTTTATCTTGTTGCTTTTTTTTCTTCTTCTCTTGGATTTCGCCTGCTTAGCGAATGGGATGTTTATTTATGCGTGATGCGCATAGTATTACTCAAATTTTTCTTCTTCTTTTCAAAATAGAGAAAATGTGTTGAAAATTGGGCTATTTAACCACTAATGCTTGTGTTTATGATTTTTTTTGTCGGAAGAGAACTGAATGCATCGAGAGATGAAGATGTTGGCTTCGTTTGTTTTTTTTTCTGTTTCTTTCTATGTTAAATCTATTCACATGAACTGATAATGACAAACTCACTGTCATAATCAAATCACAAATCATAAATAGAACATTTTTTTTAAAAAACAAATCTTCTATTCAAATTTGTTCTCTGTTTTTTTTGTCAAACAAAGAAACTAATTCAATAGATTAACTTTTAGATTTTCTATTATATGTTTTTCCATACATTCGTTACTTTTCTTAGTCATGCAACCTGATGATGATACATTAAAAGCGATTCAATATCAACGTGGTTCATTATTAATCTTAGATCAATTAAAATTACCTGACGAAACAAAATATATTTCAATTAATACAGTTGATGACGCTTGGAAAGCGATTCATACAATGTCAATACGAGGTAAATCGATTGATTATCAACAATTCAACGAAATCAATCTTTGTTTAGGTGCTCAAGCAATAGCTACTTGTGGAGTACTAAGTGTAGCTGTTGAATTGCATCATTCTCGATTAAAATTTGATTCGATCACATCGATTGTACAATTTGTAACTGATCAATTGAACTATATTATTACAGCTCGACCAACAGCAATTAATTTAATCGATGCTGCCAAAATGATTATTAACTATTTATTACCATTAAGCGATAGACAACAGCATTTAAGTTTCTATATCGATCAATTACTTCAATTCATGGAAGGTTTTCTTCAACGTGATCTAGCTATTAATAATTCAATTGGTCAATATGGTGCTGAAATGCTTTCTCGAAATCAGTTCAATAAAAAGAAACTAACGATTTTAACACATAGTAATACTGGTTCATTGGCAACAGTTGGTTTTGGTACGGCATTGGGTGTTATTCGTCAATTAGCAATGAATAATCTTCTTGAAATAGCATATTTTACTGAAACTCGACCGTATAATCATGGCTCAAGATTAACAGCATATGAATTCGTTCATGATCGTATTCCTCATACGATGATTTGTGATTCGATGGTTGGCTTTCTAATGCGAACACAAACAATCGATGCTGTCGTTGTCGGTGTTGATCATGTCACAGCTAACGGTGATATTGCAAATAAAATTGGTACATATCAATTAGCTATACTTGCACAATATCATCAAATACCATTCTATGTTGCAACACCGATTGCATCGATCGATTTGAAAAAGCGAACAGGAAATGAAATTATTATTGAACAACGTCCATCAAGTGAAATGACGACAATCAAAGGCATTAATATAGCAGCTGAAGGTGAATTCGATTTTGAAACATAAAAAAAACACATTTTCTCTTCATGTCTCTCTTTATGTACGTGTATTACATTAGGAGTTCAAGTTTGGAATCCGATATTTGATATAACACCTGCTCAACTAATTACAGGTTTTATTACTGAACATGGTGTATGCAAACCCGATGAACTTGAAGAGAAATTATTATCCTTACGACGTTCTATCAATAGTTCATATTCGTAAAGAATCATTCAAGCAGCAAAATGAACTCAAATCTGGCATTTTTCTTTTTCTTTGTCGTCTTTCTCGTCTTTGTCTAGTCATTATAAGCGCTAAATTAGTGGAATAATTTTGAGATCATCAAAAAAAGAAACAGAACTAAGTCATAACTTTCTCAAGAAGAATTTCTGTTTAATAAATCTACATAAGTAATTGACAGACAATTTTCTATTTATATATTTCAGTTGGATGACGAGTTGGTGGCAAACGAGCAGGAGCAGATAATTGATGTTGAGGAAGATGAATTGATGGACTATCTAATTCGAGTATTTGAAGTTGACAGAGTAGATTCAAAAGAGATTCCATATCCTCTCGAGCATAAAAACTGTCCATCTATTCATCAACAAAAAACAAAAACACAAGAGATAACGTACATTCAAACGATTGTTGATTATTTTACTTCTCGATGTAAAAGAATATTAAATCCATCGCTCCAACATGACATATCATAATCATTTTCACATAATAATGTATAGTTCGTATCATTTTGAAGAGAAAGAGTGACACTTGTATGAGCATTACTCTACAAAAGCAAACAGATCGAAAATGAAATATTCTCGTTCGGAAATATTTTGAATTCTTACTTGACGAGAAAGTTTAGTCGATCGTTCTTGAGAATTGAAAGTTCCTGTTCGTATTTGATCAATATTACATTGAACATCTCGAATATTTTCAATTGAAACTAAATATATTCTCAAAAATAGAATTCGTTTCCAAATTGTCATCGCTTGTAAACTTACTTGTCGTACGAGTTAAACTTGTTGTTGAATTATTTTCTTTATTCGTTGTCGAATGTGGTTCACTGCATTGAACATGTTTTTCATTGTCAAGTAATTGCCAATACATCAAACGATCTAAATCGATTTGATTAGAAGAAAATTGCGCTAGTAAATATCAAACAAACTCTTCGTTTTCTTAGCACCAACGCGACTTTCGATAGTCATAAATGTGTGACCTTTTTTCATAGTTTTCAGTCGAGCTTGACGTGTCAAAAGTTCGACATGTGATCTCAAACGTTCTTTTAATGTTCTGACAGAGAAGAAATATTTTTCCATTTTCAAAAACAAAAAAAAAACAATTTGTTTATCCTACTCGACAATCGGTAATTTCATAGTTGATTCTTCTTTTTTCAATTCTTGTTCATTTCGTTTCTTACAAATATCTTTATAATTATTCGCATTCAATCGTTCGGAAAAGTAATCGAACGTAAATTTCGATAGATTCGTTGATGTAAACGATGTATTTGCCATTGATTTCAATGTTGGCGAGAGAATATTCGAATCAATCGAAGGTGAAAATGGTGTTGTTATTGTTTTATTATGTAGTGAAGATGAATTTGTCAGAGAAATATCGTTGAGTGATTGACAAATTTGTTGATTAACAACCGAACTAACAACTTGAAAATCGACGTCACATGCACGCATTTCTTTCCAAGTTCGATTGAATAAAAGTAAACAACGAACAAATGCTTGTTCGAAAAATGATGAAACCGTATAGAAAAGAAGAAAATAATCATTGTAAATCTCGTTAATAGTTGCTAAAAACAAAACAAAACGAATCGTAGAAAAATCAGATTCGTTTTATTAGAGATAAAAACGAATTACGTTCAATTCCAATGGAGAATATTGTCGATAGAATTCTTGTTATTTCAATAGCTGATTTAACCAATGGACATTGTTGTTGAAATGTTTTACATGAATTTTCGAGAACAAACTAAACCAAGCGAAAAAAAACAATGAACAGAATAGTTTTAAGACGAGAGATTGTCTTACGCGAATGAAATCATTCTTTTTATGAATACAAAAATAGAAAAGACTTTGAAGAGATAAAACACCTGGAGGTACGATTTCGAAATCTTTCATTGGATCTTGAAGATTCTAAATTAGTCAATGTTGAACAACAAAATTCAATCGAAACTAAATCTACTTGAAAGCCAAGACGTTCATAATCTCGTTGTAGAGCTTCAACTCGTCGAGGATTGATCGTATCATTGACTGTTTCCAATGATATTCGAGCGTTCGGTTCTTGTGAATTTTGCTCTGATAGAATTAAATCGGTATCGAACGCACTTCGACGTAATTCGACGATCATATCACGATATTTCTATTCGAATAGAAAAAGAATTCGAATTAATAATTAAGAGAATCGTTTCGCAACTGTATTCGATCGATCAGGAGATGTTGTCAACAGTGTTGTATAGAGTTCGTTCAAATAGAATCGCTGGAGAAGACATAATTGTTGAACAAGACATGAACGAGAAATTGTCTAAATATAATATTCATTAAAACTGCCTTGAAATCGTTTAAAGACAAACTCGAGCTGCTGAATGAAAAGATATATCGAGAGATAATGAATCATTATTTGTATATTCATCCTTAATAATAAACCAAAAAAAAAGCAAAACAAGATGCATGAGAAAATTTAAAGAAGATATTGATGATTTACATTGGATACGATCGATTGTACAAGTTCACGAAGACGAGTTATTACCGATTGATTTGACATAGCAACGACAAGAGACTGACGAATATTTTGATTACTTTTACTCATTATAACATTGATCAATGCTAGAGCGTAGTATTGTGTTTCAATATCATAAAGTCTAAAAGAAATTTGAATCTTAAATTGATTCGACAATTGAGCATGTATTACTTGTTACAATAGTCTAATAGATGTGAGATTTCAAGTGTTTGAATAATTGTTAATGAGTATTTGGAATTTGTTGTGAGAATTGAGTATAAAATCATCATAGCCGATGACGAATGTGGACAAACTACTTTCGATGAATTAATACCAAAAATTAACTACATACAATCGAATTTTCAAGACGAAAAACAAAAAATTCATTTCGAACTTGATCAGTAATTATATCGATTGATTCCAGATCATCCCAATGAAGAGCTGTTTGATGTGTCATAATGTTATGAAGTGAGCGAAGAAGATTGATTGTAAAATTTTCATAACTAAACAATTTTAATTTTTTAAAAAAAAAGTGAAAGAACAAAAAGATTGAAACGAACTTATTTAATTTCTCGTCATGAGTAAATAATTTCGATAGAGAGAGAAGACCATTCTGTCGGACGAATTCAAGTGCGAATGTTTCATCTTCGCCAGCTAATTTTAATCGTTCGAGAACAGTCGAATCATATCGATGATAATCAGGTAATGCAAGAGATTTGATTATATGTTGAGCTTCGTCTACCTTTTTTTGTTGATCACAATATGAAAAGAAGTCGAAATATCAAGAAAATAAATAATCGAAATATGTTTACATGTGAAAGTGAAAGATAGAAAACTTGTCCAGTAGGAATTTGAGAACGATTCTAAAGAATCCTTTTAGAAAATAATCAAAGAACTCCATTAATTGTTTACTTGTTCAGTAACAAATTTATGTGTATCATCATATCGAAATGCGAAACGAACAAGATTCGATTGTGGAATCTTCCAACTAGAAATATATACAAAATCATTTCGAGCGAATTATTTTCGGTGAAATTTACTCATCACAAATTTTTGTAATATAATCATCGAGTGGATTATTCTATAGAATGAACAGATTTGAGTCAATGAAGATGTTGAATAGTGAAAAACAAAATACAAACAGGATCGAGTTCGATAAGTTTAGGATGTCGAGGACTATCTGAAGATGTGAGACCTATGGAGATTGAATTTTTCCAATGTACACCGATTTTAATTTTATTATTTGTAGTTTTCGACATTGTTTCTTGTCTGATGGTATGTTGTTTCGACTCGACAAATGTTCGTTTTATCAAAGGCAAGAAAAATGATAGGAATGGAATTCAATATAGGAAAAATATAAATTACAGAACGATTTTTTTTCTTCTTTTCTTAATTTTCTATTAATATCCAATCATCAGAAATTGACCGGTAGTTGTCGTTAACTACGTACGTATAATTGAGATTCTTTTTTTTGCTTCTTGGTCTCTCCAAATGTACTATCGCATTACTAATCATTTTAATAAATATTCAAACATAAGAACAAGAAAATCTTAGACACGTTTTTTTATTTGTCTCTTGATTTACTAATATAATCACATGGATTTAATAATGCAAACAGAAAACATTGAATTATATTCCAGATGCTGACGAATTCGAACCGAAATTGATACTACTCCCTTCGTTATCATGATGAGAATGTTGATTAAGTCCTTCTAATAAATGAACCACTCGAGTGATTTGCTTTTCTAATCCATTTAATTTTATTTCTAATCGTTGTACTTTACCATTGAGTGTTAATGATTCACGATCTCTATCCGAAAGAGTCGATGGATAGGATTTTGACAGTCCTAATGTTTGATCTAAACGTCGTTGAATATCGGCTAATGCATACATAACTTTCATATTTCCTTGAGCATTCTCATCCATAATATCTTTGAAATCGTATGGTTTATGTGCTTGACGAAATTTTCTTTTGGCAACATGATATTTAATCACACGTATCATGCGTATAGCAATACATTGATTAGTATCAAGATCATCGGGTTTTTCGACTTTTCGCCAAGAAATTTTCTCTGTTGGTAAAAAATTTGGTGATAGAGGAAGATTTGTTTGACCATTACGAAAACGTAGAGAACGATAAAAATTATTATTATGAACCGTATCCGGTGAATTTGTTTGACTTTCAGTTTTATGCGTTCGTTTTCTTTCGACACGATAGATTTTCCATGTTGCTGATAAATCCGGTCGACGACACGCAACTAATCGCCACCAATTCTGTATTAATATCGCTGCTGCTGGTACCAAACGATTGAATTGTTTTTCTCGTTTTTTTTGTTCGACTTTCAATGCAAAACCTGAACCGATTATGCCGGATGGCAGTGTCCAAAATGCTACTCCACATATACATAAACACGACGTTATCATCTTTCCAATATATGTCGCCGGACATTTATCACCATAGCCAATTGTTGCCTTAAAAAAACAAGAGAGAATTTTGTTTTTTTGATTTATTGATTTCTTACCATGGTTATTATTGCCCACCAAAGTGTATCTGCAAAACTATGAAACATATCTTCACTTGCTGATTTTGTTTCATCTTTTTCGACTAGCCAGATTAAATATGCGATAATAATTAGAAAAATAAAACAAAAATAAAGCGTTGCAATTAATTCGTATCGATGATCGTAAATCACTGAGCCTAACAAACGCCATGATGTCAAACGACGATCGACATGTAAAAATCGAAGTATTTGTAATATTCGAACGTATCGAACAAGGTGAATACTGAATTGCGTATTTATTATTCCGATACATAACAAAATTGCATAGCCAATAATAACACATAGATCTACGATACACATGACTTTACGCATGAATAATAATCGACCATAACGTCCACGGTATTTCGTTCGACAGCCTGACGACCAAACACGAACAATGTACTCAATAAGAAAAAGAATGAAGAGTACGAATTCAATCCAGAATAAAATTGAATACGATTGTTCGATATAAACAGTTAAGATTGAACTATAAACAAGACAGCCAATAACAATAACAAATACAGTGAAATGATAGAGAAAACATGAGATGCCACTGGGTCGTTCGAGAAAATTATAGATTCGTGCTTGAATGGGATTACTTAAACGTTTGAACGAGAGATGAACATTGTGATGTGCACCTAATTCCGCTTCTTCATCGTAAATATTCGACTGAAATGACACTCGACTTGCTCGTCGATGAGTAATCGTCGATGGTGATAAATGATTTTCATCGGTTGGTAAAGGTAAAAACTGATGATGAGAACTGCTCATTATTGATTCGATTATCTTACATAACTAAAACTGACAAACGAATAAAAAAAAATCTTCAATGAAATATTAGTTAAATAAATATCAAAGAGATTAGTCCTCGTCGTCGTCCGTATGTCTTGAACAATGAGAACTAAAAGCAGATGTTCTGTTCTAGTCGAACGCGAAATTTATTTTATTTTTTTGCATTGATTGATAAGAAGACTAGATTTTACTTTCTTAGCCGAGATATAAATGATGACACCTGTTTTGATTCATATTGTAATGACAAGTTGCTATTTTTCTCTTTTTTTAATAGACACACTATTTTTCTCGAAGGGCAATATTGTTACATACATGAAATCGTATAATATAGGTGCTATTGAAAACCTTCGTGAGGCTTTCGTTTCTTTTCGTTCGTTCTTTCGTTCGCCTTCTTTCTCTCGTTTTTTTCTTGTTTCTTTCGCCATGGATATTTTCTCGTAAATAATTTCGTGCATATTCTTTCTACCCAACTAGTAAACAATTGAATGAAACGCACTTTAAACAAAAAAATGATAAGTAGGATGCTTTTTTATACTTTGTTTTGTCAATAAATAAAGGCAACTTTTCAATAGCTTCAAGGTGGTCACCTTGTATTTTATTTTAAATAGTACCCAAATAAAGACAACAAACTATACAAATTGGAAAACAAACAAGCTCATAAAAAAACAGAAAGAAAAACAACAAATCAGATCTGGATAGAAACTTTTATCTTGTGTTCTGAAATAGACAGCAAAAAGAAAAGAATAGATAAATGAAGAACGAATTTGTTATATTACTATTTATGAACTTGAGAAAGTATTCGTTGTCGAGCATTAGCGAATGCTGCGATATCATCATCAGTTTTTTTATCACCTGTCAATGGAAAATTCCATCTAAGATAAATAAAATTCAAGAAATATGAATTTGATAAGAAAAAAAACGAGAATAATTTACTGTTGAGATGCTTTGTTCGATGCAGATGATGATTCCGATTGAAACTTAAAGATAATATTCTCTCATAAAATCTCATTGAAATCAATATAACTTACAGATCCTGTTGTTTGTCTCGATAGATTTCCATTGGTATTTGATGGTTTCATTTCTAGTAATTGTCTGTCTTGTTCCTACAACAATGAGAATTCATTATTTATCTGATGAAAAACTGAAAGAAAGATCGTACTGCTTGTTCCGATTGTTGTTCCCACCAATCGTCGAAATCTTTTAACATTTGCAAACGATCTTTTTCAATAACATGTTGAATATGTTCGATCTCTTGTTTCATATTCTTCAAACGATTAAAACAATCACGATATCTAAAGCAAAGAATCAACTGTAAAACTTCCATCGATTCATTTTTTTGATTTCACCTTGTTTGTTCACGTTCCATTGTCGAACGAACATCATTCAATTCTCGATTTCTTTCGATTTCATCTTGTGTCAATTGAGCAGCAAGACGCAAGTGCATCTGTTCATATTGTCCTTTCGTATGATCTGAAATGAACACAAGAAATCATCTTGTATTCGAGTGAAAACAAAAGTTAATTACTGATTCGATTTCGACATTGATTAACTTCTTCGCCGAGTGTTTTCGCTTCGGTATAACGTTGTTTTAATGTTCGTTTGTGTTCTTCTAATTTGAGATTCAACGGATTTTCTCGTCGAAAATGATCGAACGCTTCCTGTCGGCCAGCTGACATATTTTTCACTGAAAATCAAAAGAATCCAACTCATCATTAATTTAGTTATCGCTTTGTTTTTTGTCTCACATTGATTTCCAACTCGATCACTCGATGAAAATGGATTTTCCGTCGTTGAATTCGGACTAAAATTTTCTCGAATAAGAAAAAAAAACAAATCTATATCCTTCAATCTTCATCATACGTCTCTGCAAACGGCCGATATTCTGTTTTCTTTTCTTTCTTCAACATATTCACGAGTATACTAATTTCATTATCACGTAGTTTAATAATTTCTTTTAATTCTTTCACTTCTTTACTATCATATGGCGATATATCATGTGTTATATAAATTGGTTGACTAGTTTTTGTCGATGATTTCGCTGCATTTTTAACTTGTTCTTGTAATTCAAGATGAAAATTCTACGATTCGAGGGTGATTATTTTCATTGAAGACAAAGACTTTTATCGTTTACTTTGAATGCTCGATAGCATTGATCAATCTTTCGCATATCACCACCAACATTTAATGTTGCTTCACTATCAGTATCAGCTAAATAACCTCTAACTTGTTCGATTAATCTGCAGACAGAAAAAAAGAAAAAGAAAAGTTAAGATCAGTTTCGACCGATTTCTTAGAAATCTACTTTGCAATGAGTTCATTCGTCAATGGTTCATTGAATTCTTCGCCTCCTTTTTGCATGACGAGTTGATTTTTTAATTGTAAATTTTCAGCTCGCAATTGATTGATTAATAAACGTGGATCGAGTTCTTCATTCAAAATCGCATCATTCTTAATCAATGCAACACGTTGTGAAAATCGACATGTTGAAATGGTTTCCTAAGCAAAGATTTTTTTTTTCAAATCAATTCTATTCTTCATCGGATTTACTTCAATATTTCGTTTATCAACTGAACACGTAGCAATCATTGTTGTCATGCAATTTCCGCCTAAGCTATCACGTAAAACTGATGTCATCATCGAATTTCGATAGGGTATATGTGAACGATGCTTTTCCGACAGTGCAACGATGACTTGCTCGAGATAATGAAGAGATAAATTGATGTATTTCGCTTCGGTTAATAGTAAACCGTTGACATTTGTTTTTGAAACACGTTCAGAACTGAAATGAGAAATGTTTTCGTTTTCATATGAATTTAATATGAAAAAAAAGCCAAACAAACCCAGCTAAATCAACGAGATGCAATTTTGCTTTTCGAACAGTTACAGAACCGATCTCTTTGCTTGTGACATGAATTGTAAAGATACAATGCGAACGTGTCGACGCTTGATTCATTGGCGTCTTTAAAAATTCAAAGATTTGTCGATATTATTTTTATTGAAGTTCTTACTTCGGCAATCATTCGATTTGTATCGCCAAGAAAGAGTAAATTCAATGCTTCTTCTTCGTTTTGTGCAGCATGAACTGACAGATTTTTCAGATGCATATTTTGATCTTCATCTTCCATCAAAAGTACTTTTCTAAACGCGTATCAATTGTTCAGTATGATTGTTTCAAGAGAAAGACATTTACGGTAGATCTTCGAGTTTGGACGCCTCGTGTTTTGGATCAAGAAGATCATAACCATTTTCATTATAGATTTCCAGATAAGACACATGAACAGTATGACTTTGATCAGCATTCTAAACGATTTCGAGAAAAAAAATGAAATTCAATCATTTGTTGGTTAGATTTACACGACTAAATTGTTGAAATATGTACGAAAGTGAACGAGGAATTATTCCACGATCAGAATATCGTTCAGGTCCACCGGTGATTGTGAATGTTTTACCGGAACCAGTCTACAAATTTTTTGAATTATTATAGAATTTTTCTATAGAATTTTTAATATACTTGTCCGTAGGCAAAGATTGTTCCATTGTATCCAGAAATGACACTAGATTTTCAAAATTTGAAATTGAATTTAATCAAATTCTTCATTGCATTGATCTTACTTATCGATGACTGGTTGAGCTACTACTGCAAATATATCATCTTGTTTAGCATTTTGATCAAATATATGACGAAAACTAAACAAAACATTCTAAATAATTCATGTTTCTCTGGACATTTTTTTAATAACTAACCGAAAACGAAAATCTTCTCGTTTATTATTGATATAACCTTCGGTTGCTTCTTTCGGAACGATAATGGATAAATTCGCTCCATCATCAACTGGATTTATTTCATAAAGCTAAAGTCATTCAGTATACAAAAAAAAACGAACAAATGTCGAATATTTAATATTTACTGAGGTCTTGGATTTAGTTGGCTTTACTCGACAATAGATTTGAATTGTTTGTTTCACCATATTTAAGCTCTTTACAATTTGATACTAAATGATTGATCAACATTTTTTCTCTTCTTTTCTCTCGAAGTTCTATGACAACCGCCTCCTTTCTCTCTGTCTTCTACCGAATGATGTCGCTCATAGATGAACAAGAAGTTCGATCGTTTTTTTTTCAGTTTCATTATTGTGTTCGTTCATGTTATTCGGATGAAACAACAAAACTACATACATCACAAAAAATTGATGATGTAGAAAACAAAAACAACAAAGAGAAAAACACGCAAGAAAACAACAAATTTGCTTTTTTTTATAACAATTTGTTTAATCACTCGTCATCATCGTCGAATTTTATTTTCTTATTAGTAGCTTCGCCAGCACTGTTTCCGTTCTCGAAGCCACCGCCGAAACCGCCACCGAAACTACGTTTGGCACCTCCGCCACGTGCTCCACCACGACCACCTCGGGCACCACCACCAGCTGATGGTCGGCCTTTTTTCGGTTCTGGACATTCGAATGATTTGTGACCGTCTTTGCCGCAGTTGAAGCAACCGCCTCCAGCACCGCCACCACCGCCGGCTTTCTTGGGTTCTGTGCATTCGAATGATTTGTGACCGTCTTGTCCACAGTTAAAACATCCATCTAAATATATTTCAAGATTTATTTTTTCTTATTACGTTTATCTATTGAAAGACGAACTCGATCGGCCACCGGCACCGCCACCACCGCCAGCTTTTTTCGGTTCTGTGCATTCGAAAGATTTGTGACCATCTTGTCCACAATTGAAACATCCATCTAAATATATTTCAAGATATATTTTTTCTTATTACGTTTATCTATTGAAAGACGAACTCGATCGACCACCAGCACCACCGCCACCGGCTTTTTTCGGTTCTGTGCATTCGAATGATTTGTGACCATCTTGTCCACAGTTGAAACATCCATCTAAATATATTTTCAATACATTTTGTCTGATAAAGCATTTCTATAGAAACACGAACTCGATCGACCACCAGCACCACCGCCACCGGCTTTTTTCGGTTCAGTGCATTCGAATGATTTATGTCCATCTTTACCACAATTGAAACAGCCGTTTCCACCTAAAACAAATCAAATGAATTATCATTCAATATCAATAATCCTATGAGAAATTGTTTTACCAGCACGATTTCCACCACCTCGTTGGAAGCCACCTCCTCCTTCAGTACATTCAAACGATTTATGACCTTCTTTTCCACCTAAAATAATCGATCTTCTTCTATACAAAACAACCATGAAAATCTCTTACATTTAAAACATCCATCTAGAAAAATGAAGAAATATTATATTCTTGTTATCAGACAATCAACAATTGTTCTTACTTGATTTTCCTGAATTTCTGTTACCACCAGCACCGCCACCACCACGTGAATAACCTGTGTTATCAGTGATTGATGCTTGATCAATTTCTGGTAATTCAGTAATTGTTGCTAATTGAGTTCGATTAGTATCTTTCCAGGCATTTTGTAGTTGTTCATCATGTTCACTTGGAAGATCAAATACTGCACTCTAAAGAGAAAAAAACAATAACAACAGCAGCAAATTCAATTATTTTTATTCGATTCATCGAAACATACTGTAAAATCTTTTGTAAAAGCAACTTGTGGAACAGAACTTTTGGCATCGAAAGTATCGCCAAGACATTTACGAATAATAGCATAAACAAATCCAACACTTTTGATTTCTTCATTTGTTGTTAATTGGTATGTTGTATAATTCTAAACAATGAAAAAAAAAATTAATTTAATAACAAAAAACAAGAACAAATCATATATTCAAATGTACTTCTTTCTTTGTCAAAAGTGAAACTGAACCATTTTCAGCTTTACTTGAACCATTTGCTGATGTGTTATTAACTGATTCATCGAAACCCTAATCGAACGAATAACAAGCGAATTTAGTTCGTAAATATTATTAGAAAATCTCACTTCATCGCTTTCATCATCAGCCAAATTAACAGTGACTGCTTCATCTGAGAGATATTTTTTAATTAATTTTCGAAATGAATCTGGTGATGTTTGAGAAAGAACAACAAGTTGTGCTTTATTTTCTCGATCTAAATTTTGAATATTCGTATTGAATTTGTTTTGTTGTTCGTTCGTGTGAAAATAAAATCTACCTGATGAGAATGTTTGTTTGAGAACCTTTTTAACATTTTCTGATGTTTCGGATTCGAGCATTTGATCGACATCATCAAGAACAACATGATTTACACTTGATAAATCAACTTTTTCATTATCGATTAATTCTTTCAAACGATCTGGTGTTGCAACGAGTACATCAACACCATTGGCAATAGCTGTTTCTTGTTCATCAGATTTTTTCTTTGCTGCAAAAACAGCAACAACAGATAGATCATTGACAATTGTTTGAAATTCATCGGAAACTTGTTTAGCTGAACGAAAAATATTTTTATATTTTCTTCTTTAAATAAAAGATCAAGTATACCTGTATCTTTCGTTGATGATAGAACGAGAACACGTGCTGAACGTCCATCAGCTAATTCGAATGTTTTGTCACTTTGCAATAATTCAACGAGAGGCAATGCATATGCTAATGTTTTGCCTGAACCAGATGATGCTTGGATTAAACAATCATTTTGCTCGTAGATCGATGTATAAGTTTTCGATTGAACTGGATAAAGATATTCAATATTACGAGCTTGACAAAATAATCAACAAACAGATGTTATTTTTGAATTGTAACAATAAAAGAAAACAATACCTTTGAGTTTTTTTAGCGTTTTTTTCGAAAGATCGAAGTTTTTGAAATCACCTGTTTGTTGATCATTTCCTTTTGCAGACCCGTTTTTTCCATTGGTTTGTTTAATTGATGTTTCTTCATCAGAATCTAGATTTTTTTTTGTTTTCGATTGAAATATATTTGAAAATCGAAATATTTACCTTCAAATACTGTTTGATTTTTATTCTTCATTTTTTAGTTTGAAAACGAATGTTACGAAAAAATTTCGATGGAAAATTTAACGAGATCTAAAATAAAACAGATTTATGTCTAAGTGCTTTGTTTTTATCTCGATTTTATCGAATTTAAATTCACTATAAAAGAAAAGCTCAGAAGTATAAAGTAAAACGAAATAAATAATAGCAAAATCGACAATGATGAACGTTAGGTCATAATTATAAATATTTTCGTATGAATTCAAATATTCGATCTTCCATATAGATACGTTCGTCAAGTCGTCTTGGCATATGACGTTCATCAGGAAAGAGTATCAATTCATAAGGTTTATTCGCTCGAATCAATGCATTGATTAGCCGAGCCGAATGACGAAAATGAACATTTTCATCAATTAATCCATGTATAAGCATAAGATGACCAGTTAAATTATTTATATGATACATGACACTGGATACTTCGTATCCATGTGGATTATTTTCAGGTGTGCCCATGTATCGTTCGGTATAATGAGTATCATATCCATCCCAATGAGTAACCGGCGCACCAGCAATACCCAATTTGAAAATATCACTAGCTCGAACTAAGGCCATTGCCGACATATATCCTCCGTACGACCAACCATAAATACCAACACGATCTGGATCGGTGATGCCTTGTTTAACAAGATATTGAATACCATCGATTTGATCTTCGATTTCCAAATGTCCCATGTCATGTTTAATAGCACTTTCGAATGCTAAACCTCGATTTGGACTGCCTCGATTATCGAGTCGTATTACAACGTAACCATTTTCAACTAAACGTTGACAACGCATATCACTTCGAAGTGACCAAGAATTCACCACACTAAAAGCAAGAACATAGACGAATAGTATCTATACAATTGTAGAAAATAGTGAACTGTTTATTTTTTATCATTGCTTCTTTTCTTTCTGTTCTGTTCTGCTTTGATCATTGGTCTAAATCTACTTAACCTTTACCTTTTCTTTTCTCTGCAACAGCTGGATATTTCGTACAGAAAAAAAAAGAAAGAAACTCAATGTAGGTCAACGAAAGTTTATCATCTCATCACTGATACTCATGACAAAATAGTTGAACAAAACAAAATTATGTGTATCTCGTCTTACCGTTGAAGATGTGGACCGCCGTAAACCGATACAACTGTTGGATATGGTTTTTTATATGGATTTTGTTCTTCATTCGGTTTGTATACAGCGCAATACAATGTAATATCAGCTCGATTTTGTATTTTAATGAATTGCGGTTTAACAAAATTAAATTGTTCAATAATTTGCGTTTGTCCTTGATGTAAATGTTCTAAATTTTTAAATATTTCTTTCTTTTTAACATCGACAATTCTGAGTGTCGGAGGTTGATCAACTGAATTCCATTGTGTAACACAATATTCATATGTTCGATTAAAACAATGAACAGCATGGCAGCCAGATTCTTGTGTTATACGTTCAATTTTGGGCGTTTCATCTTTGTAATTCACACTATAGAGATGTATTTCTAATGGTGTTTCACGATTAGCAAGAAAATAGATAATTCCATTGTCTTCATCGATATCAACAAGCCGTTGAACGACCCATTCGCCGTTTGTTAATGATTTGACTACTTGTCCCGAATGAAGATCATGCAATTGCAAATGCATATAACCTGTTCGTTCGCTCGCCCAAATGAATTGTGTTGGTGTTTTTTTCAATGTACGAAATAGATCATGAAGATTGATCCATGAATCACTTGTTTCTTCGATCAATAATCTCAATGATTTCTGATTAAGAAATTCGTATTGATAGAATTGAAGAACTGTTTGCAAACGATTTTCAATCTGTAAACCGAGACTATTATCAGGAAAGAAATTAACACGAGCGATATAAGAATCATGAAATGAACTTAGATCCACCCAGTGAACAGAAGGATTCGATTGATTTGTATCCTGTAAATCGACAATACCAACAGTTACTTTGACATTTGGTTTACCAGCAAATGGATATCGATGTTCTTCAGTTTGATCGGGATTATCCGAGCCGGAATGTGAAATACGAAATGCAGGTACATTCGATTCATCGACTTGAGTAAATGCAATAAAACGTGAATCATCTGACCACCAGTAACCTTCACTACGTTCCATTTCTTCTTGAGCAATAAATTCTGCAAGACCATTGGTTTTATTCGGTTGTCCACGTGCATCAAATGTCAATTGACGAGGTTGTCCAGGCGTGGTTGCAGTCGATACACAGTAGAGTTCACAATCTTGAACATATGCAACATAGGAACCATCGGGTGAAAGTCGAGCATCGATTATTGATGGTTGACTTGTACCATTGACCAGAAGACGTAGTTCTTTACCATCGTGAATATATAAATCACTGCCAATGGGTATGAGCATTAATAATGATTGACTTTTAGTTTTTGCCCATTGATAACGAGTTATACCAGTAATCAATTGACGTTGACGCTAGAAAAAAAAAGAAAGAAAGAAATAATATGTTTAAGTTCATAGGAAAAACACACACTTCTCGTCGTAGTTTCTCTTCCATCGATAGGTTTTCTTCGTTGTTATTTGAATCAGGTGCAGCATAGACAAATTCTTTGTCTGTTTTGATATTATATGCATAAAGTTGTCGTGATAGTGTTTGATTTGGTGAACGAAGATATGTCAATAGACCATCATCAGGACTAAAACGTATTGAATCAGCTAGATTAAATCCCGGCTGTGGTAGTGATGCCACATCTCTGCTGGTTATTGGTCGATAGGGCATCTAGAATGTATAAACATTAATATTCAAAACAAAAATAAAAATGAATTGAGATTTTTGATTGCAAATAGAATGTAGAAAAACGAACGAAAACAACATCGAAAAAAATAATAAATCATTATTAGGAAAAATCTGAGATTAATTTGACGATTATTTATGCTGATTTTTTTTGTTGACTTTCACTTTGTGATTGCTCATAAGACGGTGGCATTTGAGATTTCTAAATTGAAACAAATCTTCAATTAAACAATAAACAAATCAATGATAATAACAAACCTCATCACCGTTGACTCGTGGAATGAATTCTGCTTGTGGTAAACCTGTTGGTTGCCGTTGATAAACACCATCGTAAGGTGCTTGTGCTGATGAAACATACATATTTGTATCTATACATAAAAATCAAAATCAAAAACTGAATAATTGTTTTCGTAATAGTTTACCAGCAAAATGATTGTTTGTTGTTTGTGCTGCTTGATACGACGGTGGTGGTGGTTCATAGAGATTAGCTGCAACCAGACCATATGCTCTAAGATGAATAAGCCAAAGAAATGAGTCATCTAGTGATAAAAAAAACAACTTACGGTGGTGCTTCCTCCGTTTGTCGATGAACTAGAAAATAATAAATGATATCTTTCACGAAAACATTTTCATGACTCACAAATCGAATTGACTTCACGTAATGCTGTACTCGCTTCAATGGCACCGCCTGATCCATAAGTTAATTGAAATTTTATTTCACCTTGAAATCCACCTAGATTAAACAGAAAATCAATAATAGATAAATGTCAAAGATGGGAAAGAAGAGGAAAAAAGACGGCGTATCTATAGATTCTTATCAATTAATGAATCGAAATCGAATACAACTCAGAACAACAAAATCGATTCATTTTCAAAGATGATCATCAAACAGAGTCGATATTTATTTTATTTGATTTTATTCTATCATATTCGATTGATTCTATCGAATAATTCCGAACAAAATTTTTATCAATATTTACAACAATATGGTTATACGCCTAAAATCGAAGGTCGACGATTGTTTTCCGTTGTCGATAAATCGACTTACACTGATGCGATTAAAAAATTTCAACGTCTATATAAACTACCGGTAACCTATCGAATTGATCTGTTCGAACAACGATGATTTCTTTCTTTTTTTTTTCTAGGAAACAGGCCAATTAGATGACAAAACAAAAAAACTTATGCAACGTCCACGTTGTGGAAATCCTGATTTAGGCACAGTCAATTCCGTTGCAAAACCAGTCAATATCGATAAACCTCAAGCAACTGGCCGATCTGCTAATGGTGGAGCACCGTCAAGTTTTTCAGCACAACCTGTTGCATGGCAAAAAAAAGATTTGAAATGGTTTATTGAGGTCTACCCGAAATTACAACAAGAAGTCAAATCTCCTGAACAAATTCGACTTATAATGCAACAAGCATTCAACGATTGGGAGAAATATTCGGGATTACGATTCGAAATGGCTAAATCATCGAAAGAAGCTGATCTACGAATAAAATTCAATTCGAACGATCATGGCGATGGTTATCCATTCGATGGACGTGGTATTACATTAGCACATGCATTCTTTCCTCGAAGTGGAGAAATTCATCTCGATGATGACGAACAATTCACAGATGATTACATCGATCAACCTGATAAATACACATTACGACTTGTTGCAGCACATGAAATAGGTCATGCACTCGGATTAGGACATACCTACGATCCAAATTCATTAATGTTCTCAATGTATCAGCAATTTCCTGCGAATTATAATATCTCAACGGACGATCAAGGTGGCATACAAAGTTTATATGGTACACCCGAGAAAAAAGTGAACACAAAAGCACCAACACAAGCAACAACTATATCACCAACGTATTCAGTCAATCAACTACCGGCGAATAATTGGTGTACAACCGGTTTTCAAACGGCTTGCGAAGGTCCCAATAATGAACTTTATTTATTCAAAGATCAACAAGTCTGGCGATATCGTAGTAAAGCTAAACGTCAATGGGATTCTAAACCACGGCCAATTAGTCATTTTTTTTCACGTGTCGGCGATGGAGTTATATCGGCATGTGTTAAATCATCATCAGGTTATACATATCTCTTTCGAAGTTATCATGCATGGAAATTAAAAACACCGATTACAATCGAAGGACCTGATATGTATCGTGGAAATGATTATCTTCAAAATCCTCGCGTCGCTCTATTCCATAAAAATTCCATCTATCTAATCCGTCATCATGTGACTTATCGTATTAATGAATTCGATTTCGATCGCGATGTCGAAATCGTTTCATTAGATACGATTCTACATCCGCCACCAAGACATCATATCGATGCTGGTTTTACTTATGGTAAACAGCACTATGTATTTGCGAACAATGAAGTCTATGTCTATGATTCAACAACGGGAAATTTACTATCAGGTTATCCGAAAGCAGCAGGAAACGGTTGGTTTGCCTGTGGAAAAGCAACATCCGTATCGAACTGGAGCGATAAAAAGCCCGGTTCGAATTATGAAGACAAAGGCAAAGGTCATCGTTCTCGACGTCCTCCTCCTCCGCCGCCGCCGCCACCACGTGGTTCGCATTCTGATCGCCATCGCCATCATCGTTATCATCATTACGATGATTAAAAAACTGAACACTATTGCAATTAAAAAATAAAACAAAAAACTAACCATTCGGATGTGCTCCAGCAATACCAGAAATATAATTTGAACCGAATATAGGTTGTTCCACATGTAAATTTTTCATGTACATAAAGGCAACAGCAAATGAGAGTAGATTATCACGTTGATCATCACTAAGAAATATCATTCTATGAGTTGTAACAAACACTTTGCCCTTGTGCTTTCCGTGGAATGCTTCCGCATGTTCTCGACTAGTATCATCGAATGTTAGTGTCACATTTTTTGAATGTTTCACAATTCTAAATGAAAACAAATTCTATCGATTTGTTTTAATAGTATTTGAGAGACACGCGTACTGTTCGCCTTGATAGAGAAGAAGACCACCTTGAAAATGTGCTTGATTAATCGACATGATTAGTGAGATAATAGAGAAAAAGTAATCGAGAATTTAAATGTAAATGTTTTTCTCTTTTGAGAGGATCTGATTTTTAGGAGTGCAGAAATCGACCAATCAGAATTCGTTTGTAGTTTGTACCTTCGAATTGGGAGGAATGAAAATTTAATTTTCAAAATTTTGACAATTCTTTGAAAGTTTTCTAGAAATGAAAATTAGACACAAGTTAAATTATTGATTATTTTCGAATTTTTTTTCACGAGTGATTAATGACACCTGTCGGATAAGTTTTTTTTCAGTGAGCCCGCCCTTTACTTGCTTTTTTTTTCCTCTTGACTTTTTGTTTCAATGACTGAATATCGTATTCGTTCACCATCGGAGAAATCTCCGGCTAAACTTATCGATACTATCAATCCCGATGAACTCGTCGAATTACGAGAAGCATTTCGTGTATTCGATCAAGACGGCGATGTAAACAATATTCTTTTTTTCGTTAAAAGTCCTCTAGTATATCTATGATAGGGAAGTATTACACTTGAAGGTTGGATTCTATCTAAACTTGCCAATAATTGGACTTCAATCAGCAAACTTTAGAATTGCGTATTGTTCTTGCTCAGATGGGTTTAGATCCAAGTGAAGAAGAATTGGAGGATATGATTAGTGAAGTTGATGAAGATGATAGTGGTACTATTTCATTTATAGAATTTGTTGGTACAAATTTTTTCTTTGAATGTATAATATGATTCGATTTTTATTTTATTTGCCAAGCAATGGTTAAAAAAGCAGTCGATACCACGAAATCTTCTCGTGAAGAACTATTTCGAGCTTTTCAAGTGTTTGGTATTTGAAATTATTTTCTATTGAAAATAGAAAAACATTCGAAAGAATAGATTTCGATCAAAACGGATTTATTACTATGGAAGAACTTCGAACAGGTGAATAGAACACTACAAAAACACATATATCATTTGGATTTTCCAGTTCTTCAAGCGACTGGTGATCATCCAACTGATGAAGATGCTCTCGAAATGATTGCTGAAGCTGATCTTGATGGTGATGGTCGAAGTAAACATCGTCTCATCTCAATCGATTTCTTTCTCTTTTAATTCTAGTTAATTACGATGAATTCGTTCTAATCATGACAAATTCGTCATCAACAAGAAAATAGTTCTTCTATAGATATATTTCATGATCAAAAAAAGAAAAGAAAATCAACGTACAATTGAACTGAGAAGATTAATGAAACTGTTCGAAAGAGAGAAAGAGAGAAAAGAAAATCGAATACTTAAATAAATAACAACAAAGAAGAAAGAAAAATGAAAAGGAAAACAATTTGTTTGACTCTGTCATTTAATTAAAAAAAACGAAAAACATTTATTTAACAAAAAATACATCAAGCAATGAATAAAATCTTTTCTCTAGTTCGTTTCATTTTTAAGATCGACTCCCACAACATGCGGATTTCTTCGTTGTTTTATCTAAATCAATACCAGTCACACGAGAACGTTCTAAATCTTCATTACATTGCATGTCTCTAGAAAACAAAAATCATTCTTTTCGAACAACAGACGAATCGCTCGAGTTGGCTTTTTACCGAGTCAGTTCAATTAAGATTTCATCGGAATTAATTCCTTCTTTTGCACTGGTTTCAATAAATAAAGCTTTATATTCCTGTACAAACAGAAATCAATTGTCAATAAATTGAAATTTGCTCAACAAACTTTGGCTAATTTGGCACCATCATCATGTTCGATAACTTTCCTTCCTTCAACTCGTAATTGATCTCTCAAATCAATTTTATTTGCAACGATCATAACAGAAACTTTTTTCGATGTTGAATCATTGATCGTATCGATCCATTCTCGTACATTTAGAAACGATCGTTCATAGGTCGAATCATATACAAGTATAACGCCGTCACATCGACGAAAATACGATGTTGCCATACTACGAAATCTTTACAAATTATTTTGTAAAAAAAAACAACTTTAAAATAAATATTCTTCATTATTATTTTTAACCTTTCTTGTCCAGCTGTGTCCCATAATTGAATAGCTATACGTTTTTCATCTAATTCAAGTTGTTTATTTTGAAAATCAACACCCAATGTCGAATTGAGATTGGTTATGAATTTGCCTTTGCATAAACGCATGATCAGCGTACTCTTTCCCACCGCAGCATCACCACAAAATACGACTTTATACATTCGACTAAATTGATTTCAATTGTAATGATGTTTTCTTTTAAAAAAAAACAAATCAATCTACTCGAAAGGTAAATTTGACACGATCGGATCATGCTGAACGTCATTTTTTGATGATTGACTTGATTTTCTATTTGATTGTTTTGTTGACATTCGTTTTGATGATCGATGTAAAGATGACCATCGTTTCGTTGAATTTCCATCGAATATTTCATCCGAATCTGTATCTTGATTCGTTCGTTTGATCGATAACGATCGATTTAATTTCGAAGTTCGATTTGCAATTTGTTTATTTTCAGGATCTGAATCGACTTCATTTATATCACGAATAGTTGTTAACGATAGACCACTATCTATTCAAATCAAATGAATAAGAATTAAGAATTCTAGTTTTTCGAAAGAAAATCAAGCTGAAATGATTGACAATATCCACCCGAGAAATAATTATTGAGAGAAGACTTTTTGTTTAAATTATGTCAAAACAAACCATTGAAAGTATTCTGTCGACTTCGAGACTTGCACATTGATGTTGATGAAGAAAGAAGTGAATTTTTACCTAATTCATCAGTAGATTCGTAATCTATGGAATACATCGGTCCTAACTGAGCCATTGGAACACTATTTAAAAACAAAAATGATCATTATATGTGCGTGAGTGCTTTTATTAAACATACTGATCGAGCTTTGGATTCTTCCAGTAAGTTTCAAGAATTGATCCTGCTCGAGACATTGAACGTAATGGTACGAGACTAGCCTAGAGAAAACGATTTTCAATTGGAGAATATTTGAATTTAATACAGACATCGGCAGGAGATGCAACAGATTTATTTGATTCAATCGTTGCACGTAATGTATCGTTTTCATCTCGAAGTGTTTTATTCACTTCTCTACAAAAATAAAATTCAATTTTGTCAAAAATAGAAATTCGTATGTCTTACACTAGTTGACGAATATTTGATTGCATCGCTTCACGTTCGTGATAATTACTTGATGATACCTGTTTTTCTCTAAATTTTATAATTTTAGAAAAAAACAACAACAATATCAATAATCAATTCTCAACTGTAAAAGCATAGTTTGTCGTTCATTCAATTGTGTTTTTAATGACTGCATGTCACTTTTCAATATTGCTACGGTTGTTAGCGAATCATTTAATGATGAATTTAGCATTTGATTTTCTTGTGTTAATTTGGAAATTTCTTCTCGCAGTGAAACAATTGATGAATCTTCAGTTATTTGACGTTCACGATAGAATTGTTCGATCTAAACTATTCATTTTAGTTGATTGCATTTTCTTTCATCGTCATCATTTTACAGTTTGTAAACGTTGAATTTGAGCCTGTAAATCGGAGATATTTTTGGATGAACGTTGCTGAATAAATTCTCGTTCGGATTCGAATTTTTGCTTTTCCTATTTAATTAACAATCAAAAGAAAATATAAAATTCAAAACTAAACAAATCAAGTTCTACTTCTTGTCGAATTTTTTCTTCTAATTGTCGCATTTCACGTTCTTGATCTTCTTCAATTCGTCGCAAATACTTTTCATTCATTTCTTTTTCACTAGAAATGTAATAATATAATTTTGCTTTTGTCGAACAACAATTCTCAATGAATTCATCTACCGTCGAAATGATTCTTCTAATCGTTGAATATCTTTTCGATATTTCATAATATCTGATATAAAGACTTCGAGAATGGATTGAAAGTCTTCGATTGATTCACTCGAGGTAGTTCGTAGTTTTTCATAAAATTCGTAGATTTGTTCTTGACTAAAAATTATTAATAAACAAAAAAAAACAAAAGGAAGTTTTTTGCGGTTTGATACAAACAAAAAACAGAATCGAATTACTTCGAGAAAATATCTTCGCTGAGCATATTTTACATAAAATAAAATCTACTAATAGGAACAAAACAGACGAATTCGTGTATGTCAGTCAGCAATGTTGTCGTTGTGATTACTTGCCTTCTCGTGTTTTTTTTCTCTTCTCTTTCTATCGAACGAAAGACAACATGATGTTGATTTTAATAAGTACATATAATTCGACTTTTTCTCGTAGGCTAAACGTAATTCGAATAGTTACTTTTTTCTCTCTCTTTCTCTCTCACTCTTATACTTCTGATTGTCAAACAGAACGAAAACTACTTATTACAAATGTAAATCGAATCCAATTAGAAACATATATGTTTATCTTCATCATACCATGAAAGATTATTGAAAACTTCACTGATTTGTGTTTGCGTTAGATTTTTAGTTAAATTTTCGTCACTTGAACTATCGTTATTTGTTTTTGTTGAACAAAGATATTTAAAACCAACGGTAAATTCTTTTAAACTAATTCGATTGTCATGATCGGCATCCAAATCATTGAATATAAGATCGATTTCTGTGGATGATAAATGTGGACAAACAAGTTGTAATTTGTTTCTATCTAAATATCCACTTCCATCTGAATCAACGATTCGAAAGATTTGATTGATCTCGTCTGTATCACCCATTGTTTTCAAGCTCGACTTCATTCATCCAGTATGCATCGATTTGTTTTTCTTTTAAATTTATATCTATCACTTCTTCGAATGTCTATATATATATATCCTTCTCTTTCTTTCGGCGTTTTATATCAGCGCCAGATGTTTTTAATATTCTGTGAAAAAAAACTTAACAGATATATAAAAAAGAAATATCTAAGTAAATAACGAAAAATACGTTTTTTTTTGTGTGTGCGCGACGTGAGATTAAGTTTCTCTATTATTTATATACGTATATACATGTATGTGTGATTAAAAATAGTATTTTGATAACATTGATGAGAGCACTTATACAATTCAAATATTTCTCTTTTTTTTTATTTAAATAAAAGACAATTGTTTTTAATCAATCAGTATAGATAGCAAAAGCTGTCGCCGTCGCCAACATATCGAAACCTAATTTCGTTTGCACTGTAACTGATCCATCTGTTTCTTGATTCCACAAACATCTCGAAACAATAGTCATCGATTGATGTATTTGTCTATCGGGTGTCGTCTGAACAATTGAAACAAGAACAATAATTTTATATCGAATATGATTTAAAACATCGGGTTTAATAACACGACGTAATTGTTGAGATAAATCACGAACAAGATCAAGACATTGTTTCGGATCATAACGAAATGTTTTCGGTATTCGTGAACATCGACGATTTAATTCGAATTGAAGAAGTCGTTGTGCTCGAGAAAAATCGAATTTTCGCGTTGGAACAAGTGTATAGGTTGGTCCATGTGGACTCTGACTACCATTACCAAGTAAATAGAAATCAGAATTCGAATTTGTACTCGGTTGACGATTCCAAAATGGTACATTTAAACTTGATGATGCTTGTAATTCATGAGCATGTTTTGTTAACGTGACAACACGTTGAAGCATTGCCCGAGTTGTCAAACGGTTAGGTTCCATGAAAAACGTTTTCTCGACGTTTATCAGAAAGAAATATTTTGAAATGGCAGATGGAAATCATAAGTAGACGTTTATTTGTCGTTTAAATTGAACATGCAACTTGTTTGCAACGAGAGAAAAAGAAAAGAAGCCGAATAAACTCTCTTCTATGCTTGTCAATCATTGAAAATACTCAATTTTCTTTTGATTATATTTCTGTTCTTATATATTCCACGTAAAATCTGACAAAACACAATGAGTTCTCTTTTTCTTTTTAAATATTTCTCGTCTCATTTAGTTTATTGTTGTTAAGCAGAACTTTTCTCATCAGCAGAATGAAAAAGAAAAGAAAGAAGAAGAAGAAGAAAAAAACACAAATAACATATGCATGGAAGAAATTCAAAAGTGACTGTCGTGCTTCAACGACGAATGCCGCATATTTACAAAATAAAAGAAGAGAAAGAAACCACACATTGAATTTTAATTGAATCAAAGTGGGTATATATTCTATTGAGCTATCAATGAAAAACCACGGCAACGAGTCATTTTTCTTTTTCTTCTCATTCAGTTTGAGGTAAGAAGAACAAAAAAGAAAACAAGTTGGATTACAAAATGACTTCACCACGTCGACAGCAGCAAGCGCCTGAGCTCGAAACAGCAGCCATGTTTATGTCGATGTCACCAAGAACGACACCGATTGATTGGAAAGGACGTTGTGAAACACTTCAATTCGAACATCAACTCGAACTCGAACGTATTCGTTTGCATTACGAACACGAACTTCGTGATAAAGTGACGGGTTAGTTTAAGATTTTGATTATCTTGCTTTTTTTTTATGTTAATTTTGTTTGTAAAGATGTTCGAACACAATTGAAACGTGAATATGAACATCAATTTGCTGAATTTCGAGCTCGATTATTTGAACAACAACAACAGCAACAGCAAATACTCAATCTTAGTTCAAATAGTCCAAGTCTTGATCAAAGTATTGGCGAACAAGTTCGAGAACAATTACGTCTCGCACAAGAATACGATCGATACGATGATGAACGTCGACAAATGCTCTTACAACAATCAACTGACAGTGGTGAACTCAAACGATTGGTTAATAAACTTCATACTGAAGGTAAAAATAAACGAAATCTTACAAAAACCAATACATTATTTTGTCTCGTATTTTGAGGTGTTCATGTTTTAACCTTGAGTGAATTACTTGCCTTACGTTTAAACGGTATAAACATCGCTGCAACCGAAGATACAATTGCTTCGGTACAAAAATTACACGAAGAAAATTCGGCACTTCGTTCTCTCATCGCTCAAATGAACGGCAATGAACACGGAAATAAATTAATTAAATCATTAGCAGATATATTTCGTTGTGAACAAGAACGTCGTCTTATTCAACTACGTTCACATCCGAATTTCAATGAACTCGAACGCGAAATTCACGATATGTGTAATTATCAACGTGATGCTCTAGCAAAATTCTGTTCCGATGATCGTCTTCAATTGATCAATGAACTTCAACAAACCAAAGAACAATTGAATTATTTGAAACATCAATTCGATCAATTGAAATTCGCACAAAATCAATCGACAGCTAATAAATTCTATTGGAAATTTTTACGTTGTGAAACTCATCGAAAATCTTTAGTCTATCAAAAACGTTATCTACTCGTGCTATTAACTGGCTATGAAGATACGGAAACGTATGCTTTGAATGAAATTCGACGGTTAAATGGCGAAATTAAACCAAATATTTATCCATTCGATCGAATGAAATCCATTCGTCGACCGACATATCATCGACGTTCATTCGATTATCGATTTCGGTTTCGATCTTACGTACGTGTAGTTATTGTTATCATTCGATTACGTTTATTAGCTCGAAAATGGTCACAAAAACAAACAGCAATTAAATGAATATGACAAGCCAATGATAACAGTTTTGTTTTGCCTTTCTTTCTTTCTTTTTTCTATACGTATAAGACGAAGAATAGCTTTGAAATAAAAAAATCAACTATTAGATTTTATTTACCTCGTCCGTTCGATGTGAAATCGAATCTTAGTCAGATAAGACAATCAAATCATGTCACTCGTCGAGTATATAAATCGAATTTTGACGGTATTCGATCATAGATTTCATTTACGACGAACATGGCTCGATTTTTTCTCGTATTAATTGCTATACAATTAGTTTGTTTCTTTGCTGCCGATGGTCTTTTTTTCAAAAAGAAAGTCGACGATGCAGTCAAATACAAACTTAAACAAAAAGTTCTCACACTTGGCTCATCGTATACAGTCAAAGATGAAAAAGGTCAACCAGTTTTCAAAGTAAAAGGAACGATTCTCTTTTTTTTTGAATAAAACATAAATATGAGTGTAGATCGGATTCAAAACATTCGGCCTCGGAAAACATCTTCATATAACTGATGTTAGCGAAAAAAAAGAATACTATGCTAGTAAATTATTTCGAAAGATTGATTTTGTTCTCAGAAAATATTTTTTTTCTAGTCAAACATATTCTTAATCCACTCGGTTTAGCTAAATATGAAATTCGTCAAAATGATAAAGTTATTGCCGATGTTAAGTAAGTTTGAAGAATTGTTTTTGTTTTAATTGAAATTTACTTTTGTTTTCTTTTTAGACGTAAATTTAATATTGGTGGTAAAAAATTCAAAGTCCAATCGAAATTTGGCGAATATTCAATTGAAGGCAGTTTCCGTTCACGAGAATTCAAAATCAAACAAGGTCCCAATCTCGTTGCTACCATTTCAAAGAAATTCTTCGCTATTGGAGATGAATATGGTATTAAAATTCAACGACAACAAGATCATGCATTCATTATCAGCTTAGCTATCGTCATCGATGAAGTTGCTCATGATTAAATACTCATTTCTTTTTTTTTCTTTCGACTATTTCAATGATTTAAGTTAAATTTTAATAAAAAAAATAGCTTTATCCTTTTTTCTGAATAATAAAATAACAAAAATACATCATGTATCTGTGTCATTTGATCTAGCGATGAATGTATTTGATAAAATTTCGATTTATTGATTTTATCTAAAACCCAAACCCAACTTTTGTCCTTTCCCCATCACCTTATTTCTAAGATAAAAAAATGAATTCATTGATTTGTTTTTTCTAAGATATAAATTTGTTTGCCATGTCTTGATGTATGTTGAATATGAGAATTAAATAAAATATCTTTGACAAAAAAATTTTGTTCATCTTCGAACATATCTCTAACTTGATTATAAAGAGTGTCGAACATAATTAAATGACTAGCATTGAAAGATTGAAATCGATTTTTCAATGAATCAATTGGTTGAAGAAAGAATCGATCAGCTTCATCGAGATAGTTCTCATTGAATTCTTCTAGATTCGGTTCACAAGTAAGAAAATGAAGTTGAATATCATTTCGATGAATAAAACTATAATACGGTGTCGAATGACATGGCATTAGGAAATCAATGGAATAATTTTGTTTGTTATTTGAGATTAAATTTGTTCGAAGATAAGTCATAACTGAGATTTGACCTTGTCGGTCGACGAGTGAAAAATACAATCCGAAGAGAATGTGTAAGAGAAATGAAATCGGTACGATCCAACGCGTGAATTTCGATCGAAAATTTTTCAAAAACCAATCGATTCCATGCGCTTCGACAATGAATAGAATCGGAAGAATTTGAGTTAGAAATCGAAATTCTTTATGTTTGTTCAATGTATAAATAAATATCGTAAAACCAACGACTATTGTCAAACGTTTGTCGAATTTTGTACCAAGAAAAACAAATGGTAATGTATGAAGAAAGATCATCGGAAGACCAGATGTAAAATACCAAAGTAGAGTATTGATTCCATAGTGAGATGAAATCGAATTTGGATGAATAAAATTCATGTAAAAGAAATTCCAAGCAACGAATGTCAATTGTCCGTAGAAATAACTATCGATTAGTATATTGAATAAATTGAAAAAACAAAATGAAAGAACTGCTTGAAGAAGAAATCGAAAACGATTCGTTGCTTTAAAGAGTAAATATGGATAAATTAGAACAAATGGAATGACAGATGTAGGACGAAGAATAAATGATAATGAAACAAGAATATGAAAAAACCAATTCGATGATCTATGAAGATTTAACTAGAATTCGTCTTTTTTTTGGATCTTTGAAATGATTAATTACCTTTTTGCAGCTGTTAGACTACAAATGAATAAAATCTCTTCGAGATTATTTATTATCAATCTCGGCGATGAATACATCGTATACCAACATGAATATCGACAGATTAATATCAAATAGATTAATTTATGTCCTTGAAGAAATTTCAAATAAGCTAAATCGCCGACAAATGATAATAATGTTTGAAATAAACTAGCACAATTGACTAAACTAGATGCTGTATCAAGATGAAGTAAAGCTAAAAATCGATAGATAACTGAAATAATCAATGGATAAAGATAACTTCGTATAGCTATATGAGGACGCCATTCCCATGTTTGATAACCTTGTTTGAATGCAAGTAAATGTGAAACTTCATAGGTTTGATAATATTCATCGGCAATAAAATATGTTCGAACAATAAACCATGATAATAATCGAAAGACAAAGATAGAAATAATTATTTTCGATAGTTTATTCAAAACCATCTGCAAATAGAAAAGAAAAAAAACTTAAGATGCTAATCGAGATCAAATTTGTTCTCTTATTTATTGAAATAATAAATTAGAATAAAAAGATAACACAATGAATGACAAACAAGAAACGAAAAACGATGTATGTTAATTGTAGTTTTTTTCTCTCCTTATGCTTGTTGTTGATGGCTAGCAAGAATAGCTGCATGTTCTTTTTTCAGTAACTCAATTAAATGAGCTTGATCAGGTTTACGAATTGATTTCATTTCGAGAACTTTTTGAAACGAGCCAATGTCACCATCGTTATTCATAAATTGAAGATAATTTTTAACGAATTGTTTCGCGGAATCATTGGGTGTGAGAACAACTTTAAGGATCATTTCCGCACGAGTCATACCTTTGAGTACGATTTTTGTATAACTAAAATTCAAAGTCGTTTAATTGTACATTTTGAAAAGTCAAAAGCGAATGTTTACTTTTGTGGAGGTTTACGTGAAATCGTTAGACTTATTGATGGTAGATCGAGAAGAACAGTTTTCAATGAATGTGTATCGAGTAGTAATTGTTCGGCACCGATCATATTTATTGGTTTACAACGATAGATATGATTGATAAATCTCGGAATAAATGAACTAGAATTATAATAAATACGAATTTTAAACGAAAAATCAAGTTGAACTTTGTGATTACCTAACAAAATTCGTACAGAATTGAATAAAAGATTTTCGTGATGAGCCAAGATGATTTCTTATAATCGGTACATTTGTTTTCAAATGATTGATCATTGTTGTGATGTATAATGATTGATCACCGACAGTTTCAATCGTTTGCCAAGATAGTTTAGTCATTGCTGTTAGAGCTGGTTCACAAGCATTTTCAAGATCTTGAATAACAATCTGAATCGATTGTGCAATAATTCTGCAAGAAATCAAATTAATAAAAAAAAAAGAAGAAAAAGAATTATATCTACGCTTTGAAAACATTTCGTTCAGATTCGAATGATATTTTATCGACTAGATTTTTGTTGATTTTTTCTTTCATTTTATCTTCTAACTAGAAAGAATATTTTCGAATTAAAATCTCAATCGACTATAAGCAATCTTCGGCAATTACTTGTTGAATTGTTTCAACGCAATACTCAGCTGTACATAAAATACTACACGAACGACAAATTTCCGATTCAGTCAAACGCGTCATTATCTCTCCTTCTTTTAATAACGCTGGAATATTCTGTAGATTTTGAATTAAAATTGTTGCTGTACCGACTAGTGTCGATGCTGTTGTATTTGTTCTAGAAAATTCAAATCGAATCAACGAATTTTGAACTTTCGAACGATGTACTTTGGCAAGTTCGCTGTAAGAACACGATTGGCATATTCACGAAGATATTTTTGAAATGTTTGAACGAGTAATAATAACGGTTGACCGGTACTTAATTTCGAACATTGAACAAGACAAGTTCGAAAATAGACGAACAAATCGGAACTTGTCGGAAGAACATTACTCGCGTCTTCACCTCCGTCAAATTTCGGATAACCATCTCGATTGAGTTCATCAACAAATTTCTGTATTTGATCCGATAAACTCCTTCAATGAAAGAACAAGACAAAATCATCGGATCAATTCTTAATTTAAAAACAAAAAAAAAACATCCGTCTTTTACCGATCTAATTCAGCAATATAAATATCTAAATGATCTTCGAAACATTGAGATATAATGCCTTGAAATGGCGAGGTTTTCGGCTTTAAACTATTTGCTAGATTGTTATCATCATTCTCATTGGAGTTTTTAACTTTGACTAAAACGTAATGATTAGAATTACGTTGATATTATTTGTTTCTTCGAAACTACCTGTCAAATGACTCGTGATCGGATTATTATCATAATCAAGTGTTTTGCCATGAAAACGTTTTTCAACAATTGTTTCGAATGCAACGGTTTTTTCAATGGCAAATTTGAGTAGTTTAACATCGATTTCATTCTTACGTTTGAGCATTATATTTGCTAAATCACGTCTAGAAAAAAAAAGACAGCCATTCGTTCGAACTTTTCCCATTCACGTCAAGTTTTACCGAGTCTGTCGACAAAATTCAACTGTCAAACGTTCGCCCATTTCCCAATGAATAGGAAATATTCGAGAATATTTCTCATCATACTCAACTAGTGCACGTTTTAGCCATGCATATCGACGATCGATTTTATCCAACCATGCGGCCTTAAATTAATAAAACTAAACAAAACATGATTTTCAGTGGATCGAAAATACTTCTTGAGATTCTTGATATAAAATCGTATATTCAGACAAATGAGTTTTTAAAAACCAATTGATAACTTCAAGTCTAAAGAAAGAAAGAAAAATGAAATGAGAAAAAAGAATGAAGAATGAAACCTGAGTTTTGGATCGATAACATCGATGATTTTACATACATCACCAAAATGTTGATTTGGAGTGAAATTCTACGAAGGAAATTACATATTTTAACTTCGTTTTCAAGATAACAAACTTTAGCATTGGGACCATTGAATGCGTCTTCACATTCTTTACGAACTTGAACATTAATTTGAGCAGTTAATTCTTTCAAACTAGAACCAACTGATGAGTGTTAGCACACGAAAACGAAAAGAATTTTGAATTACTTCGTAGACAATTCTTGAATTTGTGGAATGCTACTGTACGGTTGGAAATGTTCGAGAACACTAATAACTGGATGAAGTAAATTCGCTATATCTCCATAAGATCTCTTTTTAACTGCAATACTAAATAAAAATCCAATTTCAATCTCGCGTTCAACATTCAATTTTCTTTCTTCATATCCTACTCGATCTTTTCAATTCCTTCGATTAACATTTGCAAATGATTTAATGTTGTTATCGATGTTGTTAGATTCTTTTTTGCTATATCTAATTGTTTTATATCTCGAGTGATTTCTTTGACCACATCTTCGGATTTATCGGCTTTCTCTTTAATTTCTCTCATTTGTTGAAACAATAATAGAATGGAATTTTGTGCATCTTCTAACACTTTATATTCATCGATATCTGTTGCATCCGAATGACCACGTATTGTCAAACGAATATCCGCATCTAATTGGCGAATTTTCGATTTCACACTGCCGATAACTTCATCGATATTGGCAAGAGATTGTTCGGTTGGAAATATTTGATTGATATAATCGACAGGATTGAAATCGATTCGATCGATCTCATCTGTACTTGGTAATATCTATAAAAAATAGAAATGTATTTTATGTTTTAATCATCAAACACATTTCCTATTGAATAAACCTGATCAATAGCTTGTTGAACGTCAGATGGAAGCACAAATGTATCGTAACGATCATCGTCTATATCGAATCCATCATCATCAACATCTGTTGCTGCAGTGGTTGACGTCATCTAGAATGTACACACGCATGAATACATCGATCGAATTTTTATTCCGATTTATAATGTCAATAGAAATTCAGCGACGAACATTTAAATACAAATGAAATACACAGCCAACAGAAAAGTTTTGGTTTATTTATATGAGACATTGTCGAGAAAAGAAACGAAGAGATTAATACAATGATTAGTCACTAACATAAGTAATGTTAATCACAAACACGAAAAAAAAAGAAAGAGAAAGTACAGAAAAGAGAAAAAGCAAATGTTTATGATTTGCTCGAGTGCTGTTTTCGTGTCGGCGGTGTTTGGTGACGCATGTGTTCTCGATCTTGACCTCGTTGAAATGCCCAACGCCATGGCCGTTGATTGGTTTTAGCATTTTCTTCAGCTCGATGTTTTCGAGCTTGTTCACGTTGTTCAGCACGTGATTGAACCCATGCTACGTAAGTCGATTGTGCTTTACGTATCGACGATGATAAATTTTTCACTCCACGACGTATAGTTTCTTGAATTTGTTCAGCTGTTTTTGAACCGGCAAAACCCGTTAATTTACGTTTACTTTCTTCGACATATTCTTGGCCATTTTCGATGAAATCACTAACTGATGCACTTATTTTTTCGAATAGACCAGTGAGTTTTGTCGAGTCTTTTTCGTCGGTTGTCGATGTTTGTTTAATCAATTGACTGAGTAGTTCATCCATTGTTGATGTTTCACATACAGAAACTTTTTCTGAACTTTCATCATTTCCGTTGTTCGATTGTTTTTCAAGTGCAATGATTTGTTCTTTTAGTTGATGATTATCGTTAGTTAACTAAACGAAAAATGACTCATGAATGATTTGCTTTGTTTTTGTTCGTAGGCTTACATGAAGAATCGTATTCGTGAGATTTAGATGAAGTTCATTGATTTGTAAAACGAACGATGATCGTTCTTGTTCTAATTGCGTTGTGAATTGTTTATTTAAATTTTGAAAACGTTCCTCGAACTAAAACGAAAATATGAAGATTTTGTTAAAAATCACGTATTTAATTGTTGTTTTTTTTTCATTCGAACTTGTTGAGTTAATTTCTGTTGAAGATCACCAACCGAGAAGATTTCCATTTGAAGATTTTGTTTGTTGCTCGTTTCTAATTGACTTTTTAATTTGTCGATCGTGGATTTTTCTATTAAAAAGCGAAACTAATTTATGAGAAATCTTCTTTCTTTTGATTTTATATTCATACGAGATATAATAACCGAATAGAAGATTGGTAATGTCATGCAGATCAAGATAATCGAACAGCAACCAAAGAAAGTTTTACTTCGTTTTGGACGACGATTTGCATCTGTTGTTGTTGTTGATGATGAGCAGTCGGCTTTGGATGATATCGGGCGTTCTTCAACTAAAATTGAAAAAAAATTAAGTAAATTATTTGGAAATTTGTAGAGAAATCAACGAACTTGTTTGTGGAATATTATTAGCACTGGTACGTTGTCTATTTAAACAAGAATATTTGTTGAGAAGTTTTCTATTTTTCTTGTTTAGAAAATCGAATTTACCGTAAATGCGATTCGGGTTCAGTTGGTTCGTCACTAATGTCCTGTACATTATTGATTAAATCATATTCATTAATAACCGGAATTGTTTCATTTTCGTTTGTCAATTTAGTCACCAATTCACAAGGTAAGACTTCGTCTTTAATTTCACTCGCCGATAATAAATCATTGATATTATTATTGACTAGTTGACTAGTTGAAACAGGCGATTCACTGATTAGAAAATAATCAGGACTAGAAAATTAGATAATACCGAGATTTTCGAAGAGTCTTTTTTATGAATAAAATCTTACTCATGTGATGCAACCGATGCTGATGAATCACTTCGAACTGATTTTATTGAACTGTCACATGTACTTGCGTTTGAGTTTCGCTTTTCAGAAGGAAGTGAACTCATAGTATTGTCAAGAATCTTAAATATTTAAGAAAAAAAAAAGGATAAATGATGAATAAATAAATGAATGACATACATTTGTTGATGAAGGTGTTTCATGTAGAAAAATCCAATCGCCTTCTTGTTGGAATTCATGTTCATTAGATGCGTACATTCTGATTTTTGAAGTTGGATTAAAAAGATATGCTGAAAAGAAAAAAAGAATACTAAAGAGAATTATGATGTTCTCTTTCCTATGTAGAACTCGTGTTTCCAGAAAATATTCTACGGAATCAAGTGACTATAGAGGGTGAAATTTAAAATGTGATTGGACAATCTCGTTTTTTACGCATTCTGAATCAAAGTTAAGGACATATTTTTGACAGAGTACGCGTACACGAAATAGAGATACAAGCGTAACGAAAAGCTACTTTCTTTCTCTGATTGTAACGATAATAAAACGAAAGTTTGTATATGCGTCGGACTTAAATACGACGAAGCAATCGACTAGGCTGTGCAGTCTTCACCTTTTTTTTTCTTTTGTAATAACGAGCAAAAATAAGATATGATTGGCCATTAACCTACAAGCAAGGCCAATATATATGAGTCCTTTCACTTTTCTAGCTAGCTAGCCGGCATGATAGGACTGACTTTTGTATGCTATTGTTATTTCACAATACAAATGCACTCTTTGAAGATATACACAGATGTTCGTTTGAAAAGAAATCGAATAATGAACTACTTGAACTCTCTGTTACAGATAGAAAATACTTTTTTGTTTAGCTAAACAAAATATTTTAATCGTCCCACCTGTGATTAATCTTATGGACTAAGAAATAAAAACAAAGAATAGGAAAAAAAACATTCGTATCAAATTTCACCGAACAAAAATAGCGACGCAAATAAACGAAAAATATGTATCAGTCTTGATTCATGCATGAAAGATAATTGTACTTTCCGTATCATAGAAGAAAATATGCGAATACAATACTATAGTATATCGTCGATATTTTGTTTTTACGGTGCACGATCGAGCACGTGGGTGTTCTCGATCGAAACTGAAACTGGCTTGTTTATTCAATGAAGATATTTTTCATAACAAATATTTATTGATGATCGCAATTGTCGTCTATACGATGAAATACCTTCGGGCTCAACAGAGACAAAAAAAACCTATTCGAATATTCTGAATTGAGATTCTAGTGAAGTAGAGACCTCTACTGTAATTCAACTGCACACACACATATTTATTTGTCGTACTTAGACAACGAATCGATCGAAAACGAAGATAAAAGTATTTTCAACTAGAAAGTTCAGTTTAAAAGTATTTTTGTAATCTACAGATTCTAACAAACGACTATGGCACGTTTAGTCGGTAAAGTTGCATGTGTAACAGCATCAAGCGATGGGTAAGCTAATAAAATAGATTTCTATTGAAAATTTGAATAGATTTTATATTTTTAACGGAAAGAATTGGTTTTGCTATTGCTCGTCGGTTAGCACGAGAAGGTGCACGCGTTGTTATATCGAGTCGAAAACAAGAAAATGTCGAAGCAGCAGTAGCATCATTGAAAAAAGAAAATCTTGATATCTATGGCACTGTATGTCATGTTAGTAAAGCTGATGATCGTAAACGTTTATTCGAAGAAACAATTGCAAAATATGGCAAATTAGATATATTAGTATCGAATGCAGCAGTTAGCCCATCATTTGGCAATATTTTTGAAGTAAAAATAAAATACGATCTTGTTGAAATAAGTTTTAACAAAAAAAAACAAATCATTTCAATTTAGACTACTGAATCAGCTTGGGATAAAATATTTGATATTAATGTTAAAGCCGCTTTTTTTCTTATCAAAGAAGCTATGCCGTATCTTGAACAACAAAAGAACAGTTCGATTGTTATTGTTTCTAGTATAGCTGGTTATCAACCAATGGATCTTATCGGTGCTTATTCAATATCAAAAACTGCTCTACTCGGTTTAACGAAAGCTTTAGTCGATCCTTGTGCTCAGAAAGGTATTCGTATCAATGGTATCGCTCCTGGAATCATCAAAACTAAGTTCAGTCAACAACTTTGGAGTGGCAATGAAGTTGAAGAAAACAAACCAATACCATTTAGTGGTTGCGCTTTGAATCGTGTTGGTACACCGGATGAATGTGCTGGTACAGTCACATTCTTAGTTAGTGATGATGCAGCTTATGTTACCGGTGAAACAATTGTTACAGCTGGTGGTATGCCAAGTCATCTTTGATTCATATATTTCTTTCTTTTATTTTTACAAATAAACAACATACGACTTCTTTTTTTTTCTCACTTTTATTTTAATGCTATGAAAATACAAATTGTTGTTAGAAGAAGAAAAAATAGAATTAGAATAACATAACAGATATAGACATTTCGTGGATGTTGAATCCAAGATTGTTCGATATGTTTAACAGAAATTTCATTGTTATGATCTATTCGAGGTAGTTCCGAATGAATGAATTGTTGTCGTGCTTGTTCATCTGTTAGACGAAGATTTTCATTCGATGGAGCATTCGGTTCTATTGACATTGACATTTGTATTTTCTTAATGTACTCGCTCTACTTATTAACAACAAACGCATATTTTATTTTGACAGCAAAAAATTGAATTATATTTTTATGAGCTTAGCAACTGTCAAAAATAAAAGTACAAGAATCGAATGTTTCAATGAACTTCTAATTTTGTGAAAGTAATTGATCAGCATCTCCAGCACATTGTCGAATATGTTGTTCGCCTGGTACAAGAATAGCATCATGTAAAATCTGAGCACGTTGTTTAGCATATTTTTTATCTTCGAACTCGTCAAGTTCATTGTCGGATGTGTCCGAACATGGATGAATAATTATAGCCGGACAATTCTTTTGTTTAGGTAGAATTTCCAACGGTTCGTTCGGTTGAAGTTTAGTTAGAGCAAGAAAAAGATCGAAATTTATCTCGGGTAATTCTTCACGTTGTGCAACCCAACCGATGGGTGGTGTTGTTGGAGGTGATTGCATATAAATACGTTCGTATTTTGGTGGTTTAAGATATTCATATGAATTCGATGATGGACATGAAATTTGAAGTTGTTTATTGTGAAATTGTTTGCCATGCATTATTGTTCGTACTTGTGAAGTTAATATTGGATCAGAAAAAGTTAAATAAACTCGTTGTGAAACTTTCGAATAAGATATGATTACTTCAGGATCGAATTCATGAAAAATACATTCAAATTCGCATTGAAGATTTTTATCAACATAAATCTAGAGATGCTTTTTCTTTGTGCATAGATTATTTCAATTTTTATTTGCTAAACTACCTCTTCCATTAATTCTGAGACTTCGAGTCGATATGAATTTTGTTGAATATCCAATTTTGATATTGCCTTTTCTTTTATTTCTAATTGTTCATTCGTTACATCAGCAATATAATTTACGTAATAATCATTGATTTCGTTTCGTGAAGTATTAGCAGAAATATTATCAGGTGATGTATTCACCATAATATCAATGATTAAAGTGCATTTAATTGATTTCCATAGTAACTTTGATGAATAGCGCTTCTTATAGTCAATTATTGTTTGATGAACGAATATGATTCCAGGTAGAATGACAGAATACAGGAAATTCTTTACGCTGCCTGATAAATTTCCGATTGCTAAATTCAAAAACGTAAAAACGTTATAAACATCAGTAACTGTATCATTTGTAATTTTTATTGCTATTTCTATTTGAAAAGAATCTGATTATAATCACATATTTAGAGTTCATCTCATTCATTTTGAACTTACTTCAATATATCTGAAATATTTAGCTGTAAAGAAAGAATAGTTGTAAAGAAAGAATAGCTGTAAAGAAAGAATAAAAAATTAACGAGACTGCATACCTATATATATATATGTCTCATTATCTGAGTAGTCTTTAAAAAGTATAACGTTTAGCTTTCAATAATCAACAATGAATACAAATTCAACCACTATTGATGATAGTAATGGTGTTAATGCATATGATTCTCCTCTATCAAAAACAATTAAATTTTGGTTATTATTGTTTGGTCAAGTTTGTGCTCTGCCATGTTATTTGTTTTTAATTTATCATTTTGTTACAAAAAAAAGTTTACGTAAAGCTCTTTACAATCATGTTATTATCGCTAGTTTCTTTGTTGATTTCGCCATTGTAACAATTGATTTTTCCTGTCATTTAGGATTTCTACGATTAGGTTATATTGTTCCGTCAATACCAGCGACTTGTCTTATTTGGCAATTACTTGATTATGGATTTTGGTATGGTGATCTTTTCTTAAAATCATGGGCTGCCATTGAAAGACATATTTTTATTTTTCATTCAAATCTACTAAATTCTCGATTAAAATGTTTATTTTTCCATTATTTTCCACTGCTGTTTGCCACATTTTACACTATAATACTATATATCTATTTAATATTCTTCTATCCAGTTGAGCATATCTACATCTACGATGTTCTTGTATGCAGCGGTCCTTATTATTATTATGACATACCTGCATGGTTGATTTGGTATGAATCTTTATTTCATTATGTCATACCAATTTGTGTTTTATTCTTATTCAGTAATGCACTGATCGTAAGAGTTGTTCTACAAAAACGTCGATTAAGTATAACGACTAGTTGGCGTCGATATCGAAAAATGACTATACAAGTTCTATTTGTATCTTTTGTCTATCTTTTTGATTTACCGTATATCGTTGTAACTATTGTTCGATGGTCAGGGTATCCAGATTTCGGTACTAATGTACAAGGTCCATATTTTTATTACGTCAATTATATTCCAAACGTTCTCTTTCCATTTGCTATTCTTGTGACATATCCTGAATTACTTCACAAAGCTCTGAAACCTCTTACATGGACAAAAAAACGGCAAACAATGAATGCAAATGCGATAGGAACTGTAGTTCCTTTTGCAACTGCGAATATTTAGATCATTGTAAACATTTTTTGCTCGAGTTAATATCTCTCAGTAAAAACAATAAAAATCTCATTTGTTTCTGTCATTTCAACTATTTTCATCTATTATATATATATACTAGCGGATCTCCCAGTTACAACTTTTCTAAGGATGCAATCCTATTGGTCAGTTTCATAAATTCTCTGTAGCAAGGGACTGTAGCATTTTTTTTGAGGGGGGAGTTGGCGTCGACCTCCCTCTAGGTTTATAGAGCATTTGTGGAAAGTTTCATCGTACTTAGTCATACTGTTTTCAAATGCATAGCGAACAGACAGTCAGACATTCTGTTGATAGGTTTAATTCTATAAGAGTAAACATCTCTGATTAAATTAGATCGAAGTGTTGATATATTTTCTGAATCTTATCTAGTTTTTGTTTCTATTTTATTTCGATTTATTTGGTATATTTCGCATTTAAGCGTAATACGATCGTATAATGATGCGTTATTTGTTTATTAGCTTTTTGATTTCAAATGCTTTTATAACATTTGTTTCGTCGACATCACAAGAAGGTGCATATAAACAAAAGTTGATCGACCTTGGAAAACAACTCAATCGAATTGAATTACAATTAAACACTAGTGTCAATCAAATATTACAAAAATTCGATACAAATAATCAACGAATACTTAATTCTATTAAATCTTTTCGTTATTCACAATTTAATAGTTTGTATTTTTATTTGTTTGAACAAGAAAAACACAATATTCTTTTTCTAGAGGACCATGGAATTCGACCAGTCACTGCTTTATTAATTATCGATGTTCAAATCGATTTTATCAATGGGACTCTTGCACTTCGTGATTGTCCATCGAAACACAACGGAGAAGAAGTTGTTCCTGTGATCAATCAACTTGTTGACAATTTCAATTTCGATGTAATTGTTTACAGTCATGACTGGCATCCGACAGATCACATATCTTTTTTTGATAATCTCTCTCTTCGTTCGAAATTACTTGCAAACGATTCAACTCCGCTCGAAGATCTTCATCTTTATTCGAAAGCTATATTTTCATTGAATACAACTCTCAATATGGAACAAACACTTTGGCCACGGCATTGTGTTCAAAATTCATTCGGTGCTCAACTACATCCCGATTTGGAAGTCGTCAATACAACAAACAATAGAACAGTTATTCATATTCAAAAAGGTACAAAACCAGACATTGATTCGTATTCAGCATTTTGGGACAATTTGAAATTAAGTGAAACGAGTTTAAATAAACAATTGAAAAAACTCGGTGTTACGCATGTATTTCTCACGGGTATAGCAACAGATTGGTGTGTTTATTCGACAGGTATTCATGCTCTTGAATATGGTTATGAAACATTTCTTATCGAAGATGCATGTCGAGGTGTAGATGAAAACACAATCAAAGAAAATCTACAGATTTTTCAAGATAAAAACGGACATGTTATTCAATCAAATGAAGTCAAAAACTACGTTTAACAACAGCAACAATAATCTCGTTTCGTCTTTCTCTTATCCTCTTATCTTAAATTGAACTAAACGACATCTACGTATAAATTTTTTTTGCCCTTAAATAAATTATCATTTCAATTATCCTTAAATACTGTCTTTCGATCTGTGATTTGATTAAATCCACATTATCTCTCGCCTAAAGACAGTTATATTCATCTTTTAGTTTATCTAGTTTCTTCGTTTTTTGTTTCAAACTATTCTTATGTATATTTGACACCTCGATGAGTCATCCTATCGATCTGCACAGTATGGCGTGATACATTGGATACGCTTTCACCGTCTTACAATAAAATTTAATCATTGGATTTGTTTTATTCAATTTAAACAGAAAGAAGTCTAACAACAACAACAACAACAACAACAAATGAATAAACATTTGCACGAATTCTCTTCGAAACAGTCGACAGACGGCAAAACAAATCTACTCCATGGTAAGAAAACTTGTATTTTCAGTACTAATCAAGTACGTTTCTTTTCGTATTGTATAGAAGATCCAACAACATCGGATAAAATATTCAATAGTCTCTTCTCAGAATTCGATGTGAATATAAATGATATTGAATTTTTCGATAGTACACTTACTCAGGAAAGTATTTCGAATACTACTGATAATAAAACAGTATTAAATGCCTCGGAGTTAACTAACGAACATCAATCAACAAATATCTACCAATATCAACAACAAATATCATCAGATACTAATTTATCAACGTCATATTCAGACTCGAATCCAACTGATTATCATCAAGTAACTAAGAGAAAAAAAACTGAACCTTCGATTTTCTTCTCAATTCAAATTTGACTCATTTTTCGAAGTTAACAACAGTAAATCCATCCAATCAACTTCTCACTATTACATTCGATCAATTTCAATCAGTACTACATTCTTTCACATTATTTTATCTCTCTATTCTTTTTCTCTGATATGTTTAGTTAGCTTCATCACAAACATCCGATGGACTTTCTGTTCTTCTTGAAAATAGCACAATCATTGGACATAATATTCCATTGAAAATTGTTCCATCAAAAACCGATGAAGAAGAATCAACAAATTCAAAATCAAATCAAAGTTCGACAAACAGTCGACGAAAACCATCACATAATGCCATTGAAAAACGTTACCGTTCGAGTATAAACGAACGAATACGTGAACTCAAGCAAATCGTTGTAGCTAATGATGAAAAGGTAAACGACGAGGAGTGCAGACTAAATAAATTTTGCGAAACGAAGATTTATTAGCATGGCAAAAGATAAAGTCTATCGTCAAATGATAACACGGATAGAACAATTGCTCGTTTTTCTCTCTCTGTCCAGTAACTTGTCGATGACTCGTCTAGAGTCTATCGTCGAGATGATGTAATTGCTGGAAAATGAAGACAAATTATGTGTTGACAAAAAGAAATTCGCTCGTTTTCTTTTGAATTTAGCTACAAAAATCCGGCATTCTTCAACGAACAATCGAATATATTCGTCGACTTCAATCAACAAATCAACGATTAGAAGAAGAAAATAGTACCTTGAAAATCATCTTGAAACAATTAAATTTGACAAGTACGTGGTTTGAGTCAAATAAATTCTGTTTAATATCTAATTATTTTAATAATCTTTCTCTTTTCATTTTCATCTGTCGGTTTTGTTTCTTTCATATTTCTTTTTCCTCTCGAGACCTGTTACTTACAAACGATAGATAGACATAAAACAGTAAATAGCTGTCATCACTCGTTCGATGACAATGATTGCTTTCTTCTTTTATTAGCTCGAGATAATGTCAGAATATTCACAGAAAAAAAAACCAAGAGAGAGAAAAAAGAGAAAAGCGAGAGAGAGAGAGAAACACTTTGCTATAAATACATTCGATTTTTCTTTATCTTCAATGCAGATGATCAACTCCAATCGACTAGTAGAAATTCTTCGACATCGTCGTGTTCAAAAGTCGATGACGAGACATCGACAAAAAGTAATTCGTTTGATGATTTGAACTTTTCTCTTGAACGTCTTCTATTGTCTTTTTCCAAGAACAAAAACGAACTAAATCCGGTATGGGCAATGGTTCTCGATTGAGTTTATGCTGTTTTATGTTATGTATAATTCTAACAAATCCATTTTCTTATCTTTTGAATCAACTCGAGTCATCTGATTCAATTGAACTACAATCGAAATTTCATTCGAGAACTTTACAATCAACGATCGACAATGAATATTTATATTTATCGTCGAAACAAATCATCGGATGGATGATGAACATTGCTCTTTGTTTGATTTGTCTTGTGAAAATCTTCGTTCACGGAGATACTGTTCTGCAACAATCAGATATCGATGAATATTATTCATTGAAGAAAAAAGCCGATCAATATATTCATCAAAATCGTTTACATGAAGCTTATTTTTACTATAAAAAATCTTGTAAAAAATTATCAATTGAAATCGACGAAAATGCTTTCTCGACAATTATTTCTATTCTTTGGCAAGTATGCCGTTTAATTTTGAATGTTATCTTTATTGGTCAATGGTTAACATCTTGGTCAACATGGATGAAATCTTCAGATAAATTCAAAATCAATTTCGAATTAAATTCTACGTATTTTCAATTATGGAAAATTGAATGTCAACTGTCGACATCGATTTTAAATCGATTTAATCTATTGATTTTAACACTGAATACAACGATCAATTCGGAAATGAAATTCAACGAAATTCAACGATATGAAATCTATTTTCTGTCGATTTTAACAATGAAAACTTGTCCTCGATGGATTTCACTTGGTATTTTCTATTTCATTCGAAAGATTCTTCGTATCGAAGACAATCAATTAACAGATTTTCTATTTGAAAAATCATTAGATTCACTTCTTGAGAATTCTTCATTAATCGAATCAATTCGTTTTCAATATTCTCAATATATTCTCTATGAAAATATTCAATATCAACTTATTCATCAAAATTCTCATGGAAATCATTCATTAATTATCAATGACGAATTAGTCAATGAATTTTCTTGGTGGATTTATTGTTTACATATGATACAAGGCATTGGAAGTAATAGATTCGATCAGACAGAAAATATTTATGAACAAATGCGAAAAAGAAAATTTGTTAGTCAGCAATATGTTACAATTATGGAAAATCTTCATGTCATACTTTGTCAATTGAATCATGATAATGAACAAATCGAACGATTAAATCAAACAAGTCAATTGTTGATTTCAATGATTCAATTCAATGGTGAAACAAAATGTGATTTAGTAAGTTTAAAGAGAGAGAAAAAACAAAAAAAAATGAATATTTTATATTAACAAAGAACAATTGTCTCTCTCTTCGGCCTCTTGTGCATTGTTGTTGCATTGCATTCACGAATTGAAATATATGCAATGGAAAGGACAGTGCAACAAGAAGGTGGAGAATTTCAACACATGAAATAGTTCTTTTCAATGAGTGTCGACAGTGTAAAACTTTCTGTTTCTTTTCTCTAGGCAATAAAAACGTTGTTCTTAGACGGAATTCTATCGTTACGTCTGCGTTTACTAACAAATTTATTAATGAAAAATTGTCAACAAAAACCATTCCTCGATGATTTTCAACAGGAAATCTATGTTTATAAACATTTGAATCAATTAATGAAATTACCAAAACAACGAGTAAGAGAATCGTTTTCATTACAAAAAAAAACAAACAAAATTCTCGAATTTTGACTTAGGTTTATTTATTCGAATCAATCTTCCGTATTCTATCAGGTTTAAATCCATTGGCAAGTGAAACTCTATTTGAGTGTGCACTAAAACAACGAAAACAAGGTAAAAGAAACTGAAGTTTCAAATTCGAAATAAATTTCTTTGATTTAGAATTTTCATCGAATCTTGATCTTCTCTCTGCACTTGTACTCTTCGGCCATTATTCACCATCGACAATCAATCGTTATCAAAATATTCTCAAACAAACTGTAATTCACATTTCAAAACAAACGCATCTAAATGTTCATCTCAATCGTTTGAAACAGCAATGTTTATTCATGATGCATCAATCATATTTGACATTGTAGATTGTTTTTCTTTGTATAATATGAAAAACATTTTTTTTTGAAATAAATAGAATGATAATCGAACATAAATTCGAAACACGTACTTTGACTGACATTTACCTTTCGAAAATATTTGTCTTTCGTTTTTTTTGCACTCTATTGAATTAATAAATTAAAAATCAATTCATTGGCATCGTATCGATATTCAAATGTACTTTACTTAAACGCCCTCAAGTCTCCTACATAAGTTGTCTGTTTAGTGACTCACAAATATTCGATCGTGTACACATGCTAGATGAATAAATGTTTCAATCATAGATAATAAAAGTACATTAGATGTTTCTTATCAATATTTGGCTTTTACATCGAATGTTAAAAGACAACTGAAAACAATGAATATGATTGTTTTTTGAATTCTTTCGAAATCAAAAAGAGGATTACCGAAATTTTATTACAAATTAATTTTCTTGAAGAACACATCTTATCATTGGTGAGTCGTAAATATTTCTTTTTCACAATTTCGTCATAAGAAATAATGAATAATCGAATATCACTAAAACGAACGAAAACCTTTTGTTGTCTTTCTCACATACACAGACACATTATCAACTAGTGAATTGAACTGATTTATAGAGTGCGGAAGTAACTCATATCGATTATTCGTTTTTCTATTCTATTTCATTAGGTAATCAGTTGAATAACAACGATAAATAATGTTTTATTAACAGTAATGTTAATCATCGTTGGTGCAAACAATCCATTTACTAATATTATTCCAAATTCAATTCTCAGTTAATAATCAATTCAATCTATCAAACTGATTTCAATCGAAAATTTATCTGCCCCTTCCATTGGGACTAGCAATTCATCGATACAAGACGATGAATTCTCGTCAAAAGATAAGACTCAACGTCGATTAGTGTTCATTTTCGAACCTCTACTTATCGGTTTCATAATCTTTCCATTTTTAATCCTATTCTGGCAGTCAGGTTGGAATTTTATGATAACATGGTTTACATCTCCAGCAGGCGAACATCGAGTTGTTTTACCATTGTTTCATCTTCTCTCTCAGCTCATACTGCTCTTCGTCTATCTTATTCAAGATGATTTTTATAAATATATTAAACGTCGATCGAAATATCTTTCTCGAATTATTTTACAATTCCATTCATTATTAACTTCAGTGGCTTATATCATTCAATGGACAACGATGTGGACATTATGGGATTATTATAGTACGAGTGATAGTACGACAATGCTATTCATCAGTATCATTGCTGTTCTATTAGTTTTGTTAATAGCAGGACATTTATCAGATCTTGTTTGTGCACCATTTATTATCAGTTATGATTCGATTGAATATAATATTCGAATAGCAACATCATTTACCACTGAAAAAGTACGTTTGATTTTAAAAAAGACATCTTTTGTCTCTTTAAATTAGTTGATTTAGATGAATCGATATGTTTCACATTTACTAAATTATCTCTTCTATGAACATTTGATTTCATTATTAAATATTCTTGCTTGGCGTGGAATATACATGTTTTTCGATGTTTATCTATATCCAGATAATGAAAATCTCTCAGCTATTATCAGTTTAATTATTGGTTATATATCATTCTATATTTTAATATATATACAATTGAGCTTACAAAATTTTACTCGTCGAACAAATTTTTTCTCTTTGAACTATCCAAAATTATTCTCAAATCTTTATAATTTCTTTGTTTTTCTTTCGTGTATCCATTTATGGCGAGGTTATTGGATGTTATTCGATCTTCATATTGCAACATTATCTTTCGTTGAAAAATCTCCATTTTTATTCTACATTGTTGGTCTTTTAAGTTCGTTTTTAGTTTTATCATTCATGAGAACGGCATCGTCAATCAATGGACCAATGTCTCAAATGAATGACGAATACGAACATTTCCCATTTCATTCAAATTGTTTCTTAATGCAATGGATCAATCGAGCGAAATCAATCGATAACGAAATTCTATCAATTAAAAGTCAAACTGCAATCAGTACACTCACACAATTCTAATTTTCTTCTTAAATAAATCACTAAACAAGACTAGTCCCTATCATTTTGCAATGGATATAGACTGTCATTGTTAATAAGACAACGCCCTCTGTTGAATGTATGCCTCCTATTTCAGGGAACGATAAATTTTCTATAAATGGCGACTTTTGTGTGCAGCTCAAAAGTGTGTTGATTATCTTGACCGACGAATGTTCATATTCATTCTCTAATTGTCATTTTACTTGAATTGTGAGAAAGTGAAAATGTTACGTCCTCGTCGAAGTGTTCGTAACAGTGCTGTCGAAAAGAAAGCAAGTGTTTCATCGGCAACATCGAATCCGATTCCATCACCACCATCGCCTCAACAAAATTCGAATCAAGACGATGATGATGAAGAAGATGAATCGGACAAGCCACTTCGATTACTCGAACCAAGAGAATGTGTCGGACGTTCGATACAAATCGGTTTAAACGAAGAAATCGAATTAATATTTAAAAATCCACCTTCACCCTCAAATTTATCACCAACTCCTTCGGAAGTTAAACCACAGTTGCAAAAAATGGAATCTCTTTCTACTGTTAATACAACAACAAATCAACAACAAGATGATAATGAACTAAATCCATTGAAATTTCAACGAACAGAAACATTTATTCGTTATATTGAACCGACACAAGGTGAACTTGATGAATTAGTGGAATACGAAATGGATGAAATGGATTTAGCCTGGCTTAAACAAGTCAATCAAGAACGTGGCAAACGTAATCTACGACCTGTTGTCGAAGAAGAATTCGAATTATTAATCGATCGATTAGAAAAAGAATCTCATTTTCAAGCACTTGTCAATGGCGATGATCTAGGACAATCTATTGACGAAGATGCTCTTTGTGTCATCTGTTTAGATGGTGAATGTTCGAATTGTAATGCTATTCTCTTTTGTGACATGTGCAACATGGCTGTTCATCAAGAATGTTACGGTGTACCCTATGTACCTGAAGGTATTTCGACGAGAGAAAAAAGAAAACGAATAATTTCCTAAAATGGAATGTTGAATGTTTAGGTCAATGGTTATGTCGTCGTTGTTTTCTTTCGCCATCGAAATCGGTTCAATGTGTTCTATGTCCGAATCGTTTCGGTGCGTTCAAACAAGTCGACGATGGCGAACGTTGGGCGCACGTTGTCTGCGCTATTTGGATACCTGAAGTTCATTTTGCTAACACCGTTTTTCTCGAGCCTATTTGCAATATCAATCAAATTCCTACGGCTCGTTGGCGTTTTACATGTTACATTTGCAAACAAAAAAATGTCGGCGCCTGCATTCAATGTGCTATACGTTCGTGTTGCACGTCATTTCATGTTACTTGCGCTCAACAAGCCGGTCTCTACATGGAAATCGATGAAAACGATGAAAATGAATCGATTGTTAACGATGATGTGTCGAATAGTACATCGACGAATAAATATAAAAAACAACCACCGAAAGATACGACACGATCGCCGCCGCCGATACGACGACGAGCGTATTGCCATCATCATACACCGCTCGAAGTGATTAAATCCAAGACCAAAGGTCGAACGAAAAAAGGTGATTTGATAGTTTTGTGTTGAATGAGAAATGAATGTGGAATTTGTTTTTTTGTAGATGAATCCGAAGAAGAAGCATTAGAACGAATACAAAAAGAACGAATGAAAACTGCACGAAAGATTCTTGCTGAACGACGAAAATGTGATCGATCAGTTTCTGTACCTGTCGTACCGAAAGAAAAGTAGATTACTTTGTGTTTGTTTTTCTGTATTCAGAAAGGAAAATTAACTTCGAATTGTAGAATGGAAAATGTTCTTAGTCAAGTAACATTTTCTGATCGAGATAATTTCTTCAAACGTATTCAAGCCTATTGGACATTGAAACGAATGTCAAGAAGTGGTGTACCACTATTAAAACGACTTCAAAATCAACGATCAACGAAGAAAAAAGTAGACATTCTTTTTCGATTGATTGTTTTCTTTTTAAAATTTCTCGTCGAATTAGTCGAATTCTGCTCAAGAATACACTGATAAACAATTATCTCAGCAAATGATGCAATGGCGTCGTCTACGTCAAGATCTCGAACGAACACGTCTGCTCGTTGAATTAATTCGTAAACGTGAAAAGCTAAAACGAGATTTGGTACGTTGAATTGTTTGTTTATCGACTTGCTCATGTTTCATTTTAAAGATTAAAGTCGATCAGCAAGTTTTGGATAATCAAATACGTCCATTGCATGTTTTTCTTCATCATGTACTCGAACAATTAGAACATATCGACAATAATCACTATTTTGCTAATCCAGTTGATGAAGCCGACGTAGGAAATGAATTTCAACAATAGATTTGAATTGATTTTTTTCGAATATTTAGGTTCCGACTTATTATAAATTTATAACACATCCAATGGATTTTTCGACAATGAAACAAAAAGTTGACCGAGATCAATATATCAATCTCGATCAATTCGAGAATGATTTCGGTTTAATCATTAAAAATTGTCATTTTTTTAATGAAGCCAAATGTAAAACGATTTGACGTGAATTTTTCAAAAATGAAATAAGATTTATTTGTATTTTAGCACCATTCTATAAAGCTGCAACGAAATTACGTGATAAAGTCTGTTAATTTGAATTTATTATCGTAGTTTTATCAATTGACTTGGATTTTTAGGGTTTATCTCTGCTCAAACAAGCTCGTCGAGTTTATGAAACGACAAGATATGATCCGAAAACTGGTTATCATAAAGAAGAATCGAGTACCGATGGTTCGATTGAAATAATTTCGATTTCGAAAAAAAAGAATGAATCAATCTTTTATGTTTAGATCTTGATCATACATTCGAAGATCGCTTAGAAGTTCTATTAGAACGATTGAAAGAATCTCAAACGATCGGTAAAAATGTTCAAATAAAATTATACGTATTTTGAAATTGTTTTCTTTTTGAAAATCTAAAGAACCTCGTTCGAAACAAGTTGCTAATTTGAAAAAACAGATCGCTCAAGTTCGTCGAACAATATCGAAGAATCTCTCAAATTCTTCTCTAAACAACGATGAATCCATTCATCAACGTTCGAATCTTCAAGATGAATCCAGTAATTCAACAAAAATCTTAGATTTTCTTTTGTTTTTTTTCAAATTCATATTTATTCTATTCTAGTGGAAACTGTTTCTTCTCTTTCTCCAAATGTCTCGTCATTAAATGTAACGAGAAATCAATCCGAATTAACAGAGAATACGTCAACAATTCAAACGTGACACACACAAACGTTCGGTTCATATTCACTTTTCGTTTAGTAATTAATCCAATCAAATGAAAATCAGACATTTCTCTCTCTATGCGCCACTCGAACATATCTCTCTTCTTAATTTTCATATTCGAATTGTGAAGATTTTTGTTTGTTTTATGTATATATTGTAGAGTGTTCCTATATGATTTCTTTTTCTTGTGTCTTGGCGCGCATTTATTCCAAACAACACATTTTGATTCTAATCATATCTTTAGATATTTTAAAAAAAGAAACAAAAAAGAAATATATATATATATATATATACGAATATAACGAAAATGTCTTGTTTTAAATGTGGTCAAACAGGTCATTTTGCACGAGATTGTCATGAATATCATGGAGATTATTCAAATAATTTCATTGATTATCAAACATCATTGTCGACTAATGCGAATTTTCAACGTTGTTATCGATGTAATGATTTTGGTCATATTGCACGAGATTGTATGTCGAATATTGATATTCGTATGTTTGTCTTGTTCGATGAAAAACAAATAAACGAGAGAAAATCAACAATTTAGGAACGTGTTATAATTGTGGACAGCACGGACATATTAGTACGGATTGTAATCTACCATTGAATTCAATGATGAATATGAATAATAATTCGAGAATGAATCCTCAATGCTATCGATGTGGACAATTCGGTCATTTGTAAGAAAGATTTTACTTTTTAAAATCGATTTATTTTCTATTACTTGACGATAGTGCAAGAGAATGTTCGGTACCAATAGAGCACAATGGAACACCTGTGCCGGGAATATCGAATGATCTGTTTAATGATCGAGGTTGGTTTCAATTCGAAGAAAAAAAAATAGCGATTAAAATCATTTATTTTGTTTGAATAGTTTGTTTTAATTGTTCTCGAACGGGTCATATCGCGGCTGCATGTCCTGAACCTAGTCGAATAGATATGGGTGATATTGTTTGTTATTGGTAAATATCATCAATCTATTTAACAAAAACAATATTTTCGATTTGATACGTTTTTCAGTTGTAATCAAACAGGTCATTTATCTCGAAAGTAAGTCGAAATTCCTGATCTTTGACTGTCAAATAGAATCATTTTTTTAAAATTAGTTGTCCAGATTCAGCGATCAAATGTTTTTCATGTGGTTTAGTTGGTCATATGGCACGTGATTGTACGAATAATCGCATATTTTCATCATCATCAGCTGCAACCATTCCACAACAATCATAATCTATTCGTTTGAGCAGAAGAGAATGAAAAAGATGTTTGATTTGTTTGTTTGTTTTTTTTTCTAATTTTCAAATTGTTTTCTGTTGTCGTTGTTGGTTTTTTTTATTATTATTATTTTCAAAACAAAACAAGAAACAAAAGAAATCTTTCTCTAGAAAAAGAACAGCAACAGTATTTTTGTCTTTTCTTTTTCGAACAGATTAAATCATGACAAATTTCTGTACGACAATCACACGTTACTACGGTACAAATGACAAAGATCTTGAACGATTAGATCGATTTATAACTCAAGCAAAAATTTATTCAAAACGAATACTAATTGGAATTAATATTGACAAAGATCTAACTCATTCAATCGACAAATATGCGTCTCAATCTCATGGCAATACATCAATCGAATTCATTCCAATTCAACCATGGATTGGTATTTCAACACCATTGAATATTCTTTTAAATCATGTTTCATCCGATGAAAAATTTGTTCTTATACAATCGATTGAAATTCAATGTACTTTAGATCATATTGATTACCTTCGAACATTCATCAATGACGGTAATGTTCTTTGTGTTGGTGTTGCACTTGATGGTCATCAAAAGTTCGATGAATCTAAACAAGATCGATATATCCTACCGTTAGAAGGTAATACAAGTCCTTGGAATACATTTGCTCTTTGGAATTTATCGAAACTTCGTCGAACGGGTTTTCCTTTATGCTCGGATTTTGTTCAACCGCCAGGCATGGAAGATAGTGCTGTGATCGGTTTACAACAAAAACTTTTCAATGGAATGAAACACAATCGTGCACTTTTAGTTCATTTTCATTCGAATGTATGTTGGCTAACGAATTTTAATCATAATCAAGATCGAATGTATCAACATGAATTAAAAATGCAATCGAAAAACGTTCGTACAAAACAATTAGCTGATATTTTAGCTTTTTCGAATGATAATCAAATTGGCATCGAATATGTCAAAGCAGATCTGTGAGTGAACGAATTTCTTTTATTCATTTTTATATAAATCTCAACAAAAAAAAATGAAAACACTCGAATCAATACTCAAGCAAAAGTAAAAACAATAGTAATCTTCGTTTTTTTTTCATGTCATCGCCGTTGTTGATAGGTAACTAAAGTTGTAATACATTTTAAACAAAGATTGAACGTTGTCGGAGATAGATTTTCGTAGCAGTCAGAACATAATGGAAGAAAATCTTTATTTACATAAATAAAATCGATAAAATCTGTCGGTAGACCAGACATAAGTCGCCAACGTTGATTGGCATCTCGAACACGTTGACGAAGTTCTTCGTGTTGAAGACGAGTTAGATTCGGTCGAGACGCTTTAGCAAGAACGACATGTTTCGAGCAATGTTTATTTGTAATATCAGTATCTCGAAATTTGATTGTTGTCATACGAGAAAATGTCGATGAATCTCGCGAATTCAATCGACGTTTAGGTAAACAACGTGAACATGTTAAGAGATCGTAGAGAAAATTAAAATAACGATAATGTTTCGGTTGATGATTACGAATTTGTCGACATGTTGAACACGAACAATAGAATGTTAGTGTTGTGGACATTCATTATAATTTAGAAATACAAAAAAAGAAAGAAACAAGAGAATTTCTTGTATTTTGATTGTCTTTGGACGATTACTCAGAAGAACTTGTACGAATGGAATAGATTACCTTAATTTCCTCGGAGAAACTTCTGTGTGTCTATGTACGCGTACATGTATAAATGATTGTTTGAGAAGAAAAGAAAAGTCTCTTGAAGACTTAAATCAAAATGTCAACCTTGATATCATGAACCAAATCGAGGCGGATAGACGATTTACATTCTTTGTTCGATGCGAAAAGAAAAAGAAGTCAATGTTAAATCGAACTTTGTTTATTTTTAGATGAATTATTCAATAATTATTCACTTCTTTCTCTATATTCTATTTGCTTCGATAACTCTCTATGTATTTGCATATGTCCACCAGCAAGTACCGGAACCGTATATGGATGAATATTTCCATTTTCATCAAGCTGCAAATTATTGTCTCGGCAATTATAAACACGTAGAAAACATGAATTTAGTTTTTTGACATTGAGTTTGTTTGTTTTTTTTTTTTCGTCTAGTGGGATCCGAGTATAACAACACCACCTGGTTTATATTTCATAACGCATATTTTGGAATTAATTTTAAATAATATTCGAATCTTAGACCAAACATTCGGTCAATGTTCATTAGGATTACCTCGGTTTACCAATGTTATTTTTATACTAATTCTTCCGTTTGTTTTTCAAGAATATTTGAAAAAAATTAAACGAGAAGATGAACAAGTAAGTTAATTATCCGAGAAGTTCTCAACATTCAATTAGATATCAAATGAATGTCTACTTTTAGACGTCTTTTCTATCCGCCATCTGCATCACTTGTCATCCATTAATCTACTTTTTCACGTTTCTGTATTATACCGATGTCGGATCATTATTTTTCGCTATGGTTTCATTAACAACTTACGTTCATAATTATCGATTTACGTCAGCAATGTTTTCGCTGATTGCGTTGACATTTCGTCAAACAAATATTATCATTGTTGTCTATCAAATTGGTTTGACTATCATTGAAATATTTCGTTTCCATGCCAAACAAAGTCATATCTTGCACACATATACACTCCGTTCAAGTGATACTATTTCTACAAGTGAATACTTGACTGTCCTTTGGAAACATGGCCGAAAAGAATTTCAATTCATTCTCAAACTTGTTCCTACAATTCTTTGGCAATGTCGATATAATCTCATTGTTATTGGATTGTTTGTTTTTCTTTTCATTCAAAATAATTATTCGATTACATTAGGACATCAAGAACATCATCAATTAGTTTTACATCTTGCTCAAATGCAATACTATGCTGTCTACACAGCGTTCTTTGTTTGTGCACATCTAGTAAATTGTCAAAAACAGAGCAATTTATTTAATTAAAGTCCTTGTTTTCATTTAGTTAACGAAAATAAATCTTCAACGTTTACTACGATTTCTTCGTTCACATCCTTTGATCTTCGTGCTCATACTTATTTTAATTAATACAAGTATTAAATATTATACATATGAACATTTATTTCTCATATCGGATAATCGACATTATACATTTTATATTTGGTCAAAATTATTCAAGCGTTTCCCATTGTTTCGTTATTTAATGACGCCAATTTATAGTATCTGTTTAATCTTACTTTATTTTCAACTTAATGATCGTTCATTACTAAATATTCTCTTGTTATTAGTTTGCGTGATATTCTTGACAATCTTTCAAAAATTATTAGAATTTCGATATTTTATTTTGCCATTTGTTCTTCTTCGTTTGTCGATCAATGATAAGAAAATTTCGAAGCTAATTTTCGAATTCACTCAAGCGAATCTGCTCAACCTAATAACATTGTACGTTTTTTGTCATCGGACATTTTTCTGGTCAACTCATCCAGATACTCCTCAGCGATTTATGTATTAACCGTTTTTTCCACCTAGGTGTTTGTTTTGTTTATTTTGATCGTTATTTTATTTGAATGCCAAAAAAAAGAACACTTCAACATATTGAAATATTGGTTTTGTTTCTTTGTAGAAGAAAAAAAAAGATTTTTTCGATTAATGACAAATATTTATTCATGCATGATATGGACCCAGCGAGTAAGAATCTACTAACACACTACGATTATCTTTGAACTCGGCTGGCAGACTTGTTCGTTAGATTTTTCTTTTCTCGTCTTTTTTTGTCGTCATATTTGGCCCATTATTTCTAAAAACGTATTTTGTCTCGACATTTTTTCCTGTGCATTAGCGTCGACACGCGATTACGCTGTTACCTGCGAAGGAAAAGAAGGAAAAAAGGCAGATATAAAGTACTCAATCGCATTTTGAAAAAAAATATTTATGTTATTCTCTCGCTTTTTTCGCAACATCGACGCACCTTTTTGCTCATAATTTTATTTCGAAAACATCGTTTAATATTTAGAAATATAATTTTTTTTTCTGTATTAATGAGCTAAACGTCAAGCTTGGTTTGGTAAGAAATGTCCTTATAATATAGGGCCTAAATTGACCTCGATATATATCATTCTCTTTTTCTGCTTTTGTGAGAAACGGCCCGCTTTTTCTCTTTCTTTCTCTCTCGTTTTTTTTTCGCTTTCCTTCGCCTTTTATTGTCATCGTTTCTTTTTTTCTTCTACTATTTTTTTTTCTTTTTCTGCTAACAAATGAATCTAAAAGACGTCGTTGAGCGATAGAAGAAAAAAAAATTTCTAGTCTTTAGCATTCAAGAGAGAGCATTGAGGACGGGCGAAAAAAACGCAGAGACAGAAAGAATAAAAAATGACCTTGTACTATAAATAATGCTGTGCAACAATATAGCATTGTTATCGCACATTTTCTCGACGGTATTTTTGCTTTCCTTTTGATTTTCTTCGATTTTCGAACCGTATGCGCGTATGTATATATGTTGTGTGTGCGTATGTATGCAATGCATCGGAGAAAAACAATGAAAACTAACTGATTAATTTACCTTTTCTGTCTCTGTATTCCTTAATCATTGACGTAATCATCTATAATTTATAAACACGAGTGATGCACAAGAAAATTGCCCGCTGATTCATTCTAGAATGTGAGATACAAAAAAAAACCAGTGAATAGTTGAATTTTTCTCATCCTTTTTTTCCAACAAAAAACGCACTTGGGTTACTCGATAGGACTAGATCTTAAATAGTAGTCGCTCTGGTGTAGGTTTAATTATAAACTGATATGAGTTCGAAAGAAAGAATATTTTGCACTCGATACAAGTCATTGTCTTAGTAAAGTTCATAAGAAAACGAGATCAATCACTGTGTAATATACATAGTTTGTTTCTTTATTATTTTTCTCTGATAAAAATAACATATATCTATTCTCATAAGTGTAACAAAAATACAAATGAAACAACGATGATCATGATTTTTAACTATTTACTGTATTATTTTCAGCCATTTTCTATTTATAATTATATCCGAAAATATTTGGATTTATATTTTTCTCTGATTTGGAACTCCTGCAAAAGCATTCATTGACTGTCTCGTGAAGAATAATAAAAAGTTACGAATTCTACGCAGAAAAGTACTGGTGAAAAATGTCCTCAAATGAATGACATCAAGATAAACAAATATAGTACTTGCAACCTCTTCCTATGGCGGTCCGTCTTCTTTTTTTCCTTCTTCTCTTATTCTCTCTCTCTCTTTCTGTCGTCTATTTTTTTGATTCATTCTCCTCGTACTTCCATATGAGTATTCGCGCAGCGCTACCATTTTTTTGTTGAAAATAACGTCGTTTCTTTTTTCTTTTTTTTCTTCTGAAGGAAAAAAAATTTCAATCTCCCTTAACTTGTGCGTACCTCTTTCGATTTAGATTGATTAAAATCATGGTAAATTGATTATAGAATTGAGGACCAATCGATCAAACGAACACGACAATGAGTAGCAATACGTTTAATATGGAATCTTTAACCGTCGGAATCGATGACGCGGATTCCAAAAGTTACGAAGATATGCAAGACGACGATAATACTAACTCTCATAGTCAACGATCAGGCACGCATGTATCTCGTGCAAGTGCAGTGAGCACTAATACGTCGAAGAGATCTAAAGATATATCGCCATGTTACGTTTGTGGCGCAAAAGCTCATGGTTACAATTTTGATCAAAGTAAGAAAACCGAGGGATTAAATTAGAACATTCCGGTACAAAAAAAAACGTTTCTTTATTCATTTTTAGTTACTTGTGAATCATGTAAAGCATTTTTTCGACGAAACGCATTGAAATCAATGGTATTTATTCAAATAAACTTCGAACTCTCGTTTTTTTATTGACAGAATTCGTTTTTGTCTTTTGTTTTTTAAGGACAAATTTCGATGTCGAAATAATAATAATTGTAGTATCACATCCGCCACTCGCAAGCGTTGTAAACGCTGTCGATTGACAAAATGCTTTAAAGTTGGTACGTAACCATTTCTGTCTCTCGTGTTTCCTTCGCAACAAAAACAGATATTCTTATGACACGAACTGTTTTTGCCTTAAGGTATGCGAAAAGAGTGGATTTTAACTGAAGAAGAGAAACGTTTAAAACGACGTAAAATAGAACGCAATCGTTTATTAAAAGAACAAGCACAATTAATTGGACGACAGCAAAACCAAAATAGTTTTGAAGCACATTATCGAACAAATAGCTCATCATCGTCAATGGTTGAGGTATGTTTTAGAATAATTTCAATAAGAAAGCTGAGTGTTTTTTTTTTAAATTCTTCGTCGTAATAACACGAGAGAATCCTACTTAATTAAACTATATTTCGTCAACTTTTTTTCCTTTATCTCTTGCAAAAGAAAAATACGCCGAACCGTTGTATTAAAAAAAAGAACTGATTCAAGTGCATTCGATAGAAGAAAAGCAAGAAGAAAAAAACAAGAATATTTATTTGTTCGTGTTCTCTGTCAAAATTTATCGCGTATGAAAAAGAACGAGGGGTTGTTTTTCTCGTCAACATAGAAGACGATATTTCTTCCAGAACGAAAATGATGTCATAATGAATTCTTTTTTTTTGTAATAAAAACAAATCAGTATATAACGACAAGCCTCCTGTGATCTAAAACTATTGAGTTGAGTTTAAAAAAATACGTCAAAATAAGGCTTCTGTCAATATTGACATAACATCAAGGACTTTATTTTTGACAATTCTCATGTTTAGTACTCGCCACCTTTATCGAACAATTCTCAACGTTCGGTATCAAGTAAATCCAACGATTCTCGTATGCTTCCATTACCAATGACGTTTATGCCACGTTCATCCGATCAGCAACTTTATGAACAACAAAAATATATTTTAAAACAACTCTCCGATGGTTATCAAACATTTTGTCAGCAATATCCTCAACCAAATAAATTTGCTCATCGAAATGCATTCATTGCTCAAACAAATGACATGGACACGAAATTAGTGCTAGTAAAAGACTTAACACGAGAATTAACGCAAATGACAACATCACGTTTATTGAATTATTTCACTCTCATACCAGAGTTTAACTTATTAGCTGAAACAGAAAGAAAATCGATTTTATTTAAAAATATGTTAACAGTATTCATGTTTCACGGAGCATTGACTTACAATTCCGATACTGACACGTTTGTCGATCAAACAACAGGTCCGATATACATTGACAAATGAAAAGAACTTCGATTCGAATCTTGTCTTTTTGTGTGTTTTCTTCTAGCTGATGAACCGTATGATGCCAAGTATCTTTTGTTCGTATATGGTCCGCGAGTCTATCATACATTTATCTCATTGGCACGCGGATTAACCAGTGCTACATATCAATTCCCAGGCGATAAAGAATCAGATGAACGTTCTCATACATTATTTTTATTACTCATGATCGTTTTATTATTTTCCAATGGTTTCGAAAGTGGTTTTGACATAAATGCGATCGAACAGGGCCAACAACAACAAGCCATAGAAAATGAATCAACGTCAACACCAACTATGAATCGAACATTGTCGACAGCAAGCGATTCATCTTCATCTCTGTATTCATCAGCGCCAACTTCACCATTTACAGTATCGAAACTCAACGATAAATTACATAAAATCCAACAAAATTATATCGAACTTGCTTGCCGGTATTTGCACGACGAATTCGGTTTGAGTGTTGGCCGTCGAATGTTCCAAAATCTCGTACCATTACTATTCGGTATACAAAACGCAAAACAAAACCTATTTCATTCGAATTGTTTTTCGTTTATTATGTTTTAGATCTTCAAAAACTTTGCTCAACATTAGCAAATGTAAATCTATGTGAATTAGCCGAAGATGATGATCGATCGTCATCAACAGCATCAACAGCATCAGCAGCAGCAGCATCATCATCAACAACGCATGCACAAGTTCATCAATCCGAATATGAACATTCTCAGACACCACCATCTCAATACAATTCAACGATGATCAGTGGACGAGCTCATTTGAATGAACTGCAAAAAGAAAATCGAGAGCCGACGATAGCAAATTCATTGACTACAACTAGTCGTTCACCATTGGGTAGCCATAGCTCATCGCCGTCTGTTCTTTCGAATACAATGCCGATCTATGAAAACTATCGAGTACAATAGAGGAGAAAAATCTTTTTTTTTTCTTTCCGAAAAATCAAACGAATATTATGAGATCTCGAGATGTTCGAAAAGCAAACAAACTAGCAAAGCAAAGCAATTAACCTCATTTATTTTGTATTATTAATCGGTTTTTTGTTTTCATTCGGTTTTGTTTTCTTCTTTCAACAGTCATAAAAAAATGTCAAGTCATAGAACATGATTTTGATGATTTGTTTTTGTGTTTATCTATGTCTCTCTCTCTTTCTTTCTTTTTCATGTTTGTACGGTTCTATCTATCTATCTTTCTTTCATACATCAACACATTTATGAATATGTACACAAGTTTTACATAAGATTAAGAAGCGTACATACATTTATTTATACATATACATATAAATATACTCTAAAAATATGTTTAGATGAAGCATTCCTTATTTGAATATCATCTTTTCCGTTGATTTCTATTTGTCCATCGTTTGTTTTCAGTGTTTTCTATTTCTGTCTCTCTTAAGTTGTTCGTGTACTTCTCTTCAGTTGTTGACAAAAAAAAACAAAGTTTCTATATACTGTACCCGGATTTTGTAATTTGATTGTGCGAAAGACATACGAATTCTTCTCTATTTCGTCTCTTGTCTTTTGTCATTTTCATTTGCTTTTCTCTTTTTGCAACAAAATTTTCTTTTCGTTTTTTTCTTGTTCATTCATTTCGTTTTTGTTAGTAGTTTTGATATTCGATCGGAAATACAAGCCCGCTCTCAAACTGTCCTTTGAGTTCTTTTTCTGTGATTATAATTGAACAAGACAGAAAATTAACATATTATGTTTAATTAATTGTTATTTTGAAAAATGAAAGCAGGTCATTTTGAAAATGGCATGTGTCTAAAATGATAATTTAGTGAGTGCATTTTGTCGAGTACTGAGAAAGCTTTTTTTAACATTTAATGTTATTTGATGGATTTGATATTTAGCATTTTTGCTTTCAGCGGAAGATTATTGTATATGCAAAAATATATTTTTGTATGTCATGTCTTGAATGTATGTATGTATATATATATATACAAGAAATATTAAAGAGGAAAATCATTAGGGTCTGCTGTTTGTCGCCATTTACCAATCATTGGATTGTAGAATAAATAAAATTCGTCTACGTCAGGAATTTGATTTATATTCGAATACTTGAGATTAAATGGTATTTCATTGTAATGACCAAAGAAATGAAATTGTATATTAATTTCATCGGAATAACTTTTCTCTATACGAAAAACAAATGGTTCTTGGTTGATTTGTTTGAGTTTCTTTCCAGCACTCGAGATTTCCATGGATTTAAATAAACTAAATGGAATATTTGCATTGTCAGGATCTCGTCCTTCAATTAATACTTGATAATTTTTATTATCCGATGTAGGTTCACGTTTAACATGAATACGTCGTCGAACAATCCAAGGTGGAATTGGTATCTCTAGTCGATCCATAAGTCCCTGCATAATTGTATCACTGAATGCATGAATATTCATGTTTGCCAATTTGTATAAAGGCGTCTGTTGAAGATTTCCAATGACTAGATTTTTTTTACGTTTGCCAACTGTTCGGGGAATATCAGCAGCTGGTGTTACAGTGAGACTTGAGCCTGGAAAAAAAGTAAAAAAAAATAAGAATATAATTGATTAAAAATTGTTGAGTTTTACCGAGAACAAGACAGAGATCAGTTTTATCTGCATGCTGAAAAGCTTTGTCTAATTCAGCTGCCGGTAGATTTTCACCGAAATGAATAATTGAATCTTTCAAATCACCTTGACATTCTGGTTTGTCACATTTTCGACCTGTAAAATGATCCATACGGCCAATTGCCGTATCGAAATCACGTAAATATTTCGCTGAACATAGTCGACACGTTTCCAGATTCATGTTACCATGTAATTCAGCTAGACAATTTGGATTCATTCCACTTCGTAAATGTAATCCATCACAATTCTGTGAAACCAAACATTTCAATATGCCTCGACGTTGTAATTCAACTAGAGCCCTATGTTTCATATAAAACAAAATTGATTTGCCAAGAAAATCTAACGAAACAATTTTGTTTTACATGTGTGTAGGCGAAGGAATAGCTTTGTGCATATCGTAGATAACTTTTGCTGTTTTTGATCGTGATGCTTTGTGACTAATTTGGAACACAATAAAAAAAATACTAATTCGAATAGAATTTTCTGAACAAATTTACTCGCGTAATTCCCAAGCACCTGGTCCCGTTGGCAAAACCGTATCCATTCCACTACGAAAATCTGGAATACCCGTTGAAGTTGATACTCCGGCGCCTGATTTTAAAAAATTGAAAATATAAATCTCAAAACTACGAAAAATATATACCAGTAAAAACAATAAAATGTTTGCTGTGTCGAATTAAATCCGCTAATTTATCTAGTTTTTCATTTAATTGTTCTTCATCGTCGAAATATTCTTTTTTCATTTCATCGTTGCCTAATCCGTGTGCCATTGCTTGATTTAGTAGTAAGAAAATAGAGCAAATACTCGATTTTACTTCGAGAATATTAATATACTATACGATTGTTTCGTTTAGCTTATGAAATTACATAGATGGCGTCATTATATAAATGAATCATTACCATTTTTGACAGGCATTGAATTTGTCTTTGTGTATGATATTAATCACAATGATTCACCTGTATTGTCAGCAAAGGTATTCATAATGTATCTGATTAGCAAAGCAAACATTTTGGTATTTTAAGTTCATTTTTTTTATTGATATGATAATCATTTTATATTTATATTTGATTAATTATATTCTCCGGATTGAATTTCGACGTATAACGAGAAGAAATCCAATAAAAAATATCTTGAGATAAAGCCGTCGAATATTCTATTCATTTTCTTATAATAGAAATACACAAATTAAATCTCATGAGAATTGTTTCATTTATATCTTATTCAATTTGTTTGACAACGTTTTTCTTCGTTTCTCGAGAAAAAGAAACTGCAATCTGATATCAACAAATAAAACTGATGGTTATTATCGATGTGTTGCTTTGAACAAGAAGATAGACGTTAGAAAAATAAATATAATCTTCTGAGAATATGAACATTCTATGTTTTAGCTCAGCACATGTTCTTGTTCTTGAGAGAAGAAAAAATTATCATGTTACTGTTTGAAAGATTTGGAGAAAAATATATGCATTTTTCTTCTTTTCGAATTAGAAACTCAACTAAACAAAACTTTTGAGATTTTACCCTATATTAATCTAATCGTCTCTCTATATATTTTTTTTTCTTTTTCTTTTCTTCGTTCTTTTTTCTTTTCTTTTCTTCCTCATAGAGCATTCATTCTAACCTCGAATAAGACCACCAACATCGTTAGAGGCTCTTAGAATATATAGCACTACATCGAAGAACGCATGTTCTAAGAAAAAATAGAAGAAGAAGAAGACGAAGAAAAGAACAGTAAGTTCGCTTGATGATGAATGCAGAGATAAAAAAGATGTTATATCCAGAGTAACGCTTTTGCAGAATTAAATCTCGTGCCGCCGGTTGAACTTCGAAAATAATCGTTAGATATTCCGATTTATCACACTTTTTTAGTCAATTTTATCTGAAGAAAAATAAATAACTGAGAATAGCATAATACTCGTAGTTATTATAGCAAATACATATCTATATTTACTCATAGTTAATAAAGAACTTTTTATGTACTGTTCTATCGGCATTAGTATAGAATGTAAGGATGAAGGCAGAGGAAAAAGAACGATGAGAAGAAATGAAAAGATCGTAAGACATTGCCAAGTCTTTGATATTAACGCTGAGCTCATCAATAAGAAAGCAGCTGTAGAATTTTTTATTTTTATTGCGAACAACAAGGCCGCACTAATAGATTTGCAGAAAGAAAACAATATCCATCTGTTATCAAGTAAATATTTGTTTAGAGATTCATTCTAAGAAACCGATTACAATTGCGATTCAAATAAAACGTGTCATTTTATTTTAGCTATAACTATACACAAATGATTGATTATCATCAATTTATTTCTACGATTTCACGTCGTTATTTACGTCGTAGTCTTGTCTTAGCATTCGTCTTACCCATTCTACTTTTATCTTTTCTATTAATCTATTACAAGCATTCGACTTTGTTTTCGGAACGTTCTTCATACAGTAAAATATCAAATCGAAATCAACAATATCGATATCATTTCAAAAATGTCTCTGTAAATACTTTCCCGACAGTTCAGTCTTCATTGTCGAATCGAATCAATTCAACATCCTCCTCAATGTTTAGATTTATTCAAAAATCTTCGTCATCAGATCGTTATCGTAGAATTTTACCTGTTATCACCGCGAAGAATCTCAGTCGTTTTGTACATTTGGATTTAAAAGGTGCTGCACCGAAAGTCGACTACTATGAAAAATTATTTCCATTTTTAAAACAACTTGGTGCCGATGGTTTACTGATTGAATACGAAGATATGTTTCCTTTTACTGGTCATTTACAAATTCTTCGGCATGATTTTGCTTATTCGAAAAATGATATCGAACGAATATTGAAATTAGCTAAAGACAATAATCTGCAAGTTATGCCATTGCTACAAGTTTATGGTCATTTGGAATATGTTTTGAAATTAAAAGAATTTAAGCATTTAAGAGAAGATCAACGATATCCACAAGTGATAACACCATGTTTAGAAGAAAGTTATAAATTATTATTTGGTAAGAAGAATAATGTTGATAAATCGTATAGAATTACAATATGATGGAATATTTTAGATATGATCGATCAAATGCTATCTCTACATCCGTCAATATCCTATCTTCATATTGGTTGTGATGAAGTTTATTACCGTTTAATTCATCCTCAATGTACAAAACTTAATTTTCGTGACGAAGCCGATCTATTTATCAGGTAGAATTTCGAAGAATTTTATTAGAAAAAGAAAAGAATACAAATAATTTGATATCATCCAAAAACTTTCTCATCTGCGTAACATACGTACAAAAATCCATCGACATCTTTATTATCATTGTACAAAACATCCATAGTCGAGCTTAACATCGGTTGTTTCCCGTGTGATCCAATGTAGAAGAAGAGCGCGTGTTCAGCTCGTAAACGTAAACGTCGTCGAATGTTATAAGCAAATTGTCCGAAAGATAATTCCGATGGAACGAGAAATTTTTCATTTTCGAGTCGAGCTATTGTTGTATCATAGCATGATGTTGTTGTTGCGGATGAAGACGATGTAAACGAACGAAATAATGAATTCGATAGAATCGATGATGTTGTTGAGGAAGTATGAAAAGGTTGAACAATAACAGGTACACGATCGGGATAACGTCGACGAATACGTTCAGATTCGAATCGACGTTGTTCGAATGAATGTTCATGTTTATATTGCCAGTTCATTGTTAGTAGTACGAATGATTGGAAGCACGACGTTAGTCTTTTTTTCTTCTCTTTCTTCTTATCCTTCTTCTTGATCGTATATTCTTGGTACTAATATCGTTTTTTGACAGATTCAAGAGGGCAAAGGGCGTGTTCACGATTATATAATGGGTATAAGAAGAGGTTAACGGCACCTAATTGCTAATATACATTTAATGATCGGATCCGAATAACAGTAATGACAAACGAAAGAAGAATGAAAAAAAGGAGAAAATGAAAGAACACGAACGTGTTGTTAAGCATACACTCGATATACGTACATAAATATGTGTGTATGTGTGTGCGTATTCGATCCTCCTTGTTCTCGTTCTGCCTTTTATTTTATTTATTATGATAATTTTTTTTCAATTTAATCACACTATGTGAAAGAACAGCTCAGAAGGTGATGACATTCTTCTTTAGTTTTTAAAATGTTAAATAACCGCAAATAAAAAGGTTAGATCTTTACTGTTAAATTGTAAATCTTCAATAAAACTATCGTGAAAGAAGAAAAAACGTGCGTTTTTCTTTTGTTTTATATTTCTAGACATGTTACTCGTGTTGCCAAATATATCAAGTCAAAACGTCCTAATATCAAACTCTTTGTTTGGCATGATATGCTCTCACAAGTTGTCAACTCAGGATTTAATAATGTAAGACAAATGAAGAAAAAAAAAAGTTCTATTTCAAGTACCTGTTCGTTTTCTTTCGTTTTTTTTGTTTTATTTGATTTTGACAGATTACAGAAATAATTGAACTTGTTGTACCTATGGTATGGGCGTATGTCGATGATGTCAAAATTTGGTTTGATGAATTTTTTTGGACGAAGTAAGAATGATTCGTGTGAATTAGAGATCGATTGTGAAGGATATTTTATTGAATATACTTGATGCAAATACGTATCTATTGATAAACTAAAATCAGATACATAATACTAAATAAGAAAAGAAAGATTATTGTCAGAGATAACAAGCAGAAAGAAAGAAAAAAAACGACGTTTGACTAAGCCTTTTCTTCTGATAGATGAATAAAAATCTCTTTGAGTTGTTCAAGAATGATTATTTAATTCAAGGTTTTATTTTAACAGATAAACACTTGTAATACGATCAAAAGATTGACAATTATACGTAATATGAAAGCAAACAACTTATCTATCGATCTCGAGTGATTCAATAGGGTTTCTCGTAGCTAAATTTTATATTCATTGAAAGAAGAAGAAAATGAAATAAAATATATCGAATTTCTATAGATTTGCAATGTTTCCTGAAGTATGGGTCGCTAGTTCATATAAAGGTTCATCGGGTGAAATCACAACAATGAGTTATATTGGTCATCATCAACGTAATCAACAAACATGGCTCGAAGCAATGTACATAGCAAGACATACATACAAAGTTAATTTCACTGGTATTGCTGTTACCGGTTGGTCACGTTATGATCATATGCTTTCATTATGTGAATTTCTTCCTTCATCAATACCATCATTGACATATGTGTTGCAGACAATTGTCTTTGGTCGTTTAACGAAACAATTAAATGAATCAATTGCTCGATCGTTACTCGGATGTTCGAATATACCATTGTGGGAACAAACATCGGATCCATCCTATATTATATGTACATTTCCAGGTATAACTAATTCTCATTATTCTGTTCAAACTTTTGTTCTTGAACTAATCTTTTGTGTTCATAGGTCATGAACTGTACAATGCTATGTTTCATTATCAACAAATAAAACAACGATATGACGAAACTATGTCATTTGCTCGTTTGTATATAACAAATGTTCATCTCAACGAAAATTATATTCATTATAAACGTACAGAAGAATGTTTTGAACGATTGCTTGATTTAGAAAATCAAATGATTACATTCATCAATGAATTTCAAAGTATATGTTCATTATTTTTTACTAATGATATCGGTCCTGAATGGTTGTTAACCTATTTTATGGACGATTTTCGACAAGTTCAACAACGACTTGATTTCATCATAGAAACATTAAAAACACAATCGACATGGTTTCAACGACCAATACCAAAAAATATCTCGAAAATAGAAGTCAAACGACGAAATATTACAAGTATTTATTCATTATATCGATCTTGATTTCGTATAATGACTATTTTGTTTTTAATTCTATTTAAATTGTTTGTTATTTGAATAAAATAAACGAAAAACAAAAGTAAACAATTGTCTATTTATTGATTGTCAACTACGTCAACTTGTTCTCGAATTTTTCGAGCATTTTTAAGTGTCCTATAACGATCAATTGATAGAATAGCAGCTGATGACACAATAAACAATGCGCCAACATAAAATATCCAAGGTTTTGTTTGATTAAAAAATATATATTGTAATATGACAGCATAGACAATATCAAGTGAACCAAGAATAGTTATTAATTGTACATTTTCTCGTTTAAGTGCTTTGAGAGCTAATGTATTACTTAACAATTGAACAAATCCAATAGCTACGCCGACTGTACCCATCCATTTCCATGGATACGGTCCTGGTTGCCAAAATCGACGAATAATTGTATATAATGTTGAAACGCACAGACCACAAGCAGTGAAATGAAGATTCATAACTGAATACGGTTGTTTACATTTAACTAATTGACTTCGAGCAGTAATTTGCATTGCTTTACCTATAGCTGAGATCGATGCTAAACCAATACCTAAATAATAATAAGATGATGTTGTATCAATAGTTGAAATAATTTTTGTGCTATTTGTCATATTCGATACTGTTAGTACCGCAGGTTTATCCATAATATGACTTAGAAGTGTAAAGAATATATCCGGTTTAGTTGTCAATATTAAACCAATAAAAGCAAATAGTAATGTAATACCATTAATAGGTCTAAATCGATCTTTCAGAAAGAATACAGCGAAAATTGCTGCCCAAACAATATAAGTATATTTAATTGTATTTAAATCGGATAGTGGAAGAAAACCAAGTGCAGCCATATATGTCAAATTTGTTAGACTCGATATAAGTGCATTTGATGCACATGCAAGCGGATGTCCTTTGGTTGTGAATATGGTATAACGTTTGTAGAAAGCAGCGAATATACCAAAGCAAATCGTTTGAACTAAGAAGCGAACGATCATTAAATCGAAAACATCAGCTGGTACAAGTTTTAAAGAGAATGTCGAGCAAGAAAAAATCAAACTTGCTGATAAGCCATAGAAGATTCCTGAATGTTCACGTAATTGATGACAGATTTTACCAAACTTTGATGGAGAATTCGGTTTTTTCTCATTGATATTTGCAGAAATTGAATAGAGTAGAAGTTTTTGTTGTTGGTTTTCGTTGTTTTTCTCCTTCATAATTTTCAAATAATATCTTGATTATTTTATTCAAAAAATCAATCTGAACTTACCATAGATTAGATGTAGTTTATTGTGGAGAGAAACGAGTAAATGACGATTAATATATGTTCTGTTTTTTGTTCTCAAAGTGAAAAAAACGAGCTTCTGACGACATTTTTTTCAAAGATACACCTAAAGTGCAAATTAGAAAAATCAGTACTATTGTTTTTTTGCATTTTATGGATTGATATTGCGAAATCGGATAGGTGTATTCAAATAATAGAAAAGAGAAAGGATGATGATTCGCTATCTATAGTTTTCATTTCTCGTGACCCATGTGATGCACTTTACTAGGTGCTCGATTAGATTATTTGTTTCTGCTTTTATTAAATCAAAATAGAAAATCGAATGCGTCAATAAGTTATATTTCGTTTAAGCAACTTGTGAAACATAAACGGCAATACCACATGTATCACTTCCACGTAAGATACGGATATATCCTTGTTCACCCCAGCTAGTGCCTGCAAAGAGGTTGTGTAGACACATACGTATTTCATTTTTAAGATATTCACTTACCCCAACTGTTTTTGCATATCCAATAAGGTGTACCTTGAGCTTCACCGTAACCAACAATTTGAAGCTAGTTATTAATAAAAAAAGACATTTATATATAAATTATTAGAAAATCTCATTGATCGAAAGTTAGAATGCATACTGCATGATCGATTGCTTGTTTTGAACACGATGCATCTGAGTAAATGCCTCCTCTATATTCTTGAAAACTAGGTCGACTAGCATCGAGACCAGCAAACAATGGCGAATCTTGAATCCATGCAACCATAGTGCTTTCATTTTTATTTTTAAGATGTCTAACTGTATCAAACTAAAATTACCAAGAAAATTTTCAAAATACGTATGTCCCATAGAAAACGCTTTACTTTAAGAACGGGTTCACATTGATTTGGTATACATTTACCAGTTGGTGTTGGATATTCTGCTTCAGAACAGAGGCCACCCAATTTTGTAATACATTGAAATGGATCATTTGGTTGTGGACAACAGTCAGCAACACGGGCAATACTGCCGGTTACTAACTTTCCTGCTTTAATAGCATTCAAACTTTCGATAACTTCTACAAAAACAATTCGAGATAAGATTAAATTCGTCCATGTTTATTCTTATTTGAAATACTTACCAACGGCAGCAACCGCAACAGGATTTCCCATTTGACCTTGATTTTTGACTGGCGAAATAACATCTTTTGTACGCCAATCTAATGAAGCTGGAAAATCGTTCAAGTTAATATCACTTTCTTTGATTTCACGTAAATTGTATTTAGTTTTTAGCCATGTAAATGACGAGTCACTGGTAGCAATACCTAAGACTGCGAGTAAAACAATGAGCTAAATTCAAAATCGACAAATTAAATATCCTAAATACGACTCCGAAATTACTTTCATATGCATTATTTTCGTTTGTTTTATATGAAAACTAATATTCGAGAAAAAAAAAGCTCTAACTTCTATCTATTTATATATACATTTAACTAAACAGGTGTGATAAGATAACTGTATGCTTTGACTGATATGACAAAGCACCATTATCAATATAACGATGCATAGTAAGCATTAGCCTATTTAATTTTTTTATATACATCATTATTTCGCATAAGATCTCGGTAGCAACAGATATTCCGTCTTACAAATAACCTTGATATCTGTTTTTCTATTTTGAAGAAAATAAATGACAACAATATTTATAAAACACAATTGCATGAAACAAATTTTTTTTCTCAGAATAATATTCTTTGCAAAAAAAGACACAGAAAAACCGACAATTATTCACTGAAGTAGAAATCTCTAATTGAATTCTATGTTATTGACAGTATTTTCCTTTGTAATAGTGTCTGTAGACTAGAAAATAGTCAATTATTAGATCTATGTTAGTTGTTGAAAAAATCGATTAAGTTTTACATAGTCAACTCGATTGAAATCATACACATACTGAGAGAACAAACTGTTTACTACGAATCGATTTATTTAAAAGCGATAATTATGCATTGTTGAACACATTATTTAAAGAATTGTTTGAGTCAATCGACAACATTATCCGAACCAGTTGGTCCTGAAACAAAAGAAAAAATTTAAGGTAAAACTCGTATTTTGATAAATAAAAATCAAATACCGGTGTGATCAAGTTTGTCTCCATGATCGATTTTCTCTTGTATAGCCGTTTGAGCTTGTGGGATCTCAGATTTTCGTCGAGTCTCTTGTAAATTATTTCTTCCTCGTCCGTCTCCATAGCCGAATGTTTTTGAATTCGGTGCTGTTCGAAATATAATAGTAACACCAGCAAAATCCTTACATTCACGTACGTAAGGTTCGCTAGAAGCTGAAGATTTTCTTTGCAATAGAAAATTAATTTACTCGTGTTATTACTTTTATCATGTAAATCTGCATCCGATCTTCGATGATTACGGCCTGTTACAGGATAATCGGATTTTTTCTTGACGTCCGAAGTTTCATTACTAGTTAGTTTCTCCGATGAATTTCGTCGTATTTCATTTGATTTAACTGATAATTTTCGCGTTTCGGTATTAGTATTAGTAATACAACTCTTTCGACGATCTTTCGCGGTTAAAGACATTTTTACGATAGATTTTTGTTTTCTATTTTGTACAAATTAGAATAAGTTCTCTCTCTCTTTCTTCCTTTTTATCGTTGAAAAAACATGATTTAGAGATTATCAATCTATTTTTTTTCTTCTGTTGCGGTAAACATTTGGAAAATATTAGTGCAAAATAAAAAAACACAAAATCTATTCTAGAACAAGATTGCATGTTGTTTTAATCTTTAAATTAAGAGTAAGCACGAGATTTTTTTCTTCTTCGAAAGAAACCATTTCTGAAAATGAAACTAATAATATTAGTCGAACACAAACTCGATGAAAAAATATTCTTATTTATTTATCCATCCGTTGATTCTAATTGACATTCGTACAGACAAGAAAAAATATCGATTATTAGAGTTTTATCGAGTTAGGATTCATTTTCGTTTGCTTCAGATTTATCGTTAATAGGATTTTCTGATACAGCAGTTGTTATCTTTGCATCAGTTTCTAAAGTAAATAAAAATCAATTAATATGACAAAACAAAATCCAGGCATTTCACCTGTTCGAGCACGGTTTTCTCGATCATTTTTCTCATGTTCCGTTTTCTTGTTTGTTCGCGACTTTTTAGTTGTGCCATGAGCAGTCGTCTTGCCATGTGAATCCGAACGGCTGAGTGCGGCTGTTTTACCATGAGATTTTGTTGTTTCAGTCGTATGTGTACTTGCAGCTAAATTACAGACGGAAAAGTTAAAAAAAAAAGAAGGAACTTTCTTTTATGATCATCATTCATAGAAGAACGTAGACATGGATTACCTGTATGTGAAGTATGTTTTTTTGTGTCGGATTTGTTTGGCGAAACCGAACGAAGATCATTCGTAGATTTTCTTCGAACAGTCAGGTGTGTCTGTCCTTCTGTTTTGCTGTTTTTTGTTGTCGAACGAGTAGGACTATGGTGGTTTTTCTTGTCCGATTTATTTTTATCCTGATGATCCATATCACTAACTTGAATGCTTGTACTGCGAGATAGTGGAGCCTTCTTTGAACGACTTTTTTCCATTTGAAATAATAGTTTTGTTTTTTGTAAAAAACACAGTAGGCAATCTGTCCGTTATACTTCACGATCGAAATAATATTGCTTTTTTTGAATATAGGTAGTAGATAATAAATTTATGTTGTTAATAATGAAGTGAAACAAACGCTGAACAGGAAATAAAATGAAGCAAAACACCGGAAAAAGAAAAGAAAATTTTACATATTGAATGGTCTTTCGTGACTCATTAAAGTTTCTCACGATATATTCTCAAGAAATCTTTCTAGACTATTAAGACGCTTTTTTTTTCTTCGTCTCAAAGTTGTTTACTTTGCTGTAACAGTCAAATATATTTAATTGTTCAAAGCTATTGGAAAGTTGATTCCTTTTCTTTTGTTTTGTGGCCTTCATCGGGCATTGTTTACAATTTACTTCGGAAAAAAATCTTGATTACAAGTGAAAATCTTAAATCGTTCTCATGACATTAGTTTACCTTGACTATAATGACAGTCATTTTCCTTGTTTAAATATCGAAAATTACGTAGATTACGAACAACAATCATATTTTCAGATACTAAGAAAAAGACTTTTGCATAGAATGAGTAAAATCATTATATAATTTATTATTGTTGTTACTTCAATAAACTTGTCACCTGTGATTCGCTTTTAATTACAGTATGTACATTAAAACCTATACGATATTTTTCACGAATATTCAGTAAACAAGATAGTGTGAGATTTTATTTGCATAAAACATCATATAGCAACCTTTTCAACGTTTTTTTTATCATCTTCTCACCTAGAATTCGACTGAAAATTAGCTCAATCATCGGTCTAAACTCTAATTAATAACCTTCGACTGAAGTAGGTTTACAGATGAGATATTTTCTGAGAAAAGCTTGTTCTTTTCTTTCTTTTTTTGTGATAATTAAATATTCATCATGTTCATTGATTTAAATAGTTCTATGTACATATTATTTCTCTTTTCCTGTCCTATCACACACACTTCAAATTCAACAAGCATTAGAAGAATCGAATAAAATAAAATCTCTTGATTATTCATGGCCTTCTGTTTTTTAAGAAGCTATTGAAATTGAATATAAAGAGGACAAAAAAAGACACAGCACTGCATGTATTTATATATAATGCTAGCTTCATTAGTGCTTCAAATAAGACACACACAAAAAAGACGACATCAGTATGGCCATGGGTAAGCGTGCTCCTCATCAATACGTGAATTCGACTAGACAAACGGCAAGGACACTCTGCGTCTTCGTAGACATATCCACATTAAATTTAGTTTAATTCTTTCCTCATGAAAGCACATTAAAAACGTGTGAACATTGTTCATAGACATGATAGTTTTTCTGTTTAAACACGCCCTATAGGAATTTCCGTGCGTGTTGTGATGGTCATTCTGCCCATGTCGATTATTGTGTGATAAAAATCGAAGTCATCTATTCTTTTACTGTAATTCGAGAAGGAGAAAACGGAAACGCATTTTTAATTATCACTTCTCTCTATCTTATCTTCTCCTCCCTTTACTTAAAATGTGAAAAAAAAGAATGTTGACCGTTCCCCGTTTATATTCAATCAATGACAAGTCATCACATTTTTCGATTAAAGAGGTATCAAACAGATCGAAAGGACTATTTCTATATATTTCATTGACAGACTTTTTTTTTCAATTCGATTAGTGATGAGAGTAGAAATGAAAGAGATTCATGCTGAGTTAAGAAATTTAAGAATTGATCACCAGTTGGTTCAATCATATTCGCATGCGTTCGATCGTTTATTTGCCGTGTTTCTATTTACAATGCGTGATAAATATCCTTGCTCGAATGAGTGTGACAAAAACACGATGGTCATTCATTCATTAGGATTGTGTTACATTGGTACATATACAAACTCAACGAGAAATAAATGTATTAAAAAGAAAGTTTTATTTGGATTAACATCGAGAGGGAAAAAAAAGAAAATCTGTCATTATTGATTTATAAGAGAGTAACATCTTCGTCGATTAGTTAGTTCGACAGACGGAAATGGGTTAGTGTTTTCCTTTTGAAAGCCTTGACAGAATGCGCAATGTTTGATTTTATTGGCGACGCCGGCACTTTGTATATTTTGACCAATTGAGACAATTGGGTTGACACATGCAGATGGTTACTGGTCGACGTTTTCTTCGAAATCAAACACGAAAGCTTCGACTAGTCGCGCGTCTTTGATAATTGCATTTGAACAATGATAGACAAAAAAAGAAAGCGATTATAAGTAGTAAATCAAAATAGGAAGTCGATTTTTCTCGCTTGACTAAAGTGTTCAAGAACATGCTCGTGCACATTTTTGTCGTTTCTTCTATTGCAAATAGACACGCGATGACCACTATGACTATTCTAATATATGAATCGAGTCCGGCTAATGGATTGCAAACAAGAACGAGAGAAAATGTCACCCCGTATATCGAACTACTAACATCATGAATAAACCTATTGGCATTCTTAGACTGTCTATGTCATTAGCAATTGTGCGTTTCATATGTGTGTGTATACAATCTTGTTTATATATGAAAATAAGTTCATTTAGAAAATATAAAAATATATTATTAAAAAAGAAAAGTAACTTCAGAACAAATTCAATTTATTACAACCCTTGATTTATCGATATAGTGTTCTTTGTCGTCTGCTGCAAACATTAGTAGCATCCTTTAATGGATGAATTCATGATAATAGTTGGACCATACATATATACTTACGTACATGTATAAATACACATTTGTGTCTCTTATTACTTCTTCATTTAGTTGCTTGCTGACGCACATATAAATATGTTGCACGATGACTTCTCTTTTTGTTTTAGTACAACGCTGAGAAATAGATTGTAACATAATCAATTATTATCACTTAACTGCTTACAATTTAGATATGTTCTCCTTCATTAAATCCTGTTTTTTTTTCTCCAGTGTTCATCATTATATAAATTCCATATGTTAATCACAATTTCACATGAGAATTAAATATGAGTTTGATGACGAAAAGAAAAAGAAAGAGCCCGAGGAGGTGCCATCCTTTTCACATCATTATCGTTCTATAAAAGGAAGTGTTATTTTAAAATAAACTTCTCGTCAGTATAAGTTAACAAAATCTCTCCAGTTAGTTGAACATAATCATTCAACTTCTTCGTACACCCACTCTTACTACTGTACGACGCGTATTATTCCTATCATCAACTCATCAGGGTTCAATTACTCAAGCTTGATCGCTCAAGCAGACAATACATTTGTCACTATACTCAAAACTAAATACGTATGAATGAATGAATATATGGAATAAAGATTATTAGCTCATTGAGTAACTCGTGTTCTCAGATAAATTGCCATTTAGATGATCTCTTATCGAATAACAAGACCAGTAGTAGTCAGTCAATCGACTTGGTCAGCAAGATACTTCCTTCCTGATACATTTTTTTTTCTCTTCTTGTTCTTTTCTTGTTCAACAATATTTTTCTTTCACTCGTTCACTCACTCTTTTTTTTCTCCTCTCTCTCTCCTTTTCTCGTTCTCATCTCTTCTCTCCTTTCTCTCTCGCTCTCTCTCTCTCGTTTTCATTCTCTTTTCTTTTCTCTTTCTTTTACTTGCAATTTTTTTGTGTTGAACAGACACTCGTCGATCATCAAGCACACATACATAACTCATATATCAGAAGCTTGTTGAATTGATGGCATTTTAAAGCAGGTATAAGAAAAAATCGAAGAAGAAGACTTCTTTCTTTTATACTTATTTGATAGTTAGCTGAAAACTGAAAGGGCATGAAGAAAAGATCAGGGCCAGAGAAAACAAACGGAATTTATCATCAACAGAAGAAAAAAAATGACAGTATCATCGTCAGGATACATACAGACAGGAGAGAGAGAGAGAGAGGGGTTGATAATCAGACCGGAAAGGAAACATAAACGATGCCATATCGATCAACATCGTTGTATTCTCTCATTATTCATATCTTATTATATCGAAGAAAATAATTATTCTTTTTTTAGATTTTCTTCTTAACCAACAAGAAAAATCATTATGTTGCGTTTTACTCTAATTTTATTTCTCGTATTTATTTGTTCAGCATTATCATCACGTTTAAAATATCGTGCATCCGTCAAAGAAAATGTTCCATTATATCACACCATAACCTCACTAGATAAAATGTTATCTGTGAATTATTATCAATCGATTGAATTTCTAAATTTAAATTCGCCATATACAACTTATTTTCTTGTCGATGGACAAAAATTACGTACGAGTCGTTTAATTGATCGCGAAGAATTTTGTCGCATAAAATTATGCGAAAATTCTCAATGTCATCCGTGCGAAATCGAAATGGACTTCGTTTTAAAAGAAAATAGTCAACCACGTGATATCATTTCGCTAATTTTAACTGTTGAAGATGTTAATGAATATCGTCCGCAATTCCTTGATTTATCATCGAATGGTCAATCTATTCAATTAAATATTAGTGAAGGCGTGCCTGGTATGTATGTCTATTACACAATGGAATGACCTTTAATACACGAGTTCCTGACATTCTCAAAGCTAATTGGAGAGTCTGTCTTGGACGGTTTAAACGGATTTCTTTTCATTCTAAATAGCTTGCGAGTCTCATTAAAGAAACAGATGTTTAGTCTTTCTCATCTTTTTTTTTATCTAATTCTAGTTGGACATGTGTTACCCATTCCAAGTGCTACGGACCAAGATGGCGAAGATGACGAACTTGCGTATTGGCTTGAAAAAACGAACAAAATTCCTTTTGAACTTGTTTCATTTGGTTCCAATCAAATCGGTACAAGTCACCCTTCAAGTTTCTTCTAATTTGATTGACATACTTTCTTTTTCTAGCTCTCAATGTAACCGAACCCTTAGATCGTGAAACACGCGATTTCTATGAATTAAAATTAACCGCGAGTGACCGAGGAAATCTAACTTCAACTGTGCCAATTCATATAACTATTAGTGATATCAATGATAATGTTCCGTCATTTGATCAACAACATCCTTATGTTATCAATATATCAGAAAGTACAGTTCCATCTGTGAGCAAATCACTTCTCCGTATTCATGCAACGGATAATGATTCGGACGAGAATGGACTCGTGACGTACAATTTCAGTCCTCAAGTATCCGAATTCATTCGGCAAACATTTAAATTAGATTCTCATACAGGCGATTTGTATCTTATTCAATCAGTTGACTATGAAAAAGTCAAAGAATATCGTATTCAAGTTACAGCACAAGATTCAGGCCCAGTATCTGTACCTGTCTACACTGTTATTATTGTTAATATCATTGATGAAAATGATCATGTACCAACAATGAATATACGTGTGTCAGAATATTTTCATTTAATTAATAATACATTATATATCAGTGAAGAAACACCTATGAATACATTATTAATGCATATTATTGTTCAAGATTTTGATTCGAATCTCAATGGCAAAATTCATTGTTGGATTGAACCATCGGAACCGAAATTAAATCTAACCAATACGATTAATAATATGTATGCGATCTATACAGATCAATCATTTGATCGTGAATATCGATCGAATTATTCGATTCAAATTATTGTCGAAGATTTTGGACCTAAAGTTCGTCATCGAACTGTTCGTGAACTTGAATTAATTATAACTGATATTAATGATTCACCACCGATATTTGCCGAGCCATTTTATAATATTTCAATCGAAGAAGAACAAGAATATCCCGATGCAATTCTACAAGTTCATGCAACTGACGCAGATTTAAATGAAAATAGTGAACTATCTTATTATTTAGTCAGTAAACAAGACAGACATTTGTTTACTCTCGATGAGAAAACAGGTGAATTATTTATCAAACATAAATTTGATCGTGAAACAAAATCAAAATATAATCTAACGATTCGTGCAAGTGATCACGGCAAACATCCTACACATTTGTCCACCGATGTTTTTCTTTACGTAAATATCTTAGATAAAAATGAATATGCACCTCAATTCGAACGGCAAATCTATTCATTCAATAATATTAACGAAACATTACCGATTAATTCATCGATTGGTTTTGTCAAAGCTCATGATCGTGATGGAAATTCTATTCATTATTCGATAAGTTCATCGGATTTAGTGATTGATTCATTAACAGGTGAGATATTCGTTCGTAAACAATTGGATTATGAAACAAATCCTTGTATTAATACGCATGTCATGGCCAAAGATACAGGCCATTGGAATTCAACAGCACAAGTTAAACTTTGTCTAACACCAATTAATGAGCATGCACCGACGATCGAACCGGATTCACGTTTAATCTATGTTAATATTGATAATACAAGTGTCATACATTTAAATGCAACAGATAAAGATCGTTCACCTGCAAGTCATATTTCATTTCAATATGGACCTATTTTAAAATGTAATTCAACATTTCCATTATTGTTACCCAATGGAACAATTTATTTAAATAAAAATAATGAACAATGTACAGGTATCATCGATCTCGTTGTATGTATTAGCGATAATGATCAATATCCATCGGCTAAGATAACTAATCAAACAATACGTTTGATTGTTTATTCAAATACGAAATCACTCAAACAAATCTTAACGCACTTTTCACTATCGAATTTTTCTTTTAAACAATTGAAAAATTTCTCATGGAAATCTTTAACTATGGAAATGTTTATTATTTTAATAATTATTCTTATCTTAGTATTTATTCTTTTAATTGTTTGTTTAATTACATGTATAACATATCGAAAACGAAAATTAATCAAATTATATTCGAAACAAAATCAATTACTTGTCAAACAATCACCATCGCCATTGATAGATACATCACAAAAACGTCTTACACTTCTCACATCATCGACAAGAACAAGCAAAGATCGGATATGTTACACTGAAGTAAGTAAATATGTCATCAATCTCCTATTTCAAAGTCACGATCATTTTCAGTAGAAAAATGAGATTCGAGGAAAAAAAATGTTTTCTACGTATATAATCAACTGTACGTGTCCGATTACATGATGAGGAAATAAAAGAACAGTAACCTTGAATGTTTTCATAGCTTTATAATTATCACATAATGAGCAACAGAAGTTCGATCAGAATATGTATACATACATAGAAATTTCAATGAAATAAAAACAACATTTTCAAATAGAATCATTGTTAAGGTTTCATCAACGAAACACAAAAAAAAAAAGACAGATGAAATCTTATTCAATCATGCATTCGTTCTACTTATCTTAAAATAACAATAAAAGAAAAACGAAACAGAAGAATAAGAACGAGATATTATATCTAAATAGTTAGTTTAACCTTGAATGACATGAGAATCACTTCAGTCAATAAAGATAATAAAATTGAAATACTCTCGAATACAAATACGATTTTCTCCGCCTACTGTATATACATTTAAGTACATAAGACGATAAATAAATGATATAAACGTAAACGTTTGAATAAGAGATGATCGTATCTCAAATTTCATTCTACTAGACAGACACAAACAATTCATATCTATTCATATAAACGAATAGCACGTGTCAAAATTGAGTCTTCTCATTTATCTGTATCGACTAATCGAAAAAATCGAATAGAAAAGAAACAAAAAAAGTCAATCTGCTAAATGGGATTCATTTATTTTTAGAATCATTGTTTACTCAGTGATAGCAGTCTTGCCAATGGTAAGCATTAATTCTCATCTTTCACTCTCAAAACTCAATTAACTATTCTTTTGTTTTGCCTCGTTTCAATAGACATTAGTACAAATAGTCCCTATTCAAAATTACAACAATCGATTAAAACAAATGGAAATAGTGATACAAGTTCATCATATAACGATTCATGTTATGGATCATCTGAAATGGAAGTTTGTCATCATCAACATCATCATCATAATCATCATTCGCAGTCAACAGGAAATAAATTAGTCAAACAAGACATGCCAATAATAGCATCATCAGCGGAAGCGACTGGCAAAATTCTCTTGTCATCAAATGAAAACTATATTATTCTATGTAAAGATAGTAGTGATGAAACAAATCCATCAACGCCATTGTCATCATCATCATCATCATCATGTTCCCCAACTACTACTACTACTACTACTAATAATAATAATAACAATTTAATAACAACATGTCAACCAAATAAACGTCACGGAACAGCACAACAATATCGAACACAATTAAAATCGAATGTCGATCAGAAACTTGAATTCTTTCAAAATGATGATGAATATCGAAAGGTACTAGGATCAACGACATCGTTTAATTGTCGAAACATTACGCCGCTTAACGAATACTATCTTTAGTAACAGATGTCATACACATGTTTCTTTTTTTTTCTCCTCTATGCCTCTTTCTTGATATGCCGGTGATTGAAATATGCCGAATGTCTATAAGTTGTCTTTGAAGATGTTGCTGATGATGATCTATCTATCTATCTCCTGCTGTTTTCTACTCAAAAGTGCCATTTTTCTAGTTTAAGAAGAAATTAACTTTCGTTTTTTTTTCTTTTTGTTTTTTTATCTGTCTCTTGATGATAATCTTTATTTGTATGTCGATATGTATTTGTACGTACGCGTGCGTGTGTGTGTGTATGTGTCAGATGCCAATCGAACGTTTTATGTTTTCTTTCCTTCTTCATTTTGTTGTACATTTGTTTTTCTATCATTTATTTCAAATGATAAAGGCGATGATTGAAAAAAAAAGAGAAAGAAAGAAACGAAGACACACAAAAAGAATGTAGATTTTTCATTAGTATTTAACATGTTACATACAATCACATGATTAAAAAAAGAACAAAGACAAACCTATCGTTTCCGTCAGATGATGGAAAAAAGAAAGAAATGTATCAATGTGAATTATTACATAAGATGATGGAAGATGTATAGGCTGCTTAAGTTAAATCAATATAATTTCTATGTGTGCACGTTCGTTCCCTTAGGGAAAAAGAAATATGAGCACGAGAATATGAGAAGTCTGTTAAATGACCATCAACAGCTCTTTTATTCTCTCATTTTGTTTCTAATGTCCTGTCCAAAAATACAAGGTTATTACTGCCACACATACAAATACGTATGTCAGATTGCTAATTTGATCGTTTGAGAAAAGATCATTGCTGAGTACTCATCGATCATTGACGTGAATACAATCTCTACGTTTGTACGATTTTGCCATTTTATACACGTATATGTGTAGATTAGATATGCTGCTCTTCTCAATGTCGTTTAAGTAATGAATTACATTGTGTAAAGGTCATCATTTTATTTGTCAATCGATTTTCGTCTTTGTCTTTCATCCTCGATTTAAATCTAATTTGATATGCTAAATTTATTTGATAAATTATATAGTAGAATTAAAGTCTCATCCGTTTTTATATTCAATTTAGTGCTACATAATAGGGTAATACAGACAGGTCATTTACAATAATATGTTACGCAAAATATGTATATTCGAATGGCGGCAATCGATTGAGATGTGTGTCGAGTCATATATCATTTGTGAGACACATACTGTCTACTATTATCAATGAACAAATAGGGGGTGTCTAGTTAACAACACCTCAAGCAATTATTATAACCAATAATTACACTTTTTAGATTATACGTACATGTATGTGAATGATAGACATTGTATTCGACAGTCTAAGTATAAGTGTGCAAAGTAATGCTCGTCTTGCCAGCATCATCCACTTGAAAGTCATCACATTGTTGCTGACTGACAGGCCCTTCACTTTGGTCAGCTCATGCCCTATAGTTATTTATAGAATTCTATTTAAAATAAAACGAAGCGTGAAAAGCAACTCTTCTTTTTTTTCTCTTGTCGCTTCATTATCAATGACACCTTGAGGCATTTATCCACCTGATACTTTTTTATGAAATCTGTCACTCTCTGTCTCTTATATGTATAACACGTATGGAACAGCTCGTCTTGTCAATGAATCAATTACACGGATTATATTCTCATCTTTGATTCAATTAGCTTGTGGATCAACAGGCTTCTTTTTCCAAACGAACTAAATTCAACCTGCATTGACACTACTCAAGAAAAGCAATGATGTAATCACTTCTGTTATTATTCTTTACATAACAGATAAATGCTAACATGTATACATTCAATTCAATCAATTTTTTCTTTTCTTTTTTTTACATTGTCATCTGCACGGCAATCATTTTAGTGACTTTTCCATTTGTTGAATAAACGAGAAAAGCAAAAAAAAGGAAAAGTGACGGACCTGAGGACATATTAGTAATTTCTTTTTTCTTTTTCTTCTTCATCGATGATGAGGTTATAAGTGAAAGGAAAAACGAATCAATCGGATGTGGTCAGTGTACTTAAAAAGTACTATCTTTGTTGTCAACGGAAATGTGTTTGCACCTCCTTGTGATTACTCGAGAAAGTTCTGTCAATTCTATTAGCAATGATTCGCGTGATGGACTTTTACGCAATAGATGTGTATAAGGAAGCGCCATCCCTTTATGTCTACGATTGAATGTTGTATTTGATGAGTTAAAAGAGTCAATGGACATCGCAAAATGTATAGATGTGCGTGTGGATGTCTGCAACCACGCCTTGTTTAATCATAATCATTACAGAGACGATAAATGAAATTGAATCGATTCATCATGTCACATACACATGGAGTGAATTTATTCTTCTTCTTCGTCGTCGTGCAACTCGTTATACATGTCAATCTGAAGTTGAAGAGCTTCATACAGATCTTTTATAGAATTGACATTAATCTATTCCCTGGTGTTACCTTGAATGAACACATTTATTCACACGTACATTTTTATTTCTATTTCTATGAGATCTCATTCAATTTCGCATATATTATTATTATTATTTACATCATATTAAAAGTAGATTCTTTAAAATAAATGAAGTAGTTCTATTCATATATAAATAAATTGAAATGTCATTGAGAAAACCTAATTATAAACTCGCTATGATATGTTTCATGTTGATGCTCTTCAGTAATACAACTAATTGTGTACGGTATCAAACGGTCAATAAGCATTAAAACAAACATACAACACACCAGTTGTTCAAACTAGAAGAGATGCCGATCAAATGATCGATGCGCGTGCAATCATAATGATACAGTAGATAACCACCATCGTCGGTGAACTTTTGTATCATGTTTTGTTCATGCACGCATGCACAAATCATGCCTTCGAATTGAAAAAACAAAACAAAAAGCGATAACATCAATCGGAACGTTTGTAATTAGCTACAATCATCATCATAAACACATACATATGTATTTTCTCATACTTTCTAATTATCGAAAGAAGGCTACGAACGATTCGATTTGATAAATTTAAAGTGAAATTCAATCAGAACTCTTTCTTGTACGACATCTACTGAATTATATGATTTTTTGGGAAAGTAATCAATCATATCTATTAGGTTTTATTTGAATTCAATATCGATCACACGCACAAATAGTTAAACATAACAGAGAAAATAGATAATATACAAACTCCTATCTTTTAAAAAAAATACCTATGACAATTATTTAGCTCGAGGTTTCTTTGCTGCAGGTTTAGTTGCTCGTTTTTTCGCTACTTTAATCATTGTATCATCTTCGAAATTATTTTCATCGGCATTCGCATTATCCTTTCGTTCGTCATCACCGGCACCACCAGCATCATCATCGTCGTCATCTTCATCATCATCATCGAAATTGCCTTTTGCTTTCTTCAATTTTTTCATATCAATAGCAGCATACGGTGTTCGATGAACAGTTTTATTATAAATTCTTGTCAATGATGATTTCGTTTGTGTATCTAATTGATCGTAGGGATTTTTGCCTGATTTACCCCATGTATTCAATTCCAAGATCGTTTGAAAATCATCACGATTGAGATAATATTCATCGAGTAATGCAATACATTGTTCGATACCTTGTTGTTGAAATTGTTGTAAAGGTTGAATAAGTATTCGTGATAAATATGGAAGATAATCGAGATTGAATTGTTGTTTATTCGCTGATGCTATTTTGAGACAAATATGTTTTTCAATTTCATTTAATAAACGTTCGTTTTTATTCGTTCGAGAACGTTGACCAAAAAATGACGAAAAATTCACCATACCACGAAGATGACCACGAACATACGAACATGGAGCAACAGTTGAAAAGATTGCCTTTGAACAGATAAGAAGATTTTAAGTCAAAATGAATGAATAAACAAACACATGATCATCTACTTGATAGGGTAATAGAGACCAACTGTCATTTCTTCCGTAGATCATTTGTGAACAAACATCGCCAATACACATATTTTCTGTTGCTTTAGCAAGTAAACTTAAATGTTCGATATCAGTTGCTTTTCGTTTGTCATTGTCAGACGTTGATAATGTTGGTAAACATTGAAGATAATTTTCTTGAATTAAAAGAGGCATTAATTGGTAATCGGCAAAGAAGATTTCAATCTTTTCCGACAATGGTTTCGTACGTAGTTCATCCGAAAATGACAAACGACATAATTCAAATGGATTGTTGTTCACTGATTTGTCGATCATTTTCGCTGCTTTCGAATCGGTTTCACCGCCATCGATCGACCAAAGATTTAATGAATGCAGTGTTTGACGTATGTCTTGATTGCATGATTTGATGATTTCATCGAGAGTATCTTGTTTTATTTGACGGACATTTTCTCGATGAAGAACTGTCATCATTGCACCACGAATTTGTTGAATTGTCGGACGATAGAATCGTAAATCATAACAATAATTTGCTAATGATCGAATTTTTTTATGTTGTCGATCATTGCAAATACAAATAATTGGTATACGTGATCGTTTTATGAGAAGAATAAGTTCTTGGATGCCACCTCGATCTTCATTTCCAGCAACACCATCGACTTCATCCATGATGAGAACACAATTGGACATCGAAGATTTATTACCAAATGATGCAACATTATGACAATCACTCGAAAGTTCACCGACTAGTCTTTTTGATCGTTGATCTGACGCATTTTTTTCAATATATTGAAGATTGAGATGTTCACAGACTAGTTGAGCAGCAGTTGTTTTACCTAAAAAAGGAAATATTTCATCGGAACAAAAAAAAACAAGCTTGAGTTTAGACTAACCAATGCCAGGTGGACCACTGAGAAGAGCAGCTTTGAATAGAGCTGGATCTTCATTTCGATTGAAACCTGTCGATGGTTTAGCTTTCACTTTTTCATCACTGCGTCCATGATGTTTGTACCAATCGCGTAACCAAACGGTTAGTTTTTGAACACATGATTTTTCACCTTGTTGTCCAATTAGATTTTTAATCGTACGTGGTTTATATTTATCAGCCCACATAAGTGTTGATTCATCGGCTGATAATTTTGGAGTTGACGGTGAATCATTTTCAATTGATGGCGAAGTCGGTAGACTAGTTTTTGCTTTGTCAATTTCATTCGTAGGTGTGACAACTATTGGTTTAACTTTAACAGGCGATGGAGGTGGTTTGAGTTGTGATGATGTTTTCTTTGGTGTAACATCATCACCTGGTCTTGTTTCAATTAAATGAAGAAGATCATCTTCTGATATCACTTTCACTTTTAATTCTTTAGCTTTTTCTAATTTCGATTCACCTCCATCACGACCAACAAGAAGATGAGTTGTTTTACTACTAATCGATCCTGTGACTCGTCCACCATACTTTTCAATTAAACTTTTACATTCATCACGTTCCAATGATTCCAATACACCTAGAAAATGATCAAATAAATCACTCTAACAATCGAACAATCAGCTATTTGATTCGCACCTGATATAACAAAGGTTAAATTTTTTAGACAATTTGGTGCTCCATCGGGAATTGTCTTTGAACCAGGTGCATCGGGTCCACCTCGACTTATAAATGATTTAAAATTTTCTACTCGTCGTTTCTTTTCAATTGGATCCGTTTCTTTGACTTTCATTTTTTTCTTTGGTGTTGTACTATCCAATTTAGTCACTGGAGTATTTTCATCAATTGTTTTCGATACGGTTTTCGTTGGTTTTGATTCAGCTTTGATAACAAATTCGTCATCGTCAGCATCTTCATTGTCAACATGTTCTCGTATTCGCTAAGAAATTGAAATACAAACAAAAAACAAATCAACGAATTTATTTTATCGTGAAATAATACTTTATTTTTATTAACAGACGGTGATGAAGCCGAAGTTTTGTTAAAAAAACTTCGAATATCTGCCATTGATTTAAAACTTAGAAAATTCAAATGTTTCTCTGTTTGTTTTCACACACAGTTAAGAATCGAATCGAATGATATAAAGATTATCTGAAAGAACCAATCCACATACGTAGATATATTTAATATGTTCTTTCATTAAAGATCGAATAAAATTTGAAAATAGAAAAGACTTTTGCATTGTCCAACAAATAGCGTCATCTAGAAAGCCTTTTTATTTTATCTACTTTTTTCTTTTCATTACCATGATTCGTAAAAGCCAACTCACTAGTCAAATTCTGTGTGTGCGTGCTATACTAGAACGAAACGCTATTCTTATCATTAAATATATTTATTTACTTTCAAAATAAAAAAAACATTATTTAAAAGGTGTACTTTCGTTTTAGAATTTAATTTTCTAAATTCCATGGCAACCAGCAGCGATCCAAGTCAATCGTATGTTTCATGCGATTTTGAAATCTTCGGTACTGTTCAAGGCGTATTCTTTCGTAAATATACTCAAGAAGAAGCAACGAAATTAAAACTTGTTGGTTGGGTTAAGAACATGCCCGAAGGAACAGTTAAGGGACATATGGAAGGTCATAAAGATAATATCGATCGAATGAAAACTTGGTTACAAACAAAAGGAAGTCCGAAATCGAAGATAACAAAAGCTAATTTCTCAAATGAACATTCCATCACAACACTAACCGCAAAAGCATTCGACGTCGATCGAAAAAACAAGAACAAATGAACATCTCTTTTTTTTGCCAATGAAATAATTAATCTCAGTTTCTTTACATTCTCCGTCCTGATTGATCTGTAAAAAAAAATAAATTTTTCTTTATTGATAATTAAATCTGTGTGTAGCTCAATGTGATGGAATTCAAATTATTCTATATTTCAGAAAGTGAGATCGACATAAATGCCTTCATCACATTCAAAATCACGTGGCACTTATGCAGCAATGGCTGCTGGTGCTGCACTTGTTGCATATGCAGGCAATCGAGTATATAAATCACATTTTCAAAACTCTCCAGGAGAAAATATCGATCTTAATAATCAATCAGTCGAAATCGATCCTGTCGAGCATATTCATCGTGGTGTTCAATATCTTGATGTCGACATTTTCTCCTATTATAAAACTATTTGTCCAACTGTTAAAACTCTTGCCGATGTTTTCTATCACGGATATTCAGCATCGAATAACGGACCGTGTTTAACTAATGTCGATCTTGCAAATAAAACTGAGCCATTACATTGGATAACATATGGCACAGCCTTGGAACGTATACGTTTTATTGGTTCGCATATGTGGACAAGAAACCAATTAATACCGATGCAATCGAAAGTAGCAATCCTATCAACAAATCGAATTGAATATCCACTTGTTGAACATGCTTGTTATATGTATGGTTTTATTGTCGTGGCTCTTTATACATCATATACGCCAGAAACAATTTTCTCGATATTGGACAAAACAGAAATTGAAGTCATCGTTGTGGATAATTTCGAACGAATTAGCTCGATTAAAAATCAATTATTTCAACTTTCGACATTGAAAGAAATTCTTATTATGGATGACACAAATGTATCAGAAAATAATAAACTAACTACGATTCCATCGGTTTTAAAATCTATGCAACAAGCAGATGTTCGACCATTGCCAAAAATTGATCCTGATAGTATTGCAACATTTATTCTAACAAGCGGAACAACTGGTAAGCAACCGATTGATTGAAATTTGTTTTATTTCTTTTGATTGATTGATTGATATTTAAGGTGAACCAAAAATGGCAATGCTATCTCATGATAATATTCTTTCAACATTGAAAGGTCTTCATGATCGACGAGCTCGTACGAACATGGCAGGTGACACAAGTCATCGACATGCATCATTTCTACCAGTGGCACATTTATACGAGCGTATGAATCTAACATTTAACTTTCTAAATGGTTCTCAAATAGCTTGTTGTCCAATACCTGAGAAAATCTTCGAATATTATCCAATTGTTAAGCCAACAGTTGTTCCTATGGTACCACGAATATTAAATAAAGTCTACGATACAATTATGACTGAAGTTAATAAGAGTAAAATCAAACGATTTCTAATAACACAAGCTTTACATTTCGAAAAACCATCGCCATTTTCACGTCTTATCTTTCGTAAAGTAAAAAATTTATTCGGTGGCGAAGCAATTATTATGATTACTGGTTCAGCGCCTATAACACGCGATGTTTTACATTTCTTTCGTATTGCACTCGATATACCAATTGTCGAAGCCTATGGTCAAACAGAATCGTCTGCCGTTGGTACAACAACACATATTAGTGATTTAAGTTGCGGTCGAGTTGGCGCACCAGGACCTATTGCCGAAGTTAAATTAATCGACGTACCAAATACAAACTATCGTAGTAATAACAATCAAGGTGAAGTTTGCATTCGAGGACCATGCGTATTCAAAGGTGAAAATCAACAGATTGTTTAATAACTAATTGTGTGTTTGGTTTTGTCTTCTATAATTTAGGTTATTACGGTGATGAACAAAAAACTCGTGAAACAATTGATGAAGGTGGTTGGCTTCATACTGGTGATGTCGGTGAATGGACTAGTAATGGTACATTACGTATCATTGATCGTACGAAACATATTTTTAAATTAAGTCAAGGTGAATATATAGCTCCTGAACGTCTTGAAGATGTTTATCAACGATCTCGATGGATTGGACAAATATTTATCGATGGTATATCAACTGAATCTACTGTTGTTGCGATTGTTATACCTGATGAAGAGTATGTTCGTGCAAATTTTCAGACGACAGAATCATCATTTGCAGAAATATGCAAAGATGAAAAATTGAAACAAATCATTCTGAATGATTTACAACAATTAGCTAGAAAATTTAATTTTAAACTCTATGAAACACTTAGTAATATATATCTACATCCGGAACCATTTTCACAAGAAAATGGTCTTATCACTTCGACATTGAAAACTCGACGAACAGCCGCTCGACAGTATTTTCAAACGATCATTCAATCACTCTATGAGAATGCTGAACCGATCACAAAACCGAGCAATGTTGAAGAACAATCAAAATTATAATTTTCCGATATTTGATTTTGTGTCTTCCTTTGTGAAAACATTTACTAGATTTATCAGTAATTTGACATCTATTTATAAGAAATAAAAATCATTCCTTTTTCTATTTTCATTTCGTTTTTGCATTTTAATAAACTATCCAAATAAAAAACTGTCATTTTTAGTCGTTTTCTGGTTGTTGAGCTGTTTGTCGTGATGGCAAATTCAATTTTTGCATTGCGATCACACGAATTCCATCTTTTGGTGCAACAACCATTATTTCTTTTTGTCGAGTTCGAAGACGAAGTGAAATTAGATTATCCGTTGGACAGATATCTCGTACAGCCGATCGAGCCATTTCAGCAAATGCGAGTAATTTTGGCGTAATGATAAATGTCACATTATTATCGAGTGATGTGTATTGAAGTTGACCTTCTTCATTAGTTAAAATAATACCTTCAACTCCAGCATAAGTTGACAAACGTTTTAATGTTGCTTCTTCATTTGATGATAGACCTAGTTTATTTCAAAAGAATTTATCAAATATAACTAAAACTGCGAAGTTTTTCTTTAAATATTTACCAGTTGAATTATCCATTGGTAGTTAATCAAGAACAACAAAACTTTCTTACCAATTTATGATTGATGGATATAAAATCTTTTCGTAACTCTCGTTTTCTGTCTCTCTCTCTCTTTATATATATATATTTTTTAAATGCAGAACAACACAAAACAGAGGTAAATAGTTGCGTGTATCTTGAAGAGAGAGAAAAAGACTTTTATTATAGTCATGCACACACACATGCATACGTTTATGTTGAATATATTCTCTGTAATTTTGCTTTTATTAAATGATTATAATCAACGGTAGACAAAAGTATTCATTCTTACTAATTTGTTCGAAATGAACACACAATAGATACTCGTCGTCAATAGAAACAGAAATTTATATTTTGTTATCGATCAAAAGCCGATTTGCTTTCTTTTTTATACACTTGATAACATTCGATCAATGAAGAATCAAATAATCATTTAACGATAAAATCAATATTTAAAAAAAGTAAAAACGAATGAAATTACATGTACTCATATTTCATTGCAAATTAGAATATCTTTAAAATCAAACATCTCACATTCGTTTAAATGAACTGTACGAAAGATTTTTGTTCGCATTTTAATTTATTTTGTTTGAGTTTGTATTCAGAGAAAAAAAGAAAGAACAAGTAACAACAAGAAATCGAATCAGAGAAAATCATACAATCAACGAAAAAACACAAACAGATTTCGATCAAGTCACTGAATTGTTTTTCTTAACTGTTCAATAAAATATTCATCTATATGAGAGAAAACTAAAACGAATCTACGGAAATAATTTTTTTCTTTTTCTTTGCGAGTGAACGCAATCTGATATCTGAACGAAGGAAAGATTTTTAGGAAGAAAATGACCATCCTAAAAAAACAACAACAAAACGATGTCGAAATGAAATTGTGAAGAGACTAAATACCTGAGTTCATTTTAGGTAATTTATCACGATCACGTCCATGTGAACCTCCTCGAGAGTTGAAAGAGCCAAGACCGAAAAATTGATTGGAATTATCATTGTCACGATAACGACCACCGCCGCCACTACCACCACCTCGTCCGAATTCACGTTTTCGTTGTTGCATCGATTGAAAACGTTCGGCCATTTCACGTAATTCTCCTGGTACTTTCTATTAAAACAAAAAAACGGCAAAAGATTATTCGATAAAATACATGCCGAATCGGTTCAAATCAATAACCTGTCCAGCTTCTTCGAGAATTTTGATGAGTCGACCTGCATTGCCCCAATTTTCTCGTGTGACTAATGAAATAGCATAGCCTAAAAAAAGATTTTTTCATGATAATAAATAAATCCAAACGAAATTCACCTGTTCGACCAGCACGACCGGTTCGTCCAACACGATGAACATAATCTTCCATCGATTTCGGTAGATCATAGTTAAAAACAATTCTAAATATATTTGATAACAAAAACCAAAAATCTCAACCTTTAATCAAACAGAAATTCTACGTTATATCTTGAATATCCAAACCACGTGAAGCCACATCAGTTGCAATCAAAATATTCACTGTGCCTAATTTCAAATCTTCGAGTGCTTGCTCACGATCACTTTGTTCTCTGAACAAGCGATATAAATCAACAAAAGTACACGAAACAAATTCATTTTTACCGATCTCCATGAATCGATTGACAGGGAATATGTTTGATAATCAATTCGCTTGCAATAGCATCGGCTCTTGATTGAAAAAAAGATATATTTTTTCGTATTATTTAGAGAAATATTTCGCTTACGTTGATTTTCGATCAACAAAAACAATGATTTTATCATCGAAATTGATACGTCCAATGAAATCCAATAACTAAAATCGAGGATTTACCAAAAAAATTAACAAAAAAAACTCTTCTGTTTTTACTAGATCAAATTTTTCTTCTTCTTTAACAATTTCAATTTCCTGTTGAACACTATGCACAGCCTACAAGAGATATTTAATATCAATCGAAATTTCAAATTGAAAATACATACAGTCAAATCAAGTGTACCAACATAAATTTGAACAGGATTACGCATGTAACGTTTAGCAATACGTCGAACATCTTCCGGCCATGTTGCACTATAAACAGAAAAAGCATTTCCCTATGATTGTCGATACAGATTAGTCTTCTCTCCCACCTCGTCATTATTGTTTGTCGATCAGGTCGAATATCCAAAAGAATTTTCATAATCTGTGGTTCGAAACCCATGTCCAACTAAAATCTCATATAAAAAATGATGTTTTTCTTTCATCTCCTCTTACCATACGATCAGCTTCATCAAGAACCTTGACAAAAAGAAATTATATTACTTATTTCAAAAGCATCAATAAAATAAAGTTGCCTACTAGAAATGTAACCGATCGAAGATCAATAACATTACTCATGACAAGATCATTGAGACGACCGGGTGTAGCAATGATAATTTCGACCCCTAGCAATCAATCAGTTATTTCAAATGATTTTTTTATTCGATAAAGATAAAAAACCTGTTTCACATTGAAAGATTTGATGTTTACGACTACTACCACCGTATATAACGGCACTAATATCAATGGAAGAAAAAATAGATATACTTTTGTTTTGTTTTTCGATTGACAAACCTTCGAATACCACGGTAATTATATTTTTGTACTTCCTGATGAATTTGAATGGCTAATTCACGTGTTGGCGAGAGAATAAGTGCTTTTGGACCTTGAAGATGCACTTTAGTTCTGCAAAACAAGATTATAGTCGAATAAAAATCAACAATCGAACTTCATACGGAGGTTGATTATCAATATGAATAAGAGCTGGTAATAAAAATGCAAGTGTTTTTCCAGTTCCAGTCTAATAACGATCGAAGCAAAAATTTATATTATCATAAATTCTTATCCAAACAGTAATACTTGAGCAATTCCTATAAAATCTAAACCATTCAAGGCAACTGGCCATGCTTGACATTGTATAGGTGACGGTTCGATAAAACTTTGTTTAGCAATTTCATTCATAATCTCTGGATAATTATGAAATGCATGCGCAAATTCATAGATAGGATTTGGTATTGTCAGTTGACGCTGATTTTTTTCTTCGTATTCTTTCTTTGCATCGGGATCGAACCATGAAACAACGATATTATTTTTCTCGGCACGTAAGGCTTGAACATCTTCCGCAGACATTTCGGCTATGTCAGGCAATTCTTGATAGAATTTTTTTATTATAGATGGAAAATCTTTCCATTTCGACATATCATTCGCTGTATCTGTACGACGCATTTGTGTCCAATCAATACGTTTTGTCGTATTGAAACTATCTGAATTTGTATTTGTAGAAAAAGCAGTCGCCAGAATATTTCGTTCTTCTTGTCGAGCTATATTATTATTATTGTTTGTTGCTTCGTCATCCGAACCAAAGAATGCATTGTAATCTTCATCGTCTTCACCACCACCTGGAGCATATCGACGGTTCGATGTTTTACCAGATTTGAAACGAGATGATGATGAAAAACTATTCGTATCTCGGTTATTTGAGAAATCTAATCAGGTAATTATTTTTTTTCTAACAATTAGAAAGCAAAGAAAAGAATCAATCGAACTTGAAAATCCTTCATTACGTGGTTGAAATCGATTATTCGAATTATTATTCATTTGTGAATCTAAAGAAATTTCTCTCTCTTATTGTCGTTCTGATGTTTAGAGATAATTACTTGATTGAAATTGATCTTGTGAATTTTTTTCTTTAACTTTTCCAATAAGATTTTGAATATGACGAAAGGTTTCATTAACTACTTGATCATTTGACCCTGTTATAACAAAATCAATCCATTGACTTTCACGACCAGGTGAAATTTTAATATTTATATTAAAATCTCGTTGAATTTGTTTAATAGTTGTACCACCTCGACCAATTAATCTCGCTACTTCACTACTATCAATTAAATATGTTCGAGATACGTTTTTGTCAAAATTATTCCGATTAAATGAATTTTGATTGTCATTATAAGAGAAACGGGAAGTATTGTAATCGTTTCGTTCGAATGATTGCGTCCTAAAGCAAAAAAAAACTATCGAAATAAATCTACGGATTTCAATTAAATTTTCAAACCATTGTTTTATATTTGGAGCTTTGTTTTCAGAGACATCATTATCCCAATCTTCTTCTCCTCGAGGAACATTTTGTCTCGAATAATTATTTGACGAAACTAATTAAATAAATTCAATTCGTATGCGATTTATTGAACTGATTTTGGTTCTAACTTACATCGACTATCTGTCATTGATACAATAGATCTTTTCGTTTTTTGTTTACAATGAATCGAACGATATCTAAAACACGCACAGATTTATCAGGAAGTCTTGATTCGAATAACGATTTGTCATTGAATATGTACGATTGTGGATTTTATTGGTTACATGGATTTGTTAAATAGAAGAGGATCGGGTAGTTGTCGCTGGTTTTTAAATTTGTACATATCTATCTATTCATCTCGTTTAGAATTGATTCAAGAAAAGATTCATTCGCTTTTCAAGGAAATATTCAAATATTTTTTTTTGTTTCAAATAGCACAAAATACAAAACAAGTGTATATAAACATCTTCTTGATTATAAATCTATTCAAATCAAAACATCGATTTTATTTTCTAATCTAACTTTAATCATTTGTTGCTGTCGGAAGAGATGTTCGTAATTTATTCGTTCGATTTCGTCCGACGAGACGTTGCCGTTGTTTTCTTACTGCATTTTCTTCGTTAGCAAGACGAATTTCTTCGAATTTCTTCATTAATGAATCGAATAATTCTTTTGATTGATCGTCTAATGCGTGATAATATTGCTTTCGTATCCAAAAACCATCGTCTGTCGAACATTCAATTTCTTTTGTCACTGGACACGTTCGTTTCGATCGATGACGTGAACAAGAATCTGATGATGACACTGATGAACTATCGTTGAGATTATCCGAACGTTTGTCGTTTTCACGAGATGCACATGTTGGTTGATGAGTGAAATCAAATGTTGGTGTACTTTGGAAATTATACGATGATTGAACAGATTGATTATCGTGATTGAAATTCGAAGGTATTGTCAAAAGAGTTTGATCAGATTGATAGGCGGGTAAATCGATAAAATACGAGTCAAACACTTGGATAGCTTGTTGATCCTCATTTCGTAAATAGTTTCTTATTGTATCAATAGCAAAATTTAAATTTTCTATTTGATAAGCTGATATTTTACATTCAGTATAGCCATTTTCATTTGCATGACGAGCGATATACATATCACGTAGATGGCATTTCGATTGAATACGTTTCTTTGTCGAACCATGTGTTCCTAAATGTTTTATCAAACAATCAGATCTATAATCACACAAAGATATTTATACCAATTATTCGCGCAACACAATCGCGTCGAATGAGAATTATCTGTTCGTATATTCCATTTGTTATCGTTTGTTCGTCAACGGAATTTTGTTTACTTTTGTACGGTTGAATTACTACGTCGAGAATATCGTTAATGAAGGCAATTATTTGTAGTGCAGCATCGACCAGATTTTCACGGCCATGACCGGTAATTGAAAGTTCATGTTGTGATTGTGCATCGCCAAATTTCGGTAATCGAAAAGGCTAGACGAGAAACTTTTGTTTATTTTCATTCAAACAAAAAAAAACAAACTTGCTCCTACATTCATCACGGTCACATTTAAACGTTGTTGAAGAGAACCAGTAAAAGAATTCCAATTTTCTATTTTAGATTTATAAACAGATAAAAATATCATCATTCAATTATTAGAATAGTTTTTTACTTTTAAGAATTTCTTGGCCTTGACTGGTTATCAAAATGATAAATTTATGTTCAGGTTCTAGTGCAAGTGGAATGTATTTATATGATTCATCATGTTTTTCTTCTGATTTTTCAGTATGATCATCAACTTCACTATTGGCCTGTGTTGACGATCGATTTGTTCGTTTGAATATACGATTGAGAATATCGATAAGACATGTTCGTACATTAGCTTCAGTACCAATTAATTTAAATGAAAATTTTGATGAAGTTCGATCTATTGGCTAAAAGAAATTAATATTTATTTCGGATAGAAATGAAACTATCTACCAAAAGATTGACATCGAACGTTTTTTCAATCGTCTGTAAATCGAATAATTTTCTCTTTTGTCGATGATCAATTAAAAATCGAACGATGCACAACTTTGAATCGGATATTTGGTAGTTTTCATATTTTTTCATGAGTTTATCTCGATCATCTTGTTCAGTTGAATAACGAATATCTTGTGGCATTTTAAATTGGCGTGTTGTTGTATTTTCGACTTCATTAGACTTATCGGTTGATAATGATTCTGGGTGTTCTTGATCACTCATTTTCAAAGTCGAATCGAATGTTAATATAACTATCGAAAATTTACCCAAAATAAGAAAAGAGATATATACTTTTTCTCATAGATGTCACCGTTTTGTATAAATTCATTAAACTATTATGACTAAACAATTAACTTAAATATACACAACAATTGACAATGTCAAGAGTAAATGTGTTTTTAATTATAGTGATCTATTATAATATTATGATTCAGTTCATTATGACAGACTGATAAACACTCGCTATATGAACATTAGACGTAGGATTTTTTCTCAATATGAAAGCTCTCACAAACATAATTATAAATCTGTGCGTGTGTCTGCTTAATATCGTTGATTTGTTCATATCGAATAAATATAAACTTGTCCTCTTGTGTCATCATTATCGACTCGTTTATTTATTTCTCATCCGTCCCATAACGCGAAGTTTTTTTCACAAATGAGAAATCTTTCATTTATTCATTTACGCCTATTTATTATATATTGGCCTTGTTGTGTGTCTATTGAGAATCGATATCCGGCGGCAGACAAAAAAAACACACACACAAGAAGAAAACAGAGAAAACTGTCAGAATATAAATTACTTCTGTCATAACGCGTCTTAGTTGAGATCATATTTATGTTATACGGACACATCTCTTGAAAGGATTCAATAGATGTCGCATGTATTCATAGTCTTTTGTACGTAGTTTCATAATTAAAAATCCATTTCATGCATTTTTTATCGAATTATTATGTCGATATGCTTCGGTTAATTTTTGTGTTAATTGAATTTTAATAAAAAAGTTTCTACAAAATTATCGTGTTGTTGTTGACGAACATTGGCGTAATGCTCAAGATGGCGACTTGTACCGACGTACGTACATCCATCTAAACCAACCAATTTACTACTATGCTTTCTGCAATAATAACTCGGGATGTATACTATGAAAGTAAAACGAAGAACGAGAGAAGAAAATGTAGAACACTAAAAAAAGAAGAAATCATAGGAGGGAGAGTAATAAAATATGTATACTGAACTAAATCAATCAGATGAACATAAATATACAGAAAAAGAGAAATGCTAAATGACCTTTTTCAGATTGCCGATTCACCATCAAACAGCGGTATCGATATATACACACACATATATATCAAACACGGCAACAACTGTACAATTGACCTCACTACGAATTCTGATTGATTTGTTATTATTGTGAAGATTGAAAGTTCACAACAGCTCAAAAATATATCACAAACAGACCAGATTTAATCGTGAACTGAATTCACTATTATTTCGTTTCCATTTTCCAACGAAATTTCGGTGCATTCAAGTCGCTGTACGTTTGTTTACCTTCGAAATTGATCTTTGTACTTTTCTTGGATTCATTATGTAAATAATATGTTGTCATCGTAAACAGTATTCAAAATCATTGCATCAGCTATTCGTCTGCAATATTATTTATATACAATTACGCAGACTCACCTGTTAGCATAAGAGGTGTGTCAAAGAAATTATTATTGATCTATCTATTCGATATGTCTCCAGATCAAATGAGTGATTCGTACGAATTCTTTTTTGAATGAATTCGAATTCTAAAATGATTTGTTGTCGATTTTAGTTATGATACTGAACCGAAAGGCGATACCAATCTAGATTTAGATTCGGATGATGATGAAATGTTGGACTCGTCTTCAAATCTAAAAACTGATACCACACGACGGTACAGGTTTTTTTTTTGTTTTTCTTATTTCTATTAATTTTATTCGATTTCTAGAATGAGTCACAGTGAAATCGAACGTCGACGTCGAGAGAAAATGAATCGTTATATCGACGAAATTGCTCAATTACTGCCTATTGATGCAGCTAAAAAACTTGATAAGCTCACTGTCTTACGAGTTGCTGTTGATACTGTTAAACATCTGAAAGGTAACAAAAGAAAAACAAAGTTTCATGTAAACAAAACATGCTTGATTTCGACTCGTTTTTCAGGCACATCGTCTCGATTGTCAACAAGTGGTTTCGGCAAACAAGTCTATCTAAATGATAGCGAACTGCTCGAATTAACTCTCGCAACATTAGCTGAAATGGATCGATACTTTTTTCTTATTATCGAATGTCAAAAAGGTCGTATTTGTTACGCATCAAGTTCTGTCGAAACTATTCTTGGCTATAAACCTGTACATTGATCAATCAAATATTCATTCTTTACATTTCCTCGTTTTTTTTCTTTTTCTTCTTTTTAGCCAGAAATATGTGCACAATCGATATTTGATATTATCTATACATGTGATATTGAAATAGTAAAACAACAATTAGTTTGCGAGAAAAAGCCTCCTTCTCCTTCTTCAACAGCAACGGCGAGTCATGATGAATCCTCAAACGACACAAAAGGTATATTGATTGAAGACAACAAATTAATTTCTTTTCATTCATAGGTATTCCTGCGTTTGCAGCGAACAAACAAAACTGTTTAGAAATAGGCAATCGTCGAACATTTTCATGTCGTTTAATTTCACGACAGAAACGAACCAATCAAACAACAACAACTTCATTAGGTAACAACAGGCAGAGGCACACTTCGATTAACTTGTTGTTTTCTTTTTCGTTCGCTTTTTTTTCAAGAGAATTACTTAACTATTGATTTCGTCGGTTATATTAAACATTACGCTTTGACAAACGACAATCAAAGTGAAATTAAACTTCAATCTGATCGACGAACATCAAGTATCAATCCATTGACTCCAACCGATGTTCTCAATGCCATCGGAACGAGTCCAACATCATGCTTAGTTGCAATGGGTTGTCTAGCAAAATCGAATTCAATCGAAGAAAATTCATCAAGTATCGATCGAATGTTTTTATGTAAATTAAATCCCGATGGACAATTTACTTATTTTGATCAAATGTAAGTTGACCTTGAATTTGCTTTTTTTTTCTCTCATGGTCTCCGTTCGTCTGAAATGATTTCAAAAGTTGAAGAATGTTTTTTTTTCGACGAAGGAAAAAATGATGATGATGATGACGTTCGTTCGGTATTTTTTCTTCTCCTCAAAGTACATAAATTAGTCTCCCTATCAGTTTACTATCTACCTGTTGGTTTAGTGACTCAGTTTGACACATATTAACACATCGTTTCTAAAGGACATTTTTCTACTTCTACGGCAATAAATACTATATGCATATTCAATGTGTCACTGTATATAGATACGAAGCTACTTTCTTTTTCTTCTTTCGATTGGATACACGAATCTGAACTCGAATGTACTTAAGTATATGTATTTATCGATAAACATAAATTACATCTCTCTTTTTCTCTCTCTGCGTTCCTAGAAAATTTCTTTTCGAATCGAAAACGAAATCAAACTGTCTGTTGATCGATTAATAATGGATGTTATTTTTTTCTTCTTCTTCTTCTTCATATTTCATCTACAATCATATTAATACTAGATAGTCGTGCGTGTGGTGCAGAGTGAATAAAATACGAATATTTTTCGTATTCTTTTTCCATTTGTTCTCTTATCAGTAATCAAGAACGAAAAAAAAAAGGTGATTGTACTTGATATAATTCACTTGAATAAATTACTGTTGGTAATAAAAAAAAACGAGCGTGCAGCTCCCCTCCCTCGATCGAATAGATAAAAACAAGAGATTGAAATTTATTGAAGAATATATTTTTCTTTCGATTTTTATTTGTTAAAAATCAATCTTGACATTTCCTTACGAAAATATGCGTTGTATCGAATTTTTTGACGATAAGCTGATATAGAAAATCAGAACAGGGTCAGACATTGCCCTATTTAGTTTATTTCGAATTCTTTTTCTGTTTAGATGTTATTCACTTCTGGGATATCTTTCGCAAGATTTAATTGGAATGAATCTAAAAGATTTTATTCATGAAGATGATCGAGCAAAAGTTATTGAAACATGGACTCGAGGTAAAATGCCAGGACATGATTTGAGTTTTTGTTTTTGTTTATTTTGTATCTGTAAATTAGTTTGTCGTGATCGTCAGATAGTAACGAGTGGAAGTTATCGGTTTCGTACGAAAGATAATACTTATATTGTTCTGCAAACAATTTTCGAACCATTTATTAATCCGTGGAATGATGAATTGGAAATCATTGTTGCGAGAAATAAAACAAAGTAAAAAGAAATCTTGAAAATTTGGAAATTATTATTTCTTTTCTTTTAGAATGAAACCACAACGAGTATCTTCATCAGTCACCACTAGTAAACAGAACTTTATCAGATAAATTTATTGAAATTTATTTATCTGTAGAACACGACAATTCGAAAAATGCAGACGTCGGCATATCATCTGGGTCTGTAAATTCAGCTGAATTTATTCGTCAACTATTACCTTAGATAAACAAAATTAGTCTATCAATGTATTCAATATCGTAATCTATAATCCCTCTTGCAGAATAAGTTAATAATCAACATGTTTTCATTGTGTTGAGCTTTTTTCTGCACCGGTGCTCTGTCATGAAACAAAGAATAGTGTTTTCTTCTTATTATTATTCTGTGTTTATGTAAAATATCTACAATTGTGTGGTGATAAACAAAGGAACAGACCCCTTTCTCTCTCTCTCCTTCTTCTTGTATTTTTCTTTCTCTCTTCATTCAAACATGTTATTCGATTATCAGTGTTTTTGTTTGTACGAAACAAAATGGAACAAAACAGTGATAATACAACAAAAACAAACAGAAAAATTTCTTGTCTTTATTCGAATTAATTGATATGAAATACTTTTTTTATTCTATATTTATTTTAGACAGAAAAAAGATAACATACATACATACAGTTTAAACTGTCGATGTCCAATTTATTGTTCTTATTATCATCATTATCGATTTGTTGAACTACTATTTTTCCTTTCTATTTTCTCTTGATTCATCGATTAATGATCATGTGTCTGAATAATTCAACATTATAATATTATTAATTTAATTAACTAATTGACGAAGAAGAAAAAAAAAGAGAAAAACTAATAATCTTTAACGTCCAGTGTTCTTTCGTTTTTCTCGATTGATATTCTTGTAGTTATTCTGTTTCTTTTCTTTGTTTTTTTCTGTTTTTGAAAAAAGTCCACCAATTGATTTTTGTTCAATATTTTGTCAATGACGAGTTTAACTGAACAGATATCAATTAATGAAATTAATCATAACTCAAACGAATATGAGTTAGATAGTGAACAAACGTAAGATGAAAATAATTTTTTGATTTATTTTAAATTTTATCTTTTCCAGAACATTTGATAACAATCAAGATAATGTTGAAGAAACAACGAAAATTAATGGATTTAATTCAACCGATGCTTTAAATAATCATAGTCCGACATTAGTCAATTCTGATAATCAACAAGAAAAAGAGGTGAAAGAATCATCAATAGTACATCATGATCATGATGAAAATCATGAAAATCGTCCAAGAAAATTATTTAATTCCAAAACAAAATATTCATCAATGCCATATCAACGATCAGCTTTTTATTTAAACGAACATTACTATGATTCAGTACCGTATTTTTACTATCAACAACAAACATTGTCAGCAGGAATCGAAAAACCAACGCCATTAATGTTCATTTCGACTCAATCATCATCATCATCATTATCACCACCACATGATAATTCAATATCAGTTTCACCACTAAATTTGCCGCCACGTTTGAGACAAACATCAACGAATGAGAATGATTCGAATTCACAGACTACTGCGACTACTACTTCTCAAACAACGACAAGTAGTACGACGACACCTTCAACACAGACAAATGGTCGTCGACATCGAAGTATACTCCCACGTATAAATAACAGTTTTTTGCCACACCCACCGCCTCTTATGGCGACACCACCCGGTGTTCTCTATCCATATCCACCTGCCGTCCATCCACCAGGTCATATTGCCTACAATATTCGATCGCCCGAAGAACTTGAAATGCTTGCTTTACAACAACAAATGTTCAATTATCCACCAGGAACAATGCTATGGCCAGCACAAGGTCATCCTGCGTTTTCACCATATTCAATTCCTGGTATGATACCTCCTCCACCACCACCACCATCTGCATTTTTCGAAAATCATTCCTCATTACCTCAACAACAAGCAAATTCTTTTCTAAATCCTGACGCAGCCGAATGGGTCCCACCATCAACTGGAAATTGTTCACCATCCAATGATCAAATATTAATCGACGATGAAATCAATTTTCCACCATTGAATAGCACAACAACAACAAATAATAATAATCATATCAATAATAAAGATTTGTCAGAAGAAAATCTTGAACAAGAACATATTGATAATCATTCATCGGAATTAAATTCTACAAATCATGAGGATAAATCAACAATATCAATAGATAATTCGAATAATCAATTACCAAATATATCAACATCTTCTAGTCAAGATGATAATCCTATCAAACCATTATCATCATCTCCAGTCAAAATAACACCACTCAATTATTCAACGATTATTTCTCAAACATCAGAAAGTAATAAATTAAATAAAACAAATTCGACTAATTCAACACAACAAACTCGAACAATAACCAAACAACAAACGCCACAAAAACCACAAGTCAATTCTCGTCGACGTCAACCAATGACTACTAATCGTATGCAAACACGAAATCTTCTTACATCTGATTTAAGTTCATCTCTGAAACAGCAATCATCGGAATTAACCGACGATTGGATCGAAGTTAAATCGAAAAAAACGAAAAAATTCGATCGTAATATCAATGAGACTTCAATCGAAAAACTTCCTTCCGATGAACAAATTGTAAAATCTTCATCACCATTATTATCACAAACATCGACTAGTGAAAATACGTCGCCAGCAACATTTACATCTGAAGATGATCTCGATGAAAAAGATAATCATCAAATGGCAAACAAAACGAATACATCCACTGATTTCAATCGAAATCTTATCGATAATATACATCGAAAACTTGATAATCATGAACGATTATTAATTCTTATGAGAGGTTGTCCAGGTAAATATTCATTCAATTTTATTTCAATGAAATCTCCTTGAATTTTATTAAATAGGCTCAGGAAAATCAACATTAGCTAAGTGCGTACTTTAAAAAAAATCTTCTTAGAAAAGAATTTTTCCTTTTGTTTTTCTAATAATTAGATCACTGAATACTGGTTATAATGGTGTCATTCTTTCTGCCGATGATTATTTTACAGATACAATTCTCAATACCTATGCATTCGATGCAACTAGACTCGATGAAGCACATCGACATGTTCGTCAACGAAGTTAGAACACAAAAGAATTTTGTTTTTGTAAATATTTTGTTTCGGTTTTTCTTAGCATTGGATGCATTCAAACGAAATGTATCACCGGTTATCATCGATAATACGAATACACAAGCATGGGAAATGAAACCATATGTAGCAATGGTAAATGAATTCGAATGAAAATTCTGTAATTATTATTTTGTTTTTGAATCGATCTTCTAGGGTAAAGAAGCTGATTATGAAATACTTCTTGTTGAACCTCAAACACCATGGCGTTACAAAGCTCGAGAATTATTCAAGTAAAATCTTTTTTTTTTAAATTCTAATTGGACTTTGTTTTTGTTCTTTAGACGAAACACACATAATCTACCAATCCGACGTATTAAAGATATGTTAACACGTTTCGAACATAATCTAACTATTGAAAATCTTCTTAATGAAATCTCTTCAAGGAAAAAATCTGACACATTCTCGTCGTCAAATCAGCCGAATCATTGTTCATCAAATCAAGATACTCCTGATTCGAATCTTATCTCAAAAAAATCCTACGATACTATCGATGATTCAGCGATTGCCAATGATGTTCGTCTCTGCATTAACGATATGATTCTTTTTCTAACATCGAATTTCTATCAAACAACACGTTCAACATCATCACCAACATCGTTATCCGTTTCATTTCATGATCTTTCATTAATATCAACAACACCGACATCAATACCAACAACTCCGACAACACCACATGCACGTTTTCCACGAACATTTACACGATTTCCATCGACAAATCAGGAACATTCATTAACCGCCGATCAACTCTTACGTTTGCCTAGTTCGGCATTTACACGTCCCATTGAAATCAATAGTTTAACACCACCATTATCCGTACAATCGAGTTTTATTGAGAAAAAACGAAAGAAAAATAAAAACAAACAACAAACCAATGATTTTCTGTTGAACGTAAACAACAACAACAACAATGAACAAGTTTCTATCATCGAACGATATTCACAGCAAATTTTCAATGTTATTCTTCCCGAAGAAGATTGCTCAGAATTTTTAGTTATCGATGAACAAGATACAAATCAATCGAACGATTCAATCTGCCAAAATCATGAATTTTGGTAAACAAAAAAAAAAAGAAAGAATTTCTTCGCTATATATCACATGATCTATATTCAATTTTTCTTCTTTTGTTTTCATCTTTTCTTCGTCTACATACCATGCGTATGCATATATACATATACACTATTTATTTTCTCTTCCAGTCTAGTAAATACAGAAAAGAGTGTTGTCTTAGTCATACTACTAGAATCATGGAAAGTACGTTAAAGAAAATGTACAGAACTACAATGAGGTGAATAATAAAACAGTGCGAGAGAAAAAACAACAACAACAACAACTAGATACGAAATTATATTATTCGAATGACTAAATTCGTTTGTTTTCTTTTTCTCTATAGTAATTATTCATCGCCCGTATCTCATTCTCCAAAGCAAACTTCATCTCCAAAACCATCTAATCTATTAAATATTCTTCATAATGAATTACTCAAACCATCGGTATCGATTAAACATCAGAGTATTCAATGTTCATTCGATGATCTTCAGAATTCATTGAATGAAAACGATATCATCTTAATTGGACATCCACCAACAAAAGAAATCAGCCAACGAATATTACCAATTCGATCTGGTTTCAACGAATGCGGAATACAAGTTGATTTCAATGAGAATAATCTCGAACTATTAATAAATATTTATTCAAGTCGAGTATCGAACGAATTAATTGAACAATTCTATGAAATTTGTCATTTCGATTATTCATGGACATGTGAACAAATCGATGAACATCTTCGAAATCATTCTCAACAGCAAACAATTCCAACACTTCGACAATTAACTTTAAATAAACTTAATCAATGGAATGAAGAAATCAAATCAATAAATCCATCATTTAACACAAATTCAATGAATGATCTACTCGAAGATATTAACAATGATGAAACATTCGAAAGTCTCAATGCAAATCAAATAACTCTACCTTGGTCGATATTTGATTCACTAGAAGATACCTACGGTGAACTACCAAATAAATCATCATTGATGTCGAATAATCATGGATTAGTATTGACATGTGATGATGAACTCATGAGAAATATGTATCAAGCTTTACAAAGATGTCTAGTACATAAACCGGTGATAAAAAAAGAAAACTCACGAAAACAACCAACGAAAAATCTTGTTGATAATCAAAAATGGAAATCAACAACGAAAAACGAACAATCATCAAGTTCGATTCCATCATTTCGACAAATTATGGATGAAGAACAACACGCCATGAAATGTCAAAAATCCAAACAAGTATTCGAATAAATTCGATCGTTTTCATAGAACATTCGTTTTCTTTTGCTTCAGAAACAACAACTTGACTATGCAAGTGAACATAAATTCAAAGAACTTGAACGTCATTTTCCTTTGATCGATGGCGAACTTCTCTTGGATATTTTTCGTGAAAACGAATACGATTACGATATAACCTACGTATGTCTTTCGACAATGTTCGATGAACATGTTTCGATACCAATTCGACCGAAATTTTCTTCCCCATCGACGCCTTCAATCGAAAGAAACCCCGTCGAACCAATCGTCGAATCCTACGAAGATCTTCGTTGTGATGCTCTTCGACATGCTCAAAAACGCAAAGAATTCTATGCCAAAGCTCAACAAGCCAATCGTCATGGTATGTCCGGTGTAGCATCGTTTTATATTCATCGTGCTTGTGAAGAAACACAATTGATGAAAGATGCAAATCGATCAGCTTACGAACGTCTATCACAATGGCGATTGAAACAATTCAGTCAAACGCAACAACTCGATCTTCATGGTTTACATTCCGACGAAGCTTTACATTTATTCAAACAAATCGAACGAGAATTCAATGTGAAAACACGACGAACGACATTGAAATCAATGGAAATCATAACTGGTTATGGAAAGAATTCGGTTTACGGTGGTAGTCATGGCAAAATACGTTCGATGATTGTGACGTATTTACAACAGCGAAATTATAAGTATTTTTTTTGTTTTCTTTATTCAACGAAATGAAAAATCATTTTCTAGATATTCCGAGCCAAACAGAGGTGTTATTCTCTTGCAATTATAAACATCATTATATCGACAAGTATATATCTCGAAAGCTAAAAATCAAGTTATACATTATTTCTCAATTTTTTGATTTTTGTTCATTGCCTCTGTATCGGTGTGCGTGTGTGTGTGCGTGTGCAATGTAGTTAGTACATGGTGATGTTCGGTTATTTTCACAGTAGATATTATATAGATTAATTTCATCATTTGGTTGGTGTTTTTTCTAGCTCCAGTCTTTCACTAGTGTGCTTTTTTTTCTTCTTTCGTTTCATTGTTACACTCACATATATACACTCAGAAATCATGTGTTCTTGCCTAGTATTTGCAGTTTCTTTTCTCTCTTCAATTCTATGTGTTCATGTAGCAATAAAATATCAACAACGAATCGACGATTTTTTTTTGTTGCTTCATAATACGATGTTTGGTTTGTTTTTTTTTCTTCATGATGTTAAATCTCAATTAGTCTCTATCATTTTTCGTTTGATTCACCGTGTGATTTATCATTAGTCTTTGTATTAAACATTTTTCCGGTTGTTCTTTCTGTTTTTTTTCCTGTTTATAACTTAAGATTATTTTTGAGTTTCGTTTGATTATCTCAGGAAGAAGCGTGCATTCATTAGAAAACAAAAAAACCAAGGCAAATTTGAACATATATTTACAACGACCGAACTAGGTTTCATTTTGGTGCTAATCTATTATAGACAATCTTGTTGCTTTATCTTCAACGGAACTAATAATCAGAAAACAACGCTTCTTTCGAGCTAAATAACTATCAACATTTTGTTCTTTCGTTTGTTTACCTTTTTGCTTAGTACATGTGTGATGATTGTGCACCCCGTCCATGTTTAGAGTCATAAAACTAATGTGTGTACTTCGATTTCGAAAGGGTCAATGACAGTCGCTTGCGTCTATGCAGCAGTGCTATCTGTAGACCTGCATTATTATTATTATTATATGTTATCCTCTGCTAAGATTGAACCTTGCATGTGTGCGTGTTTGTGTGTGTTTATCTTCAGTTATTTTTTTAGTGAAAAAAATATATAGAATCCTTTTCTTTTCTTCGTTTTTTTGATGTCTTTTTCTGTGCACGTTTGTTGAGAGTTTTCTTCTTCGTCTTTTCTTTCGAGTGTATACGTGTTTTCAATTTTTTTTCTTCTCTTTGTTTGTGTAGAAAAAAAAACGAAACAGAAAAATATCAGAAATAAAAGAAAGTCTTAGGCAAATCTAGATCGTTTTCGTGTTTCATAGCAACGAGAAATAAATAAACATAGAAAAAAAAACAAATTTCTTGTTTTCTTTTTTTAATCTTCTTATTTCTCATTGGAATATGTCAGTTAACAGTTTGCAGATATAATACATAATTATATGATTATTTCAAAAAATGAATCTTGCAGCGAAACGAATTATGAAAGAATTCAAAGATTTCATCCCGAATGATTTGGTAAGAATGTTTTTCTTTCAAAAGTTTTTTTTTCTAAACTATTAATGTATTTCATTATTAGAATGGAATTAGCTTGAAAATGCCCGAAGGTGAATTAACGCAGAGTACAACAAATACATTGGTACAAGCGAATAAAAAAGAAATTTTCTTAAGTGGATCAATTGTAGGTCCACCGGACACACCTTATGCCGGTGCGACATTTGATCTTGATATTATTGTTGTGGGTAATTTAATTAAATAACGAAAAGTATATAGTTTATGTATTGTTATTATTCATGTCTAGATACATATCCATTTAATCCACCGAAAGTTCGATTTACAACGAAGATTTGGCATCCAAATGTAAGTTCAGTGACCGGTGCAATTTGTTTGGATATTCTTAAAGATCAATGGTAAACAAATGATGAATGATTTTTTTTTGTTGTTGACGAATTTAATTCGTACTCGATAAAATAGGGCAGCAGCTATGACACTTCAAACGGTACTACTAAGTATACAAGCATTGCTTGCAACACCAGAGCCAGATGATCCACAAGATGCTGGTAATGATCATTTGTTTTGCAAAGATTTATCTCATACACTATTATTATTATTGTAGTTGTTGCTAATCAATACAAAAAAGATCGAAAAATATTCGATAAAACAGCTCGACATTGGGCGAATGTTTATGCCAATGGTAAAAGAATTCTGTCTTCGATTCGTATCAAATCTTTTCTTTTAGGGCCAAATGCTGAACCTGAATGTGATGTAGCTGTAGCCAATCTTGTTGACATGGGCTTTTCTCCAGTAATTTTTTTTTTGAAAAATAAATTCTCAAGACAAAAGATATACTTTGATTATTCTCAGGAAAATGCACGTTCAGCTCTATCGACAGTGCATTGGAATGCAGGCGATGCTCTCGAAAGTTTGTGCAAGAATTAATCACAGCCAAGTTCAAGACTTCGTTTAGTCGATGTATTTTATTTTATTTTTTGTTCGAATGAAAGATTGTAGAATAGTGTTTGTTTTCTTATATTGATTAAATCGAAAATATGCTCAAAAACAACGAACTTATCTCTTTTCTTTCCACAAAATCTCAAGTATAATTCTCAGCTTGTCTTGTATTCATTCTAGAAGAAATGGTTCGCCTATGTACGACTCCGTTTTGGGTACGTGTACTTTTAGAAAACATATTCCGATCGATTTTGTTTTTCTTTTCAATTTATTTTCATTCGACAGGATCAAAATATAACATATGCTCGGTATCCATATCTAACCGAATGTTTTCGTGATACAGCTCTACAATGGTTTCCACTGGGCATATTTTGGTTGATTTTTCCGTTGTGGATTCGGATGTTACATCAACGAAAAACGCAACCACGACCGTTACCATTTTCGGTTTTGCTTATCTTTAAAGTGGTAATAGAATCTGTTGAAGAATTTTGAGGAGATAAATTGATACGAAAAGAATATTTTTTTTACTACTGTTCGTCTAGATTCTTACCGTCCTATTTTTAATCGTGCAAATCGTTCGAATAGTTAATTATTATTTTCCAACAACAGACCATAGATCTCTATCGAATTTAATCAGTCCAGCTTTGCATATCGTAACTCTATTAGTAATTCTGTGGCTTATGAACTATGATCGGCAAAAGGGCATGTTTTGCTCAGGTCTATTATTCAATTTTTGGTTATTAGTATCATTAACTATCGTACCGGATATAATCGATTACACACTTGAATATAAACAAGGAGTAAATGAAAATGATTTGAAAATTTTTTTTATCTTATTGATTGAATTTTTGTAGAATGAATCTCTTCGTAATTTTAAAGAAATCATTCGTTCATCGTTTCATTTTATTTTTGCTTTCGGCTGTTTTATTCTAAATTGTTTCGCCGAAAAATATCAGGCTCCCGGATCAGCTGAGGGTGAACCGGTAAACACACAATATATTTTATCAAATTAATGTCGTTTCTTTCTTTCCTTTTTGTTTTATTTAAGCAAATTGTGCCCGAATTACGTTGCAGTTTTCCATCGCGTTTAACATTTTCTTGGGTAACACCATTGATTCTTCGAGGATTTAGAAATCCTCTGACTGAAGACGATTGTTGGCAATTGGAAATCTCCGAACGAGCTATTAATGTTGTTGCACGAGTACAAGCATGTTTTCAAGGGTACGGAGACTATTTCATCATAAATTTTGTATCGAACTATTTGATATTTAAAGATCATTTAAACAAGCGAAATCAATTGCCTATAAAGTCAGTCGACCATTCGATAAACATGCAAAAGCTGCAACAAAGAAACTAAGTGAAGACGAAAGTCAAGATCTTGTAAGTGTTATTATAAATTTTGATTTTCTTGAAAATATTATTTCTTAATTTTCGATTTAGTTAAATGAAATTGTAAGTAAATACGTAGAACACGGATTTAATTACTAATATACCGATTTTCATTAGCCTTCAGTCAATATAAAAAAATCTCATCAACCGATTGTTTTTTGGCAAGCTCTCTTTCGTGCATACAGTGGCAAACTTATAGCTGGTGGTTTGATGAAACTCATTTATGACATATTACAATTTAGTAGTCCAATGATTCTCAAGTAAACGTTCGAATTATTATTTTTTTCTATTGCACCTTTCGATTGATCGAATTTTTTAGGCAAATTCTTAATTTTCTAAGTAATCCAAATCAACCGAGATGGTTAGGTATATTCTATGCTGTTGTCATGGGTGCAGTTGTATTTTGTCAAACATTATTTTTGCAATCTTATTTTCATCGACAATATATTGTTGGTCTTCGATTTCGTTCAGCTATAACTGGACTTATCTATCGAAAAGTAAATTTTTGTTTTTTTTTTTGAAAATGTATTACGAATGTTTATCTAGAGTTTGAAACTATCGAATTCAGCTAAACAAGGAACAACAACTGGAGAGATTGTTAATTTGGTAACAAAACCTACAGAACAAACGCAAAAGAACTAATTCTCAATTTAGATGTCGATCGATGCTGCACGATTCGGCGAATTAACTTCGTATATTCACGTTCTATGGTCTGGTAAGTTATACCCAATCGTTGGAACTATTAAACTATTTTGTTCATAGGACCATTTCAAATAATACTTTCACTCGTTTTACTCTACCGTCAAATGCAATTAGCTATCATCCCAGGTGTTATTCTTTTATTGCTTTTAATTCCTCTGAATGCATACGTTCAAAAGATTCAAAAGAAACTTGTTGTATGTTTAAAAAAAATAGTTTTGATTTAATACCAAAAATAAAAACACACGTTTAGACAAAACAAATGAAATTGAAAGATGAACGAATTAAAATGATGAATGAAATTTTGAATGGTATCAAAGTTTTGAAATTATATGCTTGGGAAAATGCATTTATTCGTCGAGTGAATGAGATACGTGAAAAAGAATTGTCTTGTATTCGTAAAAAAGCGGTTATCAATGCAATATCAAGTGCTATATGGACATTTTCACCGATTCTCGTAGGATTGAATTCATGTTTGTTTTTGAAATGATTTCGTTTGGTTAAGGTTTGCATAACAACATTTGCCACCTATGTTTTATCATCGAATGAAAATGTTTTAACAGCTGAAAAAGCGTTCGTTGCATTGGCATTATTTAATTTACTTCGATTTCCACTCGTTGTCTTTCCGAGTATTATCAATAGCATTGTTGAAGTAGATTTGAAGATGAAAATAGTAAATAACACGTCTAGTTTTCGAATATCTAGGCAAACGTTTCGAATAAACGTATACAAACATTTTTAAACAACGACGAAATCGATGAAAATGCTGTGCATCGAAGTTCAACGAGTGCCGATGGATATATGATTAAAATTGTCAATGGTTCGTTTCGATGGTCGAATTCAGAAGATGATCCCATGATCTTAAAAAAGTTTGACAGAAGAAAATCATCAAAAACATTGCATGTTCATTTTTTTTCCTTCATTTAGTATAAATCTTCAAATACATCAAGGTACTCTTGTAGCAATTGTTGGAACAGTAGGATCTGGTAAAAGTAGTATATTATCTGCTTTACTTGGAGAAATGAATAAAATTACTGGTGAGATTAGTGTATGCGGACATATTGCTTATGTTCCGCAAACCTCATGGATTTTAAATGCAACGCTAAAAGAAAACATTCTTTTTGGAAAAGAATTCAATCAAGTTTTATATGAACGAGTTATTGAAGCGTGTGCATTGAAACCTGATTTCGGTAATTAAACGAAATGATTTCATTTAGAAATTTAAATGTTTTTCTTCGTAGATATCTTACCACAAGGAGATCGGACAGAAATAGGAGAAAAAGTAACTGAGAAAAAAACAATGACTATAATATCCAAATTCGATTTTCTTTTGCTAGGGTATTAATCTTTCTGGTGGACAAAGACAACGTGTATCTCTGGCACGAGCTTTATACAGTGAAGCAGATATTTATCTTTTCGATGATCCACTATCAGCTGTTGATGCACATGTTGGTGCTCATATATTTAAACATGCTATCGGTCCAAAAGGTTTATTAAAAGATAAAGTATTGAAAATAAATTTCTTTCAAAACATAACTAAAATTCTCACGCGCAAAAACTCTTGTTTAGACTCGTCTTTTAGTTACACATGGCATTTCACATCTACATAAATGTAGTGAAATCGTTGTTGTTTCACGCGGTGAAATTCTTGATCATGGACCATACAATGATTTAATGACAAAAAGTAAAATCTTACGTGATCTGGTTTATTCCATAGCTACAGAAGAATCTCAACGAAAATCCAGTGATGCCAGTAGAAAGAAATTGTTTTTCAATGATTCGTTAAGTTCTATTTCTGTTTTTATTTAGCTGAACCTCGAACTCCAGGTTCACCACCAGCAGATATCATTGATAATGTTCTAAAAGTTGCTGAAAATGACAGTCAACATGATACAACTAAACCAGTAACCGTCGAAATAACACCGAGTGAAGTCAAAGAAAAACTTATACAAAAAGAAACCATGGAAACGGGTTCGGTACGTTGAAAATTTCCATCATTCTTGCTTTTTCATTCAAATAATTTAGGTTAAATTGGATATATTTTTAATTTATCTTCGTGCATGTACAATACCGATGATAGTCACCACTGTATGCTTATTCTCTCTAACAGCATTATCTGCGTTAAGTACGAATGTTTGGTTATCCCGTTGGACAGATCAATCGAAAAAAGGCACGATATCAATGAATCAAACATCATCATCGATAGATAGAATGCATGGTTTAACAGTTTATTCAATCTTAGGATGTTGTCAAGGTACGCATATGAATTCAATGTTTTCCGTTTCATCATTCGATAAAAATCATCAATGAAAACTTCTGATAAACATGCTCACTTATTCTAGTTGTCTTCGAGTTCATAGGCACATTGATAATGCTCGAAAGCAGTAGATGTGCATCACGTACATTGTTTCAAAGATTTCTCTTCCATTTACTCCGGTTTCCTTTATCGTTCTTTGAACGAACACCATTTGGTCAGATATTAAATCGTTGTTCAAATGATTTCGATATGATCGATAATAATTTGATGTTTACATTACGTTCGACATTCAATGCTCTCATAGGATTTCTTATTTGTGTGTTATTGATTGCTTATTTTCTACGAGAAACAATTCCAATTATGATATTGATTTTTCTTCCATTTATTTTTCTTGAGGTTAATACGCATACAAAAAAAAAGCCAGCAAACACATTTAACACTTGTTTTTTTTTGTTCTTTCGCTGCTATTTTCGCACTCATATTGATTATTAATAATTGCATTTAGATTTGAATTTCGTGTGTTAATTTATAGTTTGTTTTTTTCTTTTTTCATTAAGGATTTGCTGGATTTGCTATGCAATTGTTTGTCTACCTTGCCGGTTATGCTGCTAGTAGAAAATTACATAGTTTAATTCTATCGGGCGTTTTCCATGCACCTATGGCTTTCTTTGATACAACACCCATTGGCCGAATAATCAATCGCTTTGCTAAAGATATTGAATCGGTTGATTCATCATTGCCACAATCATTTTCATCGTCACTTAGCACATCCATATCGATATTGATAACTATCATTGTGCTTCTCTATGGATCGTGGATGGCGATATTTGCCCTAATACCGCTCGCTATTATTTTTGCTTTTATTCAGGTAGATCACTCGATGAAATGCAATCGATTGAGTTCTTTTTTTTTGTTCTATTTTCTAGCGTGTTTATGTTGCATCATCGAGACAACTTCGACGTCTCGATTCAACAACACGTAGTCCAGTTTATTCGAATTTTGGCGAAACAGTTCAAGGTTTAAGTTCAATTCGTGCCTACAATGTTCAACAACGTTTCATCGATATATCCGATCGATTATTAGATCGTAATCAATCCTGTTATTACGCCAGTTGTGTTGCTAATCGGTTTGTTTCAATAAAAATTTTTTATTATTATTCACAACTGTTCTCTTGTTTAGATGGCTCGCTGTTCGTTTGGAAGCAATTGTTAATGCTTTAACATTTTTTACGGCATTATTCGCTGTTTTAATGCGTGATCGTTTAACTGCTGGTATTGCTGGTTTAACAATAACCTATGCCATGCAAATAGGGCAATCATTGAACTGGCTAGTACGTATGACAAGTGATATCGAAACGAATGTTGTCAGTGTTGAACGTATTCATGAGTATGCACAATTGAAATCTGAAGCTCCTTGGGAAATACCAGAGAAAAAACCACCGACGAATTGGCCGACAAATGGAGATATACAGTAAGCTAATTTTGTTTTTGTTAAACAAGAGATAAAATGTGATTTTGTTCTGTAGAATAAAGAATTTATCAACACGTTATCGTGAAAATTTAGAATTAGTACTTAAAGACATATCAATTAACATTCAATCTGGAGAAAAGGTTTTTCAATTCGAAAGACAATCTTTATTCGAAATGGACTCTTCGTTTTTTTTTTGCAGATTGGAATTATTGGACGAACAGGTAGCGGAAAAAGTAGTTTATGTATTGCATTATTTCGTATTATCGAACCGGCCAATGGTGAAATTATCATCGACGATGTAGATATTCGTCAAATAGGTTTACATGATGTTCGTTCGAAAATTACAATTATACCTCAAGTAATTGTGTTCATTTTCGAACGATAATATCTGATTTGAATGGTAATTTAGGATGCTGTAATCTTTGCGGGAACAGTGAGATTCAACGTTGATCCATATGGATTATACAGTGATGTAGAAATCTGGTCGGCTTTGGAATTAGTTCATTTAAAAGACCGAATTCGTTCGATGGAAAATGGACTTTCGGATTTGTTGAGCGAAGGCGGAGAGAATTTTAGGTAAAAACAAAAGTTCAATAAATAATTCTTTTTTTAAATTGAAATTCTATTTATTGATAGTTCTGGAGAACGACAATTATTATGTATGGCCCGAGCTTTATTAAGAAAGAGTAAAATCTTCGTACTTGATGAAGCAACAGCTGGTAAATAGAATAAAAAGAAGATTTTATCATTTTATTTTATCTTTTTTTTTCTCTAAACAATAGCAATTGATATGGAAACAGATCGATTAATTCAGATGACAATACGAACTGCATTTAAAGATGCAACAGTTTTAACAATCGCTCATCGACTTCACACAATTTTAGATAGCAACAAGTAAATCAATGGCTCTTCTTCTTTTTTTTTTTATAAAACAAAAGATTTGTTTAGAATTCTTGTTTTATCCAATGGTCGTTTAGAAGAATTCGACGAGCCCAAACGTTTAGCATCAAATCCTCAATCATCATTTGCCAAATTATTACGCGATGCAAATATTCAAATATCAAATATCAGTTCACTTTCTTAAATATTAACCAGGCAAACAGAAAATATTTTCGCACATTTTTTTATCCAATTCAACCAGATAGGAAAATACGTTTTATTGTTGTAATCCTTCGTTTTTTAACATTCTTTTTATCGGTTGCTTCTTTCTTTTTTTTCGTCGTAAAAACAAACAAATAAATAAATATTCCTTAGTTTTTAGTCAATAAAATCAGAATGAATAAGTTTCTTTTAGTTATCAACTGTTTCGATAAAAATGATCAACTAATTCTATTGGAAATATCGAGACAAATATGTAGAAAAAATCTCTTATTGCTTTTTTTTGTCAATACTTAGTTCATGAATATGTATGACTAAATAAGTTTGTCAATAGAACTCACTTAAGTATCGGATATTTATACAGATTACAAGTCATTACGAATAAACTTGATAAAAAAATTGTTCTTATCTTAAAAAAAACTATAAAATAAAAAGAAACAAAAAGTCTATGGTCGTTTGTTTTAGTTTTTTTTTGTTTGTCATTTCGAATAACAAAAAGATAATGCATGCTTCTGAAGTTTATGTGACACCGTCGTCTTCTCAACAGACAAATATCTGCAAGTACGTTCTCATCATAATTTCGATTGTATTGGGTTTATCATGTCTCGCTGGTTTCGTTTTTGTATCGATACAATTCAAAACGAATTCATATCTCGAAAGTTCTTGTCATGAAAATCAAACTGACAATGTCATTCTCTGTTTTCTACGTTCGATTATTTCAACTGGAATGCATACACAATGGAATCGTTTAATAATGATAAATCTTTTATTAACTTATGCAAGTGTTTTTCATCATATTATTGTTGAAACAAATCGAACTAATGTACGAGGTCCACTTGGATTGATGATTTTACAAACTGCTTGTATTATATTCGGTATTGGCTTTAGTTTTCCTTCATTATATATTTCATCATTTATTTATTTCTATCAATTGAAACGTTTTTCAACAAAATCCTCTGTACCTATTGATACTATTCTTCTTGGATTCATCTATGTATTTGTTGTTATTACGATTCCAACGTATTTAATTTATTTTTGCTCGAAAACTGAATTGATTGTAACAATAATGTCAATCGTTCTTCTGGCATCACCATTGGCATTTATAATTATTTCGTTTCCATTTCGTTTCTGTTCGAAATATTTATTACATTGTTGGCGTATCAATAGTCATCGACTAATTCTTCTATGTCAATTAATACTATTCATTACATCATCTCCACTCTATTTTATAGCACTAGTTGCATTTATTCAACATTTTTCAATTGATCTTTGGAAAAACAGCTATGTGACTGACATACATAATCAAATAAATCCCATAGCTCTTATTTGGTCGATTGATTTTTGTTCATTATTTCTTAGTTTAATTATCTATATTATTATCAATGAATATTTATTTACTCATACCAATGATCAATATCGATATTCTCGAATCAAAGCTTGTATAGTTTACATTTTATTTGCTCTTTTTTTTCTATCAATGCCATGTTTAATATTTCCTTTATATGTTGCTTGGAAAGAATATGAATATCTTCGACAGGCATAACATTTATTTGTATTAAAAGAATAAAATTGTGATTCTGTGTTTTTGTTTCTTCTTTCTCTTTTTGGTTTGAATGCAAAATAAAAACTTCAAAAGATTATATTGAAGATAATCTTGATTAGCTAACGGTATTTTAGCCTGATTAATGATCGCTATTAGCGTTTTTTAATAAGACAAACTTAAGATAAGAAAAGAAAACGAACTAGTAGAATATAATAGACTATTAAATATAAAAAAACGATTCGATTAGTTGTTCTTAGGCAAAGTGATTTGACGACGTTCTTAATATCTCCGAGACATTAAACTCACTCTCTCACTCTTTCTTTTTCCACCCACATCCGTAGTTTTTTTCTTACATATATATTCAACGAGTATTATGAGATTCTATTTAAAGTCGGGCTTGTTTTCTTCTTTGTATGGTATGAAACAAAACAAACTCGAAATAAATGATGTTTGCCGAAGTATCATTAGCAATCTGTTTTTGCATGCAGGATTCTTTTGTGTTCAATTGAACTTTCTATGAAACAAAACAAGAAGAAGCAGTTCGTTTATTAATAAGACTCATGACAAGTAAATAGATTTTTTCTAATAGACGACGACGAAGAAGAAAAACTCAGCCATAGCGAAAAAGAGAGAGAAAGAAAATCTTACTAATACTACTAATCATACTTTGATACGAAAAAGAAAATAGTAGTATTTATGTTATATTATTGCATCGATGAAATTGTCTCATGACGGACAGAATTGTAGTGAAAGAGCAATAAGGAAAAAAAATAAGGAACACACGCAAACATGCATTGATATAATGAAGAAAAAAAAACGATGACGACAAGCGCGTCATATATAGAAGCAATGCTATGAGACGATGAAGAGTCATCTTTCGACGCATGATCTCTCTGCGATGAACGCACACGTATCATTCAACTTGTTGTCCGCCAAGCGTTGTCATCATTTTCTTTTTTTCTCATTTTCAACTTGAACATCGAGGAGAAAAACGCACGCATTCAACAAGAAACGTATACGATTCTTTCTCTCTTTCTTTCTTCTTTTTTTTTTCTTCTCGATTTTATTTATTAATCATAATTATATTAATGATCTGTCAGTACACATATTCGAAATAATTGAATTAATTATCAATAAACGAATTAAATGTGAGTGAGAAAAACAAATAAATACTAAGTAACAACAGTTAATTGTATTCTTTACTTTTTTTTTCAGAAAACTATTTTCTAATCGACTTCGTTTTATTCTTATTCTTCGTCTTATTATTATTATTTTCCCTTGCATTGAAAGTTATATACGAATTTATCGAATATCAATGGCTGGAGCTTGTGGTCGATCCAATCGTAGTCAGTCGAAAGCAAATATCTTTGCTGTCGGAGTAAGTGTCAAAAATCTGTCAACTAATTATAATGATTAAAAAGCAATCAAACGAAATAACATGAGTCTCTTTTTTTTGATTAACATAGTTAAATGCTTATCTGTCATTCTTTCTCTTTCATATATATATATATACTGATCATTCTGGTTGAACAAGTTAAATTAAGTTAAAATATTTCGCTTGATTAACTTGACTAGTTGCGTTTTATTTTATTTTTTGATGATGTTAGTATGTTTTTTTTTTGAAAAGAAAAGAAAGAAAACGAACGTCGAAGAGGATTATTAACTGAGAACGCATCGAAAGGAAATGAAGTACTGCGTTTTTACACACGATATCTTTGTTTATCTGCATTTCAACTCTATGTACGTATGCATGCGTGTGTGCTAGTTTATACTTAAAAATTGAGCAGAAAACAAAAGATATGTGCGAATTTTCTAAAAAAAAACCTAATCGAAATATTGACAATTCAAGATATATTAAACTGAACAACAATAACAACAACAACAACAAAAAGCAAACGATCTTATTAAATAAGTCTAATATATCATCATCAATATAAGAATAGTTCATTGAAATAGAAATCAATCCCTAGAGAAATATAAACAGATGACTTATCTATTTTATATAACAAGCATATTTATTCTGTTTCGAACAAATTTCTTCTTATTTTGTGACTGTCAATCGATGAAAAAAAATAATACGTCTGTCTTTGAATGAACAATGTGACCCTAAAACGAACGTCTCGTCAAATTCTATGGTAGAAATCAAAAATACAAAAATAGTTTTCCTCTCACCAGTCGTATTGATATCGAATTTCATCTAGTTTTATTTAATAAGAATATTTTCTTGAACATTGATTGTCATGTGTTCCAGATAAACAGCGAAAGTGAATAGACAGAGGGGAAAAAAAGAAACTTTTTACTAATTAAAATACGCTTCGACATCTAAAAAGAAATATTTTGGGTTATACCGACGAAGAATTCTTCTTGGCTGAGTTGATTTTTGTTTTCGCTCATTCGAATGAATCACATTTTCTCATCTACCTGAGAAAAGATGAACAACAAAGCGAATATACTTGTATATGATCAGGGAATAGAATATAAAACGAGGCTCAACACGTGAAAGTTCATTAGTAACACGAAATATCCCTGGATGAGGTTATTATTGAAGTATTTTTAGTTGACGTACATTGAATAACTATAAAAGCAAACGGAAATCACTAGTAATTCGTTGACTTTTCAGCAAAATTCCTCATGATTTAGTCATGAAATGTTTGTTTTCGATTTATACCGAACGTATACTAAAATATACTGTGTCGTATGCCAAAAACAAATACAGACGAAACAAATGATTTTGTTTGACTTTTTTTACATCGGCTAATATTTCTAATTTATCAAAAACAAAAAAAACAAAAAGAAGAAAAAAACAATAGCTCAATCAAACAATTCATTAATCAGATCTTTTGCATATAAATGTTCAAACTCTCTCTTGAGAGAGAGAGAATGTTCAACATAACAACATTGATTGTATTAGAGTGGAAACAAAACAAATAAACTCGATTCCTCTCAAAATCAGATAGAAATGACATATATTCACAAAAAAAACAATTATATCAATGAATAAAATGTTGATAGACTAGTTAGTTTTTGTAATACTTCACTAACAAAAGTTGTCGTTAGTTTTTTCACTCATAGAATTATATGGTTTTACTTCTCGACAAGCTCAACGTGTAAGAAAATATCTATTAAAGGTGAGTATAAATATAAATATAGATAGATGATTCGAATAGAGAAGAAAAACTGACAATCAGATACCCTTTTTCATTTCCTAATTAAATAAATGATGAAAAACTGAAATAGACAAGTGAATAGAGTTCTTCTTTCCTTGAATTTTGCTTTCTACTTTTTTTCTGCTTCTTTCTCCATTAAATAAAATAGAACTACATTAATCAAACTTTCTTTTTCTTTTTTTACTTGTTCGTTTTCATATATGAAATTGACTTTCTTTTAAATTCATAAATATATTTTTTCTCTTTTTTCTTCGACTCGATTTTAATATGCAGGTAAGCAAAGCTCTCCGTGCTTGATATGATTTTCATTCAATAAGAAACAACAAGATATTTGCATATCATTTTTTTTTCGTTGGTTAATTAAATCGAAAGAATTCTACACCGTCCGTTTTCCGTATTTCATGTTGCGTCTTTAATAAGAAAATTTTTTGTTCATAAAGTCAGCAAAAACATAATGCTTTCATTTTCTTCTTCGTCTTCGTTTTCTATCTTATTTCCTTTTTTTGCTTTTGTTGTTGACATAGTCGTTCTTTTCTTTCGAACTGTCAATCAATGGTCTCAGAGTCTAAAGAACTCTAACGTGCATTTCCATTATCGATTCATCAACATTCACTGGCAATCAAATTCTCGTTTTTTCTTCATGTGCATCATTTCATTGTCGTTCATCGTCTTGTTCTTCCGAAAGATAGGATAAAAACATTGCTTGTTCTTCTATTATTCTCCTAGTTGTTTTTTTCTTTTTCTTCTTGATTATCAACGCAACAAATTCGATTACTTCAGTGAATGTATAAGGGGTGAATTCAATCGCGAATATTAACTAGAGAAAAATAAAAAAATACGCATAAAAAGAAGAATTTCTCTCTCTATGAGTTAAACGAGCAATGTTAGCATGGGTTTTGATTGAATTGACCAAAGTTGAACGTGCATTTGAGAATTGTCGATTTGTGACTATCATTAATTTATCGATCAGAATAAATAAAGACAAGGAAGAAAAGCAAAAAAACAAAACAACAAAACAGTGACATGCTTGGAATATCATTATTATTACTTCTTTTTGTTTTTATTGTGCTCAGAAAATAACAGAAAGAAAGAAAAGAAAAGAAAAGGTGTTGATTCTTCATTTAACTGTATGGTCTATCTGCAGTTTTATATGTCTAACCGATAAAACTTCTAGCCGTTATTTATTTCTTATTGCCTAAATTGCTTACGCACGCTGTCTCCCTCTCTTTTTCTTTCTTTCTCATTTGCTCAGTCGCTCGTGTGTTCGTTTCCTTCGGAGTTTGAAGAGAAGTTTTTAGTAAAACGTTTCTTCATTTTCTCGTCATTTGTCGTTCGGAAAAGAGTATAGTGCTCTCCTTTTCTCTCTGCTCGTTGTAGTATTTCCTACTCCTTTTCAGCGCGCTCTTTTCTGTCTCCTTTCTTTTCTCTTTGTCTGCAACTGCTACTGGGTGATTATTACTCAACTAAAAAGAAAAAAAAAGGAAGAAGAAGAAGAAGAAGAAGGAGAGCAGAGAGAGAGAGAGAGAGGGAGAGAGACTGTGTGTGAGAGCTAGAGAGAAAAGCACAAGAAACTCCAAGACCAATGATGAAAAACGTCGTGATGAGACATTGCACGTTGATGTGCGTATGAGCATGCATGTGTATGCAAGGGTGTGTGCATTTCTGATTCTATCATTTACAATATACACTCAACATTAAACCGATTTTTATCATTTTGTATTTATTCAATTTAAATCAGAATGGCACTTGATAAGGTAAGTAACATATATACAAAATATTCTAGCAAATTTAAGAACCTGTTAAAAAGATCTGATAAAAGAAACATTACTTCTCGATAATCATGATGTTAAATAATTATCATATTGACAGTGGTTGAATATTTTACACATGAGAAAACCGACCATTTAAGTATTGAATTTTGTAATTGACATGTAATTATAGATATAATTTCTAGTTGTTTTTCAGCTATAGAATGTTTGCGGATATTTAACAATTGTCGAAAAAGAAAGATAATCTTCTTAAATTTGTTATTTTCAATTTAGAAATTATAATTTCTACGAAGGAATTTTTTATTAACGAAAATTAATACTCTGTTTTTTTTTGTTTGTTCTCTTATCTGAGAATAAATATATATATATGAAAAGAGAGACATCTGTGTGCGTAACTTCTTTGAACAAAAAACAAATCTATTCTCGGAATTAATCGATCGTTTATTTAAAAAGAAATAAACGTCACGCACAATTTATTCTTTCTATTAGTTTTAGCAGAATCGCCCACAGATGTACTGAGGATTTTCTTTCTTTCATTACCTATTGACAAGAAATATATCTCAAATAAATAATAAATTATTTGACTTAATAAATAAATATACACCCTCGTGCACGCAGGTCAAAGGAAAAGATTCTATTTGAAATTAATTAATAGCCTGCAAGTTAATATTTTCTTTTCCCTCTCACTCATAAGATCATATACTAGCTAAGCACACACACACATATATATAAACATAAGGTTGATGTACTTTTAGAATTCTTGTGCGTTCCTTTCAAACTGATTTGTTAATGATATTTGAATACCAAAATAAGCCAGAAGTTTTCAGATAAGAATGAAGAGAAGAAATAGGAAAAAAAGACGCTTATATTTTAAGTAGATGCGTATGATTTTCTACGAAAGAAATACGAGAAAATTTTTTTTATTATTTTAATTAATTTATATTGATTGATAAATTCATGTGCTTTTTTTCGTCTAGCCCAATAAAGATTTGTCATCACCCTTTCGGGCGATGCCCGATCAAAGTACGGACTATCGAATTGTCGTCCTTGGTAGTGCCGGTGTTGGTATGTCGTTTCTTCAATATTGAATACTAAATTTTCAAACAAAATAATCTCGTTCAGGTAAAACAAATTGTGTCCTTCGTTTTGTAAATGGACAATTCCGCGACAATTATATTCCGACGATCGAAGATACATATCGACAAGTAGTATCTTGTAATAAACAAATAACAACACTACAAATAACTGATACGTACGACTGAATATTTGAGTTCGACTCGATTTTATTTGATTTTTGTTTAGTACGGGTGCGCATCAATTTCCAGCTATGCAACGATTGAGTATTCAAAAAGGACATGCATTTATCTTAGCCTATTCGATAACAAGTAAACAAACGTTCGAAGATCTAAAGCCAATTTATTTGCAAATACGAGAAATCAAAGCTGACCAACAAAATGACACGCCAATACTCTTAATGGGTTGCAAATCTGATGAAGCTGCTTGTCGTGAAATAACTGAAACACTCGGCAAACAATTAGCCACATACTGGACATGTGGTTGGATTGAAACCTCAGCAAAAACGAATACAAATATTCGCGAAGCTTTTCAAGAACTATTAAAACTAGATCGAAAACGACAATTTAATTTTAATGTCGATCAAGATGGACATTTAATCGAAGATAATAGTAGTACACCTATACCATCATCACCGTTGCCTAATGGTGCCAAACGATCGACAACAACTCTATCGAATTCATCGATAACGACGAATAGTGGTAGTAGTCCCAATATGAATGAATTCAATGCAAAATCAGCGTCGAATACACGGCCAACAACGCCAAATCTCGGTGGTACGAAATCATCTCGAACATCGCTTATGTCAACATCGAGTTCAAAGAAAAATTCCAAAACGAATATTGATCAAAATGATCTCACATTCAATTCAAAAACGACAGCAAACTCTGATACATCATCCAATCCAGCTACTCCTCGAAAATGTTCGATTATGTAAAAAGGAAAAAAAACGAAATTGAATCTTCTTTTTTTTTTCTTTCCTTCTACCCTTCTTATCTTCTTCTTTCTTTTTTGTTTTTGTGTATCTATTTTTGTACAATGGCTGCGAGCACCAATTCCACAACTGACATTGAAAGCAACGGTCGATTTCCGTTTGTTTGTCTCTCTCTCTCTCTATTTTTCTATTTGAAAAAAAACAAGACTTTACGATAAGATTTCTTCACATATGATCCTATGTTTTCTCTCTTTTATTTTTTACAACAAAAATATATTGATGATCATTTGATAAAGAAAAAAAAAGTCATATTTTTTAGCAGACAAATCATTTGTTATGTCAATAATGGGCAAAGTCGACATATCAAAAAAAGTAAATATAAATATACTCAATTAACTTCATCAATCAACATGAAAAATATGAATTTAATATGTGAGTGACTCGTTCCTTTTTCTCTACAACAACATCTTTAATCATCGACAATTCTTTCAATACATTTGGCTGCTTATCATCTCTCGTCAAAAATTTGATCGATCAAATTTTCTCGTGACGTCAATCATATATTTACATATTATTGTCTAAAAATCAGAATTAATCAATTGTTGACACTCGTGTGCTTCGATGAAAAGAACTCAGTTTAGAGATTGATTATGTTCGAAGGAAATATTCTCTCAAGAGATACGAGTCAATATAATAATAGATGTCTGACTAAATCAATAAATGAAAAAGAAATTATTGCCATTCAGAACTCTGATTGGTTAGAAAATAAGCCAGTGAATGACTAATGTATTATCGTCATCAAATCATCCTTTTTTTATAAACATATTATACAAACAAGTGAAAAGAAAAAAAACGAATGATAATTAATTGAAAAAAAACTTTATTTTAGATGTCTTTAATATTATTTCGATACGGTTCACGTCGTTGTTTGTCCGTATTTCGAACACAGACACCAGCGGTTGTAGCAACTAAAGAAAATAAAGTACCAGCACCGCCAAAAACAAATGTTTCGAATGAATCTTATGTTCAAGCTTTTAAAAGTGCAGAAGATGTTGATCAAAAACATGTTACAGTACCAATGAATCGAGATTTATATCCTCCCAATACACCTACACATACCGGTCAAGTTTATGACGATAATGATTATCGAAATGTTCGCTTTCTTAATAAAGGAAAATTGGTTTGTTTATATAACATAGAAATTCGACCGAATAAAACTCGATCTTTTCTCTTAGGTAAATCCTCGATTTGCCTTTGATTACATTCGTGATGATCCCGTTGTTGTCTGCAGAACACGTGGTGTTTGGTCCGACAGTGGTGGTCCATTAGGTCATCCAAAAGTGTACATTAATCTCGTAAGAGAACTTATCACATTTTCTCGATAAATTTCAATGGAATTATTCGATATTTAGGATAAACCTGGCGTACACAGTTGTGGTTACAGTGGTCGAAAATTTATTCAACAAAAATATTACAAGGAAAGCGAACATGGGCCATCGATAAGCTATGATGAATATGTCTCACAAGTTCGAAATAATGCTGAAGATGCATATGATTCAGCGCAAGCGACACCTTATCAATAAGAAAACCATATTTTTTTTGGAATCAACCCTCATCGTTTCTCTCCTGTCTTTTTTTCTTCTTCTTTTATTTCTCGTAGTTTAAAAATCCACAAGCGTGTTTTTTTTCTTCTTTTGTTCATTTGTAGATTAATTTATAAATATGGATCTATTAGGTTTGGGACCGAAGGTTGAAATTGACTTTGTACTCGATCCACAAGGTCAAAGAAAACAAATCGAAGTTAAACTCGATGATAATAATAAACGATCATTGCAATATATTTACTACGATGGTGAAGATGTTACTGGGACGGTTGGTTTATTCGAGATAAGACTGTTTTCGTTGATATTCGATTGCGTGTTTTAGGTTCAAATAAAACTTAAAAAAAATAGTAAAGTTGAACATCAAGGCATCCGATTAGAGTTCATCGGACAAATTGGTTTGTTGAAATAAAACGATCTAGAATTGATATTTGAACTTTTATTCTATAGAAATGTTAAATGATCGAAGTACAGTTCATGAATTTATTAATCTATCAAAACTCTTAGCTTTTCCTGGTGAATTAACTGAAAGTACAGCAATAGGTAAACATTTTTGTCTAAACTTTTAGCAGAAATTTTCATTCTCGGTTATTTGTAAGATTTTCATTTTCCAAATGTTGAAAAACCATACGAATCCTACATTGGTATCAATGTTAAATTACGATATTTTCTTCGTTTAACTGTCATTCGACGTTTTACAAATACAGTTGCGGAACGTGACATATGCGTTCAACAATTATCTCAATTTCCCGAAATCAATAATAGTATTAAAATGGAAGTTGGCATCGAAGATTGTCTACATATCGAATTCGAATATAACAAATCCAAGTACACATCTATACTTTCCATGTCTTTTTAACAAAACAACATCGAAATCTATTTTAGATATCATTTATTAGATGTTATTGTTGGTAAAATCTATTTTCTTCTTGTTCGTATCAAAATCAAACACATGGAAATTGCCATTTTGAAAAAAGAAAGTACGGGCAATGGCCCGAATATATATGCTGAGACGGAAACCATCGCTAAATATGAAATCATGGATGGTGCGCCCGTTCGAGGCGAAAGCATTCCAATACGTTTGTTTCTCGGTGGTTATGATTTAACACCAACAATGAAAGATGTTCAACGGAAATTTTCTGTTCGATATTTTCTCAATTTAGTTCTAATCGATGAAGAAGAACGACGGTATTTTAAACAACAAGTTCGTTTGTTTTTTTTTTCTATTCTTTCGTTAGGAGAAAGACTTCATTTTTACTCATTTCTAGGAAATTGTTCTTTGGAGAAAACAAGATAAACTCAAACAAAAAAATAATCCGAAACAATATGCACATTTCGAAAGTACTGATTCAATGATGCAAGCAGAAGAAAGTGTTACCGGTATGAATACAGGTGAACAATCACCAGTCAATGGACCGTCATCATCGGGCAATAATAGTGATTCACCAACTGATTGATAACCAAACAAAATCTCTCTCTTTCTCTTTCTCACTCTCGTGTCTATTATATATTTTGACATGTTTATATATACGTTTGTTTTTTCTCTATTTTAAATCTCTTTTTCTTTTCTCAATATATTTCAAAACTGTTCTTTCGTTATTTCGCGTATATTCCTCTCTTCAATCAGTAAAAAAAAACAAAAAAAAACAATCCTTTTTATTCTCTTCGACAACAACAACAACAACAACAACAGAAAATCAATAGATTTAAAAAAAACTGAATATGCAATCGAACTTGTACGATCCAGTCTTAATTCATTCGTGTAATGACCTAGTCGATTTGTTTTTTTTCTTTTTCGTATCAGGCATGTTTTTTTCTGTCTTTTTCAAAGAAAACAAACACACTAAATAAACGTTTCATTGTAGTGATCACACTCGTATTTTATTCTGAATTCATAGTTAAGCCTGCTTTTTTTCTTTCAAAACAAAAAATCTATGTAAATTCTACATTTTCTTTCCATAATAAAAACAAAAGAACCATATACCGTTAGAAATTATTATAATAGTGCATAATTGTCAAAACACAGACAAGAATAGAGTCGTCTAATTATTAAAAGGATTCTACACTGTTCCTGTCTGTCGCCGGCTTACAAACGATTGTTTCAGTTCTATAGAAACAAACAAATTATTTATCTCATGATAATTAATGCGAAACCTAAGACGAATAATTATTGTTGTTGTTTGTTTGTTTGTTCGATGAATACAGTTCGAACTTGTCGACTAACTAGTATCATACGAATTGTGAATCGTTCGCGAAAAAGAAAATGAATGTTGTACCGCACACATACGCTAAAAACATTCCGTACAGTTTGTTTTCAGAGAACGAAAATAGAAGAAAAGAAAAAGAAAATTCATCATATATTCTAGACGATAATACATTTGCTATCTTTTCTCTTCGTTCTATATTTCTCGTCGATAAAAACGAGAGTTAATCTATATTTTTCCTTCTTAAGTATTTAGAAACAAAAGAAACGACAGTAAGTTGAAAATACTAATTACTTTGTTGTGTTTCTCAATTGAAATTCATTCGATTTTTCAGTGTCTGAATATGATCCATCGAAACAAATTGTCGATTCAACATCAACATTTTTAACACGAGATCTAATTGGTTTATTTATTGGTATTGTATCTGTTGTACTCGTCATATTAACTGTGACTATATGTAAATGGTCTCGTTGTTTTCATTTAAATGAAAATCAATCTCATCCGCATGAAGCCGAAGGTTTGACATCGGTCACTAGTGTTAGTTCATCAAATGTTCAATCTCGAAATAAGAATCAACGAATTCCATCATCGGATTATGGTTATTCATCAACAAAATCAACAAAAGATAGTGTTTTAGCTAAATATCAATCATCATTAAATGCTCAACCAATATCCGATACAAAAGTACCTCGTGTTACAATCACAGCATTAACTGTTCCATCGAATACACAATTAGTTCCTCGACTGTCACTTAGTCCACAAGCATCAGGATCATCAATATCACATAGTTCATATTCGATTCAGCAATAGAGTTTTTTTTTAACCATTCTGTTTTTTTCTTCGAAGAGAAAAAAAAAGACTTTTTAGCCAAAAAGAAAATGTCTTTTGTTTGTTTGTCATAATAAAGACATATTCACGTATAGAAGACAATTGTTTTTTGCATGACTATCTTCTTTTTCTTGTGCTTAGAAACTTAGTGAGAAAAAAGAAGTCAAAATGAAAACGTGTCTTTTCGTTTGATCGGTATATTTAAACGTGACGAAAGAGGGCGCTTATATTTCTTATTCAAATAAAAGAGCTGGTTGGATACCCTAGGTTACAAGATATGATAAAATGGACAAGTTATTTTTTTCAAAGAAATTTAATTTTCACATTTAATCCGATGATATCTTTCTTTTTGACATTTATAAATAAGTCTCTGAGGAAATGGATTTGACATGATGTGAAGCACGTATAAGACTTGGTTGGAACGACTTGTTCAGTCCAACTTCTGACAAAATCACGGATTATTAAGTTAAATAGTTTAGTTATGATGAAATATAAAAACTTTAATATCACGTAAAGCAAATAACCGAAAAACAGGAGAACTATTTTATATTAGTCATTACTGGTTGTTTTGCATAACCAATCGAAGAAATTTTATTTTGTGGGTTTTTTTTCAAAATAGAAAATTTTGATCTGTTTCCATTATAGATTTTCGAAAGATGTATGAAATTATCAATTCTCTTTTTCAAATATTCCTTTATTTTGGCATTGTTGCAATCATAGCTTATTTTATGTATCCTCTACATGATAATATTCAAGAATATTTCGCAGGAAAAGTTGTTTGGATAACAGGTAGGAAAATTGAATTTTTATAAACATGCACATAGAACACAATGAAAAGTTTAGGCGCATCATCTGGTATCGGTCGTGAATTAGCGAAAGAATTAGTGCGTTTATCTCCGACAGTACGACTTGTGATATCAGCAAGACGTGAAGATGAATTATACCAACTTCAACGAGAACTTAATCTTGATTCAGATCGTTGTCTTGTAATACCACTTGATCTTGAACTAAATAAAATGGGTTTTCAATCAAAATTTGATCTCGTTTTGGAACGTTTCAAACGTATCGATGTTTTAATAAATAATGGCGGTATCTCTCAGCGAAGTTTAATCGTCGATACAGTCTATGATGTTGATGCAAGATTAATGTCGATCAATTATTTAGGTACAATTACATTAAGTAAAGATATTCTACCGGTAAGAATCTAAGAAAATAGATTTCAATTTGTATTTTGTTTTCTCTTTTAGCATTTTATTGAAAATCAAAAAGGACATTATGTTGTTGTGACATCAGCAACTGGTTATATTGGTACACCATTACGTTCATCATATGCAGCATCAAAACATGCTTTACATGGCTTTTTCGAATCACTTCGACTTGAACATGCTAAAGATCATATCGATGTGACCATGGTTTGTCCAGGTTTTGTTAAAACAGATGTTTCAAAAAATGCCTTCTCAGGCTCGGGAGCATTACATAATCAAATGGATCCAAAGACTGAATCCGGTGCTGATCCGACCGAATGTGCTTATGATATTCTTCGTGGTGTAGCAGCTCGTAAACATGAAATTTATGTCGGTCGTCAAGCAGCTTTACCAATTTACTTACGACGATTCTTTCCGAAATTACTCTACAGAATTTTACTACGAACCAAATCAAGTTAAATGAAAATATGTCGAATGAATGTTTTTCAAGTCTATGATTTGTATTGATTTACTAAAATGATTGTGATTATTTCTAGCTTTTTCTTTGTGGAATAAAATTATTAAACTGTTTGAATGAGAAATGTTCTTGTTTTTTGTTTTATTCACAATATCATCTACATAGAACATTGAAGAAGAAAAAAAAAGAAAGAAAGAGAGAGAGAGAGAGCAAGAAAGAAAGAAAAAGTTTTGATCTGTAACTTTGACTATAATGTACAACCTTGTGGCTTTTTCATTGACGAAAAAAAAACATAATAATCATCTCATGTACAATAACAAGAGAACAATAGGAACAAAATACATGCAGACTATTTAAAGAATAGCATTGCAGGAGACCAAGGGCAAGCAAAGAGGAATCTCAATCGGAAAGATATAAACTAGAAATTGTTCGAATCATGGGCAGTCAAAAAGCGCAGCACTAATCGAGAAAATACAACGTAATTATATTTGTTTAACCGGAACAGTTTTTCTATCAATCCATGACACTAAAATAAATAATTTCGATTGAGTTTAAATATCAAAACGAGAGATGTTATACACATACCCTTCAAATGTTAAATAGTTATTGTATTCGACTGATTCATCTTCATCATCTTCGTCTTCATTCATAGCTGTTTTACAATCAGCACGGCAAGTTAAAAAAAGAATCCGACGTAATTTTCGATTATGAAAAAAGAAATTAAATGACCAGATAATTCCACTTTCAGAAAACGGATCGGATGTACCGTCCGGTCGATAGCTGAAGATTTCACTATCTTTAATATTTATTTCTTCATCAATTATCGACCACAACTGAGACGATAATGCTCGATAAGAATCACCAATACTCGAGAGATAACGCGAGTCAACTTCAGTTTTGAGTAATTCGAAGTTCGTTTCTCGACTAAAATCTTGACTCGTACACGAACTGAATTCATAATCAGGCTGAAATGCAGCATTCAATGTTGAAATGAGATAAATCAATGTTTTTCGTGGAATTGTTTGAACTAACGGCGATTCATCATCGCTCGACATCGACCGAGCTAATGGATTCGTGTATGGAAATTGCGGCGGCGGTGTTGTCAAAAAATTTGAATTATATTGCGGTGATTTCATTTGTGATGGCCCGAGAACTTCGAGATCATGTGGTGATGTACCGGGCTCGTTTCGTAGTTGTTTGTACAGTTTCTTGGAATCGCCAGCCATTTTACATGAATAACTTTCGACACTGAAAAGAAAAAAAACAACAACAATTTGGTGAACGTCAAAATTCGATATGCGATCTAACCGAGTTTTAATGTCGCAAACAGGCGTGTCGATTGAAAGTGTCGAGCTAATTGCATCGAGTTTGGAATTTTCAAGTAATTTCATTGCTTTAATTTCGATTTAATAACACGTAGAAATAAATTCAAAATATTTCAACATAAATTTATCGATGAGAATATATAGAGACGAATAAGCCATAGAAACACGAAAGAACGATAGAGAAAGAAAGAGAGAGAGAGAAAGAGAAAATCAAGGATACGTCGTAGTTATATTTTTCGTTGTTTTTATTATCTATAAATCAGATCTATATGAAGGATTTGTTTCCTGTCAAATGGAGTCACATGAGATAAAACAGACACAGACACACCCATAGATGGTTGGCTGTTCGCATTGTTTTTATTTAATCTCAGAATACCTATGAGAATCGAAAGATTTCGATTGACCTTTAAAATCAAAAAATAACATTTTGTCGAAAAGAAAAAGAACAAACATGACGTTCGAATAATTGTTTGTCGTCAATTTTTATGAATAATCATGAGAAAATCCTATGTTGATAGAGGTCGTTGTCATGGGTAAGTCAGATTGTGATGGTGGTCGACAACAATACCTCGACTGATTCGTTCGTATTGTTTGAAATTTGATCGTGAAGAAAACAATCCGACAGACCAAAAGAAAAAAAACATGATTTCCACTGATGTTAGTACATATTCTTCTTCATCTATTCAATTATTTGCCGATTTTGATTCGGGCAATATGCGTCGATATGAACGTGTCTTAGCTTCGAATTCCGTAGCTCAACCAATACCGACTACAACGGAAATTGATGCAACTGCTAATTCAGGTGCAGAACCGAGCACGAATACAATCAATCATCCATTGCCTAAACACGATGTTGAATTCAATGTTTGGACACGACGTGATTGTGAAGATACACCAAAAGCCAATGGTAATCGTTCGTGGTTTTATTTTGGTGTTCGAGGTGGATACGGCAAATGTATTCGATTTAATATTATGAATCTAAATCGGCAAGCTCGATTGTTCGAAATGGGTATGTTACCTGTCTTTCGAACTGTGCCCGGTCACGAGAAATGGTCGAGAATCTATACTCGACCGTGTTGGGAAGTTGTCAATGAAGATTTTAAATTATCATTCGTTCATCGAATGATGGACACGAAAAATTCAATAACATATTTTGCCTTTTGTTTTCCACATTCGTATGAAGATATGCAAAATCTTTTGGTAACATACGATCAGTTATATAATTCGAATCTAGCGAATTATTATCTCGAACATCCATCACTGCCAGTCAATAGTTCAGATATTTATTATCATCGTGAAACATTATGTTATTCATGTGATGGAAACAAACTTGATCTCATCACAATTACGTCATATAAAGGTTGGATTCAATTCAAAGAATTTATGTTTGTATGCACGTGTGTGTGTTTTAGGTATTCGAAAGGAACGTGAACATCATTTTGATAAGAATCTATTTCCTGATGCACCGACAATAACAAAACGTCCGCATCAATTTAGTAATAAACGTGTTTATTTCCTGTCGAGTCGAGTTCATCCAGGTGAAACGCCAGCTGCATTTGTATTTCTTGGTTTCCTGGATTTTATTCTTAAAACTGACGATCCTCGAGCGAAAATCCTTCGCGATACGTACATATTCAAGTTAGTTCCAATATTAAATCCCGATGGTGTTCGACGTGGTCACTATCGAACCGATCAATTCGGTGTCAATCTCAATCGAATGTATCTCGATCCGGATTTTGAAAAACATCCGACGATTTATGCTGCTAAAAGTCTTATTGCCTATCATCATATTAATAATTGTTGTTCACCAAGATCGATTCTTTCGATTTATGATATCTTTCGAGATGTTATGCCATTCGAGCAGCAACAAGAAAATCAAGATCAAGTAGTTATTATCCTTCCTCTTCGAATAAATCGAAAAACTTAGGCATTTTCGTTTTGTAGATTAAATCAACGCCAAGAAATGCGAATTTCTCTCAAGAATTACATGCAGAAACGACAATTGTCAATCAAAATGCATTCGAAAATCTTTCATTAGACGAACAAATGAATTCCGAAGATAGTCGACCGTTTTTTCTTGAACGTTGTGAAAATGGATTCAATTCCATGGTAACCAAAGCCGAGCTCGATGATCTCGAAATGCAACGAGCATCGCCCTATGCATTTCATTTAATCAATGAAAATCTTGAAATACATCGAGATCTATTTTTAAATCAAAATGACGATGAAGATGAAGGAAATCTTCGAAATCAAATCAAAGGCAACGAAGGTTCAGATGATGAAGATGATTTATTCTCTAATGTCGAAAATGGTGCTCAAGAACCTAAATCTCCTCATTTATCGAATCCAGATTTTCTCAAAATATCTCCGCATGAAAGTGGAGTTGCTTGTTATATCGATTTGCACGGGCATGCATCGAAAAAAGGTCGATATCTTTTGCATAATAATCGAATCCTATGACCAAAATTCAATATTTTTTAGGTTGTTTTATTTATGGCAATCATCTGCCCGATGATGAACAACATACAGATAATCTTCTTTTCGCCAAATTAATCTCGCTTAATTCGCCACATTTTGATTTCGAAAATTGTAATTTTACTGTGAAAAATATGTATATGAAAGATAAACGTGAAGGTCTATCGAAAGAAGGCAGCGGTCGTGTTGCATTGAACAAACATTTCGGTATACTTCACTCGTATACACTTGAATGTTCGTATGCTGTCGGCAAATCTTGTAATTCCATACCACCTGCTGAAAATGAAGCATTAGGCGGACGAATTTCTCCAGCAACACCGTTTTCATTACCGCCGAAATTTACTATTGAACATTATCGTGATGTTGGCAAAGCATGTGCATTGGCAGCCATTGATATTCTTCAACGAAATCCATTTACACGTATTAGTCAATCGAATTTTAAGACATTGTCGACATTGAGAGATTTTCTTCGACATCAAATACGACAACAACGAAATCGTGTTGGCAATTCTCGTACAGTATCATTGACAAATTCATCATCGACTAATCGTGTTAAACAACAACAATACACGGCTAGAGTTACACAAACATATCGAACAACAACAAATAATACCAATACTCAAACAACAATTGCACAACAACAGCAGCTACAGTAAAGATAATTTCGTTTTGAATTTAATAATAAAAAAAAGAATGATTTGTATAGAGGAGCGCCATCATTTGTTACAAGTTTAAGCGCACCACCAGTAACAACAACAACATCATCATCAACGACTAATCGAATGATGTCGAACAATGCGTTCAATCGTACAACAACAACTATGAATTCTAATCAACAACAACAAACAGCATCACGTTTGAAATCCACCTATGATAGTCGACGTTATTCAAATATTCAATCGACTTTCAAACGACCGACACAACCAACGCTAACATCAAATCCAAAAAATGTACCACCATTAGCACGTATCGAAATATCTTCTCATCCGTCAGCTCGTCTCGTTCTTCAACAACAAATCTCATCACCAGGCCGACTACAACAACAATCAATTCCAACATCTCCAATGGTCGTACCGTCTGGTTCAATTCTCGATCCGTTAGTCATCGGTCGGACTCGTCAAGTTCCATTACCACCAGCACCGCCATCGGCAACAATTCGAAATGCTATTCATCGAAATGCCGTCAGTCTCAATACTCTCTCCACGACTCAACCAAACGGATTAACATCAGCTCGTGGACGATCGCAAAATTCCGCTTACAAAACATCTCTTACGAATCGAACAACGAGATTACGACATCAATCATCAGCTCCATACGATCTTCAACAACAACCGGCACATTCTTCTATGCCGTATGCAACAACAACAGTCATATATCGTCATCCATTAAATACGGATTCGCCTCCAGTATTTTTTGAGTGAATCTCAATAAATGTTTTTCTGTTTCTTTTTCTTTTTTCTTCAGCTGCTTTTCTTTGACTTCTATCGATTTAGAATACGGCTTCTTTGTTTTTTTAACAACCAAATCAAGGCATTTTTTTATACAATATTTATTTATTTTTTTTTAAATATAATTTCTCTTTTTGAAATCAGTGAATTAGATAATTTTAAGAAACTGAATTATTTATTAAACCAACAAAAGTTCGCTCTGAATCTTTGTATTTTTATTTGTCATCATCAACACAATATCATAACATACAATAGAAGAAGAAAAAAAAACAACGAGTTTGTGAAGTATTTGATTTTTTTTCTTTTCATTGGTCAAATTATTAGATATTCGCACAGAAAGACGATTTATTAAATCGAAGAGATTTTCGGTTCACTGTTATAAAGAAATTTGTTTTGCTTGTTAAATAATAAAAATGAAGATTTTGATAAATTTTAACAATGAATATGTGCAAAGATGAGAGAAGTAAAAGTAAGTTAATTTGGTTTTTGAATTGATGATGTTTAGGGAGAAAATTTATTGACCAAAACTAAAAATAAACGAGAACGGAAAATTCAATAAAAAGAGAAGAAAACAAGTCAACTACCGATGCCAATCACCGAAGATTGATGGTGCTTGTTGAACGGGTGCTAAAGAACAAAATATCGATTCCAAAAACAGAAACAGAAACGAATTTCAACGTACGTTTTCTTTGATCACCGAATGTTGGCACATAGGCTGAGATTTTAGGAGCACGAGCTAGACAATGACATAATGAGCAAACGGTTATATGAACTAGCATGAATATTACTATTATTTGATGGACTTCCAAGCCAATTGAAACCATCGTTACGTACTGTTTGCTTTGAATTCATTCCTGAAGACGAGAAAAAATCGAAGGAGAATTCGTGTTTTCGAAATTACCTGGTTTGTATCTCGAATTGCCGAGATAATATTGTTTGGCTGATGGTTTCGTCGTTGAAAATGGTGCTTTCGTCGCACTATGATCGCGATTATTCGTCGACGAGAAGAAATCATCGACATTCAAATCGATCGGCGGTTTACCCGAAGCATGAGTCGAAACTTTCTGAGAGAATATATTTGATGCTAGTTTCGTCGTTGTTCGATCTTCATTCAACCAATCGGTTAGACTGTCTTTTCCTGTTGATGATGCGGAATTTTTCGCTGGAGCCATTGGATGAGAATGTTTAGCCGACGGATGTTGATGAGGTTGAAGTGAATGACCTTGCAAGATGGCATCGATATCAAACGATTGTTCAACAGTTGATTTCGGCATGTTTTTCGTAACGAGTGGTTTACGTTGTTCGGGAGGAAGTGAAAAATTTGATGGTGGCATAGGCGGTTTTCGTGTATCTGAGTAATCTGCTTTCGGAAGTGATGAAAAGTGTGGCATCGGAAGTTTTTGCTGAACAGGTGGATTGTCTTTTTTCGTGGTTTTTTTCGAAAAATCTAAATCTTTTAACAATGCATCAATGTCACTCATGTCATCATCAGTTGCTGAAGCTTTATTCTACAAGAAGAAAATCAATATGAAAAAAATGTTCGAAGAAATTTATTCGGTCTTTTACATCGTCTGTTTCCCAATCATCGGCGAATATTTGTTTTGAATCTTTGGATTTGGCTGAACTGATTGTATTCACATGATTGTCACGTGAACTCGGAGCTAAGTCTTGACTAACTTTGAAATACGGATGTTTTAAACACTAGATAACAACAAACAGTTGATAGAAGAAAAGATTCGCTTCAATTTTCGACTAACTTGTACGGCATTTGGTCGCCGTTTCGGATCCCAACTAAGTGTCAAATCAATTAAATCAATACCGTCACTATTCGAACTATGAATGATTTTTTTCAAATCTGTTCGAGCACATTGAGGCCAACGAAATGATAATTTCGATGATAACATATAACCTTCTGCCCATTCATCCTGAAAACACGAACATTTTGCAAATACATATATTCAAAACAAAAAGAGAAACAAACTCGAGTTGGCGTGCCCATAACAGCACATATTTTGAACATTTGATCAATTTCACTGCTTCCTGGAAACAACGGTCGAAGTGTGTAAATTTCAGCAGCAATACATCCAACTAAAAAACTACGATGCACGAAACCAGAACGACAGAAAATGTTCGTTTTACCTGCCCAAATATCAATCGGAGCTGTGTAGGAAGTCGAACGAAGTAGCACCTCAGGAGCACGGTACCACCGTGTTGAGACACTAAATTCGATTTATATTTTTTTCATTAGGAAATCTAAATTCGATTTACTAATCAGTATAGGGCGGTCTTGAACGAAGTTCACGTGCAAGACCAAAATCTGCTATTTTGATCAATTCAACACCTTTGCATAAAATATTTTCAGGTTTTAGATCACGATGAAAAAAACCTTAAAAATCAATTCTTGCACATCATTGTTTGTTTGTTTGTTTTCATTACCTAATTTGTGCATATAGGCTAAGCCTTGCAAAAGTTGAAAGATTATATTTCGAACGTTAGTTTCAGGAAATAATCGATCACTAGAAGACCAAACAATTTCGCTTTTAATTTAAACAAAAAACAATTCGATATTCTACCGTTTCTTCATTAATTCATACAGATTTTCGTTCATATACTAAACGATAAATTCATATTTGTTAGCATATTGTTTTTTAATTTCAAATGAAAATTTACTTCGAAAATCATATATAAATTATTATCTTCTCGAATAACTTCTCTTAATTTGATTACATTCGCATGTCGAATCTTTTGTAAAGCCTTAAAAATAATATTTCAAAACATGTTGCTTGGTTTTTGAAAAACAAAAAAAAATCTACTTTAATTTCTCGTAAATCCATACACTCTTGCCAAGAATCTAAAATTTAATTATTCTTTCATCGAATTAATAGTTTTTCTTTAAACGAAACGTACAATATTTTTTCTTCATTCTAAAACCGAAATCGATCAAAAAAAAATATTGTTTTTTTTCTCGTTTTGCAAATGAATTTTACCGTTTGATTGCAACTTTTTCTTGTGGCATATCTTTCAATTGAGCAAGTAGAACACTGCCGTATGTTCCATCACCAAGTTGCTTTAAGATTTTGTATTTGTCCATGAGATGGTTTTTGTTGTTTTCTTAATTTAAAAGATTTAATTCGTCTTTTTATTTATTTATTTCATTTGGAAGAGAAAAAGAAATAAAAGCATTGAATTTCAAACAAAAAAAAAAGAAAAAAGAGAATCTTTGCATTTTATATAGTTTCTCATTAACTAATCTATTCATTTGTCCTAAAGCTCTTTAAGCAACTTCATTATTGACGTTGTTACCCGTACTCTATCCTTTGCAATACTAGGATACCATAGCAATGCGATGGCGAAGTGAATTCATCGGTATGGATACAGCTGACATCTTTCGGATTTATGTTTCTTTTATTTTCTCGTCTTTTTTTCACCGTCAAAAAAATTCTTTCACACATTACATCGTCACAACATGTAGAATAGAATAATGAAAAAACAATAAACGTCAAGAAAACTTTAACAAATAGAATAAGAAAAGAAAATTAATGACGATGAAAGAGCCATTGATTTTTGGTTTTAAACAAGTAACGGTCGTAAAACTGAGTCCCATTCTTTTGACCAATTTTCATTCGAACGATTTGTAATCAAATTCGATTTCAAATTGTTCAATTTAACAGATCGATCCGGAAAGCCATGAAGTAAACTCTAAAATGCGAAAATCATCCTTCTCACTAATCATTTCTCCGTCGTTTAATTTACTTGTAATCGATCGGATAGATCATTAGCATCATGAAACAAAACACCATTCTGATCACGTTTAACTAATTCACCAATACTATTTATTCGCGAAAAGAAAAAAAAAACAAGTTCAATCGATTTATTTTTGATAAACTTTGCTATTTACCAAACATAATCGACGGAACACACGGGAACTCCGACAGCAAACATATCGACTACTTTCATAGGTAGATCGTATCCACTTGAAGATTCATGAAGACTAACACCAATATCAGCACAACCTGACATTAGAAAAATAAGACGAACTAAACAAATCAAAAGAGAACATACCCAGTAGTAATGGATAATCATCGGCTTCGAGCCAAGGAAAACAAAATTCAACATTTTTGTACTGTTCACGTTCTCGTTCGACTTGTTGAATAAATTGTTCTTTCAATGGACCTTTGCCTAATATTACAAATTCAAATAAAGTTCATTTTTCTTTCTCGTAAATCTCACCAGTTACAATACAAACAATCGACGGTAGATCACTCATTTCATTTGAACCATATGCTTTAAAAAGAAAAAAAACATATGACAATTGAAAATACTTGTCGATCTATTCGTGTAATTTTACTTTTCAATGCATCAAATAATAATGCAAAATTTTCATCTTCACTCCAACTTGTACTACTCACGAGAATAACTGGTCGATCTTTAACATATTCGATTTTATTAGTTTCATTTTCTCTCGTAAATCGAGACGATCCACTCGAACTATAATCAAATTTTCTTCTCGAATCGAATCTGTTCATAATCATACCTTCCTTGGAACTGTTTGTATCCATATTTATCAGCCATTTTCATTAAAATGTGATGTTTCTCTTCAATTGACGGTATTCGAAAGACATTTGTTGGCTTATCATAAAGCACTGATGCTCTTCAAACCGAAAAAAAGAATTCAATTTCAATTGAAATTTCATCTCAAACTTTACTTAATCATGTGAACACTGAGATTTTTTGCAAATGTATCCGATACACATAGATTAACATCGGCTAATTTGCCAAGAAAACATTCATATCGTTGACAGGCTTGAACAATCCAATGTTTAGGTCCGTGTTTCAATGCTAACATTGAATAACCATAATTATGCCAATCGATAATCAAACGTGCTCCACGAATTTTAGCAACGATAAATGTAATGAAGAGACCAGGAATTGAAGGTGGATTCTGATTGAAACGAAAGATTTTAATTACGAAACAAAAAAGCTTAATTTTCTTTTTACTTGAACACAAATAAAATCAGGCTTAGGCAATTGACAAAGACGAACAAGAAGTGTTCCCGATTGCCATAAGATTTTCAGAGCATAAACTGCGATTGCTGGTAAACCTATGAAGAAGATTTCTCCAAAGAATTATTAAATTTTTCATCATCAATCAATTTGATCTACCTTCCACGGTAGGAAATGGTTTCAAACCAGATACAGCAATGTTCTTGTTATTTGAAATACTTTGTCCAAGTCCAGATTCTAGATTAAAAATAACATTCAATAATTTGTTCGTCGTCAATGAAATCTAATCAACCTGTGTAACCAACTAATTGTACGTTGAACTTTTGTTTTTCAAATTCAATCGCATGATTACACATGCGTGGACTTCGACCGAGATCACCCAATACAACAACATGAGCACATTTTTGTCCAGGAATATTCACTCGACGTAATTTACTGATCAATAGAATCACTCCAACAACAAAAGCTGCACATAAAATTGGGAACATATTATGATTTTTCTTCTAGAATAAGCAAAGAAGAAGAAAAAAATGCATTTCTATTACTCCTCTTGATTAAATCTTTTCTCTTGTTAGATAGATATGTCTCGTCTCTATGAATTCTCTAAAGAGCAAAAGAAAGACATGTGGCACGGTGTTCAGTTGTGAACATGTGTCACCGTATCGGTCTGATGCATAATCACGCAAAGAGTTATAACAGAAAAAAAACTACGAGAGAAAGACAAAAAAAAATCTATGCATAGTTCAATCATTCATAATCAATCACATCATTGATGAAGCTTTTGACGTAACTGAACGATATAATCCTGAGCAAGTGAGTAACATTGTTGAAATTTATCGAATGAAAATGGAGCTCCACTTGTCTTATGTATTAAGCAGATTTGTCCGTTTTTCAAGAGAACATAATGTAACAGACTTTTAGCAATATCCTCTTCTTCTAATGTTGGATCAATTAAATATTTATATTCTTGTTCATATTCATAGATGGCAATTGTACAACAAAGAGGTTCTTGTAATTGATTGTACACGAGTGGAACTAATTCTTTAGTATAAACAAGAGGTTTCTGTGTGTCAGGATCGATTTTAACTGTTGGTAAATGTGTTTGACGTAGAGCAACATTAAGAGCAAATAGACAGCTATCGAATAGATTACCATCATTATTTAAACATTGAAAATCAATTTGTAAACACCAAACCCATTTACCTATTTTGAAAACAAAACGATGTATTTTCTATTCTTAGACATTGTTATCTTTTACCTTCTTCAATACATAAATCTTCGAGATTAATTAATTTTGATTTATGGATAATATCTAATAAGTGTTGATTTAATACTAGATTTTCATTGATAATTTGTTGTCGTCGACCGTAAGTTGACCATGCTTGTGTGCGTGGTAGTAGAACGACTGTTTGTATAAAACCTGATCGAAGAGATTTCAATGATGGTTTGGTTAATTGACCGGTTATTGAACAGATAACTGTCGTATTACCAAAACGAATCATTGATGAACCATAGGAATGTTGAAGAAAGTTTTCAAGTATTTGTATCGATCGATTTTCATTGAATTTTCGAGCATCGGGCCGAAAATTATTGTGTTCATCGAGATAAGTTCGATAGTGTTCGCTTAAATCAATAAATTTTTGTAGTTCTTCGTGATTATCTACGGACATGATGAGGATGATGATCTAGAAAAAAAAGTAGATTAAACATTCAGTTCATCTCCTCTAGGCTAAACACATGTTCAAACTACTTGAAAATCAATTTAAACAAGAAAGACAAGTACTTTCGCAGCCTTGATTGAGAAAATGAACGATCAATTAGTGATTTTGTTTGATGAGAAATAAACGTTCTTATATAACAAATAATCATCGATGTTTGTGTTCGATGAAAATATCAGTTAAACGATGCAGAAAGTTTTTTTTTCTCTTCTTCTTTTCATTAACAAAACTATTTAAACTATTGTTTATGTTTTCTTTTCTTTTGATCGAAAGTAAACGTTTGTCTTGAACTTATCAGTTTTAATATTCAACTTGAAATTCGTTTAACGCTTGAATAGACTTTTGAAATTTAACCTGACAATGACAACAATATATCTACATGTTGTTTGTCTATGGAAATTAAGAAAGAGAATGCGTGTGTATACATATGTAAAGTATAGATTGAAGTAAATGAACTCTCATTAACGAAGATAGAAATAATCCCAACGAATAAATGAGACAGATATGATTTAATTTTATTGTTTTGACAATTGTAAATTATTGAAACAAAAAAAAACGAGAATTTATCGAGATCGTTGCTCATTAACTGGACACGTGTATATGTTTATATGAATAAGAGCGAAAGGAGAAGAGAACGAGTATCGTTCGATTTCTTTTCTCACTTTATCAATGACCAATGTCCAATAAGAGAGAATACGAGAGAAGAAAACGAGAGAGAGAGAAAGAGAAAGGAAAAAGAGATCGATTAGCATTCACAAGTAGTAACGGGAATCGATCGAATACTATTCTAGTTTAACTTAATTATCCTTTGAAATTACCATGCATGTACAATCGAGGTATGTTATATTCTTTCTTTGAAATTCATCTTGTCTATCTAAGCATGTGAATGTCTCAAAACTGACAGATGATTGTCTCTTGATTAATCTGTCAGAAATAGAAATATCTATTGATTACATCAGGAAAAAAAATGTTCATTTCAAACTAACACGAGATTAAATCTTTGTTATTATTGTAAAGACAAAAGAACAGAAATGACAGGTATTAGTGATTTGTATACATACATCGATGACCTTTACTAAATCTCAGTGTTTATGTGTGTGTTGTTCTTCCGTTTAGCTTTTGTTTCTATTTTTCATACAGAAAAAAAAGTTTCCCTTAGGTATCTATCTAAATCGGAAGAGGTGAAAAAACAATTGTATATATTCCTATTCTTGAACAACATAGCTACGATTAATTTATTTCAACAATAGACTAATGAGTGTCAAGTTATAAATGAGCAAGGAAAACAACCATGCGAGAATGTCAAAGTTCATTAATGACCTTATTCTATCTCGTGTATGTTCATCAGTAGTTTACTATCGAAAACAAAATGAAATATTCATTTTTAATCTCTATTTTATCTGAATAGCTTTATCACGATGTATAGACATTTTCTGCTACGTCAAACAATCATTGAGAAGAAATAATGATTTACATGCCAAACGTCATCTGTCAGAAGACAGAACGATGATGATTAGAGAGACTGTTTGGATGCGCTACACTTGGCATGTTCAACTGAAATGATAGAAAGCAAAAGCAAAAATAAACAATCACTCGATGTACTAATCGTTTTTCGATGACATATTGACTGTAGCATAATATGCACACAGACAGACAAGAACTAGTCAATCGATAATATTTAACAGTGAGCCCAATAGGATGCCGTAAGGGTCAGACGAACACACGCACGGTCAATTACATAAGACAAACTATATATACGTAAGAAAGAAAACAGAAGACATTGCTTTGTTGATATATCTTTAATGTTTATCAATAAGAGAAAATTTATACATACATATCGATAAAAAAAAGCAAAGAGAATGACTAGAAAGAAATAGAAATGTGCTGGAATAAGATTAAGTTGCTTGTTTAATTTATTATTCAATTCGATATCTATAGATTTGGATATTTATTTTCATATTGTATAACATCAAACTTTCGTTTGCATCCATCGTAATTCATATAACGAATTTTGCCAAAAACAGTTCGTTCTCGCCAACCTTGATCATGAACTCCACATCTAGAATATTAATATCCTGAGTTATTAAGATCTTTTTTTCAAATTTTATTCTTACATGCTCCACATGATTCCAACATAACCATTTGGATCACGTCCATCAAGATTATATTTATCGTTTAAATAGATCGCAATTTCTAAGGCTTCTTCAGGTGTTTTTGTCCATTCGAGAATTTTCTTTGCCCAATACATTCGTATGAATCCGTGCATTTTGCCTTCTTTAATCATTTGAATTTGTGCAGCATTCCATAGTTTATCATAAGTTCGACCGTATTCAAGATCATCACGAGTATAAACATGTGTTCGTTTATCATTTCGATGATCATTTAACGTTTTCTGTGCCCAATCCCATGCACCATTGATATTATCATCTAGGAAAAAAAAATTTTTTCATCCCAATAAACTCGGATTTCTCTCGTTTTTTTTTGCACACACAATTCGGTTGATAGTAACAGAAATTATCGCTTAATTCTCGTCGTACGAATGCTTCTTCGATGAATGCATCACATACATCTTTGTATTTCGATCGTAGTTTTGCTACAATAAGTAATGCACGTTGAGGACTGATTTGTCCGTAGTGAAGCCATGGTGAAAGATTCGATAGAGCAGCTTCATTTGGATTGTTACGTTTGACAGCAAAATTCATAGCACGTTCATTAATAAATGATTCTAATTGTGCTATTCCACTAGTATAACCTTAGTTTTTGTTTTGTGAAAATAAAACTATCATTTTTTGTAAACGAAGAAATATTTTACCAGGAATAGCCCAAGACACATCGTTGACAGTTCGATCGACTTGTAAACTATCTTCAGCTGCTTGCCAATCGATCGATTTATCTTGTTGAAATTTGCCTGATGTAAACGGATGTTTAATCACCGGCGGATATTCAGTAAAAAATTCATTCATATGTTGATGAAGTCTATTTCGTATTGTTCGTGCAGCATATTCTAACTTATTCGATGCATACCAACAAGGTACAACGTTATGAGCATCGACCTATGTTTTTTTAGAATCGATTAAGATGACTTTTTTTCTTCTTTTTATCTGAATTTTTACTTGAACGACAGGTATTTGCGTGATTGTTTGTCCGACATTTTCGACCCATTTTCGAGGAATACGTAACGGGGAAAAATCAGCAACAATCGTTCCAACTCGATGAGTTTCAACGAATTTCGGTAGGACATGTTCAGCATGTCCAATTAGGAGATGAAAATGAATATTTAATTTTCGACATTCTTTTTCGACTTCACGTAAGCCATTGAGCATAAAACGATAGGCACGCAATGGTGCTGCTAAAAATGTCGGTACTAAACAGAATGCGACATGCAATGCTAGTTGTTGTTTAAGTGCTAATCGTTGTGCATAAAGCATTGCCCAATTATCTTGAACACGTTGATCTCGTGACATCCAATAGAGTATTGTTTCCGAACTGTCAGGTATAGTATTCATATGATTAACTGGTCGAACACGATTTTTATTGAAATGAAAATCAACTACACTTGAACATACACTAGTTCGAATGTTTTCAATAGCTGATTGAAGAGGTTTTATCGTAAAATAATCAATAGAATTCGTAGTCGTTTTCGTATTCGCAATTCTTTTCGCTAATTCATCTTTTTGTTCTTCTTCAATATCATCATCATCTTCTTTCTCTGTTGTCGTATTTTCGGATTCACTTGTTTTCTTTTCTCGTTTATTTACTATTGGCATTGTTTCTTTACGTTTTGGCATTGTTTCGTATCTAAACAAAATAGACGTACATACATATGCATATATAAAAGAAGATATTCGTTTTTCTTTGCTTTATTTATGATATATTCAAATTTAATGATATATGGAGATGTAAAACAAGCTGAACGAATGCATCTAATCAGTTGTATGCGCACTTTGCTATTCACTGATCAGATTGAAGAAACAAACGATGAATGAACGGCATTCGATTTGACGTGTGTACACTCGATGCATACTTATCATTTTTCTTTCTTTCTTTCTTTTACGATGAATTCAATCTATACTGTTGATGCATTCATTAAGAATCGTAAACTCTTGAGAAAGTAAGTTCATAAAACAATAGCAAAAGATTAGGATAGAAGAGTTTTATATTGACCTCCTTTTTTTCTTCTTCTTCTTTTTCTTTCCTTAATAGTAATTGATTATAAGTGCCATTGTTTCTGGTATGCTTGTAAAAAGAAAAAGATTTCCTCTCGTTTGATGATTACCTTAGATTTCTTTTAAATTTTTAATAAATCCGACAAACACTAAAAATATATACATACATACATAAATATATTACATTGCGCGTGTGCATTGTGTGTCTCAAGTAGCGAGCATATGTCAACTTATGAATATTGTGTATGTATGTGACGCAAACCTTAGAAAAAGAAAAAAATCAAGTGTTCCCTCCCGGTCAACTACTCATTCAATCGGATACAAAATGAAAAACGAAGAAGAGAAGAAGAAGAAGAAGAAGAAAAGAAATTATTTGTTCTCATCGTCGGAAAGAAAAGAACTCTGAAAACAATTGAACGTGTCGATTAGTTTGTTTATGACGAGTCAAATCTTTCTTTTTCTTTTTTCTTCTTCCTTTTTATTCGATTATATTTAATATTATAGTAGCGTGTTATATAAGTAACTAAGAGTCGAACGTTCACACTTCAATAGAAGCGATTTATTAATCTAAGGGTGAGTCATTTCCGTTTGATTTTCCCATCGAAATAATTATCATCACATTCGATTACTTGTAATTGATCTGTACATAAACAGAAGATACTTTCTTTCATGGTCTTTCATATGTATAAACAAGCAAACGAATATTTTCTTTTTCTATTCAATACGCGCCGTTGTCGGCTTCCAATTTGCACAATTGTGTGAAATTGAAACTTGAACTATGTTTACTTTTCGATTGTATGTATTTGAGAGAAGAAAAGAAAAGAAAATGTTCAAAAGAAAATCGAGTGTACTAAATTGATTTCGATTTTCTTTCGTATTCAAAACGGAGATTTAGGATGAGTTAGGTGATCAATGTTTCAAAGAAGAAACAAACTTTGTCTATTGACAAAACAGATGAGTACAATTGAATAATCGAACTCACGTACGTACACACACACACACACATCTGTTTTCTAGGATGCCGACGACATAAGATCATTTCTTTTTTTTTCTTCTTTTCATATCCTAGTGAAAAACATCGAACGTCAAAAAGGACAACAAACATTCTTCGATTTCTTTTCGTCTTGAGGCTAGTTGAAATAAGAAATATGAATACAAGGTTAGTGTTGTGTCGAATGAGCAATTATCAATAGATTCAATGATGGCAACAGGTCGTTCAGGCAAGTTGATGCTATTTATGCGCGAATCCGACGTCTCAAGGAGTTTCTAATCGATGCAAATTAGTATACTTTAGAGTGCAACATATTTTTCTTTCCTTTCTCGTTAAGGAAAAAAGTTAACATCGAATCGTTTCGACGTGCTTATAATCCTAATGAGAAGATGATCAATATATGTTTGCAATTAAAAACGAATCTATCTTTGAGATTGTTTTCTAAATATAAACATTGAATAAGAAAATAGAATATTAGAATAATAATCTCCAAATGTGAAGGTCAGTGATTTTGCTTTATATACTTTTCTCTTCTTTTTCTTTTGAGACTTCTCCTAATGAACCGTACGCCGTTTCACACGTCATCAAAATGTGTAATGGTTGCAAAGCATACGAAAGAAATTGATAATTAGACAATCTTCATCGTCTGAATACACACACACACACATTTATATGTTGAGAACAATTGTCAACTCCCTCTTTTTTTTTCTTTGTCTTTTCAACGGTAGCTATTAGTGAATGAAATAAAAAAAACAATAATCAAATCGTACGACAATAAGAGAAAAAAACTTGAAAGCAAAAGTAGTTATAGTTGAAACAGATTGTGCACATCATTGAAAAAGACCGATATGTGTGTATGCGTGTGTGTGTGTGTGTCTGTGAGAAAAAGACATAAAGTCGTTAAACACATTGAACGGTTCTATAGAATCAAAAGAATAAAAGAATATGCTTGTATGTTAAAGAGCTATAATAGTAATAGTCGATGTAAAACCTATTTACAATCAAGGACCGAATCAATTCATTGAAAAAATGAGAGAGCGAAAGAAAAAGAGAGATTGATAGAGAAGAGAGAAAAAAAAGTGATATAGTGTGAGTGACCGATCGACATGATAAGTATGTATATTAATAGTCAGTTATTGATTACTTTTTTACTCAAAAAGACCTGAAGAAGACACGTGCATTATAATTTTCGTCTCAACACTTATCTATCTTTCGACATACGTATATATTGAATATTTGTTGTCCCACTTTCTTTTGCTTATCATTTGTTCATTAAATCGAAACTGACCGACATTTTTCTTCTCCTTTTTCTGATTGTGTTAGTATCCAGTAACTTGAACGAAAACAAAGTTGGATTAAAGACACTTGACAAAATTAGATTAGATGAGAGGCAGATAGAAAAAGGACATTGGCTAATCAACATCTTCTCGAGTTGTGCTTTTCTTTTTCTTTTTTTTTTATTGGAAAAATCTACATTCGGCTAGACAGTTGCACATTCATGTACGAATGCATGTTCATTTCTCGTACTAAGATTATTGAAAGGAAATGAAAAAATAAATGACTAAAACTATTGACAGTTCTCATACATATATACGTACATAGATTATTATCAACGGAAATACCTTCTCCTGTCAAATGACAATAGAAGTAAGTAAAGTGTCTGTACATACGTTTCTACTTAATTCAATAGGAAACAAAAGAAACACATGCAGTGATAATGAAAACATCATTTTCTCGATTAGTAGTATTTGCAAACTCTTTGTACATATATCTTTAGAAAAACATGCTTAAGTATGTAAACCATTGTTTCACACTTTCACTGTTAAATCATTGTTGAGTTCAATGAATGTGATGCAATTCATTCTTAACTCAAAAATGACCACCTTTTCTTCTTCTTCTTCTCCTGCATAGCAAACACACTTGTCACTGATTGCCTATGAGTGGTCTTCGAATTGTAATCATTGCGAAAAGCAGCAGGAGAGAGAAAAAACGTGCAGTTCGAATATGTAAACACAATTTCCTTGTGTGATACAATACGATAGAGAAATAACCTTCAACACTGATTATTTCGAATATTTTTATATATCTGTGTAGACTTGTAATCTCTAGACAACATGCCAAGACAAATCATGATTAAGTAAATTAGAAGAGACCGAGGTCTTTCTTTTTCTTGTAATAGAAATCGTTTGCGTTCCATCGACCTTTACTATCAGAATGAGGATACGGATCATTGATTAGGCTTTCAGAAAGAAATTATATTACAATAAAAAAAAAAGAAACGAGAGAAAGAATGGAAGAAAAATCTCAATCACCTGCTTGAGGAAGAGAGAAGGATAGAGAGAGAGAGAGAAGCAGAACAATAATCATAACAACAACGAACGACATTCTTTTTCTTATTCTATTTCATTTTCTCTAGTGAATTGGACGTCATCAACATCAAGATGAGTTTAGTTGATTTCCAGCTGTTCCTTCTTCTTTTTTCCCTCAAGAGATGAAAATAAAGATGCTTCTTATTCTTCTTTACACGTAATGACATTCCAAATGTATATTTGCGAGCACTTCTTCCGTTTCACACGAAAGTGCCATCATTAATCGACACATTCTTGTTCAATAAAGATGAAGAAAATATGAAAGAAATCGCTTGACCACAGATCTAACGACATTAGAGACAATGATTTATCTATCATAGATTTTCTTCTGAAGAAAGAGGAAAAAAACTGAATGAGAGAGATAATTGACAGCTTTCTTCTTCTTCTTCTTTTTTCCCGAAGTATAATTAGAAAAGAACTATAGTTTTTCGATCCAACAAATGAATAAATATATATATATACATGCTTATCTGTCGAAAGTGTATCTATGTATGACATAATCATTCGCTGACCGTTTACTTAGTTCAATGGACATTACGCACTCGCTCACGCGCGTCTCTCTTTCTTTCTCTATTTTCTTCTCGTGTGTATGAAGAGTGAATAATTCATCATCATCGTTCTAATTGAACACAATCACAAATTCTGCATGCATGTGCGTATGTCCAGTTGCTGATAAAGGTACTGTCATCTTCGATTTCCGCAACAATCGTTGTGTGACGAGTCTCTTGTGAACACAATAACAAGCAGAAGACATGAAAGAGATCGAGACTGAAGTCGAGAGATCAGTAATAAGCTCATGTCACCAAGGTTAGGAGTGTCAAAATCTATCTCTCGCTAATGCAAATAAGCACTCTCAACATAGAAACGACTTGTTTCATAATCAGTAACGAACACGTAACGAATAGGGAGGAGATAAAGAGACAGAACGCATACACACACACACATATATACAAACGAAGGGATGAACAGGATATGACAACATTAAGTACACTGCAATAAACATTAGTATAGAAGAATGAAAAAAAAAGTTTCTGATTGTTCAAGGATTTTTTTCTCTTTCTCTCTCTCTTTCTTTGATTTGGTTTTATCTTATCATTCGCTCATTCGTTCATTGCACTTGATTTGTTATTTGTAGATAATCATGACTAGTCGACATGTTTATTATTCATTACTTATATTCATCATAATCTTGACATTTTTCCATGAAATTATCTCTTGTCCGATTCCGTTCGATATTCAATCGAAATGTCGATGTGCGATATTCGAAACTGGACGTGTTTACATCTATTGTGCACGTCAACAATTAACTACTGTTCCTCATTTTAACAACAGTAAGTTTCGATTTTTATCGAAAATCAAAAATCATCTGCATTATTTTCTTTTACTTATCAAGGCAATATCATATTCGATGAACTTGTCCTTTCCGGTAATCAAATTTCAATTGTACATAAAAATGCGTTCAACGGTTTGAAATTACGTAAACTCGAATTTCAATCGAATCCAATCGAATCAATCGAAACGCATGCGTTCGTCGATCTATCAAATTATCTCGAAGAATTAATCATTTCGACAACGTTCTTATCATCAAATCTCTCGTCAAAAACTTTCCTACAAATTCTTTCTGAACTACCAAATCTCAAACGACTATCCATTCGTTCATTTCATCTCACTGATCTATTCACTGAATCAACATCGTTAAAACTCAAAAAACTAACTCAATTATCCTTGCAATCATGTGCAATCGAACAAATCCAACAAATCGAAATCTTTCTACAGCTATTCTCGAATTTAGAACGATTGGATCTGTCGGAAAATCGTTTCGAATATTTCGATATTCCGTTAGTTTTATCATTGAAAAAATTGAAAATTTTAAATCTAAGTAAAAATAAAATTCGACATTTAAATATTCATCCATCGATTTCATCAGCAACATTTCAACCAACAAATTCACTAATTGAACTTGATTTATCCTATAATGGCATTGAAACTATTGACGAGCATATCTTCGAATTAATTTCATCGCAACTTGAAATTTTAAATCTTCGAAATAACGAGCTCATGACGGAAAAACATTTGACATTTCTCATTCATTTATATTATCTCAAAGAATTCTATTTCGATTACAATCGTTTGGATACTATTAATCAATTATATTTGCCAATAAATCTTCGAATACTTTCATTGAAATACAATCGATTAACGCACATTAATCTTTCGATATTAACACGTCTTGGTCATTTAGAAAAATTATATTTATCATCGAATAAATTAACTCAATGGTCATCGATAACCAACACAATATTTCCATCATTGGAAATTCTTGAATTAGATCGAAATTATTTAAAAATCATTTCATCATTAAATGCACCGAAATTGAAACAATTGAATCTCGATGGAAATGCATTGGGCAAACATATCGATGAGAAAATCTTTGTCAATCTACCCAATCTAGAACGTTTACAATTACGTGACAATCAAATCGAATCGATACATGTCAATGCATTGAGATCAACACGTTTGCAATCGATTGGTATTTAACACGAAAAAAAAACTGAATGTTTTTCTTTTTAATCTTTTCTGTTGATTTAGATTTAACTAATAATAGTCTCACAAGCGTACCGATTTTAAATAATCTCAACGAAAGTTTACAAAGTTTGTCATTGAAACGTAATCAAATTTGTACAATCGATGAAACAATTTTGAATTCCTATGATAAATTACAAACAATTGAATTAAATCAAAATCCTTTACATTGCGATTGTCGACTTGATGGTATCGTGAAAAAATTGATCGAATCGAAAAAGACTCTCAATGGTCTATGTCAATCACCGATTGAACAACGAAATAAACCATTGAACAGTTTAATTCATGGAAATCTATCGTGCAGTTTGTTAACTCTACCTCAATGTACGTATTTAATAAAAACAAAAAAAGATATCTCAACAACGACAGTGACAACAACAACAACAACAACAACGATGACAACAGATACGAGCACGTAAGTAATTAAGAACTCATTTGAGATGTATCGATTGCTAACCTTCGAGAAAACAAATGTTCGCGGGTTTTGTAACCTTGAGTGAAGTGTCACGGAGATTGATATTCTATTCATTAGGGGGAAAAACAATTAGATAGATCTAACTATACATATGTTTTTTTTTCTTCTAATTCATAGAATTGAAAGTACTTTAACATCAACGATTTCGACAACTGAAGAAATGCTTGTTGAACGAATACGTATATTAGATTTAATTCTAACTCCAAATCACGATCGATCACAATTATTTATTCAATGGGAATTATTTCCGAAGTTTATCGATGAAAATTTGAATATGGATAAACGTCGAGCTTTTCTCAAAGCTAATCATATCTATGGTTTTAAAATAAGTCTGAATTCGGGTCAAAATTATCTTAGTCAATTACTCGATGTTCTCCAACGAAACTATACGATAAACTATCTTCCACAAGGTGAAATCTGTCTTCTTCTACTTCGACAAATTGATTATGAAAAATTTTGTAAACAAATTCAATATTATTCACCGATTATATCCTCAGATACATTGCAAACAGATTCATCAATCATCGAATCAAAAGATCTTTCATCCGCATGGCACATCAATGAACCAACGAAAAGTATTCTCATCGGTTCATTATTCGGTGTTCTATTCGTGCTCAGTCTTTTAATTGTCGTTATTTTATTTCTCACACGTTGCCCGTATTTATTCTTCTGTCGATTAAATTCTTCGAAATATCATCAAACAAACGACTCGAAAAGTGAAACATTACTCGTACGTCCAACGCCAACAAACACTATCCCATGGTCATCGCCTGCCGTACCTATGCCCATATCTTATCAACATTTCTATTCTCATCAAACAAGACCAATGAGCTATCATCCGAGTCTATCAACGCAATGTACATGTCCAACACATTATCATAGTAGTGGTTCATCATCGGCAACAACCGATACAAGTTCGAATATTCATTCGGGACAAAACTATCATATCTACCAAGAAATAGTCAACGATGATTTGAATTCAACAAATCTGCTGAATCATTATCGAACATGTCGACCATTGCATATCGATACGAATTCACCGCCAACGTCGATCTCGACGAATACAACTATGACAACTAATCCTGAACAGTGTCAACATTGCTCCCTTAGTGTTCTTGTATAATTTTGATCTTATTATCAAAACAAAAAGTATTGATAAATAAATTACAAACTAATTTAATATCTCTTTGTTCTCAAAACGAAAGCAAATCAATTTTTTTTCTTACCTGACTTGAATAGTTTTTGTTGTTATTGGAAATTAAACAAGAGAGAATTTCTGAAATAATGAAAAAGTTATTTTGTTTTATTAAATAATTAATAATAGAAAACAAAATGAAAAGGCAAAAAAATGTTAACGTTGAAAGATGTGCGTTCGAAATTTTCTTTTTTTTTTTGTTGTTTTGTTTCTCGTTTATCGGTAAAAACACGCAAACAAATATAATCTGACAAAGAAGAAAAGTTTTTGTCGTGTCTTTTGCTTTTCGTTTTGTTTATTTCAACCAAAGTTTTAATCGATATGCATCAACACCATTCAAATAATATCTATATAGACGTTTTTCACGTAGAAATCCAAGATTTTCATAGAGATTTAATGCAGCATCATTGGTGACTTCAGCTTCGAGAACAATTTCATCACAGCCACGTTTAATCATTTCACGTATACTCATAAGAACAAGTTTCGATGCCAGTTTCTTTCGTCGATATTCCTTATTAATAGCTAACATTGCGATATAACCTCGACGAAGAACTTTCTTATGTAAATCTAATTTCGATACAATTGAACCGATTAATTCGTTTGTTTGCCGATTTGAACAGAGAAAACAAAGATCAGGCCAATTGTGAATAAAATATCGATATGTATAGATTGAATAAGGTTCAGAAAGAGTACTACTAATCAGAGACATAATCGATGACATTTCTTCTTCGGATTTATACGAATGAAAATACAGTTCGGCATCATTTTCATCATCGAGTAATAATTTATCAAGTTTTAAAATTAATTCTGTATCATTATCGAGTTTTGTTGTTGATTGTTGATTTTCACATGGATCATCGATTGTTGTTGTTGTTGGATGATGATCAACGCCATTGTGAACCGTTGTCGAATCCATTGTAATTCGATATTCGTTTGTAATCGTTTCGTTTTAATAGAGTATTAATATTCAACAACCAATCAGTAGACTGTCACATCATCGTGTCGGGATAAGAATACATTTTGCACCACTAAAATGAATCGTCTCTTTCTTCCCAAGAAAAAAAAACATCTCAGCTGACATCTATAGCAACGAGTTTTTGAATAGAGGTTATCGATAGAGTGATTTTTTTCATGATGATTTGCATCATAACATTCGAGTTTACTCAGATTAAATGAAATCATAACTAAAATGTCCTATTTACAACGTAAACCTGAAGATGAAGTTTGGTACATCCATTCGCCTTTGAAAAAAGGCAGCCGCGAATTAGTTACTGCGCCACCACCGTCGAATATTCCGTATCTCAACGGTGTTTTCGATGATGAAGTAACCGTAAATCAACCAAAAACAATGTATTTTCGAGAAACTGACACGGATTATATTCGTCGATGTAAATTAGGCACGAGCGATAATCTACTCGTACATATCGATCCATCGACACGAAAAAGTAAAGAACCTGTTGGATATCCGAGACCAGTTTGGTGGGATGCAATGTGCGACCAATCGAACTATGCTAATGACAATCAAGAGAAAAAATCAAATAAAAAACAACATGTTTTCGGTGCACCTGATTGGTTTGCTCATCGAGAACATAATCAATCTCCTGATAAATCCAAGCAATCCTAATTATTTAAAATAAATAATGAACTTCAGGGTTTCTTTTTCTTTTCATTTCATTTAATAAAGTCAATATTGAAATATAATTTTGATAGTTTTTTTCTTCTCTCTTTTGAGTAAATATGTTGTTCAATGATTAGTTCATTCATTTGAATTTCTCAGGCGTGTAAAAAAAAAGGAAAATCGTCTTTTGATCGAGAGTAAATTCTTCTTTTTTTTCTGTCTATCACTTAGCGACAAGTATCTGTCATGTTCTGGCAGAAAATATTCGTCACGGTTGTCTAGAGAACGACAAGAAAACTTTCGAAGATGCGTCAGGAATTTTTTCCTGTTCTTATTATTTCTATTGAAGATTTGCCGAGTAAAACATAATTATTTTCTAACGAAGAACGGAAACTCATTGTGTCGACTTTTTTTTTATGTCAAACTAATGGATAGGAGCACAATATTTTCAACATAAATGTATGTGTGTGCATGTCTGTAATAAAAGTTTTTTTTTCTTCAAGATACACGCAAGTATTTACCTCTGTTTTGCATTTGAAACATACCGACACAGAGAGACAGTGCGTGTGAAACAAAAAGGTTTGTTTTATATCTCTCAATCACAAGTTTTTAATAAACTTTTATTGCTGATCTATCATCAATGGATAATTTAACCGGTAAATATAAGAAAAAATGATAAACTCGCTGTTTTATGTTTGATCGATTGTTTCGAAATATAAACTAGGTCTATCATCAAATGAAGAAGCAACATTAAAACGTTTGTCAACTTATGCTGGAGTTGAAGGTATTATTTTAACTAATGAAGAAGGTCAACTTCAATATACATCACTCGATAATAATGTGACATTTATCATTACGCCAAAATTGCTCGCATTTGCTGAAATGGCTCGATCGGCTGTACGAGATATCTGTCCAACGGATAATCTAATTTCACTTCGTCTTCGAACTCGACAAAAAGAAATAATGGTTGTTGCACCAAAAGATGGAATTCGTGTTATAGCAATACAAAAAATAAACTTGTCATCACAAACAATACAACCCGAAAAAGATTACAATGACAATTTTTGATTTGGATATTTTTAAAAACTTTATTATCTCATGTTTATAGTTTTCATTATTTTTTTCTCAAATTCTTCACAAGTGTGAATGCTGTTGATAATATTCCGTTTCTCGGTGTAGCTTCAAGTGCATTTCGAACACTAAATTGTATGTTTAAATTGATTTCATCAGGATTTTCAGTTGATTTTAGAAGATATTCTTTTCCAGGATAAGAGAGATTTAAATAGATGATAGCAGATCTTATATAAACTTGAGATGTTTTGATTAGCAAATTATAAGGCGAGTTGGATGCACCACGAGTATCAGCATAGTTTTTTATTTGACGTAAGCTCTTTTTTGTATGACCAACGGGCTTGTAATGTATACAAGGATTTCTGTGCAGAGAAAAGTAAAACAAAATAAGATATTAAATGAAATCGAAGGTAAGATGATTTTGACTTACTCTGACGTTATTTCCAAGAATTCGTATTTACCAAATCTTGTTTCAATTTCACCATTATTACTATTTGTTTGTAAGTCCATATAATAAAATTGTCCATCTGATGTTTTCAGTAACAAAATATGATGCGAATGTTTTATATCGGAAGTGTATTTGTCCTGTACAGGACTCTTATATAGAATGTAGACTTTAATTGAGTTATCTCGTTGCGCAGCATCATCATTTTGAATATTTGCACCGGCATCCATTTGTTTACTAATTTAAAATCGAATATATACAAAATATGTCCACTGTAGAAATTACTTCCGACCAATAACTGTTTATATACCCTGTGATTTTAGGTTTTTTCCCATTTCGAAATAAAGAATGCAAATACAATTAGTAATAAACTGTATGACTAAGCATGATAGTTTATGATTGATATCTTAGATTTTATGATGTAGCTGATAGTTGAGAAATATGACTAATTTACTATTTTATTTCCAATATTTGAAATGATCTAAAGGAAAAACTGAATATAAAAAAGTAGCGACAACTATATGATTTTATCTGCTACTGAATAATCCAATGACCAATAGAATACGTAAGCGTACATAAAACTTAACTTCATGTCACATAATTGCCGAAGTAAAAAAGTTTAAAATAAAATATCTGAAGAAGTTAATCATAAGCTCAATGAGAGAACAAGGAAGCAAGGAATTCATATAGCTGAATACGTAGAGTTCATTCGTAATCAAACAATGGAAGATTCGAATTCTGTACAAGGAATAAAATCACCAATTGTTCCGTACATAAACTGTGAGGCAAGTGTTTCTCGTGACCTTCTATGCCGACGATCGTCAGATGAAGATGAAGATATTGGCACTGATACTCTTGATGACGAAGATACAATCGACGAAGACGAACAAACAGATGACGACAATATTACTGAACAAATTTGTGAAAAATTAGATAATGAAGAAGAAGAAGAAGAAGACGACGAAAGTAATCTTGTACAAGTTTCGAATATTAATGACGGTGCTATTAGTCATTCCAAACCTCTGTCGGAATCAACTTCATTGCCAGCAACACTTTTTCGTGTTAGTTGGGGTCGTGGACGACCATCAGCAAGGATTGTGAGATTATCTGTTCTGTTCTTTTAATATGATAAAATCGTTTCGATTATAGGGATCACCGCAACGACCATCAATAGCTGCTCGTTGTGATTCAACACCAAAATTAGAACGATTAAATTCGGATAATTCGATCTCAAAGCAGTCAGATAATCATAACTCGATCAAACCACCGACTTTAGTAATACTTTATTAGTTTTATTTTTATTATATTTGAATGAAGAGAATAATTCAATTTCAGAGTCCAGTCACTCCAAAATCGGCTCCTGCTGATTACAATTCGACATCACATTTCGAGAAACAACCTCATGAATATCATCGAAATCTCTCAACACAATCATATTCAAAACGATCAAATAATTATCCACATCGTCATTCCCATTCAGTAAATACCCATTTTTTATTTCTTCGTTAAACTAAACTGTCTGTCGTATAGGAAAGATCATCCGATGATACACCGCTTGATTTTGCTTTCGATGCTAGTACGACAAAAATCGTTTTCGACGAAACATCTAACTATAGAAAAGCTCTGCACAATTTTAAAGAAAATAAAATTGTGTATGAACCAACTCGAAACTATCCAGATATATGGGCATTCTGTTTATATTCTCACAAAATGCGTTTCTTCTTTCTCAGTCAGTTCAAATCTCAATTAACTCATTCTTCAAACAACATACCGTTGCCTGTCATTCGGATATCAATCTCAAATCAGCTACTCAATTCAGACAGTTCGTTTTGGTTGGCATTTGATCGACGTCCAACATTTGTTGACAAACTTTTTAACAACGAAATTGAGCCAAAAGAAGACGATTCACCAAACGTTACTAATAACAAAATTGAGCCAAAAATAAACGATCCATTAATCGTTACTAATATGACTATTATTGATCACATTAAATTCCGTCGATCTGTTCGAGTTGTATTCTCATACGGTGCTTTAACATCGATGAATGAATATTATTTTCATCCGGATTACTATTTTTGGAAACAAACGGATTGGAACGTAAGATTTTCGAACCAGAAAAAAAAACAACAAAGACAATTTAATGTTAAATAGATTGTTTTCCGACCGAAGAGATTTGAACTCGACAGACTTGAAGAGAAAATAGTTAATTCAGATCAAAGCAAGCGACTAACTTTCCGACGAACAATTCTCTCAGCTGATCTCATCGATCGAGCCGCGATATTCACAGTTCATTCTCAAGGTTTCAATGTTTATATTTGTACCAAAGGCAATCCTCATGAATACACACGTATTCATACAATTGGTATCTATTAAGAATTTTTTTGTCGAATTTGCAAATTTTTCTTTTTGTCAAGAACAAACACGCGAAAATCGTTGGAAAACTGATCGTATCCCAGCTCGAAATAATGAATGTCCAATATTTTCCACCGTTAGTTTTCAAATATCTATTGTGGAAAATCGAACAAATAACCGTCAAAGAAATAACCATCTAACAGAAGAAGAACGTTGTTTAGCAAACAGTCAAGTGAAAGCATTATTCAAATTATTTCTCGACTTTTTCTACTCAAATAAAATCTCCGTTTGTTTCGCAGCGATCAAATCCAATTGTGGTAGTCAAATAAATCTTTCAGAATTATCGACGTGGTATAAAACACCGATTCAGATCTATGCATTTACCATGTTAAAACATGTTGGTTATGCAATTGAACATAAACTTGCTCAAAATCCAGGTCGATTTGCAGATTCGATACATCGATTATGTCAACAAGATGACGATAAATTCTATCGTCTTTGTTTGCATTTATTTCGACGAGCAACGGAATATCATTTTCTTGATGTAAGTCGTCGATTGATTATTTGTTTTTTCTTCACGATTTTATATTTAGTTGGAAAAAGAATTACTGGAAGCAAATAAAGAATATCAAAATCAACTTGAACAATGTAAAACCTTTAATGAAAAAATGGCAACGATTCTATCACCACCACGAGAGAAGTATTTCGATAGCAAACGATCTTTTTTTTACGGAAAATATTGTTTTTTAAATTTTAGTTTTAGATATGTTCCATCGATACGTCTAACGCCAACGGCAATTCAAGTACAACCATTAAAATTAGTCAAACTTCATCGTGTTTTACGCGAGAAAAAATTCGAAGATCCAATGAGTTTTGCACTTGTCGAAATTCGTGATGAAGCAAATCGAGCTCTCTATGCCCGAGATTTTCGTTCGTTAAGAGACAAATTTCATCGGTTTCTAACCGATGGTATTCATATCTACGGGCAAGATTATCGATATCTTCATCATTCAATGTCACAAGTCAAAGAAAAACAATTCTGGTTTCTCAATAGTCGATATTCATTAGACGATATTCTTTGTTGGATGGGAAATTTCGATAATGAACGTGTGATAGCTAAACATGCAGCACGTATTGCACAATGTTTTACATCGACTGAACCGTCGATTCGAATACCAGCTGAATATGTTAAATATATACCTGATGTTGAAACTGAAGATAAACAATATTGTTTTACCGACGGTGTCGGAAGATTATCACAGAATTTTTTCAAACAAGTACAACAGGTTTTAGGCAGACGTCATATGCCGAGTGTACTGCAAATTCGTTACGGCGGTTGTAAAGGTACAGTTTCAGTTGATCCGAAATTGGACGATGAAGAACATCAATTGATTCTACGGTTTTCCATGTTGAAATTTACAAGTGATCATGATCAATTAGAAATTTGTAAGATTTCATCAGCACGTGCACTTTATTTAAATCGTCAGGCCATTCTCTTACTTTCGAATCGTCGTATTCCTGATTCGAATTTTCTTATTCTACAAAATGAAAATCATCTTTGGCTTGTTCAAGCTCTACTTTGCTCATCAGTAGCGTTCGAATTACTAAGCGAACGTGTTGGTTCGACGTATTTCAATTTTCGTGATATAGCTAAATCGTTTATTCTCGTCGAAGAACCATTTTTTCTTCAATTATTAATCACTTGTGGTTACGATTGTGTTTCGAAATTTCAACAACGTGCCAAAATTAAAATTGCAAAGAATCAAGCACGAAATATGTTTGGCATTGTCGACGAATACGACGTTCTCGAATATGGCGAAGTTTTTATTCAATACAGTCATATCAATGATGATAAATTAGAAAATGATAAACCAACAACTAGTTCATTGACGATTTTAGACAATGTTCGAGTTGCCATAACAAAAAATCCTTGTCATCATCCAGGAGATTTACGAACATTTACTGCAGTTGATCGACCTGAATTAAGACATCTAGTTGATGTCGTTGTTTTTCCACGGAAAGGACCACGACCACATCCAAATGAAATATCCGGAAGTGATCTTGACGGTAAAACAAAACACGAGAGAGACTCATTTCGTTTTCGTGTGTTTTAGGCGATGAATATGCTGTCTATTGGTCATCGGACTTAGTTCCAACGACAGAAAACAATCAACCCTACAATTATGATTCACAAGAAAAGCCTATAAAACATCATAAACCAATCGAACGATCAGATATCAATAATATCGTTCTTGATATTGCCGAACAGAATTTAACTGGCGATATGTCGAATTTACATTTAGCACTCGCTGATCATTTCGGAACAAATGCTGAAGATGTATTGTACATAGCCGGTTTGATATCTCAAGAATTGGATGCACCGAAAACTGGCAAACATCCGATAACAACTCAAGAATTAAATCTCTATCGAAATAAATTAGACAATCGTTATCCGGATTTTATGATGAGAGAACAATGTAAATCGTATACATCGACAAAAATCATCGGACAATTATATCGATCAGCTCGACGTGCAATTCTTCGTTGGCATCGAGCATCTCGTACTCATTGTAGTCTTCGATATTTACAAGCCGCTCAAATCGAAGATGAAAATCAATTGGATGACGATGTTTATCCTCTTCATCAATCGAAAACATCGAAACAACCTAATCTAAATGAACCAACGTTAAAACTCGATCCATTGCTTATACATTCATTATCACGTCAACAACAAAATTGGGCACGAAATCTATTTTCTGCCTATCGAGAGAATTTAAAAAATATCATCAGTGTTTTCAATTATCAAGATGAAATCGATCTGTTCTGTCGTTGTGAAGCACTCGATCAATTATCACCGGGCAAACAAGATCTGAATATTTCAGCTGGCTTAGAATTACAACGTTTGATCGAAACAACTCGTCGACGTTTCTACTATGAATTCGATCAAGTTAAAAACGATCGAAACTATCGAGCTTTACACGATGATTGTTCACGTGATTCGGAATGTGCACAATGTCTAGAAATTAAATTAGCACGAGCTGCAGCTTGTTACTACGTTTGCTATTTTGATGCATCTCAACAATCAGCGAAAGCTCGTTCGCGTATATTAAGTTTTCCATGGCTATTCGGCACATTATTGGCACAATTAAAAGAACGAAATCTCCAGAAAAGACAACATCAACAACCATCATCGAAATATATTGTTGTCGGTCGAGCCATGAGAGATATGGCTAAACGATTAATTGAAAATAAAGAATTGAAATTAAAATTATTTATTTCATCTTATGATACTCAAATGGGACAGATTTATTTACGTTCCATACGTGCTATTGGTGAAAAAAATGTTTATGCATTTAAAAAAGATATTCTCGAACGTGATCAAAGTACAGCTCAAATGTTATTGTCAAAAATTTTATTTATTGAGATAATCAATAATTGGATGGAAAGACAGAAAATATTCGGTGTAGAATTAGATGTCACAGTAAAAAAACCGTTGATTCCTGAAATGTGTTGGCATGCATTACTTATCGAATTTATTTCGTCGAACAACAATGATGATACTTTCGAACAAAATCAAGTTGTTTTTCAAACAAACAATCATCCGATTATGTACAAACGTTATATCGAATATATTAACCATGAAATATCAACACCAACGAATGATTTCGATAGTTCAATGTATAAATATTCAATCGAATTAATTCAGATTTGTTTTCGAATAGCACGCGATCGTAAATCGATTCAGTATGCTTATTTAAGTGAATATCTCATTCTTGCTTTGCAAGCTATTGGAATCGAAAAAGAACTTAATGACCTTTCGATTGATATTGATAACTAGTCACAATTCGTCCAAATGCCAATCATCAGGTCGATATTTTCTTTGTTTAGTTTCGATTTGTATTTACTCATGTGATATTAAACATATTAATGCTATAGAATCAAAAAAAACTTCTTTTTTCTTGT